>OLSO01000003.1_pt1 | contig 477929 bp, 415 predicted proteins | sample 1672441 | NCBI WGS metagenome assembly OLSO01 (sample SAMEA3136686, study PRJEB25190) | human gut metagenome | biome: human gut; feature: human-associated habitat; material: faeces | place: Austria | collected 2013 | reverse complement strand
GAACCGTGAGGCTTAACCTTACAACGCCGAAGCTGTTTTGGCGGATTTGAGAGAATTTTCAGCTCTGATACAGAGTCCGAAGGATTTTGCGCTGAGACAAGGCGGCAAACGAGGCGATGGAAGGAGCATACATAAGTATGTGACTGACACTCGCGAGAGCAGCCAACGCAGTATGAGCGCAAAAGACACAGGACGAGCACAAAGAATTTGCCTGGCGGCACTAGCGCGGTGGTCCCACCTGACCCCATGCCGAACTCAGAAGTGAAACGCCGTAGCGCCGATGGTAGTGTGGGGTCTCCCCATGTGAGAGTAGGGAACTGCCAGGCATCAAATTGCAGTAAGCCGGGGTGACAACCGGTGGTAATAAAGCGAAGAAATTCGGTGGAGCGGTAGTTCAGTCGGTTAGAATACCTGCCTGTCACGCAGGGGGTCGCGGGTTCGAGTCCCGTCCGTTCCGCCACTTATTAAGAGCCCTGAGCATTTGCTCAGGGCTTTTTTGTTTGATCTGTTCTCTATTATTGCTAATTCAGCAAAAATCCTCTGCATTAATCGCTCTTTTTCTCCTCCACACCATCAGCCATAATTTCATCCGTTAACCGAAATGAAGAAATAACGAGGAAAATCATGGCAATCCCTGCATTTGGTCTTGGCACCTTCCGTCTGAAAGATGATGTTGTTATCGCATCCGTAAAAACCGCGCTGGAGCTGGGCTATCGTGCTATCGACACCGCGCAAATCTATGACAACGAAGCCGCGGTGGGTCAGGCCATCGCCGAAAGCGGCGTGCCGCGTGATGAGCTGTTCATCACCACCAAAATCTGGATCGAAAACCTGAGCAAAGACAAACTCATCGCCAGCCTGAAAGAGAGCCTGCAGAAGCTGCGCACTGACTATGTTGATCTCACGCTGATCCACTGGCCGTCACCGAACGATGCGGTACCTGTTGAAGAGTTTATGGCAGCCCTGATGGAAGCGAAGAAGCTGGGGCTGACCCGTCAGATCGGTATCTCCAACTTCACTATTCCACTGATGGAGCGCGCGATTGCCGCCGTTGGCGCTGAGAATATCGCGACTAACCAGATTGAGCTCTCGCCGTATCTGCAAAACCGTAAAGTGGTCGATTGGGCGCGTGAGCACGGCATCCATATCACCTCTTACATGACGCTGGCCTACGGTAAGGCGCTGAAAGATGAAGTGATTGCCCGCATCGCGGCGAAACATGGTGCGACCCCAGCGCAGGTTATTCTGGCATGGGCAATGGGCGAAGGCTATGCGGTTATCCCATCGTCCACCAAACGTGACAATCTGGCCAGCAACCTGAAAGCGCAGGATCTGCAGCTGGATGATGAAGATCGTAAAGCGATCGCCGCACTCGACTGCAACGATCGTCTGGTGAGTCCGGAAGGTCTGGCTCCACAGTGGGATTAATCTCCCGCTTTCGGCATGCCGTTCGCACTGCCGTCTGAGACGATATTACGACAGCTCCTTCGGGAGCTGTTTGACGTGCTCACTTAGAAAGTCAATAAATGCCCTGATGCGCGTGCTGACCGCCCGGTCGCTGTAGTACACCGCACTGAATGGCATCTCCACCGGCAAGCGTTTGTCGGCAAGTAACTCCACAAACTCCCCACGGCCAATCTCTTTATCCACCATATAATCCGACAAACAGGCTATGCCGTTACCGGTCAGGCACAGCTGCTTGAGCGTTTCGCCGCTATTGGAGGACACCGCCGATTCGATCTCTAACAGCTGACCATCGCAACAGGAGACAGGCCAGGTATTCAGCGATACCGGCTCGGTGAACCCGAGGCAGTGATGCTGTTTCAGATCTGACGGATGCTGCGGCATACCGTAGCGCGCGACATAGTCTGGCGAGGCGACGATCTTACGATAGCTGGTAAATAGCGGTCGGGCGCGCAGGCTGGAATCCGTTAAGGTCCCGGCCCGAATGGCCACATCCACTTTTCGTTCAATCAAGTTAATAAACGTCTCTGAAGAGACGAGCGACAGCGTCATTTCCGGGTAGCGCTCGCGAAATGGCTTCACCAGCGGCATGAGAAAATGCAGCATCACCGGCGTCGCGGCATCCACCCGCAGCAGGCCCCGCGGCGTTGTGCGCGTTTCCAGCAGGTCATTCTCTGCTGCCGCCATTTCCTGCAAGACCACCTGCATCCGGCGAAAATAGCGCTCGCCTTCCTCCGTCAGACTGAGCTGGCGGGTGGTCCGATTGAGCAGGCTTACGCCTAGCTTTGATTCCAGCTTCTTGACCGCCCGGCTGACGGCAGAGTTGGCCTGTCCGAGCTGCTCGGCCGCCCGGCTGAAACTTCCGCTTTCCACCACCGCCACAAAGATGGCGATCTCCTCTGATGTGGCTCTCATTATTGCACCTGTAGCAAAATTCTATTGATACTTTGATAGTTTTTGTTATTTATACAACCCTTCATACTACGTGTCATCTTAATCCTGATGCTACGGAGTAAATTATGCCACTGGCGCTATTTGCCTTAACTATCGGTGCCTTCGCAATTGGCACCACTGAATTTGTGATTGTCGGCCTGGTCCCGACTATCGCGCAACAACTCTCTATCTCTCTGCCTTCGGCGGGACTGCTGGTCTCTATCTACGCGCTGGGCGTGGCGATTGGCGCTCCGGTGCTGACGGCGTTAACGGGGCGTATGCCGCGTAAACAGCTGCTGCTGGCGTTGATGGTCCTGTTTACGGCGGGTAATGTGCTGGCCTGGCAGGCCCCGGGCTATGAAACGCTGATCCTGGCGCGATTGCTGACCGGTCTGGCACACGGCGTGTTCTTCTCTATTGGCTCGACAATCGCCACCAGCCTGGTGGCAAAAGAGAAAGCCGCCTCAGCTATCGCTATTATGTTCGGCGGCCTGACGGTCGCGCTGGTCACCGGGGTGCCGTTCGGGACTTTCATCGGTCAGCATTTTGGCTGGCGGGAAACGTTCCTCGCGGTATCGATTCTGGGCGTGATTGCGCTTATCAGCAGTCTGCTTCTGGTACCGAATAATATTCCGGGCCGCGCCAGCGCCAGCCTGCGCGATCAGATGAAAGTCTTAACTCATCCTCGCCTGCTGATGATCTACGCCATTACTGCGCTGGGCTATGGCGGCGTATTTACCGCCTTTACTTTTCTTGCTCCGATGATGCAGGAGCTGGCCGGTTTCAGTTCGTCTGCGGTTAGCTGGATCCTGTTGGGCTACGGTGTCTCGGTCGCTATTGGCAATATGTGGGGAGGCAAACTGGCCGATAAGCATGGCGCCGTCTCCGCGCTGAAGTTTATCTTCGCCGCGCTGGTTGTGCTGCTGCTGGTCTTCCAGTTGACCGCCAGCATCCACTATGCTGCGCTGGCAACGGTGCTGGTAATGGGTATTTTCGCCTTCGGCAACGTGCCGGGTCTGCAGGTATACGTGGTGCAAAAAGCCGAACAGTATACGCCTGGCGCCGTCGACGTCGCTTCCGGTCTCAATATTGCCGCCTTCAATATTGGTATTGCGCTGGGGTCCATCGTCGGCGGGCAGACGGTTGAACGGTATGGTCTGGCGCAGACGCCGTGGATTGGTGCGGTGATTGTGCTGGTCGCCCTGCTGTTGGTGATGCTGAGCGGTCGTTTAGATAAATCGCCGCGCCGTTCGACAGCGGTTTCTCTCGAAGGCTAGGGTTTATCGCAAATTGCATTGAAAGTGGATGGGAAAATCCCTATAACAGAAGAACCAGTCGTTGTTGGGCTGGTTTCTGTTATTGAGGATTGATGCCCAAATTGCGAAAGAATACCTATGCCATGCGCTACGTCGCCGGACAACCTGCGGAGAGGATATTGCCTCCGGGGGCGTTTGCGGGCGTCAGTCCGGTTTATCCTGCCGGCACGCCGTTAAGCAGCGATGAAAAGATCCGCGTGCTGGTATGGAATATCTTCAAGCAGCAGCGCGCAGAGTGGCAGTCGGTCCTCAAAAATTTCGGCAAAGATGCGCATTTGGTCCTGTTGCAGGAGGCGCAAACTACCCCAGAACTGGTCAGGTTCGCGACTTCAAACTATCTGGCCGCCGATCAGGTACCGGCGCTGGTATTGCCGCAGCATCCTTCCGGCGTGATGACGCTGGCCTCCGCTCACCCCATCTATTGCTGTCCGCTGCGCGAGCGCGAGCCTATTTTGCGATTGCCGAAATCGGCGTTAGTGACCGTTTATCCGCTGCCCGATGCGCGGCTGCTGATGGTGGTCAACATCCATGCGGTCAACTTTAGCCTTGGCGTCGATGTCTACAGCAAGCAGTTGCTGCCGATCGGCGATCAGATCGCTCATCACAGCGGGCCGGTGATCATGGCCGGGGATTTCAATGCATGGAGCCGGCCGCGAATGAACGCGCTGTACCGCTTTGCGCGTGAGATGTCGTTACGCGAAGTTCGTTTCTCTGACGATCAGCGCCGCCGTGCGTTTGGTCGTCCGCTCGATTTTGTGTTCTATCGTGGGTTAAGCGTGCACGATGCTTCCGTGCTGGTGACCCGCGCCTCCGATCACAACCCGCTACTAGTCGAATTCAGTCCCGGCAAGCCTGATTAATTTAAGGTATGTCAGGCCTGCCATCGGGCAGGTCTGCGTTCAGCACGATGCTGCCCTAAATTACTCACACAACCGAAGGACAACACAATGACAACACGCTCTCACCATGACAACGTCGAAAAGCAGTTCGGCTCCCAGGCCAGCGCCTATTTGACCAGCGCCGTGCACGCCTCCGGGCGCGATCTGCAGCGGCTGGCTGAACGGCTGGCCGATTTCCCTCAGGCGAAAGTGCTGGATATGGGCTGCGGGGCAGGGCACGCCAGCTTTACCGCGGCGGGACAGGTTGCCGAGGTGACCGCCTATGATTTATCAAGCCAGATGCTGGAAGTGGTTACCGCGGCGGCAAAAGAGAAAGGCTTTAGCAATATCGTGACCCAGCAGGGATATGCTGAAACGCTGCCGTTCGCTGATGCCAGCTTTGATGTGGTGATTAGCCGCTACTCCGCGCACCACTGGCATGATGTCGGCCAGGCGCTGCGTGAGGTGAAACGTGTTCTCAAGCCGGGCGGGGTGATGATCATAATGGACGTGATGTCGCCGGGTCATCCGGTACGTGATGTCTGGTTGCAGACCGTGGAAGCGCTGCGCGATACCTCGCACGTGCGTAATTATTCCAGCGGCGAGTGGCTGGCGCTGGCCAATGACGCAGGCCTGGTGATTAATCATTTATCGACCGATCGCCTGCCGCTGGAGTTCAGCTCATGGGTGGCGCGGATGCGCACCCCAGAGGCGCTGGTAGAAGCGATTCGCTTATATCAGCAGAGCGCTTCGGCGGAGGTCAAAGCCTACTTCGAATTACAGCAGGACGGGTCGTTTACCAGCGATACCATCCTGTTCGAAGCGCATAAAGCGGTTTAATACGGGCAACAAAAAAGGCACCGGGGGAAGTCGGTGCCTTTTTATCGAACCCTGACGTATCAGGACTCTGGTCGATCGCTGTTTTTCACAAACAGCGTTAGCTGATCGCCAGGCCGCAGATTGTCGGTATCGCTGTTCCAGCGCATCACGTCGCGAATATTAACACCGTGACGCTTGGCGATGCTCGACAGCGAATCACCTTTGCGAACACGATAGGTGATGCTATCGCTGTTGTTCGCCAGGCGCTGTGCGCTGCTACCTGCGCCGACAACCAGACTCTGCCCGACTTTTAACCCTGAACCGCGCAGATTGTTCCACTGCTGCAAATCCCGGGTCGTGACGCCGAGACGCGAAGCAATCCCGGAAATCGTGTCGCCAGAGCGTACCTTATAGCTACGGCTGGTCAGCGGCGTATTGTCCGCGAGCTGCGTTGGCTGCACGGCGGCAATGTCGCCAGAGGCCAGCGATTCACGCAGCTGAGCGGCGTGCTTCTGCGGCACCATGACGTACTTTGGCCCACTCGCGCCCAGCGTTGACCCCTTTACGCCAGCGTTGAAGGTTTTCAGTTTGCTGACCGGCATTCCTGCCATGTCCGCGAGCTGAGAAATATCAACCGGGCTGTCGAGGCGAACGCGCGCCAGCGCACGGCTTTCATCGGCCGTAGGCAGCTTTACGCCGTAACGCTTGCTGTTTTTGAGAATGTCGCTCAACGCCAGCATTTTCGGTACGTAGATTTTCGTTTCATGCGGCAGAGACAGCGACCAGAAATCGGTGGGTTTACCACGCGAACGGTTCGCTTTTACTGCTTTCATGACCCGACCTTCGCCGCTGTTATAGGCTGCGACCGTTAATAACCAGTCGCCGTCGAACATTTTGTTCAGACGTTGCATCATGTCCAGCGCCGCGGTAGTAGATGCGACGACGTCACGACGCGCATCGTAACTGCGGGTCTGTTTTAAACCATAATTGCGCCCTGTGCTCGGAATGATCTGCCAAATGCCTGCGGCATTGGCGCCAGACGTCGCGTGTGGGTCAAAAGCGCTCTCCACTATGGGTAGTAATACCAGTTCCATTGGCATGTTACGTTTCTTAACCTGCCCGGCTATCCAGTACATATACGGCTCTGCCCGTAAAGTTACATCGTGGAGATAGCTCTTATTTCTTAAGTACTTCTGTTTCTGTTCGCGAATCCGGGGATTATCCGGTATTCCCATCTTTAGCTCGTCGCCTATGGAAGTCCACAGATCCTGGTCTTGCGCGTAGAAGGTTCCATCATCTAACCAGCGCGCTTGACTTGTGAACTTACCTGCTTCCCCTTGACCAGCCGCAGAAAGGCTCTGTGCTCGCTGTTCGACGGTGCCATCGTGCTTAGACGCCTGGCACCCCACCAGCAGGACAGAGGCGAGTAATATCGCTCGTGCCTTCATGTGTGTGTCAATAGTTGCTTAAAAGACGACCAAGGATAACGGCGAAGTTGGCCGATGACAAGAATTAAATATCAGAAGTCGTCTTTCTTTGACCTTAACCATGCAAATCGCGCCACAGAGTGTTGCAAATTTGTTTCTTGGTTAATTTTATCAATTAAATCAATATCATTTGCGCGTAAAAATAAATTTATACGACGCTCATTTTTCAGAGTTACGGGTAGTGTTTTTTGTTTTTTTGCACGTAACTCATTAACTTTATGATAGTAATCGTTTATGTCCCTATCATCTGGCAGGATACTCAATGCAAACTTCATATTCGCTAACGTATATTCATGTGCGCAACATATGAGGGTTTCTTCAGGAAGGGCGTTAATTTTCATAAATGATTGATACATCTGCTCTGCAGTACCTTCGAAGAGCCTTCCGCAGCCGCCGGAGAACATTGTGTCGCCACAGAACAGATAAGGTTCGCTGTAGTAACAGATATGTCCTAATGTGTGACCTGGCGTAGAGAAAATGGAAAAATCGTGCCCGAGAATTGACAGCCGATCGCCATCGCCTACCACCTGAGTGACTCCCTTATCCTGGGTTTCCGCCGGCCCGTAAACCACTATAGAAGGGAATTTTTCACGTAATTGTTTTACGCCGCCGACGTGATCTTGATGGTGATGGGTTAGTACAATGGCTTCGGGCTGCCATTGGTTTTCCTCAATGGCCGCCAGAACCGGCGCGGCTTCGCCTGGGTCAACGATGATGCAGCGGCCGTTATTCTCACTGAGAACCCAGATGTAGTTGTCCTGAAACGCGGGAATACTGATAAGATTCATAAATTACCTCTAAAGCGTAGCGGAAGGTGGCAATGAAGCCGGCAAGGATACCTCACACAGTGACAGCGCCTGAGCATTGGTCCAGTATGCCGTGGGGCGAATACTATCGCGAAACGCTGGAGCAGCAGATGAAACCGTGGCTGGCTAAATTATATGGCTTTCATCTGCTTAAGATTGGCAATCTGAGCGCGGAAATCAATACTGAAGCTTGCGCCATCTCGCACCAGGTCAATGTCTCGCTGGCAGGAAATCCGATGCAGGTCCGGGCCGATCCGCTGCATTTACCCTTTGCCGAAAAGTCCGTCGACGCCTGCCTGCTGGCGCACACCCTGCCGTGGTGTAGCGATCCGCATCGTCTGCTGCGGGAAGCCGATCGTGTACTGATCGATGATGGCTGGATGATCCTGACCGGGTTTAATCCGGTCAGCCTGATGGGGTTGCGTAAGCTGGTGCCGCTCCTGCGCAACGGTACGCCTTATAATAGCCGTATGTTTACGCTGATGCGCCAGCTGGACTGGCTGTCGCTACTCAACTTTGAAGTGCTGCACTATGGGCGTTATCAGGTTTTACCCTGGTCGCGCCACGGCGGCAAACTGCTGAGCACCCATCTGCCAGCGCTGGGCTGTTTGCAATTGATTGTCGCCCGCAAACGGACCATTCCGCTGACACTCAATCCGATGAAATCCGGTAAAGCGAAAACCCAGCTGCGGCCGGCAGTCGGCGCCACCCGGCAGTGGCGCAAGGGGCAGAATTAGCTCTCCGGCTGGTAGCCGATGTCGTCCTGAGTGGGATGGGAGGCCGCCGCGCGGGCCAGCTCGTCGCAGCGTTCGTTTTCTGGATGGCCGGCGTGGCCCTTCACCCACTCCCATTTGATCTTATGCTGGCCAAGCGCAGCATCCAGCCGCTGCCAGAGGTCGACATTCTTTACCGGTTTTTTCTCTGCCGTTTTCCAGCCGCGCTTTTTCCAGTTGTGGATCCACTGGGTGATCCCCTGGCGGACATACTGGCTGTCGGTGCTGAGTACCACCTCACAATGCTCTTTTAACGCCTCGAGAGCGACGATTGCCGCCATCAGTTCCATGCGGTTATTGGTGGTCAGACGGTAGCCGGCGCTAAAGGTTTTTTCGTGCTGGCGGTAGCGCATGATGGCGCCGTAACCGCCGGGTCCTGGATTTCCCAGGCAAGAGCCGTCGGTGAAAATTTCTACCTGTTTGAGCATCTCTGGTAGACTTCCTGTAATTGAAATCGATTTGTAAACGATAAGTCTGACATAAATGACCGCTATGAGCACTGCAATTACGCGCCAGATTGTTCTCGATACCGAAACCACCGGTATGAACCAGATCGGGGCGCACTACGAAGGACACAAGATCATTGAGATCGGCGCGGTGGAGGTGATCAACCGCCGCCTGACCGGTAACAATTTCCATGTCTATCTGAAGCCCGATCGGCTGGTGGATCCTGAAGCATTCGGCGTGCACGGGATCGCCGATGAGTTCCTGCTGGACAAACCCACCTTTGCCGATGTGGCTGATGAGTTTATGGATTACATCCGCGGCGCGGAGCTGGTGATCCATAACGCCTCGTTCGATATCGGCTTTATGGATTATGAGTTCGGTAAGCTGAACCGCGGCATTGGAAAAACCGAGACCTTTTGTAAAATCACCGACAGCCTGGCGCTGGCGCGGAAAATGTTCCCCGGCAAGCGCAACAGTCTGGATGCGTTATGTTCGCGCTACGAAATAGATAACAGCAAGCGTACGCTGCACGGGGCATTACTCGATGCCCAGATCCTTGCCGATGTCTATTTGATGATGACCGGCGGCCAGACTTCGATGGCGTTCTCTATGGAAGGCGAAAGCCAGCAGCAGGCGGGAGAGATGGGCATTCAGCGCGTCGTCCGCGCCGCCAGCCAGTTACGGGTAGTTTATGCCTCTGATGAAGAACTGGTGAACCATGAATCCCGCCTCGATCTGGTACAAAAGAAAGGCGGAAGCTGCCTGTGGCGTGCCTGATAACCACTAAAATGGATTAAAAGTAGGCGGTTGGGCGATTTTTGCAGCAAACGATTCAAAACGGTAGAAAAAGCGTTGACGGGGTAGAGGGGAATCCGTAATATTCGCCTCGTTCCCAACGGAACAACAACGCGGAGCGGTAGTTCAGTCGGTTAGAATACCTGCCTGTCACGCAGGGGGTCGCGGGTTCGAGTCCCGTCCGTTCCGCCACTATTCAGAAAGCCTGAATCAGCAATGATTCAGGCTTTCGTCGTTTTCGTCGCCGAATTTCAGCGCGCCTCTTGTTCCTCCTGCATACACTGCATGAATACCCGCATCGCCGGACTGATTGCTTTCCCGGCGTGATGGGCGCAGAGCGCATGGATCGTCAGCGGCGTCTCGCTGAACGGCAGCTCGACCAGCGTCCCGCGTTTGAGTTCCTCCTCTACCGCAAAGCGCGGCAGGAAGCTCACCCCAAGATTGCCCGCCACGCACTGTTTGATGCTTTCAATACTCCACAGTTCGATGGTGTTCTCCATGGTAATGCCGCGCTGGCGCAGGGTACTTTCAAAAATCTGCCGGAACACGCACTGGGGTTCGTTGATGATAAAGCTCAATGGGATATGCTGCCGCGGGCGCAGGAAGTCGACCGGCGCCTGATCGACTGACGCGACCAGCGCCAGCGGCTGCGGGCCAAGTTCCATCATGGTGAGCGCATCATCGTTGCCAACCCGGTAAAACACCCCCAGGTCGACTTCGTCAGCGAGCAGCGCATCACGGATGCTGTAGCAATTGAGCGACTGTAGTGACAGGCGGACCTTCGGGGCGCGTTGCTTAAAACGCTGCAGCACCGGCGGCATTTTGTACGCCAGCAGGGTTTCACCAGTGGCGACGCGAAGTTCGCCGCCGGGTTCATCGTCCTGGCGCGCCGCCTGGCGAATCGACGCCATCACTTTGGTCAGATCGTAGACGTGCGGCAGGACATTCTTACCCGCGGTGGTGAGACACATCCGCCGGCCAATTTTCTCAAACAGCGGGATAGCAAGCTCCTGCTCAAGCTGCTGGATATGAAAGGTTACGGTGGACTGGGTGCAGCACAGTTTCTGCGAGGCGCGCAGAAAGGATCCTTCTTCGACAACCGTTTTGAAAGTGATAAAGCGTCGCAGATCCATATTTCCTCTTTATATCGACATTCTCGAATTCAGAATGAAAAAACATTCATTTTTTTAAATTATCAGCTTCGGGTACTGTCTGCCAGTCAAGAGGAGAAAACACGTGACACCTACCCTGATTAGCGCCTTTTTAACTTACACCCTGATCACCGCCCTGACGCCCGGGCCGAATAATATTCTGGCGCTGAGCAGCGTCACCGCGCACGGCTTTCGACGGAGCATGCGGGTTCTGGCCGGCATGAGCCTGGGGTTTGTGATCATCATGCTGATTTGTGCCGGGCTGACGTTCACTCTCGTTACCCTGGATGAGGGGATAACCTCCCTGCTACGCTGGGTCGGCGCAGGGTATATCCTGTGGCTGGCCTGGCACATTGCCCGCAGCGACCCGGCCAGCGGTGGGCAGGAGGAGCGGCCTGTCAGCTTCTGGGCCAGCCTGGGGCTGCAGTTTGTGAATGTAAAAATTATCCTGTACGGCATCACGGCCCTGTCGACCTTTGTTCTGCCAGTGACTCGCGAGCCATTCTGGCTGGTGATGATAAGCCTGTTGCTATCAGTAATAGGCGTTGCCGGCAATCTTTGCTGGGCGCTGGCCGGTCATCTGTTTCAGCCGGTGTTCGAACGCCATGGAAGAGGGTTAAATCTGCTGCTGGCGCTGCTGCTGGTCTGGTGCGCGGTACGAATGTTTATGGAATGAATTAAGGGAGCGTAACGCTCCCTTGAGGTTATTTATCCTGCGGCAGGGCGGGTTGCCCTTCATTTACCCAGGTCATGAAGATCCGATAACCGATGGCCAGCAGGGTGGCGCCGAGAAACATACCGAGAATGCCGTTAGAGGCCATTCCGCCGAGGGCGCCCAGCAGCACTACCGGCATTGGTGCGTCGACTCCGCGCCCCAGCAGCAGAGGTTTGAGGACGTTATCGGCCATGCCGGCGACGATCAGCAGGATGGTGTAGAAGATATCCATGCCGGTACTGTGGGTGCCGAGACTCCACATTAGCGCAATGGCCGGGGCCGTCACCAGGATCACCGGCACCTGGGCAATGCCGAGGAGCAGGGCCAGAATAAAGAAGATCCCGACGGCGGGAATGCTGGCCATCAGCATGATCACGCCGACCAGCAGCGCCTGGATCAATGCCACCCCGATGACGCCCTGGGCGACCGCGCGGATGGTGCTGGTGCACAGGCGGGTGAGGGTCACGCCTTTATTTTCATCGGTAATACGGATGGCAATACGCTGGGCGCTGATGGCGCCCGCTGCGCCCCAGGCCATCATAATTCCCGAGACGATAAACGAAATAATAAAGCCAATCAGCCCGCCGCCCATGCTGGCCAAAATACTGAGAAACTGTTTGGCAATGTCGCCGATTTGCGAGCGGTAATTACTGAGCAGTCCCGGGAGATCGACGGAAGCTCTCATCCACAGGGCGCTAAGCTGTTCGCCAATGATCGGTAACGCGGCAATGCGCGAGGAGGGCGGGGGAATGGTAAAGCTCTGGCTGCCCATCTTGTCTATCATGGCGCTGGCGCTTTCCGCCAGCGAGGTGATCATCAGCACCGTGGGGATGACGATCAGTAAAATACCTAACAACACCAGCACCACTGACGCCAGTCCCTGTTTGCCCGCTAACAATCCGGCAAAATATTGATGTAAGGGATAGAGCGCCACGGCGAGGATCAGCGCCCAGAGCATCATATTGATAAAGGGAGAAAAGACGGTAAAACAGAATGAGGCCAGCGCCAGAATAAGCCCAAACCGAATAAACATATCGAGAAAGCGGGTGACCAGCCGTTTTTCAATCAACAGCAGATTATTATTATCCATTTTCTTTTACGCTCACATAATATTCTTACGCCAACGCTCAGCGTTGTTTAACAAAACACGCCAGCAACAGAAAATTCATGATTTACAACGCAGAAGTGAGTTGAAGGTGATCTCCGCCCATTTGGTTGTGGGATCTTTTAATGAGTGTAGAACAGAAATGAATGGCGCCCGGCAAATATTCTGCGGTGCGCTGGCGGGCGAAATCCCGCTTTCTTTACCTGCTGAATGAGGAAGAAAGCGGAGGGAGATTAACCGAGGGTAAAAGGATCGGCATCGCGCCAGGCGGGAAATTTTTCGCGATATTCCTGGAGGGCAGCCAGCGACAATTCGGCATCAAGACGGGTGGCCTGATGCGGATCGGCAGTGGCGACAATCTCCCCCTGGGGACTGATAATCCGGCTATCGCCGCGGTAATGATGGCCGTTACCGTCAGTACCGACCCGGTTACAGCCGGCGACATAGGCCTGGTTCTCGATAGCGCGGGCGACCAGCAGCGACTGCCAGTGCAGGGAGCGCGGCGCCGGCCAGTTGGCAACATACAGCGCCAAATCATAGTCGTTCAGATTACGCGACCATACCGGAAAGCGCAGGTCGTAACAGACCAGCGGCAGGATACGCCATCCGCGCCATTCAAAGACCACGCGTCGGTCACCAGCCTCATAATGATGGTGTTCATCGGCCATACGGAACAGGTGCCGTTTATCATAATGGTGCACCGTACCGTCGGGCTCGACCAGCAGGAAGCGGTTAACAGCGCCGTGTTCGGTTTGCAGCGCTGCGCTGCCGGCAATCAGCGCCTGGGTTTGCGCGGCCCGGGCATGCATCCACTCCACCACGTCGGCTTCGGGTAAAGACTGTTTTGCCGCTTCCATGGCAAAGCCGGTGGTGAACATCTCCGGTAAAACAATGACATCGCGCCCAATAATCCCTTCCAGTTGGCGATCAAAATGGCGCAGGTTGGCAGGGCCGTCCATCCAGACCAGCGGTTGTTGCAACAGCGTAATTTTCAGGCCAGGCACAATGGTCAACTCCATTCTCATGAGGGGGTTAGGTTAACTGTAACACCATATCAGCCTCGCGGCGGTCAGCGGAATATTTTGTTAAAAAAATGCTACTCACAGAAGCCACGGAGGAGGGGGGACGAAAAAAAGGCGGGGAAAATTCCCCGCCCGGCGTGTGATGTGGTGATTGTTTTATTATGCGGCTTCAACTTTGCGAACTTTTTCCGGCAGCTTTACCGGCTTTGTCGCCAGCTCCTCTGGCGCAAAGTCGTCGACGTTGATGCTGCGCAAGCGACTGTGCTCTGCGCGGGTCAGAATAGCGGCTTCTTCCTGATTTATTAATCCTTTGGCCAGCGCGTTGTGTGCCAGCTCATCCAGACGGGTGAACGGCAGGTTTTTACCCAACTCTTTGCAGATCCGCTGGTGGATAGGATCGGCCGCCATCACTTCCAGCAGGGCCTCTTCCAGCAGACCAACCGGGTTATGCTCGCTCGGCGTCAGGTACTGACCGCGACCGATGCGGGAGCGAGTGGCGCTGGGCACCTGCAGAATTTTAGCGACTTTATGGTCCAGCTTATCCGACGGCGCATGATGATGACGCCCGGTCGGGAAGATGGCCACACGCATCGCACCTGCCACCAGACGGTTGGGGAAGTTTTTCAGCAGATCGTCGATGGCCTGTTCAGCCTGGTGCAGAGCATCCTGCACTCCCCAGTGAACCAGCGGCAGATCGGCTTCATTGCGTCCTTCATCGTCATAGCGTTTCAGCACCGCCGAGGCCAGATACAGCTGGCTTAACACATCCCCCAGACGCGCGGAGATACGTTCGCGACGCTTGAGGCTGCCGCCCAGTACCGCCATCGACACGTCTGACAGCAGCGCGAGGTTGGCACTCAGACGGTTCATTTGCTGATAGTAGCGACGGGTGGCGTCACGGGTCGGCGCGCTGCTGGTGCGTCCGCCGGTCAGGCCCAGCCAGAAACTCCGGACTTTGTTACTGCCGACATGGCCGATGTGTTTGAACAGCAGCTTATCGTAGGCGTTCAGGTCGTTATTCTGCGCGGCGGCCATCTCTTCCAGCACGTAAGGGTGGCAGCGAATAGCCCCCTGACCGAAGATCATCATGCTGCGGGTCAGAATGTTGGCGCCTTCAACGGTGATGGCGATCGGCGCGCCCTGGTAAGCCCGGGCGAGGAAGTTACCTTCGCCCAGCATAATGCCTTTCCCGCCGGTAATATCCATCGCGTCGATAATGGAGCGCTGGCCGCGGTGGGTACAGTGATATTTCACAATCGCGGACAGCACTGCCGGTTTCTCGCCGAGCATAATGCCGTAGGTGATCAGCGACGCCGCGGCGTCCATCACATAGGCGTTACCCGCGATGCGCGCCAGCGCCTCTTCAATCCCTTCCATTTTGCCGATCGATATTTTGAACTGACGGCGAATGTGGGCGTAGGCGCCGGTCGCCATAGCGACGGATTTCAGGCCGCCGGTGGCGTTGGAAGGCAGGGTAATACCGCGGCCCACGGACAGACATTCAACCAGCATGCGCCAGCCCTGACCGGCCATGCTCGGGCCGCCGATGATGTAATCGATCGGCACGAAGATATCCTTGCCGCGGGTTGGGCCGTTCTGGAACGGGACGTTCAGCGGGAAGTGGCGACGGCCAATTTCCACGCCCGGCGTTGAGGTGGGGATCAGCGCGCAGGTGATGCCCAGCTCTTCCTCGCCGCCCAGCAAACGGTCTGGGTCAGAGAGTTTGAAGGCCAGCCCCAGCACGGTGGCGATTGGCGCCAGCGTGATATAGCGTTTGTTCCAGGTCAGGCGCATCCCCAGCACCTGTTGACCCTGCCAGTCGCCCATGCACACCACGCCGGTATCCGGAATAGCGCCAGCGTCAGAGCCCGCTTCCGGACTGGTCAGTGCGAAGCAGGGGATTTCCAGGCCGCGCGCCAGACGCGGCAGATAATGATTCTTCTGTTCTTCGGTACCGTAATGCTGCAGCAGTTCGCCCGGGCCCAGCGAGTTTGGGACGCCGACGGTGATCGCCAGGATGCCGGAGACGCCAGAAAGTTTCTGTAGCACTCGTGCCTGAGCGTAAGCGGAGAACTCAAGCCCGCCATACTCTTTCTTGATAATCATCGCGAAGAAGCGGTGCTCTTTCAGATAGGCCCACAGCTCGGGCGGCAGATCGGCCATTTCGTGGGTGATGGCGAAGTCGTTAGCCATCCGGCAGGCCTCTTCCACCGGGCCGTCGAGGAAAGCTTGCTCTTCGGCGGTCAGGCGCGGCTGCGGATAGTTATGCAGCTTGTGCCAGTCCGGGTTGCCGCGGAACAGATCGCCTTCCCACCAGGTGGTGCCGGCGTCGATGGCTTCTTTTTCCGTACGCGACATCGGCGGCATCACCTTGCGGAAAGCGCGAAATGCCGGTGCGGAAATCATCGATTTACGCATGGGGGCAAAGTTGAACGGCAACAAAATAATGGCCAGCGGCAGCAGCAGCCAGATATTCCACAGTCCGGCCGCGCCGAGCGCCGCGGTCCAGGCGAGCAAAATCACACTGCTGAGCAGCAGGCTGACCCGGTGATAGAAGAGCGCACCGAGTAAAACGACGGTTGCAACAATACTCAAAATCATCATAGAGAAATGCTCCCTGAGCTTGTAGGAGGTCTGACCACTTGTGATGTATTGGTTGTAGTGCATGCGTTTTTATTTAGCAATGTGTTTACAAAATAATTACAACCTCGCTCACATTGTTGTATGCAAAAGCGGCACATAAAATCAAAAGGACGGGGGATAACGCTGCCTGCTGCTTCTCGCTTCGGCGGCTATCCGGTACACTGCCAGGGTTATTCCACTCATACTGAAGGATTATCCTCATGTACCAGGATCTTATTCGTAACGAACTGAACGAAGCCGCGGAAACGCTGGCTAACTTTCTGCAGGACGAAGCCAATATCCATGCTATCCAGCGTGCCGCTGTTCTGTTGGCGGATAGCTTTAAGGCGGGTGGGAAAGTGCTGTCCTGTGGTAACGGCGGTTCCCATTGCGATGCGATGCATTTTGCGGAAGAGCTGACCGGTCGTTATCGCGAAAACCGCCCGGGTTACCCGGCCATCGCGATCTCCGACGTCAGCCATCTCTCCTGCGTGAGCAATGATTTTGGCTATGAGTATGTGTTCTCCCGCTATGTTGAATCCGTCGGCCGTGCGGGCGATGTGCTGCTCGGCATCTCCACGTCAGGTAACTCCGGCAACGTGATCAAGGCCATTGAAGCCGCGCGGGCGCAGGGGATGAAAGTGATCACCCTGACCGGTAAAGACGGCGGCAAAATGGCGGGTTCCGCCGATGTTGAAATACGCGTGCCGCACTTTGGCTATGCCGACCGCATCCAGGAGATCCACATCAAAGTGATCCATATCCTGATTATGCTGATCGAAAAAGAGATGGTGAAAGGCTAACAGGCAGGCGAGTGTGTACTGTTGACGGCGGCCTCGCTTTGGCGCCGTCGTGATTTGTGAGGGTGAGGTGATCTATGTGCGAACTGCTCGGGATGAGCGCCAATGTGCCAACAGATATCTGTTTTAGCTTTACCGGGCTGGTGCAGCGCGGGGGCGGGACGGGGCCGCATAAAGACGGCTGGGGCATTACCTTCTATGAAGGCAAAGGCTGTCGCACATTCAAAGATCCGCAGCCGAGCTTTCAGTCGCCGATCGCGAAACTGGTCCAGGATTACCCGATTAAGTCCTGTTCCGTCGTCGCCCATATCCGTCAGGCCAATCGCGGGATGGTGGCCCTGGAGAACACCCATCCCTTCACCAGCGAACTGTGGGGGCGCAACTGGACCTATGCGCACAATGGGCAGCTCAAAGGCTATAAATCGCTGAAAACCGGTAATTTCCATCCGGTAGGTGAAACCGACAGTGAAAAAGCGTTTTGCTGGCTGCTGCACCGTTTAACCGAGCGCTATCCGCGCACGCCGGGCAATATGCTGGGCGTTTTCAAGTATATCGCCACCCTGGCGGGTGAACTGCGTGAGAAAGGGGTGTTCAACATGCTGCTGTCGGACGGGCGCTACGTGATGGCGTTCTGCTCGACCAATCTGCACTGGATCACCCGGAGGGCGCCGTTTGGCGTGGCAAAACTGCTGGACCAGGATGTGGAGATCGACTTTCAACGCGAGACCACACCCAACGATGTGGTCACGGTTATCGCCACGCAGCCGCTTACGGCCAATGAAACCTGGCACAAGATCATGCCAGGCGAGTGGGCGTTATTTTGTCTCGGGGAGCGTGTAGTTTGAGGCCAGCTGCGGCTGAACAACCTCGTGGCTGAGCGGCTTGCTTACCACATAGCGGCCGTCAGTCACTGACACAATCGGCGGTTTGTGGGTCTGCTGGAAATAGTCATAGCCAGGCTTAAGCTGTTTCCAGAAATCCGCATAGTAGGAGTATTTGTGGCGTTCCATATTGGCGTTGGTCATGCGGAACGGATAGATACTCACCTGCACGCTTGGCTGGCCGAAGACTAAGGCGCCGGTCACAAACTGGAAGATCTCATCGATCCCGCTGTCGGTCATGGCGTAGCAGCCGACTGAGACGCAGTCGCCATGGATCATCAGGTATTTCCCTTCATAACCATGGGCGCGATCGTAGGCGTTCGGGAAGCCGATGTTAATGGCTTTATAGAAGCGACTGTCGGGTTTGAGCTGGCTGCGGGTGACGCTATAGAACCCTTCCGGACTCTTGAAATCACCCTGACGCTGTTTCGGACCCAGGCCACCGGAATAGTTGCAGATCCGATAGCTGTCGAGGAGCTGGTAGGTTTCACCCATTTTGACGTAAAGGTCGAGCATGCGCTCTTCTTTAAAGATCTCAATGTAAACCGGTGAACCCATTAATTGCTGCTTGTATTCTTTGCTAACCGGCGTCGTCGGGCTATTGCTGCTGAGCAGCCCGGCAAATGACACGCACGGCAACAGAATCATCGCAATAAATAATGCGATTTTGCGCATACTGCTTGTTCCTTGATAAAACAAAATAGCCACATTGCCAGGACGGCAAGAGAGACCCGAAATCAGAGTTTTCTGGATTTAGAGCGCTCACATTAGCATCACGGCATTTTTTCGCAAGGGCGACGTGGCGGCGTTTACAATTCAGCCTCACTTTATAACCCGCTTACGGCGAAAACACAGTCAGAACTTTGCGCAATAGCTCGCATTTTAGAAGCACTTATTGCCCCTCGCGCTACAGCCGCCGCTCACGAAATGTTACACTTGCGCCGGTTCATCACCAGAGTAAGAAAGGAGTCTTCTCTTCCGTCATGAGCGCCACTGGCGCCGTTTCGCCCTTTCTTCTCTGCCATTCTGTCAATAAGCTGGCCCCGGCCTGCGTCGGGGTTGAGGTTACGGATACCTGCTAACGATATGATTAAAATCACGAAAGGGCTGGATTTGCCCATAGCTGGCATGCCATTACAGCAGATCTCTCCTGCGCCAGCGGTGAAGCGCGTCGCGCTACTCGGCGAAGAGTACGTCGGGATGCGTCCCGCTATGGCGGTCAAAGAGGGCGATCGGGTCAAAAAAGGTCAGATCCTGTTCGAAGATAAAAAGACCCCCGGCGTCTACTTTACCGCCCCGGCGAGCGGGGTTGTCAGCGCCATCCACCGCGGTGAACGGCGCGTTTTACAGTCAGTGGTGATTGATATCGAGGGCAATGACGCGGTGGCCTTTACCCGTTACGCCGCGGACGCACTGGCTGAGCTGCCGCGCGACACCGTACAGCAGCAGCTGCTGGCCTCGGGCCTGTGGACCGCGCTACGCACCCGGCCATTCAGTAAAACGCCGCGCCCGGGCAGCGTGCCCGCCGCTATTTTTGTCAACGCCATGGATACCAATCCGCTGGCGGCGGAGCCGCAGCCGATTATTCTGGCCGAGCGTGCCGCCTTCGATGCCGGTCTTACCGTGCTCACGCGTCTGACCGACGGGAAAGTGCATGTCTGCCAGCCCAGCGGCGGCAAGCTGGGCGGCCATCCTGCCGGCCAGGTCTGTTTTAATCAGTTCTCCGGGCCGCACCCGGCGGGGCTGCCGGGAACGCATATTCACTTTCTGGAGCCGGTGAGCCTGAATAAACAGGTCTGGCACCTCAATTATCAGGATGCGATCGCTATCGGTCAGCTTTTCCTTGAAGGTGAGCTGAACTGCGAACGGGTGATTGCGCTCGGCGGCCCGCAGGTGAAGTCGCCGCGGCTGGTCAAAACGACGCTGGGCGCCAGCCTGGACGATCTGCTGGCGGGCGAGCTGGAGGAGGGGGAAAACCGCGTCATTTCCGGCTCGGTACTTAGCGGTACCCGTGCCCATGGCCCTCACGCTTTCCTCGGGCGTTTCCATCTGCAGGTGAGCGTGGTTCGAGAAGGTCGGGAAAAAGAGCTGTTTGGCTGGGTGATGCCGGGCAAAGAGAAGTTCTCGATTACCCGCACTACGCTAGGCCATTTCTTCAAGCGCAAGCGCTTTCATTTCTCCACGGATACTAACGGCGGCGAGCGGGCGATGGTGCCGATTGGCAACTATGAGCGGGTGATGCCGCTGGATATTCTGCCGACCATATTGCTGCGCGATCTGCTGGCCGGCGATAGCGATAGCGCCCAGGCGCTGGGCTGTCTGGAGCTGGATGAAGAAGATCTGGCGCTCTGCACCTACGTTTGTCCGGGCAAATATGAATACGGTCCGGCGCTGCGCAGCGTGTTAACCCAGATTGAGCAGGAAGGATAAGAGATGGGCTTAAAGCACCTGATTGAGAAACTTGAGCCGCATTTCACGCATGGCGGCAAGCTGGAAAAATATTACCCGCTGTATGAAGCGGCGGCGACCATCTTCTACACGCCGGGGCAGGTCACCCGCGGCGCGGCGCACGTGCGCGACGCCATCGACCTCAAGCGGATGATGATCCTCGTGTGGTTTGCCGTATTCCCGGCGATGTTCTGGGGCATGTACAACGTTGGGCTGCAGACCATTCCGGCGCTGCACAAACTGTACGGCGCCGAACAGCTGCAGCAGGTGATCGCCAACAACTGGCATTACAGCGTCGCCCAGTGGTTAGGGGTCAGCTTCAGCGCTGACGCCGGCTGGCTGAGCATGATGACCCTGGGCGCGGTCTTCTTCCTGCCGATCTATATCACCGTTTTTATCGTCGGCGGCTTCTGGGAAGTGCTGTTCGCGATTGTGCGCAAACATGAGATCAACGAAGGCTTTTTCGTTACCTCGATTCTCTTCGCGCTGATTGTGCCGCCTACGCTGCCGCTATGGCAGGCGGCGCTGGGGATCTCCTTCGGGGTGGTGATCGCTAAAGAGATTTTCGGCGGTACCGGGCGCAACTTCCTCAACCCGGCGCTGGCGGGGCGCGCGTTCCTGTTCTTCGCCTACCCGGCGCAGATTTCCGGCGACCTCGTGTGGACGGCGGCGGACGGTTTCTCCGGCGCCACGCCGCTCTCCCAGTGGGCCAGCGGCGGCGGTGAAGCGCTGGTTAACGTCGCGACCGGCATCCCGGTGAGCTGGATGGACGCCTTCCTCGGCAACATTCCCGGCTCAATTGGCGAAGTCTCCACGCTGATGATCCTGATCGGCGGCGCGATCATTCTCTTTGGCCGCGTCGCGTCCTGGCGCATCGTCGTCGGGGTGATGATCGGCATGATCGCCACCGCCACCCTGTTTAACGTTATCGGCTCCGATACCAACCCGATGTTCTCGATGCCGTGGTACTGGCATCTGGTGCTCGGCGGCTTTGCCTTCGGCATGATGTTTATGGCGACGGACCCGGTATCCGCCTCGTTTACCGATAAAGGGAAATGGAGTTACGGCGTGCTGATCGGCGTGATGTGCGTGCTGATCCGCGTGGTGAACCCGGCTTATCCGGAAGGGATGATGCTGGCGATCCTCTTCGCCAACCTCTTCGCACCGCTGTTCGATTACCTGGTGGTGCAGGCCAATATTAAGCGGAGGAAGTCGCGTGGCTGAGAAGAAAAGTAACGATAGCATCGGCAAAACGCTGCTGGTGGTGCTGGTGCTTTGTCTGGTCTGCTCCATCGTGGTAGCGGGCTCGGCCGTGGGGCTGAAATCCCGCCAGCAGGCGCAGCGGGCGCTGGATAAGCAGCGCAATATCCTGGCCGTCGCCGGCCTGATACAGCCCGGGATGGATGCTGATGCGGTAGCGGAAACCTTCGCGGCGCGCATTTCGCCGCGACTGGTGAATCTGGCGACCGGCGAGCTGCTGAAGAAAGACCCGGCAAAATTTAATCAGGCCCAGGCGCTGAAGGATCCGCAGCAGAGCATCGCGCTGGACGCCAGCCAGGATCCGGCCGGCATTAAGCGGCGTAGCAACCTGGCGGAAATTTATCTGGTGCGCGACGCGCAGCAGAAGATTGAGCAGATGGTGCTGCCGATCTACGGCAATGGCCTGTGGTCGATGATGTACGCCTTTGTGGCGCTGGATGTCGATGGCCGCACGGTGAAAGGTATTACATATTACGATCAGGGGGAAACCCCGGGGCTGGGCGGCGAAGTGGAGAACCCGAACTGGCGCCAGCAGTTTATTGGCAAGCAGGTACTGGATGACAACGGCATGCCGGCACTCCGGGTGGTGAAAGGCGGCGCGCGCGCCGGTGACCTGCATGCAGTAGACGGTTTATCCGGCGCCACGCTAACGTCTAACGGCGTGCAGCACAGCTTTGATTTCTGGATGGGCGAACTGGGCTTTGGTCCGTTCCTGAAAAAAGTGCGTGAGGGAGGGCTGAATAATGGCTGAACAGAGCGATATGAAAGAGGTGAAGCGTGTGCTGGTGGGGCCGCTTATCGCCAATAACCCCATCGCCCTGCAGGTGCTCGGCGTCTGCTCCGCGCTGGCGGTGACCACCAAACTGGAAACCGCCTTCGTGATGACCATTGCGGTGACGCTGGTGACGGCGTTCTCCAGCATGTTTATCTCGATGATTCGCCACCATATTCCCAATAGCGTGCGCATCATCGTGCAGATGGCGATCATCGCCTCGCTGGTCATCGTGGTGGATCAGCTGTTGCGGGCTTTCGCTTATGAAACCTCTAAGCAGCTGTCGGTATTCGTCGGGCTTATCATCACCAACTGTATCGTGATGGGTCGCGCCGAAGCCTACGCCATGAAATCGCCGCCGCTGGCCAGCTTTATGGATGGTATCGGTAACGGTCTCGGTTACGGTGCGATCCTGATAATCGTCGGCTTCCTGCGCGAGCTTATCGGCAGCGGCAAGCTGTTCGGTATCACGGTGCTGGAGACGGTGCAGAACGGCGGCTGGTATCAGCCGAACGGCCTGTTCCTGCTGGCGCCGAGCGCATTCTTCATTATCGGTTTGCTGATCTGGGCCCTGCGTAGCTGGAAGCCTGAGCAGCAGGAAAAGGAGTAATCGATGATGGCTCATTACATTAGCCTGTTTGTCCGCGCGGTGTTCGTTGAGAACATGGCGCTGGCCTTCTTCCTCGGGATGTGTACCTTCCTCGCGGTGTCGAAAAAGGTCTCCACCGCCTTCGGCCTCGGCGTCGCAGTGACGGTGGTGCTGGGTCTTGCTGTGCCCATCAACAACCTGGTCTATAACCTGGTGCTGCGCGACGGCGCGCTGGTGGAAGGCGTAGATCTCAGCTTCCTGAACTTCATCACCTTTATCGGGGTGATTGCGGCGCTGGTGCAGATCCTCGAGATGATCCTCGATAAGTACTTCCCGGCACTCTATAACGCGTTAGGGATCTTCCTGCCGCTTATCGCCGTTAACTGCGCCATTTTCGGCGGCGTGTCGTTCATGGTGCAGCGTGATTACAACTTCCCGGAATCCATCGTCTACGGCTTCGGCTCCGGCATCGGCTGGATGCTGGCGATCGTGGCGATGGCGGGGATCCGCGAAAAAATGAAGTACGCCAACGTGCCCGCCGGTCTGCGCGGGTTAGGGATCACCTTTATCACCACCGGGTTGATGGCGCTGGGCTTTATGTCCTTCTCCGGCGTGCAGCTATAAGGGCGAATAAGTATGGAAATTATTCTTGGCGTCGTGATGTTCACGCTGATTGTGCTGGTGCTGTCGGGGCTTATCCTGGCTGCGCGCTCAAAGCTGGTGAACGCGGGCGACGTGGTTATTGAGATCAATAACGAAGCGGATAAACAGATCCGCACCCCGGCGGGTGACAAACTGCTGAACACGCTGTCCAGCAACGGTATCTTCGTCTCTTCCGCCTGCGGCGGCGGCGGCTCCTGCGGCCAGTGTCGGGTGACCATCAAAGAAGGCGGCGGCGATATTCTGCCGACCGAGCTTTCGCATATTACCAAGCGGGATGCCAAAGCCGGTTGCCGTCTGGCCTGCCAGGTGGCGGTGAAGCAGAACATGAAGATTGAGCTGCCGGAAGAGATTTTTGGCGTGAAAAAATGGGAGTGCGAAGTTATCTCTAACGATAACAAAGCCACTTTCATTAAAGAGCTTAAGCTACAGATCCCGGAGGGAGAAGTGGTGCCGTTCCGCGCCGGGGGCTTTATTCAAATTGAATGCCCGCCTCACAAAGTGGCCTATGCCGACTTTGATATTCCTGATGAATATCGTTCAGACTGGGACAAATTCAATCTGTTCCGCTATGTCTCTGAGGTGAAAGAACCGACCCTGCGCGCCTACTCGATGGCTAACTATCCGGAAGAGAAGGGCATCATTATGCTCAACGTGCGCATCGCCACGCCGCCGCCGAAGGTCCCGGATGCGCCGCCGGGGATCATGTCGTCCTATATCTGGTCGCTGAAGCCTGGCGATAAGGTGACGATTTCCGGGCCGTTCGGCGAGTTCTTTGCTAAAGAGACCGACGCTGAGATGGTGTTTATCGGCGGCGGCGCCGGCATGGCGCCGATGCGCTCGCATATCTTTGATCAGCTTAAGCGGCTGCACAGCACGCGCAAAATCAGCTTCTGGTACGGCGCCCGTTCGCTGCGCGAGATGTTCTACGATGAGGAGTTCGAGCAGCTGGCGCGCGACAACCCAAACTTTACCTTCCACGTCGCGCTCTCCGATCCGCTGCCGGAAGATAACTGGACCGGGCATACGGGCTTTATCCATAATGTTCTGTATGAAAACTATCTGCGCGACCACCCGGCGCCGGAAGACTGCGAATTCTATATGTGCGGGCCGCCGGTGATGAACGCCGCGGTGATTAAAATGCTCAAAGACCTGGGCGTCGAAGATGAGAACATCATGCTCGACGACTTTGGAGGCTGACGATGCTGACGGTATTTGTCGCGACCTTTGTGATTTTTGCGCTGGTGATCCTCGGTATGTCGCTGGGCTACCTGGTGAAGCGCAAGAGCATTCAGGGCAGCTGCGGCGGGATCTCGTCGCTGGGGCTGGAGAAAGTCTGCGACTGTCCGGAACCGTGCGACGCGCGTAAGAAACGTCTCGCTCGCGAGGCGCAGCGTCAGCAGCGGCGTATTTTGTAATGCCCGGCGGCGCTGCGCATGCCGGACCTGCGGCTTCAGTTTTGTAGGCCGGGTCAGGCGCAGCCGCCACCCGGCATAAAGCGGCTCCGTGCCCGGTGGCGCTGCGCTTGCCGGGTCTGCTGCTTCGGTTTTGTAGGCCGGGTAAGGCGCCAGCCGCCACCCGGCAACAACATGCCAGCAATGTGAAGCCGCTTTCGTGGCCTTTTTAGCCGTTGACTCCCTTACTGCCAGCTTTTCGCCTGTGCCGGAGAATCCACCATCACCCCGTCGGCGCCCAGCTCCTTCGCCGTGCGGTAGTCTTCCGCACTGTTGATGCCGAAGAAAATAATGTGCGCTTTGCCCTGTGAGCGGAAGCAATCCATCGCCTCTTTATCCCAGGTGAGCGTTGCCGGGGAGATCCCTTCGCCAAGGGTAAACTTCTCCACCACCTCGACCTTGCGCTTCAGCTCCAGCCCATACCACTGCTCGCCCTCGTGCTGGCTGCTCAGTTGACACTGGTGGCTGAGTGAAATAGTCGCAAGTTTAGTGCGAGTCTCGCTGCGGGTGACGAAGCGGGGAATAGCCGATGGCAGGGCGGCGATATAGCGGTCATCGGTGGAATAGACCCGCACGCGATCGAGGCTGTCGGTGGCTTTTAACACCGCCAGCAGGCGTTCGCCCATCACCGCCGGTTCGGCATCTGGAGATTTGATATCGATATAGAAAAAAGTGTGCGGCCACTGTTGCAGCACGCTTTGCAGGGTCGGGATCGTGGCCTGCTTACCGCGCCACGGGTGGCTGTCATCCCCCCATTTCCAGCCGGCGTCGACTTTCGCCAGCTCGGCGGCGGTTAAGCTGGAGACCTTACCCTCGGCGTTGGTCAGGGCGGAGAGATCGCTTGAACGGTAGAGTACCGGTACGCCGTCGCGGCTTAACTGCACCGTGACCCAGATGGCCTCAGCGTGGTTCTCCAGCGCCAGTTTAATGGCCGGCAGGGTATTTTCCGGGGCATCGCCGGTACCGCCGCGGTGGGCAATCAGCTGTGGGTTAGCTAAAGCGCTGCTGGTGGCCAGCAGGCAAAGGGCGGTGAGTCGTTTCTTCATGATTGTATCTTTCAGATTAGTTGATTAACGTTATGAAAATAAACATGATTTATTGCACTTTTATGTTGTCAGCGTTTTTTTGACCACCGGAGTAAAAAAAGCATCAAACTGGCGCGCAGTTTTGCTATGCTGTATGGGTATACAGTGTTGAGTCTGACGATGCGTAAAATTATCCATGTCGATATGGACTGTTTCTTTGCAGCGGTGGAGATGCGCGACAACCCGGCGTTGCGTGATATCCCCCTCGCGATAGGCGGCAGTCGGGTACAGCGTGGCGTGATTAGTACCGCGAACTATCCTGCGCGTAAGTTTGGTGTGCGCAGCGCCATGCCGACGGCAACGGCGCTCAAGCTGTGCCCGCATCTCACGCTGCTTCCCGGCCGCTTCGATGCCTACAAAGAAGCCTCGAATCATATCCGCGAAATTTTCTCCCGCTATACCTCGCGCATTGAGCCGCTGTCGCTGGATGAAGCCTACCTTGACGTCAGCGACAGCGTGCATTGTCACGGGTCGGCCACTCTAATAGCTCAGGAGATCCGCCAGACCATCGAACGGGAGCTGCACCTCACCGCCTCGGCGGGCGTGGCGCCGGTGAAGTTTCTCGCTAAAATCGCTTCCGATATGAATAAACCCAACGGCCAGTTCGTTATCGCTCCCCATCAGGTGGCAGAGTTTGTGCGGGCGCTGCCGCTGGCGAAAATACCCGGTGTCGGAAAGGTGTCGGCGGCGAAGCTGGAAAATATGGGCCTGCGTACCTGTGGCGATGTGCAGAACAGCGATCTGGCCATGCTGCTCAAGCGCTTCGGTAAATTCGGCCGTATTCTGTGGGAGCGCAGCCACGGGATTGATGAGCGGGAAATCCATAACGATCGGCAACGTAAATCGGTGGGCGTGGAGCGGACGTTAGCGGAAGATATCCACGAATGGTCAGCGTGCGAAGCGATTATCGAAAATCTCTATCCCGAACTGGAGCGGCGGCTGGCGAAGGTCAAACCGGACCTGTTGATCGCCCGCCAGGGGATTAAACTGAAATTCAATGACTTCCAGCTGACCACTCAGGAGCACGTCTGGCCGCGGCTGAACAAAGAGGATCTGATTGCCACCGCCCACAAAGCCTGGGATGAGCGGCGCGGCGGACGGGGCGTGCGTCTGGTTGGACTCCATGTGACGCTGCTCGATCCGCAACTGGAAAGGCAGCTTTTATTAGGGATTTAACCATGCATATTCGTGCTTACCGCGACAGCGATTTGCCATTGCTCTGCCAGATCTTTCTGCGCGCGGTGCAGGAAACGGCGAGCCGGGACTATACCCCGGCGCAGATTGCGGCCTGGGCGCAGGTGGATGAGATGCGCTGGCGACAAAAACTGGCCGACTCAATCGGCCTGGTGGCGGAGGTAGAGAGTCAACCGGTTGGCTTTATCACCGCCATCGGGACGCATATCGATTTGCTCTTTGTCTCGCCGGATCACGCCCGGCAGGGTATCGGCGGCGCGCTTATCGAGGCGCTCTGCGCTCAGTATCCTGAGCAAATCCTGACGGTGGACGCCAGCATTACCGCAAAGCCCTGTTTTACGGCCCATGGATTTAAAGTGGTGGCGGAGCAGCGGGTGGCGGCCCGTGGGGAGTGGTTTATTAACTACCGGATGGAAAAACGCGTGGCGCTAAGGTGATGCGGGGGAAAACCGGCGGCAGACTGCCGCCGGTGGTGGGGCTTATTTAGCCGGAATGGCTTTCAGCAGCTCGGTCAGCAGCGTCCAGTACTGGCCGACGCTCTCGATATGTACCTGCTCATCCGGGGAGTGCGGACCGGTAATGGTTGGCCCGATGGAGACCATGTCCATCTCCGGATACGGTTTTTTGAACAGACCGCATTCCAGACCGGCGTGGATGATCTGGATGTTCGGCGTCTTGTTGAACAGACGCTGGTAAGTCTCGCGCACCAGGTGCATTACCGGCGAGTTGGCGTCCGGCTGCCAGCCAGGGTAAGCGCCTTTGGCTTCGGTTTTCGCCCCCGCCAGTTTACCCAGAGAATCCAGCATGCTGACCACGTAGTCTTTGCCGCTGTCGATCAGCGAGCGGATCAGGCAGTGGATCTGCACGTTGTCATCGGTCATGGTGACGACACCGACGTTCAGCGAAGTTTCCACTACGCCTTTCGCCACGTCAGAGTTGCGGATAACCCCGTTTGGCGTGGCGTTCAGCAGGCGGATGAAACCGTCGCGGGAAGCCTGCGTCAGCGCTGCTTTGTCGTTATCAACCGCTTCCAGGAGCACTACCAGGTTCTTCTCTTTGGCCTCCAGCTCGTTTTTCAGCAGCGCCTGGTAAGTATTCACCAGCGCTTTCAGCGCATCGGCTTTATCCGCGGCGACGGCGACGGTCGCGTATGCTTCGCGCGGGATGGCGTTGCGCAACGTACCGCCGTTGAAATCGACCAGACGCAAATCCAGCTCATCGGCGTGGCCGGCGAGGAAGCGAGACAGCAGCTTGTTGGCGTTACCCAGACCCAGGTGAATGTCACCGCCGGAGTGGCCGCCTTTCAGCCCTTTTAAGGTTACTTTAAAGCTCTGGAACCCGGCCGGAATCGCTTCTCGGGTCAGCGCCAGGTTAGAGGTGAAATCGATCCCGCCGGCGCAACCCATGTAGATTTCGCCTTCTTCTTCGGAGTCGGTATTGATCAGGATATCCGCCTGCAGCCAGTTGGCCTGCAGACCGAACGCGCCGTCCATACCGGCCTCTTCGGTCATGGTCAGCAGCACTTCCAGCGGACCGTGAGCGACGCTGTCGTCGGCCAGCACCGCCAGTGCAGACGCCATCCCGATGCCGTTATCCGCGCCCAGCGTGGTGCCGCGCGCTTTCACCCATTCGCCGTCAATGTACGGCTGGATCGGATCTTTGGCGAAGTCGTGGACGGTATCGTTGTTTTTCTGCGGCACCATATCGAGGTGCGCCTGCAGCGCTACCGGCTTGCGGTTTTCCATACCGGCAGTCGCGCCTTTACGAATCAGAATGTTGCCAACCTGGTCACGTTCCGCGTGTAAGCCTTTTTCTTTTGCCCAACCCATAATGTGCTCGGCGAGCTGTTCTTCGTGATAGGACGGGTGCGGGATGGAGCAAATCTTGGCAAAAATATCCCAAAGCGGCTGCGGGGATAGTTGAGACAGTTCAGACACGGTAAGTCTCCTTACAGACTCCTGCATACAGCGGTTGCAGGACGAGGGTTAGCGTTAAAATACACAACAAGCCCGGGCTTGCGCGATGGGGTTGAGAATACCACTTTCCACCGCCGCAGGTAGTGTAAACAACGCAAAAAGCGTTGCGCAAACCGCTTAACACTGGTTTTTAGTGCGTCAGATCTCTATAATCTCGCGCAACCATTTTCCCCCTCGAACATTATTTAAGCCGTATTACACAGGCTGGGACACTTCACATGAGCGAAAAATACGTCGTCACCTGGGACATGTTGCAGATTCACGCCCGCAAACTGGCCAGCCGTCTGCTGCCGGTTGAGCAATGGAAAGGCATTATTGCCGTCAGCCGCGGTGGACTGGTACCGGGAGCCTTACTGGCGCGTGAACTGGGCATTCGTCATGTTGATACCGTATGCATCTCCAGCTACGACCATGATAATCAGCGCGAGCTGAAAGTGCTGAAACGTGCGGAAGGCGATGGCGAAGGCTTTATCGTTATCGACGATCTGGTGGATACCGGCGGTACCGCCGTGGCGATCCGCGAAATGTATCCAAAAGCGCACTTTGTCACTATTTTCGCCAAGCCGGCAGGCCGCCCGCTGGTGGACGATTACGTTGTGGATATTCCGCAGGACACCTGGATTGAACAGCCGTGGGATATGGGCGTGGTGTTTGTACCGCCTATCGCAGGTCGTTAATTCTTCAGGACAGTGCTATTTACCACGCCCGGCTTGCCGGGCGTGGTTTTTTTTATCCTTTAGCAGGTTACAATAACAGGAGTGGCACTACGACGGAGGCTGCACATGTCACAGGCTAACCTCAGCGAAACGCTGTTTAAACCCCGCTTCAAACATCCCGAAACCTCTACGCTGGTGCGTCGGTTTTCCGCCGGAAAACCGCAGGCGATGCAGTCGGCGCTGAGCGGCAATCACGTCGATCACTGGTACCGTCTGATCAACCGTTTGATGTGGATCTGGCGCGGCGTGACCCCGCAGGAGATCCTCGATGTGCAAGCGCGCATTGTGATGAGCGAGGCCGAACGAACGGATCCAGAACTGTTCGATACCGTTATCGGCTATCGCGGCGGCAACTGGATCTTTGAGTGGGCGAAAGAGGCCATGCAGTGGCAGCAAAAGGCCGGGCAGGAAGCCGATCCTTTGCTGAGCGGCCGCCACTGGTTGCATGCATCGAACCTGTATAGCATTGCCGCTTATCCGCATATTAAAGGCGATGAGCTGGCCGAACAGGCGCAGGCTTTAGCCAACCGGGCGTATGAAGAGGCCGCACAGCGGCTGCCGGGCTCGCTGCGCGAACTGGAGTTCACCATCCCTGGCGGTTCGCCAATAACCGGCTTTTTGCATATGCCAAAAGGCGATGGGCCGTTTCCGACGGTGCTGATGTGCGGGGGCCTGGACTCGCTGCAGACGGATTATTACAACCTGTATGAGAACTACTTCTCACCGCTCGGTATTGCCATGCTGACGATCGATATGCCTTCCATCGGCTTCTCGTCAAAATGGACGCTGAATCAGGACACCAGCCTGCTGCACCAGCATGCGCTGCGCCATCTGGAAAATGTACCGTGGGTCGATCATACCCGGGTCGCGGCCTTTGGCTTCCGCTTTGGCGCCAATATCGCGGTCCGTCTGGGTTACCTGGAGCCGCAGCGGCTGAAGGCTGTGGCGTGTCTGGGCCCGGTCGTTCATGGTCTGCTGGTGGATCCCCTGCATCAGGGGCGCGTGCCGGAGATGTATCTTGACGTGCTGGCCTCGCGGCTGGGCATGCATGACGCGTCCGATGAAGCGCTGCGCGTGGAGCTCAACCGCTACTCGTTAAAAACCCAGGGACTGCTGGGGCGCCGTTGCCCGACGCCGATGCTTTCCGGCTTCTGGAAGGACGATCCGTTCAGCCCCGAAGAGGAGTCGCGGTTAATCACTTCGTCATCTGCCGATGGCAAACTGCTGGAGATCCCGTTTAACCCGGTGTATCGCAATTTTGATCACGCATTGCGACAGATCGCCCGCTGGATCAATCATAGATTTGGTTAATTTATTGCTAAATTCTATTGGTTTGGTAAAACAGTTGCATCACTAAAGGAGATCGCAATGACGTTACCGAGTGGACACCTGAAAAGTAAGTTGATCAAGAAATTCACGGCGCTAGGGCCTTACATTCGCGAAGAGCAGTGCCATGACAACCGTTTCTTTTTCGATTGCCTGGCAGTTTGCGTCAATGTTAAGCCCGCACCGGAGAAGCGTGAATTCTGGGGCTGGTGGATGGAAATGGAAGCACAAGAGTCACGTTTCACCTATAGCTACCAGTTTGGCCTGTTCAATAAAGAAGGTTCATGGCAGGCGGTCGACATTGACGACCCGGAAGTGAGCGAGAGACTGGAAAAAACGCTACGCGAGTTCCACGAGCGCGCGGCAGCGCTGCTGACCACCTTTAATCTGAAGCTGGAACCGGCCGACGATTTCAGCGAGCCGGTTCGCCTGCGCGCGTAAACCATACTCTGGTATCCGCTTCCTGTCCCGGGAAGCGGATAACTCTCCCGAACGATACACTGCTGTTATGCTTTACGTACCGTTATTCTTGCATCTCGCGATGAGTATGCAACACCCGGAATGGCTGGCCGACCGCTACCTGACCGGTGGCCAGATCTTTCGTCACCACGGTACCCGCGCCAATTTTGACATTATCACCCAACGTCACCGGGCCGATGACCACCACGTGGGCGCCGAATTCGACGTTATTGCCAATCACCGGGCTTGCCCCTTCGCGGCCTTCGCTATCCGTCAAGCTGCCGATGGTGGCTCCCTGGCGCAGGATACAGTTTTCACCGATAACGGTACCGCGGTTGAGGACGATGCAGTGCGGATGATACAGCTTCAGCCCGTAGCCGATCCGCGTTTGCCACGGTAGTTCGACGCAAAATAGACACTCGTTAATCAGTTTATTGAGAATAACGAATGGAATGCCGAGCAGCTTGTAAAACGGGTTGCGGCTGCGATACAGCGTCGCGAGGCGATAGAGCAGAATCGCGATTTTCGCCTTCATACTGCCGGTATGTTTGATCTCGCGGCGGACCTGACTGATGGCATTAGGCATGAATTCTCCGTTTACTTAAGGGAAAAGGTGGTTAGTTGATACCAGCCGTCGGCGGTTTTGCCTTGGTTAGCCAGCAGCAGCCGCGGCTTGCCCTGGGCATCGGTAATGGCGGTCTGCAACGCGTAATCGCCGGCGGGTAGCGAGGCGGGGAGCGCCAGAGTGACAGTGCTTTGCATATCTCCCGGCAGCCAGCGGCGCACGTCATCCTGGGTTTTTAACTGGGTAACCGCGGCGCCGGCGGCGTTGACCACGCGCCATTGTACCGGGTAGAACAGGTAAGCCGGGGCGACGCCATCATTACGCCAGGTGACACTGACCGCTAGCGGCTTACCAGCCTTAACCGGCGTCTCGAAGGCGAGTTTGTTGACCCGGAAACGGTAGCCGATTCGCAGTAAGGCTTTATCGACAATATCGCGGTATTCCGCCGGAATCGGTCGCGATTTCAGGTTCAGGCTGCTGGCGTGTTGCTGCAGCGCCCAGTCGAAGGTGGCCTGCACTTCTTCACGCGTGTAGTGCTGTACGCTCTGCCATTCGCTCATATAGCCGCAGATCTCAAGGCTGACGGGCGCCCGTTTCCAGCTATCGACAAAACCTGGCGCTGCGGCCTGGGCGGCGGCCAGACGCTGCGGATAATCATCGCGCATATGGCTCCACTCGCTGGAGAAGTTATGCCAGTCGCCCCAGCAGTCCGCCCGCCAGCCCGCGCCGCGGCGGCTGGCCCACGCCAGCGAATCGCCTCCGCTAATCAGCATGACTTTCGGCGTTTTCGGGAAACTATCGAAATGCATATCAACATAGCGATTGAGCTGCTCCGGCGTGTACTTCTCCATTAACGGCGGAATGTCGCTAAAGTTGGAGTTGTGCCATTCGCCCCAGGAGCCGACCATGCCGATATCGATAAAGGCCAGTTCCGGATTGCCGTCATAGCGCTGACCGAGGGCAGTCAGCAGTTTCTGCGCATAGGCGATAAAAGTTGCATCGCTGAGATCCGGCACGAAGGTTTTGCCGTCGGCGACCCACTGGCCTTTGATCCCTTTGGCGATCAGCCAGTCGGGAATTTTCGATCCCGTTTGCGGCTCGTCGAGCGCCATCACCCTCAGGCCGACGTTCATGGCAGGCTGATGGCTGGCGGCGATGCTAAAAGCGTTATCGATCGGCGCGAAATTATAGACCCCTTCCTGTGGTTCCAGCTCGCTCCAGTAGAAGCGATCGTATTCAAAACCGGTATCGGGATACTCGGCGCGGGTCGGTTTTTCACCATAGCCATCATGAAAGCTGGCGACGCCGATGCCCGGATTGGTGAGCAGGCCGTCGAAAGGAGGAGGGGTGATGACCGTGGTTTGCGCGCCAACGGATGCTGACGCCAGCGTGCTGGCTAAAAGCAGGGAGCGAAACAGGCTAGCTCTGGGCAGAGACAATATCGCCATACTCAATTCACTTTGTCATGTGGTCATGAAGATTAACAAACCACGTCCAGATACCGACGTGGAAATTTTTAAATACATCAATGCCTAATGCTGATTTCAACATATAGAGCGCTAGCAGGATCGACAGCAGGGCGAACACCACGCCAAGCGTAATAAGCAGGGTCGTGAAGATGCGCCCAAACAGAGTGCTCTCGCGCGAAACTTTGCGCAGATCCCGACCGAAAAGAAATACCACGAAATAGCGGCGATGCAGGAACGGAAAGCTGTGGCGAAAATCGATACGATGGCGTGACGCCAGGTTGGCGCGAACCAGCGCCTGCTCGATTCCTCGTTTCTGCTCCGCGGTTAATGAGGTTTCCACCTCCTGGTCAAGCGCGGTATAGAAGCGCTCGACCACCAGTTCAGCTGTAGATTTCGGCACGAGTAACCTGCTTACGTTAAGCGCTGATAGACTTGCGCGGTTTGCGCGGCAATTTCCGGCCAGCGGTACTTCGGCATAAACTCACTGTAATTCGCTTTTTCTCCGGTGATCCATTGCTGCAGTTTCTGCGTCAGAGCCGGAACGTTGCCTACGGGGAAGTAATTCTCAGTCGGCAGGCCGATTTCAAGGTTGGCCGGAATGTCGCTGACCACCACCGGAAGCGACCACGACATAGCTTCCAGCAGCGCGATTGGTAATCCTTCATGATAAGAGGGCAACACGAATAGCCCGGCCTGCGAGAATAGCGTATGCAGCGGTGCGCCGCTGATAAAGCCGGTGAGGATGACATTTGGCGTGGCGGTGGCCTGCTGCTTCAGGCGCTCGCTATATTCATCGGCGTGGTCGGCATCGCCAATGAGCACCAGCGGTACCGAACATCCGGCGGCGGCATAGGCGGCAATGAGATCGTGCAGCCCTTTCTCTTCGACAAAACGGGCCACGGCAACGATATACTGGCCCGGTTTTAGACCGTATTTATCAAGGATCGCCGCCTGCCGATCCGCAGGCGGCAATTCGACCTGGCGCACGCCATTGTAGATAACATGGGCGTTATGCCGGCCATGCTTGTGCTTAATCAGATTATTGATGACCTCGGAAATGACGATCACTTCATTGGCATATTTCACTGCCCATTTTTCGCCAAGGCGCAGCATCTCTTTGGCCATCCGGCCCCATTTCTGCCGATCGTAATCCGGGCCGTGATGGGTAAAGACGACGCGTTTTCCCAGCAAACGCAGCAACGGCACCACCAGCCCGGGGCCAACGGCGTGAACGTGAACCACGTTGGAGCCGTCGAATAAGGTACTGAATGCCGCCAGCGTCGAGTGAATAATGGCCTCGAATTTACGGCTTTTCGGCGCCCACAGGCTCTTAAGTTTAACGCCCTGATATTCACTGCGGCGGTAGTTCACATACGGCGAGCGGGCGATCACGCAGACTTCCGCGCTGCCCTGGCGATAGATTTCCGGGTATAAATTCTGGCAGTGCGTTTCGACACCGCCCTGCACATCGGGGATCCCGCGAGTGCCTAATACCGTGACGTTGATGGTCATTTTTTCTCCCCGACAAGTTGCTGATAAAGCGCCTGCAGCACTTGCATGTGGCGGGCGAGATCGTATTTTTCTTCCAACCGCTGGCGGGCGTTAATGCCCATTCTGCGGGCCAACTCAGGGTCTGCAGCCAGTTTGTCCATCAGTTGTGCCAGCGCGTCACTATTGCCGGGCTCAACCAGATAGCCATCAACGCCATCACGGATCTGTTCCGGGATACCGCCAATATTGCCGCCGATCACCGGGCGGCCAAAAGCCATGGCTTCGAGCACCGACATGGAGCAGTTTTCATAATATTCAGAGGGGACGACTACTGCGCGAGCCCCGCGAATAAGGTTATTCAGCTCCTCTCCATGTTTCATATAGCCGAGGAACTGCGGGCCGCTGAAACGCGCGCGCAGGTCTGCGCCTAATGGGCCGTCACCGACAATCTTAAGCGGCATCGTCTCCTGCATTTTTTGCTGCGCCTGCGCCAGCGTCGGTACGCCTTTTTCCCGGCTCAGACGGCCAATATAGAGAAAATAGTCGCCTGCGGTTTCGCCGGGCACGGTGCTGTTGGCATCTATACCGTTGACGATCACCTCAATACGAGCGTCGGGCAGCTTACGCAGCAGAGTTTGGCGCATAAACTCGCTCGGGGCGATAATACAGTCGAGCATGGCGTAATTTTTGGCGAACTTCTGCCAGTAGGCTTCCAGCGACAGCAGCAGGCTTTTGAAAGTATCGCCCTGCTGGCAGCGGTGACGAAAAGCGTTGATCACCGACCCGGTCAGACACTCTTCGCAGACATGACCATCGCGCAGCATGGTGTAGGAAGGGCAGACGATTTTGTAATCGTGGGCAGTGAGTACCGTTTTGCAGCCAAAGCGTTTCGCCACGCCGATAACGGCAGGCGTAAGCTGGTGATAAATGTTATGAAAATGAACAATGTCCGGCCGCTCGCGCAACAAAAGGGTGTTGAGCCTGGCGCAGGCCTCGGCATTATAAATAAAGCCCACCCCGGCTTTGATTTTGCTCATCAGGCCGTGACTGTCGTGATAATCGATATTATGGACGAAAAAATCTTCCCACGGCGACGGTTTATTTTCCGCGTGCTGCATGCTGAAGTCGACGACCTGGTAGCCGGCTTGCAGCATCGCGTCGCGCTCCTGAAAATAAACGGTTTCCGCGCCGCCTTTGATAAAGAAGAATTTGTTAACGAAGAGAATTTTCATTTTCAGTATCAATATGCTGTGGATTCGAGACGGTCACCGCCGGGCGTTTCATCGGATCGCGTACTGAATTAATCACCCCGCGCACTAGCCCCGCAGAAAATAGCGATAAGTTAATGGCGCTCTGTACGCCATCGCGCAGCGATTTATTTTTAATAGCCTTCAGGGCGATAAACGCCAGCAGCGGCAGCAGGGCAATGGCGATCACTTTGCCATCGAAGGTCAGCAGACAGATCAGTAAAACCAGAAGATAGAGGGTAAAGATCAGCTCATTACGTACAATCCGCAGCGCCGCGGGGAAATGGGCTTTACCCCAGCAGTTTCGGAGCAACTCGCCTGGCGCCCACAGAAAGCCGTTCTTCCAACGGTAGGCCAGCATTTTAAAGGTCGGCATGGTGTAAGAGGCGTGGCTAAAGTAGGGCGCTGCCAGGCGATGCAGCTTGTAACCCGCAGCCTGTAAACGAATGCCCAGCTCCGCTTCTTCGTAGCCGTGCAGATTGAGGTTGGTCAGATAGCCAATTTTCGCGATCGCTTCACGACGATACAGGCCACCGCCACCCAGATGATCGGTGTCGCCTTGCGGATAGATCAGATGCAGGCGCTGCTTGCGCGATTTGAACTCATAGTTAGCGGCATCATCCATCTCGACGCTGCCGGCGACTCCCGCGTATTCCGGATGCGTTTCCAGGAATTCGACCGCGGTATCCAGAAAACCCGGCTCCAGCTCCATATCACCATCCAGCAGTAACAGATAATCGCCTTCGCTATACAGCCAGCCCAACTGGTGGCCGATACCGCAGCAGCGGTCGGCGGCGTTATCCAGGCACACCACCATCGCGCCTTTCGCGATAGCCAGTTCGCGGGTGTTATCCGTTGATAAGCTGTCGGCGACGATGATTTGATGTGGGTACGGTTGCAGCTGTTTGCGCACGCTATCGATCGTTTTCTCGATGCCCTGCGCTTCGTTCAGGGTCTTGATGCTGACGGTAATGGATGGCGTTTTATTCATAGTGGGTACCGGAGTTAAGACGGACAGCGCGGTGGATGACAATCAGCGCCCCAAGAGATAACCATAATAAAAACTGTAGCATGGGAATGATCATCAGGATCTGGCTGTACGGCAGGCTCAGCAGACAGCCGATGACAAAAACATAGAACGCCGGCGCTGAGCTGAGAAGCCGGAGATCCTCAAGCTTGAGATCGTGACGCGAAAAGGTTTCTTTGGGGCGCATGGCAACCAGTACCGAGGCAATGGTGCCGATAAACAGAATGATGCCAATAATACCCACTTCCCACAGCAGCATGCTCAAGGCGGTAGAATCGAGGATCAGGTGATACCAGGCGCCGATATAGCCCGGTGAGACCGTACTGCCGCTGTTGGTGGCGTTAAGGCCGTAACCAAACAGCATGCCGCCCGGACCAAACAGTTCGTTATGCTGCAGCCAGAAGAAGACGGTGGTAAAACGTCCCAGTTCACCACTGGGCATAATGTAGTTGGTATCAAAAATATAGCCTAGCGAATCGATAAATACCGACAGTGCGCTTTTGGTCGGGTCGCCGCCGAAGGCCGAGGAATAGTTGGAGGCCAGCACGGTAATGGCGATAAAAATTAATAGCGCCATGCCGGCGGCGATGATCAGCAGCGATCGCAGGCTGACTTTACTTACGCCGCTCACATAGCCGGGCAGGATCCACAGTAGCGCCAGCAGGAACGGCGACAGCAGAATGACGAATTTTACTTCCCCCACCACGCAGAGGAAGAAACCCAGCGCGATGTGGATCACCAGCGATTTAAATGAGCAGATGCCGTGCTTAAACTCCGACACTTTCATGAGCATGATCAGCAGACAGAACATCCCCATCGCCGCGGTGTTGCCGCCGCCCATCGGGTCGCCGCCGAAAGTGCCGACCACGGAGTCCCACTTCTCATCTTCACCGCGAAACGCCACCCGTTTAGGCACCACGAAAATCACCTGATAGATAGCGACCGGGATCTGCACATAGTAGATCCAGTAGAAAAGCTGCGTCAGACGGTACAGCTGTGATTCACTAAACATGCCCAGCAGCATGCAGAACATCAGCAGCGATAGCGCCAGCTCGTTTTTAAAGCCGACGATGGCGGTGACGACCCCTGACTGCATTACCGTAGAGACCAGCCCGAGTAGGATAAAGGTCAGATACAGCGCCAGTATTAGCTTTTCCCGCCCGGTGAGAGCCAGCGGCTGCGGGCGGCTTTGCATCAGGAGCAGCACCGCCATCACCAGCACCAGAAAAAATGGCAGCCACAGCACGGCCGCGATACCGGTGAAATACTGGACCGTACCGCAGAACACCAGCGTCATCAGGGCATAGGCTTCGAGATAGCGGCCGGTGTTTAGCTGCATATTTTCTGCTCCTGCAGCGAAAGCATTTTCGCCCGCTGATTCATTTTGAGCAAAATGAACAAGTAACGCGCGAAGGTCAGGAACGAGAAAGCCAGCAGGGCGATTTCATACTTGACGCCAAAGTACGGCAAGGCGATGAAGGCGATGACGATAATCAGCAACTGCTCAATCTGAATGCGCAGGAAGTAGCGCCGGGAGCCGAAGATCAGTTCGATCACCGTCAACGGACTGACAGCCAGCGCGGCGAACAGATAAGGCAGCATGTAGCGCGAGGTGGGGATCGAATTCAGCCACTCCTCGCTAAAGCCCAGGCGCATCACCAGCGGATAGAAAACCCAGATACCAAGGATGCATACCGCGGCGGCGCCCAGCAGCAGCAGGCGAACCTTTTTATATTCCGGATAGTTAAAGGTGTGGTTGCGAAAATCCATCGACCATTTAGAAAAGATGGAGTTGCGCACGGCGTTACCGATAATCATCACCGGCGACAGGCAGAAACGGCTGACCACCGAAAAGTAGCCGGCAACCAGCGGCGAGAACCAGATGTTAATCAGCATCGTCGGCAGGTTATTACTGGCCATCGCCAGCACCTCGGCGCTGCCGACGCGGCTAATATGCTGCCAGTGCTCGCGTAAAAAACGCAGATTCATGGCAATCGAAAAGTGGTGCAACGTTAAACTTTTGAAGTTAAACAGGCGAATCAGGCAGGCGCTCAATAGCAGCAGGATCCCGACCATCCACGCCAGATAAAACAGCGTTGGGTTGGGCATCGCCAGCAGCGCAATAGCCACCACCAGCGACACCGCAATACGCTGGAAAGTCAGGAAAGGATAATTACCGCCGCGCAAGGAAAGGTTTTCCGCCACCAGCACCAGCGCATAGCCAAAGGTCAGCAAATAGAGAAACGCAATGTTAAGTTCGAAGATAAGCCCGGTGATGACCGCCCAGGGGAGGGCCATCAGCAGACTCTGCAGCAGGCAGAACACCACGTTTTGCCCAAGCTCATGATCCTCCTGACGGGGGATTAGCAACTGTGAGGCAAAGGTACAGACCTGCGCGCCGATCAGCACATTGCTGTAGATCATCGCGTAATGGCCGACCTCCGCCATCCCATAGCGATGAGAGATAAGCCAGACCGAAAAGGCACCGATCAGCTGCGAAAGCACCGATGAACTGGCGATAGATGAAATACTCTTAATCAGATTCATAGGCGCTATTTCGGAGCAATGAGTTCGTGCATCTGGCGCTCAAGCAGGCGTTTACCTTCCTGCGTTTCCAGATCTTCTTCGCGCACCTGGTTGAGCACGTTTGCCACCTGGACCTTGCCAGCGCCTTGCAGGCGACGTTCTGCCTCACGGATGTGTGCCGCCTGCTCGCCCGCTTTCACCACCAGCAGACTGATATCGCTTTGCGCCGCCAGGAGTAAGCTATCCTGTGCCTGACTGAGCGCCGGGGTGTCGATGATTAGCGTATCGTAAGTCTGATGCAATGTTGCCAGCAGCGCCGGCAGGCGTTCCGAGGTGAGCAACAGCAGAGAAGAGTCGTTGAGTTTGCCGCGGGGCATAAAGTCCAGTTTATCATCCAGTTTGACGACGGACTGCTCCGGCATGCACTCGCTGTTCAGCAATTGGCTGAAGCCCTGTTTATGTTGCGGAAATTTCGCCGATAATCCCTGAGTGGCCAGGTAGTCGAGGTCAATCAGCAGCGTTTTACGCGATTTGCTGGCGGACCAGGCCAGAAGTTCAGCAATAAGTGAACTGCCGGAACGGGATTGTACCGAGGTGACCAGAATGGTAGCGGGCTTATCGCGCTGATTAAGTAATGCCAGCCGTAGACTGTGGATCATATCGGCATACAGCACGTTATGGAAAATCTGCCTGACATTCTCCAGATGCGTCAGCTGCGGAAATTCACCGCTGCCATCGAGGGCGGTTTTCGCTTTCAGCTCGCTGAGGCTATTCACCGTTTTATCCAGCGCGGTGCTGACGATCAGGTACATGATATAGAGCGCCAGCGCCAGCATCGTAACCATGATAATTAGCAGGCCGCGCTGCGGTTTAGACGGCCGATCCGGCGGTACCGCAGCGTCGTAAATGACCTCATCCGGAACTGAGAAGCTCTCCGACAATTTTTGCTCGTTGGCGCGCTGGTACAGCGACTTATATAACTCTTCGGTTTTGTTCAGCGCGGTGGTCATGGTGTTGTACTGGTCGCGCTTGGCGCCGAGCGCCTGGAAATCAGCCTTCTGATCGTTGAGCATTTTCTGATAGTGCTGCTCATCGTCGAGAGCGATTTGATACTGCTGACGCAGGCCGTTAAACAGCTCGCCCAGTACCTGGCCGAGCTGCACGTTAACGGCCTGCAACTGCGCCTGGGCTTGCAGATATTTCGGATGCTGTGGCCCGTAATGCTTAGCGGCTTCAGAGAGATTACGCCGGGTCTGGATGAGCGCAATGCGTAAGTCCTGAATCTGCGGATGTCCGGAGATTTCCGGCAGTGAGATAATTTGTTCTACCGGTTTACCCTGCTGGCGGCGGACTTTGTCCCACACCGTCTGGGCTTTCAGGCGGCGCTGGGTGGCGTCGGCGAGGTGGTTTATCACAATCCCCAGGCGTTCGGTTTCATAACCATCCATGCTGCGGAAGGTCAGCAGGCCATTCTCTTTGAGAAAGTGGTCGATGTCCGCCTTTTGATGTTCCATTTTGCTCTTCAGGTCGTCCATCATTTTTTCATTCCAACCCTGCGCCTGAAGCAAGATGTTTTGCTTCTGTTGCAGGCTGTAGTCAATGAAGGCCTGGGCGACGCCGTTGGCGATATCAGCGGCTTTTTGCGGTGATTTGGCTTCCATTGATACGGAAACCAGCTGGGTGGTACGCACCCCAGAAATTGTCAGACTTCTTTCCAGCGCCTGAATGGCATTGTGGATGCGTGTGGCTTCGTCGAGATTATCACCGCCGTTAAATTCGCTGTCCTGATACAGCTTTAATTTGCGCACCGCGGCATCAAGCACCACCCGTGAACCCATTAATGCGTACTTGGTCTCGTAATAATCGCTGCGCGTGGAGTCGTAGTTTTCCAGCCGCGGCAGGGGAGAGATGTCCTGCGACTGTGCTTTAAACAGCACGGTGGCCGTCGCTGTGTAGCTCGAAGACATAAAACGCGTCAGAATAAATGATGCCACCGCGGCGACAATCACTACCGCCAGGCACCAGACAAGCTTGTGCTTAATTTTGTTGAAATAAGGCGTGAAGTCGATAAAGCCTTCTTTCTTTTTCCCGTTTTCGACCAATGAAATTGCCATATCAGAAGAAACTCATGCCAATAATAATGGTATCTCCAGCCTGCACGGAGGAGTCGGCGGCGACATTTTCCAGCAGCTTACCGCCGCGGGCCTGTCGAATTTGAATATCGTGACGGTCAGCGCGGTCTGTGAAACCGCCAGCCAGGGCAATGGCTTTTTCCGCCGTTAAACCTGGCTCCCAGGCATATCCATCCGGTTTTTTCACTTCGCCGAGCAGGTAAACTTTGCGGTATTCGGCAATGCTCACCGTGACCATCGGTGCCTGCAGGTAGTTACCGCGCAGCTTATCGGCGATTTCATTACTCACCTGTTCGGGAGTTTTGCCCTTCATCAACAGCGAACCGATGTAGGGATAATCAATGCTGCCACTGTTGTCGATTTTTACCCGCATAGTGAGATCCTGTTCCCCGGAGACGGCAATATTCACTTCATCGCCCTGGTCCAGAAGATAAACCGCGTCCGGCGGCGTTTTGATCGTCTGCGGCGGAGTGGAACAACCCGCCAGCAACAACGCCAACAGCGAAAGCATCGCCAGTTTTCTGTTGAAAAGGATCATATCTGTACCTGCGTCATAAAAATAATGGCCGAATCGTCGTAGCCCAGGGTGCGGTCAACCGCATGCGAGTAGTCCGGGCCAATATAAAAAGTGTCCGTGTCTTTATTCGAGTGCATGGTGTTCCATTGCAGCTTCAGCTTAAAGTTAATCGATGGTCGGAAATCGTAGTTAAGCGTCAGTGACAGTAGATTGCTCTGGTCTTTGCGCTTATTGCTCTGATGCTTATAGTCTTCAGTGATATATGAATAATCGACCAGGGTTGAGAATCGATCCACCAGCCAGTGATGCTCATAGCCAACGCCGAAATTAGAAACCAGGATATAGCCGCCGGAGTCGGTAGGATCTTTAATGCGCTGGGAACTGTGTAAGTTAAACTTCATCTGCTCCAGCGGTTTCCAGTCGGCGTTGATATCCCAGTTCAGGCCGTTAAAACCCTGTGAGTCCGGGTTATGGATAAAGTCTTTGTAGAGCCAGGCGACGTTACCGTTAATCTCCGTTTTACCCGACAATCGGTTTTTCATCCCAAACAGCAGATAATACTCATTGCTGTCTTTTAGCGGATTCAGTTCGTAACGGCGCTGGTTGGTGATAAAGCTATAGCGGTAGCGCAGCGTTTTGGCTTTCTGATCGAACAGCTCGGCCACCAGGCTGTTTTCATTCCACTCCTGGTCGTGCATGTAGTAGTCAAAGTCGTCGCTGGCGGCTTTAATGCTTTCGAGGTCGCGAAAGCGCAACTGCTTATGCAGCAACGCGACTTCAACTTTGCCGCGTCCCTCCGGGGCACCATAGCTGTAGCGTAGCTCGCTGTTGAAAAAACGGGTGCCGATAGGTTTATTAATACCAAACTCTTTAAACTGCTCAGGTAAAAAACCTTCGGTCGTGTCCTGACCGCGTTCTTCGTGACCCAGCGTCTCATCAAGGTCCAGCGAGAGCCCGTGCATGCTGCCGAAGCGCCATTTACCATTGAACATGAAAAAATGATTATTACGATTGTCCGCGCTATCGTTGGCATAGTTGCGATAATCGCCGGAGTACATCAGCAGGTAGCGGTCTTCATAGCGTTCACCGATGGCTTTGACGATCGGTTTAATGCTCTGGTAGCTGGAGCCTATTTTTTTCTGGTCATACCGCTGCCAGGTCACGTTGTCGTTGTAACCAATGTCATAACCCAGTTGGCTCTCGAAATCGATGCCGGCAATACCGGTATGCGGTTTCCCCTGCAGGTCCGCATGGACCCAGGGGATATAAAGCAGCACCGTCAGAGCCATCCCTTTAGAACGCATTTTTGCCCACAAAACCACGGAAGAAAGTCAGAAAAATAATTTTTAAATCCAGTAACAGTGACCACGACTGAATATATTGCAGATCAAACTGGATACGTTTTTCCATCTTATCAAGCGTATCCGTTTCGCCGCGAAAACCATTGATTTGCGCCAGCCCGGTGATACCAGGCTTCACCTTATGACGAATCATGTAGTTTTCGACGAGTACGCGATATTGCTCATTATGTGCGACGGCATGCGGACGTGGGCCGACAATAGACATTCGTCCCTGCAGGACATTAATAAATTGTGGCAGTTCATCCAGTGAGGTTTTACGCAAAAAAGCGCCGAATTTGGTGATTCGTGGATCGTTACGCGTGGCTTGCGTGACTACAGCGCTGTTCTCCATCACGCGCATGGTTCGAAATTTCCACACTTGTATCTGTTTACCGTTCAGACCGTAGCGGTTTTGTTTAAACAACACGGGACCCGGCGAGGTGAGTTTAATCCCTATGGCCACAATCAGCATCGCCGGCAGGCTGAGTAAGGTAAAAAAGAGGCCAAGAATGATGTCTTCAATACGTTTGAGTACCGCGCCTTCCCCATCAAACGGCGAGGTGAAAATACTGATGGTTTGAATGTTGCCAAACATGCGTAACTGGGAAATATGTGCGCTATACGAGAAGAGATCGGGTACCAGAAAGACATCCACTGTGGTATCGGAAAATTCATTCAGGAACTGGCGAATACGCTGTTGGGCAACCATCGGTAGTGCAATATACACTTCATCCACCTCGCCTTTCTTCGCCAGCGCCAGTAGATCTCTTGAGTTACCCGACTTCTCGATATTGATAAGGCGGCTGTCGCGTTGCACGGTGCGGTCTTCGAAGAAACGAATATCGATACCCTCAGCTGAGAATTCTTTATGTAGTTCCTGAAGGATCGCCAGCCCTGCAGGCGTTATCCCCAGAATGGCGACTCTGCGTTTGCTCTTAAAGAAATAGCGACTGGTTACGACACGGATGAGAAACATACTGATGAAAACGGCAACGGAGCACAGGGCAATTGTTTTGGCTAATGTCAGGTGATGGAGCGACAGAGGGCGTCTGGCCAGTTGTTCAGCGATGACGATCAACAGATAAGATAACACCCCCCCCACGCTGGCACTAATAAGCAGTTTAGCGAAAGTGGATAAGTATCTTCCTTTCATTTGCCCCGAATAGAGCTGAAAATACTCATTGGTACGTATAAATATTAATGAATAAATAATCCCAAGTAATATAGACGAAGGGGTGGGGACAAGATCAAGAACGATAAGGTAGACATAGATAAAGATGTTTACAGAGAAAAAATCAAGCAATTTCATTATGTTACTATAGCGAGTGCTATATATTTTAATTTTGCTATCCGTCATTTTTCGCTCATTTTATCGCCAATTAAATAATGTTTTCTTATCATTTAGTTGAGGGACAGGAAAAAATTATTTATTAACGTGATTTTGAATAAACTGTCTATAACTATAGATGATAGATTATGAGATGTCGACTTGACAGTTAAAAATATATAGATTTATCAATGAATAAAATAACCATGAATATTGCATTGCTTTGCACAATTCATGATTCTTAATTCAGCGTTTTAGCGTGCCAGGGAGGGTTGGGGAGGAAGATTAGCCTCGCCAGGCCGCAGTCGCACTATCAACCCTAACGCCTGACTCAGGATAACGACAGCTTGCCAGCCATCGCCTGTTGAATAATCGGGATAGGGGTCAGTAAGTGCTCGCGCATCAGCGCGCTGGCTCGTTCGGCATCGCGCGCCAGAATGGCGTCCAGCAGGGTCTGGTGTTGAACATGTTTGTCTTCCAGCATCTCCACCGACAGCACGGTGGTGCGCAGCCAGATGAAACGGTAGCGCGCCGCCAGATCGAACAGCCTTTCGCGCATCTGCAGCAGATACTGGGAGCCGCAGCCGACGACGATGGCGGTGTGAAACGCCTGATGGCGCTGGTCCCATTCATCGAGTAAGCGCTCACTGGCGTCACAGGACTCCAGCTTGTTGAGCAGATGGGCGCGGGCCAGCAGCTCGGCTTCCCACTCGTCGCCGCCGCGTTCGATGGCGAGGCGCACCAGCATGGCTTCCATGTTGGCGCGCGCGTCGAAGATATCGAGAAGCTCCTGCTCCGACATGGGCGCCACCCGATAGCCTTTCTGATTAACCACCGTCACCAGCCTTTCCGCCACCAGCTGCGAGAGCGCCTCCCGCAGCGGCCCGACGCCGAGCTCATAGCGCGACGTCAGCAGGCTCATCCGCAGCTTCTCATCGGGTTGGTAGACCCCGCGGATGATGTCGTTTTTCAGCCAACGGTACCCGTCAATGGCCGTCGCCTGGGGAATGGCGGTCATGTTCTTACTCCTGAATGCTGTTCCCGGCGGGCGCCGGGAACAGGGTTAACGCGTATTTTGCAGCGGCAGTTTTTGCCACAATACCAGCTTTTTCCAGCGCGACATAATCGGTACCGTACAAATAATTCCCAGTGCTAACAGGCCGGTAGAGATCACCTCCAGCTGCTGCGCCGGACGGAACAGCATCACCACCAGCACGAAGGTGATAAAGGCGATCACCAGCCAGGTCAGGTACGGATAGAGCCACATTCTCAGACGGATCTCGCCGCCTTGCGCCTGAAGGATTTTGCGCATCCGCAGTTGTGAAACGGCGATCACCAGATAGACCAGCAGGGCGATGGCGCCAGAGCTGTCGATGAGGAATTTAAACACCTTCGCGGGCGCATAGTAGTTCACCACCACGGTGAGGAACGCCGCGCCGGTGGAGAGCAGCACCGCCACGTACGGAGTTTTGCTGCGGTTGGTCCGGCCCATGATGGCCGGCGCATCGCCGCGACGGCTCAGGGAGTAGAGCATCCGCGAGGCGGTATACAGCGCCGAGTTCAGACAGCTGGTGACCGACAGGAGGATCACGCCGTCCATAATCAGCTTCGCGTAGGGAATATGCAGCAGCTCGAGCACCGAGCGGTAGGAACCGATGCTCTTCAGCCCCGGCATATTCCATGGGATGAGGGCGACGACGATAAAGATCGAGCACAGATAAAAAATAGAGATACGCCAGATCACCGAGTTGGTGGCGCGGACGATGTGTTTATCCGGCGTGTCCGATTCGGCGGCGGCAATGGTGACGATCTCCGCGCCCATAAAAGAGAACATGGTGATCAGCATCGCGCTCAGCACCGCGCCGAAGCCGTTCGGCATAAAGCCGCCGTGGTCCCACAGCCGCGAAATGCCGCTGACCTCGGCATAGGGATAAAAACCGGTAATGGCGACCGCGCCCAGTACGATAAACGCCAGAATAGCGATCACTTTGCACAGCGCCAGCCAGAACTCGAATTCACCGTAGTTCTTGACGCTCAGCAGGTTACTGCCGGTGAGGGCGAGAGTGATGACCAGGGAGAACAACCACACAGGGACGCCCGGCACCCACGAATGCAGAATAATCGCCGCGATATTGGCTTCCAGCGGAATAACCAGTACCCAGAACCACCAGTACAGCCAGCCGATGGTATACCCCGCCCAGCGGCCGATGGCTTTGTCGGCGTAGGTGGAAAAGGAGCCAGTATCCGGCGTGGCGACGGCCATTTCGGCCAGCATACGCATAATCATCACCACCAGCAGCCCGGCAAACAGATAGGCCAGCAGCACCGCCGGGCCCGCTTCGGCAATGGCGACGCTGGAACCGACAAATAAACTCGCGCCGATCACCCCGGCGATAGATAACATCGTGACGTGGCGCGACTTCAGTCCCGCCCCTAAATCCTGTGATTGCGACAGTTGCCCCATCATTTACCCTCTCGAAGTGTGTCACCTGGGAGAGCGCCCCGACATTCCCGCGCCGGGGCACGCGTATTATTGTTGTTTTGCAGGTCTCGTCTTCATTCCCTTACGAACGTACTTCGCTTCCGCATGTGTTCTGTTCTATGCCTGTTTCGCCTCGGTAAAGCAGTCGGCGATGATCTTGAGACCCTGCTCGATCTGCGCCTCTTCAATGGTCAGCGGCACCAGGATGCGCAGCACGTTGTAGTACGGCCCGCAGGAGAGCAGGATCAGGCCTTTGTCGCGGGCGCGGGCGACGATATCCGCCGTCAGCCTGGCGTTAGGCTTGCTGCGGTCGCCCTCTTCAAACAGCTCAATGGCGATCATCGCCCCCAGGCCGCGAACGTCACCGATCTCCGGATGATCTTCTGCAATCGCCAGCAGGCCCTGGCGCAGGGTGTCGCCAAGCTGGTTGGCTTTTTCCAGCAGGTTCTCCTGCTCGAAAATCTGTAATACCGCCAGGGCGGCGGCGCAGGCGATGGGGTTGCCAGCGTAGGTGCCGCCGAGTCCGCCGGGGGCGATGGCATCCATCACCTCCGCCCGCCCGGTGACGCCCGCCAGCGGGAAACCGCCGGCGATGGATTTGGCGAAGGTGGTGATATCCGCCGCCACGCCCATCTGCTCCATGGCGAACAGCGTGCCGGTACGGCCCGCGCCGCTTTGGACCTCATCGGCGATGAGCATAATGCCGTGCTCGTCGCACAGGGCGCGCAGGCGCTGCATAAAGGCCGGGGAGGCGGCATAGAATCCGCCTTCACCCTGCACCGGCTCGATAATGATGGCGGCGATATCTTCCGGCGCGGCGTCATTTTTGAAGATGCGATGGATGCTGGCGATCGCCTCGTCATCACTGACGCCGTGCAGCGCGCACGGGTAGAGGGCGCGATAGACGTGGCCCGGCATTAACCCCATACCGGCGGAGTACGGGTTCACTTTCCCGGTTAGCGACAGGGTGTAATGGGTACGGCCGTGATAGGCGCCGGTGAAGGCGATGGCGCCGCTGCGCCCGGTTGCCGCGCGGGCGATTTTCACCGCGTTCTCCACCGCTTCCGACCCGGTGGTGACCAGCAGGGTTTTCTTGGCGAAATCACCGGGCACCTTCTGGTTCATCTTTTCGCACAGCGCCAGGTAAGGCTCGTAGGCCAGTACCTGAAAGCAGGTATGCGACAGCTTTTTCAACTGGTCTTCGACGGCGGCGACAACCTGCGGATGCAGATGGCCGGTATTGAGCACCGCGATACCGCCGGCAAAATCGAGATATTCCCGGCCTTCGACGTCCCACACCCGGCAGTTCTCCGCGCGTTCGGCGAAGATAGGGTGGATCTGGCCGACGCCGCGCGGGACCGCATCGCTGCGACGCGCCATCATTGCTTTATTGCTGTTCATCCATCGCTCCTGTTAAAGGCCAATACACATATATTTGATTTCTAAGTAATCTTCGATGCCGTACTTCGACCCTTCGCGGCCGAGGCCGGAGGCCTTGACGCCGCCGAACGGGGCGACTTCGGTGGAGATAATGCCGGTGTTAATCCCGATAATGCCGTATTCCAGCGCTTCGCCGACGCGGAAGACGCGGCTCAGTTCGCGGGCGTAGAAATAGGCGGCGAGGCCGAATTCGGTATCGTTGGCCTGGGCAATGACGTCGGCTTCATCCTTAAAGCGGAACAGCGGCGCCAGCGGGCCGAAGGTCTCCTCTTTCGCCACTTTGGCGCTGTCGGGAACGTTGACCAGGATGGTCGGCTGGAAGAAGTTGCCGCCCAGGGCGTGCGGTTTGCCGCCGGTGACGACTTTCGCGCCTTTGGCGATGGCGTCGGCAATATGTTCTTCAACTTTGGCGACGGCTTTCTCGTCGATCAGCGGGCCGGTGGTGACGCCATCCTGCAGGCCGTCGCCGATGCGCAGTTTTTCCACCGCCTGCTGCAGTTTTTCAGCGAAACGGTCATACACCCCGTCCTGGACGTACAGTCGGTTGGCGCAGACGCAGGTCTGCCCGGCGTTGCGGAACTTCGACGCCAGCGCCCCCTCGACGGCTTTATCGAGGTCGGCATCATCAAAGACGATAAACGGCGCGTTGCCGCCCAGCTCCAGGGAGACTTTTTTGATGTCTTTCGCGCACTGCTCCATCAGCTGGCGGCCAATCTCGGTCGAGCCGGTAAAGGAGAGCTTGCGCACCAGCGGGTTGCTGGTCAGTTCGCCGCCGACGGCCCCGGCGGAACCGGTGACCACGTTGAACACCCCGGCGGGGATCCCGGCGCGATTGGCCAGTTCGGCCAGCGCCAGCGCTGAAAACGGCGTCTGGCTGGCCGGTTTCAGGACCATGGTGCAGCCGGCGGCCAGCGCCGGGCCCGCTTTGCGGGTGATCATCGCCGCCGGGAAGTTCCACGGGGTGATGGCGGCGGTAACGCCGATGGGCTGCTTAATCACCAGCAGGCGCTTGTCGGCCTGATGGCCGGGAATGGTATCGCCGTAAATGCGCTTACCTTCTTCGGCGAACCACTCAATAAAGGAGGCGGCGTAGCTGATTTCGCCTTTGGCTTCCGCCAGCGGTTTTCCCTGCTCAAGGGTCATCAGGCGGGCGAGATCGTCCTGATTCTCCATCATAAGATCGAACCAGCGGCGCAGAATATTCGCCCGCTCTTTGGCGGTCAGGGCACGCCAGGCGGGAAGGGCGCGATTGGCGGCTTCAATTGCTTCGCGGGTTTCGTCGGCGCCCATTTTCGGCACACTGCCGAGCTGCTCGCCGTTGGCCGGGTTGGTCACCGCAATCACATCGCCGTTGGGCGCATCGCGCCACTGACCATCGATCAGCGCCTGCTGGCGAAACAGTGTCATATCGTTGAGTTGCATAATCGCTTCCTGTCTTAAGGGGGTTAACGGGTAAAAGCGGCGTGTAGTGTCTCCACGCTACGTGCCGCACGCAGCGTGCGTCCGGGATTGCTCTGGCTTTCCAGCAGGGTCTGCACCTTGCTGACGATGTGCGCGCCGATCGGGATAGCGGAGGTGGCCGCCGGCGATGGCGCATTGCAGGTATGTATCGAACGCGCGGTGGTGACGAAGAGAAAATCGTCGATCAGTTTGCCCTGCGGCGATACCGCCTGCGCCCGCACGCCGGCGGGCCACGGGCGTAAATCGCTCAGCGTCAGGCTCGGGCAGTATTTCTGCACCAGCCGCAGATAGCCGCTTCTGCACAGCGAATTCTTCATTTCGCCCAGTCCGGAGCGCAGGTTGTTTTGCAGTACCCGGCGGATGCCGGGCGAGGTGAGGATCTCCAGGGTATCGGCCAGCGAGATATCGCGCTTGCGGTAGCCTTCGCGCTTCAGAGCCAGCACGGCGTTGGGGCCGACGGTGACGCTGCCGTCGATCATGCGGGTCAGGTGGACGCCGAGGAACGGCATCGCCGGATCGGGGATCGGATAGATCAGATGGTTGACGATCTGGTTGTGCTGCGGCGCCAGCTGGAAATACTCGCCGCGGAACGGACAGATGATAAACCCGGGATCGACGCCGAGCATTTTTACCAGCCGATCGGCCATCAAGCCCGAACAGGCGATCAGCGTGGAGGCCTCATATTCGGCGCCCTGGCGGGTGCGGATCACCACGCCGCTGGCATGTTCTTTCAGGGCGCTGACTTCGGCGTCGTAGACGATCGTTCCGCCTTTTGATTCGAAGATCTTCGCCATTGCCGCCGCCACGTCGCGGTAGCTGACGATGCCGCTGGAAGGGACGAAGATCCCGCCGAGCCCGGTAATGTTCGGTTCGCGCTCGCGTAGCTCCCCGGCGCTTAGCCACTCGCGCTGCAGGCCGTTGGCGGCGGTGCGATCCCACAGGGCGCGCATCCGCTCCATCTCCAGCGGCGAGGTGGCGACCAGCATTTTGCCGCAGACGTCATAGCGGATGCCGTTCTGCTCGCAAAAGGCCTTGGTGGCGCGGTTGCCGGCGAGGCAAAACTGCGCCTTGAGGCTGCCGGGGGTGTAATACACCCCGGCGTGGATCACGCCGCTGTTGTGGCCAGTCTGATGGCAGGCCGGACCGGTCTCTTTTTCCAGCAGCGCAATGCGGGCGTCCGGGTAAATCTCAATTAACTGCATGGCGGTCGACATGCCGATGATGCCGCCGCCGATAATCACGAAATCATACATCCGCTCAATTCCTTCGCCTGAGAACCCTTATTGATGAGTCTGGTAATGATTCGTGGAATACGCAAAGTAGCCGCGCTGGCGCATCAGTTCGCGGCGCAGGTCCGGGTGCGGCGTAAACCGGTCGCGGCCGTGCAGCCAGAACAGGTTGTTAATCAGCAGAAATTTGCCCACCGGCACCGGTATGGAAAGGATGTTTTTGCTGGTTTCCAGCGCGTCGGAAAGGCGGCTCAGCCAGGTGCCTTCTTCAAAATCTTTCGGCTGGACGAACTGGTCGATATAGCGCATTACCGGACGGCCCAGCGAATCGACGTCGAACACCGGGTGGAAAACATCCTTGCTGACGTTTTTGCTCGGCGGCGCGGCCCAGCGCATTGGGCGGCGAGCCAGCGGGTCGCGGAAAAATTCGTCGAGATGCTCCCAGTCGTCGAGATGCAGCAGCAGGGAATTACCGCCCTGCATGTTCTGCTCGTCGATCTTCATCATTAACACGTAGTCGGTTTGCTCTTCGACGTAGGTGCCGTCGTTGTGCAGCTCCATCACCCGGTGCGGCTGGCGCAGGTAGCTGTCGGAGTTATCGACATTTTTCACCACAAAGCGAGCGTAATACTGACCGCTCATGGCGTCGAAGTTGGAACGGCCAATCAGATGGGCGACGGCGGTGGCCAGCTTGACCATCTCCTCGGCCTGGCTGACGTTATCGATCCCTTCGCCGTTGATCAGCAGCGCGCCTTCCGCACGATCGAGCAATGTTTTGATCAGCAACGGCTGCAGCTGATTGCCGCACAGATCGTCGAGGATCTTGCCGACCTGGAAGCGTAAGAAAGATTTGTACTCCAGCGCCTGCACCGGCCACTGCGCGACCTGCTGCAGGAACTGCGTGGTTGTTTCGGCAGAAAAGGTGAGCTCCAGCAGGCGCGGCGACTGTGCGGAAGGGGCAATGGAAAAGCCCGGATATGGCTGGGCTAACGGCGCGGGTGTCGGTTTTACTGCGGTCAGGGCGTTCATCAGGATCGTTCCTCGCTGTAAGGTCAGGGTGATGTTCATTTCGTAGCCATAAATTAAAAATATCTACATTTTTATAAAATGCGTACGAAATGGCCTTTTTGTTTCTATTTTGTGATCTGACAACAATTATTTAACAATGCGGGAGGGAGATAAGGTGGTGGTTAATCTTGAGGAACAGAGCGGGTGGCGGAAAGCGCAAAATGTGGGGAAGGCTGAGGGGAAATCGTAATACCGGTCACAGTTTTTAATCTGCGCCATACCCTTATGAACTGAGGGTGTTAGTATTCAGCGCGTTAATACCTTTCAATGCTTACCGAGGCTTCGATGCTGGAGAATGTCATTATCAGATAATCAGTTCCCCGACCTGCCCAGGCCGGACTGATTATCGCTGCGCTTAAACCTTACGCACACACCTGCGGGTGTAGGCATGTTTTCGCACATGATAATGAACAGGTTTCAGTATGAATTTATCCCGTCAGGAACAACGGACCTTACACGTTCTCGCCAAAGGTGGCCGTATTGCGCACGTCCGCGATACCTCCGGCCGCATTACCGCCGTCGAATGCTACACCCGTGAAGGGCTGTTGCTGAACGACTGCACCCTCGCGGTCTTCAAAAAGCTCAAAACCAAAAAGCTGATTAAGTCGGTGAACGGCCAGCCGTACCGGATCAACACCACTGGTTTGAATAACGTTCGCGCGCAGGCGGACAACCGCTGATACAGCGACCCGGGCAGGGTCGCTGCCCGGGCGTATGGCTCTCAAGGAGAAACACCCATGATCGATATCCCTCGCATTTTTACTATCAGTGAAAGCGAACACCGTATTCATAACCCTTTTACCCCGGAAAAGTACGCCACCCTGGGACGGGCGCTGCGGATGGCGCCGGGCACCGCTATTCTTGACCTTGGCAGCGGCTCCGGCGAGATGCTCTGTAGCTGGGCGCGCGATCATCAGATCGTCGGCACCGGCGTGGACATGAGCCTGCTGTTCAGCCAGCAGGCGACCGCCCGTGCAGAAGCGCTCGGGGTAAGCGACCGGGTAACCTTTGTGCATCAGGATGCCAGCGGATACGTCGCCAGCCAGCCGTGCGATATTGCCGCCTGCGTGGGGGCCACGTGGATCGGCGGCGGGGTGGCCGGCACGATTGCGCTGCTGAAGCAGAGCCTGCGGCCCGGCGGCATGCTGCTGATCGGCGAGCCATGGTGGCGTAAACGTCCGGCCACGGCGGAAGAGGCGGTTGCCTGCGGCGCGCAGACTCCCGATGACTTCCTGACGCTGCCGGCGCTGGTCGCCCACTTTGGTGAACTGGGCTATGACGTGGTGGAGATGGTGCTGGCCGACCAGGAGGGCTGGGATCGTTATGAAGCGGCGAAATGGCTGACGATGCGCCGCTGGCTGGAGGCCAATCCGCACGATGACTTCGCGCCGGAGGTTCGCCAGCAGTTGACCACCGCGCCGCTGCACCATGTCACCTGGACCCGGGAATATCTCGGCTGGGGCGTGTTTGTCCTGATGGCGCGTTAACCGGTATGTCGGTAGCGTCAGGAGGCGCTACCGACCATCTTCAGACCTTCAGCTCGTTGTAGCTGACCATGACGTGCTGGCGAAAGGCGGGCCGTGCGGTTAGCCGTGCATAATACGCCGCAAGATGGGGGAGGGGACGACGGGTGATATCGATGGCAAAGTAGCGGTACAGCACATGACCAAACTGGATGTCGGCCAGGGTGAGCGTATCGCCCACCAGATAGCGACTGCCGGCGAGACGTGCCTCGGCAATCGCCAGCTTTTGCTCCAGGGCCATCACCGCCGCGGCGATGGCCTGCGGATCCCGCTCGGCGGCAGGCGTGCGCACCACGCGCCAGAACACCGGCGCCGTAAAGCCGAGGGCGATATTCTGCTTTGACCACTCGGCCCAGCGATCAACCTCAGTGCGAGCCAGCAGGTCGCCCGGCCAGAAGGCGTCATCGGCGTAGCGACTGGCTAAATAGCGAAGGATCGCGCCCGTTTCCCACAGCGGCGGATTATCGCCATCCTGCAGCACTGGCACCGTGCGATTGGGATTGAGCTGATAAAACGCCTCGCTGTCGGTACCACCATAGCGATGCCCCACGTCGAACCGGAGATAGTCCAGCCCAAGCTCGCCAACACACCACATCAGCGCCTGCACGTTAGAGGAGGTTTTTCGGCCCCAGATGGTCAGCATTGAGTTCTCCAGAGAACAGGGAAAGAAGGAGCATAGCAGGTTGGATTGAAAACGTGAGGGGGAAAAGATGGGTGGTATAGCGGTGTATATGGTGTGGGGACGCATGTTATCCCCTTGCGATAACGCGAATTCATCCCTACAAAGGTATAATGACCATCAATATGGCGCTTGTATAAAATAATGCAGCAATCATCTTTGAACGAGAATAAGGCGAGGGAGTGGAAACGTTAGTTATTCTGGCCGTAGTCGTATGGATACTTTTCAAGCTGGTACAAAAGGTTACGAGCAAACTCTATCCTCAAGACTCGGTGAAGGTACAGGAGAAGCCCGACACGACACCAGCGACGGATGCCTGGGGAAATTACCCTAAAGCCGAAGGGCATGTCGTTTTATTCGAACAGTTCCGACGTGAGCAGGCGCAGCGGCAGCAAGCTGCTAAAGAGGCTGAGACATTCTACCGCTCAAGGGAGTGGCGGCGTTTACGTTACCAGGCGTTCCAGCGCTACGGCAATAAATGTTGCGTATGCGGGCGCGGCGCCAGTGACGGGATGGTGATGCACGTTGATCATATAAAACCGCGTTCTCTTTACCCGCATTTAGCCCTCGATATTGCCAATCTGCAAATCATGTGCAACGAGTGCAACGTCAGTAAGGGCAACAGAGATGAGGTTGCGTGGCAATAATAAGGACAGGTTAGCGGCTATGTGCAATTCCCCTGGTATTAAAATGTTCGTAACGAACAAATAAGTAAGTCTTGACGGAATGAATCCGCAATGACGCTTTTATTTCGTTACAGCAGCTCATTGGTGAATTCCTTCATCACCGCATTTGTCGGTAGCGCCATTTGCCTTGCGTTAGTCCTGCTCATTTTCAATAAAGTGAGATGACTGCCAGTGGCTGGAGATCAATGATGCGGGATACTTACCTAACGACGGGCTGTTACCTTATCGAACGTTTAAGGAAAATACAGGAGGGATAACGGGCAACTTACTCCGTATCACGACGCTATCGCCTCCCTTATTTCTTATTGATGCAACGGTTGATCGCAGGCCGCGAGTATGGATTCATGCATCGCTTCGGAAAGTGTCGGATGTGCAAAGATCATCGACAGGAGACTTTCATCTGTGGCCTCCAGGTGACGGGCGATGCCAAACCCCTGGATCTGTTCCGTGACCTGTGCGCCAACCATATGCGCGCCCAGCAATTCACCCGTTTCAGCATCGAAAATGGTCTTCACAAAACCCTCCGTCTCACCGCTGGCCAGCGCCTTACCATTGCTCTGATAAGAGAACTTACCGATCCTGACGGGCCGTCCCCTGGCCAGGGCCGTCGATTCCGTCAGGCCCAGACTGGCAACCTGAGGCCGGGAATAAGTGCAACCGGGCACATAGTCGCGATCAAGCGGATGGGTGCCTTCGACACCAGCCAGTGTCTCAATGCAGATCACGCCTTCGTGGCTGGCCTTGTGCGCCAGACAAGGCGGGCCGGCTACATCGCCGATGGCATAAAGCCCAAATACGTTAGTGCGACAAGCCGTGTCCGTCTTGATAAAACCGCGGTCTAACTCGACGCCCAGTGCTTCCAGCCCCAGATCTTCAATATTCGGCTGTACGCCAACCGCCAGCAGCACGCGTTCGACTTCCAGGAAAGATTCGGCGCTCGTATTTTTCATTGTACAGCGTACCCCGGTATCGGTGAGCTGTACTTGCGTTACCTGGGTCTGGGTATGGACCTGAATCCCGCGCTTTTCGAATGACTTACGCACCGCCGCTGACACTTCGGCATCCTCCACTGGCAAAATCTGCGACGCTAGCTCGACCAGCGTCACTTTACAGCCCAGATCGTTATAAAGGCTGGCGAACTCGACGCCAATCGCGCCTGAACCGATGATTAATAGCGACCTGGGCAATCGCTTAGGCTGTAGTGCCTCGAAATAGGTCCAGATATGTTCGCCATCTGGCTCTATGCCTGGTAATGCGCGTGGTCGGGCGCCCGTGGCCAGGATCACGTGATCGGCCCGGTAATCGTGCGCTTCCCCCCGGGCATCCGCTACCGTTATTTGTCCCTTACCGCGCAGCCGCGCGGTACCATCAATCACCCTCACGCCATTTTTCTTCAACAGATACTCAACCCCGCCGGTGAGCTGTTGCGAAACGGCACGGCTAAACTGCACCAGTTTCTGCAGATCGACATTCACCTCACCCACGCTGATGCCCAGCTGACTGGCATGGGTGATACTGTGCGCGACCTCAGCGCCATGCAACAGCGCCTTGGTTGGAATGCATCCCCAGTTCAGGCAGATGCCGCCCAGATGTTGTTTTTCCACTAAGGCAGTACGAAGACCTAGCTGACCGGCACGGATGGCGGCCACATACCCCCCAGGACCCCCGCCGATGATCAGCACATCGTAATTATCGTGCATAGCTCGTCTCCTGGATAAACATCAGGGTAGGGGTTTCAGTCAGTCGCTTGAGTTCCTGGAGAAAAGCTGCACCTGCCGCCCCATCGATGACCCGGTGATCGCAGGATAGCGATACCGTCAGTTGGTGGCGCGCGACGATTTGCCCGTCGCGTACTACCGCCCGCATCTCGCCGGTGCCAATGGCGAGGATTGCGCTTTGCGGTGGATTGATGATGGCGTCAAACTGCCGTACGCCGAGCATCCCCAGATTTGACACGCTAAAGGTCCCCCCCTGGAACTCTTCCGGCTTCAGCGTGCCCGCTTTGGCCCTGGTCACCAGGGCGTGAATTTCGGCCGATATGTCGCTGATCGATTTCCGGTTCGCCGAGCGAACAATGGGGGTAATTAGCCCGTCAGGCAGCGCAACAGCCACCGAAATATCGGCATCCGCAAAGCGGCGGATACTTTGTGTCGCTTCATCAAACTGGATGTTGACGTCTGGCACGGCCACCAGCGCCAGGGCACAGGCTTTCACCAGCAGGTCGTTAACCGAAATCTTGACACCGGGTACTTCGCGGTTAATTTCCTGACGAAACGCTAACAGTCGTTCCAGATCGAGATCGACACTCAAACGGAAATGGGGAGACTGTTGCTTAGAGGTTTGCAGGCGAGAAGCGATAGCCCGCCGCATACCGGACATGGGGATGCTCTCAAAGGGTGCCGGGGCACTCTCCTGCACAGGGCTGGTCTGCGGGTGCCCGTCGAGCAACAACGCCGCAGCCAGCACATCATCACGACTCACCCGACCACGTGAACCACTGCTTCGGCAGTCATGTAAGTTGATACCCAGTTTGCCGGCCAGACGGCGCGCCAGCGGGGTGGCCGATACCTGGCTATCATCGGCATGCGAGCGGGGCGCTTTACTGCGACGAACGGGGGGCGTCGGAGAGGCCAGACGACCGCCGGCGGCAACGATCGCGCTTTCCAGATCAGAAACAGAGATACGTTCCCCGCGCCCGCTGCCGCGGACCTTTTTCAGGTCGACACCCCAGCGGGCAGACAGTCGTAACACATGGGGCGTGGCATTAACCTGAGTCACATCAGTCACGCCTTGCAGACTGACGGGAATGACGGTCTGCCCAATAGGGGGCTCCGGACTGTTGGATGGCGGCGAAACAACGGAAGGTGGCTTAGCGCCTGCCTGTGCCGCTACGTCCGGCGCGGCAGCCTCCGGGCCAGGTGCTGCGGGTTTCACTGTAGCCAGACTGGCAGCGAATTCGTCCAGTTCAGCATCGCTGACCGAAGCGTCAGCCACCAGAGCCAGCACGGCGCCAACCTGAAGCGTCTCACCCTCCCGGGCGATTATCCGGCGTAATGTACCGGCAAAAGGTGCCTCCAGCACATTGACGATTTTACTGGTTTCAATCTCACAGATTTCCTGCCCTCTGGTGAAATCGTCACCCTCCTGGATTGCCCATCGAGCGAGCAAGCCTTCCTCCATGGAAAGCCCCCACTTTGGCATTTCAAGCGTCTTGATTTCGCTCATAGGTTAATCCTCCAGCACTTGACGGACGGCGGCTTCGATACGTTCAACGCCAGGGATCCAGAGTTTTTCGAGAGCAGGGGAGAACGGGACCGGCGTGTGTGGCGGCGTCACCAGCAGAACGGGCGCTTTGAGGAAATGGAATGCCTGAGACGCAATCAGCGCCGCGACATCATGAGCAAAACCGAAGCGTGCAGCAGATTCGTCGACTATCACGACCCGCCCCGTGGAAGCCACCGATTCCAGAATACCTTCCTCATCCAGCGGCGAAATGGTTCGCGGGTCGACCACCTCGACCGAGATCCCCTCTCTGGCCAGTTTGTCCGCCACCTGGTTTGCTTTATGTACCATTGCCGACAACGCAATGATGGTGACATCCTCTCCTTCGCGCGTGTAGTTGGCTACACCTAGCGGGATGGTATAGATCTCGTCCGGTACCTCGCCCTTGAGGTCGTACAGCATTTTATGCTCGCAGAATACCACCGGGTCGTCGTCGCGAATGGACTGGATTAACAGACCCTTGACGTCATAAGGCGTCGAGGGCACCACCACTTTCAGTCCAGGCGTGGTGGCAAAGATATTATAGGGTGACTGTGAATGCTGGGCCGCGGCGGAAAACCCTGCGCCGATCATCCCTCGCATTACCAGCGGAGCTCTGGCTTTGCCACCAAACATGTAGCGGAACTTAGCCGCCTGGTTATACAGTGCATCGTGACTCACACCAAAAAAATCCATGAACATCAATTCCGCGACTGGCCGCAGCCCCGTTGCTGCGGCGCCGGCCGCCATACCGATAATGGCCGACTCGGTAATGGGCGTGTCGATCACCCGATCGGAGCCGAACTGCGTCCACAGCCCTTTAGTGACACCCAGTACACCGCCAAAGGCTTCAATCTTCGCCTCTTCGGGCGCATTTCCGCCATGACCGCCACGCAAGTCTTCACCGATGAGCACTACGCGTTCATCGCGTTCCATTTCCTGAGCCAGGGCTTCCTTGACCGCTTCACGATAGGTTTTTATTGTCATGGTTATCACCCTCAGTATGAGACGTACACGTCTGTCAGCAGGTCTTCCGGAGCCGGGTAGGCAGCGGCGCGGGCCTTCAATACGGCATCGTTGACCAGGGCTTCTACTTCCTCGTCAATCGCCGCCAGTTCTTCCTGGGTGATATGTTGCTTGACCTTAGCGGTGAAAATCTTCAGCGGATCATGTTGTTCACGCAGGCGTTGCACTTCACCTTCCGCGCGGTATAGCGCGGGATCGCCCTCAAAATGACCATGCCAGCGGAAGGCTTTGGCCTCAATGACGCTTGGGCCACCGCCTTCTCGCGCACGCTTGACCGCCTCTGAGGTTGCCTCATAAACGGCAAAGAAATCGGTGCCATCGACGGTCACTGCCGGCAGGCCGAAGCCAGCGGCGCGCCGGGCGATATCACGCCCACCCACGGCGTAGTCATGGCCGGTCCCTTCGCCGTAACCGTTGTTCTCGAAAATAAAGACGGCTGGAAGCTGGAGCACGACGGCCATATTGATGGCTTCAAAGACCAGGCCCTGATTAGAACCCCCATCGCCCGTAAAAGAGACCCCGACGTTGCCGGTTTTTAGCGTTTTTGCCGTTAGCGCGGCGCCGATGGCCAGTGGAGGGGCCCCCCCAACGATAGCGTTCGCCCCCAGCATTCCTTTCGACAGATCGGCAATGTGCATCGAGCCACCCTTACCGCGACATAACCCGCTGTCCTTACCGAATATTTCGGCCATCATGCCGTGAATGTCACAACCTTTAGCAATACAGTGGCCATGTCCACGGTGTGTTGAACCAATGAAATCTGCGCTCGTTAAATTTTCGCAGACCCCCACCGCGATGGCCTCCTCACCGGTATAAAGGTGAATGAAGCCCGGAATATCACCGCTGGTATTTTCCTGATGCAACCGCTCTTCAAAGGTCCTGATCTCCCGCATCTTGCGGTAAGCCTGCAATAACGCCTGTTTGCTGAGCATCGTTTAATTCTCCTCAATAAAGGTCACCAGGCGGGGCCAACAGACAGGGCGAATAACCCTGGCCACACCCATGCAATGAATCTACGAGCGGTTAGAGAGAGTGCGAAGCCACCTTCATGGGGGGGTAGGTGGGGGTTTTCATGCTTGAGGTCAAACTTTCTAAATTTTGTGTGGCCATAAAGTTTGCCTGCCCCATGTCATCCCGGTGGCTGGCGTACAATTGAAAAAAACAAAACGAGTAGACACCACGGATGAAGCCATTGGATTTAGAAGGTCGCCAATCACCCTCACTGGTCTCCGGGCCATTGCGGCTGACGCGAGGCTTGCCGTTAATCCTGACCAAATTCGTCCCGCCTCGCTCCTCGATACAATTGCTGGAGCGCCCCCGGCTTCTTCAGCTTCTCAATCCCGTTCAGCAGTGCCGGCTGGGCGTCGTCTGCGCCGGCGCTGGATTTGGCAAAACCACGTTGTTGGCGCAATGGCATCAGCAGATGGTCGCCCAGGGTGAACGTATCGCCTGGCTGAGCCTCGATGAGGATGATGATGACGTATGGCAGTTTATTCCTTATCTGCTGCAAGCATTGCGTCCACTCTATGCTGACTGGGACGCCGATTTCTGGCGTGACATGGAAGAACAGAAGCTCTCCAGCTCCGAGCAACTGCTGGCCGGGCTCATTAACCAGCTACACTATTGCCCGCATGACGTATACCTGATCATCGACGACTTCCACGTGATTAACGATCGTGGGGTCTATGAAGCGCTGGGGTATTTAATCAAGCATGCGCCTGCCGCCTTGCATCTGATCATTGGCAGCCGTTTCCACCCGAATCTTGCGCTGAGCCAGCTGCAGGCCCAGGACCAACTGGTGGAAATCTATGATCGAGACCTGCAATTCACGCTCGAAGAAACGAAACACTATTTTAGCCGCACGGTTGCGCTACCCCTCAGCAACCACCATGCACAGCGGCTACAGTCCGTGACTGAGGGCTGGATTGCAGGGATGAAGATCGCTTCATTGTCCGCAGAATTACAGCATGATCCCGAGCATCTGTTGCGCAATATGCATGGAGGAACACGGTCTATTGCCCGCTATCTGAAAGAGGTGGTACTGGATCCGCTGCCGGAAGAGGTTCTTGATTTTCTGGTGAAAACGTCCTTCCTCAGTCGGTTAAATGCCGAATTATGCAATGCAGTGACTGGACGTGATGATAGTAAAGCGATGCTGGCATGGATTGAGCGACACAACCTTTTTTTGTCAGCCCTTGACGAACAAGGCTACTGGTTCCGCTACCATCCTCTGTTGCAGGAAAATCTTCGGACCATGCTGCAGCAGAACAACGATATTGATCGCAAACAGCTACATGAATTAGCCAGTCATTGGTTCGTCGAACAGAAGCTGTGGTCTGAGGCGGTACGCCATGCGCTCAGCGCAGGCAAGCCGGTGCATAGCCCCGTACAGGACGGCGCAAGCGCTCAGTCACTGGCGGAAGAAGGGGATATCGATACCCTGATCTCATGGATGCATCATTTACCGCCCAGCACCGATCCTTCGCGCATTGACCTGCAAATTAATCTGGCCTGGGCACTGGCGCATTATTTCCACTTTGATGAGTCGAGGCAGCTGCTTGATAACCTCGATCAGATGGTACTTCATCATCGTGAGGATTTAACTCGCAGCACCTGGTGTAAATTGCGCGTTGTGCGGGCAATTTGCGAAGCCTTTGCGGAAAACATCCCGGAGAGTCTGGCTATTGTTCAGCCGTTGCTGGCCGAAGTGCCCTGCGGCGACACCTGGGTTGATGGTCTGATATGCAATATTCTCAGCTATTGCCATGTTGTTAACCAGCGCTATCACGATGCGCTGGAGGTTCAACAGCATATGCCCTCTCCGGAAAGTCCTTTAGATAATCTGTTTGTCTCGGTTTATCGCGCTTTTATCATTGCCCAGTGCCATCTTTGTCAGGGCGATCTGGGGAAAGCCGGGTGGTACGCAGAGAAAACGTTGCGCCAGGCTGAATGTTATACCGGTACCCAGTCGACCAGTGGCGCGACGCTGGCGCCGCTGCTGGCGGAGATAGCCTATGAATGTCAGAGTGGCGACTCGCCCGATCATCTGTTAGCCGACCGGCTCGAATTCATCGACCGATTCAGTCCACCCGATGCGCTGCGTCGTTGCTATACCTATCTCGCGCGTCAGGCCCTGGATGGCGATATGCCGTATGAGGCCGAGCGATTGCTGGAGCATGCGCAGCGTCTTGCCGTGTCTCGCGGCTGGCAACGGCTCCAGGCCATGATGTTAGCCGAGCAGGTGAGGGTGCGGCTGCAGCGCGGCAATGTCACAGGCGCAGAGCAACTGCAGCGACAACTTGAACAAATGGCCGCCAGCTTCAGAATGGATGCCGAACATCCCTGTCAACGCGCTATCGCTCTGTCTGCATCCCTTAGCCACTGTCGCCTTCTTCTCGCCAGAGGCCAGGCGCCGCAAGCCTGTATTCTCTTGGCTGATATGGTCCCTGATCAGGAAAACCGGGGGGACAGGTTAACCGCAGCGCGTCTGCGTACGCTCTGGTCATTGGCCTTGTGGAACAGTGGCAAAACTGCCGCTGCGCGCACGACATTTCAGCCAGTCGTGCAGCTGGCTGAACAACAGCATCTCAAAGGCCTCTTTCTTGAAGCTGGCGATACCTTGCAACCTTTGCTTGCCGGTATGAATGAAACCTCTTCGGCTTGTACTGAGGAAGGGATAGTCCATGAACCCTGGGCCGGCAAGCGCGCGCCTGCAGATGGAACACCGTTTAATAGTGGAAGCCCCGATATTCATGGGGAACTCAGCGAGCGAGAGTTGCAGATATTACAACTGATCGCTGAAGGTCAGATGAATAAAGAAATTGCTCGCACCCTCGTTATTTCTGCTGAAACGGTCAAATGGCACATCAAAAATATCTACGCGAAGCTCAAAGTGAATAGTCGCACTCAAGCGATGAGCCGGGCGCTGGAGATGAAATTACTGGATTAACGGTTTGAACAGGGGGCAGTTTTGATGTCCTTGCTCAGCGATAAGTGCGTTGAGTTTAAGGGGGCGACGCAAGGGGAAAGCCACCCTGGTGTAAACCCAGAGAGGCTTTTATCTTGATGTAGAGTGGTACTGTTTTCCGGGAGGAGATCACTGTTTTCAGGGATGCTTACATCAGCCCACAGTGTCGAAAAAGATGAATCATCGCCGTTGCTCTAAAATGCTTTGTGATCAAAGAAGTGTAAATTTTGCGTTGTCAGACTACCATTTTTCTTACTAGGTGATGAGTACGTTTCAAAAGATCTAATCGTAACTGTTATGGAAATCCCCTCTTTCTAATTTGACATGCCTTGATAGTTTACAAAAAAGTTAGCATTGAGTGCCTAAAAGGCATTTTCTTCCAACAATATGATTTAAGTACTATTTTTTTCACCTTTAGATGATATTGTTTGTAATTGACTGCACAGTAGAAGAATTTAACTAGGAGTCTTTATGCGCTTTTCTGAGTATTTTAATCTCAACAGGTCACAAGCTTATCTCGACTTTGTGGATGTACCACTTGATACAGACATCCCTGTCTTCCTAGATCCTGGGGCTATAAAATGCCTAGATTCTATTTGGGGCCACGAACTAACAGCGCACTTACAGAGCTTCTTTGAAAAAGTTCTGACACTAATCAAAGCAGGGAAAAATGTTGAAGCACAAGGGCTTTTAGCATCTTTAAATGAAAGAAATGAATTTCATTTAGGTTATTCATCCGGAAAATCACGCGGACATGGATTTGGTGCAGGAGCAGCCCATTCTGTTTGGAACGCTTTAACTCAAAGCAAAGCTGTTTCTACTGGATTATTAAAAGACCTCGAAGATACAGCCTTATTAATTGCTGGAATTGGTACAGATATGATTTCTGATGCCGTTAGTAACATTCTCAGAGGACCATTAATAAATTACACACAAGAGATGTGTAAATATTACAATATTCCATTAACACCTAATATAGACTCTGGCCCAATATGGGACCCTCACAAAGGAGCATGGTTCCATCGTTATGTATCTCTGCCGATGACTGACTTCGGAAAAGTTATACTAGTTCCCAAAATAATAGTCAGGCATCGTTTATGTATGCAATATGATGAATTCTACACCCATTATTTGCTACCTGAAATGCAGGATGAGCATTTAAGGAACAACTCTACTCTTGTCGAAGTTTTAAAAGATGGTTCCAGGAGAGTTACGAAGAAAAGTCTAAAGCTAAAATATGGCCAAGATAAATCTTCTGTTATAGATCAAACTTTACAGAGACCAGACGTTTTCGAAGATTATAAAAAACACAAAGAAACCAACCCATCATCACCGTTAACTCACGAAATTTTTAATGAATTAGAGGAAATAGAAGAAAAGGTAGATATAAACCCGTTACTAAAAAAACTTAAAACCATAAAAACTGGAGCTAAACAGGCCACAGATTATGAAAATATAATTGAAGAAATATTTTCTTTGATCTTTTATCCATCCTTATGTTTTCCTACAAAGCAACATGAAATTCATGAAGGCCGTAAACGCATTGATATAACATATGTTAATGAAGCAAAATACGGATTTTTTCATTGGCTTTTGCAACATTACATTTGTCCGAAAATTTATATTGAATGTAAAAACTATACATCTGACATAGCTAATCCTGAACTTGATCAGCTATCTGGTAGATTCTCTCACAACAGAGGAAAAGTGGGGATTTTAATATGTCGTAAAATTAAGGATAAACAATTATTTAGACAGAGATGTAAAGACACTGCCGCAGATGGCAGAGGCTTCATATTAGCTATTGATGATGATGATCTTGATATTTTATGTAAAGAATACATGGACGGAGGCAATCAAAACTTCTACTCACTGAGAAGACTATGGAACTCACTAATTGACTAATAATAATTTGGTGAGGAGTTTAGAGTTCTCCTCACCATTAATACTTACTGAAATTAACTCTCTAAGAGAGTGTACGAGTGACCCACTTTACTACTTACCAAAGATATAATTAGCATACCAGCTTAACATTTCCATTCTCCCTTTAACATATAATGCATGATTATAGGTTCCTCGTATGCTATTTTTATCTATGTGAGCAAGTTGTATTTCAATCCAAGCTGAATCATATCCTTGATCATGCAATATTGTTGATAATGAATGTCGGAATCCATGACCAATTACCTTTTCACCATAACCAATTCGCTTGATGAGCTGGTTTATACTTGCACTCACTCATTGGTTTGTTAGGATCATTCCGCCCTGGAAAAACATAACGATAGTTCCCAGTCGTGATCTTCAGTTCATTGAGTAAATCTAACGCCTGAGTCGACAATGGCACAAGTTGTTGCCTGCGCATTTTCATCCTTTCAGTAGGAATTTCCCAAATTGCGTAATCCAGATCAAATTCTTGCCATAATGCAGCACGTAGCTCGATGGTTCTTAAGCCAGTTATCATCAGTAACTTCGTAGCAATCTGGACAAGCCGACTACCTGTGTAGCTATCTAAAGCACGCAAAAAATCAGGTATCTCATCAGCTTTTAGGAACTGAAAATGATTGGATTGATGTACTTCGAGGGCGCTAGAGAGATCTGCGGCAGGATTAAATTCAGCTCTCCCAGTAGCTATGGCATAACGAAACACTTCTGAACAACGCTGTCGTACTTTGCGCATCTTCTCTAACGCCCCGCGTTTTTTCAATTTTACGCAGCACATTAAGCAGTTCTAGCGCTTTTATTTCACAAATGGGTCTTGTCCCCACATACGGGAAAATGTCGTTCTGTAACGCTTCCATGATATCTGATGCATATCCTGCCGACCATTTGGCGGACTTCATCTGATGCCACTCTGTGGCTATCTTTTCGAACGCACTTTCGGATTCCGTTTGCAAAGCGATCTTCTGCTCTATTCGAACTTTACTCGGGTTGTTTCCTTCCGCGAGCAGTTTTCGGGCATCGTCACGACGAGAACGGGCGTCTGCAGGTGTGATCGTAGGATACACACCAGGCGAGATCATTTTGGGCTTACCGACATAGCGATAGCGGAACCGCCAGCTTTTGCTTCCATTAGGTTCTATAAGCAATGACAAGCCTTACCCATCCCCAAGCGTATAGGGTTTATCTTCGGGCTTAGTGCAGCGAATCTGCATATCATTGAAAGGCATGTGTATAGGAATCCAGGACCGAACAAGGACATATACATAATCCTAAATACATTAAGTATATGATTTACTTGAAAAATACGGACTGAGATGGACTGAAGAGCAGTAAAATCGTTATAAATCAGGGTAGTTATGGATAAATACGGACGTTGGGGGAAGTTGAAATGGTGCCGATAATAGGAGTCGAACCTACGACCTTCGCATTACGAATGCGCTGCTCTACCAACTGAGCTATATCGGCCCTGCAAGAGGTGTTCACGAGCGTGAATCACGAGGCAAAAGGTTAGAACTTAGCGGGCGATGCGTCAATAGCCAGTGGAATCAACTGCCTATTTTTGCATCGCCCGTTCTCATTTACGCACGAATGGTATCGTCGCCGAAACCAATCCACTTATAGGTGGTTAACGCTTCCAGCCCCATCGGGCCGCGGGCGTGCAGCTTCTGGGTGCTGACCGCCACCTCCGCGCCAAGGCCGAACTGGCCGCCGTCGGTGAAGCGCGTGGAGGCGTTCACGTAGACGGCGGAAGAGTCCACTTCATTGATAAAGCGGTTGGCGTTACGCAGGGTGCGGGTCAGGATGGCGTCTGAGTGCTGGGTGCCATGTTCGCGGATATGGGCGATAGCCTCATCCATATCGGCCACCACTTTGACGTTCAGATCCAGCGACAGATACTCGTCGTCATACTGCTCCGCTTTCACCGGCTCGACCTTCGCAGGGCCGTTCTGCAGCGCGGTGAGGGCGGAAGGGGCGGCGTGCAGGGTGACGCCGCTCTCGGCCATCTGCTTGCTTAACGCCGGCAGGAAGGTGTCGGCGATGTTGCGGTGTACCAGCAGCGTTTCCACGGTATTGCAGGTGCTCGGCCGCTGGGTCTTGGCATTGACGATGATCTTCAGCGCAGGGGCGATCTCGGCGGTTTCATCAACGAAGATATGGCATACGCCAATCCCGCCGGTGATCACCGGGATCGTTGACTGCTCACGGCACAGCTTATGCAGGCCCGCGCCGCCGCGGGGGATCAGCATATCGATGTATTTATCCATCTTCAGCATTTCGCCCACCAGCGCGCGATCCGGGCTCTCAATGGCCTGTACCGCGGCGGCCGGCAGACCGCACTCCTGCAGCGCCTGCTGGATCACCTTCACCGTGGCGGCGTTGGTGCGCCAGGTCTCTTTCCCGCCGCGCAGGATCGCCGCGTTGCCGGTTTTCAGACACAGGGAGGCGACGTCGACCGTCACGTTGGGGCGCGCTTCATAAATCACGCCAATCACCCCCAGCGGGACGCGGCGACGTTCAATACGCAGACCGCTGTCCAGCAGCCCACCGTCGATCACCTGGCCGACCGGATCGGCCAGATTGCACACCTGGCGCACATCGTTGGCGATGCCGCTCAGACGCGCCGGGGTCAGCGCGAGGCGATCAAGCATCGCTTCACTCAGGCCATTGGCGCGAGCTTCGGCTAAATCTTCCGCGTTGGCGCGCAGAATATCATCGGTCTGCGCTTCCAGATAATCGGCGATCTTTTCCAGTACCTGGTTCTTTTCCCGGCTGGAGAGTAACGCCAGCTGCCAGGAGGCCGCTTTGGCGGCAATGCCCATTTGTTCCAGCATTTTCAGCTCCTTATCGGATGATCATATCATCGCGGTGGACGGCCACCGGGCCGTATTCGTAGCCCAGAATGGCATCGATTTGCTGCGAGTGCTGGCCGGCGATAAGGCGCAGCGCATCGCTGTTGTAGCGGCTAACGCCGTGAGCGATATCGCGCCCTTCGCTATTGCGGATGCGGATCACTTCGCCGCGGGAGAAGTTGCCGCTGACGATTTTGATGCCTTTTGGCAACAGCGAACTGCCTCTTTCGAGGATCGCCTGGGTCGCGCCCGCATCGACGGTCAGTTCACCGGCCGGCGGCGCGCCGAAGATCCAGCGCTTACGGTTCTCCAGCGGAGACTCCTGAGCGTGGAAGCAGGTGCCTACTGGCAGGCCTGCCATCGCATGGCCGATGACGTCCGGGCGGTTGCCAGCGGCGATAATGGTATCAATCCCCGCGCGGCAGGCGACGTCCGCGGCCTGCAGCTTGGTGCCCATGCCGCCGGTGCCGAGTCCGGAGACGCTGTCGCCGGCGATGGCGCGCAGCGCGTCGTCGATGCCGTAGACGTCTTTAATCAGCTCCGCCTGCGGGTTGCTACGCGGGTCGGCGGTGAACAGTCCTGGCTGGTCGGTTAACAGCAGCAGCTTATCCGCCCCGGCGAGGATCGCGGCCAGTGCGGAGAGATTGTCGTTATCGCCCACTTTGATTTCCGCGGTGGCGACGGCGTCGTTTTCGTTAATGACCGGGACGATGCTGTTATCCAGCAGCGCGCGCAGAGTGTCGCGGGCGTTGAGGAACCGTTCTCTGTCTTCCATGTCGGCGCGGGTCAGCAGCATCTGGCCAACGTGAATGCCATAGATAGAAAACAGCTGTTCCCACAGCTGGATCAGACGGCTTTGTCCCACCGCCGCCAGCAGCTGCTTGGAGGCGATGGTGGCGGGCAGTTCCGGGTAACCAAGGTGCTCGCGCCCGGCGGCAATGGCCCCGGAGGTCACGATGACAATACGGTGTCCCATGGCGTGCAGCTGTGCGCACTGGCGCACGAGCTCAACGATATGGGCGCGGTTCAGGCGGCGGGACCCGCCTGTTAAAACACTGGTGCCCAGTTTTACCACCAGCGTCTGGCTTTCACTCATGATTCTCTGCCGTTCAAAAGGAATATCGATATCGAGCTGATGTTGTAGCAGGAGTCGGCCCGCTTGCCAACACCCGGGGCGGCGGGCGCGCCATTTTATTGCGCGGGATCGGGCATTCTGGAGAGGGGATGTGACAAAAATATGTCAGATACATTTAAATACTCTTTTTTATAAAAAGTTCCACCTTGTCATAAATATTTAATCTTCCGGCGTTAAAAAACCTCCTGTTTTTGATGGGCGAGCGCCCGCAATTGAATAGCGCGTATAAATAAATCACCAGGACTGAATAATGAAAAAGAGTACTCTGGCATTAATGATGATGGGCTTTGTGGCTTCAACAGCGACGCAGGCAGCGGAAGTTTATAACAAGAACGCGAACAAACTGGATGTGTACGGCAAGATCAAAGCCATGCACTACTTCAGCGATTATGACAGCAAAGATGGCGATCAGACTTACGTGCGTTTCGGTATTAAAGGCGAAACGCAGATTAACGACGACCTGACCGGCTATGGCCGTTGGGAATCTGAATTCTCGGGCAACAAAACCGAGAGCGACTCGAGCCAGAAAACCCGTCTGGCATTCGCCGGGGTGAAGCTGAAGAACTACGGCTCCTTCGATTACGGTCGTAACCTTGGCGCCCTGTACGACGTGGAAGCCTGGACCGATATGTTCCCGGAATTCGGCGGCGATTCCTCTGCCCAGACCGATAACTTTATGACCAAACGCGCCAGCGGCCTGGCGACCTACCGCAATACCGATTTCTTCGGTCTGGTGGATGGTCTGGATATGACCCTGCAGTACCAGGGTAAAAACGAAGGCCGTGAAGCGAAGAAACAGAACGGCGACGGCGTTGGCACCTCATTAAGCTATGATTTCGGCGGCAGCGACTTCGCCGTCAGCGCGGCCTACACCAGCTCCGACCGTACCAACGATCAGAACCTGCTGGCCCGCGGCCAGGGTTCGAAAGCGGAAGCCTGGGCGACCGGCCTGAAATATGACGCCAACAATATCTACCTGGCGACCATGTATTCTGAGACCCGCAAAATGACCCCGATCAGCGGCGGTTTTGCCAACAAAGCGCAGAACTTTGAAGCGGTGGCGCAGTATCAGTTCGACTTCGGTCTGCGTCCTTCCCTCGGCTATGTGCTGTCGAAAGGGAAAGATATTGAAGGGGTGGGTAGCGAAGATCTGGTTAACTACATTGACGTGGGCCTGACCTACTACTTCAACAAAAACATGAACGCCTTCGTGGATTACAAAATCAACCAGCTGAAAAGCGATAACAAACTCGGCATCAACGATGACGACATCGTCGCGCTGGGTATGACCTACCAGTTCTGATTGACCGCAGAACCACCCGCCGCAGCCCTGGCTGCGGCTTTTTTTTAGCGGCGATTCTTCGCCAGATGCAGGGTGTCGCTGTTCATGGTGATCTGCGCGTTATACTCCTTCGGCAGACGACGCGCCTGATAGAACGCCGATTCCCAGTAAGGGTTGTCCAGCGAAGAGCGCATCACGCCCTGGCTGCTCGAGGCGTGAAGGAAATTATGATCGGTATCGTAAAAGCCAACGTGCATCCCGGCCCGGGTGCGGAAGAAAACCAGATCGCCGGGACGTAAATCGCGTTTATTGACCCGCACGCCCATGTGCAACAGCTCGCGGGTGGTGATCCGCTCCATCGGCAGGTTAAAGCGATCCTTCAACGTGCGCCAGACGAAACCCGAGCAGTCGACGCCGCTTTGTTCAGTACCGCCCCATTCATAGGGGGTTCCCTGCCAGGTGTGCATCTGATCATGCAGGGCCGCCACCACCGGGATCAGATCGTCCGATCCGCCGTCAATGGTCATATCCGCATAAGATTTTGTGTTCTTTGCCTGTTTCGGTGAGGAGGAGCATCCTGCCAACAACAAAAAAGGAATTAAAAAGAGAGCATGCGTCAGTTTTGGCTTCATATCGTTATTTTCGAAGTAGCAAGCAGACTGCTTTGTTTTATAGCCGATTAAAAAGAACGGCTGAATAAGCCGAGGCCGCCTTTACGTTTATTTACGATTAAAAATAAACAATCAGGCGAGAGATCACCCATAAAAGGCAGTTGTCACTTCCGAACGGCCTGTGCCAGGATTCTGATTAAACATTTCACGAGGCATTCCATGACGCATTACGCCATCTCTGGTGAGACTTTGCCCGGCGCCGCTTTCGACGCGGGGTGGATGACGTCTGCGCTTCATCATTGCTTCACCACGCTCTGCCCACCGCCTCCCCCTCCAGACCGGGTTGTTTTCGACGCTTAACGCCGTCTTTAGCAGGCGCTTACCTGCCGGTATGACGCTTGATACCTTGTGTTTGACGTTCTGGAGCATGCTATGCACGTTCGCTATTCTCTGCTCGCCTCGCAGGCGACAACGGCCATTTTTGTGCTGCTGTGGGGCAGCGCGGCCATCTTCACCCGCTGGGGACTGGACAACGCTTCGCCGATGGCGCTGCTGGTCTTTCGTTTTCTGATTGCCCTGGTCGCGCTGGCGCCGCTGACCATCGTCCGTCGGCGCTGGCTGCCCGCGCCGGGCACCCGCCTGCAGACAGCGGCCACCGGCCTGATGCTGATTGGCGGCTATTCGGTCTGTTACTTCGAGGCGATGGCTAACGGTGTGACGCCGGGACTTATCGCCACCATCATGGGGATCCAGCCCATCCTTACGCTTTGCGTGGTGGAGCGTCGCCTGCAGGGGCGGCGGCTGTCAGGACTGCTGATTGCCCTGGCGGGGCTGGTGCTGCTGGTGTGGCGCAGCCTGGCGGCCTCGCCGATGGCGATGGTGGGGATCCTGTTTGCGCTGGCGGCTCTGCTGCTGATGACCTTTGGCGCGCTGTGGCAAAAGCGCAGCCGTCAGGCGCCGGCGGATGTCCTGCCGCTGCAGTACGCCGTCAGTCTGGGGCTGTGCCTGCTGATTGCCCCGGTCAGCGGCTTCCAGTTTACTGTTAACGCCGGGTTGATTATTCCGGTGCTGTTTCTCGGGCTGCTGATTTCGGTGGTCGCCCAGCTGCTGCTGTATCGTCTGCTGAGCGCGGGAAATATTGTCAATGTCACCAGCCTCTTTTATCTGGTGCCAGTGATCACGGCGCTGCTGGATTATCTGCTGCTGGGCAACCGGCTGCCGGCGGCGGCGATGGTCGGTATGGTGGCGATCATCGGTGGGATCGTGCTGGTGTTCCGCACCGCGAAGGTCCGCGCCGGCTGATGGCGAGCCGGGCGCTTTGGCGTCCGGTTCATTTTCCTGTCATCTTTTTTACGCATGCTCCCGGCAGCTTATTTTGACCACTAAGGGAAAGTACCATGGGCAACACGCTGACGATTTTTGATCTCGATAACACCCTGATACAGGGCGATAGCAGTACGGTCTGGAGCCAGTTTATGGTTCGCGAAGGGCTGGCGACGCAGAAGGGGTATCTTGCCCGCGAGGCGCGGCTAATGGCGGATTATGACCGGGGAGAGATGAATATCGCCGATTATGTGGCCCTGATTCAGGCGCCGTTGGCCGGAATACCGAAATCGGACGTTGACGCGCTGGTGGCCCGCTGCGTGCGCGAGGCAATCCTGCCCCGGGTCTATCCGCAGGCGTGGGAGCTCATTCGTCGTCTGCGGGCCGAGGGAGAGCAGATGCTGATTATCTCCGCCTCGGTTAGCCTGCTGGTGCAGGCGGTGGCCGCCGCGCTGGGGATCGATCAGGCGCTGGGCATTGACGTGGCGATGGTCGACGGCGGCTACAGCGGGATCATTGCCGGGATCCCCAGCTATCAGCAAGGGAAGGTGGCGCGTCTGGCGCAGTGGCGCGAGGTGCATCCGCAGTATGACGGCGAGGTGACTTTCTATACCGATTCCATTAACGATCTGCCGCTGTGCCTGCATGCGGATCGCGTGCGGCTGGTCAATCCCTGTCCGCAGCTGCAGGCGGCGGGTGCCGGATATGGCTGGCCGGTGCTGAGCTGGCGGCTGGAATAGCAACAACGGTGAATAAATTAACGGCAGGGCGCACGAACCCCTGGCCGGGTAAGGCGCAGCCGCCACCCGGCGGAATAACGGTACAAGCGTAAATTTCCCTGTGCATACTGCGCCTGGCAGGGCTACAACTTCTATGTTATTTCCGGACAGATAGCGCTCCCAATATTTTTTCTGCGCTATGTCACTCATGGCGTAGGGAGCGCACAGGGGGCGGCCAGTCGCCGCCCCCCCCCCTGTACCCCCGGGCTCCGGCCAGCAACATCGCCACTGCGTGGTGCCTTCGACTTATCCCTGCAGGCTTCGGGTCGGGCCGAGGCAGCGTCCCTGCAAAACACGGCCCTCAGCCCGCATCCATGCGGGCTGCCCCGGCCTTCCGGGAACGTCTCAGCGATGTTGAGGCCGCCAGCACCGGCAGTTTCAGTTGCCCCAGGCCCGGCGGTGAGTCAACAGCCAGTCCTGGACGAGTAGGCCGGATAAGGCGAAGCCGCCATCCGGCGCAAAGGTGTGCTAGCGTCCGCCCTGATACAGCGGCACCGCGGCGCCGCCGATATAGCGACGGCGCAGCCAGGCGGAAAGGGTGTCCATGATCATCACCACCGCCACCAGCAGCAGGGTGATAAACATCACCACATCCCAGTTCCACAGGCGCATGTTCTCGGCATAGATAAGCCCGATACCCCCGGCGCCGACGAAGCCCAGCACCGCCGCGGAGCGGGTGTTGGATTCAATCTGATACAGGCTCAGGGCGAGGAAGGTTGGGAACGACTGGGTAAAAATGCCAAAGCGATGCTTTTGCAGGCCGTTCGCGCCCACGGCGGTCAGCCCGCGCCCGGGCGAGCGGTCCACGGCTTCGTGTCCTTCCGCGTACAGCCGTCCCAGCAGACCGGTGTCCTGCATGATGATCGCCAGCACCCCAGCCAGCGGCCCGAGGCCGACCGCGCGCACGAAAATCAACCCCCAGATAGCCATGTCGATCCCGCGCAGCACATCAAACAGGCGGCGCATCAGCAGGGCAAGGGTCCCCAGCACCACGCCGCGCATGATGTTGCGGGCGGCAAAGAAGGAGAGCAGCAGCGCCAGCACCGTGGCGGTCAGCGTCCCGGCGAAGACGATAGCCAGGGTGATGCCGATTTGCGTGAAGTAATAGCCGAACGGCCAGTTCCAGAAGTCGTGCCAGACGAACATCCGCGCCAGGTAGCGGCCAATCTGCTGCAGACCGGTGGTCAGCTGCTCGCCGCTGATGCCAAACTGCAGAAAAAACCAGACGTAATAGAGCACGCAGGCCAGCGCCACCAGCCCGACGTAGCGCAGGTAGCGCCCCTGAACCTGATAGAGCTGTTTATGCTGCCGCCGGCTGGCGGCGATATCCGGTTGCATGTGCCAGACGCTCATTTCTTACCCTCCAGTACCCACAGGCGCAGACGACCGGACAGCATGTCCAGCGCCGACACCACCAGAATGATCAGCAGCAGGGTGATGCTCACCTGATCGTAGCGGTCGAGCTTGATATTGGTCATCAGCTCCTGGCCGATACCGCCCGCGCCCACCAGCCCGAGAATCGTCGACGAACGGAAGTTGATTTCAAGCCGCATAAAGCCGTAGGAGAGAAACAGCGGTTTCACTTGCGGCCACAGGGCGAAGCGGATTTTCTGCAGCGGCGACGCGCCGCAGGCCGCCAGGCCGCGTACCGGTTTGTTTTGCGCGCTCTCCACCGCCTCGTAGAACAGTTTGGTCAGGCTGCCGACGGTGTGCAGCATCAGCGCCAGAAATCCCGGGATCGCGCCGATGCCGAACGCCATGACAAAGATCACCGCCCACGCCAGCTCGGGCATGGTGCGCAAAAACGCCACCAGTACCCGAATGGCAAAGCGTACCGGCGCCGGGGTCCAGGCGTTGTTGGCGGCGAGGAACGCGAAGATGGTGGCAATGGCGACCGCCACCAGCGTCGAGGCCAGCGCCAGCTGCAGGGTTTCCCAGATGAGCGGCAACTGGATCGGCAGGCGATAGCCCCACCAGGCCAGCGAGCCTTTGGTCTGCACATCGGCGAACAGGTTACCGGCACTCAGAGGCGGAATGGTCTCTGCCATATAGTCAAAGAAGTGGGGCAGCGAGTGCCAGATGGTCAGCAGATTAAATTCTGCGGCGCTGCCGGCGGCAAAATAGAGCGCCAGCAGGAGTAACGACCAGCAGACGGTATCACGCTTTTGCCGCGAGCGTACCTGCTGGTAATAGCGTTCAAATTCGGTGTGGGTCGTCTTCATGCGTCGGGGATCTTCAACGTAGCGCCGCCGCTCACCCTGGGGGCAAGCAGGCGGCGTTGAGGCAGGATTAACGCGCGCTCACCAGCTCGCGTTTCATGTCGATAATCTGCTGGAAGTCAGCCACGCTGCCCGGACCGATGTGCTGGGTACCGCCCATCGCTTTGATAAAGCAGGCGTGATCCTCGGTGTCCAGTTTTTTCACCGCCGCCACGACCTTCGCCTTAAAGTCCGCCGGCAGCGCATTGCTTACCAGGATCGGGCCGTTCGGGATCAGCGGTGATTGCCAGATAATGCGGATCTGCTTCATCAGATCCGGATGATCCATGCGAATCAGACGGTTGAACGCGCCGGTGGTGTAGCCGGTGTTGTAATCGCCGACCATCGAGGTCCAGGTGACCGCGCCCGCGAACTGGCCGTTCAGCACGCCGAGGATGTCCTGCTCGTGACCGCCGGAGAAGGTGACGCTGGAGAAGGTATTGTTGTATTTGTTGTCGGCGTTTCCGCCAAATTTTTCTTTAAACGCATGGTTAGGGATCAGATACCCGGAAGTGGAATCCGGATCGGCGAAGCCGAAGGCTTTGCCTTTTAAATCGTCCAGCGTTTTGTACGGGGAGTCGGCTTTGACGATCACCACGGAGTGATAGCCGCGAGACTGATCTTTATCGTCCACGGCGATGCCGACGATATCCACGGCTTTCGGGTTATTGATATAAACCGAAGCGTAAGAGGAGGGGGACATGCTCAGCACCACGTCGACTTTACCCCCCAGCAGACCCTGGATCACCCCGGAATAGTCGGAAGAGTTACGCAGTTTGGTATCCACGTTCAGCTCTTTATCGAGGAAGGTCTTCACACACTGGTTATCACCGATTTGCTGGGTGGCGTTCTGCCCGCCGAGAATGCCCAGATTCAGCTCTTTCGGCTGCGCTGCCGCCGCCTGCCATGCCATCATCATGCCCGCGACCACTGCGGATAAACGAACTGCGCCAGTCATATATTTTTTCATTATGTTGCCCGTGTGAGTGAAATTAATGCAATTGGCTAACTTCATCGCCGTACAGCTGCTGCAGCACATCCTGCGTCAGCCGGGAGGGGTGATCGTCAAAAATAAGCTGGCCGCTGGCGACGCCGATAACCCGGGTGCAGTAGGCCTTCACCAGCTCTACCGAATGCAGGTTCACCATCACGCTGATGCCCTGCTCGCTGATCTCGCGCAGCACATCCATGATGCGCTGGGTGTTCTTCGGATCCAGCGAGGCGACAGGTTCGTCGGCCAGCAAAATGCCGGGGTTTTGCATCAGCGCCCGGCAGATTGCCACCCGCTGCATCTGTCCCCCGGAGAGATTCTCCGCCCGCTGCAGCGCGTGCGGCAGCATGTTCATCCATTCGAGCAGCGCAATGGCGCGCGCCCGGTCGGCGGCGGGGAAAATTTTAAACAGCGACTTCAGGGTTGAAGTCTGGCTGAGGCGGCCAAGCAGGACGTTGGTGAGCACGTCGAGGCGCGGTACCAGGCAGAAGTCCTGAAAGATCATCCCGCACTGACTGCGCCAGGCGTTGAGTGAGCGGCCTTTCAGCTTTGAGACATCGTGTGGCATACCGACTTCCGGATAGCTAAGAATTTCACCGCCGCTGGCGCTGTGCGTACCATTAAGGACATGCAGGAGCGTCGATTTGCCGGCGCCGGAGCGGCCAATGACCCCGACCATTTCACCGGCGTGCAGGTCAAAGCTGATGCCGTCCAGCACCTTGTGCTGAGCATGATAGGCTTTAGTCAGGTTACGCACGCTTAAGACCTTCCGCTGCAGGCCGGTATCGAGATCGGTGAACGGCTGGAAATCAGTTTCGGCCACCGCGGCAAGAGAGCTGTTCATAAGAGTGTCCAGGTTCGTCATTAACTGGGCACTATTAATAGGTCTTTATATGAAATTTCGATGACGGTATTGCGAACAAAGCGTGAACAGGCGGGAAAAGGCGGGGATGACAGGCCGACCGCGCGGCTTGCTGACCGCTGGCGAAGCCTTGAAAAGCGGCTATGCTTTCGGGGGGCGCGAAGGCAGGCGCAGCCGTGACGGCAGGCACCTATCGGCAAAACTCGTTTTATCTTGCTAATGAGGTCTGTTTAATCGAATAGATAATGCTTCTACCTTTGTTTAGCATTCATCATTCCGCAGAATTAACATATGCATAACTATTTTGTGCGGCAGGTTAATCTATTCATGTGGCTTATGAATTGGTAAATCATCCTGGTTATTGCTTATATTTAGATTTATATTCTTTATTTTGTTGTTAATTTGGTTTATTTGACAACTCCATCCTGCCCCTCATTAAGAATATTCCTAACATAATAGGGCGAAGATCCTGGGTAATATAAAGCACAAGTAAGAATTGAGGGTAATATTGCCAATAACCTCATGAAAATAAATGTCTTTTTCCACTCCTCAAAAATCCGATATTTTCAGTTTTTGTAAATATTGACCCAGGCACGAAATTGATTGCCTGTCCGCGTGTTGACACTCCATAGGAAAAAACTTAAATTCAACGTCATGCAGAAATAATTAAAATTAAACCCGGCTTATCAAATATTGATAAGTAATGCGTGTCTTATTTAATGGCGATTTATTAAAGGAAGCGAATACGCCAGTTAACTTTGTAGGCCTGGCAAACAGTGAAGTTGTAAAAATGATTACTTCAAGGACTATGAGGTTAAAAACTATATGGAATATAAGTGTTGTTCCGATAAGTACATTTGGTCTGCCCATGACTCCTACTTCTATAAAGGACTATCCGAACTCATTTTGGATATCGATGAATTAATTTATCTGTCGCAGGAGAAGATTAGAAAGGATTTTGTGTTTATCAATCTCAACACGGCTTCTTTAAATGAATTTATCAGGCGCGATAGCGAATGGCTATCCGCGGTAAAGGGGAAACAGGTCGTATTGATTGCGGCCAGGAAATCAGAAGCCTTAGCAAATTACTGGTATTACAATAGCAATATTCGCGGTGTGGTATATGTTGGCCTGAGTCGCGATATTCGAAAAGAACTGGCCTACGTAATTAATGGCAGATTTCTCCGCAAAGATATTAAGAAAGATAAAATTACTGACCGGGAAATGAAAATAATCCGCATGACCGCTCAGGGCATGCAGCCGAAATCGATCGCCAGAATTGAAAATTGTAGCGTGAAGACAGTATATACCCATCGGCGCAATGCTGAGGCCAAACTGTATTCCAAAATATATAAGTTAGTTCAGTAACACCCAGGCAATATTGTTTTTTAAATGGTTCACCGGGACATCATGTCCTTAATTCAACTCAGGATGAAAAAGCGATGAAAAAAAAGGTTCTGGCAATAGCTCTGGTAACAGCGTTTACCGGTATGGGTGTGGCGCAGGCTGCTGACGTAACGGCTCAGGCTGTTGCGACCTGGTCGGCGACCGCTAAAAAAGACACCACCAGCAAGCTGGTTGTGACCCCGCTCGGCAGCCTGGCATTCCAGTACGCCGAAGGCATTAAAGGCTTTAACTCGCAGAAAGGTCTGTTTGACGTGGCGATTGAGGGTGACGCAACGGCGACCGCCTTTAAGCTGACCTCGCGTCTTATCACCAACACCTTAACCCAGCTTGATACCTCCGGCTCCACGCTGAGCGTGGGTGTGGATTATAACGGCGCCGCGGTCGAAAAAACGGCAGATACCGTGATGATCGATACCGCTAACGGCGTGCTGGGCGGCAACCTCAGCGCGCTGGCTAATGGCTACAACGCCAGCGGCCGTACCACCGCGCAGGATGGTTTCACTTTCTCCATCATCAGCGGCACCACCAACGGCACCACCGCAGTGACCGATTACAGCACCCTGCCGGAAGGGATCTGGAGCGGCGACGTCAGCGTCCAGTTCGACGCCACCTGGACCAGCTGATCCTTCTGATGCACCAGCAGGGGGGGCTCCCCCTGCTTTTTTCACGGACGGAATTGTTATGAAAAAGCACCTTCTGGCTCTCGGGCTGCTGCTTGTCGGGGTGTCGCCGGCGCAGGCGCTGGATGTCGGCGATATCTCATCTTTTATGAACAGCGGCAGCAGCACGCTGAGCAAAACAATCAAGAACAGCACAGACAGCGGTCGACTGATCAATATCCATCTCGAACGGCTCTCTTCCCCGCTGGATGGTGGGCAGGTTATCCCGATGGATAAACCGGATGAGGTGCTGCTTACCCCCGCCAGCCTGCTGCTACCCGCTCAGGCCAGCGATGTCATCCGTTTCTTCTACAAAGGCCCGGCGGATGACAAAGAGCGTTACTACCGCATTGTCTGGTTCGATCAGGCACTCAGCGATGCCCAGCGCGATAACGCCAACCGCAGCGCGGTAGCGACGGCGTCCGCCCGCATCGGCACCATTCTGGTGGTGGCGCCCCGGCAGGTGAATTACCGCTTTCAGTACGCCAACGGCTCTCTGACCAACACCGGGAATGCGACGCTGCGGATCCTCGCCTACGGCCCTTGCCTGAAGGCCGCCGACGGTAAGGAGTGTAAAGAGAATTACTACCTGATGCCGGGTAAATCGCGCCGTTTTACGCAGGTGGACACGGCGAATAAAAAAGGACGGGTTGCGCTTTGGCAGGGTGAGCAGTTTGTTCCCGTGAAATAGACAGTTGTGCAGATGGATAACGACGATGCCTCTACGACGGATTTCCCCAGGACTGAAAACGCAGCTTGCCTTCGGCATGATCTTTTTGTTCGTTCAGCCCGACGCCAGCGCTGCTGCCGTACGTGCCCAGCAGATTGGCGGGGTGATTATTCCGCAGGCCTTCAGCCGGGCGCTGCAGGACGGTATGAGCGTCCCGCTCTATATTCATCTTGCCGGCAGCCAGGACACCCGTGACGATCAGCGGATCGGCAGCGCCTTTATCTGGCTGGACGACGGCCAGCTGCGTGTCCGGCAGATCCAACTGGAGGAGAGCGAGGGGAACGCCAGCGTCAGCCAACAGACCCGACAGCAGCTGATCGGCCTGGCCAACGCCCCGTTCAGCGAGGCACTCACCATTCCCCTGACCGACAGCGCGCAGCTGGATCTCAGCCTGCGTCAGCTGCTGCTGCAGCTGGTGGTCAAACGCGAGGCGCTGGGCACCGTGCTGCGCTCGCGCAGCGAAGATATCGGTCAGTCCAGCGTGAACACCCTCAGCAGCAACCTGAGCTATAACCTCGGCGTCTATAACAACCAGATGCGCAATGGCGGGAGCAACACCTCCAGCTACCTGTCGCTGAACAACGTCACCGCGCTGCGAGAGCATCACGTGGTGCTCGACGGCTCGCTGTACGGGATCGGCAGCGGTCAGCAGGACAGTGAATTATATAAGGCCATGTATGAGCGCGATTTCGCCGGCCACCGCTTTGCCGGCGGGATGCTCGACACCTGGAACCTGCAGTCCCTGGGACCGATGACCGCTATTTCGGCCGGCAAGATTTACGGCCTTTCCTGGGGGAATCAGGCCAGCTCCACCGTCTTCGACAACAGTCAGTCGGCCACGCCGGTGATTGCCTTTTTACCGGCGGCGGGCGAGGTGCATCTCACCCGTGACGGCCGGTTGCTGAGCGTCCAGAACTTCGCCATGGGCAACCATGAAGTGGATACCCGCGGCCTGCCGTACGGTATTTACGACGTGGAAGTGGAGGTGATCGTTAATGGTCGGGTGGTCAGCAAACGCACCCAGCGGGTCAATAAGCTGTTCAGCCGGGGACGCGGCATCGGCGCGCCGCTGGCGTGGCAGGTATGGGGCGGCAGTTTCCATATGGATCGCTGGTCGGAAAGCGGCAAAAAGACCCGGCCGGCAAAAGAGAGCTGGCTGGCAGGCCTCTCGACCTCCGGGTCGCTCAGCACCCTGAGCTGGGCGGCAACGGGCTATGGCTACGACAACCAGGCGGTGGGGGAAACCCGCCTGACGCTGCCGTTGGGCGAGTCGATCAACGTTAACCTGCAGAATATGCTGGCCAGCGACAGTTCCTGGAGCAGCGTCGGCAGTATCAGCGCTACGCTGCCGGGAGGCTTCAGTTCAGTGTGGGTCAACCAGGAGAGAACCCGCATTGGCGATCAATTGCGGCGCAGCGATGCCGACAACCGGGCGATCGGCGGCACCCTCAACCTGAACGCGCTGTGGTCGAAGCTGGGGACGTTCAGCGTCAGCTACAACGATGACCGCCGCTACAACAGTCATTACTACACAGCGGATTACTATCAGACGGTCTACAGCGGCGCGTTTGGATCGCTCGGCCTGCGGGCGGGGATCCAGCGCTATAACAATGGCGACAGCAGCGCCAACACCGGGAAATATATCGCTCTCGATCTCTCGCTGCCGCTGGGCAACTGGTTCAGCGCCGGGATGACCCATCAGAACGGCTACACCATGGCTAACCTCTCAGCGCGCAAGCAGTTTGATGAAGGCACTATTCGCACCATCGGCGCCAATCTGTCGCGGGCCATCTCCGGCGATACCGGGGATGACAAAACCCTCAGCGGCGGAGCGTATGCCCAGTTCGACGCCCGCTACGCCAGCGGCACGCTGAACGTCAACAGTGCGGCGGACGGCTACGTCAACACTAACCTCACCGCCAGCGGCAGCGTCGGCTGGCAGGGCAAAAACATCGCCGCCAGCGGACGAACTGACGGTAACGCCGGAGTGATCTTCAACACCGGGCTGGAGGACGATGGTCAGATTAGCGCCAGGGTTAACGGGCGGATTTTCCCGCTCAGCGGCAAGCGTAACTACCTGCCGCTCTCTCCCTATGGCCGCTATGAGGTGGAGCTGCAGAACAGCAAAAACTCGCTCGATAGCTACGACATCGTCAGCGGGCGTAAGAGTCATCTGACCCTTTATCCGGGCAACGTCGCAGTGATTGAGCCAGAGGTGAAGCAGATGGTCACCGTCTCCGGTCGTATTCGTGCAGAAGACGGCACGCTGCTGGCGAATGCGCGGATTAACAACCATATCGGCCGTACCCGGACCGATGAAAACGGCGAGTTTGTCATGGACGTGGATAAGAAATACCCCACTATCGATTTCAGCTACGGCGGCAATAAAACCTGCGAAGTGGCGCTGGAGCTCAGCCAGGCACGCGGCGCCGTCTGGGTCGGGGATGTGGTCTGCAGCGGCCTCTCGTCGTGGGCGGCGGTGCAGCAGACAGGAGAAGAGAATGAAAGTTAATGCACTGATGGCGCTGGCGATCCTCGCGCTGCTTTGGCCGGCAGCCGCACTCAGGGCGGCGGTGACCAAGACCACCTGGTCGGATGCGCCGGCGCGCGAGTTTGTGTTTGTTGAAAACAACTCCGACGACAACTTTTTCGTCACCCCCGGCGGGGCGCTGGATCCGCGTATGACCGGCGCTAACCGCTGGACCGGCTTAAAATACACCGGCTCCGGCACCATTTATCAGCAGAGTCTCGGCTATATCGATAACGGCTACAACACCGGGCTCAATGCCAACTGGAAGTTTGATATGTGGCTGGAAAACTCGCCGGTTTCGCACCCCTTAACCGGCCTGCGCTGCATCAACTGGTACGCCGGGTGCGATATGGCCACCAGCCTGATCCTGCCGCAAACCACCGACGCCAGCGGGTTTTATGGCGCGACGGTGACCAGCGGCGGCGCGAAGTGGATGCACGGCATGATGTCGGACGCGTTTTATCAATATTTGCAGCAGATGCCGGTCGGCGGCAGCTTTACGATGACCATCAATGCCTGTCAGACCTCGGTGAACTACGATGCCAGCAGCGGCGCGCGCTGTAAGGATCAGGCCTCCGGTAACTGGTATGTGCGCAACGTCACCCACACCAAAGCCGCGAACCTGCGGTTGATTAATACCCACTCGCTGGCGGAGGTGTTTATCAACAGCGACGGCGTGCCGACCCTGGGTGAAGGGAACGCCGACTGCCAGACGCAGACCATCGGCAGCCGCGCAGGATTAAGCTGTAAGATGGTCAACTATACCTTACAGACCAACGGCTTAAGCAACACCTCGATCCATATTTTCCCGGCGATCGCCAACTCGTCGCTGGCCTCGGCCGTCGGGGCGTACGATATGCAGTTCAGCCTCAACGGCAGCTCCTGGAAGCCGGTGAGCAATACCGCTTATTACTACACTTTCAACGAGATGAAGAGCTCAGACTCGATCTATGTTTTCTTCTCCAGCAACTTCTTTAAGCAGATGGTGAATCTCGGGATCAGCGATATCAACACCAAGGATCTGTTCAACTTTCGCTTTCAGAACACCACCTCGCCGGAGTCAGGCTGGTATGAGTTTTCCACCTCCAACACGCTGATTATCAAGCCCCGTGATTTCAGCATCAGCATTATCTCCGACGAATATACCTCGGCGCCGTCGCGCGAGGGATATGTCGGCAGCGGCGAACCGGCGCTCGATTTCGGCTACATCGTCACCACCAGCGGTAAAACGGCCGCCGATGAAGTGCTGATCAAGGTGACCGGACCGGCGCAGGTGATTGGCGGGCGTTCCTACTGTCTCTTCAGCTCTGATGACGGTACGGCGAAAGTGCCGTTCCCGGCGACGCTCTCTTTTATCACCCGCAGCGGCACGACGCAGACCTACGATGCCGGGTGCGATGACAGCTGGCGGGATATGACCGATGCGCTGTGGCTGACCACGCCATGGACCGATATCTCCGGCGAAGTGGGGCAGATGGATAAGACCACGGTGAAATTTTCGATTCCGATGGATAACGCCATTTCGCTGCGGACGGTAGACGATAACGGCTGGTTTGGCGAAGTCAGCGCTTCAGGAGAGATTCATGTTCAGGCGACGTGGCGCAACATTAACTAAGGCTCTGCTGACGGTGGGCTGCCTGCTGGCAGCGCCGCTGGCGCAGGCGATCTCGGTCGGCAACCTGACCTTTTCCCTGCCGGCCGAAGCGGATTTCGCCAGTAAACGGGTGGTCAACAACAATAAAAGCGCGCGGCTGTACCGCATCGCCATCAGCGCCATCGATCGTCCGGGCGGCAGCGAAGTACGCTCCCGGCCGGTGGATGGCGAACTGCTGTTTGCCCCCCGCCAGCTGGTGCTGCAGGCAGGTGAGAGCGAGTATTTTAAATTTTACTATCATGGCCCGCGGGATAACCGCGAGCGCTACTATCGGGTCTCGTTTCGCGAAATCCCCACCCGCAACCTGACGAGGCGCAGCCCGACCGGCGGCGAGGTCAGCATGGAGCCGGTGGTGGTGATGGATACCATTCTGGTGGTGCGCCCACGCGAGGTGCAGTTTAAATGGTCTTTCGATAAGGTGGCCGGGACGGTGAGCAACACCGGCAATACCTGGTTCAAGCTGCTGATTAAACCCGGATGCGATTCGACCGAAGAGGAGGGGGACGCGTGGTATCTGCGTCCTGGCGACGTGGTTCGCCAGCCGGCATTGCGCCAGCCGGGGAACCACTATCTGGTTTATAACGACAAATTTATTAAGATCAGCGATACCTGCCCGGTGAAGCCCCGTCCCGCGGAGTGACCCTTATCCGGTGGTCGCGCAGCGGGTAAAACGCCGGCTGGCCAGCAGGCTCAGACCGCAGCACAGCAGGTAGTACACCGCGCCGGTGAAAACGAAGATCGCCAGGGGATAGATTTGCACCCGGTTGTTGACCTGACCGGCCACGGTGGTCAGCTCCGGGACGTTGACGATAAACGCCAGCGACGTGTCTTTCAGCAGGCCGATAAAGATCCCCACCAGCGAGGGCTGAACATTGCGCAGCGCCTGCGGGAGCAGCACCAGGCGCAGCGTTTGCCCGGGGGCGAACCCCTGGGTCAGCGCCGCCTCATACTGTCCTTTCGGCAGCGACTGCAGCCCGGCCAGCACCGAGTGCATCACCGAGGCGGCGGTAAACCACGCCAGCGCCAGGGTCACGGTCACCGCGCCGGGCAGATCGCCGCCGGTCAGCATCGGCAGCAGATACCACAGCCAGAAGATGACAAATATCAGCGGGATGCCGCGAATAATTTCCGCCCACAGAAACAGCAGACGCCGCACCAGCCCGCCGTAGCGCCAGGCCAGGCCCGCCAGCGCAATGCCTCCCGGCAGCGCCAGCAGGGTGGCGCCGATGGCCATCAGCAGGGTCAGCGCCACGCCGCCGGGCTGGCCCTCCGCCAGTCGGCCCCACAGCAGGTAATCGAGGTTATCGGCGATCACCGCCAGATTAGCGTTCATGTTGGGCGCTCCGTTGCAGTTTTCTTCCCGGGCCGAGACGCGTTAGCGCCACGCCCATCGCCACCCCCAGCGCCAGGTACAGCGCGGTACCGACGGCAAACGCCTCCAGGGCGTGCGCGTTATAGCTCTCAATCTGTCGTACCTGATAGGTCAGTTCCGCAAAGCCGATGCCGCTGGCCAGCGATGAGAGTTTCATCAGGTTAAGATACTGGCCGACAATCGGCTGCCAGGCGTTGGCCAGCCCCTGCGGCAGGAGGATAAAGCGCAGCTCCTGCCACGGCGTAAAGCCCTGCGACAGCGCGGCTTCCCGCTGCCCGTGGCTGACGGCGCGCAGTCCGGAGGCGATCTCTTCCACCAGAAAGGCGGAGGTAAAGACCCCCAGCCCCCACATTGAGCAGAGGAACTCCGGCGTCAGCCACCAGACGTTACCCGGCAAAATGGACCAGGCGTGTTCGTCGTTCACCACCTCCTTCACCGCCAGCGGCAGCAGGTTCCAGGCGGCAAAGTACCAGAACAGCAGCTGGACCAGCAGCGGGGTATTGCGAAACAACGAGACCCACGCGGCCACCAGTCCGCGCCCCGCGCGGCCGCCGCCGAGGCGCAGGGCCAGCAGCAGGACCGCCAGCAGGGTGGCGAGCAGGATCCCGGCGACGCTGACCCAGACGGTGGTGAGAAAACCAGAGATAATCCATTGCAACGGCTGCCCGCTCAGGACGCCGTGCCAGTCAAGCATCGGCGTCACTCGAGGCTCTCCTGGTGCAGCGGATCCAGCACCTTCTGCAGAAAACGCCGTGCACGGGCATGCTGCGGATGGGCGAAAAACTCAGCCGGCGGGGCGACCTCGAGAATGTCGCCGCCGTCGATAAACACCACCCGGTCGGCAATTTCGCGGGCAAACTGCATCTCATGGGTCACCACCAGCATGGTGATCCCGCTGTGGGCGAGGGTTTTCATCACCTGCAGCACTTCGCCGATCATCTCCGGGTCGAGCGCCGAGGTGGGCTCATCGAACAGGATAATCTGCGGCGAGGAGGCCAGGGCGCGGGCGATCGCCACTCGCTGCTGCTGGCCGCCGGAGAGCTGCGCCGGCATCTGCTGCGCTTTTTCTTCCAGTCCGACCTGGCGCAGCAGCGCCAGCGCCCGCTCCTGAGCCGCGCTTTTCCCCCAGCCGTGAACGCGCTCCAGCGCCAGAGTGATGTTCTCCTGCGCCGTCAGGTGGGCGTAAAGGTTGAACTGCTGGAAGACAAAGCCGACGCGGCTGCGCAGCTGGCGCAAGGCGCTGCCGCTCAGCCGGCTGGTCGGTTTATCGTCGATCAGGATCTCGCCGCCGCTTAAGGATTCGAGCTGGTTGATCAAGCGGATCAGCGTCGATTTTCCCGAACCGGAAGGGCCGAGGATCGCCACCACTTCGCCGGGCTCGACCTGCAGGTTGATGGCGTTTAGCACCTGATGATCGCCGTAGCGCTTGGCCACATCACGGAACGTAATGCTGGCGCGCTGCAGACGTGAAAAATCCGCGGCCGGGGCCGCGGAGTGGGAGAGTAAACCCGAGAACATATTATTTCGCTTCTATGGTAAAGGCGCGCGGCTGCGGCGTTTTAGTGGCAGGTCCAAACCAGACATCATAGATTTTCGCGGCTTCGCCGGTTTTCTCCAGCTTCACCAGCTCATCGTTAACGGCTTTCAACAGGGCCGGTTCGCCTTTCTTCACGCCCACGCCAATCTCTTCTTTGCTGAGCAGGTCGGGCAGAATTTTAAACTTGGCTTTATCCGGCGCTTCCGCCAGCAGACCGGCGAGGATGGTGCTGTCCTGGGTGATGGCCTGGACGTTGCCGTTGCGCAGGGCGGTCAGGGCCAGCGGAATATCGTCATAGGAGAGGACGCGAGCCTGCGGGAAACGCTGGTGCAGGGCCTGTTCGCCGGTGGTGCCTTTCACCGCGCCGATGCGCGCTTTGCTGTACTCATCAAGCTTATCCGGAGAACCGGCCGGCACGAGGAACTGCTGGCCGGTGACGAAATACGGCGTTGAGAAATCAATAACCTGGGCCCGCTCCGGGGTGATGGTAATGTCGGCGACGATCAGGTCGGCTTTGCCGGACTGCAGCAGCGGAATACGGTTGGCCGGGTTGGTGGCCACCAGCTCGAGTTTGACGCCGAGCGCTTTCGCCAGCGCCTGGGCAAAGTCGACATCATAGCCGACGATATGGTGGGTTTTGGCATCCACGGAGCCGAACGGCGGGTTGGCGTCGAAGGTGGCGACTTTCACGACGCCGGCGGCTTTGATGTCAGCCAGCTGGTCTGCCTGTGCCTGAGACGCGAGCAGCAGCATACCCAGCGCCAGTGCAATTTTTGTGGTTTTATTGCGCATGTTTTTTCCCCTGAATCCCTGTTTTGTTTTGTGGACATCACGCTCCCACAAATTCCCCGTCGGCGGCAAAGAAGAAAAAATTCTTATCTATAACGAAAAAGAACTTAACAAACCTGTGGGTATTCTTTATGCGCCGCTGGCGTTTTACCGGCGCGGCAACGATTGCCGGGCGGTTCCCTCTCCCTCCGGAGAGAGGGGGAGGGGTAGGGGTAATTTTCCGTTCATCGTGCGCATGGGCGTTAGCCCCGCGGTGTATACCGGGGCTGTAACGATTGCCGGGCGGTTCCCTCTCCCTCAGGGAGAGGGTTAGGGTGAGGGGATAGGAGCGGGCGTAATATGCGCCAGCCAGGATTGCAAATTCGGAATTAATATTTCCCGCGCCCGGCCAACTGTGGTTGAAATAGACCCAGGCGATTCGCTTCCCGACAGAGGAGAAAATGAAAGTGGCATTGTGGCAACGATTAACGGGCTGGCTGGCTTTTTTGTCCAACGGTGAAGCCGGACAGCAGGATACCCAGCGCGTCATGGAGGCGATACTGCCGGTGGCCAGCCTCTACGGCGTGGACATTGGCAACGTGGAAACCCGGTGGTTCCGTCATGATAAGACATACTGAGCGACGCAGGACGCGAGAAGCCTACTGGAACGAGGTGTGCTTTGTGTAGCAAGAGACTGCCTGAGGTTGCGGCAACACAGGATGCGCCGCCGCAGCCCAGGCAGTTTTGACCACGCTTATCCCCCCAGATACATCCGCTTAATTTCCGGGTTAGTCAGCATCTCCCGCGCCGCGCCTGACAAGGTGATCCGGCCATTCTCCAGGACATACGCCCGATCGGCGATAGCCAGTGCTGCCGTCGCATTCTGCTCCACCAGCAGCACCGTCATATTCTCTTCGCGCAGTTGCTTAATGATGCCGAACAGCTCGCCGACAATTTTCGGCGCCAGCCCGAGGCTCGGTTCATCCAGCATCAATAACACCGGCTCGCTCATCAGCGCCCGGGCGATGGCCAGCATCTGCTGCTCGCCGCCGCTCATGGTGCCCGCCATCTGATGGCGTCGTTCCTTGAGCCGTGGAAAGAGGGCGTACATGCGATCGCGCAGGCGGGTGTAGCCGGCGAGATTATTGTAAGCGCCCATGCGCAGGTTCTCTTCGATGGTCAGGTTGGTAAAGACCCGACGTCCCTCCGGCACCAGCGCCAGTCCGCGGCGCACAATCTGGTGGGTCTGGCTGCGTGAGATATCGTCGTTGAGGAAGCTGACGCGCCCGCTGGAGCGCACCAGGTTGACGATCCCGTTGAGGGTGGAGGTTTTACCGGCGCCATTGCTGCCGATCAGGGTGACGATCTCCCGGTCATAGACGTCGATATCAACGCCTTTCAGCCCCTGGATCACGCCGTAAAAGACCTTCAGTTCCCGGGCGTTAAGCATAATTGGCTTCTCCCAGATAAGCGGAAATGACGTCAGGATGCTGGATCGCCTCGGCCATCAGGCCGCTGAACAGCGGCTTACCGTACTCCAGCACCATCACCCGCTCGCACAGGCGGTTGACGAAGGGCATATCGTGCTCAATTAGCAGGACGCTGAGCTGATAGTCATGGCGCATGCGGAAGATCAGCTCCGCCAGGTCCTCGGTTTCCTTCGGGTTCATCCCGGCGGCCGGCTCATCGAGCAGCAGCAGCTTCGGCGCGGTGGCCAGCGCGCGGGCGATCTCCACTTTGCGCTGGTTGCCATAGCTTAGGTTTGTGGCCTGCATATGCGCGAAGTGGGCGATACCGATGTCCTCCAGGATGGCCATGGCTTTGGCCTTCGCCGCCCGCTCGGCCGGAAAGTAGCGGCCAATATGCAGAGCTGCCTCCAGCAGCGAGTAGCGGCTGGCGCGGTCGAGTCCGACCATCACGTTCTCCAGCACCGTCATGGAGTTAAACAGACGGATATTCTGGAAGGTACGGGCGATCCCGGCGTTCACCACCTGGTTGGGCTTCAGCCCCTTCAGCGACGTACCCGCCAGGGTGACGTTGCCGCTGGTGGGTTTATAGTTGGCGGTGATGACGTTAAACAGGGTGGTCTTGCCCGCACCGTTAGGGCCGATAAGGCCAAAGATCTCCGCTTCATCAACATGGAAGCTGACATTGTCGATGGCCCGCAGGCCGCCAAACTGCATGGTGACGTCCTGCACCTGCAGGATAACGTTATTTTCCGCCATAGCTGCTGTTCCTTCTTCCCATCTGCCAAATCTCTTTTTTCCCCAGCAGCCCTTCGCGGGCGAAGAGCATGATGATCAGCAACAGCAGGGAGAAAACCACCATTCGCAGGCCCGGATAGGCGCCGAGATCGTGACCGAAGAACTGTAGCGGCTGGTCGAGGAAGCGCAGCCATTCGCCGCTGCCGACCACCAGTACGGTGCCGAGCAGGGCGCCGGTGGTGCTGCCGAGCCCGCCGAGGACGATAATAATCAGCAGCTGGAAGGTGAGCATAAAGTCGAACAGCCCCGGGGAAATAGTGGTCAGCAGCGAAGCCAGCAGACCGCCGCCGATCCCTTCGAAGAAGGCGCTGGTGGCGAAGGCGCAGGTTTTGATGCGGAAGGTGTTGACCCCCATGGCGATCGCCGCATCTTCATCGTCGCGAATGGCTTTCATCATCCGGCCATACTTCGACCACACCAGCTGAAGGATCATGCCGGTGGCCAGCAGGGCGAACAGCCCGCACCAGAACAGGAGATGCGGCTGCTGCGGAATATCGTTCAGCCCGATGGCGCCGTTGGTGATTTGCGGATTGTTAATAGCGAGGATCTTGATGATAAACCCAAAGCCGAGGGTGACAATGGCCAGGTAGTCGCCACGCACCCGGAAGACCGGCACGGCGAGGCACACCGCCAGCGCCGCCGCGCACAGGCCGCTTATCAGCAGGGCAGGGAGGAAGCCTGCGTGCAGGCTGAGGATCCACGGGCTGGGGGCGGCCATTTCAAACATGTCTACCTTGCTGTCGCTGGAGAGGATCAGCAGGGCGGTGACGTAGGCGCCCACCGCCACGAAGCCGTTCGGCTCCAGCGATAGCTGGCCGGTCACGCCGTTGATCAGGTTGTAGCTGACCGCAAGGATCATAAAGATAAAAATGGTGCTGATGACACGAACAATGTAGTCATTGAAAACCACGTTGATTCCGGCCAGCAGCGCGATACAGATGACAATAATGGCCAGGTTGCGCAGCTGCGCCCCGGCGGTCGTCGTCGCGTTGAGCATCAGAAACGGCTCCTTTCCAGACGTTCGTCGCCCATAATGCCGACCGGGCGGAACAAGAGGACCAGAATCAAGAACAGGAAGGCGAAAGCATCTTTATAGCCGCCCAGTTCGGGGAAGATCGCCACGGCGACCACTTCGGTAAAACCGAGGATAAAGCCGCCCAGCACCGCGCCGGTGACGCTGCCGATCCCGCCCAGCACGGCGGCGGCGAAGGCCTTCAGGCCGATAAGCACGCCCATCAGGGGATCGATAGTGGGGTAGCTGATGGAGTAGAACACGCCGCCGAGGGCCGCGAGACTACTGCCGAGGGCGAAGACCAGGGAGATGATCCGGTTGGCGTCAATGCCCATCAGGCGCACGGTGTTGACGTCAAAGGCCACCGCGCGGATCGCCATCCCATAACGGGTGCGGTACAGCAGCCAGAGGATCGCCAGCAGCAGCAGGACGGTGATCAGCGGCACAATCCACGCCACGTTGGTAATGATGACGCTGCCGAAGGCGCGGGTCTGGTTGAAAAAGTCAGGGGCGGAGAAGAAGCGTGAGCTGCCGCCGAACAGCACGTTAAACAGGTTTTCGAGGAAGAAGCTGACGCCGATGGCGGTGATCAGCATGGAGATTTTCGAGGCCTGACGCAGCGGACGATAGGCGACCCGGTCAATCAGCATACCAAACAGGCCGCACAGCCCGAGGGTCAGGAAAACGGCTACCCCGAAGGGTAGCCCAACTGAAGAAAATAAAAACAGCGTACTAAACGCGCCGACCATCATCACGTCCGCATGGGCGAAGTTGATCAGCCGTAGCACGCCATAAACCATCGTATAACCGATGGCAATCAGGGCGTACATGCCCCCAAGACTCATTCCATTGACCACTTGCTGGAGAAAAATGGCGCCGTCCATTTTGTAGCCTCGTCACAACTTAAGGGTTAACCACGGTACGAAACGCCAGCTTGCCATCTTTCACTTCGTTGATGACCGCGCTGCGAATGGCATCGCCGTTCTGTAACGTCAGCGTGCCGGTCACGCCCTGGAAATCTTTGGTGGCGCGGATTTTATCATTCACGCAGACCCGATCGTGGGGATCGCTGCACTGGTTCATGGCGTTGACGATGACGTTATAGGCGTCCGCCGCCATTGCGCCCCAGGTATGGGTCGGCTGCTGGTATTTGGCTTCCCAGGCTTTGATGAAGGTTTCCCCGGCCGGGGTCTGCTCTTTGGCGTTCGGCGAGTAATAATCGGTGGTCATATAGCCGTTGACCGCGTCTTTACCGACATCGAAGAAGACCTGATCCGCGGCCAGACCGTCGCCGCCCACCACCGGTTTGTTGAGCCCCAGTTGTTTAGACTGCACGGCAATCAGCGCCCCTTCGGTGTAGTAGATCGGCATGTAAATCATGTCGACATTCTTCGCCTTGACGCTCGCCAGCTGGGCTTTAAAGTCCTTGCTGCCGCCCGGGGCCTGTACCTCGATGGGAATGGTGCCGCCGTTTTTCAGGAACTGGGTGCGGAACGCTTTCGCCAGGCCGACGGAGTAGTCGTTGCTGCTGTCAAACACGATGGCGGCGGTTTTGGCTTTCAGATCGCGGGAGGCCAGATTGGCCCCGACCACCCCCTGGAAACTGTCCGAGAAACAGACCCGGCTGACGTACGGATGGTTACGGGTGACGCGGTCGTTGGTGGCGGTGGAGGAGACCAGCGGCGTTTTGCTGTCGTCGGCGATCTTGGTCATCGCCAGGGTGTTGGAGGAGGTGACTTCCCCGATCACGGCATCCACTTTATCGCTGGAGACCAGGCGCTGCATGGCGTTGGCCGCTTCGACTTTGTCGCTTTTATCATCGATAACGATAAGCTTGATGGTATCGCCATTTTTTAACGTCGGGGTGATGGCCTGAATAATGTCCAGCCCTTTCTGCGACGGCTGGCCGTAGCCGCTGAGGGCGCCGCTCAGGGGTAATACCACCCCGATTTTAATTTCCGCTGCCTGCGCGCTGCTGGCGCCGACCAGCGCGGCAACCAGCGTGGCCATTAAAGACGCTTTCCCGGAAAACGATTTCATTGGTATTTCTCCGTCGGTCGATTATTTATCTTTAACCATCAATGACTGCATAACATTGAGGAATAATTCGCCAGCGTGTCCGACGAATTATTGGCTGTTATGTTGAATAGATAACGAGATATATACCCTAAATAATTCGAGTCGCATGAAGGCGGCAAGTGAGCGAGTCCCCAGGCGCTTACCGAAGTAAGTGACTGGGGGGAGAGAACGCAGCCAACGCACATGCAACTTGAAGTATGACGGGTATTGTTAATGCGCTGATTTACCTTACAACGTCCGTTTAGTTTTTACTCATGCAATATTCTTATTACCTGCAGGGAGGGGCATAAGGCTGATGACAACACGGTTTTTGCTACGGTGAACGCATTTTGCCGGATGGCGACTGGCGCCTTATCCGGCCTGGAAAATACGCCATATAAACCGGTTGAACGGCTTCCGTAGACCCGCTCAAGCGAAGCGCCGCCGGGCAATTTCAGCACGCACCCGAATATAATATTCAGGTGCGCCCGGTAGTATTAAAATTTATTCTGCTGCTGGTGTGACTTATTCTTTTAAAGGGGGCAATGGTTTTATTTTTCCATGCAGCGCCGGATTATCACTTTCATCTTTTAACTGCACGCCGGTGACGCGGCGTAAAAAAGCCTGCTCCAGCAGCCAGGCCAGTTTAAAGGCGGCGGCGTCATGGCTTAATCCCTCCGGACGAATATTGGAGATACAGTTGCGCTCAGATTCCAGACGCTGACGATGGGGCTGCCAGGTAAGGTAAACGCCGAGGCTGTCCGGCGAAGAGAGACCCGGTCGTTCGCCAATCAGGATCGCCACCGCGCGGGCTTTCAGGGTTTCGCCAATATCATCCCCCAGCGCCACCCGCGACTGATGCGCCAGCACTACCGGCGCCAGGCCGATACCCAGCGTTTGCAGATAGGGCAGCAGGGCGCGGATCAATGGCACCGCCTGGCGCTCTACCGCCCAGGAAGAGAGGCCATCGCCGATCACCAGCAGCAGATCGGCGGGGCGGACGCCGCTGGCGGCGAGGTCGGCGCGGCTTTCGTCGGCGAGCTGCCGCCCGAGATCCGGACGCCGAAGATAGGTGTGACGGTCCGGCGCGGCGCTGTGCACCGTCAGAGCGTCGAGGCCGAGCGCCGCCAGCGGCGCCACCAGCTGCTGGCTGGCGAACGGCTGATGAATGGCGTCCCGCGCTCTGGCATGGGCCAGACCAAAGTTAAGGACTTCGCGGGTCGGCAGGCTGGCGCCGCTGCGGCCCAGGGCGATCCGCGCATCGGTAAATTCACGCAGCGGGTTCCAGGCATCGGGACGGTTCATACGGAGGCTCCTTGCGGCAGGACGGACAGCAGCGGATGGCGGGCGTCGGTGAGCCGCAGCGCGCCGTGCGGATCGATAATCTGCATCTTCGCCAGCCAGTCGGCGAACTCCGGGGCATGCTTTAAGCCCAGCAGGCGACGGGCGTACAGCGCGTCATGGAACGAGGTGCTCTGGTAATTGAGCATGATATCGTCCGCTCCGGGCACACCGATCAGGAAGGTGAGCCCGGCGGTGCACAGCAAGGTCAGCAGGGTGTCCATATCATCCTGATCCGCTTCCGCGTGGTTGGTATAGCAGACGTCGCAGCCGATCGGCAGGCCCATCAGCTTGCCGCAGAAGTGATCTTCCAGCCCGGCGCGAATAATCTGCTTGCCGTCGTAGAGATACTCCGGACCGATAAAGCCGACCACGGTATTGACCAGTAGCGGTTCAAAGTGACGGGCGACGGCGTAGGCCCGCGCCTCACAGGTCTGTTGATCGACGCCGTGGTGGGCGTTGGCCGACAGGCAGCTTCCCTGGCCGGTCTCAAAATACATCACATTGTTGCCGAGGGTACCGCGCCTGAGGCTGAGGGCCGCCTCGCGGGCCTCCTGCAGCATGGCAAGATTGATGCCGAAGCCGCTGTTGGCCGCTTCGGTTCCCGCCACCGACTGAAACACCAGATCCACCGGCGCGCCGCGCTCAATCAGCTGCAGCGTATTGGTGACATGGGTCAGAATGCAGGATTGGGTGGGAATGGCGAAGCGCTGAATAATATCATCCAGCATGACGTTCAGCTGCGCCAGCACCGGTAAGCTGTCGCTGGCCGGGTTGATGCCGATCACCGCGTCCCCGGCGCCGTACAGCAGCCCGTCGAGCATACTGGCGGCGATGCCTTTCAGGTCGTCGGTAGGATGGTTGGGCTGCAGGCGTACGCTGAGGTGGCCGGGCAGGCCGATGGTGTTGCGAAAGCGCGTCACCACCTGGCATTTGCTGGCGGCAAGGATCAGATCCTGATTGCGCATCAGCTTACTGACCGCCGCCGCCATCTCTGGGGTGATGGCGCGGGCGACCCGCTGCAGCGTGGCGGTATCGGTAGCATCATCCAGCAGCCAGTCGCGAAAATCGCCGACCGTCAGGTGACGCAGGGCAGCAAAGCCCTGCGCATCATGGGTGTCGAGGATCAGGCGAGTCACTTCGTCCTGCTCGTAAGGGATAAGCGGGTTGTCGAGAATGTCGGTCAGCGGCACCTCGGCGAGGGCCATTTTCGCCGCCATCCGCTCTTCGGCTGAGGTGGCGATAACCCCTGCGAGGGCGTCGCCGGAGCGGGCTGGCGACGCTTTCGCCATCAACGTTTTCAGACTATCAAAGCGCCATACCTGGCCCGATAGCGTGGTTTTATACATGCCGCCTCCTCAGGAGACCGTGCGCAGTTGAGGATCCACTGGCGCCCGTTCACGGGCCGCTGCGGTTTTGCGGAACCACAGGTAGCCGCCGAGCATCATCGCCGCGAAAATCAGCGCCAGCAGCAGGTTATACCAGACCATCGCCACCAGGCAGAGCACCGCCATGCCGAGGGCAAAGGCCGGCGCCAGCGGGTAGAGCGGGGCGCGGAATGGGCGGATCAGCTTCGGCTCGCTACGGCGCAGTTTGAACAGCGCCGCCATGGAAGTGATATACATAACAATAGCCCCAAATACCGACATAGTGACGATACAGGCGGTCAGCGGCATGCCGCTGATGGTGATCAGCGAGTCGGAGAAGATCGCGGCGATACCGACCACGCCGCCGGCGAGGATCGCCAGATGCGGGGTGCGGGTGCGGCGGTTGAGGGTCGCCAGCCCGGCGGGCAGATAGCCGGCGCGGGCGAGGGAGTAGATCTGCCGCGAATAGCCCATAATGATGCCGTGGAAGGAGGCGACGAGGCCAAACAGCCCCAGCCACACCAGCATATGCAGCCAGCCGCTGCCATTGCCCACCACCGTCTTCATCGCCTGGGGCAGCGGATCGTTAATATTGGACAGCGCGCGCCAGTCGCCGACGCCGCCGGCGAAGACCATCACGCCGATCGCCAGCACCGTCAGCGTCAGAATGCCGCCGCCCAGGGCGCGCGGAATGGTGCGCTGCGGATCTTTGGCCTCTTCGGCCGCCATGGAGGCCCCCTCAATGGCGAGGAAGAACCAGATGGCGAACGGAATGGCGGCGAACATCCCCGGCAGCGCCAGGCCGCTGAAGCTTTCCGCGCCCGCCCAGCCGTTAGTGGTGAAGTGGCTCCAGGAGAAGCCGGGCGCGACCACGCCCATGAACACCAGCAGCTCGAAGATGGCCAGCAGGGTGACGATCAGCTCGAAGGTGGCGGCAATGCCGACGCCGAGAATATTGAGCGTCATAAAGATCACGTAAGCGCCGCAGGCGACCCATTTCGGATCCAGCGCCGGAAACTGCACGTTGAGGTAGGCGCCGATGGCCATGGCGATGGCCGGCGGGGCGAAGACGAATTCAATCAGGGTGGCAAAACCGGCGATAAAGCCGCCGGTGGGCCCGAAGGCGCGGTAGGCATAGGCGAAAGGGCCGCCAGCGTGCGGGATGGCGGTGGTCAGCTCGGTAAAGCTGAAAATAAAGGCGCAGTACATCGCGGCGACCGCCAGGGCGACGACCATAAACCCCATCGTGCCCGCCTGCGACCAGCCGTAGCTCCAGCCGAAGTACTCCCCGGATATCACCAGTCCGACGGCGATCCCCCATAAACGAAAACTGCCGAGCGTTCTTTTTAAGGTGGTGGTTTGCTCTGTCATACGTGTTGCCTCGCCAGATAGAAAGGTTCTGAACGACAGGCTGCAAAGAGAGTGCCAGAACGTTGTCTGTCGCGATGAGGCGTCAGCGCGTGGCGCGCCCGCTGGCGCTGCGCAAAAATGGGGCAGGCTGCACGCTGTCGGCGCGTGCCCTGGTGCAGCGGCTTTGCTTTTTCCGCGGCGGCACGGTATAACACTTCTTCTTTTGGATGTTTAGATGTCTATACGTTTATACGCATCATGACCCGGGCAAGCGGGCTGGCGTGAGAAAATAAAATGCAAAGCACAACACAACAACAAGGTGGGCAACTGAAGCGCACCATGAAAACGCGCCATCTGATCATGCTGTCGCTCGGCGGCGTGATTGGCACCGGCTTATTTTTTAATACCGGCTATATCATCTCCACCACCGGCGCGGCCGGGACGCTGCTGGCGTATCTGATTGGCGCCCTGGTGGTCTGGCTGGTGATGCAGTGCCTCGGTGAATTGTCGGTGGCGATGCCGGAGACCGGCGCCTTCCACGTTTACGCGGCGCGCTATCTTGGCCCGGCGACGGGCTATACCGTGGCGTGGCTCTACTGGCTAACGTGGACGGTGGCGCTGGGTTCGAGCTTCACCGCGGCGGGTTTCTGCATGCAGTACTGGTTCCCGCAGGTGCCGGTCTGGATCTGGTGCGTGGTGTTCTGCGCGGTGATCTTCGGCCTTAATATCATTTCGACGCGCTTCTTCGCGGAAGGCGAGTTCTGGTTCTCGCTGGTGAAAGTGATCACCATCATCGCGTTTATTATTCTCGGCGGCGCGGCCATTTTCGGCATCATTCCGATGCAGGATGGCTCGCCGGCGCCGGGCCTGCACAATATCACCGCCGAAGGCTGGTTCCCGCACGGCGGCCTGCCGATCCTGATGACCATGGTGGCGGTGAACTTCGCCTTCTCCGGGACGGAGCTTATCGGCATTGCCGCCGGAGAGACGGAAAACCCGCATAAGGTCATTCCGGTCGCCATCCGCACCACCATCGCCCGGCTGATTATTTTCTTTATCGGCACCGTGTTCGTGCTGGCGGCGCTGATCCCAATGCAGCAGGCGGGGGTGGAGAAAAGCCCCTTCGTGCTGGTGTTTGAAAAGGTGGGCATCCCTTACGCGGCGGATATTTTCAACTTTGTGATCCTGACGGCGATCCTCTCGGCGGCTAACTCCGGCCTGTACGCTTCCGGGCGGATGCTGTGGTCGCTGTCGAACGAGAAGACGCTGCCGGCCTGCTTTGCCAAAGTCAATAAACGGGGCGTGCCGGTGACCGCGCTGTCGGTGAGTATGCTGGGCGGCGTGCTGGCGCTGTTCTCCAGCGTGGTGGCGCCCGATACGGTGTTTGTGGCGCTGTCGGCGATCTCCGGTTTTGCGGTAGTGGCGGTGTGGTTGAGCATCTGCGCCTCGCACTTTATGTTCCGCCGCCGCCATCTGCAGCAGGGTAAGGCGCTGAGCGATCTGCAGTATCGCGCTCCCTGGTATCCGGTGGTGCCCGTTCTGGGGTTTGTGCTGTGCCTGGTGGCCTGCGTGGGCCTCGCCTTTGACCCGAGCCAGAGAATTGCGCTGTGGTGCGGGATCCCCTTTGTGGCCCTGTGCTATGGTGCCTGGTATCTTACTCGTTCACGGAATATGACTCAGGAGTCCCAACATGTCGCAGACTAACCCGTTCACTGCTCTGCTTGCCGTCCAGCCTTATGTCCTGCTGGACGGCGCCATGGCCACCGAGCTGGAGGCCCGCGGCTGCGATCTGGCCGACAGCCTGTGGTCGGCGAAAGTGCTGCTGGAGAACCCGCAGCTGATCCGCGATGTGCATCTCGACTACTTTCGCGCCGGGGCGCAGGTGGCGATCACCGCCAGCTATCAGGCCACCCCGGCGGGCTTTGCCGCGCGCGGGCTGGATGATGCGCAGTCCCGGGCGCTGATCGGCAAAAGCGTCGAACTGGCGCGCAAAGCGCGCGAGGCGTACCTCGCCGAGAACCCGCAGGCCGGCACGCTGCTGGTGGCCGGTTCGGTAGGGCCGTATGGCGCGTTTCTCGCCGACGGCTCGGAGTATCGCGGCGATTATCAGCGCAGCGCGGCAGAGTTCCAGGATTTCCACCGCCCGCGCGTCGAAGCCCTTCTGGATGCGGGCGCCGACCTGCTGGCCTGTGAAACCCTGCCGTCATTTGCTGAGATCCAGGCGCTGACGGCCCTGCTGCAGGACTATCCCCGCGCCCGCGCCTGGTACTCTTTCACGCTGCGCGACGCCGAACATCTCAGCGATGGGACGCCGCTACGCGAGGTGATGGCTGCCCTGGCGGATAACCCGCAGGTGGTGGCGGTGGGCATCAACTGTATCGCCCTGGAAAATACGCCCGCGGCGCTGGCGCATCTGCACAGCCTGACGGCCCTGCCGCTGGTGGTCTATCCTAACTCCGGCGAACATTATGATGCGGTGAGCAAGACCTGGCACCATCATGGCGAAGCCTGCGCCACCCTGGCGGATTATCTGCCGCAGTGGCTGGCGGCCGGGGCGAAGCTGATTGGCGGCTGCTGCCGCACCACGCCGAAGGACATCGCCGCGCTTAACGCGAAGCGCTGAGTTTTTTGCCGGGTGGCGCTGCGCTTACCCGGCCTACATATTGCGCGATCCGTCGCCGCCACCCGGCGCCAACCATCTGCCACTCACCAACCGCTCAAAACCAACTATCCTTTCCCGCTTTTGTTCTAAAAACGATTCGCTATTAGCCAGAATTTTTAATTACTTCATCTCCCTCCTGATGCCGGAAATACTGCACCTATAACAACTCAGGGGAAGCAGACATTATGGCATTCACATCGCGAATTACTCTTCTGGCGGCGCTGGCTGTCGCCGCCTTCCAGGCGCAGGCGGTCAACGTGACCGTGGCGTATCAAACCTCCGCTGAGCCGGCGAAAGTCGCCCAGGCGGACAACACCTTCGCCAAAACCAGCGGCGCGACCGTCGACTGGCGGAAATTCGACAGCGGCGCCAGCGTGGTGCGTGCCCTGGCCTCCGGCGATGTGCAGATCGGCAATATCGGCTCCAGCCCGCTGGCGGTGGCCGCCAGTCAGCAGGTGCCGATTGAAGTGTTCCTGCTCGCTTCAAAGCTCGGCAACTCCGAAGCGCTGGTGGTGAAAAAAAGCATTACCAAACCGGAAGATCTGATCGGCAAGCGCATCGCCGTGCCGTTTATCTCCACCACCCACTACAGCCTGTTGTCGGCGCTCAAACACTGGGGCATCAAGCCGGGCCAGGTGCAGATTATTAACCTGCAGCCGCCGGCGATTATCGCCGCCTGGCAGCGCGGGGATATCGATGGCGCTTACGTCTGGGCGCCAGCGGTTAACGAACTGGAAAAAGAGGGCAAGGTGCTGACCGATTCCGCGCAGGTTGGGGAGTGGGGCGCGCCGACCCTCGACGTTTGGGTGGTCCGTAAGGACTTCGCCGAGCAGCATCCGGAGATCGTCAAAGCCTTTGCTAAAAGCGCCATCGACGCCCAGCAGCCCTACATCGCCAACCCGGAAACATGGCTGAAACAGCCGGACAACATCAGCAAGCTGGCGCGCCTGAGCGGCGTGCCGGAAGCCGATGTCCCCGGGCTGGTGAAGGGGAACACCTACCTGACCGCCGCTGAGCAGGCGCAGGCGCTGAATGGTCCGGTCAATCAGGCCATCGTCGATACCGCGCGCTTCCTGAAAGAGCAGGGCAAAGTGCCCGCGGCGGGAACCGATTATCGTCAGTACGTCACTGACCGTTTCGTGAAGTAAAGGAGGCGGCGATGCTGCAAATCTCCCATCTTTCCGCCGACTACGGCGGTAAACCGGCGCTGGCGGATATCAACCTGACGCTGGAGAGTGGGGAGCTGTTGGTGGTGCTGGGGCCTTCGGGCTGCGGTAAAACTACCCTGCTGAACCTGATTGCCGGATTCGTGCCCTATCAGCACGGCAGCATCACCCTCGAAGGTCAGCGGGTGACCGGGCCGGGCGCAGAGCGCGGCGTGGTCTTCCAGAACGAAGGCCTGCTGCCGTGGCGCAATGTGCAGGATAACGTGGCGCTGGGCCTCCAGCTGGCGGGCGTGGATAAAGCGCAGCGCCGGCAAGCGGCGGCGCAGATGCTGAAGAAGGTGGGTCTCGAAGGGGCGGAAAAACGCTTTATCTGGCAGCTGTCCGGCGGTCAACGCCAGCGGGTGGGCATCGCCCGGGCGCTGGCGGCGAATCCGCAGCTGTTGCTGCTGGATGAGCCCTTCGGCGCGCTTGACGCCTTTACCCGCGAGCAGATGCAGACATTGCTGCTGAAACTGTGGCATGAGACCGGCAAACAGGTGCTGCTGATCACTCATGACATTGAAGAGGCCATCTTTATGGCCACCGAGCTGGTGCTGCTGTCGCCGGGGCCGGGACGGGTGGTGGAGCGGCTGCGGCTTGATTTTAGCCGTCGCTTTGTCGCGGGCGAATCCTGCCGCAGCATCAAATCCGACCCGCGGTTTATTGAACAGCGGGAATACATTCTGAGCCGGGTGTTTGACCAACGGGAGGCTTTCTCATGAGCGTGGTACTGAACGACAAACCGCGTCAGACGACGCTGAAGTGGCGCTGGCCGCTCTCCCGTCAGCTCACCCTCAGCGTGGCGACTCTGGCGGTATTGCTGGCCGTCTGGTGGGCGGTCGCGGCGCTGCAGCTGATTAGCCCGCTGTTTCTGCCGCCGCCGGGCCAGGTACTGCAAAAGCTTATCACCATCGCCGGGCCGCAGGGTTTTATGGATGCGACGCTCTGGCAGCATCTGGCGGCGAGCCTGACGCGGATCGTCATCGCCTTGCTGGCGGCAGTGCTTATTGGCGTACCGGTGGGGATCGCCATGGGGCTCAACTCGACGGTGCGTGGGATCCTCGATCCGCTGATCGAACTCTATCGTCCGGTGCCGCCGCTGGCCTACCTACCGCTGATGGTGATCTGGTTTGGCATCGGTGAAACCTCGAAGATCCTGCTGATCTACCTGGCGATTTTCGCGCCGGTAGCCATGTCGGCGCTGGCAGGGGTAAAAAGCGCGCAGCAGGTGCGCATTCGCGCCGCCCGTTCGCTGGGCGCCAGCCGGGCGCAGGTGCTGTGGCTGGTGATCCTGCCCGGCGCGCTGCCGGAGATCCTCACCGGGCTGCGCATTGGTCTCGGGGTGGGCTGGTCAACGCTGGTGGCCGCTGAGCTGATCGCTGCCACCCGCGGATTAGGATTTATGGTGCAGTCTGCCGGCGAGTTTCTCGCCACCGATGTGGTGCTGGCGGGGATCGCGGTGATTGCCATTATCGCCTTTTTACTGGAACTGGGTCTGCGCGCGCTGCAGCGTCGCCTGACGCCCTGGCATGGAGAAGTACAATGAGTGAACGTCTGAGCATTACCCCGCTGGGGCCCTATATTGGCGCGCAGGTGAGCGGGGCGGATTTAACCCGTCCGCTGAGCGACAACCAGTTTGAACAGCTGTATCACGCGGTGCTGCGTCATCAGGTAGTATTCCTGCGCGAGCAAAATATCACCCCGGCGCAACAGCGCGACCTGGCGCTGCGGTTTGGCGACCTGCATATCCATCCGGTCTACCCTCATGCCCCAGGGGTGGAGGAGATTATCGTCCTCGATACCCACAACGATAATCCGCCGGATAATGACAACTGGCATACCGATGTCACCTTTATCGACACGCCGCCCGCCGGCGCCATTCTGGCGGCGAAAGAGCTGCCGACGACCGGCGGGGACACCCTGTGGACCAGCGGCATCGCCGCCTGGGAAGCGCTGTCAGAACCTTTCCGGCAGCTGCTGAGCGGCCTGCATGCCGAACATGATTTCCGCAAATCGTTCCAGGAGTATAAGTACAACAAGACCGAAGCCGAGCATCGGCGCTGGCAGGAAGCGGTGGCGAAGCATCCGCCGCTGCTGCATCCGGTAGTGCGTACCCACCCGGTGACCGGCAAGCAGGCGCTGTTCGTTAATGAAGGGTTTACCACGCGAATTGTCGAGGTGAGTGAGAAAGAGAGCGCAGCGCTGCTGAACTTCCTGTTTGCTCATGTCACTAAACCGGAGTTTCAGGTGCGCTGGCGCTGGCAGCCGAACGATGTCGCTATCTGGGATAACCGGGTGACCCAGCATTACGCCAATGCCGACTATCTGCCGCAGCGGCGGATCATGCACCGGGCGACGATCCTCGGCGATAAGCCGTATTACCGGGCGGGGTAATGCTTGTAGCCGGTTAAGGCATCAGCCGCGAGCCGCGGAGAAAAGCGGATGCTGCATTGCCCGTTGCTTCCCGGAGGCGGCGCCTGACGCGCCTTTTCCGGGCTACCGATCCGTCGGAAACGGTGTACCGTAGCCCGGCTAAGGCGCAACGCGCCGCAAGCCGGGAAAAAGCGTTTATGCCGATTTTTGCGCACCCAGATGTGCGCCAATATAGCGCTGATAGCGATTGGCCTTCAGGTAGGTGAGATCCACCAGCACCAGACCATCCACGCAGTTATTGAAATCCGGATCGCTGCCGAAATCGATAAACTGCACGCCGCCCGGCTCGCACACTTCCGAGTACTGCTTATACAGCGGCGGGATCGCGCAGCCGAGATTGCCGAGCAGGGACTTCAGCCGGGCCAGGTCGTCGTTGTAATCCTCCCCGCCAAACTGCGCCAGCACGTCGGGCAGCGACGCCGGATAAGGTCGACGCGACTCCGCCAGCGGATGCGTCGCCGGGAACCACAGCCGGTAGAACGCCACCAGCAGATCGCGGGCGGCGGGCGGCAACCCGCCAGAAATCGACACCGGACCAAACAGATAGCGATAGTGCGGATAGCGCGCCAGATAAGCGCCGATGCCTGACCACAGGTAGTCCAGCCCGCGACGCCCCCAGTAGCGCGGCTGGATAAAGCTGCGCCCCAGCTCAATGCCATGCTGCAGGACATCGTCCATCCGCCCGTCGTAATGGAACAGGCTGTAACTGTAGATCCCTTCCAGGCCGCGCTTTGCCAGCTGGATGGCCGTCGGCATAAAGCGGTAAGCGCCGACGATTTCCAGATCGTCTTCATCCCACAGGATCAGATGCAGATAGTCGTCGTCATACCCGTCGATATCCCGCCGTTTGCCGCTGCCTTCCCCGACCGCGCGGAAGGCGATTTCCCGCAGACGTCCCAGCTCGCGCAGCAGCGGCGCGTCCTCCTGGCCGTTGCGCTGCCAGAGGTAAATCACTTTGCCGTCGGTGGTGCGGCCCAGACACTCGGCCTTATGCAGTTCGCGTTTGAGCAATGCCCGGTCTTCCGGACGGGCGATGGCGCTTTCGGTTTTGAACTGGCCCGGCAGCCCTTTGCGCAGTTGTTCAAGGTGCTGATAGCAGCGGCCGGTAAGCTCGCGAGCGCTGGACTTGGCATCGAACCAGCTCGACCAGGGGATCTGCTGGCCGATGCGCACCGGCAGGCTGCTGTTGCGCCGGCGAAACATCTGCTGCATCAGCAGGAGCAGCGGCAGGTTGTCGGAGACCAGCGTGCTGGCGTAAAACAGGGCGCTGTTATGGGCGTTAATCCACGCCGGCAGCAGCGGGGCGCGATATTTTGCCGCCAGCTTAATAAAGCCGGAGTGCCATTTTTTATCGCGGATACCGCGAAGGGTGAGGCGGGAGACTTCCCCCGCCGGGAAGAAGATCAGCACCCCGCCGGCCTGCAGCTGGTGATCCATCTGCTGCAGCGCCGCTTTAGCGGTGCGGCCATGAATATTATCTACCGGGATAAACAGCGAGCTCAGGGGCTCAAGGTGGGTGAGCATGCGGTTGGTGACCACTTTGACATCGCGGCGCACGCGGGATACCGCATACAGGAGCGCCAGGCCGTCGAGGGTGCCGGTGGGGTGGTTGGCGATAATGACCAGCGGGCCATATTCGGGGATTTGTTCGAGATCGTGCGCCGGGATGGCGCAGCGGATATTGAGGTATTCCAGTACCTGTTCGACCGTATCAAGCCCCTTCAGGTGGCGATGACGATCGGCAAATTGTTGAAACTCTTCCTCATAAAACAGCTTTTTTAACAGTTTCTTTTGCCAGGGGGCGGGCCTCGCCTGAGGCCACAGGTCATCGAGTACGTTGTCGAGACTAAACATAGTGGCTCCTCCTCCGTCCTGCCCAGACAGTAGAAGGTGGAGATGTCGTTCAGATTACAGTTGGGTGAAGTTTCGGTCGCAGCAAGCGAGGTTCCCCGGATAGCGGCGCAAGCGCCTTATCCGGGCTACGGTTGGCGCCGATTTGTAGCCCCGGTAAGCGTCAGCGCCACCGGGGAGAGGCTATCGGCGTTCACCGCAGCTAAGATCAAAGCTATCGCCAGCCCAATTTGGGGGATATAGCCCGCGCTGGACATCGCGATGAAAGGTTGAAAATGGCCAATCGATCACCCGGGTGACCCAGCCATGCTTAAGTGGATTGATATGGATGTAATCAACGTGTCGGCGGTAATCATCTTCATCGCGTATGGCATGCTCCCAGAAGCGCGGTTGCCAGAGGGGTTGTCGTTTTAACGTTCTGCTAAAACAGCCTTTGATATCTCTCCAGCGTGAAGAAAAATCGTCATCATTATGAGGTAGTGTCCAGATGCAATGCAGATGTTCAGGCAACACCACCCAGGCATCAATAATAAAGGGGCGATGTTGTTTAACAACGGCGACAGAGTAGCGCAATAATTCTATGTTTTCAGTTAGGTGCATGCTTCTACGGTCTTTAAGGTTAACAGTGAAGAACCAGGTTCCCCCCTTAATGTAATAACGTCGATAAGCCACCACAGGATCTCCTGGAATTCGGTATTTATGATGTGGTTTAACACGTTAGAAGGCGAAATCCGGTACGCCAAGGAGAAGGCGCAGAAGGTGGAAAGCGGCGCGCAAAGTTTTAGCTACAGATATTGGTTAGCGCCTGTCCCCGGATAGCGGCGCAAGCGCCTTATCCGGGCTACGGTGTGGTGGTCGCGATAAATACAGCGCACCGGGGATGAGGTTTGGTAGCCCCGGTAAGCGAAGCGCCACCGGGGAGGGACGGGTTTAACGGAGGATTTTTTTCTCGGCCAGATCGAGGGCGAAATAGCTGAAGATCAGGTCGGCGCCTGCGCGTTTGATAGCGCCGAGGCTTTCCAGAACCACTTTCTCTTCATCGATAGCGCCCGCCTGGGCAGCGAATTTGATCATCGCGTACTCCCCGCTGACCTGATAGGCGCCGAGCGGCAGATCGCTGCGTTCGCGGATATCGCGCAGAATATCCAGGTAGGCGCCAGCCGGTTTCACCATCAGGCAGTCGGCGCCCTGGGCTTCATCGAGCAGCGACTCGCGAATGGCCTCCCGGCGGTTCATCGGGCTCATCTGATAGGTTTTCCGATCGCCCTTCAGCGCGGTACCGGCCGCTTCGCGGAACGGGCCGTAGAAGGAGGAAGCGAACTTGGTGGAGTAGGACATAATCGCCGTATTAGTGAAACCGGCGGCATCCAGCGAGCGGCGAATCGCCTGTACCTGTCCGTCCATCGCGGCGGAAGGAGCGATGAAATCCGCCCCGGCGGCGGCGGCGACAACGGCCTGCTTGCCGAGGTTTTCCAGGGTCGCGTCGTTATCCACCCCGTGGTCGCACAGCACGCCACAGTGACCGTGGGAAGTGTATTCGCAGAAGCAGGTATCGGACATGACGATCATCTCCGGCACCGTGGACTTGCAGATCCGCGACATACGCGCCACCAGGCCATTTTCATTCCAGGTATCGCTGCCGGTAGCATCGGTGTGATGAGAAATGCCAAAGGTCATCACCGAGCGAATGCCGGCGTTAGCGATGCGTTCGATTTCACGTGCCAGATATTTTTCCGGAATGCGCATCACGCCGGGCATGGCCTCGATCGCTTTGTAATCATCAATTTCTTCTTCAACAAAGATCGGCAACACCAGGTCGTTCAAACTCAGTGTTGTCTCTTCAAACAGGGCGCGCAGCGCAGCGGATTGACGCAGGCGGCGGGGGCGAGTGATTAAATCTGTCATGGTTTGCCTGATTTTGTGAAATGAAAGACGTTAGTGTAACTGAAATGGCATGGGGATGTTTCGCCAAAACGATCGTTATGTCGTGTCGGCGAAACCCCCGCGAGCTTACTGGCTGGCCGTCTGCATGTTGGGCTGCGCGCCGCTCAGCTCGCTGACCAGGTCGTTGATGCCATCGCTCATATTGTTGAAGCGGGTTAACGGCGAGCGGGTTACCACCACAAAGGCGCCGACGTTAGCCTGCGGATTCATCGCCATATAGGTGATAAACCCGCCGCCGCCGCCGGTTTTCTGAATAATCCCCGGATGGCCATTCTTCGGCTTCATATACACCCAGCCAAGTCCCAGCGCGTCGGCGCGGCCCGGCACGTCCATACCAATCACCCGGGTCAGTTGGTTACGCTGATAAATCAGCGTCTGCATCCGATCGGCCTGCTGGCTGCGGGTATAGAAATCGGATGACAGGAACTGCTGCATCCAGCGCATCATATCCCCCGGCGTCGAGTAGACTCCGCCGCTGCCGATCGCCGCCAGGGTGTTGTTGCATGGGCTGGCGCCTTTTTCCGGGATCATCAGCCGCTGGCACTGATCCGGTGACGGGGTAAAGGTGGTGTCCTTCATCCCCAGCGGCCGGGTGATCTGTTCTTCAAACAGCTGCGGATAAGGTTTGCCGGCAGCGGTGGAGAGCGCGTCCGCCAGTAAATCAAAGGCCAGGTTGGAGTAGGCCGCCTGTGAGCCCGGCGCGGTCTTCAGGGTCGCGGTAGAGAGCCAGTTCCAGCGCTGCTGGCGGGTCGGCCAGACAAACACCGGACGATGAGCGGCGCCGCCAGGCTGCTCGCGCGGCAGGGCGCTGGTATGGGTTGCGAGGTTAACCAGGGTGATTGGTTTTCCCTGCCAGTCAGGCACCCGGGTACCCGGCGGGGCGTATTTGCTCAGCGGATCGTTGAGTTTCACCACCCCCTGGTCGAGCAGCTTCACCAGCATCTCGCTGGTCATCAGTTTGCTGAGGGAGGCGATACGGATCACCGAGTCGAGCTGCGGGTGCTGATTATTCCCCGGGCGGGTTTCGCCAAAGCTGCGAAAAACACGCTGATTGCCATCGATAACCACCAGCGCCATGCCGGTGGCGCCGCTGCCGTAGTAGATATGATTGGCGTAACGATCGACCACATCCGAGGCGAAAACCGGGTCAACGGTAGGCTGTGCGGCCTGCACCGAGGTCCACGACGCCGCGCACAGCGCAGCAAAAATGAGCAAACTACGTTTCAACGGAGATCATCCATTAAATAAATAAAAAAGAAGAGGGTATTTATACTACGAAGTGGCGCAGAACAAAGTGGGATTCACGACATTCCTGCAGGAAAAAGGTAACGGTGCGTAAAAAAGACTTTTTTACGCTTTCAGATATCGGCTTTTTCCGCTGCCGCGTATGATGACCGTTTGGCTGAAAGTTCGTGGGAGAGAACAATGACGGCTCAACGGGTAGTGATGGTCGTGGATATGCAAAACGGCGTGTTCGCCACGCCGCGTCTGGCGCGCGAGCGCTGCGTCGCGCAAATTAATCGTCTGGTGCGCGCGGCGGACAAGGTTATTTTCATTCAGCATGATGAGGCCGGCGGCCTCGAAGCCGGCAGCGAAGGCTTCGCCCTGCTTCCCGAGCTGGAACAGCCAGCTGGCGCGCTGTATGTCACCAAAACCGCCTGCGACGCCTTCTACCACACCTCGCTGGCGCAGGTGCTGGACGAACACGACATTCAGCAGTTCGTCATCTGCGGCTGCGCCACCGACTACTGCCTCGACACCACCATTAAAAACGGCGCCAGCCGCGGGTACGGTATTGTGATCGCGGAAGATGCCCATACCACCGCCGACCGCCCCGCCGCGCAGGCCGCGACGCTTATCGCCCACTACAATGAGGTGTGGCGTACGCTGACCGTTCCTGGCAATCCTTTACAGGTGAAACCCACAGAAACAATTCTGCACGCCTGGCAGCAGAACTAAGCTGTTGATATCCGGTCTTATCATTCGTCTGCCCCGCGAGAGCGCATCCACGCGGCGGCCGACGTATGCGTCGTACACAGCAATAGCAGAACGATAAGAAGTTAGCAGGAGACAATGATGTTTAAATCTTTTTTCCCCAAACCGGGGCCGTTTTTTATTTCTGCCTTTATCTGGTCGCTGCTGGCCGTGATCTTTTGGCAGGCGGGCGGCGGCGACTGGCTGCTGCGGGTCACCGGAGCATCGCAAAATGTGGCGATCAGCGCGGCGCGCTTCTGGTCGCTCAACTATCTGGTGTTCTACGCTTACTATCTGTTTTGCGTCGGCGTGTTTGCACTCTTCTGGTTTGTCTACTGCCCGCATCGCTGGCAGTACTGGTCGATTCTCGGCACGTCGCTCATCATCTTCGTCACCTGGTTTCTGGTGGAAGTCGGGGTGGCGATCAACGCCTGGTATGCGCCGTTCTACGACCTGATCCAGAGCGCGCTGGCCACCCCGCATAAGGTCAGCATCAACCAGTTTTATCATGAGATCGGCATCTTTCTCGGCATCGCGCTCATCGCGGTGATCATTGGCGTGATGAACAACTTCTTCGTCAGCCACTACGTCTTCCGCTGGCGCACGGCGATGAACGAACACTATATGGCCCACTGGCAGCATCTGCGCCATATCGAAGGCGCCGCGCAGCGTGTGCAGGAAGATACCATGCGCTTTGCCTCCACCCTGGAAGATATGGGGGTAAGCTTTATCAACGCGGTGATGACCTTGATCGCCTTCCTGCCGGTGCTGGTGACGCTCTCCGAACACGTTCCCGACCTGCCTATCGTCGGCCATTTGCCGTATGGTCTGGTGATTGCCGCTATCGTCTGGTCGCTGATGGGGACCGGCCTGCTGGCGGTGGTGGGGATTAAGCTGCCGGGCCTGGAGTTTAAAAACCAGCGCGTGGAAGCCGCCTATCGTAAAGAGCTGGTCTACGGTGAGGACGATGAAACCCGCGCCACGCCGCCGACGGTGCGCGAGCTGTTCAGCGCGGTGCGTCGCAACTATTTCCGTCTCTATTTCCACTATATGTATTTCAATATCGCCCGCATTCTCTACCTGCAGGTGGATAACGTTTTCGGCCTTTTCCTGCTGTTTCCGTCGATCGTTGCCGGTACGATTACCCTCGGGCTGATGACGCAAATTACCAACGTCTTCGGCCAGGTGCGCGGCTCGTTCCAGTACCTGATTAGCTCGTGGACGACGCTGGTGGAACTGATGTCCATCTACAAACGTCTGCGCAGTTTTGAACGCGAGCTGGACGGCAAGCCGCTGCAGGAAGCGATCCCGACATTACGTTAATTAAGACAAGGAAGCATGATGGCCGCACGTTTATCGCGCATTATTCCCGGTTCATTGACGCTGTTGGCGGCCATGGTGCTGAGCGCCTGTACCAGCCAGCAGGCCCCGACGCTGAAAAAGGGCGAGAAGCCCGTTGACGTGGCGTCGGTGGTGCGGCAGAAAATGCCGGCCAGCGTCAAGGATCGGGAGGCCTGGGCGCAAGCCATCGCCACCGCGTTTGACAGCCAGAAGCTGGCGCCGACGGAAGAGAATGTCTGCTCGGTGCTGGCGGTCGCGCAGCAGGAGTCTAACTATCAGTCCGATCCGATGGTGCCGGGGTTGAATAAAATCGCCTGGCAGGAAATTGACCGCCGGGCGGAAAAAATGCACATTCCGCCGTTTCTGGTTCATACCGCGCTGAAGATCACCTCGCCAAACGGTAAAAGCTATAGCGACCGTCTGGACAATGTGAAGACGGAAAAGCAGCTGAGCGCCATTTTTGATGACTTTATCGGGATGGTGCCGATGGGGCAGAAGCTGTTCGGTTCACTTAACCCGGTGCACACCGGGGGGCCGATGCAGGTCAGCATTGCCTTTGCCGAGCAGCACACCTCCGGCTACCCGTGGAAAATGAACGGGACGGTGCGCCAGGAGGTCTTCAGCCTGCGCGGCGGCCTGTGGTTTGGCACCTATCATCTGCTGAACTACCCGGCCAGCTACAGCGTGCCGCTGTACCGCTTTGCCGACTTCAACGCCGGCTGGTATGCCAGCCGTAACGCCGCCTTCCAGAACGCGGTGGTGAAAGCCAGCGGGGTGAAACTGGCGCTCGACGGCGACCTTATCCGCTACGACAGCGAGGAACCGGGCAGCACCGAGCTGGCGGTGCGTCGTCTGGCGGGCCAGTTGGGAATGAGCGACAGCGAGATCCACAGCCAGTTAAAAAAGGGCAACAGCCTGGCGTTTGAGAAGACCGACCTTTATCAGCAGGTTTTCCGCCTCGCCGAGAAAAGGGCGGGCAAGACTCTGCCGCGGGAGATGTTGCCAGGGATCCAGCTTGAGAGTCCGAAAATTACCCGTAATCTGACGACGGCGTGGTTTGCAAAACGGGTTGATGAGCGGCGGGCAAATTGTATGGCGCGGCGTTAACGGCGCTGACGCCAGCGCACAATGAGCGCCAGCAGCCCGATGAACGAGCAGCCGATCAGGAAAGGGATCAGGCCAAAGAGGGTGCCAACGGCGAGACTGATGTCGACTTGCGGACGGCTGGCGTCCTGCGTTTGCATCAAGCGTTCAAATACCCCCGGAGCGTGGATCAGCATGCTGAGCATCTGCGCGCCGGCCCAGCAGCAGACTAGCACGAACAGGCCGTAGGCGACATGGCTGCCGGTCAACGCCCCTCTTTTTTTATTTCCCAAAAGCGATTTTGAAAAACTGAATTCAGCCATAGGCCCTCCCACCTCTGTACTGCTGGTTTTTTCTCCAGCTCTATGGCAGGTATTCTGGCAGTGAGGGGCCGTTGTCAGTATCAGATTGCTGGTAATTGCCGTCCAGGAATAATCCTGTTTTCGCCGGTGTGTTAACCGCGCCACAGGAATGGAAAAGGGAGAGCGGCGTCGCAATCCAGCAACATTCTCTCCCGCGCTACAGACCGCCGCGGGCGGCTATGCGAAGATGCGTTTTTTTGCTGTTGGAGGTCGCATGAAGCTCACAGATAAAATTCGCCGCGACTGGCACTACTACGCGGTGGCGCTGGGGCTAATTTTTATTCTCAATGGGGTGGTGGGGCTGCTGGGGTTTGAAACACAGGGCTGGCAATCTTACGCCGTCGGTCTGGTGACCTGGGTGATTAGCTTCTGGGCCGCGGGCCTGGTGATCCGCCGCCGCCCGGCAGAAGAGGCCTGAAACCCCTGCTGCCAGGCGCGATAAACGCGTTTTAGTTCATGGAGGTTTTCAGCGCCCGGTCCGCGGCATGGCGCTCCAGCGCCAGCTCAATCAGCCGGGTGATCAGGCTGGTGTAGTCGAGGCCGCTGGCCTGCCACAGCTTCGGATACATGCTGATGTTGGTAAAGCCCGGCAGGGTGTTGATCTCGTTGATCACCACCTCGTTGTCGGCGGTGAGGAAGACGTCGACGCGGGCCATGCCGCTGCAGCCCAGGGTCTGGTAGGCCTGCACTGCAATCGCGCGGATCTTGTCGTTGATCTCAGGGGCGATGGCGGCCGGGACCACCACCTGCGCGCCCTGGTCATCGATATATTTGGTGTCGTAGGCGTAAAACTCGCTGTTGAGGACAATTTCACCGCAGGTGCTGGCCTGCGGGTGGTCGTTACCCAGCACCGCACACTCAATTTCCCGCCCTTTAATGCCTTGTTCCACCACGACTTTATGGTCAAATTCAAAGGCCAGGGCCACCGCCTGATGGTACTGCTCTTCGTTTTTAACTTTGCTGACGCCAACCGATGATCCCTGGTTGGCCGGCTTCACGAACAGCGGCAGCCCCAGCTTCGCTTCGACATCGGCAAAGCTGAACTGCGCGCGGTTGGCGCGGGTCAGGGTGATAAACGGGGCGACGGCGAGCCCAACATCGCGCAGCAGACGTTTGGTCACGTCTTTGTCCATACAGGCCGCGGAGCCCAGCACATCGGAACCAACGAAAGGCAGATTCGCCATGCGCAGCATCCCCTGCAGGGAGCCATCCTCGCCCAGCGTGCCGTGGACGATGGGGAAAATCACATCGATAGCCGCCAGCGGCTGGCCGCTGTCGGCGTTAATCAGCTGCTGTGCTTCTCGGCCCGGGATCTGCGCCAGGGTCACCGTGGAAGGACGCAGGGCAATGCGGGCAGGATCCTGAGCATTGAGCAGGTAGTTGCCGGCGTCGTTGATGTGCCATAGCCCCTGTTTATCAATACCAAACAGAACCACATCGAAGCGCGATTTATCAATCGCTTCCACGATATTCTTCGCTGACTGCAGCGACACTTCATGCTCCGCCGACTTGCCGCCAAAAACGATCCCAACCCTCATCTTTGCCATTTCAACTTCCATCCAGATAACATCAAAGGGCATAACATACCATGTGAAACCGCTGCCTGCCTGCCATAATATTTACCTGATCAATTGACGGGAGTGGGCGTGAGAGGAAAGACGCTGCTGGTGCTGGCCGGGCTGCTCGGCGCGGGCCTGTTAGGATACCGCTCTCTGCCGCCGCACCTGAATCCGCTGGCGCCGCTGGCGCTTGACGATCCCCCGGGCTGGTTGACGTCATTCAAGCTGCGCAGGCTGACGGCAGACCAGTGCGCCTCCCTGCTGGCGGAAGCCAATCGCCGCCGGCTTATCGCCAGCCAGCCGGTGGCGGACAGCGAGGGAAGCTGCCCGCTGCATAACGTGGTGCGGGTAGCGAATTTTGGCAGCGTGACGCTGAGCAGCAGTTTCCTCGCCAGCTGCCCGCTGGCGCTGAGCAGTGCGCTGTATGTCGAGCAGCAGGCGAAACCGCTGACCCGTCAACTGATGGCGAGCGATCTGCGCCAGATCGATCATCTCGGCAGCTTCGCCTGTCGCAATATCTACCATCGGCAACAGGCGCGGCGCAGTGAACACGCCACGGCGGACGCGCTGGACGTCAGCGGTTTCCGCCTGGCGGACGGCCGACGCGTCAGCGTCCTGCAGGGCTGGCGGAGCGAGACCTCGCATCCCTGGCTGGCGGCGCTGTTGAACAACAGCTGCCACTACTTCGGCAACGCGCTGGGGCCAGAGTACAATGCGGCTCACGCCAATCATTTTCATCTGGGGATGCGCGGACAGGGCTTCTGCTTTTGAGCATAAAGCGCTGTGAGTAGCCTAAATGACCAGAAAATGCTTCGTCAGGTTCTCATCCACACTCATAAAACACCAAACTCACCGCCAGCGCATCTATGGTAGTACACCAGTGGAATGAAATTGCTAAGCTAGGTAATAATTGGCAAATCATTAATGAATACGCGTAGTTATGGAATCCTGGAAGGTTAATCTCATCTCCGTCTGGTTTGGTTGCTTTTTTACCGGCCTGGCGATCAGTCAAATTCTCCCTTTTTTGCCCCTCTACGTCTCCCAGCTGGGCGTTACCTCGCATGAAGCGCTGTCGATGTGGTCGGGGCTGACCTTCAGCGTGACTTTTCTTGTCTCGGCGATCGTCTCGCCGATGTGGGGGAGCCTGGCAGACCGCAAAGGCCGCAAGCTGATGCTGCTGCGTGCCTCGCTGGGGATGGCGATTGCTATTTTACTGCAGGCCTTCGCCACTAACGTCTGGCAGCTGTTTATCCTGCGGGCGATCATGGGCTTAACCTCCGGTTATATCCCCAACGCCATGGCGCTAGTGGCCTCCCAGGTGCCGCGCGAGCGCAGCGGCTGGGCGCTGAGCACGCTATCAACCGCGCAAATCAGCGGCGTGATCGGCGGCCCGCTGCTGGGCGGCTTCCTGGCGGACCACGTCGGGCTGCGGATGGTCTTTTTTATTACGGCGATCCTGCTGACCATCAGTTTTCTGGTGACCCTGTTTCTGATCAAAGAGGGAGGGCGCCCTCAGGTCAGTAAAAGCGAGCGCCTCACCGGAAAACAAGTCCTTGCCTCTTTACCCTATCCGGGGCTGGTGATCAGCCTGTTCTTCACCACCCTGGTGATCCAGTTGTGCAACGGCTCAATTGGCCCGATCCTGGCGCTGTTTATCAAGTCGATGGCGCCGGACAGCAACAATATCGCCTTTCTGGCCGGGATGATCGCCGCGGTGCCTGGCGTGTCGGCGCTGATTTCTGCGCCACGGCTGGGTAAGTTAGGCGATCGCATCGGTACCTCGCGGATCCTGCTCGCGACGCTCTGCTGCGCAGTGGTGATGTTTTTCGCCATGTCTTTTGTCACCACCCCGCTGCAATTGGGTACGCTGCGTTTCCTGCTCGGCTTTGCCGATGGCGCGATGCTCCCGGCGGTGCAGACTTTATTGCTGAAATACAGCAGCGACAGCGTCACCGGACGCATCTTTGGCTATAACCAGTCGTTTATGTATCTGGGCAACGTCGCCGGGCCGCTGATTGGCGCCTCTGTATCGGCGATGGCCGGCTTCCGCTGGGTGTTTATTGCTACCGCCATTATCGTTTTCATTAACCTCTGGCAGCTGGCATGGATGCTGCGCCGCACCCGCCGGGCTAACGCCTGAACCTCTGCTGACGGTATTTATCGCGATACCGTCAGCGTTATTCACCGTCGGTACATTTACCATTACTTTTTGTTATCGCCATGCCGTGAGCGCTATTCCATTTTATTATTTCCTGCGCCATCTGGTTATAACCATCCCCGGCCATGATTAAACAATACTATTTATAGTGGTATTTTGTTGTGGTAAAACGTTTCGCTGTATATTGGGTGTTGCGATGATTCTTATTTTAAGTAATTCTGAGGTCCGTCATCGGGTATGACATCCCAATCAAAAACAGGCCTCGCATAAGGAACTGGTGCTATGAAGAATCTCATTGCTGAGTTACTGGTTAAACTGGCGCAAAAGGAAGAAGAAGCAAAGGAACTGACGGTGCAGGTTGAAGCGCTGGAGATCGTGGTCACCGCATTATTGCGCCATATGGAGCATGATGCCCAGCAGGCATTGATTCAGGATATAGAACAGGCGATTGACCAGGTGACGCCCTGTCCGCCGGTCAACGACCAGGATGCGATGCTGCTGCAGCAATATCTAAAGAAGCTGTTGCGGCATCCTCGTAGCTAGTCTTTGTGACACGACAAGGATGCCGTCATTTTTCTGTCATCTCCCTTTTATAAAGTCTCCCTCGTTTTGTTTTTTTTAAGTATTTTTTACATGGAGATGACAAAAGTGAAATTAAGCGCCCTGTTTATTGCCCTGGTTCCTCTGCTGGGCTCACCGGTTATTCATGCAGAAACGACTGCTGCGCCGGTTCTGGAAAATCGCGCTGCGCAGGGAGATATCACCACTCCCGGCGGCGCGCGTCGTTTAACCGGCGATCAAACCGAAGCGCTGCGCGCCTCGTTAATCAATAAGCCGGCTAAAAACGTTATTTTGCTGATTGGCGATGGCATGGGTGATTCGGAAATTACCGCTGCGCGAAATTATGCGCAAGGGGCGGGCGGTTTCTTTAAAGGGATTGACGCCTTGCCGTTAACCGGGCAGTACACGCACTATTCGCTGGATAAAAAAACCGGGAAACCGGACTACGTGACCGACTCGGCGGCGTCCGCCACTGCCTGGACCACCGGCGTCAAGACCTATAACGGCGCGCTGGGCGTCGATATTCATGAGAACGCGCATCAGACCATCCTCGAGCTGGCGAAAGCGGCGGGGCTGGCCACCGGCAACGTTTCCACCGCCGAGCTGCAGGACGCCACCCCCGCAGCGCTGGTGGCGCATGTGACATCGCGTAAATGTTACGGCCCCACGGTCACCAGTGAAAAATGCCCCAGCAATGCGCTGGAGAAAGGGGGCAAAGGCTCCATTACCGAACAGCTGCTGAACGCCCGGCCGGATGTCACCTTAGGCGGCGGGGCGAAGACCTTTGCCGAAACGGCGACGGCGGGCGAGTGGCAGGGCAAAACCCTGCGCGAGCAGGCGGAAGCGCGCGGCTACCAGATTGTGACCGACGCGGCTTCCCTTGCCGCCGCGACTGACGCCAGTCAGGCTAAGCCGCTGCTGGGTCTCTTCGCCGATGGCAATATGCCGGTTCGCTGGGAAGGGCCGAAGGCGTCTTATCACGGCAATATCGATAAGGCGCCGGTGACCTGTACGCCAAACCCGAAACGCGACGCCTCGGTGCCGACGCTGGCGCAGATGACGGAGAAAGCGATTGACCTGCTGAGCCGCAACGAGAAAGGTTTCTTCCTGCAGGTGGAAGGCGCTTCCATCGATAAACAGGATCATGCGGCGAATCCGTGTGGCCAGATCGGCGAAACCGTAGACCTCGACGAAGCGGTGCAGAAGGCGCTGGAGTTTGCGCGAAAAGACGGCAATACCCTGGTGATCGTCACCGCCGACCATGCGCACGCCAGCCAGATCATTCCGGCGGACAGTAAAGCCCCGGGACTGACCCAGGCTCTGAATACCCACGATGGCGCAGTGATGGTCATGAGCTACGGCAACTCTGAGGAAGAGTCGATGGAGCATACCGGCACCCAACTGCGTATTGCGGCCTACGGTCCACACGCGGCTAACGTCGTCGGCCTGACCGACCAGACCGACCTGTTCTCGACCATGAAAGCCGCCCTGAGTCTGAAATAAGTCGCTGCCGGTGGCGAAATCGCGTCACCGGCTGGTTTTTTTTCTATCTGCGTCCAGACTTACAACGATCCACTCACAGAAGGATGGTGCGATGAAAATAACCTTACTAATGACTCTACTGTTTGGCTTGATCTTTATCAGCGCGGTTGGCGCGGCAGAAAAAACGCCCACTCCACAGCAGCAAAAGATGACGGACTGCAATCAGCAAGCGTCAGCCAAAGCGCTGAAAGGAGATGAGCGCAAAACGTTTATGAGCCAGTGCCTGAAAAAAGAGACCACTACGTCGCAAGGAAAAGCGCTCACCCCTCAGCAGCAGAAGATGAGCGACTGCAACAAAGCGGCCTCGGCAAAATCGTTGAAGGGTGATGAACGCAGTACCTTCATGAGTACCTGCCTGAAGAAAGCCTGAAAAAAAAGGGAGCGCCTGCGCGCTCCCTTCTTCTTTGAACACTCAGGGCATTGCTGCCTACCCTCTCAGGCTCAGGAGCGGCTCAGTTTCTCTGATTTCTCCATACACTGGGTGATGGCTTCGATCACCGCGGAGCGGAACCCTTTCTCTTCCAGTACGCGGACGGCTTCGATGGTGGTCCCGCCAGGCGAGCAGACCATATCTTTCAGCGCCCCCGGATGCTCGCCGCTCTCCAGCACCATTTTGGCGGAGCCCATTACCGCCTGGGCGGCGAATTTATAGGCCTGGGCGCGCGGCATGCCGCCGAGGACGGCGGCATCGGCCATCGCTTCGATAAACATAAAGACATAGGCCGGCGCGGAGCCGCTCGCGCCCACCACCGGATGGATCATCGGCTCGGCAATTTGCTCCGCCTGGCCAAAGCAGCGGAAAATGGTCAGCACTTCGGCCACATCTTCGCTGCTCACCAGCGCGTTAGGCGTGACGGAGGTCATACCGGCGTTGACCAGTGACGGCGTATTGGGCATCGCGCGAATAATTTTGCGATCGTGACCGAGGGCGCGCGCCAGTTGCTCAAGCGTGACCCCGGCGGCGATGGAGACCACCAGCGACTCTTTATTCAGGCTTGAGGCGACGTCGCCCAGCACTTTGGTCATGATCCCCGGCTTAACCGCGCCGAAGACGATATCGGCAATCTGCGCCACTTCCTGAGCGCTCCCGGCGGCGTTGATGCCATACTGGTCGCGCAGAGCCGCAACCTTATCCGGCGACGGGGTGTAGACCCAGATTTGTCCCGGCTGTACCTGGCCGCTGGCGATCAGTCCACCCAGAATGGCCTTACCCATATTGCCGCAGCCGATAAAGCCAATTTTCTTATCCATCACCATTCCCCTCTGCTTTTTTCGTTACGATCTGATTAGCTTACCATCCTGCGCTTTCATGGGGGAGAAAAGCAGGTAACATTGGCGTCACTTATTGCAGGTAACAGGAGCTGGCATGGCTATTTGGGTAGATGCGGACGCGTGTCCGAACGTGATTAAAGAGATTTTGTTCCGCGCGGCAGAGCGTACCCAGACCCCGGTGACGCTGGTGGCGAATCAGCCGCTGCGCGTGCCGCCGTCGCGTTTCATCCGCACTCTGCGGGTTGAGCAAGGTTTTGACGTGGCGGATAACGAAATCGTTCGCCAGTGCGCGGCGGGAGATTTAGTCATCACCGCCGACATCCCGCTGGCGGCAGAGGTGCTGGCGAAGGGCGGGGCGGCGCTGAATCCGCGCGGGGAACGTTACAGCGAGGCGACGATCCGCGAGCGCCTGACGATGCGGGATTTTATGGAGACATTACGGGCCAGCGGCGTTCAGACCGGCGGCCCGGATAGTTTATCGCAGCGCGACCGGCAACAGTTTGCCGCCGAGCTGGAGAAGTGGTTGCTGGCGGTTAAGCGTCAGCAGGGTTAAACCCAGCTATCGTCGTCGCTGCCAATATCATCGTCGCCAAAGCCGGCGTCGAAGTCGTCGTTCCAGGTGTTGTCGGCAAGGAACTGATCGTCTCCCTGGCGGAACGGATCGTCACCCGCGGTGGCGTCCTGCGCGGCGGCATCAGGCTGCGGCTGCTCTTCGATGATATTAACGATCTCCTGCGGGTGCGAGCCGCTGAACATGTTGGTCAGCATATTGCCCAGCACCACGCCGCCCGCTACGCCTGCGGCCGTTTGCAGCGCGCCCGCCATAAAGCCGCCGCCGCGTGCCGCTGCCTGCGGGGCATAGTTCGGTTGCTGTTGCGGCGAGGCATACTGCGGCTGGGCGCTGGCTTGCGGGCGACCGTATTGCTCCGCGCCCGGGATGGGGTCAGAACCGCGTGACGAGCCGCCACCGCCAAACAGGCCGGAGAGGAATCCGCCGCTGCTGGGCTTCGCCGCCTGCAGCTGGCTGACCTGGCTCTCCAGCGCCTGGATGCGATCGTTAAGCTGTTTAATCGCGGCTTCCTGGATAAGAATGGTTTGCGCCATATAGTAGGGGGCCGCCGGCTGCGCGCTCACATGTTGGGCAATCCGCTCCTCGGCGCTGGTATCGCGCGATGCACTGTGCGCCTCAGCCTCTTTTAGCCGGGAAAACAGTCCATCAATAAGGCGTTGTTCTTCAGATTGCATGTTACATTCCTCTGTCACACTGTCGAATAGGCATCAGGGTGCGTCTGAAACACGATGTTGTAAATATGTTGCTTCGTAAAGCTATGCATAAATGTGTTACCGTTTACGCCAGCGTTGGATAAAAAATAACGCCCAGCCGAAAGTAAAGCTGGTTAAACACTTAATGCAATGATAAGTTTACATCAAGAGCCCCTTTTGTCACTGTGGTGATGGGGTGTAAAGAAGTTGTGTAACGTTTTGTTTACGACTACGTTACGGAACAAACAGCGATAATACGTTCTTTCGTTTTCATATTTTACGACAGGCGGAACCAGGGGGTCTTCGGTCATGACACAGCCAATCTTTCTCATCGGGCCACGCGGCTGCGGTAAAACCACCGTCGGTCATGCGCTGGCGCGAGCGCGGCATTTTCAGTTCTCCGATACCGATCATCGGCTGCAGGCCCATGAGCAGCGGACGGTGGCAGAGATCGTGCAGGCAGAAGGGTGGGCGCGTTTTCGCGAACTGGAGACCCTGTCGCTGAAGGCCGTGACTCTGCCGAATACGGTGATCGCCACCGGCGGCGGTATTGTGCTGGCGGAAGGTAATCGCCAGTTTATGCGGGAGAACGGCGTGGTGATCTATCTGCAGGCCTCGGTTTCGGCGCTCATTGATCGTCTGGAGGCCTACCCAAAAGCCGAACAGCGTCCGACGCTCACCGGTAAGCCGGTACGTGAGGAAGTGGGCGAGGTGTTGGCGCAGCGCGAAGCCTTATACCGTGATGCCGCCCATCATATTGTCGATGCCACGGCCTCCCCGGATCGGGTGGTGGAGCAGATTATGACCATGCTGTGCGGCGCGACGGCAACCCCGGTAAGTTAAGAATTTACTTACATTAAGGCGGCGAGGGGCGCCTATACTTGATAGTTCTGATACCAGAAGAAGGAAGAACTATGCCAAACAGGCCCCCATATCCGAGAGAAGCGCGCGTGGTTGCGGTAGAGAAAGGCCCGCAGGGTCAGACCGTCACCTGGTATCAACTCCGCGCGGATTATCCTGAACCCAATTCGCTGATCAGCGAACATCCTACCGAGCAGGAAGCCGTGGATGCCAAGCGGCGCTATGAAGATCCTGATAAGTCGTAACCCCTGAGCCCGGATTGCCGGCCATACTGGCAATATCGGGCGTATCTCACATTTTTTATTTATCAGTCGTACTAATGAATATCTAACACACGGATTTTTCAGGCACGCCGCTGTCGCCCGGCAATCTTTACATTCAACCGCGGCGCGGAACTGCTACGCTTCTCGACGGTTGATTTTTACTCACCAGGGGGGCGGATGCCGTGTGTGGTAAGTCTGTCTTGAAGCAGTGGTAGTGAAAAGGTACATGATATGAGTAGTGCAACGATGGCAATTTTGACCATCGGCGTTGTGCCGCTGGCGGGAGTGTTGCCGCTCCTGACCGAACATATCAGGGAAGAACAGATCACCCACATTAGTTTGCTGGGCGATATGACACATGCTGAGGTAACCAAAGAGTACGCGGTGGGTGACGGCGAGCAGGGCCTGCTGACCTTGCTCAATGATAACCAGCTGGTGATGGTATCGCGGCAGAAAATTGAACGCGATATCCGCAGCGTGATCGCGATGCTGGATCGGCAGAACTATGATGTGATCCTGTTGCTTAGCTCCGAACAGTTAAGCGGTTTTACCACCCACCATGCGATCCTTCTTGAGCCGCAGCGGATCATCCCGCCGCTGGTGGCGTCGATCGTCGATGGGCATCAGGTGGGGGTGATCGTGCCGGTGGAAGAGATCATGCCTATGCAGCGGCAAAAGTGGCTCTCGCTGGAAAAGTCGCCGTACTACGCGCTGGCCAACCCTTTTACCGGCAGCGACAGTGAGTTATTAAGCGCCGGCAAAACGCTGCTGGAGCAGGGCGCCGACGTGCTGGTGCTCGACTGTCTCGGTTACTATCAGCATCACCGCGATGTGTTACAAAAAGCCCTGGACGTCCCGGTTTTGCTGTCGAATGTGCTGGTTTCCCGACTGGCGGCAGAACTATTGGTCTAATGTGTTAATTTCACGTGACAGGGGCAAGGAGCGCCCCCTATATTGAGCCTTTAACCGACGATCAGAAGGGCTTGTTTATGCTTCAAAGCAATGAATACTTTGACGGAAAAGTGAAATCCATTGGCTTCACCAGCAGCAGTACCGGTCGCGCCAGCGTTGGCGTGATGGCGGAAGGGGAATACACCTTTGGTACGGCGCAGCCGGAAGAGATGACGGTGGTCAGCGGGGCGCTGAATGTCCTGCTGCCGGGTGAGACTGAGTGGAAAGTTTACGCCGCCGGCGAAGTTTTCAATGTACCAGGCAACAGCGAATTTCATCTGCAGGTGGCTGAGCCAACCTCTTATCTGTGCCGCTATCTGTAAGCCAGAGTGACACCCGGCGCCTGCCGCCGGGTTGTTTTTTCCTTCCTGCCTGGCAGGAAGGAAAGCGGCGCTTAGCGCTGCGCTTCGCCGCCGAGCCCTTCTACCAGGCTTTGGATCAGGGCAGCCAGCTCGCCGGTCATTAAGATAAAGTCGGCGTCAAAGCGCTGGGCGAAATCCTCCCGATCGATATCTTCGTTTTGGTCACGTAATTCATCGCAGAACTTGAGGCGCTTAATTGACGCATCGTCGCAGATCACAAACTGAATACGCTGCTGCCAGTCCAGCGCCAGCTTGGTGACGACCTTCCCGGCCTCAATGTGCACGGCGATTTCGTCGCTGACCAGATCCTGTTTCTTGGCGCGGATCACGCCGCCATCTTCCAGCATCGCTTTCAGCTCGGCTTCATCCAGCAGCTGGAAGCCCTGCGCCACGGTGCCGGAGCGGACCCACTCGGTCAGCGTCAGCTCAATCGGATTCTCCAGGGTCAGCGGCACCACCGGCAGCGAACCGAGGGTTTTACGCAGCAGGGCCAGAGTGTCTTCCGCTTTCTTCGCGCTGGCGCAGTCGACCATGATCAGGCCGTTAACGGTATCGATCCACATCATCGTCTGGCTGAAGCGGCTGAAGGCGCGCGGCAGCAGCGAGTGCAACACTTCATCTTTCAGGGAATCTTTCTCGGTCTTCTTCAGCTTGCGGCCCTGATCGGCTTCCAGCTTCTGGATCTTCGCCTCCAGCGCCTGCTTGATCACCGGCGACGGCAGGATCTTTTCTTCTTTACGCGCGCAGATAATGATCTGGCCGTTTGCCGTATGCGTCAGCGCGTCGCTGTGCGATCCCATCGGCGACACCCAACCGGTTTTCGCCATATCCTGGCTGCCACACGGGGTAAATGTCAGCTCGGCCAGCTGTTTTTCCATCTCCTCGGCGCGCAATTCGATATCGCGGCTGAGACGGTAAACCATTAAATTTTTGAACCACAGCATGATAATTTCCACGGCTTTGTCGTTAAATCAGGCGGGCATGATAGCGAATTGTCGCTATGCTTGCATTGTTAATCGGGGTGAGGAGCTGAGCGTGCGTATTGGTATTGATTTAGGTGGAACAAAAACCGAAGTGATAGCCCTGAGCGACCAGGGAGAGCAGCTGTTTCGCCACCGGTTACCCACGCCGCGTGAGGACTACCGGCAAACCATCGAGACTATCGCCACCCTGGTGGCGATGGCCGAGCAGGCGACCGGGCAGCAGGGTACCGTGGGGATGGGCATTCCTGGCGCAATTTCGCCCTATACCGGGGTGGTGAAAAACGCCAACTCGACCTGGCTCAACGGCCAGCCCTTTGATAAGGATCTCAGCCTGCGCCTTGAGCGTGAAGTCCGGCTGGCCAACGACGCCAACTGTCTGGCGGTGTCGGAGGCGGTGGACGGCGCGGCGGCGGGGGCGCAAACGGTGTTTGCGGTGATTATCGGCACTGGCTGCGGCGCCGGGGTGGCGCTCAACGGGCGGGCGCATATCGGCGGCAACGGTAACGCCGGCGAGTGGGGGCATAACCCGCTGCCGTGGATGAACGACGATGAGCTGCGCTATCGTGCGGAAGTGCCCTGCTACTGCGGTAAACAGGGATGTATCGAAACCTTTATCTCCGGCACCGGCTTTGCCACCGACTACCAGCGGCTGAGCGGCAAGGGGTTAACCGGCAGCGAGATTATGCGTCTGGTGGGCGAAGGTGACGAAAAGGCCGAACTGGCGCTGAGCCGCTATGAACAGCGGCTGGCGAAATCGCTGGCCCACGTGGTGAATATCCTCGACCCGGACGTTATCGTGCTGGGCGGCGGGATGAGCAACGTCGAGCGTCTGTATCAAACGGTACCGGACCTGGTGAAGCAGTGGGTCTTCGGCGGCGAGTGTGAAACGCCGATCCGCAAAGCGTTGCACGGTGACTCCAGCGGAGTACGCGGCGCGGCCTGGCTGTGGCCGCTCCAGGGGACCTGAACCGCTCCCCCTCACCCCGGCCCTCTCCCTGCAGGGAGAGGGAGAAAAGCGGTACGGTGCGGGTGGTAGAGGCAGTGGCCGGGAACCCCTCATCCTGCAGGGAGAGGGGAATCGCAATAGCGTGCGAAATTACAGACCGGCGCCGGACGGTTCCCTCTCCCTCCGGGAGAGGGTTAGGGTGAGGGGACATCGCAATAATTCAGACCTCACTCCACCGCAAACACTCTGTCCAGCCGACTGTAGCCCAGGCCATTTATCTTCTTCACTTTGATCTGCACCGGAATACGTTCCTTCATTGCCTCCACGTGGCTGATCACCCCGATAATTTTGCCACTGGCGTTAAGGGCATCCAGGGCGTCCAGCGCCGTATCCAGCGTTTCGCTGTCGAGGGTGCCAAAGCCTTCATCGAGAAACAGGGAGTCAATCCGTGTCTTATGGCTCACCAGGTCTGACAGCGCCAGGGCCAGCGCCAGGCTGACGAGGAAACTTTCGCCGCCGGAGAGGGTGCGGGTGTCGCGCACGGCGTCGGCCTGCCAGGTATCGACAACCTCCAGCTCCAGCGCCTCGCTGGCCTTGCGTTGCAGCAGATAGCGGCCGTGCAGGCGGTTGAGCTGCTGGTTTGCCAGCCAGACCAGATTATCCAGCGTCAGCCCCTGGGCGAATTTGCGGAACCGGTCGCCGGTGCTGGAGCCGATCAGCGAATTCAGATAGCCCCAGTCGTCCGCCAGCTGCGCCGCCTCTGCAATCTGCTGCCCCAGCGCCTGCTGCTGCTGGCGGCTTTCATTATCCTGCCTGAGCTGCTGGCGGATCTCACCCTGACGGGTCGTGTTGTCCCGCAGCCGCTGGGCCAGGGCGTGCAGCTGCGTTTGCAGGGTGGGGCCGTCCGCGTCTGATCCTTGCGGCCGCAGCGCCAGATGCGCCTGTTGCTGCTGAGTCGCCTGCTCGCAGAGCACCGTCGCTTGCTGAAGCTGCTGCTCAAGCGACTGTTTTAACTGCGTCAGCCGCTGGGCGGTCTCGTCATCCAGCAGCGCGGCGAGGAACGCCTCCCGATCGTTGAAGCGGCTGGCGGCCAGGGCAGTCGTGAATTGCGTCTGTGACTGATGTACGCGCGCCGTTTCTTCGGTCTCCAGTTGCTGCTGGGCGACAAGCTGGCTGTGCAGCGACAGGCATTCCTCGTGGATTTCGCGCCAGTTGTCCGGGATCACCGGCTCAGCCTCCGCGTCATCCTCATCGCCGGGCGGCAGCGTATCGAGCAGCGGTTTCAGGGCGGCGATCTGCTCCTGGAGCACGCCATGCCGCGTCTGTTGCGCCTGCCACCGGGCAAATTCGCTTTCGCGAGCGTGCAGCCAGGCGGCTTCTGCGCCTTCTTCCGGCAGGCTGAGCGACAGCGTCTGCAGGGCGTTCTCCAGCCCCTGGCGCGTGGTCTCCAGCTGCTGGTGAGCCTGGCGCTCCAGCGCTTGCTGGTCGTTGAGCTGGCTCTGTAACATCAGACGCTGGCTGAGCTGATAGAGCTGCTGCTCGTAGCGCTCCTGCTCCTGCATCCAGTCGTTTATCTCTTGCGCAATATCCCGCGTGACCTGCAGAGCGGCGCAGGTTTCCTGCCACGCTTTAGTGAGCGCTTGCTCTTCCTCTGTGAGCCGCCGGGCCGCTTCGGTCTCACGCTGGAGCTGCTGCGTCAGGGCGTTGACCTGCCCGAGGACCAGCAGACCTTCTTCTTTCAGCGCGGCGACCTCTTTTTCCAGCGCGTCGCGGCGGCGCTGATTATCCGTGACCGTTAGCGAGGCGTATTGCTCAATCGCCGGATGTTCACAGGATCCGCACAGCGGGCAGGGCTTCCCCGCCTCAAGCCGGGCGCGGTAACCTTCCAGATCTTTAATCGTTTCTTCCCGCTGGCAGAGCGCCTTCAGGTCGAGATAGTGCTGGTTTTTGTCTTTATATTGCTCCCGACGTTGCGTCAGGGTGGCATTGAGTTTTGCCTGCTCCGTTTGCGCCTGCTGGATGTTCTCGGCGCTCTGCCGCAGGCGTTTGTGCAACTGCTGATGCTGTTCATGCAGGGAGAGCAGCCGCTGGCGCAGCGGCCGCGATTGCGTTTGCTGCGCCATCGCCGCCGCGACTTCCTCTGCGGACAATGACAGGGAGCTGGCCGGCAGAGCGCTTAGTTTCTGGCGCAGCGCGGCCAGGCGGGTGGTCTGAGCCGTTAGCTGCTGTTTATCGCGCGTCAGTTGCGAGAATTGCGCCCGCCAGCCGGCAATCTCCTGTCCCCATAAGCGGAATCGGTCATGGGCCGCCAGCCACTGCGCCAGGTCCGTCAGTTCAGCCTGACGCTGCTGCTGAGCGTGCAGGGCGCTGCGGCGGATGCGCGCGCGCTGCGCGGTGCAGGCAAGTAAGCGAGCATTTACTTCGTTGATCCGTTGCCGGGTTTGCGCCAGACCTGCCACCTGTTCCTGCTGACGCTCCCACAGGGGGCGCAGTTGGGCGGCCGGCTGGGCCAGCTCAAGCTTCGCCAGCGCCGGGGCGGCGTCGGTCAGCGCCTGGCGGGCCTGCTGCTGCCGGCTAACCGCCTGCTGGTGCTGCTGCGCCAGCTCGTCGCAGCGCGTCAGCCACTGAAGCTGCTGTTGCTGGTTTTGCTGCTGCGTTAGCAGGGTTTTTTCTTCGTCAGTGAGTACCTGCAAACTTTCCTGCAGCGCCTGCTGCTGCGCTTCCGTCAGCAGAACGATGCCCGCCGCCTGGGCTTCGAACTTCTCCAGCGCGTGGCGAGCAGCTTTGTGCTGTTCGTAGACCATGGCCGAAATCTGGCCGTAGATTTCCGTGCCGGTCAGCTCCTCCAGCAGCTCCGCGCGATCGCTCGGCTTCGCGTTCAGGAAGGCGGCAAATTGTCCCTGGGAAAGCAGCATCGAGCGGGTGAAACGGCCATAGTCGAGCCCGGTGAGCGTCGCGGTTTGCTCCAGTTTGTCCGAGACCTTATCGGCGAGGATTTTGCCGTCGGCGCAGCGTGCCAGCTCGACGCGGGGCGCCTGCAGATTGCCATCCGGTTGGTTGCGTGCCCGGTTCTGGCTCCAGAAAGCGCGGTAGGCGGTGCCTTTGACTTCAAACTCGACTTCCGCCAGACATTCGGCGGTATCGCGGGTCATCAGGTCATTTTGCGACTGGGAAACTTTATTCAGGCGCGGCGTCTCGTGATAAAGCGCCAGGCAAATGGCATCGAGCAGGGTGGTTTTGCCGGCGCCGGTGGCGCCGGTAATGGCGAACAGGCCGTTGCTGACGAACGGCTCGGCGGTAAAGTCTATCTTCCATTCACCCTTCAGGGAGTTGAGGTTTTTCAGACGCAGACTGAGGATTTTCATGCGTTTTCGTCCTCCGCGGTGAGCGTATGCAGCGTATGGGTGAACAGCTCGTGCAGCCGGGCGCGCTTGTCATCGTCAATCTCGGTCAGCGCCAGCCGGCGCTCGAACACCTCTTCCACCTTCAGTTCGCTGAGGGTCTCCCGCTGGGCGTTGAGCAATATTTTCTCGCGCTGCTCGCGGCTGCGGCGTACCAGCAACACTTCCACCGGCAGATCCTCCGTCAGCGCCTGAATATGACGCTGAATATCGTGCAGGTAGTCCTCGGTGGTGATTTCGATATCCAGCCACACCGGCGGGTCCTGCTCGACGCCGCGCCACTGCTCCAGCTGGGCGGTGATGGCGGCCAGATCGCCTTTGATCACTGCCAGCGGCTGGGTCACGGGCACCTCCAGGGTTTCCACGGCGCTGAGGCACCCGTCGTTAAAACTCACCAGGTGCACCGATTTGGCTTTGCCGGTTTCATCGAAGCTCAGCGGCAGCGGCGAGCCGCTGTAGCGGATGTGCTCGCAGCCACCGACCACCTGCGCCCGATGAATATGGCCCAGAGCAATGTAGTCGGCAGGCGGGAAGTGTTGCGCCGGAAAGGCATCCAGCGTGCCGATGTAAATGTCGCGGACGGCATCGCTTTTGCTGGCGCCGACGGTGGTCAGGTGGCCGCTGGCAATGATGGGCAGCGGCCGATCGCCGCGCAGCGCGCAGGCCTGCTGATACTGCTCCTGATAATAGTCGCTGATGGCGTGCAGTAGCTGTTGCTGTTTTTCCCGACCGGAGTGGCCGGCCTGACTGGTAACCAGCTCGCGGGGGCGTAAAAACGGCACCGGGCAAAAGATGGCGCCAGGGGTGCCGTCGCGCAACGGCAGCTCAATGGGCGCGTAGCCGGCGTTCGCCACCACGGTGGTGTGCAAAAAGGCGAGAATATCGCGGGACTCATTGAGCATCGCCACTGAATCGTGATTGCCCGCCAGCACCACCAGGCGACAGCCGGTCTGCTGCAACTGGACGACAAAACGGTTATACAGCTCGCGGGCATAGCTCGGCGGCGAGCCGGTATCAAAAATATCGCCAGCCACGATAATGGCGTCGACTTTATGCTCCTGCGCGCGGGCCAGCAGCCAGGTAAGAAAAGCGTCGTGTTCTGCCGCGCGGCTTTTGCTGTAAAAATTCTGGCCCAAATGCCAGTCGGAGGTGTGAAGGAGGCGCATAAATCTTCCCTAGCGAAAAAAGCATGGGCGGCAGTATATCATTTGTCGGCGCGGGGTAAGTCCGCGTCATGCTTCAAATTACCCGATCATCAGACCGTCATTTTTTTCATAAATCTGTCACAAAAGTGACGCATAATGACGCCGCACTTCTATACTGATGGCTAAAAAACACAGGGTAAATAATGGCGAGAAGAATTCTGGTCGTTGAAGATGAAGCTCCAATCCGCGAAATGGTCTGCTTTGTTCTGGAGCAAAATGGCTTTCAGCCCGTCGAGGCGGAAGATTATGACAGCGCGGTGAATCAACTCAATGAACCCTGGCCTGATTTGATTCTCCTTGACTGGATGCTGCCGGGTGGTTCGGGGCTGCAGTTTATTAAGTTGCTCAAGCGCGAGGCGATGACGCGGGATATCCCGGTTGTGATGCTGACCGCGCGTGGAGAAGAAGAGGATCGTGTTCGCGGCCTGGAGACCGGCGCGGACGACTACATTACCAAGCCTTTCTCACCGAAAGAGCTGGTGGCGCGAATCAAAGCGGTGATGCGCCGTATTTCGCCGATGGCGGTGGAAGAGGTGATCGAAATGCAGGGTCTGAGCCTCGACCCTTCGTCGCATCGGGTGATGACCGGCGACAGTCCGCTGGACATGGGGCCGACGGAATTTAAATTATTGCACTTCTTTATGACCCATCCTGAGCGAGTGTACAGCCGCGAGCAGCTGCTGAACCACGTCTGGGGAACCAACGTCTATGTGGAAGACCGCACGGTGGACGTCCATATTCGCCGCCTGCGCAAAGCGCTGGAACACAGTGGCCATGATCGCATGGTGCAAACGGTTCGCGGCACGGGGTATCGTTTCTCCGCCCGTTTCTGAATTTTGACAGGAGTGTGACCCGTGCTGGAACGGCTGTCATGGAAAAGGCTGGCGCTGGAGCTCTTTTTAGCGTGTATTCCGGCCCTGATTCTGGGGGCGTTTGTGGGTCATCTGCCGTGGTTTTTACTGGCGGCAGTGACCGGTTTGCTGATCTGGCATTTCTGGAATTTGATGCGCCTGTCGTGGTGGTTGTGGGTGGATCGGAGCATGACTCCTCCGCCTGGACGCGGCAGCTGGGAGCCGCTGCTGTATGGTCTGCATCAGATGCAGATGCGTAATAAAAAGCGTCGACGCGAGCTGGGAAGCCTGATTAAACGCTTTCGCAGCGGGGCGGAATCGCTGCCGGATGCGGTTGTACTGACCACGGAAGAGGGGGCCATTTTCTGGTGTAATGGCCTGGCGCAGCAGATTTTAAACCTGCGCTGGCCGGACGACAGTGGCCAAAATATTCTCAACCTCCTGCGTTATCCCGAGTTCGCCAACTATCTGAAACAGCGTGATTTTTCTAAGCCACTCAACCTGGTGCTGAATAACGCTCGCCATCTGGAAATTCGCGTGATGCCTTACACCGACAAGCAGTGGCTGATGGTGGCGCGCGACGTGACGCAGATGCATCAGCTGGAAGGGGCGCGGCGGAACTTTTTCGCCAACGTCAGCCATGAACTGCGCACCCCGCTGACGGTGCTGCAGGGCTATCTGGAGATGATGCAGGAGCAGGTACTGGAGGGGGCGACGCGGGAAAAAGCCCTGCACACCATGCGAGAGCAAACTCAGCGTATGGAAGGGCTGGTGAAGCAGTTGCTGACGCTGTCGCGCATTGAAGCCGCGCCGGCGCTGGCGATGAATGACCGCATCGACGTGCCGATGATGCTGCGGGTGGTGGAGCGCGAGGCGCAAACTCTCAGCCAGGAGAAACAGACGCTGATCTTCACCGTTGACGAGCAGCTCAAGGTGCTGGGTAATGAGGAGCAACTGCGCAGCGCCATTTCCAATCTGGTCTATAACGCGGTGAACCACACCCCGCCGGGGACCGAAATTCGCGTCAGCTGGCAGCGGACCCCGCAGGGGGCGCTGTTCAGCGTCGAGGATAATGGGCCAGGCATTGCGCCAGAGCATATTCCCCGTTTGACCGAGCGTTTTTATCGGGTGGATAAAGCTCGCTCCCGGCAAACGGGGGGCAGCGGCCTGGGACTGGCGATCGTCAAACACGCGGTCAACCATCATGACAGCCGGCTGGAGATCGACAGCACGGTGGGCAAGGGAACCCGTTTTAGCTTCCTGCTCCCGGAACGATTAATTGCCAGAAACGACGCCTGATCGGCGTGCTGTCAGCTTATCTTGCCAATGACCAGCCCCGGCTGGTCATTTTCGTTGGCATCCCTTTTTTCCTCGCCTATTTAATGAACGCGTGCTGCTTTTTTGTTCGCATGATAAGCCACGGGTTTTCCATCAATATGGTAAATGATTCTGGTGTGAAACTGATAACCAGCATAATCATCTGCTTTTGCGATCGTGCCTTGCTTTAAAACGTTATAAGCGTTTAAATTGCGCCTGCGCAGTCGATGACAGACTGCTTTTGCGTGGTAATACCAAAAACAATTCTTTCCCACGCCGCTTCGGGAGCATATCTCGCTGAGTTTACCGGCAATGGCCGCTGTATCGTCCCTGAGAGGGGAGCGCGGTATTTTTCCATTTTTTACAACACCACATCCACAGGCAGTAATGAATTTATGACCCATCAGTTAAAATCTCGCGACATCATAGCGTTGGGCTTTATGACCTTCGCGTTGTTTGTTGGCGCAGGCAACATAATTTTCCCTCCGATGGTTGGCTTACAGGCGGGCGAGCACGTCTGGACAGCGGCGATCGGCTTCCTGATCACTGCGGTGGGTCTGCCGGTGCTGACGGTGGTGGCGCTGGCGAAAGTCGGCGGCGGCGTTGAAAGCCTGAGCACCCCGATTGGTAAAGTGGCGGGTATCCTGCTGGCGGTGGTGTGTTATCTCGCGGTGGGACCGCTGTTCGCGACCCCGCGCACCGCGACCGTCTCCTTTGAGGTCGGTATTGCGCCGCTGACCGGCGACGGCCCGCTGCCGCTGCTGATCTACAGCGTTATCTATTTCGCGCTGGTGATTCTGGTCTCCCTCTATCCGGGCAAACTGCTGGACACCGTGGGTAACTTCCTTGCGCCGCTGAAAATTATCGCCCTGATTGTGCTGGCGGTCGCGGCCATCATCTGGCCAGCGGGCCCGATCAGCGACGCGCTGGAAGCGTATCGTACGGCGCCATTCTCCAATGGCTTCGTCAACGGCTACCTGACCATGGATACCCTCGGCGCGATGGTGTTCGGGATCGTGATTGTCAATGCGGCACGCTCCCGCGGCGTCAGCGAAGCGCGTCTGTTGACCCGCTACACCGTCTGGGCTGGCCTGATGGCAGGCGTTGGCCTGACGCTGCTGTACCTGGCGTTGTTCCGTCTGGGTTCTGACAGCGCCACTCTCGTGGACCAGTCCGCCAACGGCGCGGCCATTCTGCACTCCTACGTGCAGCACACCTTCGGCGGGGCGGGCAGCTTCCTGCTGGCGGCGCTGATCTTCATCGCTTGTCTGGTGACGGCGGTGGGCCTGACCTGCGCCTGCGCCGAGTTCTTTGCCCAGTATCTGCCGTTCTCCTATCGCACGCTGGTCTTTATCCTTGGCCTGTTCTCGATGGCGGTCTCCAATCTGGGGCTGAGCCATCTGATTCAGGTGTCAATTCCGGTGCTGACCGCTATCTATCCGCCGTGTATCGCACTGGTTGTATTAAGCTTTACCCGCAGTTGGTGGCATAATTCGTCCCGCGTTATCGCGCCGGCCATGTTTATCAGTCTGATGTTTGGTATCATTGACGGGATTAAGTCATCGGCGTTTGCCGCGATTCTGCCGGCCTGGACCGCGCGTCTGCCGCTGGCGGAGCAGGGCCTGGCCTGGCTGATGCCCACCGCCGTGATGGTGTTCCTCGCGGTGATCTGGGATCGTGCAGCCGGACGTCAGGTGACTTCCAGCGCCCATTAACAGGCGTTAAGGAAAAGCGTTTAACCACGGGACTTCGGGTTCCGTGGTTTTTTATTTTTTGTGTTAAACGGCATTGAAAAACCACGATGGAAAGTAGTAACAAGCTTAAGCGCGGGCTAAGCACCCGGCATATCCGCTTTATGGCCCTGGGTTCCGCCATCGGCACCGGGCTTTTTTACGGCTCAGCCGACGCCATTAAGATGGCCGGACCCAGCGTGCTGTTGGCCTACATTATCGGTGGCGTCGCGGCATATATCATTATGCGGGCGCTCGGTGAGATGTCGGTGCATAACCCTGCCGCCAGCTCATTTTCCCGCTATGCCCAGGAAAACCTCGGCGGACTGGCGGGCTATATCACCGGCTGGACCTACTGCTTCGAAATCCTGATCGTCGCCATCGCCGACGTCACCGCCTTCGGTATCTACATGGGCGTCTGGTTCCCGACGGTGCCGCACTGGATCTGGGTGCTCAGCGTGGTACTGATCATCTGCGCCGTCAACCTGATGAGCGTCAAGGTGTTTGGTGAGCTGGAGTTCTGGTTCTCGTTCTTCAAAGTGGCCACCATTATCATCATGATCCTCGCCGGGTTCGGCATTATTATCTGGGGGATCGGCAACGGCGGCCAGCCGACCGGCATTCATAACCTGTGGAGCAACGGCGGCTTCTTCAGCAACGGCTGGCTGGGGATGGTGATGTCGCTGCAGATGGTGATGTTCGCCTACGGCGGCATCGAAATCATCGGTATTACCGCCGGTGAGGCGAAAGACCCGGAGAAATCCATTCCGCGCGCGATCAACTCGGTGCCGATGCGTATTCTGGTGTTCTACGTCGGCACACTGTTCGTCATTATGTCCATCTATCCGTGGAATCAGGTGGGAACCGACGGCAGCCCCTTTGTCCTGACCTTCCAGCATCTGGGCATTACCTTCGCGGCCAGTATTCTTAACTTCGTGGTCCTGACAGCCTCCCTGTCGGCGATTAACTCCGACGTGTTCGGCGTGGGCCGTATGCTGCACGGTATGGCTGAGCAGGGCAGCGCGCCGAAGGTGTTCGCTAAAACGTCGCGCCGCGGTATTCCGTGGGTGACGGTGATAGTGATGACTATTGCGCTGTTGTTTGCGGTGTATCTCAATTACATCATGCCGGAAAACGTCTTCCTGGTGATCGCCTCCCTGGCCACCTTCGCCACGGTGTGGGTGTGGATTATGATCCTGTTGTCCCAGATTGCCTTCCGCCGCCGTCTGTCGCCCGAAGAGGTCAAGGCGCTGAAATTCAAAGTGCCCGGCGGAGTGGTGACCACGGTAGTCGGCCTGGTGTTCCTGGCCTTTATTATCGCCCTGATCGGCTATCATCCGGATACCCGTATCTCGCTGTATGTCGGTATGGCGTGGATCGGCCTGCTGCTGCTGGGCTGGGTCTTTAAGACCCGTCGCGATCGCCGCCTGGCGCAGGCACAGTAAATGCACCGCCCCGGTCAGCATCACGCGACCGGGGCGGCTTGCAGTCCCGCGTCCTCCCCCGTTATCCTCCCCCAAAAAATCCTGTGATGATGAGTTCTGCGCCTGACGGCTATGGCAAGGTGTGCCCATTCTGCACAATGAGGATTCACGATGTTGAAGGCATGGCACCTTCCGGTTGCACCCTTTATCAAGGTGCAACAGGACCGACTGTTTATTACCCTGTGGTTAAGCGGTGAGTCGCTGCCGCAGCGGATCACGCTGCGCGCGGAAGAGGATAACGAAGAGCTGTCGCTGCCGATGCAGCGGCTCCGTCAGGCGCCGCAGCCAGGCGTGGTGGCATGGCGCGGTGAAATCTCTCTCGCCAGCGGCCAGCCGCGCCGCCGCTACAGCTTTAAGCTGCTGTGGGCCGACCATCAGCGCTGGTTTACGCCACAAGGTTTCACCCGTTTCCCGCCGGCCAGGCTGGAACAGTTTGCCATTGACCTGCCGGACGCCGGCCCGCAGTGGGTGGCCGATCAGGTGTTCTATCAGATTTTCCCCGATCGCTTTGCCCGCAGCGCCGCGCGTGACGCCGACCAGGATGCGGTCTATTACCATCACGCGGCGGGACGGGAGATTGTGCGCAAGGCATGGGACGAACCGCTAACCGGTGAGGCGGGCGGGTCGACGTTCTACGGCGGCGATCTCGACGGCGTCAGCGAAAAACTTCCCTACCTGAAGCAACTCGGCGTCACCGCCCTCTATCTGAACCCGGTTTTCGCCGCCCCCAGCGTGCATAAATACGATACCGAGGATTATCGGCGCGTCGATCCGCAGTTTGGCGGCGACGCGGCGCTGCTCCGGCTGCGCCACAACACCCAGCGGGTGGGGATGCGCATGATCCTCGACGGGGTGTTCAACCATACCGGCGATTCCCATCCCTGGTTCGACCGACACCAACAGGGCTGCGGCGGCGCCGGCCATTATCCGGACTCCCCGTGGCGCGACTGGTTTACCTTCTCAGAGGAGGGGCAGGCGCACAACTGGCTGGGCTATGCCAGTCTGCCGAAGCTCGACTATCGCTCGACCAGCCTGGTCAACGAGATCTATGCCGGCGAGGACAGTATCGTACGCCACTGGCTGAAAGCGCCGTGGAGCATGGACGGCTGGCGTCTGGACGTGGTGCATATGCTGGGCGAAGGCGGCGGGGCGCGGAATAACCTGCAGCATATCGCCGGCATCACTCAGGCGGCAAAACAAACGCAGCCGGAAGCCTTTGTCTTTGGCGAACATTTTGGCGATGCGCGACAATGGCTGCAGGCGGATGCCGAAGATGCGGCGATGAACTATCGCGGCTTTACCTTCCCGATCTGGGGATTCCTCGCCAATACCGATATCTCTTACGATCCGCAGAAGATAGACGCCCAGACCTGCATGGCGTGGATGGATAATTATCGCGCCGGGCTGTCGCATCAGCAGCAGCTGCGGATGTTCAACCAGCTCGACAGCCATGATACGGCGCGCTTTAAATCTCTCCTTGGTAAAGACGTAGCGCGCCTGCCGCTGGCGGTGGTGTGGCTGTTTAGCTGGCCGGGCGTACCGTGTATCTACTACGGCGACGAGGTGGGCGTGGATGGCAACAACGATCCGTTCTGCCGCAAACCGTTCCCGTGGGATCCGGCGCTGCAGGATACCCAACTGTTGGCGCTGTATCAGCGGATGGCGAAACTGCGTAAGGCCCAGCAGGCGCTGCGCTACGGCGGCTGTCAGGTGATTTACGCCGAGGATAACGTGGTGGTGTTTGTCCGGGTCTACAAACAGCAGCGCGTGCTGGTGGCGATTAACCGCGGGGAAGCCTGCGAGGTGGTTATCGAGGATTCGCCGCTGCTGAACGTGGCCGGGTGGACGCTGCTGGAAGGCGCCGGCGCCTTTCAGGACGGGGTGCTGACCCTTCCGGCCATCTCCGCCAGCGTCTGGTCCGGCCGTTAACGGTAGAGCTGGCTCAGCAGGTCGCCGCGGAGGAGCGCCTCCCGCCACCAGCGCTGAGCCAGCCCGTCATTCCCGCTGCGCCAGGCCATGTAGGTGATATCTTTTTCCCGCCAGCAGGCGACGCTTTTTTCCACCAGACTGCCTTTTTCCAGCCACGGGCGAGCGATATGGCGCGGTAGAAAGCCGCAGCCCAGCCCGGCGCACAGCAGTTCGACTTTACTGGCGAAATCATCGACGCCGATTTGCGGCTGCTCGTCGAGGAGATTGCTGTTTAGCGGATGGCAATAACGGGCGCTGTCGCGGATCACGATGGCCCGATGTTGGCTGAGCTGTTTATTGGTCAGTGGCTCCTTCGCCTGAGCCAGCGGGTGAGCGGGGGCAACCACGAAAATATTATCCAGCGCGCCGAGGGTTTGCCATGACCACTCTGCAGAGGTCGGGGGCTCATTGATGGCGCCGAGGATAATATCCGCGCCATGGTGGGTCAGCTCTTCCCACGAACCGGCGAGGGTGTGATGACTGAAGTTCAGCCGCGTCTGCGGGTTTTGCGCATAAAACTCGGCGATCAGCGGTAGCAGGGCAGAAAAGGGAAACGAAGCATCGAGAGCGATCGCCAGCTCTCGCTCCCAGCCCGCGCTCAGCTGCTGCGCCTGCTTTTCCAGATCTCTGGCGGCGCTCAACAGCTGCCGTCCCTTCTCCAGCATCAGCCTACCGGTATCGGTAAACTTCGCCCGGTGGCCAGAGCGATCCAACAGCACAATATCCAGATCGCTCTCCAGCTTCTGGATCATATAGCTCAGGGCGGCGGGGGTTTTATACAGCGACTCCGCGGCGGTGGCGAAGGACCCGTGTCTGTCCAGGGCATCAAGGATCATAAGTACATCAAAATTCACACGCATGGGGGAGCTATCCATTAATTTATTTTCCCTTGTTGTACCTAAGCACAATAATCAATGCCAGTGAATAAATCAGAACAGTTTGGCGTAAAAATTTGATTAATGCGGATGCGAGCAAATCCTTGCTACGGGCAAAAAAATAAACCACAAAAAAACTTTAATAACTTGTTAGAAATAACTGGCTATACTCACCATGCTTTATCAGTCAGGATCCACACGACACATTAACCATCATGTCATCTTTTTAACTAATTGATTAAGAAGGTATTTAATGTCTATTCGTGAACTGCTCGATCCCACTAATTCCGCACTTATCTTTATTGACCACCAGCCGCAGATGTCATTTGGCGTGGCGAATATCGATCGCCAGACCCTGAAAAATAACACCGTGGCGCTGGCGAAAGCGGGCAAAATTTTTAATGTGCCGGTGATTTATACCTCCGTAGAGACCAAAAGCTTCAGCGGTTATATCTGGCCGGAATTATTGGCCGTGCATCCTGACGTCAAGCCGATTGAACGTACCTCGATGAACTCCTGGGAAGACGACGCGTTTGTGGCGGCGGTGAAAGCGACCGGCCGTAAAAAGCTGGTGATTTCCGCCCTGTGGACCGAAGTCTGCCTGACCTTCCCGGCGTTGATGGCGCTGGAGGCGGGCTACGAGGTCTATGTGGTGACGGATACCTCCGGCGGCACCTCTGTCGACGCCCATGAGCGGTCTATTGACCGGATGGTGCAGGCGGGGGCGGTACCGGTGACCTGGCAACAGGTGCTGCTGGAGTACCAGCGCGACTGGTCGCGCAAAGCGACCTACGATGCGGTGATGGACCTCGTACGCGAACACAGCGGCGCCTACGGGATGGGCGTGGATTACGCTTATACCATGGTGCATGGCGCGCCGGAGCGTAAAGCGTAAATCACTTCATCCTTCAGGCTGCCTGATCTTCGGCTGCGTTTACCCGTCCCCGGTCGCTGACTTATCTCCGCTCAGGGGGACGTGCCGGCTTGCCGCCTCGACGTAGCATGAATGATGTTGTGTATGGTCATCTGTGGCTAATGGCGGGAACAATCCCGCCATTCCCCTGAAGCAAGGAACTCTCTATGGCGCAGCAAAAATCGGTGACTCTGGTCATCAGCCATCTGCTCGATCCGCAACACGGCCAGCGCTACGAGGAGTGGCTCGGTAAAATTATGCCCATTGCGGCCGAGTTTCCCGGCCATCTCGGCGCGAATGTGATCCGGCCCGCCGCAGGGCAGAATCTGTGGAGCGTCATAATCCGCTTCGATACCCTGGAGCACCTCTACGCCTGGACGCAGTCGGAAACCCGTCGGCAGCTGGTGGCAGAGATTGCGCCGCTGCTGACGGAAGGCGATCGGACGGAGGTGCGGACCGAGCCGGCCTTCTGGTTTACCCCGCCGACGGCGAACGTGCGCCAGCCGCGGCGCTGGAAACAGTTTCTGATCACCCTGCTGGTGATTTTTCCCAGCACCAACCTGGTGCCTGCGGTCACCGGTATGCTGTTGCCGTCGCTCAAAGGGAGCCTGCTGCTGCACCTGATCAATGATGCCTGCGTGGTTGCGCTGGTGGTCTGGTTCTGGATGCCCATCGTGACCCGCCTGTTTGCTGGCTGGTTAAAGAAAAACTGAGTCAGCCTCCTCAAGGAGTGCGTTATGTCGCAAACTGCCACACTGATTCTGACCCACGGTCAGATTCATACCCTCGATCGCGCGAATCCCCTGGCGGAAGCCATGGCCATCGCCGACGGAAAAATTGTTGCTACCGGAAGCCACGATCGGATCATGAGCTTTGCCGCCGAGGGGACGCAAATCGTCGATCTCAAAGGGCATACGGTGATCCCGGGCCTCAACGATTCTCACCTGCACCTGATCCGCGGCGGGTTGAACTACAACCTTGAGCTCCGCTGGGAGGGCGTTCCCTCGCTGGCCGATGCCCTGCGAATGCTTAAGGATCAGGCGGATCGCACACCGTCTCCGCAGTGGGTGCGGGTGGTCGGCGGCTGGAGCGAATTTCAGTTCGCTGAGCGGCGGATGCCGACCCTGGAAGAGCTGAACGACGCGGCGCCCGATACGCCGGTGTTTGTGCTGCATCTCTACGATCGCGCGCTGCTGAACCGCGCGGCGCTGAAAGCCGTGGGGTATACCAAAGAGACGCCGGATCCGGTGGGCGGAGAGATCGTCCGCGATAGCCGCGGCAACCCGACCGGGATGCTGATCGCCAAACCGAACGCCATGATCCTTTACGCCACGCTGGCCAAAGGACCGAAGCTGCCGCTGGATCTGCAGGTGAACTCTACCCGTCAGTTTATGCGCGAGCTGAACCGACTGGGGCTGACCAGCGCCATCGACGCCGGGGGCGGCTTCCAGAACTATCCGGAAGATTACGAAATTATCGAACAGCTGCACGCGAAAGATCAGATGACCGTGCGCATCGCCTACAACCTGTTTACCCAGCGGCCGAAGCAGGAGCTGGAGGATTTCGAACGCTGGACCGATATGCTGAAGCCGGGGCAGGGGACCGACTTCTATCGCGCCAACGGCGCCGGCGAGATGCTGGTGTTCTCGGCGGCGGATTTTGAAGATTTCCTGCAGCCGCGGCCGGATCTGCCGCAAGGCATGGAGGATGAGCTGGAGCGGGTAGTGCGCCATCTGGTGGAACATCGCTGGCCGTTCCGCCTGCATGCCACCTACGACGAGTCCATCAGCCGGATGCTGGACGTGTTTGAGAAGGTGAACCGCGATATCCCGTTTAATGGCCTGCACTGGTTCTTCGATCATGCCGAGACCATTACCGAGCGTAACATTGAGCGGGTGAAGGCGCTGGGCGGCGGTATTGCGGTGCAGCACCGGATGGCCTTCCAGGGCGAATATTTTGTCGATCGCTACGGTAAAGAGGCGGTGAAACATACCCCGCCGGTAGCGAAAATGCTGGAACTGGACGTGCCGGTGGGGCTGGGCACCGATGCCACCCGCGTCGCCAGCTATAACCCGTGGACTGCGCTGTACTGGCTGGTCTCCGGGCGCACCGTTGGCGGGATGGCGATGTACGACGACGACAACCGCCTGCCGCGCGATGTCGCGCTGGAGCTGTGGACGGCGGGCAGCGCCTGGTTCTCCAGCGAGCAGGGCAAGAAAGGCCGTCTGGCCGCCGGTCAGCTTGCCGATCTGGTGGTGCTGTCGAAAGACTACTTCAGCGTCGCGGAAGAGGAGATCAAAGGCATTGAGTCCGTGTTAACGGTGGTTGATGGCAAAGTGGTGTACGCTGCCGGTCACTTTTCGCCGCTGGCGCCGCCGCCCATTCCGGTGCTACCGGAGTGGTCACCGGTGGTGAAGGTCCCGGGCCATTACCGTTCCGCTCCGCCGGCGGCGGCTAAAATCGGCGCCATGGTGCAGATGCACCAGTGCTGCGGCAGCTGCGGCGTTCACGGCCACCAACATGATATTGCGCGCAAGTCGTCGATTCCGGTCTCCGATGAGCAAGCTTTCTGGGGCGTGCTGGGCTGCTCCTGCTTTGCCTTCTGATACCTGGCGCCTCCGCCCCGGCAGCTTCGGGGCGGAGGTTTCAGCCGCAGGCCCAGTGTCAATAGCGCTGCTGTGAGCCAAAAAGCGCCATGCGGCGGGCAATCATCTCGCGTACTGGCTGCAGTCCCTGGGTGATGACTTTCCGCGGATCGTTCACATCGTGCCCGGTATCGGCGGCAAAGATCGCTTTCACCTGCTGACACCAGGCGTACATGTTTTCGGTATTGACGTTAATCTTGGCGGTGCCGCAGGCAATCGCCCGGCGCATATCCTCATCGGCAATACCGGTGCCGCCATGCAGCACCAGCGGGACCTTCACGCGCTCGGCAATGGCTTTCATCTCAGTAAATCCCAGCCGGGCTTTACCTTTATACAGACCATGGGTGGAACCCAGCGCGGCGGCGAGGCAATCCACCTGGGTTTCTGTCACCAGGGTGTAGCACTCTTCAGGATCGGCGTAAATGACCTCGGAGTTAACGATACCATCTTCACTGCCGGCGATGGTCCCCAGTTCGGCTTCCACGGAGATGCCCTTGCTGTGCGCCAGCGCCACCAGGTGGCGGGTGATGGTCAGGTTTTCCCTGAACGGCAGATGTGAACCATCAAACATAATGGAACTGAAGCCGGCAGCGATCGCGGCTTCGCAGGCCTCCTGGGTAGTGCCGTGATCCAGATGCAGAGCCACCGGAATATCAATATGTAAATAATCTATGGCATTAACCACAATATCATGAATACATTTTAGCCCGAGCATATGCTTAACCGTGCCGCCGGACACGCCCAAAATAACCGGTGAGCGGCACTGCTGGGCGGTGCTTAATACGGCGCCGACCCATTCCAGATTATTAATGTTGAACTGACCGACGGCGTAACCGTTCTTTAGGGCATGCTGAAGCATGTCCTTCATCGACACTAACATATTCACCTCTTGATATGTATTAAACGCAGTTATTCTTCAAAATATTGCTTTAAGTTTCTCTCGTAGCTATTTAGCGAGTGGTGGACGACCGCCAGATCCGGCATCGATTCCCGTACCCCTTTTTTCTCAATAGAAATAGCGGCGGTCAGGCTGGCAAATAAAATAATATTATCTATATGCCACGAATAATGGACGCCATAGGTAAAGGCACCGTGAAAAACATCCCCGGCGCCGGTGGTATCAACGGCATTGCACAGCCAGGACGGGACGATCTGCAGCATACCGCTCTTTAAGAAGGCGCAGCCTTTTTCGCCAAGGGTGATAAACGCCTCGCCGCGGCAAATTTTATTCAGTTCAATCAGGGCCGCTTTAATGTCTGCTTCGGTGCTCAGTGAACGATAGCTCATATAATCGCGGGCAAAATGTTCGCTTACGACAAAATAGTCAGTCCAGGCCGCCAGTTTAATATTGCTGGCACGCAGTGAACCCCCGTCCATCACGACTTTGGCGTGGGGCAGTTTCTTGATTAAATATTCACTGATTTCTGCCTCATGGCCGTCAATTAAAATGGTGACCGGCTCCTCGCTGGCAATCAGCCGCTCGGCGAGGTCGTCCAGTTTGAGCTTTTGATCGTAGGTCAGGGAAGGTGGCGTTTGCATCTTGCGGGTAATAATCGTCCGCGAACCCGTTAAGCGATTGACCAGCACCGAGGCCAGCGGAGTGATCATGTCATCGGAAAAAACCACCTGGCTGGTATCCACGCCCGCCTCGGCAAACTCATCGATAATGCGCTGGCCGTAAAGGTCCTGATGCAGATGACCAATGTAATAGACTTCCTCACCCCATAATCCCAGCAGCCATGCCGCATTGGCCGCTGGGCCGCCGCCGCTTTCTATAAAATCATGACAAAAGTTTTTGGTATTCTCCTGAGGCCATTCATTGAGAAAGAAAAACTGATCGAAACAAGCAAATCCAATGGACAAAATAGCCATAACCACTCCTGATTATTGGTCAGCGGCGGGAAGCCTGACCTCCCCGCCGGGAAAAATGACGTCGCTTATTCATTTTTCTGCTTCGCCGTGAGCTCCTCATAGCTGAGCGTATCGCCAACCACCCGTACGTGACGGAAACAGAAAGGCGCCAGCAGCGCGACGAGCAGCACCAGACAAATCAGGTAGATAGTGACCTGGCCAAACTGGGTGAAGGCGTTACCGATAATGATGCCCCATACCGCGAAGTCGAAATCGGCGAAGGTGCTGTTTTCAAACCCGAGGTTGCCGAGCGCCGGCAGCAGCATCGCCGGCAGGAAGGCGAGGAAGATCCCCCCGATAAAGGAGGCGATGATACATCCGCGCTTGCCGCCCAGCTTGTCGGCGAAGACGCCGGACGTGCCGCCGCAGAAGAAGTGCGGCACCATGCCGGGAATAATCAGCGCCATGCCCAGCCCGCCGAGCAAGAGCATCCCGACCAGCCCGCCCACGAAGGAGCTGATGAATCCCACCACCACGGCGGTGGGGCTAAAGGTGAAGAATACCGCGCAGTCAACGGCCGGGATGGAGTCCGGGATCAGCTTCTGGCTGATGCCCTGGAATGCCGGCACCAGATCGCCGAGGATCAGCCGCACACCGTTGTACACAATGGCCACGCCAACGGCGAACTGCAGGCCGGTCAGCACCGAGAAGATCAGCATGTTTTGGTCGGTGATGGTGCTCAGGTATGCCGATCCGGCGACAGCGCTGCAGACAAAGTAGATAACAAACATCACGATACCGGTGGTGACGGTGGTATCGCGCAGAAAGCCCCACTTTTCTGAAATTTCGGTATCCGCGAAGGAATTTGCCGGATTGCCGGTCCGGCTGGCGATCCATGCCGAGAGGTAGTAGCCGAGGGAGCCGAAATGACCCATGGCGATCCCACCGTCTTCTGTGACCTGCTTGGTGTAACGCTGACCAATCGCGGGGGAGATGGCCGACCATGACCCCAGCAGGAATCCGCCGATCAGGATCAACATCCAGCCATGGAACTCCGCCGCCTGCAGGACAGCGGAAAACAGGCAGGCGAGGAAGAACGAGTGATGGCCTGTCAGAAAGATATATTTATACTTGGTACAGCGGGCGATAATCAGGTTGAAAATAAAGCCTAACAGCAAAATACTCATGGTTTCCACGCCCAGCATCTTCTGGGCGACGGAGACAATGGCTTCATTGTTTGGAATAACGCCGCGGATATTAAACCCGGCCTCGATAATACCGCCCAGCGGGTTGAGATTGGCAACGATAACGCCTGCGCCAGCGCTCAACATTAAATAGCCTAGAATCGGTTTTAATGTGCCGGTAAGGAGTTTGTTACCGGGGGAGCGCAGCGCCACTAAACCGACAAAAGCAATCAGCCCCATTAAAAAAGCAGGTTGACTGAATATTTCCGCTAAGAAACTAAGAATAGCCTGCATGGTCGTTCCCTCTATGTTAATTAAGAGTGATTCGCCGCAATTTTGGTCAGCGCGTCGGTAATATCCTCGGCGATTTTCGCTTTATGGACATAGCTGCGAATGATGGCGACATGACAGTGGGTTGGAAATTGATTTGCCAGTTCTTTGATCGTGATGTAAAGGTCGGCTTTTTCGCCGACGGCGTTAGCAAAATCGACCGAGGCGACGTCCGCTTTGATACCTAATTCTTCACAGATCTTTTTGACATTATTCGCAGCCATCAATGAACTGCCAATACCGTTACCACAAACTGTTCTGATAACTAACATAATGACTACTCCATTTGTTTTTGGATGAAATGTAAGACTGAATTGACGTCATTTTCCTGCTGAAGGAAGGTCACAATATCTGTCTCGATCAGCGAGGCTATCAGTTGGATCATTTTGATATGACTGTCAGCGTCCGCGCCGGCGATAGCGATGATCACGGTAACCGGATCGAACTCATCGTGGCCGAAGGAGATTGGGGTGGCGGTGGTGACAAGCGAAAATCCGGTTTGCAATGCCCCTTTTTCCGGCCGGGCGTGCGGCATGGCAATCCCGTCGTCTATGACGATGGCAGCGCCGAAATCTTCATATACCGTCAGCATCTCGTTGACATATTCGGCGCTGCAAATCTGACGCCTGGCGAGTAATGAACCCGCCAGTTCGATGGCCTCTTCCGCACGGGAAATATTCTGCTTAAGGGCGATTAACGACGGGTCAAAAATAATTTCCATCCTCAGCTCCTGAACGTATTCCTGTTCCTGAGTAAAATCATGACTAAATACATTGATGAAAATGATGGATGAGATCACATCCGGGGTTTTAAATATTGATGGGGATCACATCGACGGCAAAGTACCGGCAGAAAATGATATAAATAATTTATGTATTTTTCAGTGGGTTATGAAGGCTTTGTATTTTGACGCTGAAATTTGACAGAGAAAAAGTGAGAGGTAGGGCGAATTTTTTCGGCAGAAGTGTATCTCTGGTCACAAATATCGGCGGGTCATTTTCTTAAATTTTGACACTGCTAACAAAAAAGGCCCGCCTGAGCGAGCCTTTTATTGAAACGCCTGCCGATTACAGGCTGGAGACGTTTTCGGTCAGGTATTTTGCTACGCCTTCCGGAGAAGCAGCCATACCTTCTTTTCCTTTTTCCCACTGCGCCGGGCAGACTTCGCCGTGCTCTTCGTGGAACTGCAGCGCGTCAACCATACGCAGCATTTCGTCGATGTTACGGCCCAGCGGCAGGTCGTTAACCACCTGGTGGCGTACCACGCCGTTAGCGTCGATCAGGAAAGAACCGCGCAGCGCTACGCCTTCGTCCGGATGCTCGATACCGTAAGCTTTCTGGATTTCACGTTTGATGTCAGCAACCATCGCGTATTTAACCGGGCCGATACCGCCCTGGTCTACCGGGGTGTTACGCCATGCGTTGTGAACGAACTCGGAGTCGAAGGAAACGCCAACCACTTCCACGCCGCGTTTCTGGAATTCTTCGTAACGTTTGTCGAACGCGATCAGCTCAGACGGGCACACGAAGGTGAAGTCCATCGGCCAGAAGAACAGAACGGTAGGTTTACCGTTGGTGTGCTGTTTGAAATTGAATTTCTCAACGATCTCACCATTACCCAGCACAGCGGCTGCAGTAAAATCCGGCGCTTGACGAGTGACCAGAACCATTTGATTCTCCTGTAATTACTAAGGTTATTTGGAACGCAACGCGGGCAAGTATAGAGCCTGGCCGTTAATAACACAAAGAGGCGCTGACAATCGTTCAGCCAGCTTTTACCTATCAATCACGTGGCTATTACAGCTGTTTGTTTTCTGCCAGGCGCATCATTTGCGGATAAAAGCGCCAGAATTGCCCCTCCAGCTGGTCGTAGTGGGTATCCAGATCCTGCCAGGAATCGCGTAGGGCGTCGAGACGCGGACGGCGGCTGGCCATGCCGTTAAGCACGCGCTGAATAAAATCCATCTCCTGATAGCGCTCCAGCCAGCGCTCCGACCACAGGTACTGATTCAGATTGACGAAGCGTGGCGGCGAGTCGGGGAGGATGGGGACGATCTGCTGCTCGGCGTAGCGCACGAACTCGTCCAGCGGCAGGTCAGGGGAGAGCTGCGCCCAGTGCTGCGACAGGAAATGATCCCACATGACATCGAGGGTGATGGGGGCGACGCGACGGGTTTGCGGGCGAAACCACTCCCGCGCCTCTTTGACTTCCGCCAGGTTGTCAGTCATCACGTCAATCCGGCGATGCATATAGATGCCGTCGATGATCTCCGCCGGATAGTCGCCCTGCGGGTTGCCGCGCACAAAATCGGCCATCAGGTTGCCGGGCAGCGAGCTGTCGGCGAGATGGGCGAGGTGCAGGTGGGCGAGAAAATTCATAAAACGACATCCTTTAAATACGAGCGGGCAGGTGGAATCACCGATGTTGCGCTGAACGGCGCCTCGGTGTCCGCATGGCATGCTGCCTGGCTGCGCGCGGCACCTTTGCCACCGGTAAGGCATTCGGTTGCCGCATGGCGGCATTCGGAATGATTTGGAATATAGATTATGTCATTCATCCGGAGGGGTAAAGGTTGCAGGCGGAACGCCCCGGCACTAGACTACCCGCCTCTTTATTCAGTCTGAGTTACCGTCATGCGCGTTACCGATTTTGCTTTTGAACTACCCGAATCTCTGATCGCCCACTATCCGATGCCTGAGCGCAGCAGCTGCCGCCTGCTCTCCCTGGACGGGCCGACGGGCGCGCTGACGCATGGCACCTTCACCGACATCCTCGATAAGCTCAATCCCGGCGATCTGCTGGTGTTTAACAACACCCGGGTGATCCCGGCGCGTCTGTTCGGCCGCAAGGCCAGCGGCGGCAAGATTGAAGTGCTGGTGGAGCGGATGCTGGATGATAAGCGCATACTGGCCCATATTCGCGCCTCAAAAGCGCCGAAGCCGGGCGCCGAGCTGCTGCTGGGCGATGACGAGAGCATTAAGGCCACGATGCTGGCGCGTCATGGCGCGCTGTTTGAAGTGGAATTTAACGACGAGCGTCCGGTGCTGGAGATCCTCAACGGGATCGGCCATATGCCGCTGCCGCCCTACATTGACCGCCCGGACGAAGACGCTGATCGCGAACTCTATCAAACCGTCTACGGCACCAGGCCGGGCGCGGTAGCCGCCCCGACCGCCGGTCTGCACTTCGACGAACCGCTGCTGGACAAACTGCGCGCTAAAGGCGTTGAGATGGCGTTTGTCACCCTGCACGTGGGGGCGGGGACTTTCCAGCCGGTGCGCGTCGACAGCATTGAAGAGCACACCATGCACTCTGAATATGCGGAAGTGCCACAGGAGGTGGTCGATGCGGTGCTGGCGGCGAAAGCGCGCGGCAACCGCGTGATTGCGGTAGGCACCACCTCGGTACGCTCGCTGGAGAGCGCGGCGCAGGCGGCGAAAGACGCCCTGATCGCGCCGTTCTTCGACGATACGCAGATTTTCATCTACCCGGGTTATCAGTACCAGGTGATCGATGCGCTGGTAACCAACTTCCATCTCCCTGAATCCACACTGATTATGCTGGTGTCGGCGTTTGCGGGTTATCAGCACACCATGAACGCCTATAAGGTGGCGGTGGAGCAGAAATATCGCTTTTTTAGCTACGGGGATGCGATGTTTATCACGTACAATCCGCAGGCTATTTCTGAGCGTCCCTGACAAGGCCGGCCCGCCGGCGTTTTGGACGCCATGACGCATTTTTTAGCCACGGAATCATTCCGTGGCGAGTATGAAAACGTCGGACTGTTTTTCTGACGCAGGAGCAAGCATGAAATTTGAACTGGATACCACCGACGGTCGCGCCCGCCGCGGTCGCCTGGTGTTTGAGCGCGGCGTGGTGGAAACACCGGCCTTTATGCCCGTTGGCACCTACGGCACCGTCAAAGGGATGACGCCGGAAGAAGTGGAAGCCACCGGCGCGCAGATTATTCTCGGCAACACCTTCCACCTGTGGCTGCGCCCGGGTCAGGAGATCATGAAGCTGCATGGCGATCTGCACGATTTTATGCAGTGGAAAGGACCGATCCTTACCGACTCCGGCGGCTTCCAGGTGTTCAGCCTTGGCGATATCCGTAAGATCACCGAGCAGGGCGTCCATTTCCGCAACCCGATCAACGGCGATCCTATTTTCCTCGATCCGGAAAAATCGATGGAGATTCAATACGATCTCGGTTCCGACATCGTGATGATCTTCGACGAATGTACGCCGTACCCGGCAGACTGGGATTACGCCAAGCGCTCGATGGAAATGTCTCTGCGCTGGGCCAAGCGCAGCCGCGACCGTTTCGATAGCCTTGGCAATAAAAATGCGCTGTTCGGCATCATTCAGGGCAGCGTTTACGAAGATTTACGTGATATCTCGGTGAAAGGTCTGGTAGAGATTGGCTTTGATGGCTACGCTGTCGGCGGTTTGGCGGTCGGTGAGCCGAAGGAAGACATGCACCGTATTCTGGAGCACGTCTGCCCGCAGATCCCGGCCGATAAACCACGATACCTGATGGGCGTCGGGAAGCCGGAAGATCTGGTGGAAGGGGTACGTCGCGGTATCGATATGTTCGACTGCGTCATGCCGACGCGCAACGCGCGTAACGGCCACCTGTTCGTCACCGACGGCGTGGTGAAAATCCGCAACGCGAAGCACAAAAGCGATACCGCACCGCTGGACGCCGAGTGTGATTGCTATACATGTCGCAATTATTCACGCGCTTACTTGCATCACCTCGACCGTTGCAACGAAATATTGGGCGCGCGTCTCAATACCATTCATAACCTGCGCTACTATCAGCGTTTAATGGCTGGTTTACGCAAGGCTATCGAAGAGGGTAAATTAGAGAGCTTCGTGACCGATTTTTACCAACGTCAGGGGCGCACCGTGCCTCCTTTGAACGTTGATTAATTTTAATAATGAGGGAATTTCAATGAGCTTTTTTATTTCTGATGCGGTAGCGGCAACGGGTGCACCGGCGCAGGGCAGCCCGATGTCTCTGATTCTGATGCTGGTGGTGTTCGGTCTGATTTTTTACTTCATGATCCTGCGCCCACAGCAGAAGCGCACCAAGGAACACAAGAACCTGATGAACTCCATCGCCAAAGGTGATGAAGTGCTGACCAACGGCGGTCTGGTCGGTCGCGTGACCAAAGTAGCGGAAACTGGCTACATTGCTATCGCGCTGAACGATACCACTGAAGTGGTTATCAAACGTGACTTCGTTGCTGCCGTTCTGCCGAAAGGCACCATGAAGGCGCTGTAATCTAACTTTTCCCAAAGGGAACTGCCGTGTTAAACCGTTATCCTTTGTGGAAGTACGTCATGCTGGTCGTCGTCATTGTCGTCGGCCTGATCTATGCGCTTCCCAACCTGTATGGTGAGGATCCGGCTGTTCAAATCACTGGCGCGCGCGGCGTCGCCGCCAGTGAGCAAACGCTGATCCAGGTCCAGAAAACTTTACAAGAAGAAAAAATAACCGCGAAGTCTGTGGCACTGGAAGAGGGCGCTATTCTTGCGCGCTTCGACACCACTGATACCCAGCTGCGTGCGCGTGAAGCGCTGCTTACCGTGCTGGGTGACAAATACGTCGTGGCGCTAAACCTTGCTCCGGCAACCCCACGCTGGCTGGCGGCACTCTATGCCGAGCCAATGAAGCTGGGTCTTGATCTGCGCGGCGGCGTGCACTTCCTGATGGAAGTCGACATGGACACCGCGTTAGGCAAACTGCAGGAACAGAACATCGACAGCCTGCGCAGCGAACTGCGTGACAAAGGCATTCCTTACGCGACCGTGCGCAAGGAAGACAATTATGGTCTGAGCATCGTCTTCCGCGACAGCGCGGCGCGCGACCAGGCTATCTCTTATCTCAGCCCTCGCCATCGCGATCTGGTGATTTCCTCTCAGGGTGACAACAGCCTGAAAGCGGTGATGACCGATGAGCGCCTGAAAGAAGCCCGTGAGTACGCGGTTCAGCAGAACATTAACATTCTGCGTAACCGTGTGAACCAGCTGGGCGTCGCCGAACCGCTGGTTCAGCGTCAGGGTGCTGACCGCATCGTGGTTGAGCTGCCGGGTATCCAGGATACCGCGCGGGCGAAAGAGATCCTTGGCGCAACCGCGACCCTCGAGTTCCGTCTGGTCAATACCAACGTGGACCAGTCCGCCGCTGCCTCTGGCCGCGTGCCGGGCGACTCGGAAGTGAAAGAGACGCGTGAAGGCCAGCCGGTGGTGCTGTACAAGCGAGTGATCCTGACCGGTGACCATATCACCGACTCGACCTCCAGCATGGATGAGTACAACCAGCCGCAGGTCAACATCTCGCTGGACAGCGCGGGCGGTAATATCATGTCTAACTTCACCAAGGACAATATCGGTAAGCCGATGGCGACTCTGTTCGTGGAGTATAAAGACAGCGGTAAGAAAGACGCTAACGGTCGCGCTATCCTGGCGAAAGAGGAAGAGGTGATTAACATCGCCAATATCCAGTCGCGTCTGGGTAACAGCTTCCGTATCACCGGTATCAGCAACCCGAACGAAGCACGCCAGCTGTCGCTGCTGCTGCGTGCCGGCGCGCTGATTGCCCCGATTCAGATCGTCGAAGAGCGGACTATCGGCCCAACCCTTGGTATGCAGAACATCAAGCAGGGTCTGGAAGCCTGTCTGGCCGGCCTGGTGGTCTCTATCCTGTTCATGATCCTCTTCTATAAGAAGTTCGGTCTGATTGCGACCTCGGCGCTGATTGCCAACCTGGTGCTGATTGTCGGCATTATGTCCCTGATCCCGGGGGCGACGCTGACCATGCCGGGCATCGCGGGTATCGTGTTAACCCTTGCGGTGGCGGTCGATGCTAACGTTCTGATCAACGAGCGTATCAAAGAAGAGCTGAGCAACGGGCGTACCGTTCAGCAGGCGATTGACGAAGGTTATCGCGGCGCGTTCAGCTCGATCTTCGACGCCAACGTGACGACGCTTATCAAAGTGATCATCCTGTACGCGGTCGGTACCGGTGCCATTAAAGGGTTTGCGATTACCACCGGTATCGGTATCGCGACCTCAATGTTTACCGCTATCGTCGGCACCCGTGCCATCGTGAACCTGCTGTACGGCGGCAAGCGCGTTAAAAAGCTGTCTATCTGAGGAGTGCGTTGTGGCACAGGAATATACTGTTGAACAATTGAACCACGGCCGTAAAGTCTGGGACTTTATGCGCTGGGACTACTGGGCCTTCGGCATTTCAGGTTTTCTGCTGATTGTGTCGATCGCCATCATCGGCGTCCGCGGCTTTAACTGGGGGCTCGATTTCACCGGCGGTACGGTGATCGAGATTACCCTTGAGAAGCCGGTCGATCTGGACCAGATGCGCGACTCCCTGCAGAAAGCGGGCTTTGAAGAGCCGCAGGTGCAGAACTTTGGCAGCAGCCGCGACATCATGGTACGTATGCCGCCGGTGCATGACGCCAACGTCAGCCAGGAACTGGGCAGCAAGGTCGTGACGGTGATTAACGAATCGACCAGCCAGAATGCGGCGGTGAAGCGAATTGAGTTTGTCGGCCCGAGCGTCGGCGCGGACCTCGCGCAAACTGGCGCCCTGGCGCTGATTGCCGCGCTGGTCTGTATCCTGATCTACGTCGGCTTCCGCTTCGAATGGCGTCTGGCTGCCGGGGTGGTTATCGCCCTGGCGCACGATGTGGTGATCACCATGGGCGTACTGTCGCTGTTCCATATCGAGATCGACCTGACCATTGTGGCCTCGTTGATGTCGGTTATCGGCTACTCGCTGAACGACAGTATTGTGGTATCGGACCGTATCCGTGAAAACTTCCGTAAGATCCGCCGCGGTACGCCGTACGAGATCTTCAACGTGTCGTTGACCCAGACGCTGCACCGTACCTTGATCACCTCCGGGACCACCCTGATGGTGATCCTGATGCTGTTCCTGTTCGGCGGCCCGATTCTGGAAGGCTTCTCGCTGACCATGCTGATCGGTGTCTCCATCGGTACGGCTTCCTCTATCTACGTCGCCTCTGCGCTGGCGTTGAAACTGGGTATGAAGCGCGAGCATCTGCTGCAGCAGAAGGTCGAAAAAGAAGGGGCGGACCAGCCGTCTATTCTGCCGTAATCCGGTTCAGTTGAGATAAAGCCATCCCGGCCCAGGCGGCCGGGATTTTTTTTTGTCCGCGATAAAACCTGCTGACAGTATGCTGTCAGGAGCCCTCCCATACACTCCTTCTGAACTCACTAACGAGCAGGAGGAAGTATGAATAACGTCATTAACTGGTTTGAAATTCCGGTCGTCGATATGGATCGCGCCGTCGCGTTTTATGAGCCGGTGATGCAGGTGACGCTGCGTCGCGAAACCATGGACTGCGCCGAGCTGGCGGTGTTCCCGCATCAGGATCCGGCCCCTGGCGGCGCGTTGGCCAAATTTGAGGGTATCGCCCCTTCAGCGCAGGGCGCTATTATTTACCTGCATACAGACCATCTTGCCGCCACCCTGGACCGCGTTGCCTCGGCGGGTGGGGCGTGTGTTTTCGGGCCGCTGACGCTGCCGAATGATATTGGCACCATCGCGCTGTTTACTGACAGCGAGGGCAACCGCGTCGGCCTGCACCAGCCGGCTTAACCTAAACGTTTTGTGAAGTGAGACATGACCCGACGCGCCGACCGTTTATTTCAGATTGTGCAGATCCTGCGCGGCAGGCGGCTCACTACCGCCGCGCTGCTGGCGGAGCGGTTGGGCGTGTCGGAGCGCACCGTGTATCGCGATATTCGCGATCTCTCCCTCTCCGGCGTGCCGGTGGAGGGCGAGGCGGGGAGTGGTTATCGCCTGCTGGCGGGCTACGATCTGCCGCCGCTGATGCTGACCACCAAAGAATCCGAAGCGCTGATCGCCGCGATTCGGTTGCTGAAAACCTGGGGCGGTGAGGCGCTGTCGCAATCGCTGGAATCCGCCCAGGAGAAGATGCTGGCGATCCTGCCGGAGGCGCGCCGGCGCCAGGCGGAGCAGACCCGCCTGTTTGCCCCCGATCTCGGCGCCCATCGTTATGCCAAAACCTATTTTGACGTCATTCATCAGGCGGTCTCCGGCCAGCAGGTGCTGCAGTTGCGCTATCAGGATGAGTCTGGCCGGGTAACCGAGCGCGACGTGCTGCCGCTGGGGCTGTTTTTCTGGGGGGAGCGCTGGCTGCTGGTGGCCTGGTGCGAGCTGCGTAATGATTATCGTAACTTTCGCCTCGACCGTTGTCTGGCGGTCAGGGCGACCGAGCGTCGATTCAGCGAGTGTGCCGATCGCTCGTTAAGCGATTTTCTGCGCAAAGTGCGGTGCGACGTGTGGGAGAAATAAAAACGCCCGGCTGGCCCGGGCGCTGTCTAGCTGTATCCGCAATTAGAAGTTGTAACCGACCACGAAGTAACCACCCCAGCCGGTCGAGCGGACGCTGAAATCGCCATCGCCGAAGTTCAGCTTGGCATCGTCAGCCCACTGGCCGCCGTTATGGAAGTAACGGGCCACCACCGAGTAGTGCCAGTGCGCGTAGTTCAGCGCCAGGATGTGGCTGGAGGCGATGGAGTTGCTGGTGCGCGCGTGCTTCCCGTTCAGATCGTAGAAGTTGTCATCGCCGAGGTCAGAACCCCAGTCGAAGTTGGTGAAACCGATGTAGCTCAGCGAGCCGCCCCACAGGTCGGTCAGCGGCACGAAGTATTTCACTTTGAAGCGGTAGCCGTCCCACTCGTTTTCGTTGGACGCGCCGTAGTTCTGCCACTGGTATTTGGCGTAGACGTTTAGTGACAGGCTCATCGGCAGGCCGGTATCGATATCGGTACCCAGACCCATATACCAGGTGCTCTGCTCCTGGGAGTCGTTACGGCCCATATCGTAGATATAGTTGTTCGCGAAGTACCACTCTTTGAACGGCCCGAAGCTCAGATCGGTATTGGTCAGCTTATCGATAGAGAAACGCGGTTCGATCTCCATAAACAGCGGCGAGCCGTTGTTCCAGATACCTTTTGCCGTGCTGTTGCCGCCGAAGAATACCGGGGCATCGATATAGCCGTAGAAATCAAACCAGTCTTTTTTGGCGAACGCTTCATATTCCAGGTAGGTATCGTTACGGATCTGCGGTCCAAAACGGGTGTGGTAGCTGCCCACCACGTTAACACTCTGGTGCCACCAGTCAGACAGGTACTGCGGTTTATCGTTTTCTGCCGCGCCCGCAGTAAAAGAAGTGGAGAGCGCCACAACCGCACCCGCTGCCAGTAATGTTTTTTTCATAGTAATGCCACTGTTTAAATTGAGCCTGAAGGCGTTAAAAGAAGTGCCGAAGCGTTTCTAAATATTTCGTCTTTCTGTGGGGGTCTATTATAGGAATCATTGCTCACAAAAATACGTGTTGTTTCACATAACCAGAACATGCGTAATCGATTGCGTTCACGATTCTATGCATTTCTTGACAAAATGCTACTGAAAATCGCCATACAGAACGATTTCTAATGAACTCTTGTGAAAAGTTGTAAGTGGATAAGAAAGACGGGGCTGGAGGTAGCCGGGCGGGGCAGGGCCCGGCGTGAAGATTTACTGTGCGGCGGCGGGCTGGATATCGTGGACGCGAATAAACCCGACTTTGTCGGGCGTCACGTTCAGACGCAACGGGATATCCACATCGCTGGGGGCGAGGATGCTGGCCGGGGCGCTAATCAGCTGATCCTGAACATTGACTTCCTGATAGCTGTGGGTGGTGCCGGTGATCTGCCCGGAGGCGACGGTGGCGGTAAAGGCCGGCAGCGGATCGTTGGATTCACCCTGAATGCGTAAAGTCAGGCGTGACCCGTCGCCGTCCGGCGTAATGCTGCCCACCGACATGCGCAGGGTGCCGATCTGGCTCTCCAGCCGCGCCGGGGTTTTGGCCTCCGGCAGCAGATAGACGCCGCGGGTGGATTTGGCGTTCAGCGCGTTTTGTTGGGTGATTTTGATCGTTTGCTGATTGAGCTGGGTCATCTCCTGGCTCAGGGTACTCACGCTCTGGTGCATCTGGCGGATTTCGCTTTGCTGGGCGCAGGCGGTCAGGGTAAACAGGCTGCCCGCGATGGCGAGTTTCAGGTAACGTCTTGTCATGGTCAGGATTCCGTTTGCAGAGGATGCTTAATGGTAGCCAAACCGCCTGCCACTCTCATAGATCCTTTGTCTCAAAAGCTCTTTCTTTGTAGTCAGGTCACTTCGCGGTAAACTACCCTTCAGTTTAACTACCTGTCAGGACGCGCTATGCATTGCCCTTTCTGTTTCGCCGTGGATACCAAAGTGATCGACTCTCGTCTGGTGGGGGAAGGCTCTTCCGTGCGTCGCCGTCGGCAGTGCCTGGTCTGTAATGAACGCTTTACCACCTTCGAAGTGGCGGAGCTGGTGATGCCCCGGGTGGTGAAGAGTAACGATGTGCGTGAACCCTTCAACGAAGACAAGCTGCGCAGCGGGATGCTGAAAGCGCTGGAGAAACGTCCGGTTAGCGCCGATGACGTGGAAATGGCGGTCAACCATATCAAAACCCATCTGCGCGGCACCGGCGAGCGCGAAGTGGCCAGCAAAATGATTGGCAATCTGGTGATGGAGCAGCTGAAAAAGCTGGATAAAGTCGCCTATATTCGCTTTGCGTCGGTCTATCGCAGCTTTGAAGACATCAAAGAATTCGGCGAAGAGATCGCCCGCTTACAGGACTAAGCCATGCAGGACGAAATGTACATGGCGCGAGCGCTGAAGCTTGCCGCGCGCGGACGCTTTACCACCCATCCTAACCCTAATGTCGGCTGCGTCATTGTGAAAGACGGCGAGATCGTCGGCGAGGGCTTTCACTATCGCGCCGGCGAGCCGCACGCCGAAGTGCACGCGCTCCGCATGGCCGGCGAAAAGGCGCAGGGCGCCACCGCCTACGTCACCCTTGAGCCCTGCAGCCACCATGGCCGTACGCCGCCGTGCTGCGATGCGTTGATCGCCGCCGGCGTTAGCCGCGTGGTCGCTGCGATGCAAGACCCAAACCCGCAGGTGGCGGGGCGCGGTCTGTATCGTCTGCAGCAGGCCGGTATTGACGTCAGCCACGGGCTGATGATGAACGAAGCGGAAGCGCTGAATAAGGGCTTCCTGAAGCGGATGCGCACCGGTTTTCCCTGGGTGCAGCTGAAGCTGGGCGCCTCGCTGGACGGCCGCACGGCGATGGCCAGTGGTGAAAGCCAGTGGATCACCTCCCCGCAGGCGCGACGCGACGTGCAGCGTCTGCGCGCCCAAAGTCATGCCATCCTCACCAGCAGCGCCACCGTGCTGGCGGACGATCCTGCGCTGACCGTGCGCTGGCAGGAGCTGAGCGCGGATACTCAGGCGCTGTATCCCGAAGAGAATTTGCGCCAACCGCTGCGCGTCGTCATCGACAGTCAGAACCGCGTCACGCCTGAGCACCGTATTGTGCAGCAGGCAGGAGAAACGCTGTTTGCCCGCCTGCGTGCGGATGAGCGCCAGTGGCCGGAAAGCGTTCGTACGCTGCTGGTGCCGGAATATAACGGCCATCTCGATCTGGTGTTGCTGATGATGCTGCTTGGCAAACAGCAGGTGAACAGCGTCTGGGTGGAGGCGGGAGCGACGCTCGCCGGGGCGCTGCTGCAGGCTGGCCTTGTCGACGAGCTTATCGTCTATATTGCGCCTAAACTGTTAGGCAATGCGGCGCGTGGATTATGCGCGCTGCCGGGGCTTGAAGAACTGAGCCAGGCACCCCATTTCAAATTCAATGAGATACGTCAGGTTGGCCCGGATGTCTGCCTGCATTTAACCACTGCGTGAGGCTTTCCTGATTATTAGGAAGCAGCGCTCAGAATAATATGATAAAATCCGCCCCCCTTGCGGGGCACATGAACCCGAAGGAAGAGTATGAACATTATTGAAGCTAACGTTGCTACCCCGGACGCTCGCGTCGCCATCACCATTGCGCGTTTCAACAACTTTATCAATGACAGCCTGCTGGAAGGTGCGATTGACGCCCTGAAACGCATTGGTCAGGTAAAAGATGAAAACATCACCGTTGTTTGGGTTCCAGGCGCGTATGAGCTGCCGCTGGCGGCTGGCGCACTGGCGAAAACCGGTAAATATGACGCGGTGATCGCGCTGGGTACGGTGATCCGCGGCGGTACTGCCCACTTTGAATATGTGGCTGGCGGTGCCAGCAATGGCCTGGCGCATGTCGCTCAGGACAGCGAAATCCCGGTAGCCTTTGGTGTTCTGACCACTGAAAGTATTGAACAAGCCATCGAGCGCGCTGGCACCAAAGCCGGTAACAAAGGCGCAGAAGCTGCGCTGACCGCGCTGGAAATGATTAACGTATTGAAAGCCATCAAGGCCTGATTTTTGTAAGGGGAATTCCGTGAAACCTGCTGCTCGTCGCCGCGCCCGTGAGTGTGCCGTCCAGGCGCTCTACTCCTGGCAGTTGTCCCACAACGACATCGCTGATGTCGAATACCAGTTCCTGGCGGAACAGGACGTAAAAGATGTAGATGTTCTGTATTTCCGTGAACTGCTGTCCGGAGTGGCGACTAACAGCGCGTACCTCGACGGCCTGATGAAGCCCTACCTGTCCCGTCAGCTGGAAGAGCTGGGCCAGGTGGAAAAAGCGGTGCTGCGTATCGCGCTGTTTGAGCTGTCCAAACGTGACGACGTACCGTATAAAGTGGCCATCAATGAAGCTATCGAACTGGCGAAAACCTTCGGCGCTGAAGATAGCCATAAGTTCGTCAACGGCGTGCTGGACAAAGCGGCTCCGGTAATTCGTCCCCGCAAAAAGTAAACGCCAGGCCGGGCTTTGCAGGATCTGATCCCGCGAACCCGGCCTTATTTTTTTCTTTGCTGAGGCATAACGTATGGCATGCGGCGAATTTTCCCTGATTGCCCGTTATTTTGATCGCGTTAAAAGCGCCCGCCTTGATGTTGAAACCGGCATCGGCGATGACTGCGCGCTCCTGAATATCCCCGAGAAAAAAACGCTGGCAATCAGCACCGACACCCTGGTGGCGGGCAATCACTTCTTACCCGATATCGACCCTGCCGACCTCGCTTATAAAGCGCTGGCGGTGAACCTGAGCGACCTCGCGGCGATGGGCGCGGAACCGGCGTGGCTCACGCTGGCGCTGACTTTGCCAGAGGTGGATGAAACCTGGCTGGAAGCCTTTAGCGACAGCCTGTTTGTCCAGCTGGACTATTACGATATGCAGCTGATTGGCGGTGATACCACCCGTGGCCCGCTCGCCATGACGCTGGGTATTCACGGCTTTGTGCCGCCAGGGCGCGCCATGAAACGCGCTGGCGCGAAGCCAGGAGACTGGATCTATGTCACCGGCACCCCGGGAGACAGCGCCGCCGGCCTGGCGGTGCTGCAGAACCGGCTGACGGTGGATGAACCGTCTGACGCCGACTACCTGCTGGCTCGTCATCTGCGCCCGATGCCGCGCGTGCTGCAGGGTCAGGCGCTGCGTGACCTGGCGACATCGGCTATCGATCTTTCCGACGGCCTGATCTCCGATCTGGGCCATATTCTTAAAGCCAGCGGCTGCGGCGCGCGCATCGATCTCGATGCCATGCCGTATTCCGACGCGATACTGCGCCAGGTGGAGCCCGAGCAGGCGCTGCGCTGGGCGCTCGCCGGCGGGGAAGATTACGAACTGTGCTTTACCGTACCGGAGCTGAACCGCGGGGCGCTGGACGTGGCCCTTGGCCATCTTGGCGCGCGTTTTACCTGTATCGGACAGATTGCGCCGGAGAGCGAAGGGCTGCAATTTATCCGCGATGGTAAGCCGGTCGCGCTTGATTTAAAGGGATACGATCACTTTGCGTAGTCGAGACGAGGCGTTACGCCGCCTGAGCATGCGTAACCCGTGGCATCTGCTGGCGACTGGCTTTGGCAGCGGCTTAAGCCCGGTGGTACCGGGGACGATGGGGTCGCTGGCGGCGATCCCGTTCTGGTATCTGATGACCTTTCTCCCCTGGCAGCTCTACTCGCTGGTGGTGATGATGAGCATCTGTATTGGCGTCTATCTGTGCCATCGCACGGCCAAAGATATGGGCACCCATGACCACGGCAGTATAGTCTGGGATGAGTTTGTCGGGATGTGGATCACCCTGATGGCGTTGCCGACCCTGGACTGGCAGTGGGTGGCCGCTGGCTTCGTGATTTTCCGTATCTTCGATATGTGGAAGCCGTGGCCGATTCGCTGGTTTGACCGCAATATCCACGGCGGAATGGGGATTATGGTCGACGATATCGTCGCCGGCGTGATCTCGGCCGGCGTGCTGTATGTCATTGGCCATCACTGGCCCATCGGTCTGCTTTAATCGTCTCTCCCCGGTAGCATCATGCTGCCGGGGAAACCACACCTGTTACTTAAATCCCACCACCGGATGCGGCTGATACGGCGCCTCCAGCTTGTCGATCTGTTCCGGAGAAAGCGTCAAATCCACCGCCTGCAGCAGGTCGTCGAGCTGTTCCTGACGCGATGGACCGATAATCGGCGCGGCAACGCCAGGTTTACTTAACAGCCAGGCGAGGGCGACCTGGGCGCGGCTGGCGTCGAGTTCTTCCGCCACGTCCGCGAGATTCCCGGCGATCTGCGCGTCGTTTTCTTCGCTGGTGCTGTAAAGCGTTTTGCCGAACTCATCCGAAACCAGCCGGGCGGTGGTCTCTCCCCAGGGGCGGGTCAGTCTGCCGCGCGCCAGCGGGCTCCACGGGATCACCGCCACGCCGTTGTGCTGACACAGTGGCAGCATCTCATTCTCTTCTTCCCGGTAAATCAGATTGTAGTGATCCTGCATGGTGACAAAGCGCGCCCAGCCGTTCTGCTGCTGGAGCGCCAGCGCCTGGGCAAATTGTCGGGCATGCATGGACGAGGCGCCGATATAGCGCGCTTTGCCGGCTTTCACCACCTCGTCCAGCGCTTCGAGGGTCTCTTCAATCGGGGTGGTATAGTCCCAGCGGTGGATCTGCAGCAGGTCGACATAGTCCATCCCAAGACGGCGCAGGCTGTCGTCGATGGAGCGCAGGATCTGCGCCCGGGAAAGCCCTTCCGCCAGATCGCCGACCTGGTGATACACTTTGGTGGCGACAACCACCTCATCACGGCGGGCAAAGTCGCGCAGGGCGCGGCCAACGATCTCTTCACTGCTGCCGTCGGAGTAGCTGTTTGCGGTATCGAAGAAGTTGATGCCGCCTTCAATAGCGTGCTGGATAAGCGGGCGGCTGCTCTCTTCCGGAAGCGTCCAGGCGTGTCTGCCGCGGTCCGGCTCGCCGAAGGTCATGCAGCCGAGGCAGAGTCGGGAAACCCGTAAGGCAGTATCACCGAGGGGGATATAGTGCATAGTGCGCTCCTGCTATTCATCAAGGGTATCCCTTAAGCATAGCAGGAGCGGAAGGGGCAATTATGCCAGCCAGTCGCGGATTTTGGCTTCAATACCGGCGGCATCAAGGCCGAGGTCGGCGCGGATCTCTTCCTGAGTGCCCTGAGGAATAAAATAATCCGGCAGGCCAATATTGAGCACCGGTACCGCCCGGCGATGGGCCATCAGCACTTCGTTCACGCCGCTGCCGGCGCCGCCCATGATGGCGTTCTCTTCCAGCGTCACCAGCGCGTCGTGTTCGCCGGCCAGCTGCAGGATCAGCGCCGTATCCAGCGGCTTCACAAAGCGCATATCCACGAGGGTCGCGTTGAGTTTATCCGCTACCGCCGCGGCTTCCGGCAGCAGGGTGCCAAAGTTGAGGATCGCTATTTTCTCGCCCTGACGTTTCACCATCCCTTTGCCGATCGGCAGCGATGCCAGCGGCTCGAGCGTCGCGCCGGTGCCGCTACCGCGCGGATAGCGCACCGCGCTTGGCCCTTCGCTGTAATGGTAGCCGGTATGCAGCATCTGGCGACATTCATTTTCATCGCTCGGGGTCATCACCACCATATCCGGAATACAGCGCAGGAAGGAGAGATCGAACGCTCCCTGATGCGTCTGGCCGTCTGCACCGACAATCCCGGCGCGGTCGATAGCAAACAGCACCGGCAGCTTCTGGATAGCCACATCGTGGATCACCTGATCGTAGGCTCGCTGCAGGAAGGTGGAGTAGATCGCCACCACCGGCTTGTAGTCGCCAATCGCCAGCCCGGCGGCGAAGGTGACCGCATGCTGCTCGGCAATGGCGACGTCAAAGTACTGATCGGGGAATTTCTTCGAAAACTCCACCATCCCTGAACCTTCGCGCATCGCCGGCGTGATCGCCATCAGCTTGCTGTCTTTGGCCGCCGTTTCGCACAGCCAGTCGCCGAAGATTTTCGAGTAGGAAGGGAGACCGCCGCTGCTTTTGGGCAGTACGCCGCTGGTATGGTCGAATTTTGGCACCGCATGGAAGGTGATCGGGTCTTTCTCGGCAGGCTCATAGCCGCGGCCCTTTTTGGTCATAATATGCAGGAACTGCGGGCCTTTCAGGTCGCGCATGTTCTTCAGCGTGCTGACCAGACCGAGCACATCGTGGCCATCGACCGGCCCGATGTAGTTAAAGCCCAGCTCTTCAAACAGCGTGCCCGGCACCACCATCCCTTTGATATGTTCTTCGGTTCGTTTAAGCAGCTCTTTAATCGGCGGCACCCCGGAGAAGACCTTTTTACCCCCTTCGCGCAGGGTGGAGTAGAGCTTGCCGGAGAGCAGCTGCGCCAGATGATTGTTCAGCGCGCCAACGTTCTCGGAAATCGACATTTCATTGTCATTCAGCACCACCAGCAGGTCGGGTTTGATATCCCCGGCGTGGTTCATCGCTTCAAACGCCATGCCGGCGGTGATCGCCCCGTCGCCAATCACGCACACTGCGCGCCGCTGCTTATCCTCTTTCGCGGCGGCGATAGCCACCCCGATACCGGCTGAAATGGAGGTCGAGGAGTGGCCGACGCTCAGCACGTCATACTCGCTTTCACCGCGCCACGGGAAGGGGTGCAGGCCGCCTTTCTGGCGAATGGTGCCGATTTTATCCCGGCGGCCGGTCAGAATTTTATGCGGGTAGGCCTGATGGCCGACGTCCCAGATCAGGCGATCGAACGGCGTGTTATACACGTAGTGCAGCGCCACGGTCAGTTCCACCGTGCCGAGGCCAGAGGCAAAGTGACCGCTGGAGCGGCTGACGCTGTCCAGCAGATAGCGCCGCAGCTCATCACACAGCTTCGGCAGGCTCTCTTTTGGCAACAGGCGCAACTCCTGGGTGGAATCTACCAGCGCCAGGGTCGGGTATTTGGCAATATCAAAACTCATCAGAGACTCATTTATTGTTTATTTATCGCGCTGAATAATGTAATTCGCGAGCGCTTCCAGTGCCGAAGTATCCAGAGATTGTGCGGCCAGCTCATCTAACGACCGGCGGGCATCAGCGATCAGGTCGTGCGCTTTCTTCCGGGCTTGCTCAAGACCCAGGAGGGCGGGATAGGTGCTTTTACCCAATTGCTGGTCGGCACCCTGACGTTTGCCAAGGGTCGCAGTATCCCCTACCACGTCGAGAATGTCATCCTGGACCTGGAAGGCAAGACCGATATTTTCCGCATAGCGATCCAGCGCGGGCAGGGCAGCGCGGCCGCGTTCGCCGGCGCTCAGCGCCCCCATCCGGACGGCGGCGCGGATCAACGCCCCCGTTTTGTGGCGATGGATACGCTCCAGCGCCTGCAGATCCACCTGCTGTCCTTCCGCCTCCAGATCCAGCGCCTGGCCGCCGCACATACCCGCCACGCCGCTGGCCTGCGCCAGTTCGGAGACCATCGCCAGCCGGTCCCGATCAGAGACGTCGGCCATCGGCGCATCACTCAGTATAGAGAACGCCAGCGTTTGCAGGGCATCTCCCGCAAGAATTGCGTTGGCTTCGCCAAATTTAATATGACAGGTCGGCAGTCCGCGACGCAGATCGTCATCATCCATCGCCGGCAAATCATCATGCATCAGGGAATAAGCATGAATACATTCGACCGCCGCGGCGGGGGCATCGAGCGTGGTGCGGCTGACGCCGAACATCGCGCCGGTGGCATAGACAAGGAAGGGGCGCAGGCGTTTACCGCCTAAGAGTGCGCCATAATGCATCGCTTCCACCAGCGGAGTGTTCTGAAAGGGCTGCGGCGCGATAAAACGGCGCAATGCCCCATTAGCCTGTTCCACACAGGCCTGCAATTGTTGCGGGAAATCCATTTTATTCAGCGTCCGGCGTAAAAGGCGTGGTCGGGGAATCTTCACTATCCGCCAGCAGGATCTGCACGCGCTGTTCGGCCTTCTGCAGCTGACTTTGCCCCTGGCGCGCCAGCTGTACGCCGCGCTCAAATTCGCTTAGCGCTTCCTCTAACGGCAAATCGCCGCTTTCCAGACGGTTAACGATCTGCTCCAGTTCGCCCAGAGCAGTTTCAAAGCTGGCCGGGGCCTCATTTTTCTTTGGCATAGTGAATGTAGACTCTTGTTATGTCGCGACGGCAATACCGGGTATGGTAACGAAGTCACGCGTGTAAGCAAATAACGCGCAATGGTGATATACTCCGCGCCCAGGATGCAGGCACCGGTGTGCGCTGCTTTACAACTTTTGCTTATAGCCCCGTCGGGCTTGCCAACGAACTATTGTCGCCATGAAGTTTATCATTAAATTGTTCCCGGAAATCACCATCAAAAGCCAATCTGTGCGGTTGCGCTTCATTAAAATCTTAACCGGGAACATTCGTAACGTTCTCAAAAACTATGACGAGACGCTGGCCGTCGTCCGTCATTGGGATCATATCGAAGTTCGCGCGAAAGATGAAAATCAGCGCCCGGCTATTCGCGATGCGCTGACCCGTATCCCCGGCATCCACCATATTCTGGAAGTCGAAGACGTACCGTTCACCTCGCTGCACGATATTTTTGAAAAGACGCTGCCGCTGTGGCGCGAGGCGCTGGAAGGCAAAACCTTCTGCGTGCGTGTGAAGCGTCGCGGCAAACATGAATTCACCTCCATTGAGGTGGAACGCTACGTCGGCGGCGGTCTGAATCAGCATATTGAAACGGCGCGCGTGAAGCTGACCGACCCGGACGTCACCGTCAATCTCGAGATTGAAAACGATCGCCTGCTGCTGGTGAAAGGCCGCTATGAAGGCATCGGCGGCTTCCCGATCGGCACCCAGGAAGATGTGCTGTCGCTGATCTCCGGCGGCTTTGACTCCGGCGTTTCCAGCTATATGCTGATGCGCCGCGGCTGCCGCGTGCACTACTGCTTCTTTAACCTTGGCGGCGCCGCCCATGAGATTGGCGTTCGCCAGGTCGCACATTACCTGTGGAACCGCTTCGGCAGTTCGCACCGCGTTCGCTTTGTGGCGATTAACTTTGAGCCCGTGGTCGGCGAAATCCTTGAAAAAGTGGACGATGGTCAGATGGGCGTCGTGCTCAAGCGCATGATGGTCCGCGCCGCGTCAAAAGTCGCGGAACGCTACGGCGTGCAGGCGCTGGTCACCGGCGAAGCGCTGGGCCAGGTTTCCAGTCAGACCCTCACTAACCTGCGCCTGATCGACAACGTCTCCGATACTCTGATCCTGCGCCCGCTGATTTCGCACGATAAAGAGCACATCATCGACCTGGCGCGTGAGATCGGCACGGAAGATTTCGCCCGCACCATGCCGGAATATTGCGGCGTGATCTCGAAGAGCCCGACCGTGAAGGCGGTGAAGGCGAAGATTGAAGCGGAAGAAGAACACTTCGATTTCAGCATCCTCGATAAAGTGGTGGAAGAGGCGAGCAATATCGACATTCGCGATATTGTCCAGCAGACGGAAGCCGCCGTGGTTGAAGTGGAAACCGTGACCGGCTTTGGCGCTAACGACGCGATCCTCGACATCCGCTCCATTGACGAGCAGGAAGACAAGCCGCTGAAGGTCGAGGGCGTTGAAGTCGTTTCGCTGCCGTTCTACAAGCTGAGCACCAAATTTGGCGATCTCGATCAGAGCAAAACCTGGCTGCTGTGGTGCGAGCGCGGGGTGATGAGCCGTCTGCAGGCGCTCTATCTGCGCGAGCAGGGCTTCAGCAACGTGAAAGTGTATCGCCCGTAACGGGTTGCCATCCATATTGAAAAAGGCCTTCCCCGATGGAAGGCCTTTTGTCATCTCCGGGCCAGCGCATTAGCGCAGGGTCATCGCCAGGTCATTCAGCTGATCGATGACGATATTCCAGCCCTCAAAAAATCCCATCTGCTCATGCTGCTCGCGAGTTTCATCATCCGCATGCAGCACCGTGGCCGTATAGCGACATCCGTCTTTTTCGTCGGCAAAGGTGATGATGGCCGTCATGGCGAAGGGAGAAACCGCAGGGCGATAATCCGCCGTCAGCATCGAGGTCATGACGATTTTTTGTTGCGGGATGACCGCAAGAAAACAGCCGGGATTATCGCTGCGTTCACCGTCAGGGCCGTGCATCACGGTATGAAAAGCCCCGCCAGAGCGAAAATCAAAGGCCAGCACCTCAGTAGACCAGGGCTTCGGGCACCACCAGGTTTTGAGTAATGCCGGGTCGGCCCACGCGCGCCACAGGGCAGAGGCTGGCGCGCTGAGCAGGCGGCTGATGACAAGATCGCGAGAATCGGTTGCGCTACGGGACATGCTACGACTCCTCAGGAAAAGGGGAGCCAGTCCGCGGCGCGGACCGGCTATCAGGCTTCGTAGTAATTATAGATGCCGGCGGCCATTACCAGCTGCGAGGCGACCTCATAAGCTTTCTCGCGACCCACCAACAGGTCAATCATTTTCAGGGCGAAATCAATCGATGTCCCCGGTCCCTGGCTGGTTAACAGATTCACCCGTGGATCCCAGACCACCCGTTTATCCTGCCACTGATCGGCGGGGATATGTTCCTTCAGCGCCGGAAAACCGGTCATGTTACCGATCGGGAACAGCTGATGGGGCACCAGCACGGTCGCCGGGGCGGCGCAGATGGCGGCCACAATGCGGCCTGAGAGGTGGAACTGTCGGACGGTTTCCACCAACAGCGGGCTGTCGCGGAAGCACTCTGCGCCCTTGATGCCGCCCGGGAGGACGATGATATCGAAATCACCATCGGCCACCTCGACCAGCGGCGCATCCGCCAGCAGTTTGACGCCGCGCGAGCAGACGATGGTCAGGCCGCCGTCGCTGGCGACGCTGGCGGTGGTTACCTTCACTCCGCCGCGGACCAGCAGATCGATAGTGGTGACCGCTTCGGTCTCTTCGCTACCAGGGGCGAGGCAAATCAGTGCCGACGCGCTCATATTCATTCTCCTTACGCTTGATCAATTCAAATAAGCGGGCGTTTTCCGGTACGGCAACGCCGTGGGCGCGGGCGCGGTTGAGCAGAAAACCGGTGATATAGTCGATCTCCGTGTGCCGCTGGGCGCGGATGTCCTGCAGCATGGATGAGATATTTTCTGCCGTACTTTCAATCACCTGTTCGACATAAAATAGCAGGTTTTCCGCCGAGGTATGAATACCTTCGCGCTCCATCACCGCCGCCACTTCCTGGCAAATGGCGGCAACCTCCTGCGGATAGTGGCGCAGATCGCCGTTTTTACATCCTTTGAGGGCGGTCAGAGGATTAATGACGCAGTTTACCGCCAGCTTGCGCCAGGTGGCCGAGTAGATATGGTTGTGCCAGGCGACATCCGGCAGTACGCTTTGCAGGACTTCCGCGAGATAGCTGTAGTCCTCCTCGTAGCTTTTCGCCGGACCGATATGGGTGGTGCCCTGGGCGACGTGGATGATCACATTCCCGTCGCGACGCGCTGCCTGGGTGGTGGAGGCCAGCAGCAAAGGCTGTTTCACGCCGCGCAGCTCCTCGACGGTGCCCATGCCGTTATGCACCAGCACAATTGGCGTAGTGACCGGCAGGATCCCGGCCAGGTGCTTCACCGCATTCGACACCTGCCAGGCCTTTAAGGTGACGATCAGCAGCTCGCTGCTGGCGAGAAAATCGGGGTCGTTGGCCGTCAGTGATTCGTTGAACACCGAGCCGTCGGTTTCAATGACATTGACGCTACAGAATGGCTGCGGTACGCGTAGCCAGCCCTGGACTTCATGTCCCTGTTTGCACAACGCGGTCAGCCATAGTTGTCCCAGTGCACCGCATCCCAGTACGGTTACTTTCATTGTTCCTCCTCATCTGCCGCTACCCCAGGCGCTGATGGCTAAAGTCTATCTCGTCGCTTTTCGCATTGTCGGACGGAAAGGGGGATTCGGCGTCGTCGGGCAGCACGGGGAAATAGCGCGAGCGTTGCGTAATCAGCTAAGCTTCCGGGATAACAAGTTGAGTTATGCCGCGTTGCAGGTATTATGCAACGCAAAAGAAACGGAAGGAGAGGAAAAGATGCCATCTTTCGATATTGTCTCTGAAGTTGATCTTCAGGAAGCCCGTAACGCGGTGGACAACGCGAGCCGCGAAGTCGAGTCGCGTTTTGATTTTCGTGGCGTTGAAGCCACTTTTGAATTAAACGACGCCAACAAAACCATTAAGGTGCTGAGTGAGTCTGACTTCCAGGTGAACCAGCTGCTGGATATCCTGCGCGCTAAGCTGCTTAAGCGCGGCATTGAAGGTACCTCCCTCGACGTGCCGGAAGATATCGTGCACAGCGGTAAAACCTGGTTTGTTGAAGCGAAGCTGAAGCAGGGCATTGAAAGCGCGGTGCAGAAGAAGATCGTCAAACTGATCAAAGACAGCAAGCTGAAAGTGCAGGCGCAGATTCAGGGCGAAGAGATCCGCGTGACCGGTAAGTCCCGCGACGATCTGCAGTCGGTGATGGCGCTGGTGCGCGGCGGCGATCTGGGGCAGCCGTTCCAGTTCAAAAACTTCCGCGACTAACGCGGCGGCAGACAGCAAAAAGCGGGGAATTCCCCGCTTTTTTTATACCCCTTTGATGAGCTGCTCGATCTCGAAGCGGTTGGTGACCTTGCTGTCGATTTTGATATACACCGAGCGCTCCTCAGGCACCACCAGCGCCTGATGAACCCCGTTGGCGTTCAGCAGACGCGTCTGTAGCGCGCTGTCGACCACCACGCCATCCGGCACCTCCACCCGCAGGCTGCTGACGTACGGCGGCTCGCTCATGGTACTGGCCACCAGCAGCCACAGCATTGCCAGCAGGGCGCCCAGCAAGAACACGGTTTGCGAATCAAAGAAACCATCGACCCAGCCGCCAAGCGCGCCGCCAATCGCCACGCCGAGGAACTGGCTGGTGGAGTAGACGCCCATTGCGGTGCCTTTATAGCCCGCCGGCGACTCCTTGCTAATTAACGATGGCAGCAGCGCTTCCAGCAGGTTAAACGCCAGGAAGAAGAGCTGGACGCCCGCCACTAGTTCCCAGAAGTAGCCTCCAGCGCCCCAGAGGACAATTTCCGCAATCAGCAGGATGGCGACGCAGAGCAGGAAGACGCGCTTCATTTTGCGCTTCACTTCGGCATAGATGATAAACGGCACCACCGAGATGAACGAGATAACCATGGTGACCAGGTAAATCTTCCAGTGCTCGGCGGCCGGAAAGCCAGCAGCCTCCAGTTGGCCGGGCAGCGCGACAAAGGTCGACATCAGCATGATGTGCAGGCACATGATGCCAAAGTTGAGCTTCAGCAGGCGTGGTTCCACCAGCACTTTGCTAAAGCAGCCCTTTACCATCCCGGATTCGCGGTTGAGCACGTGGTTATGGCTGTTGGGCACCACCCACAGGGTGAGCAGGATGCCGATGGTCGCCAGAATGGCAATCATCCAGAACAGCGCGTGCAGACCCAACTGGTGGGTGACAATCGGCCCCAGCACCATGGCGATGGCGAAGGTGACGCCGAAGCTGACGCCGATAAAGGCCATCGCTTTGGTGCGGTTCTGTTCACGAGTGAGATCGGACAGCAAGGCCATGACCGCGGCGGCGATGGCGCCGGAGCCCTGCAGGGCGCGGCCAAGAATGATGCCCCAGATAGAGTCGGTGAGCGCGGCGATGACGCTGCCGAGTACAAAGATGAGCAGGCCGCCGACGATCAGCGGCTTACGGCCAATACGGTCAGATAACAGTCCGAAGGGGATTTGGAAAATCGCCTGCGCCAGGCCGTAGATACCGATCGCCAGGCCAATCAGCGCTTCACTGGCGCCCTGCAACGCCATGCCATACGTGGTCAGAACCGGCAGGACCATAAACATGCCAAGCATGCGCAGGGAGAATACCGTCCCCAAACCCCAGGTCGCGCGCAGTTCCCCTGGCGTCATTTTGTTATCGTTCATTACCACCTCAATATAAAAACTGCGCCTAGTGTAGCGGCGGGGGGTAAGAAGCGTAAATAAATGTTTGTTTAACAGATATTACGGGGCTGTTGCGCGATGAGACAAGTTGGTAAAAATCAATAAACCAGTGGAGGGGGACTCCACTGGCGAGGGGAAAAATTAAGGTAAAGTAAAGTCAACCCACTGGCTGCCAGCGTCAGCCGATTTGACGCACTGTTCGACCCAATAGACGCCGTGCAGCCCGGCTTCAACGTCCGGATACCAGAAGTCTTGCAGGAAAGCGCGATCGTCACGGTCCGTGGCGTCAATCGCCTGCGCATAGCGACGATAGAGGTTGGCCCAGGCTTCGAATAGCCCTTCCGGATGGCCGCCGCCGATGCGGTCATCCGCCAGCGCGTTCGGCGACAGGTAGGGCATCCCGCGCTCAAGAATCCGCGCCGGCTCGCCCTGCACCTCATAGCTGAGCTGGTTAGGATGCTCATCCCACCATTCGATACTCGCTTTTTCACCGACGATACGCACTTTTTGCGAGTGCATGGCGCCGCTGTTGACCGCGCTGGTCCACATCGAGCCAACCGCGCCGTTGTCATATTCCATCAGGACAAAGGCGTTATCTTCCAGCGGCGCGCGGGAGGGGACAAAGCTCTGGCGGGAGCACATCAGCCGTTTGATATTGAGCTGCGGCGCCATGGTTTCGGCGACAAACAGCGGATGGGTGGCCAGATCGCCCAACACATAGCTGGGCCCGGCAAACTTCGGCGTCACGCGCCAGCGAGTGGATTCAGCCTGCAGCTCGACGGCCTGGTTATGAAAGCCGTGGGCGAACTGCATATTGACGATGCGGATCTCGCCGAGCAGTCCATCGGCAATCATCTGCCGCGCCTGCTGGATCATCTGATAGCCGGCATAGCCGTAGGTGACGCCGACGATTTTGTTCTGTTTTTTGCTCAGGTCCACCAGCTCGCGTGCTTCTTCGGCGCTAAAGCAGAGGGGCTTTTCACAGATGACGTGGAGGCCCGCTTCCAGCGCCGCTTTGGTGATGGCGAAATGGGTATTGTTCGGGGTGGTGACCGAGACGACCTCGATGCCGTCAGGGCGCTGCGTCTCTTCACGAAACAGGGTCTGGTAGTCGGCGTAGCAGCGCTCCGGCGCGATGCCCAGTTGCTCGCCGAACGCGCGCCCGCGCTCGGCATCGACGTCAAGCGCGCCGGCCAGCAGGGTATAAACATTGTCACGCAGCGCCGCACAGCGGTGGCTGTAGCCGATTTGACTGGTTCCCCCGCCGCCGACCATGCCCCAACGCAGGGAGCGGGATAAGGGTTTCAGGCCGTTTAACATGGTGCTCTCCTTTTTGAAATCATTCGCACTCTGAGGCGCTCAATGCCGACGCCTGCGGCAACGCGCATCCGGATAGACTGACCTTAACTTAAGGAAATGTTTGTTCTGTTTCAATTGTGTTGTGGAATTTATTTTCCATATATGCGAGGGGGATCGAATTAGCGAAAGTTTCTTTTGGGCTGCGTTGAAAAGATGAGCGAGGGCTTATCGCCTCCCGGAGCAGAGCAGATTCTTGCGGGTGTTTTTCGTTCCGACTAAATATGAAATAAATTTTCTTTTTAGCCGCTGAGCCGGTGCAATCCGCAGATTGCACCGGGGAGCCGATGCCGCTATGACGCTCCGCGCACAGACGCGGGGGAAGGTGAAGCGGCGGGAGGATTACCGGCCGCAAAGATGCCTTTCGCCGCCAGACCTGCGACGGTGAGGGCTGCCGGGATACCGAGGATCAAAAAGACGCTTTCAAAGGGCAGGTTGAGCGCCATCATCTCGGCACCGGCAAAGGCGCTGAGAATGGCGCCGATGCGCCCGACGCCATGCATCCAGCTGGATCCCGTCGCCCGCGCCTGCGTAGGATAGTAGCGGGCGGAGAGGGCGTTCATACCGGTATTAGCGCCGTTCAGACAGGCGCCGCTGATAAACGCCAGCATACAGAGCAAGGCAAAGCTGCCCGCGGCGTAGCCCATCGCCATGGTGAACAGGCCGCCAACGGCGTAGATCATCCCCAGCGCGCGATGAGGGTTGATCCTGTCCATCAGCCAGCCGGCAAACAGCGAGCCGAGGGTGCCGCCCGCCTGGTAGATCGCTGTCATGATGGCCGCCTGGCTAACGGTCATTCCCACCGCTTTAACCAGCGTTGGCAGCCAGCTACCGAGGATATAGACCAGGAACAGCCCCATAAAGTAGACCAGCCATAGCATCAGTGAGCCGAAGCCGTACTGGCGGGAGAGCACAATGCGCATCGCGTTGCCGGCCGCCGGCTGCGCCGGCAGGGTAAACGTCACGTTGTCGCTGATTTGTCCGGGATAGAGACGGTTAAGAATGGCGCGAATGCGTGCGGCGGGCGCTTGTTTGATCACCAGAAAACGAACCGACTCCGGCAGCAGCCAGATAAGCAGCGGGGCAAACAGCAGCGGCAGAATGCCGCCGAGCGCCATCAGCGAGTGCCAGCCAAACTGCGGGATCAGCCACGATGCTGAGAATCCTCCTGCCGCCGCGCCGAAGGTGAAGCCGCAAAAGATGACGGTAATAATAAATGAACGCTGGCGTTCCGGGGCGTACTCCGACACCAGCGTCCCGATGTTCGGCATCGCGGCGCCCAACCCCAGGCCGGTCATAAAGCGGAAAAACATCATCTGTTCAATGTTGTGCGAGAAGGCGGTGGCGATGGTCCAGAAGCCGAAGAAAAAGACGCTATTGATAATGATTTTCTTGCGCCCCAGCCAGTCGGCGAGCGGGCCAGAGAAAATCGCGCCCAGCGCGAGGCCGATCAGCGCGGCGCTGATCACCACGCCTAGCTGGTGGTTGCTTACCCCCCATTCCAGCTTTAGCGTCGGGGCGATAAACCCCATGATCGCGATATCAAAACCATCGAGAGCGATAACGCAAAAACCGAGAAAAATGATCTGCTTTTGAAAGCGGCTCAGCGGGTTACGGTTTATTAACTCTCTGACATCCAGGCGTTGAGTCTGTGTCATAGCGTATTCCTTATGCGCAGGAGCGCAGGTAGGGCTGCGCGGCATTGAACAGTAATTGCGCCCGCTGGAGCGGCGGCAAGGCGCCCTGCTCGCCGTCGAGCGGCACTTCGAGGGAGACCGGCAGCGTTGCCGGCAGGGCCGACATTAGACCGTGCAGATCCAGACCGCCTTCCCCTGGCACGTTGCGCGCCGAGCGGGCCTGGCGGATGAGTTCCTGTTCGCTCTCCGGCCTCTGCGCCGCGCCATCGCAGAGCTGCATATAGTTGAGATGATGCGCGGGCAGGCTGGAGAGGGCGGCGAGCGATTCTCCCGCGCGCCAGAAATGAAGGGCGTCCACCAGGATGCCGATATCCTCCCGCCCGCTGGCGGCGATCATCGCCTGCGCATCGGCGATAGTGCGCAGTTGGGTCCAGGGCATCGGCTCAAGGTTCATGGTCAGCCCATAGGGGCGACCGGCCGCGGCGAGGATAGCCAGGTTGTCGGCGCTGCGCTGAAGGTTGTCGTCATTGCCGGCGACTAACACCTGTCCGGCGCCAAGACGCGCCGCAGTCTCCATAAACCGCTGCAGCCGATCGTCGAGGGTAAACCCGGGGGTCAGGCGGACGATCTCCACGTCTGAGACGCGGATGCCGGTTTCCATCAGCGCAGACAGCGTCGCGCGGACGGCGGGGGTATCGCCCAGCATGTCGTAGTCCGGGTCGGCCGGTGTGGCGGGGAGCAGCCGCAGACCAACGTGGGTAAAACCGGTTCTGGCCGCTATCCGCACCTGTTCGGGGGGAGGGACATCGAGCAGGGTCAGCGCGGCGAGCGATAGGGTACGCATGTTCATAAAGGGCTCCGGTACAGTTGCAGGTGAAGATAGTTATGGGTATTGCCGTCCCTGGTCGTTTATTGCTTTGTTTTTATTGTGTTTTCCGCCAGGTTTTTGCCCACCAGATAGCCGAAGGTCATGGCGGGTCCGAGGGTTATCCCTCCGCTGGGGTAATAGCCGCGCATCACGCTCGACATGTCGTTGCCGATGGCGAACAGGCCCGGTATCGGCTGCTGCTGTCCATCCAGCACCCGGGCGTGTTCGTCGGTTTGCAGTCCGCTGAAGGTGCCCAGCGAGCCGGGCAGAATGCGCACCGCGTAAAACGGCCCTTCGCGCAGCGGTCCGAGCGTCACCTGATGGTCACCCTGGGCGCGGTTATAGGCTGATGCCCCGCGGTGAAAATCGACGTCTTCGCCAGTGCTGGCGAAGTGGTTAAAGCGTTCAACGGTTTCCGCCAGCGCATTGGCGTCGATGGCGCACTGCTTCGCCAGCTCCCCCAGCGTGTTTCCCCGCTGCAGATAACCGGTACGCAGCCAGGCGGTGGGGGTGAAGGGGAGCGGTCTGGCATGGCCCAGGCCGTAGCGACGCAGCGCGCGACGATCGGCCAGCAGCCAGGCCTGCGGCGTGTCGCCCGCGGGGGTGGCCGCCAGCAGGGCGGCGATAAAGTCATGATAAGAGTCTGCCTCGTTAACAAAGCGTTTGCCGTTGGGCAGGACAGCGATCACCCCGGGCTTGGCGCGTTCCACCAGGTGGGGAAACATCAGCTGCTGGCCGCTGGCCAGGGTGACGCGGGACACCGGCGCCCAGGCCAGCGGGTGGCGCAGGCGGGTGTCGAACTGGCCGCCGACGGATTCGCCAAGCCTGATCCCCTCGCCCTGATTGTCCGGCGGTGCGGCGGAAAAATGGCCGTAACCCTCCGCCGCGTGGGGCACCACCTGCGCCAGCCGCTGCCGATCGTGGGGAAAACCGCCGCAGGCCAGCACCACGGCCCCTGCTTCGACGTGAATTTCCCCGCTGTCGCTGCGCAGCACCGCGCCGGACACACCCTGCGGACCCTGCAGCAGCCGGACCACCGGGGCATTGAGCTGAAAGCGCACTCCGGCGTCGAGGGCGGATCGCAGCAGACGGGCGACCAGCGCATTGCCATTGACCAGATGCTGCCCTCGTCCGGCGCGCAGCCGCTGCCAGCCGTGGCGCAGCAGGCGGCGGACGGCATACAGCGCGGAGCGCGGCGAGCGGGTGGCATTGAAAAAATGCGCCATATCCGCGCCGCCGGCGATGCCCATCCCGGCAAGGCTGATGGTCTCCAGCGGCGGACGCAGTCGGTGGAGCCAGTCGCCGAGCTGACGGCCATCGTAGGGCTGAGCGGTGACCGACCGCCCACCGCTCGCCGCACCCGGCGACGCGTGAAAGTCCGGCATGGCACTGCCTGAGAGAAACTGCACTGCCGTCCTGTGATGAAAAAAATCCACCATCTCCGGCCCGTGGCGCAGGAAGGTCTGCAGGCGAACGTCGGCGGCTTCGCCCCCCATCTCATGCTGCAGATAGGTCAGCGGGGCGTCAGCCGCTTCGTCGATGCCCTCCGCCCGCGCCAGCGGGTTGCGGGGGATCCACAGCCAGCCGCCGGACCAGGCGCTGGTCCCGCCGAGCACCGACGCTTTCTCCGCCACCATGACGCTGGCGCCGTGCATGGCCGCGGTGACCGCGGCAGAGAGTCCCGCCGCGCCGGAGCCGACCACCAGCACATCCACCTTCACAGGCCTGCTCATGATGCACTCCTTACTGCAATGGTGAAAAAGCGGTGGGGCGCATCAGCACCGACTCCAGGCGTTCAACGGCGGCCAGTTCGCGATTTTTCCGCGAAAAGGTCTGCCAGCGTTCGTCCTGCGCCATTCGCGCGCGGCGCACCAGGCGATCGTCCAGGCTTTCATAAGCCCAGATGTGCACCACCTGATTGACCACGCCGATCTCGGTAAAAAAGAAACCGATCAGTTTGCCGAGATGGTCGGTCTGCACCGCCAGGGCATCGCTTTGGTACAGCGCCAGCCAGTCGGCCATTTTCAACGGATTGATGGTGTACGTGCGTTTTTCGTAGATCATGATGTTTTCCTGATTAGTGGGGGGAGTGTTGTGCCAGATGGCAGGCGGCGAGGTAGCCAAACGTCAGCCCCGGGCCGAGGGTGATGCCGGGACCCGGGTAGGTGCCGGCCATCAGCGAATCCATGTCATTTCCCACCGCGTACAGCCCCGCGATGGGTTTTCCTTCCACGTTGACGACCTGTGCATCGGCGGTGGTGACCAGGCCCCGCGACGTTCCCAGATCGCCGGTATAGAGTTTGATGGCATAGAACGGCGCGCTGAGCAGGGGGGCGTTACAGGCGTCAGGCTGATGACCCGGATCGCCCATCGCCCGGTTATAGCTGTTGCCGCCTTTAGCAAATTCCCGATCCACGCCCTGCGCGGCGTCGCGGTTGTAGCGGGCAACCGTCTCGCTCAGCGTTTGGGCATCCAGACCAAGCTGTTGCGCCAGCGTCTCCAGGGTGTCGGCTTTGTACAGATAGCCGGCGGCGATCAGGGCGTCATTATTGACCGGCGCCGGGCGTGCCAGCCCGAGGCCGTAACGCTTCATCGCCTGGGCGTCGCAGAGTAAAAAGCAGGGGGCATTTTCCGTAGCGCGCTGCATCGCGCTGGCGAAATGGTGATAGGAGTTAGACTCGTTGACGAAGCGTACCGCCCGCTGATTGACGGCAATCACGCCCGGTTTGGCCCGGTCGGTTACCAGATGGGGGAAGCGCTCCTCGCTGCCGTCGGCCCGGGTCAGCACCGATACTGGCGCCCAGAAAAAGTTGGAGGCCCGATCGGCTCCCTCGCGAGCGTTAAGCGCCGCCGCGAGATGCAGCGCGGCGCCATCGTTGGCCGGCGGCGACATGGTGAAGTGTTCGCGGGTGTGTGGCCGATAGCGCGCCGCCAGCGCGCCCGCGGCAAAGCCGCCTGCGGCCAGCACCACCCCGCGGCGGGCGTGCAGCGTCTCTCTTTGCCCCTGATACTCAATCTCCACCCCGCGGACCGCGCCTTGCGCTTCGCACAGCGCCAGAACATTGACATTCAGCCGCAGGTTCATGCCTTTACGCAGCGCCGTTGTCGCCATGCGGGCTATCAGCGCATTGCCCATCGCCAGGCGGGTGCCGCGAGGGTACTTCACCCGGTCGCGGGCGTAGCGCAGCAGTAGCCGGGTGCAATGGGCCAGGGAGCGTAGCGAGCGCCGCATGTCGAGAAAATGTTGAATGTCGACGCGGTTGACCATCATCCCGCCAAACAGCAACATCCCCGGCGGCGGTGAACGCAGGTCGCGAAACGCGTCCCCCAGTTCACGACCGTCATACTCCACCACCTCCAGCGCACGACCGACGTCGACCGCGCCGGGTTCATCCGGATAGTAATCAGGGGAGAGCGGGCGCAGGCTATATTTCACCGCCCCCTCGCGCTCGAGAAAGGCCAGCGCCTCACGCCCGGCGCTAACAAACGCTTCGGCGAGATCTTCACGGTACTGGCTCTCGCCGATAATGGTCCGCAGGTAGGTTTTCATCGCCTCGGCGCTGCCGCTTTTACCCGCCGCACGCGCCTGATCGGTATCGTGCAGCCACACGGCGCCACCGGAGATAGCCGAGGTGCCGCCGAACTGGCCGGCTTTCTCCAGCATCAGCACCGACAGCCCTTTGCAGCTGGCGGTGACCGCGGCGGCAAAGCCAGCGGCGCCGCTGCCGATGACGATCACATCCCAGCTCTTCATGCTGCCGCTCCCTGCGCCGGCGGGATGGCGCCGATAAACTGGCCCATCAGCGTCATCTGCGCCAGCGCCATTTCCGGCCCGGTCTGCACCCGGCAGCCGCGGGCGGCGGCGAAAGTGAGCAACGGCGTCATCACCGGGGCGGTGACAACATCAGCCACGTGGGTGGCGCTGTCGAGCGTATCCAGCAGCGCCTGCGGCAGGGGCAGCTCATCAAATCCGGCCATGCCGGCCGGCGAGCCATTAACCAATAGATCGACGCCGTGAAGGGTGTCCGGCAGCGCGTTCAGTTGTACCGCCGGGAAGGCCTCAGCCAGAAGGTCATGCAGGCGTTGCCGGGTGGTCGGGTTTTGATCGTGCAGGGCCAGCTGACGGATCCCCGCCTCGCACAGTCCCCAGGCGATGGCGCTGCCGACGCCGCCGCAGCCGGAGAGCAGCGCCTGCTTACCTGCCGGCTGAAAACCCTGCGCCTCGGCGGCGAGCTGAAAGCCGACGCCGTCCAGCATATCGCCCTGCAAACGGCCATCCGCCAATTTGCGGATCACATTGATGGCGTTGAGTCGGCGGGCGCGGGGGGTGAGCTCGTCGACCAGCGCGGCGGCGCGCTGCTTATGCGGCACCGTCACCAGCACGCCGGTCATGTTCTGCCAGCCACGCAGAGCGTTGAGGTAGTCGACTACCGCGTCCGGGGCGATATCCACCGGGATCATGACGCTGTCCATGTGCTGTTCAGCAAAGTAGCGGTTGAAGTTATCCGGTGATTTGACCTGGGCGATCGGATGACCAATCACGGCAACAACCTGGGTAGTTCCACTGACCATTTCAAACCTCATTTGTTAAATGAATGTTGTGAAAGTATTTCAGTGGAAGCTGGGAGCGACAACGCAGAATTCGGACATGTCGGTTGTTAATCGCACGATCGCTGCGATAATCGCAGGAAATCGATAATGATGTTGCAAAAATGTGAGCGAATATGCAAAACACCATTCATCCACGCGATCTGATCGTCGGTTTACAAAAAGGGCTGGCGTTAATCCAGCTTTTTTCCAAAACCTGCCCAAAACTCACCGTCGCCCAGGCGGCGAAAATGAGCGGCCTGACGCAAAGCGCCGCGCGGCGTTTTCTGTTGACGTTGCTGCATGAGCGCTATCTGCAAACCGATGGGCGTTATTACTGGCTTACCCCGAAGACGCTGCGGCTTGGTCAGGCCTACGTCGATTCGGCGCAGTTTCCCCGCATGGTGCGGCCAATTGTCGAATACATCGCCAGCCGGACCGAGGAGCACGCCTCGGTAGGGGTGGTGGATGAAGATGAGCTGGTCTATATCGCCCGCAGCCGGCATACGCCATTTAACTCCACGTCGGTTCGGCTTGGGGAGCGGGTGCCCATCTTCTGTACCGCCGGGGGACGGTTATGGCTGGCTTCGCTGCCGGAAGCTGAGTGCGAGGCAGTTCTGCAGCGTATTACCCGGGAACAACGCACGCCCTATACGGTGACCGACGTCGCGTTGCTGATGGAGAAAATCGCCCAGGTGCGGCGCCAGGGTTATGCCACCATTGAACAGGAGTTTGAGATTGGCATGCTGGTGCTGGCGGTGCCGTTAACTGACAGGGAAGGAACCTGGTGGGGCGCGCTGAGTCTGACCAGCCATCAATCGCGCACATCGCTGGAAGCGTTATGTCACGACCATCTCGATCTGCTCTACAGCGCGCAGGCGATGCTGGTGAGCTAAACAGGGCAGCAGATGCGCTGCCCTCAAAGATGTTGCTTACGCCGACGCGTTGTTCAGGAAGCTGTTCCAGTTGCTGGCGGCGTTATCTACGAAGATGTTCCAGTTTTTGCCAGCGGTGAGGACAAAGTTTCCCCAGTTTTCGCTACCAGTGGTCACAAAGGTTTCCCAGTTTGACTGCCCGGTCAGGAAGGAACCAAACGCCATCGCGCTGTCGCCGACGAAGGAGGCAAACGCGCTGCCGGAGGTGAGAACAAAAGAGGTGAAGCCGACGCCCGAGTTGGCAACAAAGCTGGCGAAGCCGCTGGCCGCGCCGAACAGGTTAAAGCCACCGGAGATGTACTCCATTTCGTTTAGTGTTAACTCTTTCATTGCAATTCCTTGTAGTAATGATTTTCCAAATGGGTGGGTAAACCCGGTGCAAAAGGTAGCACTGCTGTCGTACACAGCGCGAGTCAGGTCCGCTGTGTATTAGCTCATTTTTTCCTCATTTTTTGGCAGGAGAGCAGCGTAAACGGCCGGAAGAGGGGAGGGGAGTATGAAATGAGAAAGAAAGCGGTGAGGAAGCAGAAAAGAAAAAGCCCCGTAAAAACGGGGCTTTATATCGCACTGGAGTGGGAGATTATCTCACGTAAGCCAGCAGGCTATGTGAATCCGGCACCATAAAGTCAACGGACATCATCACGGACAGCGCGGTGATGGCGACGATGGAAAAGACGAACAGCTTACGCGCCCAGACTTTATCATCGGCCACTTTATAGCCACGCAGCGCCATGCCCAGCCACCAGACGCTGACCGCTGCCGCCACGACCAGGTATTTATACCCGGCGTAGCCGCCCAGCGAGAGCATCAGGGTCGCCACGGCAAAGGCAACGATGTACAGCGTAATATGGTTTTTGGCGACCGAAATGCCTTTCACCACCGGCAGCACCGGAATGTTCGCCGCCTGATAATCCTTAAAGCGGAAAATCGCGATGGCGTAGGAGTGAGGCATCTGCCACAGGCTAAAGATAGCCAGCAGGATCGCCGCACCGCTGTCGAAATCACCGGTGACCGCGCAGTAGCCAATCACCGGCGGCGCGGCGCCGGAGAGTGAGCCAATCAGCGTGCCATAGACGGAGTGGCGTTTCATGTACAGGCTGTAGACGCCGACATAAACCACGAACCCCATCACCCCCAGCCAGCAGGCCAGCGGATTTGCGCCGAACCACAGCAGCATGAAGCCAGCAATACCCAGCAAGGTGGCGTACACCAGCGAAGCTTCTGGCGAGATCAGCCCTTTGACCAGCACCCGGTTTTTCGTCCGTTCCATCTTACGATCGATGTCCCGGTCGATGTAGTTGTTGAATACACAACCCGAGGCGACCACCAGGGATACTCCAAGGAGCGTCCAGACGAACAGCGGATAGTCGATGTGGCCTTTGGAGGCCAACAGGAAACCGCCGATCACGGAGATCAGGTTGCCAAAAATAATGCCTGGTTTCGTTACTTGCAGGTATTGCTTAAACATACTCGCCGCTCTTAGTGCATCATCATGTTGTAGTTCAGGTTCCACATAATCCAGATGGAGCCGACAACCACGATCGCAATGATGATTACGGTGAAGATAAATGCGGTCAGGTTCCAGCCTTCATCGGACTTGCTGTTCATATGCAGGAAGTACACGAGGTGTACCACGATCTGCACCACAGCGGTCACCAGAATGGTGCCAAGGATAACCGCATGCGAGGCGGAGCCACTCATCACCATGGCGAACGGAATGACCGTCAGGATGATGGACAGGATAAATCCTGTCATGTAGCTCTTCACGCTGCCGTGAGAAGCGCCGCTATGATCGGTAGAATGACTCATTACATCGCCCCCATCAGATAGACAACCGAGAACACGCAGATCCACACGACGTCCAGGAAGTGCCAGAACAGGCTCAGGCACAGGATACGCGTGCGGTTAGTGCTGGTCAGGCCACGACGTGAAACCTGGAACATCAGCACCGCCATCCAGATAAGGCCAGAGGTCACGTGCAGACCGTGGGTGCCGACCAGCGCGAAGAACGCCGACAGGAAACCGCTACGATCCGGACCGAAGCCTTCCATGATCAGGTGATGGAATTCATAGATTTCCATCCCGATAAAGCCAGCGCCAAACAACCAGGTCAACGCCAGCCAGGAAACCACCTGGCTCTTGTTGTTTTTGTACATGGCGATAGCCGCCATGCCGTAGGTGATGGAGCTGAACAGCAGCAGTGCGGTTTCAACCAGAACGAACGGCAGTTCGAAAATATCTTTGCCCGTCGGTCCGCCGGCTGTGCCGTTCACCAGAACGGCATAGGTAGCAAACAGCGTAGCGAAGATGATGCAGTCGCTCATCAGGTAGATCCAGAAACCGAATACCTTCATCGGTCCTGTATCATGGTGCCCGTGTTCATGCGCGTGGGCAGTATGCGCAAGAGTATCAGTTGCCATTTTTCAGCCCTGCTTTGTTAATCTCATCGAAATGCTGTTTTTCCAGTTTTTCGACTTCTGCAACCGGTACGTAGTAATCCACGTCCTCGTCAAAGCTCTTAATAATCCAGGTCGCTACGATGCCGATGAAGCTGGCAATCGCCATCCACCAGATATGCCAGATCATGGCGAAACCAAATACCGTAGCGAAGGCGGCAATGACGATGCCGGCGCCGCTGTTTTTCGGCATATGAATTTCTTCATAGTGAGCAGGCTGTTTGTACGCTTCACCTTTCTCTTTCATTTCCCAGAAGGCATCACGCTCGTGAACCTGAGGAACGATAGCGAAGTTATAGAACGGTGGTGGAGAAGAGGTTGCCCACTCCAGCGTACGACCACCCCATGGGTCACCGGTCAGGTCACGGTTCTGATCGCGGTCGCGAATAGACACGTAGAACTGAATCAGCTGGCACAGGATACCGCAGGCGATCAGCGCTGCACCGCAAGCTGCAACAACCAGCATCGGGTGGAACTGCGGATCGATCTGCTGGCTCAGACGACGGGTCATACCCATGAAGCCCAGCACGTACAGCGGCATAAACGCCACGAAGAAGCCGATGATCCAGAACCAGAAAGCGCGTTTGCCCCAGGTTTCGTTCAGGGTGAAGCCAAAGGCTTTCGGCCACCAGTAGGTCAGACCTGCGAAGCAACCGAATACTACGCCGCCGATGATAACGTTATGGAAGTGCGCGATCAGGAACAGGCTGTTATGCAGAACGAAGTCCGCGCCCGGTACCGCCAGCAGCACGCCAGTCATCCCACCGACGGAGAAGGTCACGATAAAGCCGATAGTCCACATCATCGCTGAGTTGAAGACGATGCGACCCTGATACATGGTGAACAGCCAGTTGAAGATCTTAACCCCGGTCGGGATCGCGATAATCATGGTAGTAATACCGAAGAAGGCGTTTACGTTCGCGCCAGCACCCATGGTGAAGAAGTGGTGCAGCCAAACGATGAACGACAGAACGGTAATACAGACGGTTGCCCACACCAGAGAGGTGTAACCGAACAGACGCTTACGCGAGAAGGTCGCGGCGATTTCGGAGAAGACCCCGAACACCGGCAGAACCAGGATGTACACTTCCGGGTGACCCCAGGCCCAAATCAGGTTGATGTACATCATCATGTTGCCACCCATATCGTTGGTAAAGAAATGGGTGCCCAGGTAACGATCCAGGGTCAGCAGCGCGATGGTGACGGTCAGAATTGGGAAAGAGGCGATAATCAGGATGTTAGCGCACAGAGATGCCCAGGAGAATACCGGCATCTTGAACATGGTCATGCCCGGGGCGCGCATCTTGATAATGGTCACGAAGAAGTTAATACCGGTCAGGGTAGTACCGATACCGGAGAGCTGCAGCGCCCAAATCCAGTAATCGACCCCTACGCCAGGACTGTATTCAATTCCCGACAGCGGCGGATAGGCCAGCCAACCGGTCTGCGCGAACTCACCGACGCCCAGAGACAGGTTAACCAGAATCACGCCCACAACGGTGAACCAGAAGCTCAGGTTGTTGAGGAACGGGAAGGCCACGTCGCGCGCGCCGAGCTGAAGCGGAACCACCAGGTTCATCAGACCGATAACGAACGGCATCGCCACGAAGAAGATCATGATAACGCCGTGGGCGGTAAAGATCTGATCGTAGTGATGAGGCGGCAGGAAGCCTGCTTCCCCGGCCGAGGCCAGCACCTGCTGGCTACGCATCATAACGGCATCAGCAAAGCCACGCAGCAGCATGACGATTGCCACGATAACGTACATGATACCGAGACGTTTGTGGTCGACAGAAGTCAGCCACTCGTTCCACAGGTAGGACCACTTACCGAAGTAAGTGATGGCAGCCAGAAGCGCCAGTCCCCCAATGATAATCGCAGCCACCGTAACCACGATAATGGGTTCGTGGTAGGGCACTGCATCCAGTGTAAGTTTTCCGAACATCGTTTTCTTCCTCGGCCCCTTAGTGAGCGGTTTCCGCGTGGCTCATGTCCATGCCTTCCATCCCGTCGTGAGCAGCGTGCTCGCCTTCAGGTTTGGACATGTTCATGCTCTCGTGAGACATGAATTTGTTCACAACATCTTTGAACAGATCCGGCTTCACGTTAGAGAAGTATTCCACTTTGTTGTATTCGCTAGGCACAGCCACTTTATCGAACGCGGCCATGGAGTCCATGGAGTTCGGCGACTGTTTGGCTTTTTCAACCCACTGATCGAAGGTTGCACGATCCGGAGTAGCAATCGCTTTGAACTTCATACCTGAGAAGCCCGGGCCACTGTAGCTAGCGGAGATACCGTCATAAGTACCAGCTTCGTCAGCAATGAGGTGCAGTTGAGTCTGCATCCCGGCCATTGCGTAAATCTGGCTACCTAAGCGCGGAATGAAGAACGAGTTCATCACCGAGTTAGAGGTCACTTTGAAGTGTACCGGTACGTTCGCCGGGAAGGCGATTTCGTTAACGGTAGCAATACCCTGTTCCGGATAGATAAAGAACCATTTCCAGTCCATCGAAACGACTTCGATGGTGATTGGTTTCTCGTCGTGGGCAAGCGGTTTGCTTGGCTCCAGTGCGTGAGTGGTTTTCCAGGTCAGAACGGCCAGGAACAGGATGATCAGAATAGGTACCGTCCAGACCACAGCTTCCACTTTGTTGGAGTGTGACCAGTTCGGGCTATACTTCGCATCTTTATTGCTCGCGCGATACTTCCAGGCAAATCCTACTGCCATCAAGACGGCGGGAATAACGACAATCATCATCAGGCCGAAGGCCGTCAGAATCAAAGAGCGTTGCTCCAGTCCAATCTGTCCTTTTGGGTCAAGGAGTGCAGAATCACAACCACTGAGTAATACAGTACTTGCGATTAATGACATCCATCCCAAACTTTTATTGTATTTCCTGAGTCTCATTGAACGACCTCAATTCCACGGGATCTGGTGGCGTTTAAAGTGTACGGGCATTTTACGGTAAGGTTGCATTACTGTAAACATGATTGGATCTCTGTCAGTTCTGTGTTAGCGGCTTCTGCTTGGTTTGTCACATATGTTACGTAGTGTTACGTAATCGCTTGCAAAGCCTGATTTTCGTGGGATTGATAACGAAAGGGATAAGAAAAGGAGTGCTTAGCGGCGAATGGGCATAACCACCCAAAAATTAGAACAATTGTTTAACATTTAATTATCAAATAAAAGACATTGTGAAAACCTAAAATAAAATCGCCGTAGCTGAATCGGTTAAATTATTTAAAGAATCGAATGAAAACTGTCAATAATTTCCAGAAATCAAAAACGCACAAAACAACAAATAGCGCGGCGGGCAATATAAAAGCGTTAATAAGCCGTTATAATTACGTTTCGTAATTACAACGGCTAATAATGATGCAGCTTCCTTAAATCAGGCGAGTTTTACGCAGCGCCAGGTAGTCGAGCAGACCGCCGAACAAAATACCGCCCACCGCAGTCAGCGCCGCAACCTCCAGCAGACCGGACAGGAAAGAGAAGGCGGTGTAATCCAGGGCGTTCATGATCAGCAGTACCAGCCATACCGCCAGCAGCAGGCAGCCCAGCGCCAGGATCCTTAACGCCAACGCATAGGCTTGCGGGTATTCGCTTCGCGGCATAAAGCTTGCTGTGCGTTGGGTATGCTCAAGCGTTTGCCGGCACAGTAGCAGCAGCGCGATCCCCGGTACCGCCGCAACGACCGAGAAGAGATAGAACGTCGACCAGCCGTGGGCCTCGACAAACCAGCCGGCGATCGGCCCAACGTACACGCGGCCGACCGCGGACAGCGCAGAGAGCAGCGCGAACTGGGTAGCGGAAAAGGATTTATTGCACAGCGTCATCAGCAGCGCGACAAACGCCGCCGTCCCCATTCCCCCGCACAGGTTTTCAAAGAACACGGCGGTTGCCATGGAATAGAGGTGCTTATCGGTAATCGACAGCAGCCAGTAGCCAGCGTTGGAGACCCCCTGCAGCACACCGAAGATCAGCAGCGCCCGAAACAGCGTCAGCCGCTGCATCAGGACCCCGCCGTACAGGGCGCCGAGAATGGTGGCAAACAGGCCTAAGGTTTTGTTCACCATCCCCACTTCGCCGGCGTCAAAACCGACGCCGCGGATGAGGAAGGTGGTGGTCAGGCTCATGGCAAACGCATCGCCCAGCTTATAAAGGACGATGAGCAGCAGAATCAGCCAGGCGTTATTGCGACCGAAAAAATCGCGCAGCGGTTCGGCGACCGCCTGCTCCAGCGATCTGGGAACCGGGATAACGTCGCTCGGCTCGGGCGCCAGCAGTGTGGCGATGATGCAGGGCACCAGTAGCGCCGCCATCAGCCAGTACATCCCCTGCCAGCCGAGATAGCGGTCGGCAAGCCACAGTGCCAGCCCCCCGGATACCAGCATCCCGAGGCGATAACCCAGCACGCTGATCGCGGCGCCAGCGCCGCGCTCTTCCGCTGGCAGAACGTCGGTTTTCCAGGCGTCGAACACAATATCCTGTGACGCCGAGCAGAAGGCGATCACCACCGCCAGCGCCGCCATCCAGCGGAGCTGGGAGACAGGCTCAAGAAAGCCCATCGCCGCGATGGCCAGCAGGAGCAGGACCTGGGTAGTCAGCAGCCAACCGCGACGACGCCCAAGAAACGGCGGCGTATAGCGGTCCATTAGCGGGGACCAGAGAAATTTAAAGACATAGGCCTGGCCGACGAGTGAGAAAAAACCGATCGTTTTCAGATCGATATTTTCCACTGTCATCCAGGCCTGCAGGGTACCGGAGGTGAGGGCCAGCGGCAGGCCTGAGGCGAAACCGAGGATCAGCAAAATCGCTGATTTCGGCTGTTGAAAAATGCGTAAGTAGTGACTGGACATAGCATAAAGCACGAACCCGGCCGCGGCCGGGTTCGTGGTGGCATTAACGCGCGTTTTGCTTGATGAAATCGTGGATGCTGGTGTCCTGCGCCATATCGGCGATGGTATCGGTCAGGACGCTGTTGACGGCATCAGCGATGTTCTTGTTCGAGGCCTGGAAGGCGCCTTCAACGGAATAGCTGGCGCGGTAGTTTTTGGTCATCTTCGTGCCGTTTGCCGCGGTGGCGATGATGGCGATATCGGCTTTCGTGGCGATGTTGTAGCGCACGTTGCCCTGGGAGACGTCAGCGTAGAGTTTATTGACAATAATCTGCAGATCGACCGCACCGTTCGGGCCAATCATGTAGCCGCGAGCGGTCATCTGTTTCTCCAGCACTTCCTGCAGCAGGAAGCGCAGATCGCGCGAGGCGGTGAGGGTGACCTGCTGATTGTCGCGCGTGACTTTCGCCAGCGCCTGGTCCGGACGCTGATCGGCGCCGTTGATGCTGACGGTCACGCCCATCAGGCTCGGATCCTGCTGCGGCAGCGTGATTTTCGGCGATACTTCAATGGTGGTCGGCGGCGTGGCGCATCCTGCCAGCATAAACATGGCGACCAACGGGAAAAGGATCTTCTTAAGCATGTTCAGGTCTCAACGCATGGTGTTGTTATAAGGAAAATTACCGCCATCATAGCATTGCCAACGGCAAGGGGAAGTGGCAACGCGTGTAAATCCATCGCCCTGGCGGTTTTCTGAGCGTCCCGCCACGGTTAATCGCTCTTTCCCCGGCGGATCTGGCGACCAGAGCCAGTAAACGTGATACTTTTGAATGAAAATATCAGAACAATGCTAATTTTTTGTTGTTTTCTCCTAATGGAAGCGGTAAAAGCGGCTAACATTTAAATGGAGTGGCGGCATCTCAGCGTTGTCGGAGGAGAAAATTCATGATGATACGTGAACAGATCGAAGCAAAACTTAGAGCAGCGTTCGACCCGATGTATCTCGAAGTCGTGGATGAAAGTTATCGTCACAACGTCCCAGCGGGCTCTGAAAGTCATTTTAAAGTGGTGTTAGTGAGCGATCGCTTCACTGGCGAGCGTTTCCTCAATCGCCACCGTATGATCTACGGCACGCTAACCGAGGAGCTGTCGAATACGGTGCATGCCCTGGCGCTGCACACCTATACGATAAAAGAGTGGGAAGCATTACAGGATACGGTTTTCGCCTCGCCGCCTTGCCGCGGTGCGGGGAGTATCGCCTAGAAATCCCATTTGCAACCGCTGGCGCTTTTCCAGTATGTTGCTTGCAGATTTAGCAAAAACGGCCTACGGGCCGTTTTGTTTTGCCTGGAAAATGCGCAAAGTGAGCGCTTTTGCGGACAAATTTGAGCGGGAAATGTGAAAAATGCCGCAGCAGTGGGCGACAACCGTTCTCGACTCACAAAAGTGATGCCGCTATAATGCCGCGTCTTATATATGAATGTCTTCGGGATGATTCTGACGACAGGGAATGTGTTTCTGATTTGAAGAGGGCATCCCGGTTCTGCGAAGCCACCTACACGCGCTTCCAGAGTTGACCGAGCACTGTGATTTTTTTGAGGTAACAAGATGCAAGTTTCAGTTGAAACCACTCAGGGCCTTGGGCGCCGTGTAACGATTACTATCGCCGCTGACAGCATCGAGAATGCTGTCAAAAGCGAGCTGGTCAACGTAGCGAAAAAAGTTCGCATTGACGGCTTCCGTAAAGGCAAAGTGCCGATGAATGTTGTTGCTCAGCGTTATGGCGCATCCGTTCGCCAGGACGTGCTGGGCGACCTGATGAGCCGTCATTTCGTTGACGCGATCATCAAAGAGAAAATCAATCCGGCCGGTGCGCCGAACTACGTTCCGGGCGAATACAAACTGGGCGAAGACTTCACCTACGCGGTAGAGTTCGAAGTGTATCCGGAAGTTGAACTGCAGGGTCTGGACGCGATCGAAGTTGAAAAACCGGTTGTTGAAGTGACCGACGCTGACGTTGACACCATGCTGGAAACCCTGCGCAAACAGCAGGCGACCTGGAAAGACAAAGACGGCGCCGTTGACGCTGAAGATCGCGTCACTATCGACTTCACCGGTTCCGTAGACGGCGAAGAGTTCGAAGGCGGCAAAGCCTCTGACTTCGTACTGGCGATGGGCCAGGGTCGCATGATCCCGGGCTTCGAAGATGGTATCAAAGGCCACAAAGCGGGCGAAGAGTTCACCATCGACGTGACCTTCCCGGAAGAATACCACGCAGAAAACCTGAAAGGTAAAGCGGCTAAGTTCGTTATCAACCTGAAAAAAGTTGAAGAGCGTGAACTGCCGGAGCTGACTGAAGAATTCATCAAACGTTTCGGCGTTGAAGATGGTTCCGTCGCTGGCCTGCGCGCTGAAGTGCGTAAAAACATGGAGCGCGAGCTGAAAGGCGCTGTGCGTAACCGCGTGAAGTCTCAGGCTATCGAAGGTCTGGTTAAAGCCAACGAGATCGACGTTCCGGCTGCCCTGATTGACAGCGAAATCGACGTGCTGCGTCGTCAGGCTGCTCAGCGTTTCGGTGGCAACGAGAAACAGGCTCTGGAACTGCCGCGCGAGCTGTTCGAAGAGCAGGCTAAACGCCGCGTTGTTGTCGGTCTGCTGCTGGGCGAAGTGATTCGCACCAATGAGCTGAAAGCTGACGAAGAGCGCGTGAAAGGCCTGATCGAAGAGATGGCTTCTGCGTACGAAGATCCGTCAGAAGTGGTTGAGTTCTACAGCAAGAACAAAGAGCTGATGGACAACATGCGCAACGTGGCGCTGGAAGAGCAGGCTGTTGAAGCTGTGCTGGCGAAAGCCAAAGTGTCTGAAAAAGCCACTTCCTTCAACGAACTGATGAACCAGCAGGCGTAATTTCGCCGCGATTGTTTAAGGTTCGAGCAAAAACCCGTTGCCGAAAGGCGGCGGGTTTTTTTTTAAGATAATGATAGCCTCAGGCACGGTGCTAAAACGCATTTACCATGATAGCGTTACAGCAAAAGCTTGTTATGCTTGAAATATGGCAACACCATCCCCATTACCGGGGGAGGCAACTGCATCCGCTATCGCACGCGTGTTGAAGAGGCGGTGACGCGTTCAGCGGATAGAAACTGTGGCTGATAATCCGTCCGTAAGGTTACAATCAGTGCAGCAGGTATTTTAAAATTACTCCAGGAGACGGAAATGTCATACAGTGGCGAACGAGACAACTTTGCACCCCATATGGCCCTGGTGCCGATGGTCATTGAACAGACCTCACGCGGTGAACGTTCTTTTGATATCTACTCCCGTCTGCTTAAGGAACGCGTCATTTTTCTGACCGGCCAGGTCGAAGACCACATGGCAAACCTGATCGTGGCGCAGATGCTGTTTCTGGAAGCGGAAAACCCGGAAAAAGACATTTACCTGTACATTAACTCTCCGGGCGGGGTGATCACCGCCGGGATGTCGATTTATGACACCATGCAGTTCATCAAGCCGGATGTCAGCACCATTTGTATGGGGCAGGCCGCTTCTATGGGCGCGTTTCTGCTGACCGCCGGGGCGAAAGGCAAGCGCTTCTGCCTGCCGAACTCCCGCGTGATGATCCACCAGCCGCTGGGCGGCTATCAGGGACAGGCGACGGATATTGAGATCCACGCCCGTGAAATCCTGAAGGTGAAAGGACGCATGAATGAGCTGATGGCGCATCATACCGGCCAGTCTCTTGAGCAGATTGAGCGTGACACCGAGCGTGACCGCTTCCTCTCTGCTGCGGAAGCCGTGGAGTACGGGCTGGTCGACTCTATTTTGACCCATCGTAATTGATGCCCGAGGCGCAAGGGTGCCGCTTTACGCTTCATCCTTCTCGCCGCGATTTTTCGGGTGGTTGGCATTTTTTCGGACGCTTGCCGGGCAGGCTTGCGGCCAGAGGCTTTGCCACCGCCTCGATGTAGCGCGAAGGATTTTGTGTATATACTAATGAAGGGCGGCACAACGCTATATGGCGGCTTGCGCCTGAGAATGGCATTTGCGTCGTCGTGTGCGGCACAAAGAACTTAAAAAGAGGTTTGGACTCATGACAGATAAACGCAAAGATGGATCGGGCAAATTGTTGTATTGCTCTTTTTGCGGCAAAAGCCAGCATGAAGTGCGTAAGCTGATCGCCGGGCCATCCGTGTATATCTGCGACGAATGCGTTGATTTATGTAACGACATCATTCGCGAAGAGATTAAAGAAGTTGCGCCGCACCGCGAGCGCAGCGCGTTGCCGACGCCGCACGAGATTCGCCACCACCTTGATGACTATGTCATCGGTCAGGAACAGGCGAAGAAAGTGTTGGCGGTCGCGGTATACAACCACTACAAACGTCTGCGCAATGGCGATACCAGCAATGGCGTAGAGCTGGGTAAAAGTAACATTCTGCTGATCGGGCCGACCGGTTCCGGTAAAACGCTGTTGGCGGAAACGCTGGCGCGCCTGCTGGATGTGCCGTTTACCATGGCAGACGCCACCACCCTGACCGAAGCGGGTTATGTGGGTGAGGACGTCGAAAATATCATTCAGAAACTGCTGCAGAAGTGCGACTACGACGTGCAGAAAGCGCAGCGCGGCATCGTTTATATCGACGAAATCGACAAAATTTCGCGTAAATCCGATAACCCGTCGATTACCCGCGACGTCTCCGGCGAAGGCGTACAGCAGGCGTTGCTGAAGCTTATCGAAGGCACCGTCGCCGCCGTTCCACCGCAGGGCGGGCGTAAACATCCGCAGCAAGAGTTCCTGCAGGTTGATACCTCCAAGATCCTGTTTATCTGCGGCGGCGCTTTCGCCGGCCTGGACAAAGTGATTTCCCACCGTGTTGAAACCGGCTCCGGCATTGGTTTTGGCGCGACGGTAAAAGCGAAGTCCGACAAAGCGAGCGAAGGCGAGCTGCTGGCCCAGGTCGAGCCGGAAGATCTGATCAAGTTTGGTCTGATCCCGGAATTCATTGGCCGTCTGCCGGTGGTGGCGACCCTGAATGAGCTGAGCGAAGAAGCCCTGATCCAGATCCTGAAAGAGCCGAAAAATGCCCTGACCAAGCAGTATCAGGCGCTGTTTAGCCTTGAGGGCGCAGAGCTTGAATTCCGCGACGAAGCGCTGGACGCCATCGCCAAGAAAGCGATGGCGCGTAAAACCGGCGCCCGCGGTCTGCGCTCGATTGTGGAAGCGGCGCTGCTGGATACCATGTATGACCTGCCTTCGATGGATGATGTCGAGAAAGTGGTCATTGATGAGTCGGTTATCGAAGGTCAGAGCAAACCGCTGCTGATCTACGGCAAACCGGAAGCCCAACAGGCATCTGGTGAATAATTAACCATTTCACTCAAGCAGTTAACAAAAAGGGGGGATTTTATCTCCCCTTTTATTTTTCCTGCATTCCCGCCGTTGAATGTGTGGAATACATCCCCATATACTGGATTACATATTAACGACGATGCAGTGGAGTATGGCGTCGTCGGCTACCTGGCGGACTTTAAACTAAGAGAGAGCTCTATGAATCCTGAGCGTTCTGAACGCATTGAAATCCCCGTATTGCCATTGCGCGATGTGGTGGTTTATCCGCACATGGTCATACCCCTGTTCGTAGGGCGGGAAAAATCTATTCGTTGCCTCGAAGCGGCCATGGACCATGATAAAAAAATCATGCTGGTTGCGCAGAAAGAAGCGTCGACGGATGAGCCGGGTGTAAACGATCTTTTCACCGTTGGAACCGTGGCGTCTATTTTGCAGATGCTGAAGCTGCCGGACGGCACCGTGAAGGTGCTGGTCGAAGGGCTGCAGCGTGCACGTATTTCTGCGCTGTCTGATAATGGCGAACATTTCTCGGCGAAAGCGGAGTATCTCGACTCGCCGGCGATTGACGAACGCGAGCAGGAAGTGCTGGTTCGCACCGCTATCAGCCAGTTTGAAGGCTATATCAAGCTGAACAAAAAGATCCCACCGGAAGTGCTGACGTCGCTGAACAGCATCGACGATCCGGCGCGCCTGGCGGATACCATCGCGGCGCACATGCCGCTGAAGCTGGCTGACAAGCAGTCTGTGCTTGAGATGTCCGACGTCAACGAACGTCTGGAATATCTGATGGCGATGATGGAATCGGAAATCGATCTGCTGCAGGTTGAGAAGCGCATTCGCAACCGCGTCAAAAAGCAGATGGAGAAATCCCAGCGCGAGTACTATCTGAACGAGCAAATGAAAGCGATTCAGAAAGAACTCGGCGAGATGGACGACGCCCCGGACGAAAACGAAGCGCTGAAGCGTAAGATCGACGCGGCGAAAATGCCGAAAGAGGCGAAAGAAAAAACCGAAGCGGAACTGCAGAAGCTGAAGATGATGTCGCCGATGTCTGCGGAAGCGACCGTCGTGCGTGGCTACATCGACTGGATGGTGCAGGTGCCGTGGAACGCGCGCAGTAAGGTCAAAAAAGACCTGCGCCAGGCCCAGGAGATCCTCGATACCGATCACTATGGCCTGGAGCGCGTGAAGGATCGCATCCTTGAATATCTCGCGGTGCAGAGCCGGGTGAACAAAATCAAGGGGCCAATCCTCTGTCTGGTGGGACCGCCGGGGGTAGGTAAAACCTCGTTAGGTCAATCCATCGCCAAAGCGACCGGACGTAAATACGTACGTATGGCGTTAGGTGGCGTGCGCGATGAAGCGGAAATTCGCGGTCATCGTCGGACCTATATTGGCTCGATGCCGGGCAAACTGATCCAGAAAATGGCGAAAGTGGGGGTCAAAAACCCGCTGTTCCTGCTGGATGAGATCGACAAAATGTCTTCCGACATGCGCGGCGACCCGGCTTCTGCGTTGCTTGAGGTGCTGGATCCGGAACAGAACGTGGCCTTTAACGACCACTATCTGGAAGTGGATTACGATCTCAGCGATGTGATGTTCGTGGCGACGTCTAACTCCATGAACATTCCGGCGCCGCTGCTGGATCGTATGGAAGTGATTCGCCTCTCCGGTTACACCGAAGATGAAAAGCTGAACATCGCCAAGCGTCACCTGCTGCCGAAGCAGATCGAACGTAACGCGCTGAAGAAAGGCGAGCTGACCGTCGACGATAGCGCCATTATCGGCATTATTCGTTACTACACGCGTGAAGCGGGGGTTCGTAGCCTGGAGCGTGAAATCTCCAAGCTGTGCCGTAAAGCCGTTAAACAGCTGCTGCTGGATAAGTCGCTGAAACACATCGAGATTAACGGTGAGAATCTGCATGATTATCTCGGCGTACAGCGCTTTGACTATGGCCGTGCCGATAGCGAGAACCGCGTCGGTCAGGTGACCGGTCTGGCGTGGACGGAGGTGGGGGGCGATCTGCTGACCATCGAAACCGCCTGCGTACCAGGTAAAGGCAAGCTGACCTACACCGGTTCGCTGGGTGAGGTAATGCAGGAATCGATTCAGGCTGCGCTGACCGTGGTGCGTTCGCGGGCGGACAAACTGGGCATTAACGCCGACTTCTACGAGAAGCGTGATATTCACGTCCACGTTCCGGAAGGGGCGACGCCGAAGGATGGTCCTAGCGCGGGTATTGCCATGTGTACGGCGCTGGTCTCCTGCCTGACCGGTAACCCGGTACGCGCTGATGTGGCGATGACCGGTGAAATCACTCTGCGTGGTCAGGTGCTGCCGATCGGCGGTCTGAAGGAAAAACTGCTGGCGGCGCATCGCGGCGGCATTAAGACTGTTCTGATTCCTGATGAGAACAAACGCGACCTTGAAGAAATTCCAGATAACGTTATCGCCGATTTGGATATCCATCCGGTGAAACGAATCGAGGAAGTTCTGACACTTGCGCTGCAGAACGAACCGTTCGGCATGCAGGTTGTGACCGCGAAATAGTGATTCTGCGCAAATTGCGCTAATAAAAATAGGGCTGGTAAGTCATTTCGGACTTGCCAGCCTTTTTTTGTGTAGCTAACTTAGATCGCTGGCAGGGGGGTCATCGACAACTGCTGTTGTAAGGGCATGACAGTCCTGATATAACTGCTGCGCGGTCGCACTATGAAGGACTCAGGTGCGATATAAATTATAAAGAGAGGAAGAGAACAGTGAATAAATCTCAACTGATTGACAAAATTGCTGCGGGTGCGGACATTTCTAAAGCTGCAGCTGGACGTGCGTTAGATGCTTTAATCGCTTCTGTTACTGAATCTCTGCAGGCTGGGGATGACGTTGCGCTGGTAGGTTTTGGTACCTTTGCTGTTAAAGAACGTGCCGCCCGTACTGGTCGCAACCCACAAACAGGTAAAGAAATTACTATCGCTGCCGCAAAAGTGCCGGGCTTCCGTGCTGGTAAAGCGCTGAAAGACGCGGTGAACTGATCGGCTTTCCCGTCAGGGAATGTGACGAAGTACAAGGGCGCATCGTGAGATGTGCCTTTTTTATTGCCTTTTCAGACCACTTTATGTGTGTTTATCGCCACTTGTGGGCTGACAATCACCCTGTTTTCTTGTCAAAATACGTCCTCACGCGCGGCGGCCATCACGTGCTATGCTGCGCGAGCTAAAGTCATCTACAGCGGAGCGTTGTTACACCATGATGGACAACCTACGCACGGCCGCCAACAGCGTCGTGCTCAAGATTATTTTCGGTATCATTATCGTCTCGTTCATTTTGACCGGGGTGAGTGGTTACCTGATTGGCGGTGGCAAAAACTATGCCGCAAAAGTGAATGGCCAGGAGATTGGCCGTGGGCAGTTTGAAAATGCCGTCGCCAGCGAACGTAACCGTATGCAGCAGCAGCTTGGCGACCAGTTCTCCGAGCTGGCGGCGAACGAAAACTACATGAAAACCATGCGCCAGCAGGTGCTGAACCGCCTGATCGATGAATCGCTTCTGGATCAGTATGCCCGCGAGCTGGGCCTCAGCATCAGCGATGAGCAGGTGAAGCAGGCTATCTTCCAGACCCAGGCTTTCCAGACGAACGGTAAGTTCGACAACCAGCGTTTCAGCGGTATTGTCGCCCAGATGGGGATGACCACCGATCAGTACGCTCAGGCGCTGCGTAACCAGCTGACCACCCAACAGCTGATTAACGCCATTGCGGGTACCGACTTCATGCTGCCGGGTGAGTCCGATCAGCTGGCGGCGCTGGTGTCTCAGCAGCGTGTCGTCCGCGAAGCGACCATCAACGTGAATGCCCTGGCGGCAAAACAGACGGTCAGCGATGAGGAAATCAACGCTTTCTGGCAGCAGAATCAGGCCCGTTTTATGGCGCCGGAGCAGTTCCGCGTCAGCTATATCAAAATGGATGCCGCCAGCATGCAGGAGAGCGCCTCTGACGAAGAGATTCAGTCATGGTACGACCAGCATAAGGATCAGTTCACTCAGCCGCAGCGCAACCGCTACAGCGTGATTCAGACCAAAACGGAAGCCGATGCGAAAGCGGTGCTGGCCGAGCTGCAAAAAGGGGCAGATTTCGCCACGCTGGCGAAAGAAAAATCGACCGATATTATCTCTGCCCGCAACGGCGGCGATATGGGGTGGATGGAAGAGGCCTCTACGGTGCCAGAGCTGAAAGATGCCGGGCTGAAAGAGAAAGGCCAGCTGTCTGGCGTGATCAAATCCTCGGTTGGCTTCCTGGTGGCCCGTCTGGACGACGTCCAGCCGGCGCAGGTGAAGCCGCTGGCTGACGTGCGTAATGACATTGCGGCGAAAGTGAAGCAGGAAAAAGCGCTGGATGCTTACTACGCGCTGCAGCAGAAGGTGAGCGATGCGGCCAGCAACGATAATGAATCGCTGGCGGGCGCGGCGCAGGTCGCCGGACTGAAGGTGGTGGAAACCGGCTGGTTTGGCCGCGATAACCTGCCGGAAGAGCTGAACTTTAAACCGGTCGCTGACGCTATCTTCAACGGCGGTCTGGTGGGTGAGAACGGCGCGCCGGGCAGCAACTCCGACATCATTACCGTTGACGGCGATCGCGCATTTGTTCTGCGCATCAGCGAGCACAAAGCCGAGGCGGTGAAGCCGCTGGCTGAAGTGAAGGCGCAGGTTAGCGATATCGTTAAGCACAATAAAGCGGAACAGCAGGCGAAACTGGACGCCGACAAGCTGCTGGCGGCGCTGAAAGACGGCAAAGGCGATGAAGCGATGAAGGCGGCTGGCCTGAGCTTTGGCGCGCCGCAGACGCTTTCCCGTACCGGCCAGGATCCGCTGAGCCAGCTGGCATTCACTCTGCCGCTGCCGCAGCAGGGCAAACCGGTCTACGGCGTTGGCAGCAATATGCAAGGCGATGTGGTGCTGGTGGCGCTGGATGAAGTGAAAGCAGGCAACATGCCGGAAGAGCAGAAGAAGGCCATGGTTCAGGGGATTACCCAGAACAACGCCCAAATCGCTTTCGAAGCACTGATGAGCAACCTGCGCAAGGCGGCGAAAATTAAGCTGGGCGACAGCATCGACCAGCAGCAGTAATTTCGCGTCGTCTCGCAAAAATGAGCAACATGATGTAATCCTCAAGGGCCGCTTTCGCGGCCCTTTCCATTTCTGTGATTTGCCTTTTGTCGGCCATCCGCACTGACGCTATCGTAACCTTGCTGTCTACACACAAGGAGATATCAGCATGAAATATGGAATAAAAACACTGATGGCCGCGGGCGTTCTGGTTTTCGCGGTAGGCGTACAGGGCGCGCTGGCGGCACCCGCCAGCGGTAAAGCGGCGGTGAATAAAGAAAATGTGCAGGCGACCGCTTCGGCGAAGGCGGAAGCGGTGCCCGGCGACACCGACAACGGGGCGACAAAAGTCAGCATTAACCACGCCAGCGCCGAACAGCTGGCGCAGGCGTTGAATGGCGTAGGGTTGAAAAAAGCCCAGGCCATTGTCAGCTACCGCGAAGAGTACGGGCCGTTCAAAACCCTCGATGATCTGAAGCAGGTCCCGGGAATGGGGAGCGCGTTGGTGGAGCGCAATTTAGCCCATCTGACGCTGTAAATTTTATGCCAGACCTTGCACAGCGGTGATTTTTTGCCAGGATAAAGAGGTTGCATCAAGTGGTGTGACCTCTTACCTCATAAACAACAATAACAGAAAGGCATTAGTGCTATGCAGACACAAATTAAAGTTCGCGGCTATCATCTGGACGTCTACCAGCATGTGAACAACGCACGTTACCTGGAGTTCCTTGAGGAAGCCCGCTGGGACGGCCTGGAAAACAGCCCCGCGTTTCAGTGGATGATGGAGAAAAACATCGCCTTCGTGGTGGTGAATATCAATATTAACTACCGTCGTCCGGCGGTGCTGGGCGATGTGCTGACAGTGAGCAGCAAACTGGAGCAACTCAACGGCAAAAGCGGCACCCTTAGTCAGGTGGTCACCCTCAACCCCAATGGCGAAGTGGTAGCCGATGCGCTGATTACCTTTGTCTGTATCGATTTGAAGACCCAGAAGGCGCTGCCACTGGAAGGGGAGTTGCGTGAGAAACTTGACCAGATGAACTTGCGCTGACAACCGACGTGCGAGTGACGGGCCCACGGCAGGTGATGAACCCGTAGCCCCGGTAAGCGTCGCGCTACCGGGGAATTTGAGTCAAAGCTCCGGTAAATCGCGCCCCGGAGACTATGCCTGTGCCAGCCCGGTTTTTTGCTTCATCACCGCCATTACGCCAACCTTGTCCCCCAGATACTGGTTGAGTCCGTTTGCGCGCAGGTTACAGGCGGCGCATTGGCCGCAGCCATCGCCCTTAATGCCATTGTAGCAGGTGAGGGTTTCCTGGCGCACCAGATCCAGCTGACCCCAGAAGTCGGCAAGCGCCCAGGTCTCGGCTTTATTCAACCACATCAGCGGCGTCTCAAAGCGAATGTCTTTCGCCATCCCAAGGCTGACGGCGTGGTGCAGCGCTTTGACAAACTCATCGCGACAGTCCGGGTAGCCGGAGAAGTCGGTCTCGCACACGCCGGTGATGATGGCTTCGGCTTTCACCTGATAGGCGTAGATTGCCGTCAGGGTTAAAAACAGAATATTGCGCCCGGGGACAAAGGTGTTGGGAATGCCTTCGGCATCAGGCTGATAGTCCGGTACCGGAATGTTATCGCGGGTCAGGCTGCTGACTGCCAGTTCGTTGAGCAGAGTGACGTCCAGCACTTTATGCGCGACGGCGCCCAGTTTCAGGGCGAGTTCGCGCGCAACGTCGATTTCCGCGCGGTGGCGTTGGCCATAATCAAAAGTGACGCAATGCACTTCATCATACTGTTGCAGAGCCTGCACCAGACAGGTGGTTGAATCTTGTCCTCCGCTGAAGACAACTACGGCGCGTTTCATGGCAATTCCTGACTAAATGAGTAAAGGCGCTATGGTAGCGCCAGACGCGCGCGGCGACCAGCTCTCTCACGTCAACGAGGCCGGCAGCCAGGCGCTGGCGAAGTCAAACCAGCCCCGGGCGTTGAGGCGCAGGCCATTAACCCCCGGTGGCGCGCTGATCCGATAGTTATACTTGAACAGCGGCGTCATGATGGCGTCTTCCATCAGACTGTTGAACACGTTGCGCAGCGCATCGTTGCGGCTGCGGGCGTCGGGCTGAGACTGCACGGCGTCTAATGTCGCCTGCAGATGGGCATATTGCGCCCCGGTCAGCAAATTAGGCCACAGCATATCGCAGCGCAGCCACTGCTCCAGGGCGTACTCCGGCGCTTCGCCGATCAGTCGGTCGCCCATCATCAGGTCGGCCTGCCCCAGATGCTGACAGCCTTCCCAGTTTTTGGCGTCATGAAAAATGATCGTCAGTTCGCAGCCCAGCAGAGCCAGCCGTTGCCTCAGTTGCTCGGCCATCGCATGAAGCTCGACCGGCAGATGATAGAGTAGAGTGAGCCTGGCCGGCAGCGGCACCGCGTTGTTTTCCGGTCCCTGCGGGATGGACCATCCCGGCAGCACCTCATGGCTTGGCGTAATCAGATCCTCCTCCAGCGGCAGCGTTTCCAGCAGCGACGAGTGATGGATTATCGACACCAGCCGCTGGGCCTGCGTTTTACTAAGACGCGGGCTGTGGCGCAGGGTCAGATAGCAGAAGCCAAGGCTGATACGGTTGCTGACCTGGCGCAGATTGTGGAGCTCTTCGCGATCGCCGATGGTGATCTGCACCGGGTGGCGGCAGCTGGTGCCGAGATCGCGGTCAAAGAGCTGAGGAGTGATCCAGTATTCCACCGCCTGGATCAGCGGATGCTGCAGGTGGTACCGGGGATGGTTCTCCAGGCGGACGAGTTCCGGACTAAACCGCTTCAGGCGGAATGGCCCGCAGCCGATGGCCGGATCGTCGGGATGCGCCAGCACGCTGCAGTAGCTGGCCAGGCGGAACGGCAGCCAGTAGTCAGGACGATGCAGCGTGATGGTTAGACACTGGGCGTGAGTGACATCGATACGGCTGATGCTGGCGAAGAGGGTCCGTAAGGCGGGCAGCTCAAGCAGCAACCGTAACCGCTGCCGTAGCTGTGCGGTTTGCACCGCATCGCCATTGTGCCAGTACAGCGTGGAGCGAATGTAAAAATGCCAGCGCAGGCCGTCCGGTGAGACCTGCCAGTGATGCGCCAGATCGCCGATCGGCATATTGTCGCCTTCATCGAAGCGCGTCAGCCCGGCATAGATCTGCCCGGCCAGATGCTGCTCGGCGCGTCCGGGGAGAAAGCCAGGACGCAGCGGCTCCAGTGGGCGATAGTAAGGAATACGCAGCGTCGGAGTATTGTTTTGCCACTGACCGCCGAGGAAGGGATGGAGCAGGGCTTTCAGCTCCACCGGGGCCAGCTGCGCCAGCTCCAGCGCGTTTTGCTGCTGACCGTTGTTCAGCGCCTGCTCCATCATCTCGTTGCGCAGACTTTCCGGGGTTTTGTGAAATGAGAGCTGTCCGCGTTTGCCGCGCCCGGAGCTGGCCTGCCAGCTTAGCCACCCCGCCTCCTGCGCCTGACGCAGCAGAGTGCGGACGTGGCGTTCGCTACAAAAACAGCGCTCCGCCAGTTCGCCGACGGTCACCTGCTGCGGCGCCCCGGCTGAGGGTTGCCACAATCGCTGGTATTGATTTAAACGGTGTAAGAGTCGCATGGGGGCCGTAATCCACCGGGCCGCTGTAAACCCGGAACAATTAATAATATCTATTCACTATTACTTCCGTATATCCCAGGTGATACTGCAACACAAGCGAAGCCCATCACACATCGGGGAATACACCATGGCAAAACTGGCCGCATTTGATATGGACGGCACCCTGCTGATGCCGGACCATCGTCTCGGCGAGCAAACGCTCACCGCGCTGAAACGGCTGCGGGAACGTAATATCACCCTGACGTTCGCTACCGGTCGCCATGTGCTGGAGATGCACCATGTGATTGGCCAATTTTCCCTGGACGCATTTCTGATCACCGGCAACGGGACGCGCATCCATTCGCTGGAAGGGGAGGAGCTTTATCGCCAGGATCTCGCTCCAGAGGCGGCGGAAGCGGTGCTGCACAGCAAATGGGATACTCAGGCCAGCATGCATGTGTTTAACGATGGCGGCTGGTTCACCGGTCAGGCAAGGCCTGAATTGTTGCAAGCGCATGTCTTCAGCGGCTTTCACTATCAACTGTGCGATCCGAAACGCATGTCGGCGCAGCATGTCACCAAGATCTGTTTTTGCGGCGATCATGACGATCTCCGCCGCCTGCGGATCCAACTGAATGAGACGCTGGGCGATCGCGCGTTTCTCTGCTTCTCGGCGATGGACTGTCTGGAAGTGCTGCCGGTCGGGTGTAATAAAGGTGCAGCGCTGGCGGTGCTCAGCCAGCACTTAGGCTTCACCCTGCAGGAGTGCATGGCGTTTGGCGATGCGATGAATGACCGCGAGATGCTGGGCAGCGTTGGGCGGGGTTTTATCATGGGCAACGCGATGCCGCAGCTGAAAGCCGAGCTGCCGCATCTTCCGGTTATCGGAGACTGCCGGCATCAGGCGGTCTCCCACTTTTTAACGCATTGGCTGGATAATCCTGATCTTCCTTATTCCCCCGAATAGAGAGACCCTTCCGGCAAGCCAGATAGTTTTCTATCTGGCTTTTTTTATCGCCTGCCGACCAGCGCGGCGATCTCCGCCTGCCAGGGCGCGATATCGCCGATATTGGCGGCCACCCACTGCGGGTTGTAATAGGTTTCCAGGTAGCGCTCACCGCTGTCGCACAACAGCGTGACGATGGAACCCGTTCGCCCTTCCTCGCGCATCCGCGCGGCCAGCTGCAATACGCCCCACATATTGGTGCCGGTAGAAGCGCCGACCTTGCGCCCAAGCTGTGTTTCCAGCCACAGGGCGGTGGCTACGCTCGCCGCATCCGGTACGCGCAGCATCTCGTCGACGACGTCGGGAATAAATGACGGTTCGACGCGTGGGCGGCCGATGCCTTCAATTTTGCTGCCGACCGGGCTGCGCAGGGTGGCGTCGCGGGTCTGCCAGTATTCGAGGAAGACCGAATTCTGCGGATCAACGACCATCAGCTGCGTCTCATGGCCCTGGCTGCGAATATAGCGGCCAATGGTTGCCGAGGTGCCGCCGGTGCCGGCGCTCATGACGATCCATGACGGCTGCGGGTGCGGTTCATGGCTCATCTGACGGAAAATACTGTCGGCGATATTGTTATTGCCGCGCCAGTCGGTGGCCCGCTCGGCAAAGGTGAATTGATCCATATAATGGCCGTTCAGCTCGCGGGCCAGCGTTTCGGAAGCATCGTAGATTTCGCAGGCGCTCTGCACAAAATGGCAGCGTCCGCCGTAAAACTCGATCTGTTCGATCTTACGTTTGGCGGTGCAGGAAGGCATCACGGCGATAAACGGCAGCCCCAGCAGGCGGGCGAAGTAGGCCTCCGAAACGGCGGTTGAACCCGAGGAGGATTCAATAATCGGCGTACCTTCTTTGATCCAGCCGTTGCACAGGCCATAGAGAAACAGCGACCGCGCCAGGCGATGTTTAAGGCTGCCGGTAGGGTGGGTGCTTTCATCTTTCAGATACAGGTGGATGCCCGGAAACGCGGGCAGCGCCAGACGGATCAGGTGCGTGTCGGCGGAGCGCTGATAGTCGGCGTTGATTTCGCTAATGGCATGTTTAACCCAGGCGCTATTCATCGTGATTTCCTGTTTGTCATTTTGTGCCTAGCTTAGCGGAAAGCGCAGGAAAAATTGTTGCCATTTAGCCTTTGGATTACCATTATGAGAGCAAAATTTTCTCTTAGGATGCCCTATGCTAGATAAAATTGACCGTAAGCTGCTGGCGCTGCTGCAGGAAGATTGCACCCTCTCTTTGCAGGCGCTGGCCGATGCCGTTAATCTGACCACCACGCCCTGCTGGAAGCGCCTGAAAAGGCTCGAAGATGAAGGTATTTTGCGCGGGCGCGTCGCCTTACTGGATGCCGAAAAGGTGGGGCTGGGCCTGACGGCGTTTGTCCTGATCAAGACTCAGCATCACAGCAGCGACTGGTATGGCCATTTTGTGAGCGAAGTGACGCAGATGGCGGAGGTGCTCGGCTTCTGGCGGATGGCAGGAGAGTATGATTACCTGCTGCGGGTGCAGGTGGCCGATATGAAACGCTATGACGATTTTTATAAACGTTTAGTGAACAGCGTGCCGGGGCTGTCGGATGTCACTTCGAGTTTTGCCATGGAACAGATAAAATATACCACCGCCTTGCCTGTCGAATAACGGTATTGCGCCGTAACCCATTACAAATCAGGATTTTACTGCTTGCGATTATTTGCTCAACTCAGCTGGTACTTCCGCCGGGAGTGGCGCCGCTATCTTGGCGCGATTGCCCTGCTGGCCATTATTGCCGTCCTGCAGCTTATTCCGCCGAAGGTGGTGGGCATTGTGGTGGACGGCGTGACGCAACAACATTACACCGCAGAGAAGGTGTGGATGTGGATCGGCGCGCTGGTGCTGGTCGCGGTAATGGTCTACCTGCTGCGCTATGTCTGGCGCGTGCTGCTGTTCGGCGCCTCTTACCAGCTGGCGGTCGAACTGCGGGAAGATTTTTACCGGCAACTGAGCCGCCAGCATCCGGCATTCTATTTGCGCCATCGCACTGGCGATCTGATCGCCCGCGCCACCAACGATGTTGACCGGGTGGTATTTGCCGCCGGTGAAGGGGTGTTAACCCTGGTGGATTCGATGGTGATGGGCTGTGCGGTATTGATTGTGATGTCGACGCAGATTAGCTGGCAGCTCACCCTGCTGGCGCTGTTGCCGATGCCGCTGATGGCGCTGGCGATCAAACGCAACGGCGATGCGCTTCACGAACGTTTTCGCGTGGCCCAGGCGGCCTTTTCCAGCCTTAACGATCGCACACAGGAGAGCCTGACCAGCATCCGCATGATTAAGGCTTTTGGGCTGGAGGAGCGCCAGTCGGCGCAGTTTGCCGCCGATGCCGCCGATACCGGCGCGAAAAATATGCGCGTGGCACGCATTGACGCGCGTTTCGACCCCACCATCTATATCGCCATCGGGGCCGCTAACCTGCTGGCTATCGGCGGCGGCAGCTGGATGGTGATCCACGGCAGCCTGACGCTGGGCCAGCTGACCAGCTTTGTGATGTATCTTGGCCTGATGATCTGGCCGATGCTGGCGCTGGCGTGGATGTTTAACATTGTTGAGCGCGGTAGCGCGGCCTATGGCCGTATCCGCACGATGCTCGAAGAGGCGCCAGCGGTAGACGACGGTACTGAAGCAGTGCCGGCAGGCCGCGGTGTCCTGCAGGTTGCCATCCGCAACTTCATCTATCCGCAGGCGAGTAAACCTTCGCTGGAGCAGGTTAATTTTACCCTCCAGCCGGGGCAAATGCTGGGTATCTGCGGGCCGACGGGCGCCGGTAAAAGTACCATTCTGGCGCTGCTGCAACGTCATTTTGACGTCACCAGCGGCGAGATCCGCTTTCACGATCTGCCGCTGCCGCGTCTGCAGCTCGACAGCTGGCGCGCCCGGCTGGCGGTGGTCAATCAGACGCCATTTTTATTCTCCGACACCGTCGCCAATAATATCGCGCTGGGCAAACCGGATGCGACACCGGCGCAGATTGAACGCGTGGCACGGCTGGCCAGCGTGCATGACGACATTCTGCGCCTGCCCCAGGGGTACGATACCGAGGTGGGCGAGCGCGGCGTGATGCTCTCCGGCGGCCAGAAACAACGCATCTCGATTGCCCGCGCTCTGCTGCTGGAGGCTGAAATTTTGATCCTTGATGATGCTTTGTCGGCGGTAGATGGTCGTACGGAGCACCAGATCCTGCACAACCTGCGCCAGTGGGGGGAGGGGCGGACGGTGATTATCAGCGCCCACCGGCTGTCGGCGCTGACCGAGGCCAGTGAAATTCTGGTGTTACAGCATGGGCATATTGCCCAGCGTGGCCGCCATGAGGCGCTGGCCGTGCAGCCAGGCTGGTACCGCGACATGTATCGTTACCAGCAGCTGGAAGCCGCGCTTGACGAGGTTCCGCAGGCGCAAGAGGAGGCCCTGGATGCGTAGCTTTACCGAACTCTGGCCGACGCTTAAACGCCTGCTGGCCTATGGTTCTCCCTGGCGTAAGCCGCTGGCCATTGCGGTGGGGATGATGTGGATCGCGGCGGCGGCGGAAGTGAGCGGCCCGCTGCTCATCAGCTATTTCATCGATAATATGGTGGCGAAGCATACGCTCCCGCTGAAGCTGGTGGCAGGCCTGGCGGTAGCCTATATCGGCCTGCAGCTGCTGGCGGCATTACTGCACTATAACCAGTCGCTGCTGTTTAACCGCGCCGCGGTCGGCGTCGTCCAGCAGTTGCGTAGCGATGTAATGGATGCCGCCCTGCATCAGCCGCTCAGCGAGTTTGATACCCAGCCGGTTGGGCAGCTTATCTCGCGGGTGACCAACGATACGGAAGTCATTCGCGATCTGTACGTGACGGTGGTGGCGACGGTGCTGCGCAGCGCGGCGCTGATCGGCGCGATGCTGGTGGCGATGTTTAGCCTCGACTGGCGGATGGCGCTGGTGGCGATCGCGATCTTCCCGGCGGTGCTGATCGTGATGATCATCTATCAGCGCTATAGCACGCCGATCGTGCGCCGGGTGCGCGCCTGGCTTGCTGATATCAACGATGGTTTCAACGAAGTGATCAATGGCATGGGGGTGATCCAGCAGTTCCGCCAGCAGGCGCGCTTTGGCGAACGGATGCGCGAGGCCAGCTATGCCCACTATCTGGCGCGGATGCAGACGTTGCGCCTCGACGGTTTTCTGCTGCGCCCGCTGCTGAGCCTTTTTTCCTCGCTGGTGCTGTGCGGGCTGCTGATGCTGTTTGGCTTTAGCGCGGTGGGCACGATCGAGGTCGGGGTCCTGTACGCGTTTATCAGCTATCTCGGACGCCTTAACGAGCCGCTTATTGAGCTGACCACCCAGCAGTCGATGCTGCAGCAGGCGGTGGTCGCCGGCGAACGCGTTTTTGAGCTGATGGATCGCCCGCGCCAGGCGTGGGGCTCGGATGACGCGCCGCTGAGCAGCGGCCGGGTGGAAATTGACCATCTCTCCTTTGCCTACCGGGGGGATCGACTGGTCCTGCAGGATATCAGTCTGGATATTCCCTCCCGCAGCTTCGTGGCGCTGGTCGGGCATACCGGCAGCGGGAAGAGTACTCTCGCGAGTCTGATGATGGGCTATTACCCGTTAACCCACGGGGAGATCCGCATCGATGGCCGGCCGCTTGCTTCCCTCAGCCACAGCGCGTTGCGTCGGGGCATCGCGATGGTGCAACAGGATCCGGTGGTGCTGGCGGATACCTTCTACGCCAACGTCGCGCTGGGTCGGGATATCAGTGAGACGCAGGTCTGGGAAGCGCTGGAGGCGGTGCAACTGGCGGAGGTGGCGCGCAGCATGAGCGATGGCCTGTACACTCAGCTGGGCGAGCAGGGCAATAACCTCTCCGTTGGGCAGAAACAGCTGTTGGCGCTGGCGCGCGTGCTGGTGGAGACCCCGCAGGTATTGATTCTGGATGAGGCGACGGCAAACATCGACTCCGGCACCGAGCAGGCGATCCAGCAGGCGCTGGCGAAAGTCCGCCAGCATACCACCCTCGTGGTTATCGCCCATCGACTGTCAACCATCGTTGAGGCCGATACCATCCTGGTGCTGCATCGCGGTCAGGCTGTCGAGCGGGGCACCCATCAGCAGCTGCTGGCGGCGAAGGGTCGTTACTGGCAGATGTATCAGCTGCAGCTGGCTGGCGAAGAGCTGGCGGCCAGCGCCCGGGAAGAGTCGCTCAGCGCCTGATGCACCACCAGCAGGCAGCGAAGAAAGCGTGGCCTGCCGTGGTGCAAAAACGTTACATTAAATGCACTGTTGTGGTGCATTTTTGCGCTGCAAACGCGTTTCAGCAGGCAATTGTCTGACCTGTCCCCTGTTTTTTACCATCAAAGGGCCGCTCTGCGGCCTTTTTTCATTTCTGGCATAGCCCTTGCTTTATATCCATCGTGTTAGCTGCGGCCATTACCGAATACTGCCTGGAGGGGACTTATGAAGCTGGTTACCGTGGTAATCAAACCATTCAAACTGGAAGACGTGCGTGAAGCCTTGTCTTCCATCGGCATTCAGGGCCTGACGGTCACTGAAGTCAAGGGCTTTGGCCGTCAGAAAGGTCATGCGGAGCTCTACCGCGGCGCCGAGTATAGCGTCAACTTTCTGCCAAAAGTGAAGATTGATGTGGCGATTGCCGACGATCAGCTGGATGAAGTCATCGATGTGATCAGCAAAGCGGCTTACACCGGAAAAATTGGCGACGGCAAAATTTTTGTCGCTGAATTGCAGCGCGTCATTCGCATCCGTACCGGCGAAGCTGACGAAGCGGCACTGTAATTTCCAGACCACACAGTGATGGGGAACGAAACAATGAAAATGGCAACAATGAAATCGGGTCTGGGGGCATTAGCCCTTCTTCCGGGACTGGCAATGGCCGCGCCCGCAGTGGCGGACAAAGCCGATAACGCGTTTATGATGATTTGCACCGCGCTGGTTCTGTTTATGACCATCCCGGGGATCGCGCTGTTTTACGGCGGCCTGATCCGCGGCAAAAACGTCCTTTCCATGCTGACTCAGGTGATTGTGACCTTTGGCCTGGTCTGCGTACTGTGGGTGATTTATGGCTATACCCTGGCATTCGGCACCGGCGGCAGCTTCTTCGGTAGCTTTGACTGGGTGATGCTGAAAAATATTGAACTGAAAGCGCTGATGGGCACCTTCTATCAGTACATCCACGTGGCCTTCCAGGGCTCGTTCGCCTGTATCACCGTCGGGCTGATCGTGGGGGCGCTGGCTGAGCGTATTCGTTTCTCCGCCGTGCTGATTTTCGTGGTGGTGTGGATGACGCTCTCTTATGTTCCGATTGCGCACATGGTCTGGGGCGGCGGTCTGCTGGCGACCCACGGCGCGCTGGACTTCGCGGGCGGCACCGTTGTACACATCAACGCCGCGGTTGCCGGGCTGGTGGGGGCGTACATGATGGGCAAACGTGTGGGCTTCGGCAAAGAAGCGTTCAAACCACACAATCTGCCGATGGTGTTCACCGGAACCGCCATCCTCTACGTGGGCTGGTTCGGCTTCAACGCCGGCTCCGCCAGCGCAGCGAACGAAATTGCCGCACTGGCTTTCGTCAACACCGTCGTCGCCACAGCGGCAGCCATCCTGGCCTGGACCTTTGGCGAATGGGCTCTGCGCGGCAAACCTTCACTGCTGGGCGCCTGCTCCGGGGCGATTGCCGGTCTGGTTGGCGTCACACCAGCCTGTGGGTATATCGGTGTCGGTGGGGCGTTGATTGTGGGTATCGCATCTGGTCTGGCGGGCATCTGGGGCGTAACGGCGCTGAAACGCTGGCTGCGGGTTGATGACCCTTGCGACGTCTTCGGCGTCCACGGCGTCTGCGGCATCGTCGGCTGTATCCTGACCGGTATCTTCGCGGCCACCTCTCTGGGCGGCGTGGGTTATGCAGAAGGCGTCACCATGGGCCATCAGCTGCTGGTGCAACTCGAGAGTATCGCGATTACCATCGTCTGGTCGGGCGTTGTCGCTTTCATTGGCTACAAAGTGGCGGACATGACCGTGGGGCTGCGCGTACCAGAAGAGCAGGAACGCGAAGGACTGGACGTCAACAGCCATGGCGAAAACGCCTACAACGCCTGATAGAAAACCCTTCTCCCTGTAGCAAAAAGCCTCCCGTTCGGGAGGCTTTTTTTATGCGTTGCGGTTACGCATCACCCCTTCCTGGACCGTTGAAGCCACCAGCGTTCCATCCTGAGTGTAGAACTCGCCGCGGACGAAGCCACGGGCGCTGGAGGCCGAGGTGCTTTCAACGCTGTATAATAGCCATTCATTGATATTAAACGGCCGATGGAACCACATTGAGTGGTCGATAGTGGCGACCTGCATGCCAGGCTCAAGGAAGCCGACGCCGTGCGGCTGCAGCGCCACCGGCAGGAAATTAAAGTCCGAGGCATAGCCCAGCAGATATTGATGAATGCGCAGATCGTCGGGAACGGCGCCATTGGCGCGCAGCCACACCTGGCGCACCGGTTCAGCAATATGGCCTTTCATCGGGTTATGAAATTCGACCGGGCGGATCTCCAGCGGTTTATCACAGAGGAATTTATCTTTTACCTGCGGCGGCAGAAGGTGTGCCAGCTTGCGGGCGATATCGGTTTCCGAGTGCAGGCCGTCAGGAGAGGGGGCCGGCGGCATCGCTTTCTGATGCTCATAGCCGTGCTCTGGCGCCTGGAATGAGGCGGTCATATAGAAGATCGGCTTCCCGTTCTGAATGGCGGCCACTCGCCGGGCGCTAAAGCTGTTGCCGTCGCGCAGTACTTCCACATCGTAGACGATCGGTTTCTGGCTGTCGCCCGGGCGCAGAAAGTAGCTGTGAAACGAATGTACCAGACGTTCAACGGGCACGGTCTCTTTTGCCGCATACAGCGCCTGGCCCACCACCTGGCCGCCAAAAACCTGGCGCAATCCCAGGTCTTCGCTCTGTCCGCGGAATAACCCTTCCTCAATTTTTTCCAGATCTAATAATGCCAGCAGGTTAGAGAGTGCCTGACTCATACTTATCCTCAATTAATGATAGCGGCGCAGCGCGGTGCGCGTGATGTGGCAAAGTATAACCTGGAATCGCAAGTGGTCCGATGGGTGTAATAATCTGAATAACGAGGGGGTAACAGGAACAAATCTGAGATCTGTGCCACACTTATTGACGACACGAAAGTTCCTGCCGGCGAAGCGGCGGAACATCCTCCTGGGTATTAAGGGATGATAAGGAGAACATCATGAAATTTGCCTATATGTTTAGTGCCTTAGCCGTCGCCGCGACGCTAACCGCCTGTGCTAATCACCACTCTACCAGTTCTTCGACTCAGGCAGCCGCGCCCGACCCTTATGGCATCGCGACGCTGAGCGTGGCACAGCAGCAGCCGAGCGTTACGGGGACGATTAATATCCGCCAGAGAATCGCTTTACCGCCGGATGCGGTACTGACGGTGACCCTGTCGGATGCTTCTCTGGCAGATGCGCCAGCCCGCGTGTTGTCGCAAAAAGCGGTGCGTACCGAAGGCAAACAGGCGCCATTTAACTTTGCCCTGCCTTACAATCCGGCAGACATTCAGCCGAACGCCCGTATTCTGCTGAGTGCCGCGATCGCGGTGAACGGCCAGCTAATGTTCATTACCGATACCGTGCAGACGGTGATAAACCAGGGTGGGACGCATGCCGACCTGACGCTGGTTCCGGTCACGCAGACCGCCGTCCCCGTTGCGCAATAAGCTCGCCGAGCCCCCTGACGGGGGCTTTTTTTTGTCTTCAGTAAACCCAGCGATAATGCTGGAGATCGATATGGCCGCTGCCGGAGACCTGAACCCCTTCGGCCAGCAACGCCTGGCGCTGTCGCTGAAGATCGGGCCCGGTGAGGGAGATATCCCCATGGCGATTGACCACCCGATGCCAGGGCAGGGTTGACCCTTCCGGCAGGCGCTTCAGTACGCCACCTACCTGGCGCGCGGCGCGCGGTGAACCGGCCAGGCGGGCGACATCGCCGTAGGTGGCGACATAGCCTTCCGGTATCGACGCCACGATATGCCAGACGCGTTGGGGGAATGTGTCGTGCGGATCCATGTTCAGCCCTGTTAACCGGAAAACGCCAGCATAAGCGCTGAGGCGCAGGCTGTACAGCCTGCCTCGGTTCAGGCGGGTTGTTCGACAGTGAAGGTTAGGGCCAGGCCGAGGATCTGCATGCCATGGACATTGTCAGACGGTGAACTGGCGATGAGGCTCTCGAGAAATTTCAACCGCTGCGAAGTGGCGTTAATGATCAGTTTCGCGCGCAGGCCCGGCATGGTCAGCGACGAAATGGGGTACACCACCCGGCCGCTGATGTAGACGGGCAGTTTGCGCAGTTCCACCTGGCGCAGCACGCCGACGGTGGAATAGAGCAGCGCCAGCGGCGTGACCGCCCGCACGGGGGGCTGGCTGATGGTCGCGAAGTCGAGCATTTTTTCCGGGCGCAGATAGTTCACGCCATGAAAGGCGATGGTCATCCCTTCAATAGCGGGTAAAGGCAGAGTGATGGTCTGTGGTGATGAGTCAGTCATTCGATTACCGTCGAGACAAGGTGCTGATGATTAAAGGTGACGCAAGAGGGCTAAGTATGGTGGATAACCCGGCAATGTGCTGAGCGCGTGCTCCCAATCTCACAGCCTGGCCGTGAGTTGTTGGTTTTATTGGCGTATTGTGCAATAAACCAGCAGGCGATCGGGGTGAGCTTGCAATTCACCAGGTCAGCAGGGATAATGCGCCAGCGCGTTGGGTAACTAACGCTCTCAATGGGGGCTCTGTTGGTTCTCCCGCAACGCTACTCTGTTTACCAGGTCAGGTCCGGAAGGAAGCAGCCAGAGCAGACGACGTGTGTGCCGGGATGTAGCTGGCAGGGCCCCCACCCATTTCGCCCTCCTGATATCTCCCTTGTATTTGTCCGGTCTTTATCCCTGCTATAATTAATATCTGATACGGATCACATATTATTTTTTGTTGCTAAAACAACCCGTTTTTATTCCATAATATTTACTTGTCATAAATCTGAAATGCTACTGAAATATTAATGTCATTTGCATGTCATAAATAAAAGGCATCTTATTGATGGGAATTTGTTGCCAGAGCCATGCTATAAAATATATCTCTGGATCAGCATGTTAACTTCGTGTATTAATTATGATGATTTTATTGCACGGGAAGCGTAGCTATGACCACAGTGGTTTTGAATGTAAAAATTGACGCCGAGTTAAAAGAGAAGCTGCGTCATTATGCGGAAGTGAATAACGAGAACCTGGGAACGGCAACGGAAAAGCTGCTGCAGCTGGCTTTTCAGCTGGAGGAGTCAGCAGGTGAGGCGGGGGTGACGGAAGAGGACATTGACAGCCAGCATACCGAAGAGGAAGCGACCCCATTAACCCCTAAAGAAATCAAAGCATTAAGAAAACTTCTGAAGAAGAAAAAATGAAACAACAATTCTCTACAGCCAGCAACTATAGCGAAGCCTGCGATATGTTGCGCTCAGGATACGTAAAACACGTGCGCCTGAACTGGAATATCGGTAGTGATGAGTTCTTTCGCATTGCCTCCGACTGGTGTGACACCGGCGCTAAAATTAAAAAAGATGAAGATGGCTTTATTATTTCCCTGAAAGGGTTTCCTATTCCGCGCCAGCATTAATGAAATTGCCTTATTTCTGTCACCGGGATGCCATAACCAGAGGGCAGGATACTCAGGCAATTTTATAAAAACATCTCATATACCTCATGGATGATGGTCATTTGACGGGCTGATGCCAGCCCGTCGATATTTTCTTATATTATTTTCCGCAAACGCGTATTTTCCTTCTGTTCTGCAAGGCTTTGCCACAGCGGTTGTAGCGTGGAGAAGGCCTGGCGCAATGCTTCGTCTGGCAGTGTAAATGGCAGACGCAAATAGCGATCAAAGGCTCCCTCAAGACCAAAGCGCGTGCCGGTGCCGATATGGATCCCCTGACTTTCCGCGCGCGCAGAGAACAGCGTGGCCAGCATGTCAGGGAGTTCCACCCAAAAAGAGAGCCCACCTTCCGGCGGCGTAAAGCGCCAGCGGGGAAAATATTCCGCCATTAGCGTTTCGCACATGTCCCGGCGCGTCTTCAGCATTTCCCGCCGCGGCGGTAGCAGCGTGGCGGCATTGGCCAGCAGCCAGCTGCAGGCCAGTTGCTCCAGCAGAGGCGTACCCAAATCCAGGGAATCGCGAGCCTGAATAAGGGAGGCGATGGTTCGCGTACTGGCGCGGATCCAGCCGATGCGCAGTCCCCCCCAGAAACTTTTCCCGGCTGAGCCAATGGTGATCACCGCAGCATCGGGATTAAAGCAGGCCAGCGGCGGGGGCGGTGGCGCGTTATACCAGAGATCAACCATGGTCTCGTCGATCACCAGCGTCGTCCGCGTCCTGGCGGCGATATCCGCGACCCGCTGGCGGGTGGGAGCATCCATACAGCGCCCGGTGGGATTGTGAAAATCCGGCATCAGCCACGCCAGACGCGGCGCGGTCTGCGCAATAGTCGCCGCGAGTCCATCACAGTCCCATCCCTGCTGTGGAAGCGCGACGCCGACCGGGCGGCAGGAGGCGCCCTGAATGGCGCTAATCGCCATCGGATAGGTGGGGGCGTCGATGACCACCCGGTCACCCGGGCCGGTAAACAGGCGGAGGATCAATGCGAAGGCGCTGAGGGCGCCGTTGACCACCATCACTTCATCGGGCCGCGTCGGCAGACCGCGTTCGCTGTAGCGACGGGCAATCGCCTCCCGCAGTACCGGCAGCCCTTGTTGATCGTAGCCGGTCTGGCCCAGGTAGGGCGGCAGCAGCGTCATGGCATGCTGGAAGGCCTGATGGACTTCCGGCCCGGCGCTGAGGGCGGCGGTAGAGAGATTCAGCGTGGAGGGGATGTCTGAGGGGGGCGGCAGGTCGGCGGGGCGTTCTGGTAAAACAATGCGCGAACCGCTTCCCTGGCGGCTGTAGAGAAAGCCCTCCTCCCGCAACTGGCCGAGCGCGCTGGCGATGGTCGTCCGGCTGACGTTCAGCGCCGCCGCCAGCTCACGCTCGCCGGGCAGGCGCGTTTGCAGCGTCAGGCGACCGTCGAGGATCAGCAGGCGGAGCGCTTCCGCTAGCTGACGCCATAGCGGCGTGCGTGAAGTGGACTCCTGCCAGTTGCCGAGCAGGCGTACCAGCGATTGTGTTCCAAAGCGTCGGGTTGACATAGCGATCCACTTTTCCAAAACTGGCCATTAATTATCAGTCCATTTTTGCTGATGATAAGGGCATTCGCAATGATGTAGAGGAAAAAATATGCTTCGTCGCCTGCTGCAGTTATATATCGGCCTGGTACTTTATGGCGTGTCCACGGCGCTCTTCGTGCATGCCAATCTTGGCGCCGATCCGTGGGATGTTTTCCATCTCGGGGTGGCTAAACAACTGGGTATCAGTTTCGGTACGGTGATTATCCTGACCGGCGCGGCGGTGCTGCTGCTGTGGATCCCGATCCGGCAAATGCCGGGACTCGGCACGGTGAGCAACGTCATCGTGCTGGGGCTGGCGGCGGATGCCACGCTGGCCGTCCTGCCGCCGCTGGAGTCGCTGGTGGCTCGCAGTGTGCTGCTGGTGGGGGCGATTGTGCTGAATGCTATCGCCACCGGGATGTATATCGGCGCGGGCTTTGGCCCCGGGCCGCGTGATGGCCTGATGACTGGTCTGCACGCTCGTACCGGCTGGTCATTACGCGGTATCCGTACGGCTATTGAGCTTACCGTGCTGGTGATTGGCTGGCTGCTGGGCGGTAAGTTTGGCGTCGGCACCGTGATTTACGCGCTGTCGATTGGGCCGCTGATCCAGCTGTGCCTGCCGTGGTTTCGCCAGCCCGTCAGCCGCAAAGCGGTCAGCACTCCGCAGGAGATAGTCTCCTGAATTAACGACTCGCCCTCTCTATCCGCAAGAGGGCGAGCCGACGCTTACAGGCCGCTCAGGCCGTGAACCATCATGTAGATCCCCACCACGATAATCAGTAAACCTGAGAACCAGGGCGCCTTGCGCGAGACATCATTAAGCCAGGGCCAGCGGCGGGTGGCCTGTTTAAGACTCAGCGCGGCGATAGCCCCGGAAGCCACCAGCGTCAGCGCCAGACCAACGCTAAAGCCCAGTACCAGCGTGGCGCCAAGCGAAAATTTCTTCAGCTGTAAACAGATAAGCAGCACGGTAATGGACGCCGGACAGGGGATCAGCCCGCCGGTCAGGCCAAACAGTACGATCTGCCCGGTCGTCACCTGGCGGCCATCAAAGCGCCGGTTGATCTCCTGAGCATGAGCCCGCTGATGCGCGTCCTGCCACTCCTCCGCCACCAGCGGCGCGGCGGATGAGGACGCATGGTGATGGTCATGGTGGTGATCATGTTCATGGTGGTGATCATGTTCGTGATGGTGCTCATGTTCATGGTGGTGATCATGGTGCGTGTGGGGCTGCGATTCGCGCCAGGTGCGCCAGAGCATCCAGCAGGCAATCAGTACAATCGCTATCCCCGAGATCAGCTGAAACCAGGGTTCAGAGGTCTGCGCGTTCCAGCCGCGGCCAAACCACAGGCCGGCCATGGCGATCAGCCAGACCACTGCCGTATGGGAAACCGTCGCCGCCAGCCCCAGCAGCACCGCCTGTTTTAACGTTCCCCGTACCGCCACGATAAAGGCGGCCATCATGGTTTTTGAATGGCCCGGTTCAAGGCCGTGCAGGGCACCGAGCAGTATCGCGCTGGGAATAAACAGCCAGGCATTACCTTGCTGCAGAAGGGAAGTGAAATCGTTCATATCGGGATCCTTGCCAAAAGTGCGTTTATCCTACTCCCCCCCAGTAGTAAAATACTACCCCCCAGTAGAAAAAGCGGCTGACAAAAGGGATCATGCTATGCTGGCAGGCGTTACTGATGATGAAGGTCGGTAATCACGGACAGAATGAAACGGTGGATCGTGCAATGTCACATACAGTTCGACACAAAAAAATGTTACTGACCCGACTGAAAAAAATTCAGGGGCAGAGTTCCGCGTTAGAGAAAATGCTCAATCGCGAGCATGAGTGCGCTGAGGTGCTACAGCAGCTGGCGGCGATTCGCGGCGCGGTCAACGGTATGATGCTGCAGGTTATTCAGGGGCATCTGACCGACCATGTGGTGAAAGAGCCTGAAGAGACACAGCGTGAAGCGGATCTGGAGACGGTGATGCAGGTGATCAAATCTTATCTGAAGTAGCGCCCAGGCGCGGGCGGCGAAGTGGCCACACCCGCTGGCATTCTGCTTATTGCTCCTGTTGCTTAATGCACATGGAGGTTATTTTCCGCCCACAGAATAAACTGCTCTTTTGGCAGCGCTTTGCTGTACAGCCATCCCTGGGCGTACTGGACGCCATGCTGTCGTAGCCAGTCGCGCTGGCTTTCGGTTTCCACCCCTTCGGCGACGGTGGCCAGATTGAGCGCCTTGGCCATTTCAATAATGTGCGGCGTCAGCGGCCGGTACTCGAGGGTATCGACAAAAGATTTATCGATTTTCAGCGTATCGACGTCCAGTTTCTGCAGATAGCTCAGGCTGGAGTAGCCGGTGCCAAAGTCATCAATCGAGATACGATGCCCGGCCTGACGGTAGTGAGCGATCACCGGCATGGTGGTCTCCGGGTCGACAAACCCGCGCTCGGTGATTTCAAGGATGATCTGTTCGGCGGCGATCCCCCAGTGCTGCAGCTGATCGTGTAACAACGTCGGTAGGGTGGGCGAGCGTAAATCATCTACCGACAGGTTGATGGAGATGTGCACTTCCGGCCGCTGCCGCAGCCAGGGACCGAGATCGGTAAAAATTTTCCTGACGATATCTTCCGTCAACTGCGTAATCAGCCCGGTCTGCTCGGCCAGAGGAATAAAAATATCCGGCGATAAAAAGGTGCCGTCGGGTTGCTGCCAGCGGGCCAGGGCCTCGGCCCCGGCGATTTTCCCATCCTGCAACGAGATTATCGGCTGATAGTAAACCTGAATCGCTTCGGAGTTGAGGGCGTCCAGCATACTGTTGCGTGGTGATCGCAGGTGTCTCAGCAGGCGCAGCAGCAGCCAGGTAGCAAGCAGGCTGGTGAAGATGCCGACAGGGAGCCAGAAGATTAGCTGCTGGCGAATACGCTGCTGCAGCGGCAGCGTCGACGACCAGGTCACGATGCCGGAGCCCAGCTCGGGAATGCGCTGGATCCGATAGACCGTGTTATCCAGCATCAGCATATTAACATGTGGATCTTTAATACGCTGCCAGACCGTATCCGGCAGCGGTTGGCTGCTGATCACCATTTTCAGGTGATCCAAACCAAACAGCATGGTATGGATCTTCTCCTCGCTGGCAGGAACCACATCGATAAAAGAGATGGGATCGATCATCACCATATGCTGTTGACTGCCCATGGCCGTCATCTGGTGATTAAGGCCGAGATCGTTAATTGAGGTCAGCCAGGTGCGATAGCCGTCAGGGGCAATGTGGTCCGGCGGGGGAAAGGTGACCGCGACGCTATGGTCTTCCAGGGAGGAACATTGCGGCACGGAATCACGCAGCCAGAGCACTTCCTGAATGTAGCGATGGGTGTAGGCGATGCGGCGGAGCGTGAGCAGGTGCTCAGGGCTACAGGAGGCGGCAGTGTGTGAGTCGGCCTCACGTAGCGCTTCCCTGGCCTGATCGGCAACCTGCAGCGTGCGGACGACGATACGGTTGGAATAGTCATCCAGTTCACGATAGAACTGCAGCTTGGCCTGCCGCGCTGCCTGCCAGATGCTGAGTGAGATGGGCAGGATGATGGCCAGTATCAGCACCCCTGTAAACAGCGCCACCAGATGCCGGGTCCTCATACCTGTGTCCTTATCGTTCGCCGGGTGTCATCAGTATATGCGAAAGATAAATCAGGCGCAGCGAGAGAAGTGAGCTGAGGTCGCGAAAAAACCGGCATCGCGAGAGGCTGCGATGCCGGGAGAGAAGGATGATTCCGATGCAGCAGAATAAAAATGAGGGTGTGAATGCCGGGCAGGGTGTGTTCCGGCATTCAGTCGCAGCATACGCGGCGCAGATGACAGCAATATGTTAGCTAGTGCGCATCCGGCGCCGGGATATCAGCGCTGATACGCAGGTCATTCTCGTCAAATACCATGCAGAAGCGCTCATCGAAGGCCAGATTTATTTTCTGCCACGGGCGGAAATGGACGTCGCCGGGCAGCAGGACCTTGACGTTATCGTGGCCGTAGCACTGGCCGAACAGATAGGTATTGTTACCCAGACGCTCCACCACTTCACATTGAAACTCCACCACGGTACCGGTAGTGACGTCGGGCGTGAGATGCTCTGGCCGGATCCCCAGCGTCACCGCGGCGCCGGGCTTCAGCGGCTGGGTAGCGATATTGAGGACCAACTGATGGTCCTGCGCGAGGGTGACCGTTAAGCGTTCCGGCTGCCAGTCGCTGACGATGGCCGGCAAAAAATTCATCTTCGGCGAGCCGATAAAGCCGGCGACGAATTTGTTGACCGGATTGTAATACAGCGCCATCGGCGAACCCATTTGTTCGACTTTCCCGTAGTTCATGACCACGATTTTATCGGCCAGCGTCATCGCCTCTACCTGATCGTGGGTGACATACACCATGGTGGTCTTCAGCTCCTGGTGCAGACGGGCAATATGCAGGCGCATATCGACGCGCAGCTCCGCATCGAGGTTAGAGAGCGGCTCATCGAACATAAACACCCGGGGATTACGCACGATCGCCCGGCCAATGGCCACGCGCTGCCGCTGGCCGCCAGAGAGCTGCTTCGGTTTACGATCCAGCAGGTGCGAGAGCTGCAGCGTTTTAGCCACCATTTCCACCTGGCGACGGATCTCCGTTTTCGGCACTTTATTCACCTTCAACCCGTAGCCCATGTTCTCTGCCACCGTCATGTGCGGGTAGAGCGCATAGGACTGGAAGACCATCGCCACACCGCGGCGGGCGGGCACGACATCATTCATCACCTCATCGCCGATCAGCACTTCACCCTCGCTGACCTCTTCCAGACCGGCAATCATGCGCAGCAGCGTCGATTTTCCACAGCCGGAAGGACCGACGAAAACGGCAAACTCGCCATCTTCAATATCGAGATTGACCTGGTGCAGCGTCACCGTGCTGCCGAACCTTTTGGTGACATTCCTCAGTCGTATATTGGACATCCACATTCCCCGAAGTGAGTAGCTGTTGTTTGCCGTTGCTTTGTCGCTGTGTGTAGCATGAATTGTATTACGTGTAACAAATCAGCGTGGCGATGTTCAACAGCAGTAAAATCATGCCCTGACTATAACTTCCGCAGTTTTAGCGCCATACAGCGGCGTTTCATTTCTGTAATGATGATCACACAACTGGCAGCTTATGGTAGTTTTGTCAGCGATATACGGGTAGCGTATAACAAAAGAGAGCTGGAGCCTTTTTCTCATATAACTCGCCAGGTTGAAGTGATTTATTTTTCTGACTGGCAGAGATAAGCCCAATAAAAACCATTAAATTGTTATACCTTCACATGAGGTTGATAATGAAAAAGAACACGCTTGCTGCACTGATCCTTACCACCCTGGCGGCGGGGCAACTCACCAGCCTGCAGGCGCACGCCGCCGGGCAGCTCAACGTCTGGGAAGACATTAAAAAATCCGCCGGCATCAAAACCGCGGTTAGCGATTTTGAAAAGCAGTACAACGTGAAGGTTAATCTCCAGGAGATGCCTTATGCCCAGCAGCTGGAAAAACTGCGCCTCGACGGCCCGGCGGGCATTGGGCCGGACGTGCTGGTGATCCCGAATGACCAGCTCGGCGGCGCCGTGGTTCAGGGACTTCTCTCGCCTCTCAGCGTCGATCAGGCGAAACAGGATGCCTTTACGCCAGCCTCCATCAATGCCTTCCGCATGGATAACGCGTTGTACGGGATCCCGAAGGCGGTGGAAACCCTGGTGCTTATCTACAACAAGGACCTGATCGACAAGCCGCTGGACAGCCTGCAGGCCTGGCTGGACTACTCGAAAACCCAGCGCGAGCAGAACAAATACGGCCTGCTCGCCAAGTTTGACCAGATCTATTACAGCTGGGGGGCGATTGGCCCGATGGGCGGCTATATCTTTGCTAAAAACGACAGCGGTGGCTTTAACCCGCAGCAAGTGGGCCTCAATACCCCCGGCGCCGTCGAAGCCGTCACCTTCCTGAAAAAATTCTATGCCGAGAAGGTCTTTCCAGCGGGGATCCTCGGCGATAACGGGCTGAATGCCATCGATTCCCTGTTTACCGAGAAAAAAGCGGCGGCGGTGATCAACGGCCCCTGGGCCTTCCAGCCGTATGAAGCCGCTGGCATTAACTATGGCGTGGCGCCCCTGCCGACCCTGCCGGACGGCAAGCCGATGAGCTCCTTCCTGGGCGTCAAAGGCTATGTGGTATCGACCTGGAGTAAAGACAAAGCGCTGGCGCAACAGTTTATCGAGTTCATCAACCAGCCGCAGTATGTGAAAGCCCGCTATGTCGCCACCGGCGAAATTCCGCCGCTGAAGGCGATGATTGACGATCCGGTGATTAAAAACGACCAAAAGGCCAGTGCCGTCGCCATCCAGTCGGCGCGAGCGGTGGCGATGCCGGGCATTCCGGAGATGGGGGAAGTGTGGGGGCCGGCCAACGCCGCGCTTGAACTGAGCCTTACCGGTAAGCAGGCGCCGCAGGCCGCGCTCGATAACGCGGTGAAACAGATCACGATGCAGATCGAAGCAATGCAGGCCAGCAATCAGTAATTCACCGTCACGTGAAGTCACCGAGCGGGAGGGGGACCTCCCGTTTGTAGAAGGAGTCGAGTGTGAGCATCCATTCCAGCGAAAATTTTAGCGACGCACGCGGGCCCGGGCGCCATGCATGGTGCGGCCTGCTGCTGGCAATCGTGCCGGGTTTCGGTCAGTTTTATCATCGCCAGTGGCTGAAAGGGCTGGTCTTCCTGGTGCTGCTCAGCAGCTTTCTGGGGATTTTTTATGATTTCCTGCGTGAGGGGTTGTGGGGGTTATATACCCTGGGTGAAGAGGTACCGCGGGATAACTCTATCTTCCTGTTAGCGGAGGGGATTATCAGTGTGCTGATCGTCGCCTTTGGCGTGCTGATCTATTTTCTCTCGCTGCGGGATGCGTGGCTGAACGGCAAAAAACGCGATGAGGGGATCGCCTTGAACAGCGTGCGTAAGCAGTACCAGATGCTGCTGAGCGACGGTTTTCCGTACCTGATGATCACCCCGGGCTTTATTCTGCTGGTCTTTGTGGTGATCTTTCCCATTCTGTTTGGTTTTGCCATCGCCTTCACCAACTACAACCTGTACCACACGCCGCCGGCGAAGCTGGTGGACTGGGTGGGGCTGAAAAACTTCGTCAATATTTTCACCCTCTCTATCTGGCGCTCCACCTTCCTGGATGTGCTGCAGTGGACCGTGGTGTGGACGCTGCTGGCGACCACCCTGCAGTGTACGGTGGGCGTGCTGCTGGCGATTCTGGTGAACCAAAAAGATCTGCGCTTTAAGCCGCTGATCCGCACCATCTTTATTTTGCCGTGGGCGGTGCCGGGGTTTGTCACCATCCTCGTCTTTGCCGGTATGTTCAACGATTCATTCGGGGTCATCAACAACGCGATCCTGTCGTTCTTCGGTATCAGCCCGAAGGCATGGCTGACCGACCCGTTCTGGACTAAAACGGCGCTGATCATGATGCAGACCTGGCTTGGCTTCCCGTTTGTCTTTGCCATGACCACCGGCGTGCTGCAGGCGATCCCGGACGATCTGTATGAAGCGGCGACGATGGACGGCGCCAGCGCCTTTACCCGTCTGCGCACCATCACTCTGCCGCTGGTGCTGTACGCGATCGCGCCGATCATCATCACTCAGTACACCTTCAACTTTAATAACTTCAACATCATTTATCTGTTTAACAACGGTGGTCCTGCGGTGGCAGGCTCTAACGCCGGCGGGACGGATATTCTGGTGTCGTGGATCTATAAGCTGACGATGTCCTCGTCGCAGTACGCCATCGCGGCGACCATCACGATCCTGCTGTCGATCTTTGTCGTCGGCCTGGCGCTGTGGCAGTTCCGCGCCACCAAATCCTTCAAAAATGACGACATGGCGTAAGGGAAGCAACATGGCTCAATCACCCAGTATTAAACGCGAAAAGTGGATCCGACTCTCTCTCACCTGGCTGGTGGTTATTCTGGTCTCGGTGGTGATTATCTATCCGCTGGTCTGGACGGTCGGGGCGTCGCTGAACGCCGGCAATAGCCTGCTCAGTACCTCGATCATTCCGGAAAACCTGTCGTTCCAGCACTATGCCGATCTGTTCAATGGCAATGTGAATTACCTCACCTGGTACTGGAACTCGATGAAAATCAGCTTCCTGACCATGGTGCTGACGCTGATTAGCGTCAGCTTTACCGCCTACGCTTTCTCCCGCTTCCGCTTTAAAGGGCGGCAGAACGGGCTGATGCTGTTCCTGCTGCTGCAGATGATCCCGCAGTTTTCCGCGCTGATTGCCATCTTTGTGCTGTCGCAACTGCTTGGCCTGATAAACAGCCACCTGGCGCTGGTGCTGATCTACGTCGGGGGAATGATCCCGATGAACACCTGGCTGATGAAGGGGTATCTCGACGCGATCCCCAAAGATCTGGATGAGTCCGCTCGCATGGACGGCGCCAGCAGCTTTCGCATCTTTATCGAGATCATCATGCCGTTGTCGAGGCCGATCCTCGCGGTGGTGGCGCTGTTCTCCTTCACCGGTCCGCTGGGCGATTTCATCCTCTCCAGCACCATCCTGCGTACCCCGGATAAATACACGCTGCCTATCGGTCTGTATAACCTGGTGGCGCAAAAAATGGGTGCCAGTTACACCACCTACGCGGCGGGGGCGGTGCTGATTGCCGTACCGGTGGCGATCCTCTACCTGGCGTTACAAAAATACTTTGTCTCCGGCCTGACCTCGGGCAGTACTAAAGGATAAGCACATGAAAAGATTCACCCCCGCATGGCTTGCGGTTTGTCTGGCATGCAGTTTCTCCACCTCTTCTCTGGCCGCGGACGCGCTTGAAACCCGCGCGTTTCAGGGCATGCCGGCGGACTTTATCAAAGGCGCGGATATCTCCACGCTGCTGGATGCCGAAAAGCACGGGGCGACGTTCTACGACCAGAATAATCAGCGCAAGGATCCGATCGCGATTCTGAAAGAGAACGGCGTCAACTATGTTCGCCTCCGTCTGTGGGTGGATCCGCAATCGGCGAGCGGTGAGGGCTATGGCGGCGGAAATAACGACCTGGCCACCACCCTGACCCTCGCGAAACGGGCGAAAGCCCAGGGGATGAAGCTGCTGCTCGATTTTCATTACAGCGATTTCTGGACCGATCCCGGCAAGCAGTTCAAGCCGAAAGCCTGGGAAAAGATGGATTATCCGCAGCTGAAAACGGCGATTCATGACTATACCCGCGATACCATCGCCCGCTTTAAGCAGGCAGGCGTCCTGCCGGACATGGTGCAGATCGGCAATGAGATCAACGGCGGCATCCTGTGGCCGGAAGGGAAAAGCTGGGGGCAGGGGGGCGGCGAGTTCGACCGGCTGGCCGGGTTGCTGAACGCGGCCATTGATGGCCTGAAGGAGAATCTACGTAACGGCGAGCAAGTGAAAATCATGCTGCATCTGGCCGAAGGGACCAGGAACGATACCTTCCGCTGGTGGTTTGATGAGATTGACAAGCGCCATGTACCGTATGACGTGATCGGTCTGTCGATGTACACCTACTGGAATGGCCCGATCAGCGCCCTGAAGGCCAATATGGATGACATCAGCAAACGCTATAACAAAGACGTTATCGTCGTCGAGGCGGCCTATGCCTATACCCTGGCCAACTGCGACAACGCGGAAAATAGTTTCCAGGCGAAAGAGGAAAAGGACGGGGGTTATCCCGCCACCGTGCAGGGGCAATATCACTATATTCACGATCTGATGCAGGCCGTCATAGATGTTCCTGACCAGCGCGGCAAAGGTATTTTTTACTGGGAGCCCACGTGGATTGCCGTGCCGGGAAATACCTGGGCTACCCCGGCGGGGATGAAATATATCCACGACGAGTGGAAAGAAGGCAATGCACGTGAAAATCAGGCGCTATTTGATTGCCAGGGAAAAGTATTGCCGTCGGTAAAAGTTTTTAATTAATTTTTTGTCGTTTTTTTCAGGAAGTTTATTATGAATAAATTTGCACCTTTACATCCGAAGGTTAGTACGCTGCTGCATGGCGCGGATTATAATCCGGAGCAATGGGAGAATGACCCCGATATTATTGATAAAGACATTGCCATGATGCAGCAGGCAAAATGCAATGTGATGTCGGTGGGAATATTTAGCTGGGCGAAACTGGAGCCACGCGAAGGGGTATTTAATTTCGCCTGGCTGGATACTATCCTCGATAAACTGTATGCCGCCGGCATTCATGTTTTTCTGGCCACGCCGAGCGGCGCGCGTCCGGCGTGGATGTCTCAGCGCTATCCGCAGGTTCTGCGGGTGGGACGCGATCGGGTGCCGGCCCTGCACGGCGGCCGTCACAACCACTGTATGTCGTCACCGGTCTATCGCGAGAAAACCCTGAAAATCAATACCCTGCTTGCAGAGCGTTATTCTTCACACCCGGCGGTACTGGGCTGGCATATTTCCAATGAATATGGCGGTGAATGCCATTGCGATCTCTGCCAGAACCGTTTTCGCGACTGGCTGAAGGCGCGTTACCAGACCCTGGAGAACCTCAACCAGGCCTGGTGGAGCACCTTCTGGAGTCATACCTATACCGACTGGTCGCAAATTGAATCACCTGCGCCACAGGGCGAGGTGTCAATTCACGGTCTCAATCTTGACTGGCATCGCTTTAACACCGCTCAGGTGACCGATTTCTGCCGCCATGAAATTGCCCCGCTGAAGGCGGCTAACGCCTCCCTGCCGGTGACCACTAACTTTATGGAGTATTTCTACGATTACGACTACTGGCAACTGGCAAAGGCGCTGGACTTTATCTCGTGGGACAGCTATCCGATGTGGCACCGCGATAAAGACGAAACCGCACTGGCCTGCTATACCGCGATGTATCACGACATGATGCGCAGCCTGAAGGGCGGCAAACCGTTTGTGCTGATGGAGTCCACACCAGGCGCCACCAACTGGCAGCCGACCAGCAAACTGAAGAAGCCGGGAATGCATATTCTCTCCTCGCTGCAGGCGGTGGCGCATGGCGCCGACTCGGTGCAGTATTTCCAGTGGCGGAAAAGCCGCGGTTCGGTTGAGAAATTTCACGGCGCGGTGGTTGACCACGTCGGGCACATTGATACCCGTATTGGTCGTGAAGTCAGCCAGCTCGGCGAGATACTGAGCAAGCTACCAGAGGTCCGGGGTTGTCGCACCGAGGCGAAAGTAGCGATTATCTTCGACCAACAAAACCGCTGGGCGCTTGATGACGCCCAGGGGCCGCGCAATCTGGGTATGGAGTATGAGAAGACGGTCAACGAACACTACCGTCCGTTCTGGGAACAGGGCATTGCCGTCGATGTGATTGACGCTGATGTCGATTTAACGCCATACCGGTTAGTGATTGCCCCGATGTTATATATGGTGCGCGACGGCTTTGCCGCGCGGGCAGAGGCGTTTGTCGCCAGCGGCGGCCACCTGGTGACCACCTACTGGACCGGAATCGTCAATGAGTCCGATCTCTGCTATCTCGGCGGCTTCCCGGGCCCGCTGCGCAATCTGCTGGGGATCTGGGCGGAAGAGATCGACTGTCTGAATGACGGCGAGTTTAATCTTGTGCAGGGGCTTGCCGGGAATCAGTGCGGTCTGCAGGGTCCCTATCAGGTGCGCCATCTCTGTGAACTAATCCATACCGAGAGCGCTCAGACGCTGGCCACCTACCGGGATGATTTCTATGCCGGACGGCCGGCGGTGACGGTGAACGGTTTCGGGAAAGGTAAAGCCTGGCATGTCGCCTCCCGCAACGATTTAGCCTTCCAGCGCGATTTCTTTGCTGCCCTGAGCAGGGAGCTGGATCTGCCACGAGCGATAGCGGCGGATTTACCGCCCGGCGTAGTGGCTACCGCGCGCACCGACGGTGAGAGTACGTTTGTCTTCCTGCAGAACTACAGCGCGCAAAGTCATACTCTGACTCTGCCGCCGGGGTATCGGGATTGCCTGACCGACGCGGCGGCGCCGGACCCGCTGATCCTCTCAGCATGGGATTGCCGTATTCTTCGTCGCCACGCGTAATTTCTTCTTCTCCATGCCTGCTCTGACGAGCAGGCTTTTTTTTATCTTAAACCTGGAGCTTATGATGGTGAGTTTAAAATCCTTTCTGCACTATTTCTCTCCTGCACGTCCGGCACAGCCGTTAAGCGAGGCGGAAAAACAGCAAATCGAGGCGCTTATTCAGGCCTTTGGTGGCGAAGCGAATATTACGCAAGTGGATGCCTGTATTACTCGTCTGCGGGTGACGGTTCGTCACCTTGCGGCCGTGGATACTGACGCATTACAGCAGCAGGGCGCGCTGGGCGTCATTATTCTCGGCCAGCAGGTGCATGCTATTTTCGGTAAGCAGTCCGATGCGCTGCGTCAATTGCTGGATGAGCATTTTGCTACCAGGAAATAAATAAAACGGGATAACCTGAAAACAGGTTATCCCGAAAATAAGACAAAGACAGCAGTGGCAATAATGATTACCGGAGGGTAATTAATGACCTTACAGTTGGAGATATAAATAACGTTTTTGTCTTACCAGCGCGATATTACCACCAGGCCTCAACCTGCACGCCGAAATTCCAGGTATTATTCGCCGTCTGGTCTTCAAACGGTTTACCATCTTCAGAATCATTCAGGTATGAAGCAAAAATGCGTAATTCCGGGCGTGACATAAAGTCCGGCCCGTCCGCGAGGCCCAGCGCAATGGTATATTTCTCACCGGCCTGTTTGTAGCTGGTGCCATTGTTATAGCTGTCTTTCTGATAGAAACCGCCGACTTCGCCAATCAGGCGGACGTAGTCGGTGAACTGATACTGCCCACGGGCAACCAGCGACAGCATCCGCGTTTTGTCGGTGTAGTCGGTAATATCATCCGCCGAGCCCCAGGTCAGGACGTGGTTGATGGAGAACTTTTCGGTAATCGGGATCAGGCCGGTGTTAATCACGCGATAGCCGGTGGCGTCGTTCACGTAGTTCCACATATCGTACCAGCCGCCGCCCTGGGAGACCATGTTCTGCGCCAGCCCTTTGTTGGCATACTGCAGCACGGTTTTGTTATAGCCGCCCAGCATATCCTGACTGATTTCACCGGTCAGCATCACGCCATTCTCGGCATCGTACAGCCCGCCGTAGCTGTCCTGTTTTTTGGTGGTGTTCGGCATAGCGTAGTCGATACCGAATTCGGTCCACGAACCCGACCACGGCTTCCAGCCTGCATAGCGTAAATCGATATAGTTAATATTGACGTTGCTGTCGCCATCGACGCGATAGTCAACGTCGTTGGCATCGCCGCGGATCCAGGCCAGCGAGACGGCGCCAGGGCCGAGGGTGTAGTTTTCCACCCCGGCCCCGGAGCCGGATATGTTCCAGTATTTGGTATCGATGATGTGCAGATCGTGGCGCTGGTAGTAACGTTTCCCCCCCCAAATCACCGCATTCGGATCGCCGGGGATCAGCCCTTTGATCTGCAGGTTCAGCTGACGTAAACCGAACTGTGCATCATCATTCAGCGTGGTTTCATTATCGTTAGAGCCGTCGGAGACCATGCTGACCATGCTGTCGAGATAGAAGCTGACGTCATCTTTCTTGTAGACCTCGGAGCCCAGCTCTAACTCACCATAGGTATCCGATTCATTACCCAAACGGCCCAGCTTGTTCTTTTGCCATTCCGCTTCACTACCATCGCCGGAGACCCCAACCCCGGCGCGCATATAGCCATGGAAATCGATACTCGGGATTGCGGCGGTCGCCGCAAACGCGGAAGGGGCGATTAGCGCAGCGGCTAACGCGGCGGAAAGGGCGCGCAGTGTCGTATTCATCTCTATCCTCTTATTGTTTTGTATTACGTTCACATAACTGATGTCATAAAATGCCTAAATGTAACTTCAGGCAAACGAGATATGATTATTGTGTGACTAAGTGCAAATAATCATGCTGGTTTTTGTTGTGATGGGTGAGGTGATTCACAATTAACTATGTTGTGAACGTAATACTTTTTGTGGTGTAATTTTGCGATGAAAGGTGGCGGTGAGCGTTTTTTCAAATGGCCCCTGTTACAATCATGGGATAACAACATAAGGAACCGGACCATGAAGTCTAAAAGCGCTACTCTGGAAGACGTCGCACGCCATGCGGGCGTCTCTTACCAGACCGTGTCCAGGGTACTCAATAAATCTGCCAATGTATCCGAAGCGACGCGCCGCAAGGTGGAGAAATCGATAGAGGCCTTACGCTATGTGCCAAACCGGCTGGCGCAGCAGCTGGTGGGGAAGGAGAGTCAGACGGTCGGGCTGGTGACGATTTCGCTGGCCTGGCATGCGCCTTCCCAGGTGGCGGCGGCGGTAAAACGCTATGCCAATCTGGAAGGTTACCAGGTCCTGATTTCGATGATCGATGAGAGCGTCAACCAAAGTATCCAGGATTCCATCAATGAGCTGAAATCTCAGCGGGTGGATAAAGTCATTATCAACGTGCCGCTGGAGACCGAGCAGGCGCAGAAAATCGCCGCTGACAACGATGATATCGTCTGCCTTTTTCTCGATGTCGACCCCTACAGTTCCGTGTTTAACGTTTCGTTTAATCCGGCAGATGGCACCCGGGCCAGCGTCAAATATCTTTATGAGATGGGGCATCGGGAGATCGCGCTGCTGGCGGGGCCGGACAGCTCCGTCTCGGCCAAACTCCGGCTGAAAAGCTGGCTGGAGACTCTCGAGGGCTACGGCCTGAAGCCGGTGACCGTTCTGCACGGCAACTGGGATGCGCAAAGCGGCTATGCCGGCGCGCTGCAGATGCTGCGCGAAACGCCCAATTTCAGCGCCGTGCTGGTGGGTAATGACCAGATGGCGCTGGGGGTGCTCAGCGCCTTCCATCAGCACCAGGTGGCGGTGCCGGGGGAGAAGTCCGTCATTGGCTATGACGATACCTACGAAAGCTCCTTTTTCTATCCGGCGCTGAGTACGGTGTCGCTGGACCTCGATCTGCAGGGGAAAGAAGCGGTGCGGCGGATCCTCGCCAGCACCAGCGGTGCGCCACATACTTCATCCATCCTGCCGGCGCGCCTGGTGATACGTCATTCCAGCGGCGCCAGAACTGAGCAAGGCAAAGATCTGCAGGCCATCGCGGAACAGCTACGCGCCATCGCCCACCGTCTGGCGCCCTGAAACCTAAGGCGGGGAAACTCGCCTTAGGCCCATTACCCTTAATTTGAACATGGTTGATCTTTGTCGTGGAACGGCGTAACTTAAATGTTATGTTATAACATAATGACGAGGTCATCATGAAAGCCCATATCCATCCCCCCTATCGCACGGTGGTGTTTCACGACACCAGCGTTAATGAGTATTTTAAAGTCGGTTCCACCATCCGCACCGATCGCGTGATTGAACTCGACGGCGAAACTTTTCCGTATGTAACGATCGACGTCTCCTCGAAATCGCATCCGTACTACACCGGCAAACAAAAAACCTTCGCCAGCGAGGGCAGCGCGGCCCGGTTCCGTCAGCGCTTCGGCGGCTTTATTGATGCGAAAAGGAAGGCATGATGCAGGTCGTTAACTCATTACGCAGCGCCAAACAGCGTCACCCGGATTGTCAGCTGGTCAAGCGCAAAGGGCGGCTGTACGTTATCTGTAAGAGCAACCCCCGCTTTAAAGCGGTGCAGGGGCGCAAAAAACGTCGTTAACGGAAACTCTCCAGAGTGCGGCGCTGCTGGCCGTCGGCGGTAAAATTGTCGGCGGCCAGCCATTGCCGCATGGCGTTATCCAGCTGCGGCCATTCGCCGTCTATCACCGAAAACCAGTCCGTATCCCGGTTATGTCCTTTGCTCACCAGTGCCTGACGAAAACGTCCTTCGTACTGAAAACCCAGCCGTCTTGCCGCCCGGCCCGACGGCATATTGAGACTATTACATTTCCATTCATAGCGACGATAACCGAGCGTATCAAACACATACTGCATCAACAGCCAGTGCGCTTCGGTGGCCATAGCCGTTCGGCTCAGCAACGGTGAAAAATGCACATGTCCCACCTCTACCACGCCGTGGGTGGCGTCAATGCGCATTAACGCCAGCGAGCCAACCGCTTTCCCTTGCCGCTGGTCAACGACGGCAAAATGGATCGGGTCTGCCAGCGTGGCGACCTGCTCCACCCAGGCACTGAATTCTGCAAGGTTGCTCTCAGGTTCACGCAGCAGCCACGTCCAGCTGCGGGCGTCTGGCGCCAGCTGGTGAGCAGCAAACAGGTCGCTGGCATGCGCGAGAGTCAGTGGTTCGAGCCGACAGCGGCTGCCCTGTAATACCTGCCGTGCTGGCCATGGACGCGGTTGCCAGTCAGGCAGCGCGGCGCCGAGTTCCTGTCCAAACTGATTGTATTCACGCATTGCGGTTTCCTTAGCGGGGTTTTTCAGGCAGCGTACGCGCTCACTGGTTCCATAAAAAGTGCCACAGGCGTATGTTTTTATAGGGCCACGAGGAGATGAGATGAACATACCGGACGATGGTTTTTTTACGCTGGTGACGCAGGGGATACAGCACCGATCGGATGAAACCCTGCAGCGGGCCCTTTACCACACATTGCGTCATGCCATCCTGCAGGGAACTCTGGCGGCCAACTGCCGTTTGCCCGGATCGCGGGTGATGGCCGGACGGCTGCAGCTGTCGCGAAATACGGTCAATGCTGCCCTGGAGCAGCTGGCGCTGGAGGGATACCTGATGCGGAGCCGTCAGGGAACGCAGGTGGTACCGCTCGCCGCCTGCCGCGAAGAGCCCGTGAAGGTGCCGCCCGTCGTACTGCCTGAACGGCTGCAAGGGCTGCCAGCCGCAATGCGCCGCGACTCTCCGGCGCTGCTGTTTACCCCTGGCATGCCGGCGGTGAACTATTTCCCGTTGCCGCTGTGGCGGCGGCTGATGGATAACGTCTTACGCGACGAGGGCAGCGCACTGCTGGGCTATGGCGAGGCGGCAGGCGACCCCTTGCTGCGGGAGGCTATCGCTCGTCATCTGGCGCTCTCCCGGGGGATCCGTTGCGATATTCGGCAGATTGTCATTACCGAAGGGGCCCTGGAAGGGGTGAACTTATGCGCTTCGCTGTTGACGGATCCTGGCGACAGCGTGTGGGTGGAAGAGCCGGGTTACCTGGGGGCCAGGAGCAGCTTCCAGCGGGCAGGGCTGCGGGTCAGCGGGATGGCGGTCGATGACGAAGGGATGGGGATTGCCAACGGCGTCGCGGAGCCGCCCCGGCTGATCTTCACCTCTCCCTCTCATCAGTATCCCCTCGGGAGCGTCATGAGCGCCGCGCGACGTCTGGCGCTGGTGGAGTACGCCCGCCTGCACGGGGCGTGGATTGTGGAGGATGACTACGACAGCGAGTTTCGCCATAGCGGAGAGCCGATCCCGGCGATGCTGGGGATGGTGCCGGATGCCCCGGTGGTGTATCTCGGTACCTTCAGCAAAACACTCTTTCCGGCGCTGCGTATTGGCTTCATGGTGATGCCGCCTGCGCTGGCGGATGCCGTTCAGGATGTGATTGGCACGTTGCTGCGTGGAGGACACCGCACGGAACAGCGGGCGCTGGCCAGGTTTATTGAGAAGGGGCACTATGCTCGCCATCTGGCGGCCATGCGTCGCCTGTACCGCAAGCGCCAACAACAGCTGCGTGAGGCACTGGCGCAAGAGATAACCGTGCCATGCGAGGTCCTTGGCGGGGAAGGGGGGCTCCATTTGACAGTCGCAATGGAAGGGTTCGATGACCAGGCGATTGCGCAGCAGGCGCGTCAGTTTCAACTGGCGCCTGCCGCGTTAAGTCATTTCTATCTCGACCCGCAGCGGGGGCGGAGCGGGCTGGTGCTGGGATATGGTAATACTTCTGCTTCCCGCTATCCGCTGGCGCTGCGGACGCTAAATCGTCTTATTGTGCAGCACCGGCGCGGGTCAGCGTAAAAACGTCGTAGAAGGAGAGCTCGCCTTTGGTGGCGACCATCTTTTTGAGCTGCGCCTTCTGCTCGCTATCGACATCCGGCGACTGAAGAATACGCTCGATCAGCTGCCGGGGAACAAAGCGGGTGTTATACCATTCCCCGTTGTAGCACACGCGAAAGTCGAGGACATCGATATCTTCATAACGATAGCGCGGATAGACATCAAAGAAGAAAAAGGCGTTGAACAGGATGAACAGCACCACCAGCAACCAGACCGAGTCTACCAGCGTTTCAGAGCGCAGCATGACCACCAGCGTCGCCAGAAACGCGGCATACATGGCAACAAACAGCCCCGGATGGTTGCGGATAAAACTGATGCTAAAACGCGGGCGATTATCGCGTTTTTCCTGAACGTTGAGTTCGTCAATGATATTAGTTAGCAGGCGTTGTATTTCTGTCATCTTGGTCCCCGAATTCTGCAATGAGCCAGCCGTGCGCGCCCGGCGGACCAGGCGTGGCAGGCTTAGCCTGAAGGCTATTTTATGTTGCAATATTCCACGGCGAAAGTAACAGATCAGTTACAGAAAACCATAACAGTTACGGATTTGGTACCGGAAGGCGCTTAATGATCTGCGCCGGGTTGCCGCCGACAACGGCCCCGGCCGGTACATCTTTGGTGACGACTGCACCGGACGCAATGACCGCATTATCACCAATGGTCACCCCGGGATTGATTACCGCCCGCCCACCAATCCACACATTGTGGCCGATGGTCACTGGTTTGCCATATTCCTGGCCGCTGTTACGCGCTTCGGCATCCAGCGGATGGGTGGCGGTATAAATATGGACGCCCGGCGCCAGCATGCAGTTATCGCCAATATGAATAGGGCAGACGTCCAGCATCACGCAGTCAAAATTGGCGTAAAACGCGTTGCCGAGAAAGATATTGTAGCCGTAGTCGCAGCGAAAGCTTGGCTCGATATACGCATCGCCGGCGCGACCGAACAGCTCGGCCAGAATATGCTGACGTTCTTCCTGCGCATCCGGGGAGGAATGATTATAACGGTGTAACAACTGTCTGGCGCGCAGGCGATCGGCGCGAAGCGTTGGGTCGCCAGATAAATAGAGCTCACCGGCGATCATTTTACGTTTTTCTTCACTCATGGGTCTTCCTTATACCTGACTTTAGATGGCCGTAGCAGTATAAAAAAGAAACCGGTTACAGGGTTGCTGTTAGCTGAATGATGTGATGACTATCACAAAGATACCCTGCGGCGGCTGACGCGTATCGTCCGGTCAGCAGACCACGTTGTGCGCGTCGATTAGCGGATAAACTTCCAGACTGAGGTCGGGATCTTATCGTACAGCTTATTCATGGTCAGTTCAGCCAGACGATGATCGGCGGCTGAGTAAAATACCGCCAGTTCATTATCAGACAGTTCATATTTATTTTTTTCAATGACGCGCTCCAGCGTGTCAATTGTCTGGCAACGACGTAAGCGCATCAAATAGTCTGTTTTAGTTAATGGCTTATCAGACATAATTCCACCTTTTGATTGTAATAATTCTAACACGAGAGACTGGCCGGGTTTTCCCGGCTGGCGTTGACAAAGCAACGAAATAGTCGATTACCGGATTTTTTCCACTTTTGCAAATCCGTTGAGTTAATGCCGTAGTTACTGAACAAGGTAAAAGTATCGTCCAGATATTCGTCAACCTGAGCGACCAGTTTATTATCCTCAGTGTACTTAATTTTATAATTAAGCGCGAATGTGGCAATGTGCTCGATCAATTCATTTAACTGAAGATTGACAGCCGAAGTCGGGTCGTTGACCCAGCCATGGTTGCTCTCTTCCAGGTTTGCAAGGCAGTCATGATACAGCGTTTCGCAGAGAAAGCGTAGCTGTGCAATATCATGTCTTTTTGGCGAGTATTCGTCCATAACGCATCCCCTTTTGAGTGGTTTAAACGACGACTAACAAACACCGTTGTGGGATGAACACGACTAACCGACCTGACACTAACTGAGTAATCCTGCTGATTTAACTATAATCCACTCTCCAACAGATTTCATCGTGCTATTACGAAAAATTACAATTATCAGAGAGAAATTATCTTAAAAATAGACGAATTAATTTCGCAGGCCCTGGCACACAGCCCGAGAAATAGAGAAGTCTTATCAATCATCGGCTTAAGGCAGGCAGCTGTCGCGTTCAGAAACCGCCGGCCGCGGGCGTTGGTATTAGGATTATTCCTGGTAAATGAGTGTGTAAAGATCATAAGTACCAGGCAATGTGAAAAAATAGCCAGGACCATATCAATATATATTAAATGCAGTGTGAAAAATAAACAATGGCAATATGTGCCCTGTTGCGACGGACAAAAAAAGGGCCGCGAAGGCGGCCCTTTGTTCAAGTGTGACGATTAATGATGCTCAACCTGATGGCTGTGCTCAATATCTTCCGATTTCTTGCTAAAGCGGCGACGAACCACCACGAAGAACACTGGCACGAAGAAGATGGCCAGAATCGTCGCGGTCACCATCCCGCCCATTACGCCAGTACCGACGGCGTTCTGCGCGCCGGAGCCGGCACCCGAGCTGATCACCAGCGGCATAACGCCGAGGATAAACGCCAGGGAGGTCATCAGGATCGGACGCAGACGCATACGCACTGCTTCAAGCGTTGCCTCAATTAGCCCTTTACCCTCTTTCTCCATCAGGTCTTTGGCGAATTCAACGATCAATATCGCGTTCTTCGCCGACAGGCCGATGGTGGTCAACAGGCCCACCTGGAAGTAAACGTCGTTGGTTAAACCGCGGAAGGTAGCGGCTAACAGCGCACCGACCACACCCAGCGGAACGACCAGCATGACCGAGAACGGAATTGACCAGCTCTCATACAGCGCTGCCAGACACAGGAAGACGACAATCAGCGAAATGGCATACAGGGCAGGGGCCTGGTTGCCGGACAGTCGTTCCTGATAAGACATCCCGGTCCAGTCGTAGCCGATACCGGAAGGCAGTTTACCCGCCAGCTCTTCCATCAGGCTCATCGCCTCACCGGTACTCTTGCCTGGCGCTGCCTGGCCGAGAATTTCCAGCGACGGCAGGCCGTTGTAGCGTTCCAGACGCGGCGAACCGTATTCCCAACGCGAAGTAGAGAAGGCGGAGAACGGCACCATCTGACCATCGCTGCCACGAACATACCACTTGCCGATGTCTTCCGGCAGCATACGGTATTTCGCTTCAGACATGATGTACACTTTCTTCACGCGGCCGCGGTCGATAAAGTCGTTGACATAGCTCCCGCCCCAGGCCGCGCCCAGCGTGGTGTTAATGTCGCTGATGGAGACGCCCAGCGCCTGGGCTTTTTCCTGATCGATATCGATTTTAAACTGCGGTGTATCTTCCAGGCCGTTAGGGCGCACGCCGGTCAGCACGTCAGGGTGCTGCGCCACCATGCCAAACAGCTGATTTCGCGCCTGGGTCAGTTTTTCGTGTCCCAGACCGCCCTGGTCAATCAGCTGGAAGTCAAAGCCGGTCGCGGTACCCAGTTCGACGATAGCTGGCAGGTTAAAGGCGAACACCATCGCATCTTTAATCTGCGAGAAGTAGCCCATCGCTCTACCGGTGATCGCTTCAACTTTGTTTTCTTCACCTGGACGCTGGCTCCAGTCTTTCAGCGAGACGAACGCGATGCCGGTGTTCTGGCCGCGGCCGGCGAAGCCGAAGCCGTTAACCGCAAACACGGATTCCACGTTGTCCTTCTCTTTGGTGAGATAGTAATTCGTCATCTCATCCAGCACTTTCTGCGTACGCTCCTGGGTGGCGCCGGCAGGCAGCTGCGCCATGCTCAGGAATACCCCCTGGTCCTCGTCCGGCAGGAACGAGCTCGGCAGACGGACGAACAGCCACGCCATGCCCACCACGATGATCAGATACAGGACCAGATAACGACCGGTGCTGCGCAGAATGTTGCCTACGCTGTCGGTGTAGTGGTGCGTGCTCTTATCGAACATGCGGTTAAACCAACCGAAGAAACCGGTGGTCGCGCCATGGCTGCCTTTCTGAATAGGCTTCAGCATGGTGGCGCACAGCGCTGGCGTCAGGATCAACGCCACCAGTACCGACAGCGCCATCGCAGAAACGATGGTGATGGAGAACTGGCGATAGATGGCCCCGGTTGAACCGCCGAAGAACGCCATTGGGATAAATACCGCCGACAGCACCATGGCGATACCGACCAGCGCGCCCTGGATCTGTCCCATCGATTTACGCGTCGCTTCTTTCGGCGGCAGACCCTCTTCCGCCATTACGCGCTCGACGTTCTCGACCACCACGATGGCGTCATCCACCAACAGGCCGATGGCGAGCACCATCCCGAACATCGTCAGGGTGTTTATCGAGAAGCCAAACGCCGCCAACACCGCGAAGGTGCCTAACAGGACTACGGGTACGGCGATGGTCGGGATCAGCGTGGCGCGGAAGTTCTGCAGGAACAGATACATGACCAGGAACACCAGGATGATCGCTTCCACCAGCGTTTTAACCACTTCGTGAATAGAAATTTTCACGAACGGGGTGGTGTCATACGGGTAAACGATCTTCATCCCCGACGGGAAAAACGGCTCCATCTTCGCCAGTTCTGCACGGATAGCGTTGGCGGTATCCAGCGCGTTCGCGCCGGTAGCCAGTTTAATACCCAGACCCGATGCCGGCTGGCCGTTAAACTTCGCCACTACGTCATAGCTTTCGCCGCCCAGCTCAATTTTGGCGACATCGCGCAGACGAACCTGGGAACCGTCCTGGTTCACCTTCAGCAGAATGTTGCCAAACTCTTCGGTATTGGTCAGACGGGTTTGCGCGATGATCGAGGCGTTAAGCTGCTGGCCTTTCACCGGCGGCGTACCGCCTAACTGACCCGCGGCCACCTGGGCGTTCTGCGCTTTCAGGGCGCTGATCACGTCCACCGGCGTCAGCTGGAAGTTGTTCAGTTTGTTCGGATCCATCCAGATACGCATCGCGTACTGGGAACCGAACAGCTGAACGTCGCCGACACCGCTGGTACGGCTGATCGGGTCCTTCATGTTGGCCGCCACGTAGTCCGAAATATCGTCCTGGTTCATGGTGCCGTTGGTGTTAATAACGCCGACAACCATCAGGAAGCTGCTGGACGCTTTCTCAACGCTAATCCCTTGCTGCTGTACTTCTTGCGGCAGCAGAGGCGTCGCCAGCGCCAGCTTGTTCTGAACCTGAACCTGGGCAATATCCGGATCGGTACCGGATTCGAAGGTCAGGGTGATGGTCGCCGTACCGGTGGAGTCGCCATTGGAGGACATGTACATCAGGTGGTCGATACCGTTCATATTCTGTTCGATAACCTGAGTCACGGTGTTCTGCACAGTTTCGGCGTCAGCACCGGGGTACATGGCGGTAATGGAAATTGCTGGCGGCGCAATCGTCGGATATTGCGCTACCGGCAATTTGAGGATCGATAATCCCCCAGCCAGCATGATGATGATGGCGATCACCCATGCAAATATGGGGCGATCGATAAAGAAATTAGGCATGTCTTAACGGCTCCTGTTTAAGTTAAGACTTGGTTTGTTCTGATGGCGCGTTGCCTGTGGCTTGCTGTTTATCATCAGAAGCTACTTCCTGCGCTTTTACCTGCACGCCTGGTTTGATTTTTTGCAGGCCGGTGACGATAACGCGATCGCCAGTTTTCAGACCGTCAGTGACCAGCCATTTATCGCCAATCGCCTGAGAAGCAGTGACCTGGCGGACTTCGACTTTATCGCCTTCCCCGACCACCATGACGCTGGCGTCGCCGCGCGGCGTACGGGTAACACCCTGTTGCGGTACCAGCAGGGCGTCAGGGTTAACCCCTTCTTCCAGACGGGCACGCACAAACATCCCCGGTAGCAGGGTGTGGTCCGGGTTCGGGAAAATCGCGCGCAGCGTGATAGAGCCGGTGGTCTGATCGACGGTGACATCCGAAAATTCCAGCGTGCCGGCCTGCGGATACTTAAGACCGTCATTCGTCACCAGCTCCACTTTCGCTTTGCCGTTTTCCTGTTTCAGGCGGCCATCGGCCAGCTCCTGTTTCAGGCGCAGGAAATCATTGCTCGACTGGGTGACGTCAACATAGATCGGATCCAGCTGCTGAACGGTTGCCAGGGCAGTCGTTTGACCATTCTGCACCAGCGCCCCTTCGGTCACGGCGGATTTACCAATCCGGCCGCTAATTGGCGAGGTGACTTTGGTGTAGGCCAGATTGATGCGCGCGGTTTCAACAGCTGCTTTTGCTGCGACCACGGCCGCATTGCTCTGCTGTGCTGTCGCAACGGCGGTATCGTAGTCTTGTTGACTAATATATTTGGTGCCTAACAGTTTCTGATAACGCTTGACCGTCAGTTGATCCATGTTCGCCGCCGCCTGGGCTTTTGCCAGGTCGCCTTTGGCGCTGTCATAGCTGGCCTGATAGGTGGCGGGATCGATCTGATACAGGGAGACGCCGGCCTGGATATCGCTACCTTCCACGAAGTTACGTTTTAAAATAATGCCACTGACCTGAGGACGGACTTCCGCAATGCGATAGGCGCTGGTGCGGCCTGGCAGTTCGGTGGTTATTTGTAGAGGTGCGGATTTGAGCGTCACAATACCGACTTCCGGCATGTGCTGGGCTCCTTGTTGAGCCGGTTTATCGTCACATCCTGTTAGCGCTAAGCTGCCTGAGAGCATCAGAACGACCGCCAGAGGCGTTAACCCTCTGTTTTTGTTCATATGTAAACCTCGAGTGTCCAATTTCAAAATGTTCAGTGGCTCAAACAACCACAAACCCACTACAGTCTTTCTATTATGGTCATGCTATGGTACATACATTCACAAATGTATGTAAACGTAACCTCTGTAAAGTCATTAACCTATGGCACGAAAAACCAAACAACAGGCACGTGAAACCCGGCAACTGATTCTGGATGTTGCTCTGCGTCTGTTTTCGCAGCAAGGCGTATCATCTACCTCGTTGGCAACAATTGCAAAAGCTGCGGGTGTAACGAGGGGGGCTATCTACTGGCATTTCAAGAATAAATCAGATTTATTCAACGAAATTTGGGAGCTGTCAGACGCCAGTATTAGCGATCTCGAAATTGAGTATCGGGCAAAATTCCCCAACGATCCACTCTCAGTTATCAGGGAGATATTAGTCTATGTTCTTGAAGCGACAGTGACAGAGGAACGTCGACGATTAATGATGGAGATTATCTACCACAAGTGTGAGTTTGTCGGTGAGATGACCGTGGTGCAGCAGGCCCAGCGGCAGCTCTCCCTGGCGAGCTACGAGCGTATCGAGCAGACCTTAAAAGAGTGTATCGCCGCGAAGCTATTGCCCGCCAATTTACTCACCCGGCGGGCGGCCGTGTTAATGCGCAGCTACCTTTCCGGCCTGATGGAAAACTGGCTGTTTGCCCCTGACTCGTTCGACCTGCATGCGGAAGCGCGCGACTACGTCGCTATCCTGCTGGAGATGTATCAGTTCTGTCCTACGCTACGCGGCCCGGAGAGCCTGACAGCTTAACGTTAGCGCGCGGATGTACGTGAATTTTTAGCGCCGTCCGCCGCTATTCGCCAGCGAAGAGAAGTGCTATTCTGCGCGCTTGCGACGACCCCCGGTATTCTCCGGCATTTGCATTCATTCATATTAACTATGCTGCACACGATCTCCAGGCAACGCGCCACGTTTATCTTTTTCATTACGCTGCTCTGCTTTATTGGCCTTTTCAGCCCAGTTCAGGGCCGCGCCGCGGACCTCCCTGACCGGGCAGAGGTGCAGAGCCAGCTCAATACGTTAAACAAGCAAAAAGAACTGACTCCCCAGGACAAACTGGTCCAGCAGGATTTGACCCAGACGCTGGAAACGCTGGATAAAATCGAGCGCATCAAAAGCGAGACGGCACAGCTGCGTCAGCAGGTCGAGCAAGCCCCGGCGAAGCTGCGCCAGGCGGTGGATAGTCTCAACAACCTGAGCGAGGTCCCTGACGACGCCGCCACGCGCAAAACGCTCAGTACGCTCTCTCTGCGTCAACTGGAGTCACGCGTCACCCAGACGCTGGACGATCTGCAGAATGCGCAAAACGATCTGGCGACCTATAACAGCCAGCTGGTTTCCCTGCAAACGCAGCCGGAACGTGTGCAGAACGCGATGTATAACGCCTCCCAACAGTTGCAGCAGATCCGCAATCGGCTGAATGGCACCTCGGTGGGCGACGAGACGCTGCGCCCGACCCAGCAGGTGCTGTTGCAGGCTCAACAGGCGCTGCTCAACGCGCAGATTGAGCAGCAGCGCAAGAGCCTCGAAGGCAACACCGTCCTGCAGGATACCCTGCAGAAGCAGCGTGACTACGTCACCGCCTGGAGCAACCGGCTGGAGCATCAGCTGCAGCTGCTGCAGGAGGCGGTGAACAGCAAGCGGCTGACGCTGACGGAGAAAACCGCCCAGGAGGCGGTCACCCCGGACGAAACCACGCGAATTCAGGCCAATCCGCTGGTCAAACAAGAGCTGGATATCAACCACCAGCTGAGCGAGAAGCTGATCCAGGCGACGGAGAACGGCAACCAGCTGGTACAGCGCAATATCCAGGTGAAGAACTGGCTCGACCGCGCTCTGCAGTCTGAGCGGGATATAAAAGAGCAAATTTCCGTGCTCAGAGGCAGCCTGCTGCTGTCGCGCATTCTTTATCAGCAACAGCAGACGCTGCCGTCGGCGGACGAACTGCAGGATATGACCAACCGCATCGCCGACCTGCGGCTCGAGCAGTTTGAGGTGAACCAGCAGCGCGACGCGCTGTTCCAGAGCGACGCCTTTGTCGCCAAACTGGAGGAGGGGCACAGCAGCGAAGTGAACGATGAAGTCCACGCCGCGCTACTGGAAGTGATCGACATGCGCCGCGAACTGCTTGACCAGTTCAACAAACAGCTGGGGAACCAGCTGATGATGGCCATCAACCTGCAGATCAACCAGCAGCAGTTGATGAGCGTCTCGAGCAGTCTGAAGGAAATTCTGACCCAACAAATTTTCTGGGTGAACAGCAATAAACCGATGGACTGGGAGTGGATTAAGGCCTTCCCGGAAGCGCTGAAAGGTCAGTTTAAGGCGATGAAAATCACCGTGAACTGGGAAAAAGCGTGGCCCGCGGTGTTTATCGCTTTCCTGGCCGGTTTACCATTGCTGCTGATTGCCGGCCTGATCCGCTGGCGTCTGCAGTGGCTGAAGGATTATCAGGCTAAGCTTGCTTCCCAGGTGGGGCAGCTGCGCAACGATACCCAGCTGCATACGCCAAAGGCGATCCTGATCGACCTGATTCGGGCCTTGCCGGTGGTGCTGGTAATTTTGGCGATTGGCCTGATCTTACTCACCATGCAGCTTAATATCAGCGGACTGCTGTGGGCGTACAGTAAAAAGCTGGCTATGTTCTGGCTGGTGTTTGGCCTGTGCTGGAAAGTGCTGGAAAAGGACGGCGTGGCGGTCAGCCACTTCAATATGCCTGCGCAGTTGACCAGCCACTGGCGGCGACAAATTGTTCGCGTCAGCCTCGCGTTGCTGCCGCTGAATTTCTGGTCGGTGATTTCCGAGCTGTCGCCACTGAACCTGATGGACGACGTGCTGGGGCAGTTTGTGATTTTCTTCAATCTGCTGCTGATTGCCGTGCTGGTCTGGCCGATGTGTCGGGAAAGCTGGCGCGATAAAGAGTCACACAGCCTGCGCCTGCTGACGATCACCGTGTTGTCTATTGTCCCGGTAGCCCTGATGGTGCTGACGGCGACCGGTTACTTCTACACCACGCTACGTCTGGCGGGACGCTGGATCGAGACCGTGTATCTGGTGATGATCTGGAACCTGCTGTACCAGACCGTGCTGCGCGGTCTGAGCGTGGCGGCGCGACGTATCGCCTGGCGCCGGGCGCTGGCGCGCCGTCAGCATCTGGTGAAGGAGGGCGCGGAAGGCGCCGAGCCGCAGGAGGAGCCGACTATCGCTCTCGAGCAGGTCAACCAGCAGACGCTGCGCATCACCATGCTGGTGATGATCGCGCTGTTCGCGGTCATGTTCTGGGCGATTTGGTCTGATCTGATCACCGTTTTCGCCTATCTCGACAGCATTACCCTCTGGCACTACAACGGTACCGAAGCGGGGGCCAGCGTGGTGCGCAGCGTCACGATGGGCAGTCTGCTGTTTGCCATTGTGGCGTCGATGGTCGCCTGGGCGCTAATACGCAACCTGCCGGGTCTGCTGGAGGTGCTGGTTCTCTCGCGTCTCAATATGCGTCAGGGCACCTCCTACGCCATCACCACCATTCTTAACTATGCGATTATCGCCATCGGGGCGATGACGGTGTTCGGGTCGCTGGGCGTCTCCTGGGATAAACTACAATGGCTGGCGGCCGCGCTGTCGGTTGGTTTAGGTTTTGGCCTGCAGGAGATCTTCGGTAACTTCGTCTCCGGTCTGATTATTCTGTTCGAGCGTCCAGTGCGCATTGGGGATACGGTAACCATCGGCACCTTCTCCGGTACGGTAAGCAAAATCCGTATCCGCGCGACCACCATCACCGACTTCGATCGCAAAGAGGTAATTATCCCGAACAAGGCGTTCGTTACCGAGCGCTTGATCAACTGGTCGCTCTCCGACACCGTGACCCGGGTGGTGATCCGCCTCGGCGTCGCCTATGGCTCCGATCTGGATAAAGTGAAAGAGGTGCTGCTGAAGGCCGCGCACGATCATCCGAAAGTGATGCAGGAGCCGGCGCCAGCGGTTTTCTTCACCACCTTCGGGGCCAGTACGCTGGATCATGAACTGCGTCTGTATGTTCGTGAACTGCGCGATCGCAGCTACACGGTGGATGAGCTCAACCGCGCCATCGACCGCCTGTGCCGGGAGAATGACATTAACATTGCCTTTAACCAGCTGGAAGTTCATCTGCGCAATGAAAAAGGCGATGAAGTCACCGAAGTGAAGCGGGACGGGAAGGGGGACGATCTGGCGCCCACCACCGCGTCCTGATCGAAGAGGGGCGGCGCAAAGCCGCCCCTGCTGCTTCAGGGTGCCAGCGCGGCGAGTTCTTCATCGCTGAGCCCGGTGAGCTCCTGCACGGTTTGACGTTCGAGGCCGCGCGCCAACATTCTGGCGGCGATGCTGCGGGTGGCTTCCTGCTCACCCTCTTGCTGTCCCTGTTTACGGCCTTTTTCTTCCAGCCATTCGGCAATGGTCATCATCAGCTCCTTATGCCTGGGCGACTGCGCCGCCAGCGTGCGGATCAGCGCCCCCGGATATTCCGTAGTTCCCGCCTGCAACATATAGCGCAGCAGCGTATTCAGCTGCGCTTCGGTCAGATAGCCTTGCGTCATCAGCGCAATCAGCGGCACCTGCAGCTCGGCCAGATCGCGATGGCGGATATGCTTTTGCAGCAGCTCCAGCATGGCCATCCGCCGATGACGGGCGATCTGATTATCTGGCATTACGGTGAGGTCCACCAGCGGAAAATCATTGCTATAGAGCGTCTTCGCCAGCGCCGGATCGGCGAATAGCTGTTGCCAGTTGCGGGCCCAGGGCCAGGGGCTCACTTTGCCGTGATAAAACAGAATGGGCACCACCAGCGGCAGCGTGTCGTGGCCAGCGTCCAGATGACGCTGCATGGCGGCCAGCGCATAGCGCAGCAGGCGAAATGCCATCAGCTTGTCCGGGGTACTCTGGTGCTCAATCAGCGCGTACACATAGCCCGGTCCATGACGCGTGCGCAGTGAGTAAAGGATATCGGAATAGCTGGCGCGCAGGTCCTCTTCAACAAAGCTGCCGGAGACCAGCTGCAGCGAATCCAGTTCGCAGATCGCCAGAAACGGCGCGGGGAGATACAACTGCAAAAAATCCTTCGCGACCGCCTGATGCATGAGCATCTGGCGAAACACCGCGTCGTGTGGGGTTTGACTGACTTTTTCCATCAATATTGTCTCCAGTGGCGTCATGCGCAGAGGACCAGACTGCCAGCACACTGCCGGAGACAACATCCTACTTCTCTGGGTTTTGCGACCCGCTTTCCGCGTTTTTTAACTTGTTTGCATAATCCCGCCTGACAATTTCCAGCGCGCCCAGCACGGTTTGCGCCGGGATCTGATGCGATTCCAGCAACATGATTAAATCGACGGCCAGTTTGACCTCATCGGATGCATTTTCCAGCGACATCGGGCTCTCCTGTTAGCGCGTCAGCCGCGCCAGTACGTTTTCAATCTTGTCCAGTGCCTGTCGGCAGCGCGCCAACCGGCCGCTGTAGGCTTCAACTTCTTTCCCCAGCCGCTGCTGCTCGTCAAGGCTGGTCGCCTGCGCCAGCTGACGCTGACGTTGGTCGCGCATCGCCAGCAGGCGGCGCTCATACTCCTGATGCTGCAGGCGACGGCGCTGCCAGCGGCTCAGCGTTGGCGACGCGTGGTCCCAACTGCGCAAGGACCAGGTGGCGGTTTCACGACGCAGCGCGGCGATTTGCGCCGCCAGACGCTCGGCAATCCAGACCACCTGCGGCAGTTGCTGGCGCTCGACGGCCTGGCTCAGTTGGGAAAAGTTTTGCCGGGCTTCCGCCAGATAGTCCTGCATCAGCGTGCTGCGGGTATGAAAGAGCTGACGGTCAAAGCGTGGGCTCAGGGTCGCGTGCTCCGCCAGCGGCGCCACCAGCGCGGCCAGCTCGCTGAGCTGATCGTTCAGCGTTTGTAAAAGTTGAGCTGTTTTCACCACACCTCTCCATTCCCTTCCAGCCAACTGTGCTACAGTAGCCTCATCTGTTTGATAACGATTCGCATTATGCCACCTGTTATTCTAACCATTATCGGCTGGCTGGCGGTAGCGCTGGGTACGCTGGGCATCTTCTTACCGTTGCTGCCGACGACGCCGTTTATTCTGCTCGCCGCCTGGTGCTTTGCCCGCTCATCGCCGCGCTTTCACCAGTGGCTGCTGTATCGCTCCTGGTTTGGCGGCTATCTTCGCCACTGGCAGCAGTACCGCGCGATGCCTCGCGGCGCCAAACCGCGCGCCATTGCGATGATCGTGGTGACTTTTGCTATTTCGCTGTGGCTGGTTAAGCTTACGTGGGTGCGCATCATGCTGTTGGTCATTCTGGCCTGCCTGCTGATCTTTATGTGGCGCATTCCGGTGGTTGACGCAAAGCAACAAAAGCACTGATGCGCAATAATGCCTGTTGCAATTGTTGCTGACAGCCAGTAAATTCTGGCGTTTTCGAGCGCGGGTAAGCCTGGTCAAAGGTTAAACAAATGTTTCTTTGGCCCCTTTTGCACGCCCGTGGGTAACACCGTTTCAATCAGGCATACACTTATGACCGCAACTGCACAGCAGCTTGAATATCTGAAGAACAGCATCCAGAGTATCGAGGATTATCCAAAACCTGGCATTCTTTTCCGCGATGTCACCAGCTTACTGGAAGACCCGAAGGCCTACGCGCTTAGCATTGAACTGCTGACCGAGCGCTACAAAGACGCGGGTATTACCAAAGTGGTAGGGACTGAGGCGCGTGGCTTCCTGTTCGGCGCCCCGGTTGCGCTGGCGCTGGGCGTGGGCTTTGTTCCGGTTCGCAAGCCGCGTAAGTTGCCGCGTGAAACCATTGCCGAGAGCTATGAGCTGGAGTATGGCACCGATCAGCTGGAGATCCACGTTGATGCGATCAAACCGGGCGACAAGGTGCTGGTGGTGGACGATCTGCTGGCGACCGGCGGCACCATCGACGCGACGGTCAAACTGATCCGCCGTCTCGGCGGCGAAGTGCACGATGCCGCTTTCATTATCAACCTGTTCGATCTGGGCGGCGAACAGCGCCTGGAGAAGCTGGGGATCCACTGCTACAGCCTGGTGCCGTTCCCGGGCCACTAAGCAAATCCCTCCACATAGCCTCGCCGATCGGGCGGGGCTGTGATAGCATGACCCCTTCGTGATTTCACCTTCCAGCATTTCAGAGCCAGCCCATGAGTTATCAGGTCTTAGCCCGTAAATGGCGCCCACAAACCTTTGCTGACGTCGTCGGCCAGGAACATGTGCTGACCGCACTGGCGAACGGCTTGTCGTTAGGGCGCATTCATCACGCTTATCTCTTTTCCGGTACCCGCGGGGTCGGTAAGACCTCGATCGCCCGTCTGCTGGCGAAAGGGTTAAACTGTGAAACCGGCATCACCGCCACCCCCTGCGGCGTGTGCGATAACTGCCGGGAAATTGAACAGGGGCGTTTTGTCGATCTGATTGAGATTGACGCCGCCTCGCGCACCAAAGTCGAAGATACCCGCGACCTGCTGGATAACGTCCAGTACGCGCCGGCCCGCGGCCGCTTTAAGGTCTATCTCATCGACGAAGTCCATATGTTGTCGCGCCACAGCTTCAACGCGTTATTAAAAACGCTGGAGGAGCCGCCGGCGCACGTCAAATTCCTGCTGGCGACGACGGATCCGCAGAAGCTGCCGGTGACGATCTTATCCCGCTGCCTGCAGTTCCATCTCAAAGCCCTGGATGTTGAACAGATCCGCCATCAGCTGGAGCATATTCTTGGCGAAGAGCAGATTGCCTTTGAGCCCCGCGCGCTGCAGCTCTTGTCGCGGGCAGCCGACGGCAGCCTGCGCGATGCCTTAAGCCTGACCGATCAGGCGATTGCCAGTGGAGAAGGACAGCTGACGGCCGCATCGGTGAGCACCATGCTCGGCACCCTTGATGACGATCAGGCGCTGTCGCTGATTGAAGCGCTGGTCGCTGCCGACGGCGAGCGGGTGATGGCGGGCGTCAATGACGCCGCCGCACGCGGCGTCGAGTGGGAGGCGCTGTTGGTGGAGATGCAGAGCCTGCTGCACCGCATCGCCATGGTACAGCTGTCGCCTTCGGCGCTGGGCGCCGATATGGCCACGGTCGAAGTGCGGATGCGCGAACTGGCGCGAACCGTACCGCCGGGTGACGTTCAGCTTTACTACCAAACGCTGCTGATGGGCCGCAAAGAGCTGCCTTATGCGCCGGACCGGCGAATGGGCGTCGAAATGACGCTGCTCCGCGCGCTGGCGTTTCATCCGCGTAAGCCGCTGCCAGAGCCGGAAGTGCAGCCGGCGCAGACCGCCGCGCCCGCGCCGCGTCAGCCGGTTGCCCCCGCTGCGCCGCCGCAGCAGCCGTCGCAGAGTTTGCCGCCGACCACCAGCCAGGTGCTGGCGGCCCGCAGCCACCTGCAGCGCAGCCAGGGAGCAACCACTCCAAAAAAGAGTGAACCGGCAGCCGCTTCCCGCGCGCGGCCGGTGAATAACGCTGCGCTGGAGCGACTGAGTTCGATTACCGAGCGCGTCCAGGCTCGTCCGGCGGCGGCTGCCCTTGAGCAGGCCCCGGCGAAGAAAGAGGCCTATCGCTGGAAGGCGACGACAGTGGTTGAAGAGGCCAAAGTCGAAGTCGCGACGCCAAAAGCGCTGAAAAAAGCGCTGGAGCATGAGAAGACGCCGGAGCTGGCGGCCAAGCTCGCCGAAGAAGCGGTCGAGCGCGACAGCTGGGCGGCGGAAGTGAGCCGGCTGGCGGTACCTAAGCTGGTCGAGCAGGTGGCGCTCAACGCGTGGAAAGAGCAGGAGGGCAGCCGCGTCTGTCTGCATCTGCGCCCCAGCCAGCGTCACCTCAATTCCACCGGCGCGCAGCAAAAGCTGGCTGAAGCGCTGGGGGTGTTGTACGGTACGCCGGTTGAATTGACCATCGTGGAAGATGATAATCCCGCGATGCGTACGCCGCTGGAGTGGCGGCAGGCTATTTATGAAGAAAAGCTCGCGCAGGCGCGCGAAGCCATTATCGCGGATAATAACATTCAGACCCTGCGTCGTTTCTTCGACGCCGATCTGGATGAAGAGAGTATCCGCCCCATTTGAACGCCAGTCTGACTGGCATTCAGTACCTTTAACGATGACTGACTGAGAGAGAAGCCTATGTTTGGTGGAAAAGGCGGCCTGGGTAACCTGATGAAGCAGGCCCAGCAGATGCAAGACAAAATGCAGAAGATGCAGGAAGAGATCGCTCAGCTGGAAGTGACTGGCGAATCCGGCGCGGGTCTGGTGAAAGTGACCATTAACGGCGCGCACAACTGCCGCCGTGTGGAAATCGACCCAAGCCTGCTGGAAGACGACAAAGAGATGCTGGAAGATCTGGTGGCTGCCGCGTTTAACGACGCCGCGCGCCGCATTGAAGAGACCCAGAAAGAGAAGATGGCTTCCGTTTCTGCCGGTATGCAGCTGCCGCCAGGCTTCAAGATGCCGTTCTGATGCAAACCAGCCCGCTGTTAACTCAGCTTATGGAAGCGCTGCGCTGTCTGCCGGGCGTTGGCCCGAAGTCGGCGCAGCGCATGGCGTTTACCCTGCTGCAGCGCGATCGCAGCGGCGGTATGCGCCTGGCGCAGGCGCTGACGCGCGCGATGTCGGAGATCGGCCACTGCGCCGATTGCCGCACCTTCACCGAGCAGGAGGTGTGCAATATCTGCAGCAACCCGCGTCGCCAGGAAAACGGCCAGATCTGCGTGGTGGAGAGTCCGGCGGACATCCACGCCATCGAGCAGACCGGGCAGTATTCCGGCCGCTACTTCGTGCTGATGGGGCACCTGTCGCCGCTCGACGGCATCGGGCCAGATGACATCGGGCTCGATCGCCTTGAACAACGGCTGGAAGCGGAGTCGATCACCGAGGTGATCCTTGCCACTAACCCGACCGTTGAGGGTGAGGCGACGGCCAACTACATCGCGGAGCTGTGCGCGCAGTATGGCGTTGATGCCAGCCGCATCGCCCACGGCGTGCCGGTGGGCGGCGAGCTGGAAATGGTCGACGGCACCACGCTGTCCCACTCGCTGGCCGGTCGTCACAAGATTACTTTCTGAACAAATGGAGGCGGCCAGCGCCGCCTCCGCTTGAAAAATTTCCCCGCAGTCCCCATCTCCCACTCAACGGTTTTTTACCCCATTTAAAATGGCATTGTTGAGGTTGAATCAGATGAAAGGACAAGAAACTCGTGGTTTTCAGTCAGAGGTAAAGCAACTTCTGCACCTGATGATCCATTCCCTCTATTCCAACAAAGAAATCTTTCTGCGTGAGCTGATTTCCAACGCCTCTGATGCGGCCGATAAGCTGCGTTTCCGCGCGCTGTCGCAGCCGGATTTGTATGAGGGCGATGGCGAGCTGCGCGTACGGGTTTCGTTTGATAAAGACAACCGCACCCTGACCATCGCCGATAACGGTATCGGCATGAACCGGGAAGAGGTTATCGATCATCTCGGCACTATCGCCAAATCCGGCACCAAAGCGTTTCTGGAATCGATGGGTTCCGACCAGGCGAAAGACAGCCAGCTGATCGGCCAGTTCGGCGTCGGCTTCTACTCTGCCTTCATCGTGGCGGATAAAGTGACCGTGCGTACCCGTGCGGCGGGCGATAAACCTGAGAACGGCGTGTTCTGGGAATCCGCCGGCGAAGGGGAATATACCGTTGCCGACATCACCAAGGCCGATCGCGGCACCGAAATCACCCTGCATCTGCGTGAGGGCGAAGACGATTTCCTCAACGACTGGCGCGTGCGCTCCATCATCAGCAAGTATTCCGACCATATCGCGCTGCCGGTTGAGATTGAAAAGCAGGAAGAGAAAGACGGCGAAACCGTGATTTCGTGGGAAAAAATCAACAAGGCGCAGGCCCTGTGGACCCGCAGCAAGTCCGAAGTGAACGACGACGAATACAAAGAGTTCTACAAGCATATCGCTCACGACTACAGCGACCCGCTGACCTGGAGCCACAACCGCGTGGAAGGTAAGCAGGAGTATACCAGCCTGCTGTATATCCCGTCGCAGGCGCCGTGGGATATGTGGAACCGCGATCATAAACACGGCCTGAAGCTGTACGTGCAGCGTGTGTTCATTATGGACGACGCCGAGCAGTTTATGCCGAACTACCTGCGCTTCGTGCGTGGCCTGATCGACTCCAACGATCTGCCGCTGAACGTCTCCCGTGAAATCCTGCAGGACAGCAGCGTGACCCGCAACCTGCGTACCGCGCTGACCAAACGCGCGCTGCAGATGCTGGATAAGCTGGCGAAAGACGACGCTGAAAAATATCAAACTTTCTGGAAACAGTTCGGCCTGGTGCTGAAAGAGGGCCCGGCGGAAGATCCGAGCAACCAGGAAGCGATCGCCAAACTGCTGCGTTTCGCGACGACGCATACCGACTCCTCCGCGCAGACCGTGTCGCTGGAAGAGTATGTCTCGCGGATGAAAGAAGGCCAGGAGAAGATCTACTACATCACTGCCGACAGCTATGCGGCGGCGAAGAGCAGCCCGCACCTCGAACTGCTGCGTAAGAAAGGGATTGAAGTTCTGCTGCTCTCCGATCGCATCGACGAGTGGATGATGAGCTACCTGACCGAGTTCGACGGCAAAGCGTTCCAGTCGGTGGCGAAAGCCGACGAGTCGCTGGACAAGCTGGCGGATGAAGTGGACGAGTCCACAAAAGAAGCTGAAAAAGCGCTGGAGCCGTTCGTTGAGCGTGTGAAAAACCTGCTTGGCGACCGGGTGAAAGAGGTGCGTCTGACCCATCGTCTGACCGACACCCCGGCGATTGTCACTACCGATGCCGATGAGATGAGCACGCAGATGGCGAAGCTGTTCGCGGCAGCGGGCCAGGCGGCACCGGAAGTGAAATACATCTTCGAACTGAACCCGGCGCATCAGCTGGTGAAACGCGCCGCCGATACCCAGGATGACGCGCAGTTCGGCGAATGGGTGGAACTGCTGCTGGATCAGGCGCTGCTGGCCGAGCGCGGCACGCTGGAAGATCCGAACCAGTTTATCCGTCGTATGAACCAGCTGCTGGCTTCCTGACACGAAGCTGAACGAGTAGCCCGGCCGAGCGACGCGACGCCGGAAACGGAATAAATGCCCCGTCTGAGCAATTTGCTCCGGCGGGGCATTTCACATTGGATTGCATAAAATATCTCACCATTAACCGTTTCAGCCGCACCGCCTTCCTTGAGCCATCGCCGTTCTGGTGGTATGGTTTAGCGTTTTTGAAAAATTGAATCGACTTTTGAGGGGATTTTCGTAATGCGTATTATTCTGCTTGGCGCTCCGGGCGCGGGTAAAGGAACTCAGGCTCAGTTCATCATGGAGAAATACGGTATTCCGCAAATCTCCACCGGCGATATGCTGCGCGCGGCGGTAAAATCCGGCTCTGAGCTCGGTAAGCAAGCGAAAGACATTATGGACGCCGGCAAGCTGGTAACCGATGAGCTGGTCATCGCGCTGGTGAAAGAGCGTATCGCCCAGGAAGATTGCCGTAACGGCTTCCTGCTGGACGGCTTCCCGCGCACCATTCCGCAGGCTGACGCCATGAAAGAAGCGGGTATTACCGTTGATTACGTGCTGGAATTCGACGTGCCGGACGAACTGATCGTCGACCGCATCGTTGGCCGTCGCGTTCATGCGGCATCCGGTCGCGTATACCACATCAAATTCAATCCGCCGAAGGTGGAAGGCAAAGACGACGTGACCGGCGAAGAGCTGACCACCCGTAAAGACGACCAGGAAGAGACCGTGCGTAAGCGCCTGGTGGAATACCATCAGATGACAGCACCGCTGATCGGCTACTACACCAAAGAAGCGCAGGCGGGCAACACCAAATATGCCAAAGTCGACGGCACCAAAGCGGTAGCTGACGTGCGCGCTGAACTGGAAAAAATCCTCGGCTGATAAAGCCTTTTCTCATCCTGCTGCCGCAGGATGAGAACTCCTCTCATTTCTACCTTTTGCTATGATTGGTTCCGTTTAGCGCCATTTCAGCTACAATTGGCTGCGATTCAAATGGTTAAGAGGCGGTAATGCATCAGACGAAAACAGGTATCTTGCTGGCCAATTTAGGCACTCCCGATGCGCCCACCCCCGGTGCGGTGAAGCGCTATCTGCGACAATTCCTCAGCGACAAACGGGTGGTGGATACATCTCGTCTGCTATGGTGGCCGCTGCTGCGTGGCGTCATACTGCCGATTCGCTCCCCGCGCGTGGCGAAGCTCTATCAGTCCGTGTGGATGGAGGAGGGATCGCCGCTGATGGTATACAGCCGTCGCCAGCAGCAGGCGCTGGCCGCCAGGCTGCCGGATACGCCGGTGGCGCTGGGCATGAGCTATGGTTCGCCGTCGCTGGCCAGCGCGGTGGATGATTTACTGGCGCAGGGGGTGGGACACATCGTGGTGCTGCCGCTGTACCCACAATATTCCTGTTCGACGGTGGCCGCCGTCTGGGATGAGCTGGCGCGGATCCTTGCGAAAAAGCGCGCTATTCCGGGTATCTCGTTTATTCGCGACTATGCCGATCACCCGGACTATATCCATGCGCTGGCGGCCAGCGTGCGCGCCTCCTTCGCGGTGCACGGGGAACCCGATCTGCTGCTGCTCTCCTACCATGGGATCCCGCAGCGCTATGCCAACCAGGGCGATGATTATCCCCAGCGCTGTCGCGATACCACGCGGGAACTGGTTTCCGCGCTGGGGCTGCCGCCGGAGCGGGTGATGATGACCTTCCAGTCGCGCTTTGGCCGGGAACCCTGGCTGACGCCGTACACCGATGAGACGCTGAAGATGCTTGGCGAGCAGGGGACGAAGCATATTCAGGTGCTGTGCCCGGGGTTTGCCGCTGACTGTCTCGAAACGCTGGAAGAGATTGCCGTTCAGAACCGGGAAGTTTTCCTCGAAGCGGGTGGCGAGCAGTATGAATATATTCCGGCGCTAAATGCGGATGTGGCGCATATTGAGATGATGGTCAACCTGACGGCGCCTTATCGCTGATCGCGCGCAGGGCGGGGAATATGCTACTATTTCCCGCTTGTTCCCTGTTATTTAAGCGCCACTATGAAATTTCCCGGTAAACGCAAATCCAAACACTATTTTCCCGTCAACGCCCGCGACCCGCTGCTGCAGCAAATTCAGCCGGAGAATGAATCCAGCGTCTCCTGGGTGGTCGGTATCGACCAGACGCTGGTGGATATCGAAGCGAAAGTGGATGAAGCGTTTATCGTACGCTATGGTCTGAGCGCGGGCCACTCGCTGGTGATTGAAGATGACGTCGCCGAGGCGCTGTACCAGGAGCTGGTACGCAATAATCTCATTACCCATCAGTTTGCCGGCGGCACCATCGGCAATACCATGCATAACTACTCGGTGCTGGCGGACGATCGCTCGGTGCTGCTTGGCGTGATGTGCAGCAATATCGACATCGGCGGCTATGCCTATCGCTACCTGTGCAATACCTCCAGCCGCACCGATCTGAACTATCTGCAGGGCGTCGACGGCGCCATTGGCCGCTGTTTTACCCTGATCAGCGACAGCGGCGAGCGCACCTTCGCCATCAGCCCGGGTCACATGAACAAGCTGCGCCCGGAAAGCATTCCGGAATCGGTGATCGCCGGCGCCTCGGCGCTGGTGCTCACCTCCTACCTGGTACGCTGCAAGCCGGGCGAGCCGATGCCAGACGCCACGATGAAAGCCATCGAGTACGCCAAAAAGCATGATGTTCCGGTGGTGTTAACTCTCGGAACTAAATACGTGATTGCCGATAACCCGGCGTGGTGGCAGCAGTTCCTGCAGGAGCATGTCTCGATTCTGGCGATGAATGAAGAAGAAGGGGAAGCCCTGACCGGTTTTGCCGATCCGCTGTCGGCGGCGGATAAAGCGCTGGACTGGGTCGACCTGGTGCTGTGCACTGCCGGTCCGGCGGGCCTGTATATGGCGGGCTTTACCGAAGAAGAGGCGAAGCGGAAAACCCAGCATCCGCTGCTGCCGGGGGCGATCCCGGAGTTTAACCAGTTTGAATTCAGCCGTGCGATGCGCCACCAGGATTGCGTTAATCCGCTGCGTATCTATTCACATATCGCCCCGTATATGGGCGGGCCTGAAAAAATCATGAATACCAACGGCGCTGGCGACGGCGCCCTGGCGGCGCTGCTGCATGACATCACCGCCAATAACTACCACCGCAATAACGTACCCAACTCCAGCAAGCACAAATGCAAATGGCTGACCTACTCCTCACTGGCGCAGGTGTGTAAATATGCCAACCGCGTGAGCTATCAGGTGCTGAACCAGCACTCGCCGCGTTTAACCCGCGGCCTGCCGGAGCGTGAGGACAGCCTGGAAGAGGCGTACTGGGATCGGTAAGCGCGCCCCTCTCCCGACGGGGAGAGGGCAGTACATCAGCCGGTGACCACTTCACCGGCCGGTGGCGTTTCCAGAAGCTGCAGCATGGCGCGGGCAATTTCCCGCTCGCCCATCACCACCTGATTAGCCCCGCGATCGATAATGTAGTCCACTTCATCATCGTAATGGGCGCGGGCGATGATCTCGATATTCGGGCATTTTTCCCGTGCGGAAGCGACAATCTCTCCGGCCTCGTAGCCGTTGGGGATAGTCAGCAGCAGCCAGCGGGCGCAGTCGAGATGCGCCAGTTCCATGATCTCTTCATTGGCGGCATTACCCAGCACCGCGCTGATCCCGCGCTCGCGTAACTCATCCACGCGGGTACGCGAGGTTTCAACCACCACCAGCGGGATCCCCTGGGCCATCAGCTTCTCGCCCAGCAGACTGCCGACGCGGCCGAAGCCAACCAGCAGCGCGTGGTTACAGATATCGACTGGCACCTGTTTCTCATCTTCCAGCACCTCTTCCAGCGTCTGCTCGTCGAGGGTTTCGGTTTTATCGAGATATTTTTCCAGCAGGGTAAACAGCACCGGGTTGAGCATAATCGAGATGATCGCCCCGGCCAGCACCAGGTTTTGTCCAGCCTGCGGCAGCAGGTTAAGCGCCATCCCCAGGCCGGCGAGAATAAAGGCAAACTCACCAATCTGCGCCAGGCTGGCGGCAATGGTCAATGCGGTACGCGGCGAATGACCAAACATACGCACGAGGAAAAAGGCGGCGGCGGATTTACCAAAGATAATAATCGCCAGTGTCGCCAGCACCGCCAGCGGCTGCTGCACCAGCACCATCGGGTCAAACAGCATGCCGACGGAGACAAAGAACAGCACCGCGAAGGCGTCGCGCAGCGGCAGGGTGTCATGGGCGGCGCGGTGGCTCAGCTCAGATTCGTTAAGCACCATGCCGGCGAAGAAGGCGCCAAGGGCGAAGGAGACATCAAACAGCTCCACTGCGCCGAAGGCGATGCCCAGCGCCAGGGCCAGCACCGACAGGGTGAACAGCTCGCGTGATCCGGTGGCGGCGCTGCGCGACATGATCCACGGCACCAACCGGCGACCGACCAGCATCATGATGGCGATAAAGGCCACCACTTTACCAATGGTGATCCCGAGGTCGAGGGCCAGAGAGGCGAAGCCAACGTCACCTTTCTCCGTCATCCCGGCAATCGCTGGCAGCAGGACCAGCGTCAGGACCATCACCAGGTCTTCTACAATCAGCCAGCCAATGGCAATCTGCCCGCGCTGACTGTCAATAAGCTGTCGCTCCTCGAGGGCACGCAGTAGCACCACGGTACTGGCGGTGGAGAGACACAGGCCAAAGACGATGCCGGTCATCAGCGACCAGCCAAGGGCGGCGGAAAGTGCCATACCCAGCAGCGTCGCCACGGCTATCTGGGCGATGGCCCCGGGAATGGCGATCGACTTTACCGCCATCAGATCTTTCAGGGAAAAATGCAGCCCGACGCCGAACATCAGCAGGATCACGCCGAGTTCTGCCAGTTCAGGAGCCAGTTTGGTATCAGCAACAAAGCCTGGGGTGAAAGGTCCGGCCAGCACGCCCGCTAAGAGATATCCCACCAGAGGAGAAATACGTAGCTTATTGGCAATCATGCCGAGAATAAAGGCGAGCACGAGGCCGCCGACAATGGTGGTGATAAGCGGTGTTGCGTGGTGCATTCCGTCTCCTTTCCAGTGGTGTATCGGTCCATTTTGCTACCCTATCCGGGTAATAGTTTATGACAAAAACGTTCACTTTGTTTATGAATAATTCTTGAATTGTGCAAAAAAATGGAATTAACCGGCCAAAAGGCACAGAAGGGAAAATCGCGGAGGGAATGCGCGCATCAGGCTGATGGCGCAAGGGATAACGGCGGCCAGCGTTGCACTTTGGCCGCCGGATAATCAGGCTTTTTGCCGGTTATCAGGAAGAAATATCGTCAGGAAACCCAGCAGCGGCAGGAAGGCACAGATTTTATACACCAGATCGATACTGGTATGGTCCGCCAGCAGGCCCAGCACCGCGGCGCCAAGGCCACCCATGCCAAAGGCGAAGCCGAAGAACAGGCCAGAAACCATGCCGATTCGACCCGGCAGCAGCTCCTGCGCATAGACCAGGATAGCGGAAAAGGCCGAGGCGAGGATAAAACCAATAATCACCGTTAAAATCCCCGTCCATTCAAGGCTGGCGTAGGGTAAAACGAGGGTAAACGGCGCCACACCGAGGATAGAGCCCCAAATCACATATTTACGTCCAATTTTATCGCCAACTGGCCCGCCGATTACCGTCCCGGCGGCAACCGCGAACAGGAAGGCAAACAGATGAAGCTGGGCATTTTGCACCGATAATCCGAACTTATGCATCAGATAAAAGGTGTAATAGCTGCTAATGCTCGCCATATAGAAATATTTCGAGAAAATCAGCATCAGCAGAATACCTACCGCCAGAATCACCTTATTGCGCGGCAGCGGATTAACGATCAGCGGCTTCGGTTTGCCTTTATTCATCCGGTGCTGCGCGGCATACCAGCGGCTGATTTGCGACAGCACCACAATAGCCAGCAGGGCGGCCAGCACGAACCAGGCGACGTTGCCTTTGCCATAGGGGGCGATAATCACCGCCGCCAGCAATGGACCAAGCGAGCTGCCGAAGTTGCCGCCGACCTGGAACAGCGACTGGGCCAGGCCGTGACGGCCGCCAGAGGCCATCCGCGCCACGCGGGATGATTCCGGATGGAAAACCGAGGAGCCGGTACCCACCAGCGCGGCAGCCAGCAGCACCATGCCGAAACTCCCGGCCAGCGCCAGGAGAATCAAACCGCAGAGGGTGAAGCACATGCCCACCGGCAGCGACCACGGCATCGAGCGTTTATCGGTGATGTAGCCAATCACCGGCTGGAATAGCGATGAGGTGAGCTGGAAGGTGAGGGTGATCATCCCGATCTGCACGAAGGTAAGGGAGAACTCCGCCTGCAGCAGCGGGTAGATAGCAAGAATGAGCGACTGGATCATATCGTTAAGCAAATGGGACAGGCTGATCGCGCCTAAGATGCCAAACGAGGTGCGTGCTTTTTGCGGCGGCGCAGCGGGGCCGGACAGGGGTTGAGCGGTCTGATTGATTGCCATAGGTTCACGTCACTTTTTTATATAGCTTTCGTCATTTGTACGCCATGGCGACGACCCTGATGTTCCCGGCTAATGCATGGGAAATATGACCAACGGGCTGACGCAATGCCATACAACGCGAAGGCGTATAGAGGATGCAGGTGGAATTATTATCCGACTAACATACCTGTCCTTAGGGGTTGAAGGAAGTCGCAATTCTGAAAACATATTTGTCAACGCGACTAACTCGCTATACTTTCGGCACTTGGGATTAAGTCAGGGAGTGAAGCATGCAGTATTTTAAACATCGCGTAGCGCTGGCGTTATTTGCCGCCTTATCGCTGGGCAGCCTGTCCGCACAGGCCTATGAGCAGGATAAAACCTATAAAATTACCATCCTGCACACCAACGATCATCACGGCCATTTCTGGCGCAATGACTACGGCGAATATGGTCTGGCGGCGCAGAAAACGTTGGTCGATGGCATCCGGAAAGAAGTGGCGGCGGAAGGGGGGAGCGTCCTGCTGTTATCCGGCGGCGATATTAATACCGGCGTGCCGGAGTCTGATTTACAGGATGCAGAGCCCGATTTTCGCGGCATGAACCTGATCGGCTACGACGCAATGGCGGTGGGGAACCATGAATTTGATAATCCGCTGAGCGTGCTGCGCCAGCAGGAAAAGTGGGCTAAGTTCCCGTTCCTGTCGGCCAATATTTATCAGAAAAGCACCGGCGAACGGCTGTTCAAACCCTGGGCGCTGTTTAAGCGCGGCGGGCTGAAAATCGCGGTGATTGGCTTAACCACCGACGATACGGCCAAGATTGGCAATCCGGAATATTTCACCGATATCGAATTCCGCAAACCGGCGGAAGAGGCGAAGCTGGTGATCCAGGAGCTGCAGCAGAATGAAAAGCCGGACGTGATCCTGGCCACCACCCATATGGGCCATTACGACAATGGCAACCACGGCTCTAACGCGCCGGGCGACGTTGAAATGGCGCGGAGTTTACCTGCGGGATCGCTGGCGATGATCGTCGGCGGTCACTCGCAGGATCCGGTATGCATGGCGTCGGAAAATAAAAAGCAGGTCGATTATGTGCCAGGCACCCCGTGCGCGCCGGATCGTCAGAACGGCATCTGGATCGTCCAGGCGCATGAGTGGGGCAAATACGTCGGCCGCGCCGATTTTGAGTTCCGCAACGGCGAGATGAAGCTGGTGCATTATCAGTTGATCCCGGTGAACCTGAAGAAAAAAGTGACTTACGATAACGGCCAAAGCGAGCGGGTGCTGTATACGCCGCAGATCGCAGAGAACCCGCAGATGATGTCGCTGCTGACGCCATTCCAGAACAAAGGCAAAGCGCAGCTGCAGGTCAAAATCGGTAGCGTGAATGGTCATCTGGAGGGCGACCGCAGTAAAGTGCGCTTTGTGCAGACCAATATGGGGCACCTGCTGCTGGCGGCGCAGATGGCGCGCAGCAACGCGGATTTCGCGGTGATGAGCGGCGGTGGGATCCGCGACTCCATCGAGGCGGGGGATATCACCTATAAGGATGTGATGAAGGTCCAGCCGTTCGGCAATGTGCTGACCTATGTCGATATGAGCGGCAAGGAGGTGGTGGATTACCTGACCGCCGTCGCGCAGATGAAGCCGGATTCCGGCGCCTATCCGCAGTTTGCCAACGTCAGCTTTGTAGCCAAAGATGGCAAACTGAACGATCTGAAAATCAAAGGCGAACCGGTGGATCCGGCGAAGACCTACCGGATGGCGACGCTGAGCTTTAACGCTACCGGCGGCGATGGCTATCCGAACATTGCCGATAAACCCGGGTATGTGAATACCGGCTTTATCGATGCCGAAGTGCTGAAAGAGTATATCGAGAAGAACTCGCCGCTGGATGCGGCAGCCTACGAGCCGAAAGGCGAGGTGAGCTGGCAGTAGGTCTGAGCTTCAGGTTGGCTATTTCCCCGGTGGCGCTGCGCTTACCGGGGCTACGAGTTGGATAACCCGGATAAGGCGCGTGCGCCGCTATCCGGGATGGTGTGCTCAATCGCGGCGGGCGATATCGGCGAACTTCGCGTCCAGAAGCTGCGCCAGATCGCTGGCCGCCAGCTCAATATCCAGACCGCGTTTGCCGCCGGAAATATAGATGGTGGCAAATTCCTGCGCCGGAGCGTCAATCACCGTCGGCAGGCGCTTCTTCTGCCCCAGCGGACTGATACCGCCCACCAGATAGCCGGTGATACGCTGCGCCACCATCGGGTCGGCCATGTCGACTTTCTTGGCGCCCAGCGCTTTCGCCACTTTCTTCAAATCCAGCTGCCCGGCGACCGGGGTGACGGCGACCGCCAGATGCTTCATATCGCCGTTAACGGCGACCAGCAGGGTCTTGTAAACCTGGTCGGCATTGAGGCCGAGCTTGCGCACCACTTCATCTCCGAAGTTGGTCTCATTGGGATCGTGATCGTAACTGTGGATCTGAAAGGGGATTTTGTTTTTTTCGAGTAATTTAACGGCGGGAGTCATAGCTATCCTTCTTACCAACCGGTTTTGCGTGACGTCAGAATACGCCCGCAGGTTGTCTAAAAAATAGTACCATCTTGCGCAATAGTGTTGGCAGTGATGGTCACTTTGAGCGACAATCAGACGATCCGGGATGCAAATCCCGGGATAATAATAATGATGAAATTCCTCTTTGACGGGCCAATAGCAATATTGGCCATTTTTTTAGGTCAGCATATCCGGCAGATTCCCTTCGCCATACAGGTGCAGCGCGCCGACGGCAACCACGTAGCGCCCCGGCGGCAAGGCCAGCAGCGTCTCGCGCCAGGCGAGATTGCGCTGGTGCATCAGCACATCATACAAAGACTGGCTAAAGGTCGTCGGCAGCGATACCGCGCCGCGCGATGGCGGTTGCTCCAGCCACCAGCCGATCATCACCTGTAGCAGGCGGGCATTGGTCCGCCAGTGGCTCAGCGTATCCTCCAGCAGCGCCATCCCCCCGTCGGGCAGATCGCGCAGCAGCGCGATTTGGCTGTCGGCGCCTTCCAGCTCCATCACCGTTATGTTGCTCTCGCGGGCGGCCATCAGCAACTGATAATCGATGCCGTAATCCGGCCGCAGTCCCAGCTTCTGCGCCTGGGTGGCTTGTAGCACCATCGCCACCTGCCACAGCGGCTGGCTGTCGAACAGCCCGACCGACAGGCCCAGCTCGCCGGCTCGCGCCTCTAGCTCGCTCAACTGCGCATCGCTTAGACGTTCTGCCAGCGGCGGGTAAGAGGGAAGGTTGCTAAATGGGGTTTCATTGCCGCTGATATCGGCCTCGACGATTAACGCATCGGCCTGGCGTATTTTTTTCAGAAGCTTCGCTGGCGGCGGCGCCATGTCGCGGGTGCCCATATGGATGCTGCCGACGAGGTGCAAATAGCGTTCGCCGGGCAGGACGATATCCATCGCAGGCCAGGAATAAGACGAGCCGACGGCGGCTCGCCACAGCATTTTTATCCGGTTTAACAGGCCCATACGCGCTCCGAAGTGTGAGGACTTCATGCTAGCGCATATGGTGATACACGTCACCCTTCCGGCGGGCTTTTCTTGTGTCAGCAAAAAACGGGCGCCGAACAACGTCAGCGCCCGTTTCATCTGACGGCGTTTACTCTTTTGGTTTAAAGCGCAGCAGGCGGTTGGCGTTACTCACCACGGTGATCGACGACAGCGCCATCGCCGCGCCGGCGACCACCGGATTGAGCAGGGTGCCGGTCAGCGGCCAGAGGATCCCGGCGGCAATCGGGATACCCAGCGAGTTGTAGACAAACGCGCCCAGCAGGTTCTGCTTCATATTGCGTAAGGTCGCCTTCGAAATCGCCAGCGCATCGGCCACGCCGTGAAGACTATGGCGCATCAGGGTGATCGCCGCGGTTTCAATAGCGACATCGCTGCCGCCGCCCATGGCGATCCCGACATCGGCCTGGGCCAGCGCCGGAGCGTCGTTAATGCCGTCGCCAACCATCGCCACTTTGTGCCCCTGGCTCTGCAGTCGTTTAATGGCATCGGCTTTACCGTCCGGCAGCACGCCAGCGATCACTTCATCAATGCCGGCTTCTTTGGCGATGGCCTTCGCGGTGGTGGGGTTATCCCCGGTAAGCATCACCAGCCGGTAGCCCTGCCGATGCAGGCGGGCCAGGGCGTCGACGCTGTCTTCGCGCAGCGGGTCACGGATGGCGAACAGCGCGGCCGCCTGACCATCCACCGCCAGCAGCACCGGCGTGGCGCCGCGCGAGGCCTGCGCCGTCATCTCGCTTTCTATGTCGGCGGTATTGATATGCTGCTCGTTGAGCAGCGCCTGGTTGCCGAGCAGCAGGCGATGACCTTCCGCTTCGCCGCTGACGCCAAGGCCGCGCAGGGTGCGGAAGCCGCTCACTTCCGGCAACGAACTGTCGGCGGCTTTATCGAGGATCGCTCGCGCCAGCGGATGGCTTGAGCCCTGTTCCAGCGCGGCGGCAAGACGCACCGCAGTCGCTTCATCAATGCCAGAGAAGGTTTTTACAGTCACCACCTGCGGCTTGCCTTCGGTCAGGGTGCCGGTTTTATCGAACACCAGGGTGTCGAGCTCGCTGGCGCGCTGCAGCGCATCGGCATCGCGCACCAGCACACCGTACTCCGCCGCCCGGCCAACGCCGGAGATAATCGACATCGGCGTCGCCAGGCCTAACGCGCACGGACAGGCGATAATCAGTACCGTGGTGGCAATGACCAGGGTATAGACGATCTGCGGCGCCGGGCCGAAGACGTACCAGATCGCGGCGCTGATCAGCGCAATGGCGACCACCGCCGGAACAAATACGGCGGAGATTTTATCCGCCAGCTGGCCGATCTCCGGTTTGCTGCTCTGCGCCTGGCGCACCATGCGGATAATACGTGCCAGCGTGGTCTGGCTGCCGACGGCGCTGGCGGTGAACAGCACGCTGCCGTCCTGCACCACGGTGCCGGCGTGAATGGCATCGCCATCGCCTTTTTGCTGCGGTACCGGTTCGCCGGTGAGCATTGCTTCATCAAACCAGGCTTCGCCCTGGCTTATCACGCCGTCAACCGGAACGCGGTCGCCGGTGGTCAGGCGCAGCGTCATACCCGCCTGAACTTCCGCGAGCGGCAGATCCTTTTCCCCCTCAGGGGTCACCACGCGGGCTGAAGGCGGCGTCAGATCGAGCAGTTTCTCCAGCGCTTTCGAGGAGCGCTGGCGGGCGCGGGCCTCCAGCATATGGCCGAGGTTAATCAGGCCGATAATCATCGCGCTGGCTTCGTAATACAGATGCCGGGCTTCCATCGGAAACCACTGCGGCCACAGGTTGACGCTCATCGAGTACAGCCAGGCGACGCCGGTGCCGAGCGCCACGAGCGTATCCATGGTGGCGGTGCCATTTTTCAGGCTTTTCCACGCGCTGCGGTAGAAGTGGCCGCCGGCAAAGACCATGACAGCGAGGGTGACAAGGCCGATAACCAGCCACAGCGAACGGTTGTCATCGCTGACCATCATGTTATCGCCGATCATCCCCCAGACCATCACCGGCACGCCGACCAGCAGGGCGACAATCGCCTGCCAGCGAAAACGCTTCATCGTAGCAATAGCGGTTTCCTGCTGGCGTTCGCGGCGTTGCAGATCGTCTTCGATCGCCTCCGCGCCATAGCCGGCTTTCTCCACCGCCTGCACTAATTCTGCGGCGGACGCACTGCCCATCACCAGCGCCGTGCGTTCCGCCAGGTTAACCCGCGCCTGTGAGACGCCCGGCACCGCGGCAAGCGCGTTTTGTACCCGGGAGACGCAGCTGGCGCAGCTCATGCCGTTGATCAGCAGCTGTTGACTGTCATCTTCGTCATGGGCTGCCGGAAGCTCAGGAGTGGCCGCTGTCAGTGCTTCCGACGGGATTGATGATTCTGCCAGCGGTTTAGCCTTTGGGTGGCTGAGCTCCGCGCCGTATCCGGCTTGTTTCACGGTATCAATCAGCGCTTGCGCGCTGGCGCTGCCCGTGACATGGGCTTCAGTGAGGGTCACCTCGGCTTGCTCAACGTCAGGACGCTGTTCCAGACTCTCTTTCACGCGTTTGACGCAGTGGCCGCAGGAGAGGCCATCCAGCGTCAGGTCGATAGTGTTAGACATAAATAACTCCTGAATAATTTTCCGGTCAACGATTGACCAGACCCACTCTTTCATCGAGTATTAAGAAGGTTAAACCTTCCAGCAAGGGGAAGGTCAAGGAGAAAAAATGAATATCAGCGATGTGGCGAAAAAAACCGGTTTAACCAGCAAAGCGATTCGTTTTTACGAAGAGAAGGGGCTGGTGACGCCGCCGTTGCGGAGCGAAAACGGCTACCGCACTTACAGTCAGCAGCATCTCGATGAGCTGACGCTGCTGCGCCAGGCGCGGCAGGTGGGGTTTAACCTGGAAGAGTGCCGCGAGCTGGTGGCCTTGTTCAACGACCCGTCGCGGCACAGCGCCGATGTGAAAAAACGCACGCTGGAGAAAGTGGCGGATATCGAGAACCATATCCGCGAGCTGCAAAATATGCGCGCGCACCTGCTGGCGCTGGCCGAATCCTGCCCCGGCGACGACAGCGCGGAGTGCCCGATTATCGATAATCTTTCCGGCTGCTGCCATCGCAAGGCGCAGGCTTAACGGACGACGGGTCTGATTCGTAGCGTAATTCCTTCTACGGCAATTACTTCAACCTTGCTGCCCGCCGCGAGGTCTTCATCGGCAATCACCGGCCAGGAGCTGTCGCCCACGCGTACATGGCCACGGCCGTTTACCAGCGGGGCATCCAGCGTCAGGCGGCGGCCCACCAGTTGCTGCCCGCGCTGGTTGAGCTGAGCATCGGCCGGACGCTGCGTTTTGACCCGCTTGCGCAGCCATTTCGACCACAGCCACGCCGCCAGCAGGGTGAGAACGGCAAACAGCGTCCCTTGCCATTCCCAGTTCAGCGGCAGGAGCCAGGTCAGGGCGCCGGTCACCACGCCAGCGACGCCGCTCCACAGCAGATAGCCGCTGCCGCCAAGCATCTCGGCCGCCAGCAGCAGCCCGCCCAGGCTTAACCAGAACAGATGCGGATGGGCGAAGATCATGTCGATCATGATTTTTTCCGATCGCCAGCGCCTTCTTTGATCAGCTCGCTGATCCCGGCAATCGATCCCATCAGGCTACTGGCATCCAGCGGCATCAGCACCACTTTGCTGTTGTTAGCGGCGCCAATCTGCTGCAGCGCATCGGTGTACTTCTGCGCCACGAAGTAGTTGATCGCCTGAATATCGCCCGAGGCGATTGCCGAGGAGACCATCTGAGTGGCGCGGGCTTCCGCTTCGGCGGAACGTTCGCGAGCTTCGGCCTGCAGGAAAGCGGACTGCCGTTCCCCCTCGGCTTTGAGGATCTGCGACTGCTTTTCCCCTTCCGCTTTCAGAATTTCCGCCTGTCGCACCCCTTCGGCCTCAAGGATATAGGCGCGTTTGGTACGTTCGGCTTTCATCTGGGCGTTCATTGAGGCAATAAGCTCCGCCGGCGGGCGAACGTCGCGAATTTCGACGCGGGTGATTTTTACTCCCCACGGATTAGTGGCGTCGTCAACGATATGCAGCAGACGGGTGTTAATGCTGTCGCGTTGGGAGAGCATTTCGTCCAGCTCCATCGAGCCGAGCACGGTACGGATATTGGTCATCGTCAGGTTGACGATCGCCTGCTCAAGATTGCTGACCTCGTAGGCGGCCTTTGGCGCGTCAATCACCTGAATAAAGCAGACAGCGTCGATGGTGACGTTGGCGTTATCCCGGGAGATAACCTCCTGCGAGGGGATGTCGAGCACCTGCTCCATCATGTTCACTTTGCGGCCGATTCGGTCCATAAACGGCACGACTAAGCTTAATCCCGGCTGCAGCGTCTGGGTAAAGCGCCCAAAACGTTCTACCGTCCACTGATAGCCTTGCGGGACAATTTTCACCGCCGCGGCCACAATGACCAGCGCGACGAAAATAAGGATAGGAATAAAAATCAGCATCAAAAACCTCCTGTCTTGTTGCCTGGTGGGGCGCTACAAGGAAATAGCGCATGTTTAAACTGAGTATATCTTTCTCCTCATCCTGGAGAAAGGAAAGTGGGGTAAACTAGCGGTGTTTCAGAAAATAATCAGGAAGACTCATGAAGGAAAATAACGCGCTTTTGCGTCTCGAGGGTGTGGGGTTTAAGACCGACGACGCAGTTATTTTACACAATATCACTCTTCAGCTCAGACCCGGAGAATTTAAGCTGATTACCGGGCCTTCCGGCTGCGGGAAAAGCACCTTGCTGAAGATTATCGCCTCGCTGCTCAGCCCAACCTCCGGACGCCTGTTTTTTGACGATGTGGATATCGCGACGCTGTCGCCGGAAACCTATCGTCAGCAGGTGTCTTACTGCGCGCAGACGCCGGCGCTGTTCGGTGATTCAGTCTACGATAACCTGATTTTTCCGTGGCAGATCCGCAACAAACAACCCGATCCGCAGGCGCTGGTGGCTGACCTGCAGCGCTTTGGCCTTGGCGAAAATATGCTGGAAAAGTCTATTAACGAACTGTCCGGCGGGGAAAAGCAGCGCGTATCGCTGATCCGCAATTTACAATTTCTACCGCGCGTGCTGCTGCTGGACGAAATTACCAGCGCGCTGGATGAAAGTAATAAACAGAATGTGAATGACATTATTCATGGCTACGCGACGGAAAAACAGGTCGCTGTTCTGTGGGTCACCCACGATCGCAACGAAATTTCGCATGCCGATGAAGTGATTACGCTGCAACCTGCCGGCGGAAACATGCAGGAGGTACAGCATGAACGGGCATAACATTACGAACGAATCGCTGGCGCTGTCGATGGTGCTGGTGCTGATCGCTATTCTGGTCAGCTATCGGGAAAAACTGGCACTGGAAAAAGATATTATCTGGAGTATTTGCCGGGCGATCGTGCAGCTGATTATCGTCGGCTATGTGCTGAAATATATCTTTAACGTCAATCATGCGGTTCTGACGCTGTTGATGGTGCTGTTTATCTGCTTTAACGCGGCGTGGAATGCGAAGAAGCGCAGTAAATATATCGATAAAGCTTTTGTCTCGTCGTTTATCGCTATTACCACTGGCGCCGGACTAACGTTGGCGGTACTGGTCTTTTCGGGGTCGATCGCCTTCGTGCCGATGCAGGTGATCCCGATTGCCGGGATGGTGGCCGGGAACGCCATGGTGGCGGTGGGGCTGTGCTACAACAATATGGGCCAGCGCTTCAGCAGCGAGCAGCAGCAGATTCAGGAGAAGCTGAGCCTCGGCGCGACGCCGAAGATGGCTGCGGCGCGGCTGATTCGCGAGAGCATTCGCGCGTCATTGATTCCCACCGTCGATTCAGCGAAAACGGTCGGGCTGGTGAGCTTGCCTGGGATGATGTCGGGGCTAATTTTTGCCGGTATTGACCCGGTGAAGGCGATTAAGTACCAGATCATGGTGACCTTTATGCTGCTGTCGACCGCCAGCCTGTCGACGATTATCGCCGGCTATCTGACCTACCGGAAGTTCTTCAATGCCCGTCATCAGCTGGTGGTAACGCAGCTGAAAAAGCACCCATGAACGATCCCGGGTTGCGGCGTTCACGCCTTACCCGGGCTACCACGGCGTAATCTGTAGCCCGGATAAGCGTAGCGCTATCCGGGTCAGCGCCTCTGATTAGTACAGCAGCGAATACAGCTGGCGGCGGTATTTGGCGGCCAGCGCATCGCCGGTACCGAGGGCGGCGAGGATCTCCTGCAGCATCTTGCGCGCCTGGCCATCGCCGGCGCCTAAATCCTTCTGCAGATGGCTGAACAGCAGCGCCAGCGCTTCTTCATTACGCCCGACCTGATGCAGCTGCAGCGCCAGCTGGGAGGCCAGCTGCGCATCGTCCGGATTCTGTTCCACCTGCTGCTGCAACTGCTGAATTTCCGGGGTGTCGGCGGCCTGTTTGAGCAGCTCGATCTGCGCCACCAGACCCTGATAGTTGGTGTCCTGATCCTGCAGCGGGATGGTTTTCAGCACGCTTTCCGCTTCATCGGAACGGTGAAGGGCAATCAGCGTTTCCGCCAGCAGCAGACCAATCTGGCTGTCCTGATTCGACAGCTGCCAGGCTTCCTTCAGCAGCGGTACTGCCTCGGCGTATTTTTCTTCCTGCATCAGGGCCAGCGCCTGCTGGGCTTTCAGCTCCTCTTCACGCGGCAGGACTTTATCCAGCAGGGCGCGAATCGCTTCCTCCGGCTGCGGGCCTTCAAAACCGTCCACCGGCTGGCCGTTCTGGAACAGATAAACTGTAGGGATGGCGCGCAGACCAAACTGTGAAGCGAGCATTTGCTCGGCGTCGCAATCGACCTTCGCCAGCGTGAACTGGCCGTTATACTGGGCGGCCAGGCGCTCGAGGACTGGGGTCAGTTGTTCGCAGTGCTGGCTGCGGGCAGACCAGAAATAAAACAGCACCGGGACGTTCATGGACTGCTGTAGCGTCTGCTGCAGGTTCGCTTCGCTAATATTGACAATATTCTGTTCGGACATGGGCATTTCTCGTTAGTCGATTTCTGTTTTACATGGGGGCGGCATGCCGCGCTTCAACTCAGCCGTGGATAATTTTGTCCATCGCGCGGGCAGGCAGCAGGCGTTTGAGCAGCGCCACCGCGTGAGTCACCAGAGTGACCGGGTAGCGCAGCTTTGGCTTATCGCTGGTAAAAGCGTGGCGCACTTTTTCCACCACCGCCTCCGGCCCGAGGGTAAAGCGAGCGGCGATGCCCGGATTTTCTACGGGTTTATCGCTTTGCGTCTGGTTGACGTTATCGGTAAAGCGGGTGCGGATCGGGCCCGGTTCAATCAGGCTGACCTGAATACCACTGTGGCGCAATTCCATGCGTAGCGCATCGGACCACGCCTCGAGGGCGTATTTACTGGCGGCATAGGCCCCGCGACCGGGACTGGCGATGAGCCCCATCACCGAGGAGGTCATCACGATGCGCCCTTCGCCGTGCGGCGTCATCGCCGGCAGCAGCAGCATGGTCAGCTGATGCGCGCCGAAAAAGTTGGCGGAAAACTGCTGTTCCATCTGCTGGCGGCTGATGGTGTTCAGCGGGCCATAGACGCCATAACCGGCGTTATTGAACAGGCCATAGAGACGATTATCGGTCAGCGCAATCACCTCCGCCGCCGCGCGCTCCACGCTCTGTGGGTCATCCAGATCGAGCAAAATACCGGTTAGCCCCAGCTCCTGCATCCGCGCGACGTCCTCCGCTTTGCGGCAGGCCGCCAGCACGCGAAAGCCCAGGCGGGTTAAATCCAGCGCGCTTTCCAGACCAATTCCGCTGGAACAGCCTGTCACTAAAACCGTTTTTTGCATAACTTTACCTGTCAGCGACCCCTGGCGTTCAGGAGTCATGATTAACTAAGGGAGCCAGCCGGTTCGCCATCCAGTCGGCGATAAACGGCTGCGCGTCGCGATTTGGGTGAATGCCGTCGTCCTGCATCCATTGCGGTTTGAGATAGACCTCCTCCATAAAAAAAGGCAGGAGAGGAATATCGAACTCTTTGGCCAGGGCCGGGTAAATCGCGCCGAAGGCTTCATTATAGCGGCGGCCATAGTTCGCCGGCAGGTGAATTTGCATCAGCAGCGGCTCGGCGTTGGCCGCTTTGATATCTTTAATAATGGTGCGCAGTGTTTGCTCGGTCTGCTGTGGCGGAAAACCGCGCAGCCCGTCATTGCCGCCGAGCTCAACCAGCACCCAGCGCGGCTGATGCTGCTTAAGCAGCGCTGGCAGGCGGGCCAGCCCCTGCTGCGAGGTATCGCCGCTGATGCTGGCGTTCACCACCGGTGTTTTCGCCTGCCACTTCTCATTGAGCAGCGCAGGCCAGGCGGCGTTGGCCGCCATTCGATAGCCAGCGCTCAGGCTGTCGCCGAGGATCAGCAGCGTGTCCGCCGCCATTGCGCGGCAGGTAAACAGGAACAAAAACAGGAAAGGCACATGCCAGCGGAAAACATACTTGAAGTTCATCATCTTAAGAAGTCCGTCGGTCAGGGAGAGCATCAGCTCTCCATCCTTACCGGAGTTGAGCTGGTTGTCAAACCGCGGCAGACCATCGCCCTGATCGGCGAGTCAGGTTCCGGTAAATCGACCCTGCTGGCGATCCTCGCTGGCCTGGACGATGGCAGCAGCGGGGAAGTCTCGATGCTGGGCAAACCGCTGCATCGGATGGATGAGGAGGCGCGGGCGGCGCTGCGGGCGCAGCACGTTGGCTTTGTTTTTCAGTCGTTTATGCTCATCCCGACGCTCAACGCCCTGGAGAACGTCGAGCTGCCGGCGCTGCTGCGCGGCGCCAGCGACAGTGAGAGCCAGGGCGATGCCCGCGCGCTGCTTGAGCAGCTGGGGCTTGGCAAACGCCTGCACCATCTGCCGGCGCAGCTCTCCGGCGGCGAACAGCAGCGGGTGGCGCTGGCCCGGGCCTTCAACGGGCGCCCGGCCCTCCTGTTCGCCGATGAGCCCACCGGCAACCTCGATCGCCAGACCGGGGACAAAATTGCCGATCTGCTGTTCTCGCTTAATCGCGAACACGGCACCACCCTGATCCTCGTCACTCACGATCCGCTGCTGGCGGCGCGCTGCGACCGCCGTCTGCGCCTGGTGGATGGTCAGCTGCGGGAGGAAGCATGATCGCCCGCTGGTTCTGGCGCGAATGGCGCTCGCCGTCGCTGCTGATCGTTTGGCTGGCGTTAAGCCTCGCCGTGGCCTGCGTGCTGGCCCTGGGGTCGATAAGCGATCGGATGGAGAAAGGCCTTAGCCAGCAAAGCCGTGAGTTTATGGCCGGCGACCGTACGCTGCGCAGTTCGCGCGAGGTACCCGCCGAGTGGATCGCGCAAGCGCGGAAGTCAGGGCTGACCGTCGGCGAGCAGCTGAGCTTCGCCACCATGACGTTCGCCGGTGATACGCCGCAGCTGGCGGACGTTAAGGCGGTGGACGACCGTTATCCGCTGTATGGCACCCTCGAGACGCAGCCGTCGGGGCTGAAGCCGCAGGCGGGGAGCGTGCTGCTGGCGCCAAGGCTGATGGCGCTCCTGAACCTGAAAACCGGCGATACGATTGACGTTGGCGATGCCACGCTGCGCATTGCCGGGGAAGTGATTCAGGAGCCGGATGCAGGGTTTAACCCCTTCCAGATGGCGCCGCGACTGATGATGAATATGGCTGACGTGGCAAAAACCGGGGCCGTGCAGCCCGGCAGTCGCGTCGCATGGCGCTATAAGTTCGCCGGTAACGTGCAACAGCTGGCGGATTATGAACAATGGCTGCTGCCGAAGCTCGGCGCGGAACATCGCTGGACTGGCCTTGAACAGGACGACAGCGCGCTGGGCAAATCCCTTGAGCGCTCGCAGCAATTCCTGCTGTTATCCGCGCTGTTGACGCTGCTGCTGGCCGTTGCCGCGATCGCCGTGGCGATGAGCCACTACTGCCGCAGTCGCTACGATCTGGTCGCAATTTTGAAGACGCTGGGCGCCGGGCGGGCGCAGCTGCGCAAGCTCATCGTCGGCCAGTGGCTGCTGCTGCTGACGCTGTCGGTAATAAGCGGCGGGGTCGTGGGCCTGGCGCTGGAGCGCCTGCTGCTGTTGATGCTCAAACCGGTGCTACCCGCCGCGCTACCCGCTGCCAGCGGTTGGCCGTGGCTGTGGGCTATCGGGGCGACAGGCGTCATTTCCCTGCTGGTGGGCCTGCGGCCGTATCGACTGCTGCTGGCGACCCTGCCGCTGCGAGTGCTGCGTCAGGATGTGGTGGCTAACGTCTGGCCGCTGAAACACTATATTCCTGTGGTCTGCGCGGTGGTGGTCGGCGGGCTGGCCTGGCTGATGGGCGGCAGCCCGCTGCTGTGGTCGGTGCTGGCCGGGGCGGTGGTGCTGGCGCTGCTGTGCGGCCTGGTGGGCTGGGGATTGCTGTGGCTGCTCAAACGCCTGACGCTCAAAGCCTTGCCGCTGCGTCTGGCGGTGAACCGCCTGCTGCGCCAGCCGTGGTCGACCCTCAGCCAGCTGGCGGCGTTTTCCCTGTCGTTTATGCTGTTGGCGCTGCTGCTGGTGCTGCGCGGCGATCTGCTTGACCGCTGGCAGCAGCAGTTGCCCCCGGAAAGCCCGAACTACTTTCTGATCAATATCGCCCCTGAGCAGATAATGCCGGTGAAGACTTTCCTCGCCGAACACCAGACCCGGGCGGCGGAATTTTATCCGATCGTCCGGGCTCGTCTGACGCAGATCAACGGCCACTCCACGGACGGTAACAAAGACGAAGCGCTGAATCGCGAGCTTAATCTCACCTGGAGCGAACAGCGTCCGGATCATAATCCGCTGGTGGCCGGCAACTGGCCGCCGAAGCCGGGCGAGGTATCGATTGAAGAGGGACTGGCGCAGCGGCTGGGGGTGAAGATCGGCGATACGGTGACCTTTACCGGCGATACTCAGGACTTCAGCGCGAAGGTCAGCAGCGTGCGCAAAGTTGACTGGGAGAGCCTGCGGCCCAACTTCTTCTTTATTTTCCCCTCCGGGGCGCTGGACGGGCAGCCGCAGAGCTGGCTCACCAGCTTCCGCTGGGATAACGGTCCCGCGATGTTGACCCAGTTGAACCGCGAGTTTCCCACCGTTAGCCTGTTGGATATCGGCGCCATCCTGCGTCAGGTCGGCCAGGTGCTCTCCCAGGTCAGCCGGGCGCTGGAGGTGATGGTGGGCCTGGTCACGGCCTGCGGTTTGCTGCTGTTGCTGGCGCAGGTCCAGGTCGGTATGCGCCAGCGGCATCAGGAGCTGGTGGTCTGGCGCACGCTGGGGGCTGGTAAATCACTGCTGCGCGCCACGCTGTGGGCGGAGTTTGCCCTGCTGGGGCTGGTTTCCGGACTGGTGGCGGCGATAGGCGCGGAAGTGGCGCTGGCGATGCTGCAGACGAAAGTGTTTGATTTCCCCTGGACGCCGGACTGGCGCCTGTGGGTGATGCTGCCGCTGACAGGAGCGGTGTTGTTATCCCTGTGCGGCGGCGGGCTGGGGCTGCGTTTGTTAAAAGGGAAAGCGTTGTTCCGTCAGTTTAGCCAGTAAGATTATTGCATTTTGATGATGCGCCGCCGTTTTTGGCGGCGCTTTTATTTTAAGCGCACAAATTGATAACTCATTGATTTTTAAGCGCACAAAACATTAAAAAACCGACAACACGCTGTACTGATTCGCGGTTAATATTCAACTGGTAAATATAAGGTTGCTTATTAATCAAGGAAAAACTATGGCACATAAAATAAAAGCGCTGGCGATCTCGATCGGCGCAACACTGGTGTTCGCTTCATTTGCTTCCCACGCGGAGATCACGCTGCTGAAACAAGATCCGCAGGCGGGCGATCCGTTAAGCCGGCTTAACTTTACCGTCGGCGGGAGTATTCGTCCGCAATTCAACATGATGACCGGCGATGGCGATAAAGGCTCCTATAAGCGTAACGGTTTCGACGGCGGCACCCGTTTCCGCTTCGCGGCGGATTACTACCTGTTCGATGATATTAGCTGGATCAGCTACTACGAACTGGGGGTGAACATTCCGGCGCTGTTTGACTGGGATAACCACTATGCGGAAGGCGCGAACAATACCACCCGCCGCATGCTGTATACCGGCCTGAAAAGCGATACCTGGGGTACGTTAACCTACGGGCAGCAGAACAGCATTTACTATGATGTGGTGGGGGTGAAAACCGATATCTGGGACTACGACATGATCGGCCAGGCCCCGGGAAACGGTATTAACGGCGATTACGATGGCTCCTATCGTTCACGTAATATGCTGAAATATAAGAAAACCGTGGGTGATGTCGATCTTTACGGCTCTTATCTGTTCGAAGATAGTGAGTATCTGCCGGGCAACGGCCTGCGCTACAAGCGTAAAGGCGGCGGTTCTATCGGTGCGGACTACCACATCATGAAGGACCTGACCTGGGGTACCGCGTGGAACTATACCCGCGCCGAAATGCGCGACCCGTCAAGCGCCGACAGCAAAACCTATGACCAGAACATCGTCGGTACCGCGCTGAGCTGGACCCCTGATAACTGGACCTTCTCCTTCGGCGGCGGCTGGTATCAGAACTTCCTCACCACCAAAAAAACCGATGTGCATAACTACTTCGCCGGCGACGCCTGGGGGATTGAATATTTTGCGGGCTATAAATTCCCGATCAATCAATACGCTGTTAAATCTATTCAGCCGTACTTTATGGGCGACCGCCTGCAGTACGTGAATGGCCGCAACTACCAGCGTATCGATAACGGTCTGGGGATCAGCTTCCAGCTGGATTACGGTTTCCGCGTTGACTACGAACACGTGTTTACCTCCAGCACCGACAACCTGGGGGATATGAACCTGGTGCGTCTGCGCTACGACTTCTAAGCGGTCACAACTCCCCGGTCGCGCTGCGCTACCGGGGCTACAAATCGCACCGAGCGGTAGCCCGGCTAAGGCGTTTACGCCGCAAGCCGGGACAATAGAGCATGCAATTACTTCGCCAGCCAGGCGGCGACCTCCTGCCAGCTGCCGCGAAACAGGATCTTCCCGGCTTTTTTCCCCAACTGATAGCGATACATCGGGTCGTAATATTCTTCCAGCAGCGGCACCAGCCAGGCGAAGTGCGCCTCGGTCCTGGCGGTGCGCTGCTGCTGCGCCAGCGCCTCATCGAGCCGTTCAGTCAGCTGAGCAAAACGCTGCAGCCCCAGGCGACGGCGGATGGCAAACAGACCGTGATGGAGGTACTCGCCGTATGCCTGCCAGCCTTTCTCTTCGCCATACGCGGCGATAAAGTCGCGATACATGCGATCGAAATACTCTTCGCGCAGCCGTTCGAGGCGAACATCAAACGGATCTTCCACCACCGCCAGCGGCGATTGCGTCATGCGGAGGCGCAGGCACTCCGGCAGATGGTTGGCGCCGATCATATGGCCTTCATCTTCCAGCACCCAGCGGGCCTGCTGTTCGGCTTTTTTAAGCAGGCTGACCGCCAGATGGTTTTCAAAGGTGGCCTGCGGGTGCTGATCCTGCAGGGTTCGACCGAATGAAGAACCGCGGTGATGGGCAAGCCCTTCCAGATCGATACCGTCCGGTCGCGAGCAGACCAGCTGAGTTTTGCCATTGCCGGTGCAGCCGCCAATCAGCACAATCGGGCGCTGCACCAGTTCGTCGGTGGCCTGGATCGCCGCCTGGCGTAGCGCTTTATAGCCGCCGACGATCAGGGGGTATTCCACGCCAGCGTCTTTCAGCCACTGCTGGACGATATGCGATCGCTGGCCGCCGCGGGCGCAGCACAGGTAACCGTGCGGGTAACGGGCGCACGCTTCCAGCCACGCCTGGATCCGGCTGGCGCGCAGGTCGCCATCAACCAGCTTATGGCCGAGCGCCAGCGCCGCCTCTGGCCCCTGACGCTTGTAGCAGGTGCCGACCGCGGCGCGTTCTTCATCATTCATCAGCGGCAGGTTGATCGCCGCCGGCATCGCGCTTTGGCTAAACTCCACCGGGGCGCGTACGTCAATCAGTGGCGTATCGCTGGCGAGAATGGCGCGATAATCCGTCCCATTGGTCATGGGGTATCCTCTGAAGTCAAAACAGAAATGGGCTTTACAGCAAGGGGGGGATTGTACGCGCCTCAAGGTGTGCCGGGGAAGGGGATAGATCAAATCCCCGGCACGAAGGGCTTAGCTGAGCTGCGATTGCGCCCAGAACAGGCCGCTGGTGTACTCCGGCGGCAGCAGCGGCTTGATCGCTTCCAGCGTCGCGCTCAGGCGATCGGTATCGCTGTCGGTGAGGTTCAGGTGGCCGACTTTACGACCCGGACGCACCTCTTTATCGTACCAGTGCAGGTGCACCAGCGGCAGCTTCAGCCAGTCGTAGTTGAGATCGGTGCCGATCAGGTTGATCATTACCGACGGGCTGTTGACCACCGGCGGCGGCAGCGGCAGGTCGGTAATCGCTCGCAGATGCAGTTCAAACTGGCTGATGGAGGCGCCATTTTGCGTCCAGTGGCCGCTGTTGTGCACGCGCGGCGCCAGCTCGTTGATCAGCAGCCCCTCGGCGGTGACGAAGCACTCCATCGCCATCACGCCGACGTAGTTCAGCTCGTTCATGATCGCCGTCAGCATGCTTTCCGCTTGTTCCTGCTGGCGGGCATTGGCCTGCGGGAAGGCCACGCTGGCGCGCAGAATACCGTCCTGATGCAGGTTGCGGGTCAGCGGGTAGAAGACGGTGCTACCGTCATGAGCGCGGGCGCCCACCAGCGACACTTCGCCGGAGAAGTTAATCCCCTGCTCGACGATGCACTCGCCGTAGTTATCCTCCGGGAGTTGCGCGGTTTCGTCAGCGCGCAGGCGCCACTGGCCGCGGCCGTCGTAGCCGCCGACGCGACGCTTAACGATCGCCAGCTCGCCGAGACGAGCAAACACCGTCGGCCATTCGCTTTTATCCGCCAGCAGCTGCCACGGGGCAGTGGCGAGGCCAAGCTTGTCGAATAGCTGCTTTTGCGTCAGGCGGTCGGCGATAATTGGGAAGACATCGCGGTTGACGAACGCCGGATGGCGGGCCAGCTCGCGGGTGAGGGCGGTTTCCGGCCAGCGTTCAATTTCTGCCGTGATGACGCTCTGCTGGAACGGCACCGCTTCCGGGTCGGCTTCCAGCCCCACCGGCCAGACGGCGATGCCCAGCGGCTCACCGGCCTGGCGCAGCATGCGACCTAACTGACCGTTACCGAGCACGCATACCTGTTTCATGCCGCACCCCGCGGATCCGGGTTATCCAGCACTTCATCGGTTTGTGCCTGACGCCAGGCGCTCAGGCGCTGGTGCAGTTCGGCATCATGCTGGGCAAGGATCTGCGCGGCGAGCAGGCCGGCGTTCGCTGCGCCAGCTTTGCCGATAGCCAGCGTACCGACCGGAATGCCGCGCGGCATTTGCACAATGGAGTAGAGGCTGTCGACACCGCTTAAGGCCGCGCTCTGAACCGGCACGCCAAGCACCGGCACCAGGGTTTTCGCCGCAATCATGCCCGGCAGATGCGCCGCGCCGCCTGCCCCTGCAATAATCACCTGATAACCGTGGCTCTCGGCGCTTTCAGCAAAGCTGAACAGCTTATCAGGCGTGCGGTGGGCGGAGACCACTTCGACATGGTACGGAACGTTCAGGGCATCAAGGATTTCTGCGGTAAATTGCATGGTAGCCCAGTCGCTTTTGGACCCCATCACGATGGCGATACGCGCCGAATTATTGCGGGAAGACATGCGTCTTAAAACTCCTGTGGGTGTGTTTCACACTGCTTTAGAGGCCACAGAGAATAGCATGAACTGCCAGCAAGGAAAACGGTTGCGTGCGCATGGTTAGCCGTCTTTTGTCTCGTTCAGTGATGACGTCGATCGCGGCTTATTGGCCTTTATCTCATTCATGATACAGGTGATGAGCAGCACTAGCCCCCACGGGAGCATCAAGGCACCCATTACCAGTAAATAGATTTGTACCAGCCGGCTATCGTGGGGGCGGGTACAGAGCAAATAAATGGCATAGAAATAGATGGCCCACGCCAGCATTGCACACCAGACAAACGTCAGCGTGTTGCCAATAGCGACGCCGACTAAGGCGATATAACTTACCCCTAACGGATTGAGGATCGCGATGATCGTTCCCCACATCAGCGGCTGACTCCACTTTTTTCTGTTCATGCTCGTTCCTTGAGAGTGATGTCGTGGGAGACTAGCATGCAGGACGCGGTGAAGCGCGCACCTTTACCCGGGCAAAAGGCGCTTTCGGAATTGTGCTCGCGCAGGAACTAGAACGGAAAGTGGATCAGTTCGACGTCGTCCGGTGTCACCTTGACCATCGAACCTTCGCTGTGCCAGGCGCCAAGTACCACGCGCCATGCAGGTTGGCCGTTGGCCTGCAGTTCATGGACCGCCGGGCGATGGGTATGGCCGTGGATCAGCCACTGCACATGATGTCTTTCCATGACGTCAACTACCGCCTGTGGATTCACATCCATAATGTCCATTGATTTACTGCTGTTGGCGGCTTTGCTGTCGGCGCGCATGCGGGCGGCGATGCGGCGGCGGATAAACAGCGGCAGGGCCAGGAACAGACGCTGGATCCACGGGGTGTGGACTTTGGCGCGAAACGCCAGATAGCCTGGGTCATCGGTGCACAGCGTGTCGCCATGCATAATCAACACTTCACGGCCATAGAGGTCCAGTCGCTCTTCTTCGGTGAGCAGGAGCATCCCGCTCTGGCGGGCAAAGCGCTGGCCGACGAGAAAATCGCGGTTGCCGTGGATGAAGTAGCAGGGCACGCCGGCGTCGACGACGGCTTTGATTGCCGTAGCAATTTGCTGATGCAACGGGTTCGGATCGTCATCGCCGATCCACGCCTCAAACAGATCGCCAAGGATATACAGGGCGTCCGCCTGGCGGGCTTCGCCCTGTAAAAAACGCAGAAAACCGGCGGTGATCGCCGGTTCTTCTGTTTGCAGGTGCAAATCTGCAATAAAAAGTGTCGCCACGAATTACTCGCTGACGGTGACGCTTTTGATGATCACATCATCTTTCGGCACATCCTGGTGCATGCCGCTGCGGCCGGTGGCAACCGCTTTGATTTTGTCTACCACGTCCATGCCTTCAACCACTTCGGCGAAAACGCAGTAGCCCCAACCCTGCAGGCTTTCGCCAGAGAAGTTCAGGAAGTCGTTGTCGGCCACGTTGATGAAGAACTGGGCGGTGGCGGAGTGCGGCGCCTGAGTACGGGCCATTGCCAGCGTACCACGGGTGTTTTTCAGGCCGTTGTTCGCTTCGTTCTGAATCGGAGATTTGGTCTCTTTTTGTTTCATGCCCGGTTCGAAACCGCCGCCCTGAATCATAAAGCCGTTGATAACACGGTGGAAAATGGTGTTGTCGTAGAAACCTTCGCGGCAGTAGTCCAGGAAGTTTTTAACTGTTTCCGGCGCTTTGTCGTCAAACGTTTTGATTACGATATCGCCATGATTGGTGTGGAAAGTAACCATTTTTGCATCCTGTTCCGATGAGTGTGGTGCCAGCACCCGATGTCGGGTGAGATATAGGGGGGTGTTATAGCATAACCGCGGGGGTCGATGCACCTTGCAATGTGTGCTGCGTCCGGTCTGAATTATGGGTATTATAGAGACTTCATTACCCACACACGTCTACACGGAATCTTCGATGTTAAAAATTTTTAATACACTGACGCGCCAGAAAGAGGAATTTAAACCTATCCATGCCGGGGAAGTCGGCATGTACGTGTGTGGTATTACCGTTTACGATCTCTGTCATATCGGCCATGGCCGTACCTTCGTCTCCTTTGACGTCGTGGCGCGCTATCTGCGTTTTCTTGGCTATAAGCTGAAGTACGTGCGCAATATCACCGATATCGACGACAAAATCATTAAGCGCGCTAATGAAAACGGCGAAAGCTTTGTCGCGCTGGTCGATCGCATGATTGCCGAAATGCACAAAGATTTTGACGCGCTGAATATTCTGCGTCCCGACAGCGAACCGCGCGCAACGCACCATATCGCGGAGATCATTGAGATCACCGAGCAGCTGATCGCTAAAGGCCATGCTTACGTCGCAGATAACGGCGACGTGATGTTTGACGTGCCGACGGACCCGAACTACGGTCTGCTGTCGCGTCAGGATCTCGATCAGCTGCAGGCGGGGGCGCGCGTCGACGTGGTTGACGTCAAGCGTAACCCAATGGACTTCGTCCTGTGGAAGATGTCGAAAGAGGGCGAGCCAAGCTGGCCGTCGCCGTGGGGCGCGGGCCGTCCGGGCTGGCATATCGAGTGCTCGGCGATGAACTGCAAGCAGCTCGGCAACCACTTCGATATTCACGGCGGTGGTTCGGATCTGATGTTCCCGCATCATGAAAACGAAATCGCCCAGTCCACCTGCGCCCATGACGGCGAGTACGTTAACTACTGGATGCACTCCGGCATGGTGATGGTTGACCGCGAGAAGATGTCGAAATCGCTGGGTAACTTCTTTACCGTCCGCGACGTGCTGAAGTATTACGATGCGGAGACGATTCGCTACTTCCTGATGTCCGGCCACTATCGCAGCCAGCTGAACTACAGCGAAGAGAACCTCAAGCAGGCGCGTTCGGCGCTGGAGCGTCTGTACACCGCGCTGCGCGGGACGGACAAATCCGTCGACGCGGCGGGGGGCGAAGCCTTCGAAGCACGCTTTATCGAGGCGATGGACGACGACTTCAACACCCCGGAAGCCTACTCAGTGCTGTTCGATATGGCGCGTGAAGTGAACCGTCTGAAAACCGAGGACGCGGCCGCGGCGAACGCCATGGCGGCCCACCTGCGTAAGCTTGCCTCGGTGCTGGGTCTGCTGGAGCAGGAGCCGGAGGCGTTCCTGCAGAGCGGCGCGCAGGTTGACGACGCGGAAGTGGCGGAGATCGAATCGCTCATCCAGCAGCGTCTGGACGCGCGTAAAGCGAAAGACTGGGCGGCGGCGGATGCGGCGCGTGACCGTCTCAACGAGATGGGCATTGTGCTGGAAGATGGCCCGCAGGGCACCACCTGGCGCCGGAAGTAAGCCATAAAAAAACGCCCGCAAAAGCGGGCGTTTTTCTTTTCGTTGTCAGGCCGTGACGGTGACGCTCTGGCCTTCAAAGCTCACCGTCTGACCGGCGACGATTTTGCAGCGTTTGCGGGTTTCCACCGCGCCGTCAACTTTCACCAGCCCGTCAGCGATAGCGATTTTCGCCTGGGCGCCGCTTTCGCTCCAGCCTTCCAGCTTCAGCAGATCGCACAGCTCAACGTGCGGGTGTTTACCTAAGGAAAATGTCGCCATCTCAGGCCTCCTCAACGTCGTGATACTCTTCGCACGCCTGCAGCGTGTTCTGAATCAGGGTGGCGACGGTCATCGGGCCAACGCCGCCGGGAACCGGGGTGATGTAGGACGCGCGTTCGGCGGCATCTTCATACACCACATCGCCGACCACTTTGCCGCTTTCCAGACGGTTAATGCCGACATCGACCACAATCGCCCCTTCTTTAATCCACTCGCCAGGAATAAAGCCCGGTTTACCTACTGCAACGATCAGCAGGTCGGCGTTTTCGACGTGATGGCGCAGGTTTTTGGTAAAGCGGTGGGTCACGGTGGTGGTGCAGCCGGCCAGCAGCAGCTCCATGCTCATCGGGCGACCGACGATATTGGACGCGCCAATGACCACCGCATTGAGGCCGTAGGTGTCGATATTGTAGCGTTCCAGCAAGGTCACGATACCGCGCGGAGTGCACGGACGCAGGCGCGGCGCCCGCTGGCACAGGCGGCCAACGTTGTAGGGATGGAAGCCGTCGACGTCTTTATCCGGCGCGATGCGCTCGAGCACTTTGACGTTGTCGATCCCTGCCGGCAGGGGCAGCTGAACCAGAATACCGTCGATGGTCTTATCGGCATTCAGGGTGTCGATAAGCTCCAGCAGCTCGGCTTCGCTGGTGGTTTCCGGGAGATCGTAAGAGCGGGAGACGAAGCCCACTTCTTCACATGCTTTGCGCTTGCTGCCGACATAAATCTGCGAGGCCGGGTTGCTACCGACCAGCACGACGGCCAGCCCAGGGGCGCGTTTTCCGGCCGCAACGCGAGCCTTCACTTTTTCCGCAACCTCAGAGCGTACCTGCTGCGCAATCGTTTTACCGTCAATAATTTTTGCTGCCATCAGAGAGAGGATTCCATCTGTATCTTTACGAAAGGGGGATGAGGATATTTTGTCAGAAGCGGGCCTCGCTGTCAGTCCTCGTTTGCTGTTTTATCCTGTCTGCGGTGAATTTAGCCTGTTTTGACCCTGTTAAGTCCAGGGTCATTGGTGTGTTGCGCCTGGCCACTAAGTGAATTTTCGCGCGCATGAGCCCCGGTGGTATGCTTCTTGTACAGTTGCTGAGGGATATTTCGCCAGCATCGTATAAGCCCCGCAGTTTCCTGGCAAAATGGATTGACTCAACGGACGTGGACCGTATAATTCCAGGCGTTTCACTCCGCGAAGCACTCGCTTCTCAGGGCGCCCTTAGCTCAGCTGGATAGAGCAACGGCCTTCTAAGCCGTAGGTCACAGGTTCGAATCCTGTAGGGCGTGCCATACTCACTTCTCTTAACGTCTCCTGAAGTCTACTCAACCCAGCGTATACGCGGCATTCTCCAATATTTCATTATCTCAGCGTCTACTATGGTCTATTGAAATCCACATTCATGTGGGGGTACATTTGGGGGTAGATTCCTGTTCAATGAAATGAGATACCCCCAAGTGAAGCTCACAGCCCGCCAGGTCGATACATCTAAAGCGAAGGACAAACCCTATAAACTGTCTGATGGCGGTGGTCTTTACCTCTTGGTGAACCCCAACGGCGCTAGATACTGGCGGCTGAAGTACCGGGTCGCTGGTAAAGAAAAATCGTTGGCTTTAGGTGTATACCCTGACGTCTCGCTGGCCGATGCACGTCAAAAACGAGCAGAGGCTAAAAAAGTACTGGCTGCTGGTGGTGACCCGGGGCAGGAAAAGCAGGAAAAAAAACATGCTAGGGCGATGGCCGTATCAAACAGCTTTGAGAGACTGGCGCTGGAATGGCATGAACATAAATCGATGAACTGGTCAGCAGGCTATGCCAGCGACATCCTGGAGTATCTGAGAAAAGATATTTTTCCGTATATTGGCTCCCGGTCGATCACTGATATTAAGCCCGTTGATATGTTGGCTGTTCTTCGCAAGATGGAACAACGTGGAGTACTTGATAAGCTCAAAAAGACACGTCAAGCCTGCCGGCAGATCTTCACCTATGCTGTCATCACCGGCAGAGCAGAACATAATCCCGTGGTCGATCTCGCCAGTACTCTAAAAGCACCAAAGCAAAAACACTTCCCTCATTTATCGGTTGAACAAATACCTGACTTTCTGCGAGCTCTGAACGACTATAGCGGCAGCGTGGTGACTCGAAATGCTACCCGCCTGCTTATGCTTACTGGGCTCAGGACAATTGAGCTCCGTGCGTCTGAATGGGTTGATATCGACTTCGATAAAGGGATCTGGAATATCCCTGCAGAGCGAATGAAGATGCGGCGGCCACATCTCGTTCCTATCTCAACTCAGGTTTGCGAACTACTTGAAGAAATCCACCAGCTTACCGGGCGAGGGAAGTATGTTTTCCCCGGACGGAATGATGCCGGCAAGCCAATGAGTGAGGCCAGCATTAACCAGGTGATTAAACGAATCGGTTATGACGGTAAAGCGACCGGGCACGGCTTCCGCCATACCATGAGTACCATACTCCACGAGCAGGGCTATAACACGGCTTGGATTGAAACGCAGTTGGCCCACGTCGATAAGAACTCAATCCGCGGGACATACAACCACGCTCAGTATCTGGACGGCCGGCGGGAAATGCTCCAGTGGTATGCCGACTATATGCAGGCGATGGAGAATGGTGAAAATGTGGTGCATGGCTCGTTCGGGAAACGTGCCTAACTGGATGCATAGACAGTATATAAAGACGATAGTAGACTTGGGTAGACGAACAAAGAATAGGCTATGTCTAGGCTGATCCCCGAAAACCCGTACACCTCTGCGGGCTGGCATAGCCGCCAAAATCAGAGGGCGTGAGGTGGCGTCGAGTGTCTTACAATTCAAAAAGCTGTAGTTCTCTTGAAAAGGCATATTACACTCCGGTTGAAGCAGCACTACGGTGGTGTAATTTGATTGCGCATGAGGTGTTGATTCTTGAGCGTGTCGGCTTGGATGTTTTACCTGGTGTAGGGATGTTCCCACAGTGGCCATGTTTGCGTGTTAACGCTGAAAAGATTCTTGATGCCATACACAATGGAGAAATTGCTTATGGACGAGATGGCAAAACTGTATCTCCGGGAGAGCAGGTAGCTAAGCATCGCCTTACTATTCGTCACTCAGATCTTAAAACATGGATGGCGAAAAATTATCCCAATCAGAAGCCCTCTTTCCTTTTTGATACCGTTGAGCAGCAATTGCACGCGGGAATTACAGTTGATGCATATCAGACCCTTCAGGCTGAAAACAAGCGTCTTAATATCCGATTAGATAATGCTGTAAAGACCTTCCAACAACAGAAACATGAAATCTCTGAATTACAGGGGGAGCGTGACTCGTTACGACAGATGGTAGATAACTCGGTACAAAATATCGATGGGCGTTCAGAGACTACTTATTTGAATATAATCGGCGGGCTACTTTCTTTGATGCTGGGCAGTTCACCAAGCGGTGAAAAACTGTCCAGGTTCGCCAACCAGGCCTCAATTATCAGCTCGATGCTTGCCCACTTTGAGGGGATTCCAGGTATAAGTGTTAGAACGCTTGAGAACAAATTTTCTGAGGCTAACAAGAGCCTAAAAAAACGTTGATAGCCTCATGTGGTACCGCAATTGCGGTACTGTATGCCGCAACTGCGGTGATCTTTGATTCCATTGTAGCTGTAATAGCTCTTGTAGACGTCAATCAACTACAGGAGCAGTTAAAATGTCTAATACCCTTATTCGTCTCCCTGAAGTTCAACGCCGTACTGGCTACAGCAAGGCGTGGATCTATCGGCTAATTAGCCAAGACCGTTTTCCTTCAACTGTTAAGATCGGTTCCCGTGCGGTTGCATTTGTCGAAAGCGAAGTTGATGAATGGATAAGCCAACGTATTGAAGAACGTGATGCTGTAATTTCCACAAAATCTCAACTGTAACTTAGTCCGAGAAAACTAATATGACTATCAAAAATGCCCACGCCGGGCAGGGATTCGCTCACCCTAAAAACAGCCGCGATGATATTTCGGTCATTAAATTTGAGGACATAAAAGTTCGAATTGTTAAGATCTTGGGCGAACCTTGGTTTGTGGCGGCGGATGTATGTGCGGCTTTGGAAATCACCGATCACAAGGTTGCTTTGCGGCGTCTCGATGGTGATGAAAAGGGGGAGTGTTTAATACCCACCCTTGGCGGAAAGCAGACTATGCGAATTATATGCGAGTCAGGTTTCTACAAACTGATTGCTCGCAGTCGTAAGGCCACAATACCTGGCTCGTTTGCTCACAGCTTCAGCAACTGGGTATTCCGCGAGGTTGTCCCCTCTATCCGTAAAACAGGAACCTACGGTGTGCCATTCGCGTTCCTGAATGACCATACCCGCCGCAAAGAACTCTATATGAAGAAGGCTAGCAGGCGCGGTAAAGACCTTCAGTCATGCAAAGGTGAGAAAGCTCGCCTAGCCGCCGAAGAAATCGAGCTGTGGCGTAAGTATCAACCTGACTTGCTGGAGGTTCATTAATGGCTAACTCCACCAGCACACCGCTGCCAAATCACGCATATCGCGACGCGCAGGGCCAGACGGTGAGCGTGACCGCTGTAGCGCATAACCGCGTGACGTTCTATCGCGAGGGGTATCAGTTCCCGTGCGTACAGCCCATTGAGCGCTTCATGAAGGAGTACACGGAGGTGAAACAATGATTACCGCCGCCCGGAGTAAAAGCCTCTTTCTGGCTGGCCTGATGTATATAAAAGTTAACACTCTTCGGGTGGTGCGCCACCGCGTGAACCTGTCAAAACCTGTCACATTGCGGGCCACTGATAGTGGCGTACAAAATGCCTGGCGGAATTTAGCGACCAGTACGCGCGATGGACATCACACCTGCAGTAAAAATTTTTGCGAGTCCATAAAAAATGGCTTGATGTTCTACGTCATCCAGGTCTATGGTTATTTCGCGCCAGCAAAATCTGGTGCCGGGATTGGCGTCCTGATAACCTGTATAGTGCCGACACGCACTAAGCGTGTTTTTTTGTCGGCAAAATCCCTGCACATCCAAATTATGGTGGGCTGGATGGGGCTTCCGAAAGGAAGGCCGGTGTCTATACAGGCCGGTTACGCCAACCTTGTTCAGCTCACCACCAGTCTGAGATTGGCGTCTCTTGGTGGTGAATTTACGATTCACTGTATAGAGGCTGCCACTATGGCTACTACCCTTCCCCCCAATCCATCTTTTATTTGGATCATCGCTGCTATACGCCGCGATAGGCAATCCGCCACTGTAAAAATCTTCCACGTCACTGCAGTATCTGAACGCGAAGCCCGGCGCACTTTAGTGCGTGATCACGTTTGCTTTTTCGCTGGCCGCATCCGTCTGACGGAGGTGGATCATGCGTAATAACTGCCTCCCTACAGCGATCGCCGAGAAGCCTTATCTGCTCGATGAACTCACCTACGAAACAGAATGTGTGTTGGCAATCCTAAGAACAATTAATGATGTCAGCGATCCACACACCAAAAGCCACCTCGTAGACTCCGCCGAACTTATTGGTACTCAGTTGTTGAAAAAGCTAGAGCACAACGCACGTCTGGAAGATGGTGATTGCGAATGAAAAATATCGACCTCATCCGTGAAGTTACCCAGGCTGCAGCTGATCGCTGGCCTACAGTGCTGACTGGGCTGCATATCGATGTGCCGGATTCACCGCGCCGGCACGCACCGTGCCCGGCCTGCGGAGGCTCGGATCGCTTCCGTTTCGATGATGGCGGCCGCGGTAGCTTTATCTGCAACCAGTGCGGCGCTGGTGACGGGCTGGACTTAATCAAACGGGTTAACAACTGTGACACCACGGAGGCCGCACGAATGGCGGCTGATGTGCTGGGTATTGATTACCGGACAGTGAAACAGGACGAAGCGACAGCTAGCCAGAAGCGGGAACAAATGAAAGCCGAAAGCCAGCAGCGCGAGCAGGAACGCCAACGGCGCAAGCTGGCTGAAATAGAACAGCGCCGCGGTTTATTTGTGAGCCACTGGCAGGGGCTTGCAGAAACTGCTTTCGAGGGTGAAAGCGAATACCTCATGAACAAGGGTTTGGTTGGGTTTACCTTCCCTGTTCTGCCGGATGGTTCGCTTTTGTTAGGGCTGGTTAATGAATCTGGCGCAGTAACAGCTGCGCAGACCATTACACCGCAGGGTGAAAAACGTCTTCTGGCCGGCTCGGCGAAGCGAGGTGCATACCATGCTGTAAACGCAGCAGACGCACCGCGGAGTGTTTTAATTGCTGAAGGGCTGGCAACAGCCTTATCTGTCCATCTGATACGCCAGGAAGCACTGACGGTATGTGCCATAGATGCTGGCAACCTGCAGCCCGTCGCCCAGGCCATGCATCAGCGTTACCCGAATGCGCAGATCATCATTGCTGCCGACAACGATATTAAGCCCGGAGAGCCAAATATAGGCAAAGACGCTGCGGAGAAAGCTGCAAAGGCTGTTTCTGGCTGGGTGGCTTTACCACCAACGGTGGAAAAGGCCGACTGGAACGACTACCACCAGCAACATGGCCTGGAATCCGCTACAGCGGCGTTTAAGAATTCGATGTATCAACCGCAGGAGCCTGAAGTGTCCGCGAAACTGCAAGTGATCAACGGAGGGAAGAAGGGCGCATCAAAACTTGAATCCCTGCGACCTCATATCCAAAGCCGTATAGATGGTGTGTACTGGGTTGAAGCCAAATCAGACAAAGATACCGGGGAAATAACTACCCGTGAAAGCTGGCTGTGTTCTGCTCTGGAGGTCATAGGTACTGGCATAGATGACAGTAAAACCCGGTATCTGATCCTGCGCTGGCGCCCATTCGGTTCTAAGGGGGATACTGTCCAGGCAATACCATTTGCTGATATTGGTGAACGCGAAGGCTGGCGAACGCTCAAAGCTGGTGGGGTGAACGTCACAACCAAAAGTGGTTTGCGTGCAACGTTGGCCGACTGGCTGCAGAGCTGTGCCAATGGTGAGGTATGGCGCATTGCGCATGCTACGGGCTGGCAGTGTGGCGCCTACATCATGCCTGATGGCGAGATCATTGGTACTCCAGATCAACCGGTGCTGTTTAACGGACGAAGTTCTGCCGCATCCGGTTACACCACCAGCGGTACCGTTGAGAGCTGGCGGGAGAACGTAGGACGTCTGGCCTTTGGTAATTACTCGATGATGACTGGGGTGGCCGCAGCACTGGCCGCCCCGTTGATTGGCCTTGCTGGTGCGGATGGATTCGGTATCCACCTCTACGAACAGTCGAGCGCGGGTAAGACTACCACTGCGAATGTGGCCTCCAGTCTTTACGGCAATCCAGATGTACTGCGTCTCACCTGGTACGGTACTGCGCTGGGGCTGGCGAATGAGGCTGCCGCACATAATGACGCGCTGATGCCGCTTGACGAAATCGGCCAGGGGGCTGACCCGGTGGAGGTCTATAAATCGGCCTACGCGCTGTTTAACGGCACTGGAAAACTCCAGGGAGCGAAGGAAGGGGGGAACCGTGACCTGAAACGCTGGCGTACTGTGGCCATCAGTACCGGTGAGATGGATCTGGAGACCTTCATTGCCAGTGCCGGCCGTAAGGCTAAAGCGGGCCAACTGGTTCGCCTGCTGAACATTCCGATGCGTCGGGCAGTGCGCTTCCATGAGCATACCAATGGTAAACACCATGCCGATGCTCTCAAGGATGCATACCAGCATCATCATGGTGTGGCCGGGCGTGAGTGGGTGAAGTGGCTGGCGGACCACCAGCACGATGCGGTAAGCGCCGTCAGGGCAGCGGAAGAGCGCTGGCGTAGCCTGATCCCGTCAGATTACGGGGAGCAGGTTCATCGCGTCGGCGCCCGGTTTGCCATTCTTGAAGCCGCACTATTGTTAGGTAAGGTTATCACCGGCTGGGATGAGCAGACGTGTCGGGATGCTATTCAGTACAGCTATAACGCCTGGCTGCGTGAATTTGGTACTGGCAACAAAGAGCATCAGCAAATTATCGAGCAGACAGAGGCATTCCTGAATGCCTACGGCATGAGCCGCTTTGCACCGTTCCCGTATGACCCGACCAGCCTTCCCATCTCCAACATGGCGGGATACCGGCAGAAGGGCGGTCATGAGACTGACCCGATGGTGTTCTACACCTTCCCGGCAGCCTTCGAAGGGGAGATCGCCCGCGGTTTTAACACTCGGCAGTTTGCAGAAGTCCTGAAGAAAGCTGGTATGTTAACGCCGCCGACTTCAGGCCGGGGGTTCCAGAGGAAGTCACCACGCATTGATGGGCGACAGATTCGGGTTTATGTCCTGCAGTATCTGCCGGACGATGACCAGCCAGAGTAAAAGCATTCTTTCATGTGTGTAGTTTAGGTGTTGGTTCAGTTGGTTCAGTTGGTTCAGTTGCCTAAGTAGTTATATATATCTGTTTAATAAGGTTTCATGTTTGAAAAATGAACCAACATTGAGGCAACAAACTACCATTTTGAACCAACACTGAATCATGTACAGGGCATCAGAAGAGAGGATCACTGCGATGACAGCTCAAATTTCAGCATATGGCCGGCTGGTGGTGGCCGACGCACAGACCAGAGCAACGGGAAAAGGTACAAACATGGCTATGGCCCGCCTGGCGGTAGCTCTGCCCTGTAATGCCGCAGATAACGGAGAGGCTACTTTCTGGTTGGGCGTGATTGCCTTTGGTAAGTAGGCCGATGCGTTGGCCAAACACCGTAAAGGCGACCTTATCAGCGTGGCGGGTAATATGCAGCTCAATCAGTGGACGGGTCAGGATGGCGGTACACAGCAAGGCTATCAGGTCATTGCAGACAGTGTACTCAGTGCCAGAACGGTACGCCCAGGTGGTAAAGCAGGGCAACAAGGACAGGCTACTGATGCCCTACGCAGGGCTCATGAGCAGCAACCGCCCGCTATCGAGTATGAAGGATTCGACCAGACGCCACCGTATAATGATGATTTTTAGATAGTAAACTGAATGCTTGGCACTTGAGTACTCCCTGACTTCCGAAACCTGTTTATGTTCTCGTTCAATGGTAAAAATACCGATGAATAAATAGTTCCACAATCAGGGAGCGCTGAAAGGATGAATATCAAGAACGTCAGACTCGGTGACATGATGGTGGTACACCGCGTGCCGCCGCAATGACGAGTATTATGTCTAATAACGTTGGGAGATGTGGAAAAGCGTACAATATGTTTGTAAGGAACGAATTGCTTTCTCAGGAAAAAGGATTGAGGAAATCAATGTTTGGATAGTATATTATCAATGTTAAGGTTTGTGAATTATAAATTATACGCCATTCTTGGCGCGTTGAATCAAGAAACTTTCCGAACGATATCACAGCTTAATGGAATTACTTCTTCAAAACATAATCTCCTTTCATCAAATTTACTAAGGCTGGCTGCAGCCGCGACCTCTTCAGGTCTATATCTGGTAACTGTACTGTGTGTTCTTTGTACTTGAATATGTGCAGGTTCTGAACCCGTTTGTTCTAAAAAAGAAAATATCGTGTTAGACCAATCTTTATCTTCAGGTCGTGATGGCCAAGTTTCATATTTAATAAGGTCATAACCCTGAGATTTGAAACATTCAAGGACGAAAGTTGAACATGTAAAGCCTTCTCCAATCGATAACTCACGCACTTTACCACTAGCATCAAACGCCAAGTCTGTATTGTTGTAAATAATGCTATAGGGTAATCCATCTCTATTTTCTTCCCATACGGTGATTAACCAATCCACAAATATTTCAGCCAATGTTTCTTCACATCCATTGAATGTTGGAAGATAAAAATAATCAGTGCTTATATTGTTTTTGTCATCCAAACGAAAATCATTGTGCCACGCCAAATGTAACAATTTCACAGAATTGTCACCGTCTGGCTTTAAAAATAAGCCTAAATGTCTTTGTTGCATTGCAGGATTAACTAATTTAATTGCAATTGCAATGTTTTTGAATTTAGTCTCACTCCCAACAAAGACGCCGATGCTATTTTCTGTCATTCGTCAACCCTATAAGCCAGGCATGGCTATCCAATCCCTTAGCAGAAAGTCTTTCTTCAACTGACTGTAATGCGAATCTCCACATGAAAAGAGAATGCTTAACCCTATACGTAGACCTTAAAGCACTTACTAAGCATCGAGGTGAAAAGTCCATTACTGACATGTTTTTCAATAGTTCATTAAGATAAAACACATCTTTAACTTTTAATTTTCTTTCAATGCTTCTCATCAAAAAACGGCTTGCAACTCTTTCGTTATCCTTTTCAAGGGAATTCACTTGACTTAAGACTGTTTTTACTTTGTAAGTTAATTCATCTTTTTCAAATGAACTATCAGAGTCAGCTGAAGAAATATTTACTTTGGTGGTTGAACGTGAAACTATATTTATAGTTACCGAGTAGTCTGTAGAATCACTTAATGATTGATATAAATTATCAAAGCCAAGTATTTTTTTATTTACTGCCCCATATGCAAGATTGAAGTCCTGGTGATTATTTTTAGCTACTTCCCCTAAAAATAAAACAACAGGATTGTAGTTATTAGGTCGTTCAATTATAAGGCTTTCTTTTCTGGCGTTTGAAAGTGAAGATGTGCCAGAAGATAAAGCATTAATGATGGCATAACGCTGCGCATTGAGAACCGAATTTTCACTCTCTATTATCGCACTCATGCTACACCTCCGAGGCTGATTTAGTAGCATCAATAATATCGATAAGTCTATCAATCAGCTCAAGCGAATCTAATTTATCAAACTCATTAGTATCTTCAATATGAGTATTAATATCATACTCGATACGAGCAAAGTGTTTCTCCGAGGGTGATAAAGCCACATTTGGAAAAGCGAAAAATTTAAAGCTGGCAACAGAGAAATTAATCAGTCTGTTTATTCTAATGAGTTCATGCTGGCCAATACTAGTTTTAATGGGTTTGTTAAATTGTAGGAAGAAATCTTGCCATTTACCATTTGATAATGGCATAAAAGGCAATACATTATTCAACTCGCTATACCCGCTTTCACGCCCTTCGGTTTCATTCAAAATGGTTGTAGCAAAGGCTAAACGAGAATACGTGCAGCCGTATGCTTCTAGCCATTTATTGAACCCATTCAAGAACAATCCAAGTTGGACCTTAAAAGGACCAACAGAGGGTACGAATGGCGTTTGTCCAGCAATTGGCCCATAAATCCAATCGATGCGATCAGGTAAAACCCTTAACTCAAGAAGTCCTTGTTCGAACTCCCCGTTGTAGAGGGTTTCCATCGTAGCTGGCTTGCTAGTTTTTGATGCTGGCGCTACTCCAACAAAACTTTCCCACCAACCATCGTGATCGGTAGATACATGAGGAGTAAATAGCGAAAACCTCATCCCCTCAGCCGTCCATTCTAAAAGAGAATTAAATTCCATGCTGTCTCCAACCTTTTTCTTTGTCAACCTTTTGAAAATGCTAAGGAAAACTAATTTTGACAAAGGAGAAATTGCAATCAAATTTTATGAATAATCTAAGCATACCACAAGTTGACTTTTTGGAAGTTGAATCTTCGAGTTAATCGCGAGCTTGTAACTCCGCCACGCCTGCCCGCTTTGTGTAGTGGTTTTCATGCCCCTGTATGGGTTATGCAAAAGCCTATCCGAAATGGATGCAAAGACACGTGATGGGGTGCTTCAGCTTAATAGTGAGGCCGGTTTATTACCTGATAGTTGTCAGCCTGACAGCGGTTGCTGACTGGCCAGTCACGCTGACGTTAATTGGTCTCTCTGCAGGAGTGGCACTCTTTACTAGGCGCAGGGTGCTGGGCGTTGTCCTCGTCGTTCTGTTCATGCTGGTGGTCGTTGCTGCGTGGCAGTTAGAACGTTACATGTAAAATCATACCGCCCCATGAAAATGCCTATATCTTATTTATAGGCAGAAACGGTGTGTTCTGGCTATGTATGGCAGGCATGGTGTGTCCTGCCTATAGATAGGCAGGTTTGACGTGTTCTGGCTATGTATAGGCACATCAGGGTTGATATCTCTTAGCGTTAACTTGCTGCGCTGGGAGGTAGCGGGTATCTCAGGTCGATTTGTGGCGCATCGCTTAGACGCCGGCCAGATTTTGCCATTAGGTATCCTGCCATCTCTTCTGGCGTCAAATCTACATGAAACATGTCCTTGTCCTGGAACCATTCATCAGGCCAGTAGATGAGATCGGACGGATTGGCATCAAAGTTTTTCTCCAGCAATCCCAGCGCGTAGCTTTGTTCAGATTCCTTACCTTCAGCACTGCACACGAACCTGATTATCTGAACTAGCTCATCCCAGGTTAAATCCGCAATGTATTTCTCCTGATTAAATGCCATCTGGGTAAAGTTCTTGGCGTCGGTCCATGAGGAAAAATCACGGAAATCAGAGAATTCATACGGATTAACGACCTGCCTGTTCCAGTCATCAATCATTGCTTTTAGCCCTTCATCATCTTCGTCGGCGCCGTTATCAATTTGCGACAGTATCTCTTCAGCTGCGTCCGCTAGTTCTTTAAGTTTCTGGCGATTTATCTTGGCTGGCTTAAGACGTTCGGGTAAGGGCATCAGGTCTTCCTTGTTAAGTTGAGGCTCAGCAGCGACAAATCATTAAGCAATCTTCGCCAAAGGCTCATTCAAAGTCCATAAACAATTGATTGCATTTCTGATAACGATCGGGAACGGTTAAAGCGATGATGTGATGAATACCTTGAGAAGGTAAAACACCCACCAGCCCGCGCTGAAGATTTTGGCAGTACCCAAAAGTGGGAAATGAGACCGGACACCCGGAGAATTACTGCGGCCCAATGATGAAGCCAGCATAAATCAGAAACGATCGTGTTTTCCAAATGATAAAAAAGGAGTTAACTATGGCGAGAGCCAGGCGTTAACGTCCTGGAATTAAAAACAGGAAGAGGGAGAGGGAATGAGGCGTTTTTTTCTTAAATCATTAGCCGCAGGTATTTTTGTTTTAGCCAGCTCAGGCGTTCAGGCTTCGTCAGTCTCTGACTCTGATACGACTGCCCAGATGGCCTACGAGGATATATCTCGCTCCTTACCTGAGCTGGAACCCATAACTTTTCAGGCAGGCGCAGAAAAGCGCAAGCTGTTAGTTTTTGTCGATAACCAGTGCGTTTATTGCAGCTATGTCGTTAAAAATATCAAAAAATATACTGACGCAGGGCTGACTATGTCGTTTCTGACTGTGGTGCCGACATCCATCAAGGATTCGGTTATCGAAGATATGGGGCGGGTCTGGTGTGCGTCCGATCGCCAAAAGAGTCTTCAGAACGCCATGGCCGGTTTTTTGCCGGGCAACGATAGCTCAGAAAAATGTAAAAATCTGGTGATTAAACAATCGGAGCTCGCTGACCGACTGGGTGTTACGGTAACGCCTGCTATGGTTGTGTTGGATAAGTCTGCTCACACCTTCCTAGGCAGTGTGTCCCCGGATAAAATTCTCTCCGAACTCCAGTGATCAGATGAGAATCGTAAATGATTTTATTGGCTGCTGAGCCTTCATAGTGGCTTAAGTAACCCTGAGAGGCCTCACCCAACTTAGCGTCGACAATAATTCTGAGTTGGGTTGTCTGTCGCAACATTAGCGCAGTATTCCACGAGTATTGTTCGGCGAATGATTGGATGTTCAGGTCAAAATGAAGAGGTGAAGCCATGATATTGGATTACCTGTTGATGTCGTATATTGCGCTTGCTTCCTGCTGGCCAGTCACGTTGATCTTGCTGTTGGTCGCCGTGATCGTGTTACTGCATGCTGACCGCCAGGTACTGAATGTGTCCATCATTGTCCTGATTGGTTTTCTGGTCTTTGCTGCCTGGCAGTTCGGGGCGACAATGCGTAGCCCTTCTTCATTGCTGGTGCGTGGTGCAGGCAGCTTTGTACATCTTGCCGGGATAGAAAGCCGGTAATACCTCCGACCTCAGCCATCGATAGCTGACCTCCCTTTCGTTACTGTGCAAGTCTGCACAGTTTCTTTCCTTAGCTCATAAATCAATCAATTTCCCTTCTGGTAACGATCGAATTTATTCTTTCATTAATTGGAATGTAATCAATGATCGTCTCACTTTTTGCAATTATAATAACTGTATAAATATCAGGGGGTGGTCATGTCAAAACAGTCCGTCAAACCTGTCTTGCTCAGCGAAGCACAGATTCAGGCAATCAGAAAAATTCAGGAAAAGCAGCGCCAGCAATCAGGTATCGGCGTTGCGCCAACAATCCATGAAATCGCAAGGGGGCTGGTGGACAAAGCCTTGAAACAGCATTTGGGGTAAAGGCTTTAATTTGTTGATACAAAGAAAAATAACTAACTTCTTATTAATCATGAGGTTGTTAAGTATTTTGGGGTTAAAAAAGGTAACTGTGAAAATGAATATCACTGACGAAGAGTTGCTTCAGCAAGTTCAAACACTGGCTGATAAATTACCACCTGAAGAACGACAGCTCATTTTAGAGTTACTTCAGCGTTACAGTACTGTCTACAGCGTTGCCCAATCATACATTCCTGATTATCCATGCGGTGTTTTGGATGCTTTATGTTTTATCCAAAGAAACAAACCATAAGGAGGTCTCGTTATGCTAACAGTGCCAACTGTACAGGGCCGCCAGGTTGAAAGCCGCGGCGTGCAGACCGGAGGATTTCAGGCCGCCGTTCAGCCAAATCTCAGCGATGCTCTGGTGAATGTGGGTAGTCAGGCGTTGGATGTATTCGGCCAGGCTAAACAGCAAGCGGACCTTGCACTAACCCAAGAGGCGACTCAAAGGCTTTATGCTGTTGGGAGCGGATTGATGGATGATCCCAAGGAAGGTCTGATGACTCTCCAGGGGAAAAATGCAATTGGTCAGGCTCCTGGGTATATTCAGAAATTTGATAACGAGATGCAAACTATTGCTGGCACGCTGCCTGAGTCTGCACGAAATGTGTTCTTAAAGCATGCTCAACAGCAGCGAATGCAATTTGCCACTCAAGCAGAGCGGCATGAATTAGGACAACGTAGGCAGTATGAGTCCGGTCAGCAAGACGGTTATTTATCCTTGCAAGCTCAGCAAGCTATATCTAATCCACAGTTGTTCAATCAATCAGCTTCGAATGCCAGAGCCTCAATTATGGCTTATGGCCAAGCGCATGGACAAAGCCCCGAAGAGATCGAATCAAACTGGGTTCAATGGCGTGAGCAAGCAGCGAACCGGGCGAGCGAATCTTGGTATACACCAATGTATCAGCAACTACTTGGGCCGAATGGGAGAATCGAGGTTTCCGATACGCCAAGTGAATCGCAGCTTTTCTCCGCTATGATCTGGCAGGAGTCCGGCGGGAACCAGTACGGTAAAGACGGCTCTCCACTAGTCTCACCAAAAGGTGCAGTGGGTGTCGCGCAGGTGATGGAGAATACTGGGCCTGAAGCTGCCAGCCTGGCTGGTATAGAGTGGGATCGTGATAAGTGGCTCAACGACCCGCGCTACAACGTGAAATTAGGCCAGGCGTACTTTGGCGCGCAGATGAAAAAATACGGCAATAACCCAGTCCTGGCGGTGGCAGCATATAACGCTGGGCCGGGCGCGGTTGATGGCTGGATAAAAAAAATTGGTGATCCGCGTACCGGTGCCGTCAGCAATGAACAGTTCGCCGCAGCAATTCCATATGAGGAAACTCGTAACTATGTGGCAAAAGTAACCGGAGGTGCGCTGGCGATCCCTGGCCAGGCCACAATGGAAAACCTCATCAACCAGCCATTCTGGAATGCGATGAGCCCACAGAACAAATCCGCCATGATGAGTAAAGTTGCAGGCATGTACGATATGCAGGCAACTGCCGGCCGTGTAGCGCTGCAGAGTCAGATGCTTGATGACATGGTAACGCTTGAAGCTGGAGGTTCAGTTAATCCAATCACGCCACAGAAATGGGCTGGGGTAATGCCTTTGCAGGCTTCACCCGCTGAACGTATGCAACTGGAGAAAACCTATCAGCAGTATCAACAGGCTATGAGTCTGCAACCCGTCTACCAGACCATCGTGAAAGGTAATTATCAGCAAGGTCTCGCGGCCGTTCAGTCCATACAACCCAAGCAGGATGAGACAGATTCCAAATATAAGAGTGAGCTTTATGCTTCTGCTCTGTCAAAACTTCAGCAGGTTCATGATGCCCGCGAAGCTGATCCTGGTACTTGGTTACAGCAATATTCACCGGTAGTTCAATCAGCCTTCCAGCAGTATCAAAATAGTCAGGTTACCGGTGAATATCTGGCCTCACGCATTCAGGCAGAAAAAGACCGACTTGGGATCCGAAGCAAAAGTGTATTACCAGCGAGTGTAGTTGACGGAATATCGGCAAAAATTGATAACGGTAATATGAACTTTTCTGACCTGAAGGGGATTATTGCTGGCTTTGGCCGTTACGGTGACTCTGTCGTAGCACAGTTGCAGCCAAAAACCAAAGCGGCAGTAAGGGTTGCTACAGCGATAAACGACCCTAACGCTGCTGACACGATGTTTACCATCCGCAATGTGAAGACTGAAGAGCTGAAGAAGAACGCTGGAGAACAAGCCAAAGGTGTAGATGCGGCCTGGAACTCTCTAATTTCTGCAGCATCGCCGACATTTAGCTTGCAGCGACAAGGTGGAGCGGAAACGCTTGCTGATATCAATGAGCAAGGTAAGCGCCTGGCTTATTACTACATGGCATCGGGGGAAGATGCTCAGGCTGCAACAGAAAAAGCCTATAAAAAAATGATCGGCGATCATTATACGGTCACTGATACATGGCGAATGCCAAACAACCTGGGACTGAAAGAGAATAATGTTACCGATGGTCTGAGTAATATCGTCAACAGCCTTAAGATAGATGATATTGGCAGTCGGAGTATGTTTTATATCCCAACAATGACGCCAGAGCAGAATGCCGCGAATAACCTTGCGCAGATACAGAATAGCGCTGAATGGGTGACAGACGAAAATGAGCAGGGTGTTTATCTGACAGTTAACGGCACTCCTATTCTGGATCAGCACGGCGCTCCTATCCATGTGAGCTTTACTGATGCTAGTAAATCTGGAATTGCAAAACCGAGCACAACCGGCGCAGTTCTTAACTGGATGGGCGAAAAACGCAAAGTTACTCCTCCATCGGAGTTCTATACACCGAATGTTAATGCCACTATGTCCGATGCCTTCAGGGTGCTCCGGGGCCAGGATGCGACAAGTCCGCTACCTCAAAAAGAGACTGACAACCCGTCAAATACATTGCGCGATGCTCTGAATACGAGAGGAGGCCAATAATGGCGTTCTATACTGGCGCCCCGCTTAGCAACAACCCGTTGCCAGTCGAGGGTAAGCAGCCACTATTGCGATCGCTTGGCGCATCTGTTTCTGAAGGATTCAACGAAGGCCCATTCGTATCATGGGGTGAGGAATCACGTCTTGCCCGGCTAAATATTGATCCCAGTGCAGAGCGATATAACCAAGAGGATGCTAGGCGTTTATTTGGTGAACATAAAATTGAATCAATCAATGTTCCTGCGGAGGGGTTAACAAAGCCTTATGTTGACGCTGTTATTCAGGACCATCAGGCTCATCTCAACAGGCAACAAATCTTACAAGGCGCTCCATCCGGTACTGTTGCAACTCCACTGAAGTATATGGCTAATCTGATGGGCAATATGGCAGATCCGGGTAATGCCTTAATAGGACTTATCCCCTTTGTTGGTGAGGCCAGAGCCGCAACACTTCTTGGCCGTGCTGGCCAACGTTTTCTACAGGGAAGTGCCTATGGCGCAGCACAGACAGCGGCAACAATGCCGCTGGTTGCCGAAGGACAAGCTGCTCAGGGTAATGATTTTACTATGGGTGATTACGCTTCCAACTTTCTATTTGGAACAATTGGTGGTGGTATTCTTCACGCAGGCGGTGGGGTTGTGGCAGATGCGCTGCGAGCTCGTGATATGTCCACTTCCCGGGTAAATGAAGTACCAGGTGCAGCAACCGAAAAATCACCATCTCCGGAAAATGGTCTCCCCATTGAATCGCCGGCTGCGGAACCATTAATTCTGCAACCGGGCATATTTCCTGATTCGCCAACATACCTCGCTAGAGCGCCGTCAGATGACCTGGCCAGAAGCATCGATCATTACCGCGAGAACTATACGCAGCAAACGGCCTATAACGATGTTGTCCCTTCTTATGCCGATAATCTTCAGGAGTTGGCATCACGGCAGATAACAGGTGTTGGTGAACTTCAGCGCCAGGTTGAAAGCCTGACCAGAGATATTGGCTCTCTTGATGCATCGTTGCCCGAGCTTACTAAACAGTATCAGGGGAAAAGGATGAAGTTCAGGGAAGCGCGTGCAACTGCGCAGGCTGAACTTGATAACCGCCGCCAGCAGTTACAGGCAGAGGTAGAACAACTGAATTCTCGTATTGGAGAACACCAGAACGGTGCCAGAGCGGCGCAGGAACTGGCATCTATCTCCCGCGGGGAACTTCCCGAACCGCTTGCACAGCAAGTCTCCCGGCGAGCCGATGAGATCCGCTTGTCACTACGACAATCCCCGGTTGCGCAAGGTGTCAAAAGTGCAGCTCAGAAGTTAGGTGAGTCTGACTGGATGGTGCGCAATCAAGCTATGCGATCGGCGGTAGCGCAAATGCGCAGAGGAGAAGATGTAAATATCGAGCCGTTTCTCAACCTGGCAGACCCGAAGAAAAAAATTACAGCTATTGAGGATCTGTCTTTGCCTCGCCGCATTCCGGCTGCGCAAGACGATGTGGTGGCCAGTGCTTCAGCTGATAACCAGATAAATTTCGCTGGTGAATCAGGGACTACTGATGACGCATTGAGGCAAGCAGAAGAAAACCTGAATTATACGCGCCAGATTAACGAAGCTATTTCTTCTGATGATCCAGAGTTTGCCGCATTAATGAAACAGGTTGACCATGAGGCCGCTGATACCTCCATGGAAAAAGCAATCAAAGCTGCGGCCATGTGCCGTATAGGGAAACTAAATGGCTGATAATATTTTTCTCACCGCGTGCGAAAAAACAGTAAATGATGCCGCCGGTCGTATCCTGACCGATGAAGAGATGCAGAGCTTATTTAACAACATGGATGATACGATAGCGCGGATCAAAGCAGAGAATGCAGCTATTTCAAATGAGGGGGCTGCGCTGCAGGCTGCTGAGGAGTTAATGAAATCCGAGAGGCTGGCAAAAGCCATTGAAACTCAGCAGAAGCTGATCAACCTCCGTCTTTACAAAAAACACTCGGCCTTTCTCAACAATACTCGTTTTGGCAAAGGCGCAGCAGATCGCCCTGATATCACTCTGTCTTCCATTCTGGTCGGGCGTAATGAATATGCGACCGGAACCCGTGAATCAGTAGCTAGGGAGCAGGAGCAACTGAGCGGTAAATACAACGGTGGTTTCTTTCACGACATCGATAAAACAGGTTACGAAAAAGCCTTTTCATCTGGTGAGTACGATCTTGATATAGCCCGAGCTATTGACCGTATGGGGCGCAGAGAGTCTACCGATGGTCTCCCTAAAGAGGCGATAGCACTTGGCAAAGTCATAATGAAGTGGAATGAAGTCACGCGTCTTGATAAAAATCGAGCCGGCGCATGGGTAGGTAAGCTGGCGGGATATATCACTCGCCAGAGCCACGACATGTACAAAATCAGAGCCGCAGGATACGAGGGATGGCGTGGTTTTATTCTGCCGCGGCTGGATGATGGCACTTTTGAAGGCATATCTAATCGCGAAGAGTACCTACAAAACGTCTATAACAACCTGGCATCGGGAACACACCTGACTTACAAGCCCGCCTCAGAGTGGCTGAAGGGCTTCAAAGGTGGCGGATCCAATATAGCCAAACGAGCCAGTCAGGAGCGTGAACTCATTTTTAAGCCCGGTGGTGATGCCTGGTTCGAATACAACAAATTGTACGGCGCCGGGAATATTCGCGAATCTGTCATTGCCTCTCTGGATAGTGCAGCAAAAACAACCGGACTGATGCGGGTACTCGGAACAAATCCTGAGCACATGTTTCAGCGTCTTTTTGATGATCAGTTGCAGCGTATTAAAAAGACAAATAACCCCGCGGCAGTGGCTGATCTTAACGGTCAGTTCCGTATGCTCAAACAGCAGCTTGATGAGGTCATGGGGCTTACCAATATCCCAGGAAACGCAACCCTGGCAAAAATGGGCGCCAGTATTCGAGCAGTTGAGGGAATGACGAAGCTGGGTGGCGCAACGCTTTCATCCCTTAATGATATAGGCAACATGTCCATGGAAATGCGATATCAGGGCATGAATATCTATGAGGCAATGAGTAAAAACCTTGTGGCCAAGTTGCAGGGCTACAGCAGCGAAGAGAAAAAAGAAATCCTCAGTTATATGGGGATCGGTTTTGATGCAGTGCGCAATGAAGTGATCTCCAAATTTTCGGGAGATACTTCTGTTCCCGGAAAAATAGCCCGTCTTCAGCAGAAGTTTTTCAAATACAACTTGCTTAACTGGTGGACCGAAAACGGGCGTTCGGGCGCCGGCCTTATCATGTCCAACTGGATGGCGCGTAATGCTGGCAGTGAGTTTTCAAAGCTGAACCCCGAACTCCGCCGCGTACTTGAAATAAGTGGTATCGGTGAGCATGAGTGGTCGGTATTCCGTAATATGCAGATGGACGAACTGAACGGTAACAGCCATATGACCCCTAATGGTGTTCAGTTTATCCCCGATCACGACATTGAAAAATATCTTGCGACGCAGAACATCAAGGCCAGTTCGGCGGCGATCGCCAATGCGCGGGAAACCCTTGCAGGTAAACTCCGAGGCTACTATCTCGATCGTATTCAGGTTGCTATGTCCGAGCCAGGGGCGAGAACAAATGCGCTAATTAAATTTGGCACTGTACCAGGCACGCCGGTTGGTGAAGCCGTACGAATGATGATGCAGTTCAAATCTTTCACAGCGTCGTTTATGCAGAATACCCTAGGAAGGGAGTTGTACGGCCGTGGTTACACGCCGGCGGCCCTTGGGCAGAGTAAGCTACCGGCGCTGGCCAAAGCGATGTTTGCAGGTAACGGGGAATGGCAGGGATTTGCTCAGTTGTTCGTATGGATGACTGCCTTTGGATATCTGTCCATGCAGGCAAAACTCATGGCAAAAGGGCAAACACCGCGACCGCTGGATCATAAATCAGTCATGGCAGCGATGGCACAAGGTGGTGGTGCCGGCTTGATGGGGGATTTCCTTTTCGGCGAATATAACCGTTTCGGTGGGGGCATGGCATCCAGCCTGGCCGGGCCATTTGTAGGAGATGTGGATCAGCTACGGAACCTGTACCTGCAGGCCCGAGATGGCGATGCAAAGGCCGGAGATTTTCTCCGTTTCGGTATCAACCATACACCGTTCCTCAATCTGCTTGGTGTGCGTCAGGGAATGGACTATCTTATTCTGAACCGCATGCAGGAATGGTTATCACCTGGTTCTCTTGAGCGCTATGAGCAGCGTGTACAGAAAGATCAGGGTAATACCTTTATGTTACCACCGTCGCAATTCATGTTAGGGAAATAATAATGAATGCCAAATATATTGCTTGCGCTCTTTTTTGCTCATTTATGGTGCCTGCTGAAGCAAAATTTTATGATGGTCAACAGCTATACCAGTATGCTCTGGAGTATAAAAAAGCTGAGCAAGGTGGGCGCAGAACGCCTGATAATCAGCTTCAGTCTGGCGTATTCATGGGATATGTGGCGTCAATGATTGATGCCTACGGTGCCGAAGGCGCTCAGGTTTTTTGCCAGCCTAATGGACGATTACAGACATATGCCGATGTTGTTTATAAATACTTAAATGATAATCCTGACCGGAGAGTTAATTCAGCTGAGAGCCTGGTAATAGCTGCTATGCAGGCATCGTTTCGTTGTAAAGAGCCACCAAAGTTGAATAGTAATAAATAGCGTGACATGTCACGAGGGGTGCTAATGCGCAATTTCATTATTTTGTTTTGCTTGGCCTTACCTTTTTCAGCATCGGCGATCGTCATGGGGGGCAGCAATCTCGGGTTTGGTGGGTATCCTGCCTTCTCTGAGATGGAGCCATCCCCGCCATACACTGACGATCAGTATGCTTGGGAAAACTATCGCCGCCAGGTTGCCGATTATACTGAGAAGGCAAAGCAGTATCTCGAAGACTCCAACTCTGATATGAAAAGGATTCAAGAGTCACAGCAGGAAGCGATAGACAAGGCAAACAGAGTTGTCGAAGAATATAACCGCAAGGCTAAAGGTTACTAACAAAAGGCCCACTATGAGGGCCTTTTTTGTAACGTGCTCAGTTATCGACTTATTATTATATCTTAATGGAGTTGTTATATGGAAACGGCAGGTGATTTCAGTGATGTTACTGAACTTCAAAAGTATATGAACTTTTCAAAGTTCATGGACCTGATTGAAACAAATAAAATATTTCTTTCAAAAGCATCTGGTTTTGAAGATAAGAATGAAGGTGGTTTAAGTTTAGAATTCAGGTTTTTGAATGATGGTAGTGCAATGATGTTAGATGTTGCAATAAATCATATATTTCAGAGTGTTAGGAAATTATCTCCAGAAGAAAGGGTTGAACATGACAAGAAAACAGAGCAATTATTTGAAGTAATAGAAAAAAGAATTAATAGTACTGTCTTTGGCGACTTTCCGAATAACGAATTTAGCCATGATGATATTAACAAGCAATATAAAGAATGGATTGATGTGAGCTGCTGGCATGCAAACATGCATGAGAGCATGGCGATGTGGAAAATTTATGGTGAATCGGAAAGTTCGGTATGCATAGTTACCAATCTTGAAAAAATAAAATCAAGTTTTACTCCTCCCAACGGCTATAAGATGATCATCGCTAAAGTCGAATACATATCTCACGATACTGAGTCGTTTAAAATTGAACACGATCTAGCCCCTTTTATGCACAAATCTAACTTTTATACATACGAACAAGAAGTCAGACTTATTGGTTATAACCCTCTCTGTAAGTTTAAAGAACAGAGACATGATTTTGGTACAAAGGTAAATCTGGATGTCACAAACTTAATACAGGAGATAAGAGTGTCACCTTATGCACCTAACTGGTTTTTTGAGTTAGTGAAATTAGTATGTAAAAAATATGATTTAGATATACCAGTTAACCGTTCCAAAATATATGGGAGTTTATAAAGTCCAGAATGATTTGTAATCAACTATCAGCAGTATCCCAAGAATATGCAGAAGTATTGTTGATGGGTAATTTATCGCTTTTCGAGTTCATTGGCGCTTCCCTGCGCCAGTTGTATCACGTTGCCTTACCTATAGGGCGAAATGCTCTCTTGTCAATAGGTGGTTTTTTTCCGGTGAATTCTTTCGGGCTGGCCGCTTTTCTTTCGTCGAGCCACTGTTCTACCTCATCTCCATCCCAGGCACATCTTCTGTCGGTGATATACCAGCGTTTCGGAAACTCACCCTTAGCCTCAAGACGACAAATCGTGCTCCATGAAAGTGGAACCACCAGCAACAACTCTTTCCTACCAAAAGCTTTTTTCATTAATTAATTCAACCGCATGTATTACAAATGGCAAGGTTTTAGCAAGTGATGTATCGGAAGTGCAGAGGATTACTCCTGGTTATGTGCCGATGTAGATTCAATCGTTCAGATATCATCCACTTGTTGTTCAATGATTGAAGACTGGCGTAAGACTATCATTGATCTAAGTGATAACGGTTGTCTGGACAATATAGGGGCTAATCTAGGTCAGCCCATATTTCGCCACTAAAAAAGAGGGCAAAAGTGAAAAATAGATTTACTAGGCAAATCCACATGCTCGGGGGATTTATAGTTTTTATCGCCTTCATGAACTTCGCTCAGGGCGGGGATATCCGCAATGTCAGCCAGCCAGAGATTCCTCTAAGTTGCAAAGTTCTCAAGGCTGATAAGTCAGTCGATTCAACCAGGGCTATCCAGAACGCTTTGGATAGTTGTGCCAAGGGAAGAGCGGTTCTCCTTAGCATCTCTGAAAAGTATAGGATTTTCTACAGTGGGCCATTGAATCTCCCATCTGGTGTAAATCTGTGGGTGGACAAAGGAGCCACTCTTGCGGCGATTGCTAATCCCTCTTTATTCGATACAGGTGGAATGACCTGTGGAAAACTGGACCATTCAGGTAAAGGTTGCCATCCGTTTATTCAAGTGAAAAACGCCTCTGACAGCGGTATTTACGGGCTGGGTACTATTGACGGTCAGGGGAATAGCATCATGTACGGACAAAACCAGACTTGGTGGCAATTGGCAAATGAAGCTAAAAATAGTTCGATGAGACAGAATGCTCCACGACTGATCCAAATTGATAATTCAAAAAATATCACCCTTTTCCAGATAACCCTGAAGAACTCACCTAATTTCCATGTGGTCGGTAACAACACCGATGGGTTGACGCTATGGGGGATCAAAATTGATACGCCAGCGAGTGCACGCAATACAGATGGTTTTGACCCCATGGGGTCTAAGAATGTCACATTGGCCCACAGTTCTATCAGCACTGGCGATGACAATGTGGCGATCAAAGCAGGTAATCGGGAATCGTCCCACATTTCGATACTGGATAACCACTTTGGATCAGGTCACGGAATGTCCATTGGTAGTGAGGTAAATAAAGGGGTTAGTGATGTTACAGTAAACGGGTTGATCTTTAATAGCACGACTAACGGCCTGCGTATTAAAAGCGACCGTTCACGCGGCGGACTTGTGGCAGGTGTAACGTATAAGAATATTTGTATGCAAAATGTGAAAAACCCCATCTCGCTAGATACCCATTATAACATCAACGCTGATGGACAACTCATTCCTGAGTTCAGGAATATTCTATTCCGTAACATTAGGGTTCTGAGTGCCGGGAGTTTTGTATTTGATGGTTACAGCAATACAAGGCCTGCAAGGGTCACATTACGTGACGTTCATATCACAGATGGTTCTTCCTGGAGGGCTAAAAATGCAATTATTCAAGGGAAGGTGGCAAAGGATGCTGCTGGCACTTGTGAATGAATAAGATTCCGGCCTACTTAGGCGCCGGCGTTACGGCGATAAGTGACGAAACATAATCGGTGGGCATTATCCATCCGATTCATCTTATCACTTTCTCGAAAAATGGCTGCTTGTAGATAGCTTGGTAGATACTGCGGGCAGTACATGAATCATATCGACTATCTTTTAAACTTCCTCAGCTCGACCGCAAGATAATGTGATCTGGCCGACCTACACAGCAAAAACCATGATAAGAAAGTGGTTATGGATAAGAAGATTAGGAGTTGCTATAACACTCCTTCTTAATCCCCTGGAGGTAATATGGCTATTTCATCTCGTAATCAGCTAGCTGGAGTCGTGAGCTCAACCGAACACGGTGCCGTGAACGATGAAGTTGAACTAACACTGGCAGGAGGTGCGAAGCTGGTTGCTATCATTACCTCTGACAGCAAAGATGCGCTTGGGCTGGTGCCTGGTAAAGAGGCTATCGCGCTGATCAAGGCTCCCTGGGTTACGTTGGCAACCGAAGATTGCGGCCTAAAATTCTCTGCACGCAATCAGTTTGCTGGCGAGGTGAGTAAGGTGACAGACGGTGCGGTAAATGCGACCGTCCATGTAAAAGTTGACGCCGGATTTGAAATCGTGGCAGTCATCACTAATGAAAGTTGTGAAGCCTTACAACTGACAGTGGGTGTGCGTGTGATAGCTCTGATCAAAGCCTCTTCCGTTCTTATTGCCACACGAACCTAATGTGACTCACTAAAATGACCAGCCTCGTATAAGCGAGGCTGTTTTATGCCTTAAGTACCTCTAATTACACCACATAAAGGAAAAATCACTGCAAGCATTCATTGTGTTTTTATCGTTATGCTTTCTAGCATGCAACTAGTCTGAACTACCTTTTTAAAAAGGGCACAGCATGTAGTTGCGAAAGATCAATATTGACCACTGTTTCAACGCATACCTTGGATGTTCATCTACAGCTCGGAGAGAGCCAAATGAACATCAGATTAGTCACTGTTTCGGTACTTGCTGCTGCTTTCGTCTTTGTATCAGATATTTCCATCGCCAAATCGAACCAGTTAACTGATGACCAGGTTAAGCAAAGAATTATCGACGATTCCATAGCATCATATCCCGGCACTTGCGCTTGTCCATTCAACACAGCGCGGAACGGCAGTTCGTGTGGTCGCCGCAGCGCCTGGAGCAAAGCTGGTGGTTATTCACCAATTTGCTACAAAAAGGAAGTCTCGAAGGAGAAGGTCAAAGAGTGGCGCCAGCAGAATCAATAAAGAGAATTAGCTACCGACTATGTGATTTTGATGTTTGAAACACAGCCAATGTTGGTTCAACCCGGTAAATGTTGGTTCAAAATCGGGCTGTGTTGGTTCGGTTTTTTGATAAATATCCAAATAAAACAATGGTCTTTACGTTTTGAGGCGACTGAACCAACCGAACCAACACTTTCTGTGTGTATTATAGAGAAATTCGTTGATGTGAATTTCTCCACTGGATGTAGTCACCTAGTAGCCAACGTGAAGAACGGCCAAATTTTATCGGCGGTGGCAGCTTACCCAGTTTGATTTGTTTATAAAAATATCTGTCGGTAAAACCAGAGTCATTGGTCATGTAGGCCATGTCGATTAAGGAGGTTGGAGTAAGATCTCTTCTCATCTTTCTGCCTTTGTTAGAACCGCGTGGGTGTGTATGTCAATTGTAACTTTGCTCGAAAGACAGATTACAGCAGAACTCATGGTTAACGGTTGAATTCTAGCCTTACAGGAACTGCAAAAAGAGATTTGGGGGTACTTTTGGGGGTATGTATAATTTTATAAACAAAGTTAGTTAAATTAAATCAGTGCTTTACAATTTTATATTGAATCCTGTAGGGCCATTCAATATCAGCTTCTTATCCTCTTGCTGCTTTTTCGTACCGGACACCATTTTCCCTATCCTGTAACCTGGCTGTGCTATTGCGGTTGAAAAACATATTTCAACTACGTGTTAATACATTCGTTATTTTCCCCTGCCGTCTATTTTGCTGCGCAAAAGTCATTATCCTAAAAACGATCCTCATTCATTATTTCATGTTCACATACCGTAAGTTTCATGCTTAAATCCGCGCAACATATAATGGAATATGTTTTTGCACTGCACGTTAAGTAATAACGAGAACACGGATGAAATCTCTGTATTTGGCTCTGGGACTAATGACGCTGAGTCTGACCACCCACGCCGCTTTTTTATCGCCAGCCGATCGCGACAGCATTGAGCAACAGCAGCAACAATTACTGCGTCAGAACCAGCAGCAACGTGAATCGCTGGAGCGCGCCACGCCCAGCCTTCACGCGGCGATGCCTGCGCAGGCTGAAGCCTCTGATGGTCCCTGTTTTTCTATCCATCGCATCGCGTTAGATGGCGCGACGCTTATTGATCCGCGTCAGCAGCAAAAAATAGTCCAGCCCTGGCTTGGGCAGTGCATGGATATTGCGCGTATTACTAAACTCGTAAATATTATTTCCGACTGGTATATCAGTCGGGGATATATTACCAGCCGCGTTTTTCTGACCGAGCAGGATTTACGTTCCGGGGTATTACATCTGACTATTCTTGAAGGAAAGCTCGAAAAAATCACCATGGAAGGGGCGGCTAAACGTGAGTTAACAATGGCGTTTCCAGGGCTGGAAGGCCATATTCTTAACCTGCGTGATATCGAACAGGGGATGGAGCAGATTAACCGCACGCGCGCGACGCCTGTGCAAATTGAAATCCAGCCGGGCGAAAAACCTGGCGGCTCCATCGTTAACCTGACGGCGACAGCGGAGCGCCCACTTTTGTTGTCGATGAGCGTCGACAACAGCGGCCAGAAGAGTACAGGTAACTCTGTTGTTGCTGGCTGGATAAACGTTGCAAGCATAGGGAATGGCTTATGGGGAACAGTGGGCTGGAATGCAGCCGGTGGCGCGCTAACCAATCAGATCAACGGTGACAATCCTTTAACAGGAGCAATTACTAATGGTCTGGGTTCTGCTGGCGGTTACTGGGGAGGCAAACTAATCTCTTCAGGCACAAATGCGGCTGGTAAATGGCTAACCGGCGGCTGGGATCCTAAGTTTAATCCTGACCTGCTGAAATATACCGAAATTAAAGGTCAACTGGGGATCTCTAAGGAGATGTTGCCTGGTAAGCTTCCAGGCAATATGGGTAATATTGGAGCTTCAGTAATATCAGAGGGAGGCGGTAAAGGAGCTGAACAGGTAATAAAAAAAATAGGAGATAAAAATGAAAAATGATCTCCGAGTTAGATGTGTTCAGTCTCTATTTCTCTTAGCTGCTACGATTTTATTCATGATCGCATTATCTGTATGCGGAAAGATTTTTTTTTCGTTGTTACTGTGGCTGCTTGGCGATGGTTTTAATACAACTTGGCAAGATGTTTTGCACGGAGCAAAATTAGGACTTTATGGTGGAAGCATTGGAGGCATTGGACTCGCATTATTCCGCCTTTTTAAAGTAAAGGGATTTTAATCTATGTCGAAAAGATCCCAGCCTTTGTGGTTGGGATTGTTGTTGAGACTAACTCGCTGAGTCTGCCAAAAGGGATGACGGAAACCGGACAGGCAGCCACATCCTGGGTGAAGTATGCGCAGGACAACAATCTTTCGCCGGAGTAGGTACAGGCCGGGTTAAAGGATATCGTACGCGGCGACTTGCCGGAAAGCGCGGATATTATCAAAACCATCCTGAGTAATAACCCGGGCTCGGATACGGTAATGGCGTTGCTGACAGCGGAAGAGGCGAAGGATTACGCGCTGGCTCTGCTGACGTCAATCCCGGCAGAAAAAGCGTTATCGTTAGTGGGTAAAGCAGCCGGTATTATTGATAACACAATACTGATTAGAGCAGCGGAGAAGATCTCGACGGCTAAGCCGGGTAAACAATTTACAGCGCCGAGGGATTTGAATGAGCAAACGTTCTGGAAACAGGTTGAATCAAATCCTTCACAAGGCAATAAGTTGCGGGATATGAATAATGATCCCAGATTTCCTGCTTCTGCTGGATTTCAGAAAATGGAGGCGACGCATTATCTGCCTGGTGATAACCAGCCTGCGGTGCAATGACCACTACGACAACACGCAGAACAGCCTCAGTGGTGGCCTGGGCTACACCTTCGGCGCCGGGTCGTGGTCAGGGGAGCCTAATTGTCAGCCGCGACAAAATGACCAGTGATAACCAGAAGCAGGACGTAGCTGGCCTAAGCCGTGATGCGGAACACACCAGCGGCAGTTTAAGCCCAGTCTCCGACAAGGAGAAAGCGTAGCGGCGCCTGATATAAATCCAGGTGATCGGTGATTTTGCCGCTATCCCATTCTTTCAACATCTACAAACTGAGCGCTGATATACCTTACGTATTTGAAGGTATCGGATACTTCAGCTCGATCTGCGGCGCATCGCTTAGCCGCCGGCCAGATTTTGCCATCAGGTATCCGGCGATTTCTTCAGGCGTCAAATCGACATGAAGCATGTCTTTATCCTGAAACCATTCATCTGGCCAGTAGATAAGGTCGGATGGATTGGCATCAAAGTTTTTCTCCAGCACTCCCAGCGCGTAGCTTTGTTCAGATTCCTTACCTTCGGCCTGACACACAAACTGGATGATCTGAATCAGCTCATCCCAGGTTAAATCCGCCACATATTTTTCTTGATTAAATGCCATCCGGGTGAAGTCTTTTGCACTGGTCCATGAAGAGAAGTCCCGGAAATCAGAGAATGCATATGGGTTAATGACCTGACTATTCCAGCTATCTATCAACATTTTCAATCCGGCATCTTCTTCCTTGGCCCCATTATCAATTTGCGACAGTATCTCTTCGGCCATGTCCGCTAGCTGTTGCAGTTTCTGGCGGTTTACTTTGGCTGGTTGCAGACGATCGGGTAATGGCATCGGGTTAGTCCTTGTAAAATTGAGCGTATTAGTGACAAGCTATGAGCCCATCCTGGTCAAACATTTATCCAAAGTCTATATACAATCAATCCCTCTTCTGACAACGATCGGCTCACGGTATAAGCATCAGCGACAGGTCCCGGACGTTCGTTACCCGCCGTCCGGAAAAGGTCTGCTTTTCAAGATGAAAAGATCATATCTGTTAGCCGACTTTCCCTGTGCAGAAGGCCGTTTATGGCCTGTTTCAGCGCACATCCAGTTGCGCCTTTCCCCGCCAAATAACCGCAATCTGATAACAAAAAGTTTAATTTTTTTCCCCGCCGCGCTGACTATAGTTAGGGCACTTTCACTTGCCCAATAAGGTCACGATTATGAAATTAGTTATCGCCTCCGTAATTTCTCTGCTCAGCTTCAGCGCGCTGGCGGCGCCAGAGGGGACGCTCAGCGTACACATTCTTAATCAGCAAACCGGGCTCCCTTCACCGGGGGTGCAGATTGAGCTGGATAAACAGCAGGGGGAGAGCTGGCAGCATATCGCCACCGGTAAAACGGATGCCGATGGGCGGATTAAATCGCTCTATCCGCAGGCGGAGAATATGGAGCCGGGGGTTTATAAAGTGACGTTTAAAACTGGTGACTATTTTAAAAGCCAAAACATGAATACGTTCTTCCCGGTGGTCCCGGTTATTTTCAATGTCACAAAGCAAAATCAAAAACTGCATATCCCGCTGCTGCTCAGTCAGTACGGATACTCTACCTACCGCGGCAGCTGATGACGCAAGCCGCTATCCAGCCAACGCCTGCGCGTCTCCCGCAGGCGTCACGTTTTCCTCACACCACGATGTCCACGCCTAACGCTCGGTCTCTTTCTCTTTAAAGTGTTTAACAGCTTCGTCGTACATCGCCAGCAGGCCGGAAATTTCGCCTTCATATTGCGGCACGCGCTGGGCGCGAACGAGCTCAATCAGCAGCGCATAGGCTGCTTCTTCCGGGGCCGCATGTGGATTGATCAGTCCAGACATATCACCTCCTTAACAGTGGGCTTTTAGCCTACCCCTCGGCGGGAAAACGCAACAGCCTGATATGCAACCAGTACTTCTTATATGGCTCTTGTGAAACCTCAGAGGCGAAGACCTCGGCGGAAATCAATTGAAGGAGGGGTTATCCAGACCACTGGCGTGGCGGTTAGCGGTGCATCTACACCGGCAGCAGGCTCATCATCAGCCAGGCGATGGTAATGCAGATGAGGGTCATCGACAGCACAAAATTCATGGTAGCTCTTCTTCATCCTTTCTTTACTCAGCGTAAATTTTGACAGCGATGATCGCCTTTATCCTTGGCGATTTGTGCCGCTATCCGGCGGTGGGCTGGGGAAAGACGGCCTGTTTCCCCGTGAAGGCCAGTAAAATATCCTCTTTGTCAGGGTTATAGTGATGACATCAATGAATAAGCGGCATCACATTGGTTATGTTGGTCTTTCCGCCTGAAGAATGACTTCAGGTCGCTGATAAGCTTGCTGGGGGACTAACAGGATGAGCACTACACCGTTAACGCTTTCTTTTGCCGGGCAACAACCGCCCATCGCCCTGCCGCAGGTGCCGGGAACGCGGGGGCCGGTGGGAGTCGACATGCGCGGGCTAAATCAGTCCGGATTCTGCAGCTATGACCCCGGCTTCGCCAATACCGCCGGATGCCAGTCGGCGATCTCGTGGATCGATACGGAAAACAGCGTGCTGCTGCACCGCGGCTATCCGGTAGATCAGCTGGCTCGCCAGTGCGATTTTCTCGAAGTGGCCTACATCATGCTGAACGGTGACGCGCCGGATGAGGCCAGCTATCAAACCTTTCGCGAGACCATCACCCGCCATACTCTGGTCCACGAGCAGATAGCCCGCATGTGCAGCGGCTTTCGTCGCGATTCGCACCCGATGGCGCTGATGTGCGCCCTGGTGGGGGCGCTGGCGGCGTTCTATCATGATGTCCTGGATGTGGAAAATCCGCAGCACCGGGCGCTGGCCGCCACCCGGCTGCTGTCGAAAATGCCCACTATCGCCGCCATGAGCTACAAGTACACCATTGAACAACCCGCCGCGTATCCGCGCAACGATCTCTCCTATGCCGGAAATTTCCTGCAGATGCTGTTTGCTATCCCGGCGGAGAAATATGTTCTGAATCCGGTCATCGAGCAGGCGATGAACCAGATCCTGGTGCTCCATGCCGATCACGGGCAGTGCGCCTCGACCACCACGGTGCGTGCGGCGGGCTCCTCCGGGGCGAATTTATTCGCCTGCATCGCCGCCGGGCTGGCGTCGCTGTGGGGGCCAATGCACGGTGGCGCCAATGAATCGAGCATGCGAATGCTGGAGGAGATTGAAAGCGTCGATCAGGTTCCGGCGTTTCTGCGCCAGGCGAAGCGCGATCCGCAGGCATTTCGCCGGCTGGGTTTTGGCAACTCGCGCTACCGTCACCGCGATCCGCGCGCCGGGATCCTGCGTGAAACCAGCCATCGGGTACTGGCGGAGGTAGGCATGTCCGACCGTTTGCTGCAGGTGGCGATGGCCCTTGAGGACGTGGCGCTGACCGACCCCTATTTTGTGGACAATGGCCTGTCGCCAAGCGTGGATTTCTATACCGCGGTGATCCTCAAGGCGATGAATCTGCCTTCGTCGATGTTTGCGGTGGTCACCGCGGTCGGTCGGACGGTCGGTTGGGTGGCGCACTGGAACGAGATGCACCAGGCGCCGCTGACCATCTACCGGCCACGGCAGATTTACGTTGGCGAGGGCTATCGGGATTACGTCTCCCGACGCGGCGAGCAGTCTGTTGACCCAAGGTAATGCGTACGGGCAGGAGGCGCGCGGCGCCTCCTGCCCAGGCGGGTTGCTACTTAGAGATGCCGGGAGAGCAGATAGTGCTCGACGGCGGTATATTCGGTTAACCGGGTATACAGCGCCAACAGGGCGCTGAGAAAAGCGCCTACCTCACAGGCTTGAGGTCCAGGTGTGGCGAGTAATGGCTGTAGCGTAGCTCTCAGTTGATCAAGGTCAGACTTCAGCACATACGGTATATGCAGGGTGCTGAGGATGGCTTCAGTCTGCTGGAAATCGTGACGAGATGGCAACGCCTCGTCTGCGCTTAGCCAGCTCAGGATAATCAACATAAGGCGATTTTTAGCGTAGAGATACGATTTCATGGCCTGTCTCCTGTCGGTAGTGGCGCAACACCATCCCCTGAACTTTGTTCATCAGTTCCACGTTATTTTTCACCGCCAGCTTGCTAAGGACGCGTGAACGGTAGTAGTAGACCCGTTTGATCGTGAGCTGCATGGTGCTGGCCACGTGACACAACGGCATTCCCCCCATCAACAGGCTGATTAAAAAAGTTTCCTTACGGGTCAGGTTATAGCTGTCAGGTATGGCGATATAGAGCTTGTCGGCGGGGGGCGACGTCCAGCGCGGAGCGCGGGCAAGCGCCGTACTGAGCCCGGCAAAACTGGTGATGAACTCTGCGCCGAGCACAATGGCGAGGCTGCTTTCGAGCTCGCTCAACGGGTAGCCTGATTTGGCAAAAATAAAGATCCGGATCAGGGGATTAAACGATTTTAAACTGAGCGCGACCTGCAGTACTTCGATGCTGACGCTGCTGTAATCAATAAGGATGGTGCTTAACCGGGCTCCGGCATCGGTCGCAAAAAAAGTATAGAACATCTCACTCTGTCCGCTAAACGGGTAACAGAGCATTTCTTTAATATCCAGAGGCTTGCTGTTTGGTTCATTAATATACGCCTTCAGCGCAATATTAAAATATTCTGAATCCGCAATGCAGATCAACATAATGACCTCCTGGCATAAATACGCTGTGCATGCTGTCCTGCCTGATTCGACAATTTACTGTAGAGAATACCCGTCTGAAATAACATACTCCCTGCGCTTTCAATCGAGGGGGGAGAACGTGGGAGGAGGTGGTTAATAATGAGGGTGAGATATTTAGATCGCATTTTGCGAATATTTTATGGAAAACATATAATAAAAATTATCATTTATTTACAATAAGTTGTGCTTTTATTGTGCATTTGTTTTATTTCTTTTTCAGAGTGGTGTTAAGACTTTTCTATAAAAAGTAGAAATGGTCCTGGTGGCGAATTTGAATAATAAACAATGAAGTGAGTAGGATGTCAGTGCAGGGAAGGGGTTAAAAGATAACTGGTTAATCCAATGGAATGAGCATTAATAAATTGTACGTATAAAGTACGCCAGGGGTATTTCCTGAACGATTCTCCATAAGCGTGGTGATGAGGAGTGAATATGAAAAAATACAGCAGAGGAATGGCATCTTTCGTGGTGATGATGATGCTTTCTCCGGTAGCGGCACAGGCTGCTGATGGCAAAGTCACCTTTAATGGTGAAGTCATCGAAAATACTTGTACGGTAGTGAATAAAGATAAGACGGTGACCCTGCCGACGGTCCAGCGTTCAGCGCTCAGCAGCGCGGGTGAGACGGCGGGCGTGGTTCCCTTCACCATCGATCTGACGAGCTGCACCCCAGGGGCTGATGTCTCGGTGTACTTCGAGAAAGATCAATACGTTTCCACGGAGGGCCGACTAAAAAATACCCTGTCTGACGGCACGGAAGCAGAAAACGTCGATGTGGAACTGCTGAACACCCGGTTTACGCCGATTAACCTCGCGGAGAGCCCGGCGGTCGCTGCAGACGGCACCATTGCTCGCCCGGACGTGATCCCGGTGGCGGTGGCTGAGCAGGATGGTTCCGCCTCGCTGCCTTTCTATGCCCGCTACTATGCGACCGACGCCGCTACGGCTGGAAAAGTCGCTACCTACGTCAACTTTACGGTGGTCTATCCGTAAACCCTGTCCACGGCCCCGCTCAGGGGCCGTTTATCCACCCGGCAAGGAGGAGGTGAATATGCGGCGTATGGTTCTGGCATGGCTGCTGTCCTGCATTTTACCCTCGGCGGACGCCAGCATGGTTATTGACGGCACACGGATTATTTTTCCCGGCGACAAAAAAGAGATCGCCGTCCGGGCCACCAATATGGGGGAGACCCCCTCTCTGACGCAGGTCTGGGTCGACGATGGCCGCGTGCAAAATCAACCGGAAAAAGATTCGGCGCCGTTTATTGTGCTGCCGCCGATTGTGCGTATCGAGCCGGGAAAGGGCCAAAGCTGGCGCCTGGTGTTCAACGGCAGCCGTCTGCCGCAGGATCGGGAGTCGCTGTTCTGGTTTAATCTGCTGGACATCCCACCTGAGCCGAAAAACGGCACGGCAATCAATTACCTCCAGCTCGCGATACGGTCGCGTATCAAGCTGTTTTACCGTCCGGCAGGCGTGGCGGCGGAAAAAATGGCGCCGGAGAATGCCCTGCGCTGGGCGCTGGCTCCCACGGGCAATAGGCTGCGGGTGAGCAATGCCTCATCGCGCTATATCACCATCGACAGCATCACCCTTAACGGACAAAAACAGTCCGCTGGCATGGTCGCCCCTTTTTCCTCGCTGGAGATCGCGCTTAAAGAGGTCGCGCTGCGTACGCTGCCGGAGAAATTCAGCTTCACCACCATCAATGATTACGGCGCGGTAGTGAATCATAATTATCCTCAGTAAGGACATTATTATGAAACTCAGGGAGATCAAGTTTGGGTTGATGCTGCTCCTTCCCTGGCAGGAGGCATGGGCGGCAGAGGCGTTTAGTTTTAACCGCGCCCATTTGCACGGCGCCGCGCAGGTTGATCTCCAGAAATATCAATACGGTAATCCGCTGCACGCCGGACAGTATCGCAGCACGCTCTCGGTGAATGGCCGGGACCTGGCGGAAGAAACGTTTGTTATCCAGGAACGCGATGGCCAGCTTGAGCCCTGCATCTCGCCCTCGCTGTTCGACGCCCTGCAGCTGAAGGATGCCCAGTGGCCGGCGGCGGCCACCTGCCTGCGCTTTTCGCAGATCAATAAGGCGATCGGCTGGGAGTATGACAGCGGGGAAAACGTCCTGCGGGTGAATATGCCCCAGGCGCTGCTGCAACCCCATTATCGGGGGGCGGTGAACCTGAAGAAGGTGGATAGCGGCGTGCCCGCCGCAGTGCTGCGCTATCAGGCCAACAGCTATCAGAGCATCGTCGACGGGGATAGCAGCAGCCATCATTATCTCGGGCTGGATGCCAGCCTGCGCGCCTTTGGCTGGCGTTTACATCACCAGTCCAGCTACCAGGCGCAGGAGGGGAATACACACTGGGATAGCATTGCCACCTGGGCTGAGAGAAGTGTAGTGAACTGGGCGTCCACGTTACGGCTGGGTCAGGGATGGACCGACGGAACCTTCTTTGACAGCGTCAGTTTTATCGGCGGCAGGCTGGCTACCGATGTGCGCATGCTGCCGGGCTCCCGCCGCGGCTTTGCGCCGTCGGTTAGCGGCGTGGCGCGCACCAATGCCCGCGTGACGGTCACCCAGAACGGCGCCCTGTTGTACGAGGCCACGGTTCCGCCGGGCAAATTCACCTTTGACGATCTCTATCCCACCAACGCCGGCGGCGATTTACAGGTAACGATCCATGAGGCGGACGGCAGTCAGGAGACCTTTACCGTGCCGTACGCCGCGCTGCCTGGCCTGGTGCGGGCAGGCGCGGTCTACTATGACCTGTCGCTGGGCTATCTGGATGAGGACGGGATCGCCGGGCGGCCGGGATTTGGCGAAGCCACGGTGCAGTACGGCTTCAATGACTATGTCAGCGGCTATACCGGCGCCAACGCGACGACGGATTATTACTCGACGCTGGTCGGCAGCGCCTTCAATACCTACTGGGGGGCGCTGGCGGTCGATCTTTCCCGTTCTGCGGCGAAGGGCAGGGAACGCGGCTGGCAGGAGGGGTATCGCTGGCGGGTATCCGCATCAAAATCCTTCGCGTCCGATACGCGGATGCTGGTCTCGATGAGCCACAGCAACGACGGCAACTATCGTTCCATTCGCGACGCCGTCCGGGAGCACGACCGTCACCCCAACGACTGGCGGGAGATGACCCGCTACAGCGCGACGTTGTCTCAGCAGGCCGGCAGCGGCAGCCTGTCGTTTAACGGAATCTGGAGTGAGGATGTCCGCCACCACCGCTGGCGCTCCTATCAGCTGGGGTACGCCAACCGCTATGGTCAGCTCAATTACTACCTGTACGCCCAGCAGAGTCAGGATATTCATCACCGCAATAATCAGGTGGTGGGCATCTCCTTTTCGCTGCCGTTCGGGCAGGCGGGCAGCCTGACTACCCGCTTTAACCATGATAAGAGCTACGGCAGCCAGCTGCAGTCCAGCTATACCGGCAGCGCTGGCGAGAAAAATGCCTTTAGCTATGGCCTGACCGCCAGCTACGACATGCCGCGGGAGAACCCGCACGAGGCCAGCGTTGGGGGCAACGGTAGCCTGCGTACGGATTATGCGTACCTGAATGCCAGTGCCAGCGCCGGTCGCCACCAGCAGCAGTACTCGCTGGGGGCATCGGGCGCCCTGGTGGCGCATCAGGGCGGAATGACCGCCACCCCCGAACTGGGGGAAACTTTCGCCATTGTGGAAGCGCCCGGCGCGGCGGGCGCTCGGGTGGCAAACCGCCTCGGACAGCCAATAAACCGCCAGGGTTTTACGATCATCCCTTACCTCGATCCCTTTACCGATAACTGGCTGGATCTCGATCCGCAGGGTCTGAACGACCATGTGGAGATTGTCTCCAGCAGCACGACGGTGGTGCCCGATTCGGGCGCGGCGGTGAAGGTCAAATTTGTCACGCGTACCGGCTATCCCTGGTTTGCCCATGTCACGCTGCCGGATGGCGCGGCGCCCCCGCTGGGCGCGGAGGTGTTTGACGACAGCGGTCGGGCGGTTGGCGCCGTCGGTCAGGGCGGGCTGCTGTATGCCCGGGTGCCGCAGGCCGACGGCAGCGTCTCGGTAGTATGGGGCGAACGCAGCGGGCAACGCTGCCGGTTGGCCTATGCCATCCGCGGCGACGCGGCGCAACAGGTTAGCCGCGGTACGCCGCATCAGGTCTGCCGGCCGGGAATAAAGGAGAAGTAATATGAAAAAAATCATCGCATCAGGGGTACCGCTTCTGCTGGCCGGCGGATACTGCGCCTCGCTGTCGGCAGCGTGCCAGATGGTCAGTGGCAAAACTATCGAGTATTCAGTGAACGTCAGCCAGGCCAGTATCAACCTTGACGTCAGCAATCGCCCCATCGGCTCCCTGCTATACAGCTACGGAGGGATGATTATCACTAATAACGAACGCTGGGAGATCGCCTGCAGCGGCAGCGAGCCCGGCGGGTTGCTGAGCATCGGCGGCTCACGGGTCGGCCCGGCGGGAGACGGCAAGCCCGGGGATATCTACAGCATCGACCGCCTGCCGGGCATTGGTTACAGCTTCCAGATGGGGGAACAGGATGGCATTAATTTCGATCCCCTGTTCACGGCCTGGCCCTCAGCGCCGGTATTTTCCGGCCAGCGCGCATTTCAGGCGGAAAATAAAAAACCGACCATCTATTTCTGGCGGATTGCCGATAACGGCGGTCTACCGCCGCCGGGCGAGTATTGCCTTAACGATTACCTTGGCGATATTTATCTTGGCGGAGTACAGGCGATGCGCTTTAGCGTCAGTGGGCTCTGTATTCAGGTCAAATCACCCACCTGCAAGATTACTGACGACAGTAAAAACATTAACGTCTTCCTCGGACGGCATAACAAAACCGCGTTTACCGGGCTCAACAGCACCACCGCCCCGGTCCCTTTTAACATCAACCTGACGAACTGTGAAAATGTCGGCAGCGTGTTTATGCAGTTTAACGCGATGGTGGACAGCGCTGTCGCCGCCAACGAGGTGATTAAAATCGAAGACCAACCTGAAGGCGCATCCGGACTTGGCGTGCAAATCCTCAGCGCCGGCGGCGCGCTGGTGCCGCTAAACCAGGTGAGCCAGGTCTGGTCCGGGAATAAAGGCAGTCAGACGAACTACCGTTTATCCTATCAGGCCCGCTATATCCAGACGCAGCCCGCAGTGACTGCGGGCGAGGCGAACGCCAGCGCGACCTTCGTGGTGACTTATAACTGATCGGCCTGACGGCGTGGCGTCGTCAGGCATGCGCCAGTAAAGGAAACATCAACTTCCTGTCTTTAAACAGGTTTTCCTTCTGGTCATAGACGAAGAGGATATCTTCTCCCTCTATTTTCTCATACTCGCCGAGCCGGTCTTCATTAGGGGTAAAACCGAGGATGGCCTGGTAAACATGGTCATCGGCCAGTTCGTTGACCAGCGTCGACAGGCTCTTACCCTCCTCGCAGAAGAGGTCAAAGCAGATCAGCACCGGACCGTTTTGCATGGCGATGACCACTGCCTCATTTTTTGCCGAGTAATAAACAAAATGCTTCATAAAGGCTGAGCAGTAAAACATCAGCAGGCCAAAGTTATGCTCCACCCGCAGCGGTGAGAACGGGTTGGATTTTTCATAGTAATGGCGGAGCAGGGCGACATCGTCAGCGCTGTCCATATCCAGTTTACGAAAATCACCGGCTCGCGGGGAAACCGGCATAATATATTGATGCTCTTCGCTGCGGGTGAAGCCAAATTTGGGGTAAAAATCCACCGTGGTGGGATTGGCGAATAAAAAGAAGGCGTCCGCCTCCTGCTGCCAGTCCTGCAGGATGTGATGGATAAGCTGGCCGGCTAATCCCTTATTACGGTGGTCCGGTTCGGTCATCACGGTGCCAATCTGAATATAACGCCGGGGCTCGCCCTGCCAGCGCAGGTCGATGATATTGGCCGAGGCGTTAGCGATAACTTTATTGCGTTCGACAAAGGCGTAGGGGATATAGGCGTCGGTCCAGTAACCTTGCTGATACCACTCTTCAAAAGACAGATCAAAAGTCTTAACGGCAAGGTCAATGAAGCTTTTTCTTAATGGGCTATTTTCTCTGACTTGCTTCACTAATTGATAATTCATTGTCATAGTTCCTTCTCACTATGGCTTCTGAAAGCGGCGACGTCGGCAAAGGCACTTGCGTCGAATGAGCGCTGTAAACGTAGCATATCTGGGAAAAGGATCCGCAATGTCGATGCTTAACCTTTGCCCCAGTCACAAATAACCGCATGCTGGCCATATCAGACCGGGCTGAACGGCCTGTTTGCGTTTGCTATCGCCATAATAGAGCGTGAGTAAACGAGGCACTGGTCGAGAGGCTGAGGCAAATGTACTGGCGATTTTATCGACAATCGGCCGCGCCGTAGAGGTTAGGTTTATTTATTTATGCATTAAACAGGAAATTTTACGCGATCTGCCTAATAATAGAGTAGCCGTCATCGCAAGGGCTGAAATTACTCAAGGAGCGACGTATAATAACGCCCTTTGTGTCTGAGTATTACCGCACGAATTGGAAAAATATAACATGCAGGATCCGCTACTTTATTTCGCGGTTTTTGCTCAGCTATTATTGAGTGAATTAACAGGATTACTATGTCAAATTTACCCAAATTTTCCCGCGCGCTTTTGCACCCGCGTTACTGGCTGTTGTGGCTGGGAATTGGCTTTTTGTGGCTGCTGGTGCAATTACCGTATCCGGTGATCTACCGTCTGGGAACGGCGCTTGGGCGGCTGGCAATGCGGGTGATGAAAAGCCGCGCGCGGATTGCCAGACGTAATCTCGAACTCTGCTTTCCCGAGATGAGCGCCGCCGACCGCGAGGCGCTGCTGGTGAAAAACTTTGAATCGCTGGGCATGGGGCTGATGGAGACCGGCATGGCCTGGTTCTGGCCGACGCACCGGGTGGCGCGCTGGACCGAGACCAGCGGCGTTAACGAGGTGGTGGAGCTTCTGGAACAAAAGCAGGGCATCTTACTGATCGGTATTCATTTTCTGACCCTCGAAATGGGGGCGCGAATGTATGGCATGTTTACCCCGGGCATTGGCGTCTACCGGCCCAATGATAACCCGCTGATTGACTGGCTGCAGACCTGGGGACGCTTGCGTTCGAACAAGACCATGCTGGATCGAAAAAATCTGAAAGGGATGGTCAGGGCGCTGAAAGAGGGGGAGATCCTCTGGTACGCGCCAGATCACGATTACGGCCCGGCCAGCAGCGTTTTTGCCCCGCTGTTTGCCGTCGAGCAGGCGGCGACCACCACCGGCACCTGGATGCTGGCGAAAATGTCCGGGGCGACGATTGTGCCGTTTGTTCCGCGGCGCAAGCCCAACGGCATGGGGTATGAATTGATCTCTCTGACGCCAGAGCGCACGCCGCCGCTGGCGAGCGCCGAGGTCACGGCGGCCTGGATGAATCAGATTATCGAACAGTGCATCCTGATGGCGCCCGAGCAATATATGTGGCTGCACCGGCGTTTTAAGACTCGCCCGGAAGGGGTACCGCCGCGTTACTGAACGCTTCGGCCGAAAAAGAAGCGCATCGGTAGCACGCTCAGTAAATCGCCGTCTATACTGAAAGAGCCTGACTGAAGGCTAATTCCAAGGAGATTGCAGGATGAAAAAAGTGATAGTCGCGTTAGCCCTTTCCGCCGTTGCATTTGGCGCGTCCGCCGCACAGTTGATCACCAAAGAAGAAGTGAAACACTTCAAACTGACCAAGGTCGGACCGATCTCGGTAGGGCCGTCCGGTGGCGAGTTCTCTTCACCTTCCGATCTGCACGATCAGCTCTCTAAGCTGGCCGATGAGAAAGGCGGAAAATATTACGTGATTACCGCCGCGCGCGAGCATGGTCCAAACTTCGAAGCCACAGCGGAAGTGTATAAATAACCTTTTTAAAAGCGTGCCGTAGCGGCGCGCGACGCATTGAGCCTGGAGCGCGTTAAGCCTCCGGGCTCATTTTTTTCTGCCATCGGAATTGCCTTAGGCAATTGCGGCAGCGGAAATGCGTTTTTATCGCTATATATAAATTTCATGATCACGATGTTAATGAATTATTGCTTTTTATTGTTGATAAAAAGCCAATTCTGACCTAATGCCTGAGGGAGTGACCCCTGGCAAAAATAGGTAGGACAAATGTGTTATCATCGCGCCTTTCCCTTTTTGTCTGGGGCTTTCTTGTATGCTACAACCTGTTGTTCGCGTCGGTGAATGGCTGGTAACCCCCTCTGTAAACCAAATCAGCAGGAAGGGGCGCCAGCTTACCCTTGAACCGCGTTTAATCGATCTTCTGGTCTTTTTTGCCCGTCATCCGGGGGAAGTGCTTAGCCGGGACGAGCTTATCGAAAACGTCTGGACCCGGAACGTTGTGACCAGCCACGTCGTCACGCAGAGTATTTCCGAACTGCGCAAGTCGCTCAAAGACGGCGACGACGTTAGCCTTGAGTACATCGCGACGGTACCCAAACGGGGGTATAAGCTCACGGTGCCGGTGATCTGGTGCACCGAGGAGGGGGAGGAACTCGCCCCGCAGGTGGAGGCGCTGGCGCCTTCGTCGTCGACCGCTATTCCCGTGCCACCGGCTGCCGGTGGGCCGCCAGAAGCCCCCGACTCCTCCGCCGATCTTACCGCGCCGGTGACAGCGCCAGCGGCGGCTCCCGCTGTCGCCAGCGCGCCATCGGCCCGCAAACGCCTCACCACCGCCCTGGTGTGGGGGCTGTTCCTGTTGGCGCTGGGCACCTGTGTGGCGCTGGTGGCGCTGTCGAGCATGGAGTCGCGGCCGCCGGTCAACAAGGCGCGCCTGCTGCTCAATCCGCGCGATATCGATATCCACCTGGTCAATGGTAACTCCTGCGCCAACTGGTCGTCGCAGCACTCCTACGCGGTCGGCCTGGCCAGCCTGATCACCACCTCGCTGAACACCTTCTCGACCTTTATGGTGCATGACAAAACGGACTACAACATCAATGAGCCGAGCAGCTCCGGGAAAACGCTGACCATTGAGTTCGTCAATCAGCGCCACTATCGGGCGCAGCAGTGCTTTATGTCGGTCCAGCTGGTGGATAACGCCGACAGCTCGACGATGCTGGATAAACGCTACTTTGTGACCAACGACAACCAGCTGACCATTCAGAACGATCTGATGAACAGCCTGTCGGATGCCCTGACGCAACCGTGGCCGGCGCGGATGCAGGCGATGCTCAGGCAATATCAGCCCTCGCAGAGCGTGGCGTTAACCTATTTCTACCAGTCGCATCAGCTGTTAATGAAGGGCGATGTCGATTCATTAAGTAAAGCCAGTAGCCTGCTGGATGATGTGATTAAGCGGGCGCCGGATTTTATTTACGCCTATGCCGAAAAAACGCTGGTGGATGTATTACGCCATTCGCAGCAGCCGCTGGACGATAAACAGCTAGCTGCCCTCTACAGTGAGGTTGAGCGGGTAGGGGAGATGCCGGGTATTAAAGACATGGCGATTTATTATCAAATAAAAGCGGTAGATTCGTTGGGTAAGGGTAAAGTCGACGAAGCGAATACCGCGATTAACAGTGCGATTGATTTAGAGATGTCGTGGCTGAATTATGTGCTGTTAGGCAAAGTCTATGAGATGAAAGGAGAGAACCGACTGGCTGCCGATTCTTACATCACCGCGTTTAATTTACGGCCCGGCGGGGATACCCTGTACTGGATTGAAAACGGTGTTTTCCAGACATCAGTTAATCGTGTGGTACCGTATCTCGACAATTTCCTCTCTTCAGAATAAGTAAACCCTCATCATGCGCAAGGTTTTGGGCATGGTGAGGTTAAATTTATGTTTCTCATGAAGTCTCCTGTTGTTATTTGTATTTAGCATTCAGGAGGCTTTGAATAACACTTCAGTAACACTTGCCTCCCGCTCTAACTGCATGTAATTAAACGATGTTTATCTTTTTCTGACACCCTGTTGTCATATTTATATGTTAAGCGAAAAAGGTCAAAATATCATTTGTCTGATGTTTGTTGTTATTTCACTTTATCTTTAGGACTTATCTCGTACAAATCAGTAATCTTGTTGGCAGTTGGTCGGGTCAATTAATGGTTCTGTATCATGATCTGTACCTCCCAAATAAACTTAGGAGAAAAACAACCATGAGTTCTGCCAAGAAGATCGGGCTATTTGCCTGTACCGGTGTCGTTGCCGGTAATATGATGGGGAGCGGTATTGCATTATTACCTGCGAACCTGGCCAGCATCGGTGGTATTGCCATTTGGGGCTGGGTAATTTCAATTATTGGTGCGATGTCTCTGGCTTATGTTTATGCCCGACTGGCCACTAAGAACCCGCAACAGGGTGGTCCAATTGCCTACGCCGGGGAAATATCTCCCGCATTCGGTTTCCAGACCGGTGTGCTTTATTATCATGCAAACTGGATTGGTAACCTGGCCATCGGGATTACCGCAGTTTCTTATCTCTCAACGTTCTTCCCAATTTTAAATAACCCGGTGCCAGCAGGTATTGCCTGTATTGCCATCGTGTGGATCTTTACTTTCGTTAATATGCTCGGCGGGACCTGGGTCAGCCGTCTGACCACTATTGGTCTGGTACTGGTGCTTATTCCAGTGGTGATGACCGCGGTTGTCGGCTGGCACTGGTTTGATGTCGCCACCTATCAGGCGAACTGGAACACCTCCAGCACCACCGATAGCCACGCGGTCATTAAAAGTATCCTGCTCTGCCTGTGGGCCTTTGTTGGCGTCGAATCCGCCGCCGTGAGTACCGGGATGGTGAAAAACCCGAAACGTACCGTACCGCTGGCAACCATGCTGGGTACTGCGATGGCCGGTATCGTCTATATCGCCGCGACTCAGGTTATCGCCGGTATGTATCCTGCTTCTCAGATGGCCGCGTCCGGTGCGCCGTTCGCGATTAGCGCCTCTACCATTCTCGGCGGCTGGGCTGCTCCGATGGTTTCCGCTTTCACTGCCTTCGCTTGCCTGACTTCTCTGGGCTCGTGGATGATGCTGGTTGGCCAGGCCGGTGTACGTGCCGCCAACGACGGTAACTTCCCGAAAGTGTATGGCGAAGTCGATAGCAACGGTATCCCGAAAAAAGGCCTGCTGCTGGCGGCGGTGAAAATGACCGCGCTGATGGTGCTGATTACCCTGATGAACTCCGCCGGTGGTAAAGCTTCTGACCTGTTCGGCGAACTGACCGGTATCGCGGTACTGCTGACCATGCTGCCTTACTTCTACTCCTGTGTTGACCTGATTCGTTTCGAAGGCATCAACATTCGTAACTTCGTTAGCCTGATTTGTTCGGTACTGGGTTGCGTGTTCTGCTTCATCGCGCTGATGGGCGCAAGCTCCTTCGAACTGGCCGGCACCTTTATCGTTAGCCTGATTATCCTGATGTTCTACGGTCGCAAAATGCACCAGCGCCAGAACAACGCAACGGATAACAACAGCCCCGCTAACGCGCACTAATCAGTAACCCTTTTTCCTGAGGCTCCTTCCATCACCTGTCATCACGCGACGGGAGGGGCTTTCTACATCTGGAGATTTGACTATGAACGTTATTGCAATCATGAATCACATGGGTGTTTACTTCAAAGAAGAACCCATCCGTGAACTGCATCGTGCTCTCGAACGCCTGGACTTCCGTATTGTCTACCCGAACGACCGTGACGACTTATTAAAACTTATCGAAAACAACTCTCGTCTGTGCGGCGTGATCTTCGACTGGGATAAATACAATCTCGAACTGTGCGAAGAAATCAGCAAAATGAACGAGTACATGCCGCTGTACGCGTTCGCTAACACCTACTCGACTCTGGACGTTAGCCTGAACGATCTGCGCATGCAGGTTCGCTTCTTCGAATATGCGCTGGGCGCTGCGGAAGATATCGCGAACAAAATCAAACAGAACACTGACGAATACATCGACACCATTCTGCCGCCGCTGACCAAAGCGCTGTTCAAATATGTACGTGAAGGCAAATACACCTTCTGTACCCCTGGCCACATGGGCGGTACCGCGTTCCAGAAAAGCCCGGTAGGCAGCATCTTCTATGATTTCTTTGGCCCGAATACCATGAAATCCGATATCTCCATTTCGGTTTCTGAACTGGGTTCCCTGCTGGACCACAGCGGCCCGCACAAAGAAGCGGAAGAGTATATCGCTCGCGTCTTTAACGCAGAACGCAGCTACATGGTGACCAACGGTACCTCTACTGCTAACAAAATCGTCGGCATGTACTCCGCGCCGGCCGGCAGCACCGTGCTGATTGACCGTAACTGCCACAAATCGCTGACTCACCTGATGATGATGAGCGACATTACGCCGATCTACTTCCGTCCGACCCGTAACGCCTACGGTATCCTCGGCGGTATTCCGCAGAGCGAATTTCAGCACGCGACTATCGCCAAGCGTGTGAAAGAGACGCCGAATGCGACCTGGCCGGTACACGCGGTGATCACCAACTCAACCTATGATGGTCTGCTGTATAACACCGACTTCATCAAGAAAACCCTGGATGTGAAATCCATCCACTTTGACTCCGCATGGGTCCCTTACACCAACTTCTCGCCGATCTATGAAGGCAAATGCGGGATGAGCGGCGGCCGCGTCGAAGGGAAAGTGATCTACGAAACCCAGTCCACGCACAAACTGCTGGCGGCATTCTCCCAGGCGTCGATGATCCACGTGAAAGGCGACGTAAACGAAGAGACCTTCAACGAAGCCTACATGATGCACACCACCACTTCCCCGCACTACGGGATCGTGGCGTCCACCGAAACCGCGGCGGCGATGATGAAGGGTAACGCCGGTAAGCGTCTGATCGACGGCTCTATTGAACGTTCCATCAAGTTCCGTAAAGAGATCAAACGTCTGAAAGGCGAGTCTGACGGCTGGTTCTTCGACGTCTGGCAGCCGGAGCATATCGATGGTCCTGAATGCTGGCCGCTGCGTTCCGACAGCGCGTGGCACGGTTTCAAAAACATCGATAACGAGCACATGTACCTCGACCCGATCAAAGTCACGCTGCTGACGCCGGGGATGAAGAAAGACGGCACCATGGATGACTTCGGTATTCCGGCGAGCATCGTGGCGAAATATCTCGACGAACACGGCATCGTGGTTGAGAAAACCGGTCCGTACAACCTGCTGTTCCTGTTCAGCATCGGTATCGACAAAACCAAAGCGCTGAGCCTGCTGCGTGCGCTGACCGACTTCAAACGCGCGTTCGACCTGAACCTGCGGGTGAAAAACATGCTGCCGTCGCTGTACCGTGAAGATCCTGAATTCTATGAAAACATGCGTATTCAGGACCTGGCGCAGAACATTCACAAACTGATTGAGCATCACAACCTGCCGGACCTGATGTTCCGCGCGTTTGAAGTGCTGCCATCGATGGTGATGACCCCGTATGCCGCGTTCCAGAAAGAGCTGCACGGTCAGACTGAAGAGGTTTATCTCGAAGAGATGGTCGGCCGCGTCAACGCCAACATGATCCTGCCGTATCCTCCGGGAGTGCCGCTGGTGATGCCGGGTGAAATGATCACCGAAGAAAGCCGCCCGGTGCTGGAGTTCCTGCAGATGCTGTGCGAAATCGGCGCCCACTACCCGGGCTTCGAAACCGATATCCACGGCGCCTATCGTCAGGCGGATGGTCGTTACACCGTTAAAGTGCTGAAAGAAGAAAACAACAAGTAATAGACGCACACCAGGGAAGTGGCTTGCCACTTCCCTTTTTTCACGCTGCAAGGAGAACCTATGAAAACACCCTCACAGCCGCGCGCGATTTACTACATCGTTGCGATCCAGATCTGGGAGTACTTCAGCTTTTACGGCATGCGTGCCTTACTCATCCTTTATCTCACCCACCAGCTTGGCTTTGACGACAGCCATGCCATCAGTCTGTTCAGCGCCTACGCATCTTTAGTTTACGTTACCCCTATTCTCGGCGGCTGGCTTGCCGACCGCCTGCTCGGCAACCGCACGGCGGTGATTGCCGGGGCGCTGTTAATGACCCTCGGCCACGTGGTGCTGGGCGTCGAGTCGACCTCCGCATGGAGTCTGTACGTCGCGCTGGCGATCATCATCTGCGGCTACGGCCTGTTCAAATCCAATATCAGCTGCCTGCTCGGCGAACTGTACGCTCACGACGACCCGCGTCGCGACGGCGGTTTCTCGCTGCTGTACGCCGCCGGCAACGTCGGGTCGATCGCCGCGCCCATCGCCTGCGGACTGGCGGCGCAGTGGTACGGCTGGCATATCGGCTTTGCGCTGGCGGGGATCGGCATGTTTATCGGCCTAATGATTTTCTTAAGCGGCAGCCGCCATTTCCGGCATACCCGCGGCGTCGATAAACCGGCGCTGCGGGCAGTGAAATTTGTGCTGCCGACCTGGGGCTGGCTGCTGGTGATGCTGTGCCTGGCGCCGGTGTTCTTCACGCTGCTGCTGCAAAACAACTGGTCCGGCTATCTGCTGGCGATCGTCTGCCTGTTCGCCGCCCAGATGGTGGCGCGGATCATGATCAAAGCCCCGGAGCATCGTCGCGCGCTGTGGCAGATCGTCCTGCTGATGCTCGCAGGAACGCTGTTCTGGGTGCTGGCGCAGCAGGGCGGGAGCTCGATTAGCCTGTTTATCGACCACTTCGTCAATCGTCGCCTGCTGAACTGGGACGTGCCAACCGCGCTGTTCCAGTCGGTCAACGCGGTGGCGGTGATGGCGGCCGGCGTGGTGCTGGCGTGGCTGATGCGCCCGGAAGGCAGCGTGCGTTCGGTGCTGCGCGTCTGGCTGAAATTCGCTTTCGGCCTGCTGCTGATGGGCGGCGGCTTTATGCTGCTGGCGCTCAATGCCCGCCACGGCGCGGCTGACGGCCAGGCCTCGATGGGCATGATGGTCGCCGGGCTGGCGATGATGGGCTTTGCCGAACTGTTTATCGACCCGGTGGCGATGGCGCAAATCACCCGTCTGAACATGCCCGGCGTCACCGGGGTGTTGACCGGGATCTATATGCTGGCCACTGGCGCGGTGGCCAACTGGCTGGCGGGCGTGGTGGCGCAGCAAACCACCGAATCGCAAATTAGCGACACGGCGATTGCTGCCTATCAACATTTCTTCTCGCAGATGGGCGAATGGACCCTCGGCTGCGTGGCGGTGATGGTCGTTATCGCCTTTGCCGCGGCCTGTAGTGTGGGCAAACGCCGTGCGGCTGCCGGTGAAGTTACCGGCGGCGGCGCCTGACGCTCGTCCCGGCTGGTGGCGTAAACGCCTTATCCGGGCCGCTATTCGTAGCCCCGGTAAGCGCAGCGCCACCGGGGACATTAAATCAACTGTCAAGCTAACAAGAGGAGGATATTCTGGCATGCGCGGAGGCCAACGATAAAAAATACCGTTACTGAAGCCATAGCTGAGTGAGATCAGCTTGGAGTGAATCCAGGATCGTTAAGATTGTGCTCTGGTGTCTTCCCAGAGACAGGCCGCGCGGAAGGGTGACCTGGTTCAATTTATCGAAGCTAGTTTGAAAGCAAGGTTATGAGGAATCCATATGTCTGAACAACAAGCACAAGGTGCCGATGAGGCCATTGACCTTAATAATGAACTGAAAACTCGTCGCGAAAAACTGGCTGCACTGCGTGAGCAGGGCGTAGCCTTCCCCAACGACTTCCGTCGCGATCATACCTCTGACCAATTGCATGCTGAATTCGATGCGAAGGATAACGATGAACTCGCTTCCCTGAACGTTGAAGTTGCGGTGGCTGGCCGGATGATGACCCGCCGCGTGATGGGCAAAGCCTCTTTCGTCACTCTTCAGGACGTCGGCGGCCGCATTCAGCTGTACGTGGCGCGCGATGACCTGCCGGAAGGCGTCTACAACGAACAGTTTAAAAAATGGGACCTCGGCGATATCATCGCCGCCCGCGGCAAGCTGTTCAAAACGCAAACCGGCGAACTCTCTATTCACTGCACCGAGCTGCGTCTGCTGACCAAAGCCCTGCGCCCGCTGCCGGATAAATTCCACGGCCTGCAGGATCAGGAAGTCCGCTATCGCCAGCGCTATCTGGATCTGATCGCCAACGAAGAGTCACGTCATACGTTCCGTATCCGTTCGCAGATCCTCGCGACCATGCGCCAGTTCATGGTGGCTCGTGGCTTTATGGAAGTCGAAACCCCGATGATGCAGGTGATCCCTGGCGGGGCGTCCGCCCGTCCGTTCATCACCCATCACAACGCGCTGGATCTGGATATGTACCTGCGCATCGCGCCGGAACTGTATCTGAAACGTCTGGTGGTCGGCGGTTTTGAACGTGTGTTTGAAATCAACCGCAACTTCCGTAACGAAGGGATCTCGGTACGCCATAACCCAGAGTTCACCATGATGGAACTGTATATGGCGTATGCGGACTACAAAGACCTGATCGAACTGACCGAGTCGTTGTTCCGCACCCTGGCGCAGACGGTGCTGGGCAAAACCGAAGTGCCATATGGCGACCAGGTGTTTGATTTCGGTAAGCCGTTTGAAAAACTGACCATGCGCGAAGCAATCAAGAAACACCGTCCGGAAACCAACATGGCGGATCTGGATAACTTCGACGCGGCGAAAGCGCTGGCGGAATCTCTCGGTATTCAGGTAGAGAAAAGCTGGGGTCTGGGACGTATCGTCACCGAAATCTTTGACGAAGTGGCGGAAGCGCATCTGATTCAGCCAACCTTCATCACCGAATACCCGGCGGAAGTTTCCCCGCTGGCGCGCCGTAACGACGTCAACCCGGAAATCACTGACCGCTTTGAATTCTTCATTGGCGGCCGCGAAATCGGTAACGGTTTCAGTGAGCTGAACGATGCCGAAGATCAGGCGCAGCGCTTCCAGGATCAGGTGAACGCCAAAGCGGCGGGCGATGACGAAGCGATGTTCTATGACGAAGACTACGTCACCGCCCTGGAGTATGGTTTACCGCCGACCGCGGGTCTGGGTATCGGTATCGACCGCATGGTGATGCTGTTTACCAACAGCCATACCATCCGCGACGTGATCCTCTTCCCGGCCATGCGTCCGCAGAAGTAATCCGTTGCACTCCCTCCCGGCCTGCGCCGGGAGGTCCTCCCTGCATTATCCCCATCCTGTCTTTTGCCCTGCTTTATGAACCGCTAACCGCTATTTATCGGGATGTTTTGCCGTGGCCAGACGCGCGACAATAGTGACCATTTCGCAAGGAGACGCTATGAGCAAATTTGGTATTGCCCTCATGACCGCGGCGGCTATTAGCCTGCTGAGCGGCTGCCAGGCGGCGAAGGAGAAGCATCCGACGCAGGAGGAACTGATCCGCCAGATGCAGCAGCGGGCCGCGGCCCCGGATACGCACACACTGCCGCCGGGCAAAGCCACGCAGGACCAACTGATGCGCTACGCCTTCACGCTCAGAGAGGCGGTTATGGTTCAATTGCCCAACAGCGCGCGCTACCAGGGGAAAATATGCTCCGTGCGGCTGTCGCTTAACCGCAGTGCAAAACTGACCGGACTGCAGCAGGAGGGGGGCGATCCGGCGTTCTGCGCGGTAGTGACCGATGCGGTACTGCGCACGACCTTCCCGCCCTTTGCCAGCGAAGGGGTCTACCAGATCTTTAACCATCCGCTACTGGATTTTAAGCCTTAGCGCACCCGGCTTTCCGCCCCCGCCGGATGGCAGGGGCGGGGAGATTACTGCACTTTTTGCAGGGAGCCGCGCTGGCTGCCGTTTGTCCAGCTGCCGTTAAAGGCGTTGTTGAGGGTAAAGGCTGAGCTTTTCACCCGGAAAGTCAGTTTGCCCTGGCTGGCTTTCGCCGCCTCGACCAGATGACCATGGGTTTTCACCGTTTTAGCGGTGACGGTAATCTCATCAATTTTATCGCCATACTCCGTATAAACATACCAGGTGCCCACCCAGGGGCCGAAGCCGCTGCTGGCCTGCTGCGCGGCGGCGGCATTCTCGGCTTTGGTTTTATGAATATCGCAGGTGGTCCCGTCGGTCATCTGCGTGCAGCCGGAACGTTCAAGCTGTTCCCGGTATTTCGCGCTAATGGCGTGGGCCGGCGCGGCGGCGACCAGCGCCAGGGTGAGGGTGGTGAAAAGCCAGGTCTTACTCATCTTATTGTTTCTCATCGCGATAGCGGCGTGCATGGTCATAAAGGTTGATACACATTGGTGCATTCTCCCGGTGCGTCAGAATAAATATAACCGCAGCCATTCCTGATAAATAACTAGCAGGAAGGAGATGGGTTATTTATTGGTAAAACATCATTACCCTGATTTTATTTATCACTGTACCTTCCCGCTGCATGTCATATTATTGCAGAGAGAATGTTAAGTAATTGATGTTTTAAAAGTGACTATTTGTCACTTACGCAAATAACAGCAGGCCCGGCCTGGGCGCGCGGCTAAAGCCCGCGCCGGTGCGGTGTTGAGTTTTTTTCATATTGCTATCATCATATTTCGAATGAAAGGGATAACCTCTGAAGCGGGTTATTAAGCCAGTAATTTTTAGCCGCAAAATAAGCCGGCGGCAAGCATTATTTCCATTTATTTTTCAGGGTTACCTGAAATAGCGGATATATCGCCAGCGCAATGATGGATTTCCATCATTTCTCCGTTTTCATCGTCGGTCGTCGCCTGCTTATAGTGACGCCAGACAAGACCACAGGGTGAAAAGGAGAACAAGATGGCGACAGAGCATCTGCAGTGGGGCGTGAGCCCCCTGTGCTGGACCAACGATGTGCTGGAGGATTTAGGCGGCGATATCCCCCTGGATACCTGCCTGCGCGAGGCGCGGGAGGCGGGCTATCAGGGCATTGAGTTAGGACGGAAATTTCCCCGCCAGGCAGAGACGCTGGGCCCGCTGCTGGCGGCGGCTGACCTGCGCCTGGCGTCCGGCTGGTACAGCGGCTTGCTGGCCGAGCGCAGCGTGGAAGCGGAGCTGGAGGCGGTGCGGGAGCACGCGCAGCTCCTCCGGCAGCTCGGCGCGAGGGTGATGGTTTACGGCGAGTGCGGGCAACTGCCGGGTGAAACCCCGCTTGATGAGCCTATTTCACTCTCGCCGCCGTTAAGCCGTGTCAGCCTGGCGGCGTATTGCCACAAGCTAAATACCTTTGCCGACCTGCTGCTGCGCGACTATGGCCTCCAGCTGGCCTATCACCATCATCTGATGATGCTGGTGGAGCACGATGACGAGCTGGAGCGGTTTCTGTCCCATACCCATGACAACGTCGGGCTGGCGTTTGATACCGGACACGCCTTTGTCGCCGGGGTCGAGATCCCGCGCGTGCTGCAAAAATATGGCCACCGTATCCGCCATCTGCATCTGAAAGACGTCCGTCCGCAGGTGCTGGGGCGTCTGTATCGTGAAAACCTGAGCTTTAACGAGGCGGTGCGCGCCGGGCTGTTTACCATCCCCGGCGACGGCTGCATCGACTATGCGCCGATCCTCGACTTCGTCCGGCGCAGTGACTACCGCGGCTGGCTGATTATCGAAGCCGAGCAGGACCCGGCGATGGCGCCGCCGCTGGCCACCGCCCGCCGCGCCTATGCCTGGCTGGCGCACCATTTATCTTCCCCTTCACCGTCAGAGGAGCACGCAGCATGAGCGCGCGGTTAAATATCGGTCTTATCGGCTCGGGTTTTATGGGTCAGGCACACGCTGACGCGTACCGTCGCGCGGCCATGTTCTATCCCGATCTGCCGAAGCGCCCGCATCTCTACGCGCTGGCGGATCAGGATCAGGCGCTGGCTGAACGCCATGCGGCGAAACTGGGGGCGGAAAAGGCCTACGGCGACTGGCGCGAGCTGGTAAACGATCCGCAGGTTGATGTGGTGGATATCACCTCGCCGAACCATCTGCACTACACAATGGCGATGGCGGCGATCGCGGCGGGTAAACATGTCTATTGCGAGAAGCCGCTGGCGGTCAACGAGCAGCAGGCGCAGGAGATGGCGCAGGCGGCACGGCGCGCGGGGGTGAAGACCATGGTGGCCTTTAACAACATCAAAACGCCGGCGGCACTGCTGGCAAAGCAGATTATCGCCCGGGGCGATATTGGCGAACCGGTGCGCTTTCGCGGCACCTTTGATCAGGGGTTTTATAACGACCCTAACCTGCCCTGGTCCTGGCGCTGCTCGAAAACCCTCGGCGGCAGCGGGGCGCTTGGCGACCTTGGCGCCCATACCCTGTCGGTCGCCCAGTTTTTGCTGGGCGGGATCCGCGAAGTGACCGCCAGCGCGCAAACCTGCCTGCGCCAGCGTCCGGTGCCGCAGCGCGATGCCGGGTATGCCAGCCGGGTCGCGGCCGATGCCGAGTGGCGGGAAGTAGAAAATGACGATCAGGTTCAGTGCCTGGTCAATTTCGACAGCGGCGCGGCGGGAGTGATTGAGGCCTCGCGCATCGCCGCCGGGCGGATCTTCGGCGTGTTCTGGGAGGTTTCCGGCACCGAAGGCACGCTGTATATGGACGGGGAGCGCTTTAACGAACTGCAGGTATATCGCTTCAACGATGATAAACACGACCGCGGCTTTAAGACGCTGTATGCCGGGAGCCAGATCCCGGCCTATGCCGGCTTCTTCGGCTTCGATTTTGGCGGCGGTGGGCTGGGCTATTTTGACGTCAAGGTGATCGAAGTGCATGACCTGGTGCAGGGGATTTGCGGGGACGACGACTGCTATCCCAACTTCGAATTTGGTTTGCAGAATCAGCGCGTGCTGTCGGCGATTGAAGCCTCGATGATCAGCCGCCGCTGGGTGAACGTGGTTAAAGACTAAGGAGCCGCTATGTTTCCCTCACACTTACCGATTCCGCGCCGCCCGGCGGCGCAGAGCATTCCCTCCCTGCGCTGGGGCATTATCGGTCCCGGCTGGATCGCCGAGCGCTTTGTGCACTCATTGAAAACCTACAGCCGGCAGCAGGTGGTGGCGGTGGCCTCCCGCAGCCAGGCGAAGGCCGAGCGGGTGGCCGCGGAATGGGGGATCCCCCAGGCTTACGGCCAGGTGGAGGAGATGCTGGCGCGCCCGGATATTGATGCGGTGTACATTGCGACGCCGCACAACCATCACTTTCCCGACGGCATGCAGGCGCTGAAGGCGGGTAAACACGTGCTGATTGAGAAGCCCTTCGCGCTCAACCTCGGCGAAGGGCGTGAGCTGCAGGCCGAAGCCGCCCGCCAGGGGAAGCTGGCGCTGGAGGCGATGTGGTGCGATTACGCGCCGAAATATGATGTGATCCGCCAGCTGCTGGAGGATGGGGCGCTCGGCGACCTGCATACCCTGCTGGCCGATCACGGCGAGTATTTCACCCCCGACCACCGCATCTTCAATGCCGACCTTGCCGGCGGGCCGATGATGGACCTCGGCAGCTATTTGACCTCGTTTGCGCTGATGGTGGGCGGCATGCCGCAGGAGATTGTCGCCCGCGGCAGCGCCACGGCGGAGGGGCTTAACGGTCAGACGTCGATGCTGTTTAGCTGGCAGAACGGGATGCAGGGGTTGTTAAACACGACGTTGTTCAGCAACACGCCGGGCGGGGCGGTGGTGGCCGGACGCCAGGCGACCCTGACGATCGACGGTCAGTTTTACGCCCCCGGCGGCTTTACGCTCGCCGCCAGCCAGGGCGGGCAGGCGCTGCGCTGGGAAGAGCCGCGCAATCGCTACGACCAGCTGTTCTGGCAGGCGGAGCATTTTGCCTGGTGCATCGGGCAGGGGCTGCGGGACTCGCCGCTGCGGCCGCTCAGTCGGGTGCTGCAGAATCTGCAGGTGATGGATGAGGTGCGGCGCCAGGTGGGCGCGGTGTTTAACGAAGAACGCTAAGGAGCCGGCCGGGCTTTGGTTTGCAGATAGCGCGAGCGTGTCTGCCATTGCCCGGCAAAAGGACGCGTACGATGCCTGATGTCTGTTGCCCGGCGGCGCTGCGCTTGCGCGGGCCTACGATTTTACTTCAACAGTTTGATATTAAAACATATTAATGCCAGTGTTATGTATGCCGGGCAAGGCGTCGCCGCCGCCCGGCATAAAGGCTGGTACAGCGCCTGATGGCGGTTGCCACGCAACCACTCAGCGACAGTCGTCGACGGCGACAAACTGGCCATGCTGCAGGGACTGAACCGCCGCTTCGGCAATGGCCTGCGCCTGCAGGCCGTCCAGCAGGCCGGGCAGATCGGCCACGGTTTCACCATTCAGGGCGCGAATAAAGGCGTCAAGATGCTGGTAATAAGATCCCTGTACCCGGCTGAACCAGTCCGGCCACAGGCCCGGCTCAATGCGCTGATTGCCGCGCCACAGGGTAGGGCCCGCCGGCGACTGGCTACCGGACTCCAGCGCGCCTTCGGCGCCCAGCAGCGTGATCCGTTCATCATACCCGTGGCCGGTGCGGCGGGTGTTGTCCAGCTGCGCCAGCGCGCCGCCGCGCATCTGCATCATCAGGATGGAGGTGTCGACATCGCCAAATTCGGCAATGTCCGGCAGGGCCAGCGCCGCGCCCATCGCCGCCACGGTACGCACTTCATCGCCAGTGAGAAAGCGCAGGAGATCGAAGAAGTGGATCGCCTGATCGCGCATCTGGCCGCCGGAGCTGCGCAGATAGTCGAGCGGCGGCATGGTGGAGGCGCGGCAGACCATCTGCACCAGCTCGACCCGGCCGATCAGCCCTTGCTCCAGCTGGCGGCGGAGCTGCTGATGGCTGCTGTCGAAGCGCCGGTTAAAGCCGACAGTCACCGGCACGTTCAGGGGGAGCACCCGCTCCACCACCTCACGGGCGCGCGCCAGGGAGAGGTCGATCGGTTTTTCGCAATAGACCGCCTTGCCCGCCCGGGCGGCGGCTTCCAGCAGTTCGGCATGCGACGGGGTTGAACTGGCGATCAGCACCGCGTCGATGGCGTCGCTATGGATCGCCTCGCTCACTGTCACCGCCCGGGCGCCATAGCGGGCGGCCAGCGCCTGGGCGCGCTCCGGGGCGGCATCGGCCACCATCGTCAGCGCACTTCCTTCATGACGGGCAAGACTGGCGGCATGAACCTGACCGATAAAACCACTGCCTACCAGGGCAAAACGTTTGCAGATCATTTTTTTCTCCAGAATGGCGAGGGGACGTTGCCACCATAATCGGTTTGCTAAACTCACTGACACTGCCGTTTTGATGGATTTCCATCATGAAGAGAGGGGCGATGAAAAACATTTCACTGGCGATGCTGGCCAGACAGATTGGCGTCGGCGTGGCCACCGTTGACCGGGTGCTGAACGAACGCGGCGGCGTATCGCCGCAGACCACCCGCAAAGTGCTGCAGGCGGCGCGCGAGGCGGGGCTGAAGCGGATCCTGCCGGAGGAGCACCGCTTTCCCTGGCAGGTTGAGGTCTTTCTCAGCAGCAATGACTCGTTCTTCTTTCCCCAGCTGGCGCAGGATTTTGCCGCCGTGGCGGATAGCCTCGGCTATCGCCGTCTGACCCTGCACCGCACCTTTGTCCCGGAGTCGCAGCCGACGACCCTGGCCCGGCGCATTGTGCGCAGCTGCCAGCAGCGTCAGGGGATCATCGTCTTCGGCAATGACCATCCCGCAGTGCACGACGCGCTGCGCCGCTGCCGGGAGGCGGGCGTCCCGGCGATCACCCTGGCGACGGACCTGCCCGGCGCCGACCGACTCTGCCACGTGGGGATCAATCAGCTGCAGGCTGGCCGCACGGCGGGGTTAATGCTGGGGAGGATGACGCCGCGGCCCGGCGAGGTGCTGATGGTCAGCGGCCGGCAAGATTACAGCGCGCATCGCCTGCGCATTCAGGGGTTTCGCGAGGTGCTGAGCCAGCGCTTTCCCCACCTGCAGCTCAGCGACGTGCTGGCGGGTGAGGAGCGGCGGGAGCAGATCACCCGCCTGCTGGAACAGGCCCTGTGCCGCAGCCGGAATATTGTTGGGATCTATAACACCGGGCTTGGCAATACCCAGATTGCCGAGGCGCTGGCCCGCCACCGCCGCGAAGGCGACGTCTGCTGGATCACCCATGAGCGTTACAACACCACCCGGCAGCAGCTGGCGAAGGGGAGTCTGGCGTTAACGCTCGATCAGAACACCCGCCAACACGCCCAGCTGGCGATCGACCTGATGCTGCGCCATCTGGAGTCCGGCTACCAGCCGCAAACCTATGCCGACGGTAAAGTCGACTTTATCCTCTACAGCGCCGAAAACGTCGACTGAGTCGGTCGGCGTATCCCCTCCTGACCGCATGACTATCCCTGGCGGGTAAATACCCGCCTGGCGGGGAAGCGATCGCGTCAAAGCGTTGTCTGCCTCTCATTTTTCGCTCATTTATGCGGCAATGTTAGATGTCTGTCAAAATTCTGTTACTGCATAGTTTTAAAATTTTCATTTCAGTTATTTACTTATAAAAGTTTCAAATATCTTGTTAATGAAATAAATGGTCTGAAATCCAGGTTGCGGCGTAAATGGACTAACGTTTCAAAAAAGTGATGAAAAAACAGCCGTAATTTGTGATTTAAATCACGATGGAGTGCGAGAGGTGCCGCAGCGTCGTCGATATCACAGCAGACATTTGCCGCAACGTAACTGAAATTAATTTTTCATTTTGTTTCATTCACCGGCGTACCTACAAAATCAAGGATCAACTATGAATATTAAGAAAACGATTGTTGCCTCTTTGTTAGCCTGCATGCTGCCTGCGGTGGTTATGGCAAAAGACGTCTCTATTGGCGTCTCCATGGCGCTGTTTGACGATAACTTCCTGACGATCCTGCGGACCTCGATGCAAAAAGAGATGAAAAAAGACGGCGTTAAATCGCAGATCGAGGACGCAAAAGGGGATGTCTCCCAGCAGCTGCAGCAGGTGCAAAACTTTATCGGCCAGGGGGTGGACGCCATTATCGTCAACCCGGTGGATACCAATGCGGTGAAACCGATTATGGATCAGGCCACCAAAGCCGGGATCCCGCTGGTGTTTGTGAACCGCCGTCCGCAGGCGGAGCTGACCGACAAGATGGCCTATGTGGGGTCGGATTCCATTCTCGCCGGCCGTCTGCAGATGGAAGCGCTGGCGAAAGCGATGAACGGTAAGGGCAATGTGGCGATCCTGCTCGGCGACCTGGCGAATGAGTCCACCCGCGATCGTACCAAAGGGGTGGAAGAGGTGGTGGCGAAATACCCGAACATCAAAATCGTCCAGAAGCAGACCGCGAAATTTACCCGCAATGACGCGGTGGACGTGGTCAGCAACTGGATGACCAGCGGTGAGGATATCCAGGCCATCGCCTCCAACAACGATGAAATGGCGATCGGCGCCCTGCAGGCTCTGGGCAAAAACCCGAACCATATTCTCATCGCTGGCGTGGATGGCACCCCGGATGCCCTGCAGATGCTGAAGAGCGGCAAAATGATCGCCACCATCTTCCAGGATGCGAAAGGCCAGGGTGAAGGCGCAGTCGACGCGGCCATCAAGCTGGCGAACGGCGAGAAAGTGGAAAAAATCATCGACGTGCCGTATCAGCTGATCACCAAAGAGAACATGGCTGAATTTACCAACCGTAATCAGAAATAGTCCTGGCCAACCCGTGGTACGGAGGTGGATGTATGAACGCTTTTGCACTTGAAGCCGAAGGTATCAGTAAGTTCTTCCCCGGCGTGAAGGCGCTCGATAATGTCTCATTGCGCGTGCGTCCGGGAACGGTGCATGCCCTGATGGGCGAGAACGGCGCCGGTAAATCCACGCTGATGAAGTGCCTGATCGGTATCTATCGCCCCGATAAAGGGTCGATTCGCGTGAAAGGGGAGCCGGTGGAGTTTACCGACACCATGGATGCGTTGCGCTCGGGGATCTCGATGATCCACCAGGAGCTCAATCTGGTGCCGCATATGACGGTGGCGGAGAATATCTGGCTGGGGCGCGAGCCGATGAAGTACGGCTTTGTCGATCACGGCCAGCTGACCCGCCAGACCCAGGCGCTGCTGGACAAGCTTAATATCCGCTTAACCGCCGACCGACTGGTGGGCGACCTGAGCATCGCCGCTCAGCAGATGGTGGAGATTGCCAAGGCGGTTTCATGGAACGCGGATATCGTGATCATGGATGAGCCCACCTCGGCGCTGACCGAAGGCGAGGTGGCTCACCTGTTCACCATCATCCGCGACCTGCGCGCCCAGGGTAAAGCGATCATCTATATCAGTCACAAAATGGATGAGATCTTTGCCATTACCGATGAGATCAGCGTGTTTCGCGACGGCACCTGGGTGGGGAGCAAAAACACCACCGAATTTACCCGGCAGTCGCTGATCACCCAGATGGTGGGCCGCGAATTAACCCAGCTGTTTCCGAAATTTAATAACACCATCGGCGAAGAGGTGCTGACGGTGCGCAACCTGACGCGCCAGGGCGTGTTCCATGACGTCAGCTTTACTGTACGCCGCGGTGAAATCCTTGGCGTGGCCGGGCTGGTGGGCGCCGGGCGCAGCGAGGTGATGGAAAGCCTGTTCGGTATGGAGCGCTTCGACAGCGGCGAAGTGCTGATCGACGGGGCGCCGGTGACCATTGATTCCCCCTCCGTGGCGATTGAAAAGGGGATGGCGTTATTAACCGAAGACCGCAAAAAGTCGGGCCTGTTTCTGGTGCTGTCGGTGCTGGAAAATATGAGTATCGTCAAAATGCCGGAATATATCGGCAAGAGCGGTTTTGTCCAGCACGTGAAAATGGCCGAAGACTGCATGGAGCAAATTCGCCGGCTCAATATTAAAACGCCGACGATGGATCAAATTATTAATAACCTCAGCGGGGGGAATCAGCAAAAAGTCCTGATTGCGCGCTGGCTGTTAGCGCAACCGAAAATCTTAATTCTCGATGAGCCGACCCGCGGCATCGACGTCGGGGCGAAGGCGGAGATTTATCATCTGATCAGTGAACTGGCGAATCGGGGGGTGGCGGTCATTATGGTCTCCTCTGAGCTGCCGGAAATCCTTGGCATGAGTGATCGGGTTATGGTGATGCATGAAGGCCGTATCACCGGCATCCTGGAAAAAGACGAAGCCGACCAGGAAACCATTTTGTCGTTGGCATCCCATTGAGGCACAGAGAATGAGTAATATGAAATTAACGGCGGCTCCGGCCAGCGAGGGTTCCTCCTTCTTCGCTAATTTGCGGCATAAAATGCCGAAAGATACCGGCATCTTTGTGGTGATGCTGGTGATTGCCCTGACTTTTGAAATTGCCGGCTGGTATGTTCGCGACCAGTCGTTCCTGCTCAATACCAACCGCCTGGTGCTGATTGTGCTGCAGGTGGCGATCATCGGCATCATCGCCGTCGGCGTCACCCAGGTGATCATCACCACCGGGATTGACCTCTCCTCCGGCTCGGTTATCGCCCTTGCGGCGGTGGTGGCGGCGAGCCTGGCGCAAACTTCCGACAGCCTGTCGCCGATGTTCCCGGCGCTGGTCAACCTGCCGGCGGTGATCCCCATTTGCGCGGGGATCGGCGTCGGCCTGCTGTGCGGCCTGACCAACGGTTTTCTGGTGACGCGGACCGGTATTCCGCCGTTTATTGCCACCCTCGGGATGATGGTTTCGGCGCGCGGTCTGGCGCAGTATTACACCCAGGGCAACCCGATCAGCTTCCTCTCCGACAGCTTTACGGCGATAGGTCAGGGGGCGATGCCGGTGATTATCTTCTTCGTGATCGCCGCGGTGTTTCACATTGCGCTGAAGCATACCCGTTATGGCAAATATGTGTATGCCATCGGCGGCAACATGACCTCGGCCAAAGTGTCCGGCATCAACGTGAATAAGTACCTGGTGATTGTCTACACCATCGCCGGGGCGCTCTCCGGGCTGGCGGGGGTGGTGCTGGCGGCGCGCGTCAGCAGCGGCCAGTCGAGCATGGGGATGTCCTACGAGCTGGACGCGATTGCCGCCGCGGTGATCGGCGGCAGCAGCTTAATGGGCGGGGTGGGGCGCATTACCGGCACCCTGATTGGCGCGATGATCCTTGGTCTGATCAAAAGCGGTTTTACCTTTGTCGGCGTCGATGCCTACGTGCAGGATATTATTAAGGGCATCATTATTGTCGCCGCGGTGACCATCGACATGCGTCGCAACCGGAAAAAACACTAATCTTATCAACGGGCGGCAGCGGCGAAGGATGTCGTTGCCGCCCGTCCTGTCCAGAAATAAACAAAATACGCCCCGCCAGGCGCGGCCTGTCTGTTTTGCCCACGCGGCTCATCCTGTACAGTTTTGCCACTTCCGTTGTCCATTCGTCAGGGGGCCCATGCGTGGCCTCCGGTTTCTGGAGTCGTATGAATACACCATCCGTCGTCAAATCCTCGCCGCTCTGGCGACCGGCAAGCAGAGGCATTATCGTCACGCTGATCGCCGGACTGGCGATCCTGGCGCTCGGTCAGGGCGTGAATTTGCCGGCCAGAGAGGTTTACCGTGAGATGCAGACCCGCCAGCTGGAGGAGGATGCGCAGTGGGTGGCGCAACGCCTTGAGCGGCGAATGAACACGCCGGCGCCGCAGCGGGAAGCCGCCTGGCCGTTGGCGGCGATGCGCGCCGAACTCCATACCCTCGCCCGGCAGCGGCATTATCGGCTGCTGCTGGTGAATGGCGACGGGCATCTGCTGGCGGCGTCGCATGCGCTGCCGGCCAGCGTACTGGCCCAGGTGCAGGCGCAGTTCCCCAGGGAGATGCAGCCGCCGCTGTTCGGCAGCCACTACCAGACTATCCAGCCTTTCGCCCCGCACCAGCGGATGTTAACCCGCGCGCTGAACGGCGAGGCGGGGCTAACGGGCTGGAATCTGGTGGTGCTGGCGCCGGACGGCGGATTGCCCTCGTTACTGATGGCTTACCGCTGGCCGGTGACGATCGGCCTGGGCATGCTGTTTGCCGGTGCGCTGCTGGCGGTGAGGCAGGCAGCGCACGCCCGGCGAAAACGCTAATTGCCGACGGCGCCGTCAGGGATGGCGAAACTGCAGGGTGGCGGGGAGGTAGCGCTGGAGCGGCTCCGGCGCCTGGCCGTCGATCAGCTGGCTGAGCAGATCGTAGCAGTGCCAGGCCAGCTGGCGATTATCCTGCTGCACGGTATCAATGCGCAGGGAAAGCGAATCATACAGGTAGTGATCGTCGAAGCTGGCGAGATGAATATTGGAGTCCAGCAGATGATGCTGGCTCATGTAGCGCAGGACCCCTTCGAGCAGGCCGCAGGCCGCGGTAAACAAGGCCTTCGGCGGACGTCCCAGCCGCGCGCAGAGCGCCGCGAACATCTCATACCCGGAGCTGGGGTGGTAGTTGCCGTTGATCACCCACTCAGGGCGCAGCGTGACCCCCGCCTGAGCCAGGCCTTGCGTGAATCCCGCCAGCCGGTCGCGCGACGGCGACAGCCGCGGCTGGCCGCCGAGAAACCAGAATTCGTCCGCATGCTGAGGCGCAATGCGGGAGATCAGCTCGGCGGTTGGGGTGACCGAGTCGGTCATCACCAGCGGCAGGGCGCTGTCGCTGGGGGAGCGGTCAAACAGCACCACCGGCAGCTGTTCGCTGAGCTTCAGGTAGTCGGCATCGCTGTGCATGCACGAGGCGACGATCAGCCCGTCGACCTGGCGGGCAATCATATTATTGACCACCACGCTCTCCTGGCCGGGGTTTTCGTCGGTGCAGGAGATAAGCAGCTGCACACCGGCTTCCCGGCAGAGCGTCTCAAGCTCATGGGAGAAAACGGCAAACCCGTAGTTGGTGATCTCCGGTACCACCAGGCCAATGGTATGGCTGCGGTTATCGCGCAGCGAGCGCGCATGAATGCTGGGCTGATAGTGCTGCTCGCGGGCGATCGCCAGCACGCGCTCGCGCGTCTCCTGCGCCACGCGCAGCTCTTTGCCACGGCCGTTGAGCACCAGACTGGCGGTCGCTTTGGAGACGCCCGCCAGTTCGGCGATATCTTTGATAGTTACGCGTTTGGTTTTCATCACCACTCAGGAGCCTGAAAGCAAAACGCTTATACTACCATGCATGGCCGCAGCAGCCAGCGGCAGAATGCCACCGGCGTCGCACCGCTGAAGATTAACTGCCCCGGATAGCCCGGGAAGAAGCGGCTGCTCATCACCCCTTCGCCATCGTTGATGAAAATTTCCACACTGGAGCGGTCGATAAAGATCCGCAGGCGCCGCGCTTCGCCGCGCCAGTAGCGGTGATGCATCTCGGCGGTCTGTAGCCCGCGGCGCGACAGACGCAGGCCGTCGCGGTTGACGGTGAGCTGCAGGGCGCCGGCAAAGTCCAGCCCCAGCGTACTGTTGGGGGCGATGTCAAAGGCCAGCTCCATCGGGGCGAGGGGCAGGGTCTGCCCGCGCCAGCCCTGGGCTTCCTCGCGCAGAGCGGCCAGCTCGCGCAGCGGGCGCTGATACAGGGTGCCCGCCTGCCACTCCAGCTCGCGCACGCAGGTCATCTGGTGGATCCATCCCTGTGCGCGGGTGGGTTGATGCATCTCTTCCCCGTCCGGGACGCCCATCCAGCCGACCAGCAGACGGCGGCCATCCTCGACCAGCATGGTCTGCGGCGCGTAGAACTCAAACCCGCTGTCCAGCTCGTGCAGCGGGCCGTGGTCGAAGGTGCCGCGCTCGGCGTCGAAGCGGCCTGCCATCCACACCGCAGGATAGGTATTGAGAAAGCGCTGCGCTTCACGGGCCAGCCCCTGCGGGCAGCAGATCAGCAGGTGGGTATCCGCCAGCGGAAAGAGATCCGGGCACTCCCACATATAGCCGCCGTTCGCCAGACCGTTAACGCCATGTCCGGCGATCTCGCCCACCAGGCGCCACTCCCGCAGATCGCTGGCGGTGAACAGCAGCACTTTACCGTGCTGTTGCAAATCCTGCGCGCCGAGGACCATGTACCAGCGCCCGTCCTGCTGCCACACCTTGGGGTCGCGTACATGGCCGGTGTAACCGTCAGGGAGCGGCAGCACCGGCCCCTGCTTGCGGAAGGTGCCATCGGCATTCTCTGTCGCCAGGCACTGCCAGGCGGTGCGCCCGCCGTCGGGGAATTTCACGTTGCCGGTGTAGCACAGGGTCAGGGCGCCCTCGAACTCGACCGCGCTGCCGGAGTAGCAGCCGTTGCGGTCATACTCTTCGTCCGGCATCAGGGCGATAGGTTCATGCCGCCAGTGCAGCAGATCGGCTGAACTCCAGTGTCCCCAGCACTTATAGGTATGGTCACAGGCGAGCGGGTTCCACTGATAAAACAGGTGGTAACGCCCGGCGACCTGGCAAAAGCCGTTGGGATCGTTCAGCAGTCCGCTGACCGGCGCCAGATGCCATTGCGGATAATGGCTGTCGGCCAGCGCCTGCGGCTGGCCCTGCATAACGGCCTGCAGGATCGCAGGCAGGCGTGACGGTAATGACATTATTCAGCGTCCGTTTTGTATTTCAGCGTCAGAGAGAGCATAAAGGCCACGGCGAAGGCGATCGCCATACCGATAATGTAGTTCAGCAGCGAGCTGGCCTGCACGATGGCCATTCCCGGGATCGCCGTCAGACCCACCGCGGTCATATAGACGTGCATCGACACCACCCAGGCGCCGCCGGCGGCACCACCGACCAGCGCGGCGATGAACGGCTTCACAAAGCGCAGGTTAATCCCGAAGATTGCCGCTTCCGTGATCCCCAGCATCGCCGAAAACGCCGACGGCAGGGTGATGGCTTTGATTTTGGCATCTTTGGTTTTAAACCACACCGCAAAGCAGGCGCCGCCCTGAGCGACGTTGGCCATCGCCCAGATCGGCAGCAGGAAGTTGACGCCAATCGATGGGTTGCCCAGCAGACCCGCCTCGATGGCATGGAAGCTGTGATGGATACCGGTAATGACGATCACCGAGTAGAGGCCGCCGAACAGCAGGCCCGCCAGCCAGCCGGCGTGGCTGATAAGCGTGCTGAGGATAAACGAAATACCGTCGCCGAGCGCGCGACCGGCCGGGCCGATCAGCAGCAGGGCGATAAAGCCGGAGATAATCACCGTCAGGAACGGGGTGAGGATCAGGTCCAGCGCGTCAGGGATAACGCGGCGCAGCCGTTTCTCGACCATGCTCATAAACCACACCGCCAGCAGCACCGGGAAGACGGTGCCCTGGTAGCCGATCATCGCCACTTCGATGCCGAAGAAATTCATGGTGTGGAAGCCAGCGGCGACGCCCCAGGCGTTGGTCAGCGCCGGGTGGGTGAGGATCCCGCCAAGGGTCGCGCCCAGATAAGGGTTACCGCCAAATTCGCGGGCGGCGGTAAAGCCGATCAGGATCGGCAGAATGATAAACGCTGCCGAGCTGCACATATCCAGCATGATATAGATAGCGTTGCTCGGGTCGACCCAACCGTAGGTTTTCACCATCCCCAGCAGGCCCATCAGCAGGCCGGAGGCGACGATGGCGGGAATGATCGGTACGAAAATGTTGGACAGCAGGCGGGCGATGCGCTGGAACGGGTTCAGCTTTTTCGCGGCCAGGTCGGCGGCTTCGGATTTGCTTGATTCGCTGATGCCTGCGGCCTGGATAAAGGCGGCATAGACTTTATTGACCACCCCGGTGCCGAAGATGATCTGCATCTGTCCGGCATTGCGAAAGCAGCCTTTCACCCCGTCGATTTTGCCAATGGCCTGTTGGTCGGCGAGCGCGTCGTCGACCAGCACCAGCCGCAGGCGGGTGGCGCAGTGCGCGGCGCTGGCGATATTTTCCTTGCCGCCCAGCAGGGGAAGCAGTGAGCGGGAAATCTGATCAAAATCCATAGTACCCTCTGAATGCATGATGATATGGCGTGGGCGGCGCCAGCCGTGGCAGGCGCCGCGAACCTTATATTTATGTGTTATTTACCCTGTCGTCCGGGTTACCGTCAGAACCAGGTCTCCATTTGCATACCGAACGACCATTCGCCGCCCGATTTGAACCCGTTGCTGCCTAATGCATCATCGTTGGCGTAGTTATCCAGTTTTTTGCTCCAGTCCATCCACGATGTATAGAAGCGGATCTCCGGACGCGAGAAGAAGTCGCCGATGCTGCCCACCTTGAAGGTTGGGGCGAAGGTCAGCTTGTAGAAGCTGCCGTTCACCGCGTGGCGATCGTTGTAGCCTTCAGGCTGCAGATCCATGTACTGATAGCTGCCCTCCCAGGCGAGGGCGAAGTTCTGCGTCACTTCCTGAATCAGGCGCAGGTTGAGAGTGGCCCACTGATAGCTGTCGCCATCGACATAACGATCTTTACTGCTCTGCGCCAGCACGGCCGGGGCAATAAACCAGCGATCGCTCAGCGGCGTCGTGCCGTAGCTGGCGAAGCGCCAGGTATTGGCCCCCGGGCGCAGCGCACCGTCGGAGCCGATGCCTTTAACCTCGGCGCCCAGCCCGTGGCCATACAGCAGGGCCGTTTTGCTGGTCCCGTCGCGCAGGCCATAGAAGCTCTCATTGTGCAGGCCCAGCAGAGCATGGACCCCGGTGTTAGCGGCATCGCCTTTCACCAGATTGCCGTTCGTGTCCTGGCGTTCGTCATTATCTTTCGCCCGCATCCCGCTGACCATCATCTGCACCGGGCCGGCAAAGTTATTCATGCTGATGATATAGTTCTGCACGCTGTTACTGCTGTCAGCGATATCGCCAAAGTTGCGGCCGTATAACGAGAAGTTGCTGCGCAGGCTGTCGTTCCATTTCACGTCGTAGATCCCGCCGCCGGTCCCGGCGAGGAACACCACATCCGAGTCAATCCAGTGGATGTCGAAGTTGTCACGGTCAAAGCGTTTCCCGGCCCACAGGGTCGAGCCTTTGAACGGGCCTTCGAAGGTGGGCAGGTTGCCCAGCTCGACAAACGCCTGGCGCACGTTCAGGTCGCTGCTGCTTGCCGTCCAGTCGTTATAGGTGGTCTGCCCGTCGGCCACCATCACTTTGAAACGGGTGGTCGCCCCGTTGTCCAGCGTCTGTTTATGTTCGAGGTTCATTTCCACATAGGTGTCGGCCTGGTTGCCCAGACGACCAATGGCGCCACCGGTCTCCCCGGCGGGGGTCATATAAGCGCCGGATTTGGTGCTGGCGGCCGAGTCGTTCATGATCACGCCGGAACGGGCATAGCCGTGGAACTCAAAGCCGCCAGGCCGTTCGGCTTTTTCTTCCAGCTGAGTGGTGCGCTTGGCCATCTGCTGGGTGGTGACCTGGGTTTGCTGCTGCTGCTGGGTTAACTGCTGAACTTTCTGCTCCGCCGAGGCGGCACGGCTTTCGGCAGTGCTGGCGCGGGTTTCGGCGTCCTGCAGGCGTTTTTCCAGGGCGGCGAGACGCGCTTCAATGCTGTTCAGGTCTGTCTGCCCATGGGCGGCGGCGGTGCCGGTTAGCAAAGCAATAAGAATGGCTAACTTCCGTTTTTTATACATGCTGTTGACATCCAAAGGTGAAAATCAGTGAGTGTGCTAACTTTTGCTAAACCGGTTTAGTTAATATGGTAAACATGTCAGTAACGCGGTGAAAATAAAAATTGCTAAACCGGTTTAAGAATTGTGATGTCGCCAGCAAAGTGGGCCGTTAGCCGGCCCAACGGGATCACAGTGAGCGCTGAAGATCGTCCCTGTAGGGCAGGGCGGTCATGGCGCCTTTGGCGGTGGTGGCCAGCGCGCCGCAGGTTTGCGCCAGCGTAAGGTCGGGAGCCAGCGCGGCGAGGTTGTCAGGGATACCGTGAGCGGAGAGGCCGGCGAGCAGCCCGGCGACAAAGGCATCGCCGGCGCCGGTGGTATCAACGGCCACCACCGGGCGAGCGGGGAAGTGGCTAACCTGCCCGCGCAGGGCGGCCTGGACCCCCGCTTTGCCCTGGGTCACCAGCAGCAGCGTCGGCTGGAAGCGGGCGTTCAGCCGGGCGATGCCGCTGACGATGTCGTCGCTGCCGCTGACAAAGGCCAGCTCCTCTTCCGAGAGTTTTATGGCGTCGGCGAGGGCCAGCGCCCGGTCGAGACAGTCACGCAGGTCCTGCGGATCCTGCCACAGGTCGCTGCGGATATTGGGGTCGAAGCTGACATAGCCCCCGGCGCGTTTTATCGCCTCCATTGCCGCGAATGCCGTGCTGCGGCTCGGCTCGGCGCTGAGAGCGATGGAGCAGACGTGCAGCCACTGGCCGGCGGCAAACGGCGGGAGATCCTCGGGCTGAAGGAACAGGTCGGCGCTCGGACGGACCATAAAGGTAAAGGTGCGCTCCCCGTGCTGATCGAGATCGACCACCACCGTGGAGGTGCGCTGCGCCGCATCGAGGCGCATGTAATTCACATCGACCTGCTCCTGCGCCAGGGTGTGACGCATAAAGCGGCCGAAGGGATCGTCGCCGACGCGGCCAATAAACCCGCTGTCGCCGCCGAGCCGCGCCACGCCGACCGCGACGTTGGCCGGTGCGCCGCCGGGGCATTGCAGCAGGCGGCCCTCGCCATCGGGCAGGAGATCAACGACCGCATCGCCGAGTACCCAGATTTTTCCATTCATTCGACAAATTCCTCTTAGCTAAACTATGTTAAACCGGTTTAGCTAATTAAAGCATAGCCCACCGGTAAGCGGAACGATCGGGTCACGAAACAGGGAGGCGAGGGTAAAAAATGTGACCCAGGCGGAATATTTCGCCACTCCAGATCTGGACTTTTCCTTCCCCACCCGCTTAGGTATAGTTCAACAGGTCGCGGTTAGCCCCGCCGCGGTGGCCAAAGGTAAAGGAGTGCGCAGCGCGATGAACCCCAGTTTTGGCGATATTTACGATCGGTACCAGAATCTGACGCTGACCACGCATCTGCCGGCGGTGATCGCCTGCAGTGAAACGCTGAGTTTGGGCAAAGACCAGGGCTTTATTCCGCAGCCGGGCTATCTCTACTTTCTGCTGCAGGGGCAAATGACGTTGGCCTTTGGCGATGAGCAGAACCTGGTCGGGATTGTTATCGCGCATATGCCGTTAGGATTACTGGAACATTATTGTCCGTCGGTCGCGCTCTATTATCGGTGTCTGGGCGAGTGCCAGCTGGCGAAAATAACCGCCAGCGATTTTGAGCGAATATTCTTTCATTCGTCGCCGGGCTATATGCAAGAGCTGACCACGATCCTGGCCTATATGGGCATATTTGCCCTTGATGCCCACTATGAACGCGGCAGCCAGACCAGTTTTCAGACCATTAAATCGATGCTGTCGCGCTATTTATATCGCAGCGAAATTGATGGTGGTCAGCATGAAAGCCTGTCGGCATTTATTATTAAACGAACCAATCTCTCGCGCAGCTATGTGTACCAGGTGCTGGCCGCGCTGCGCGAGGGGGGATATATCACGGTGAAAAAAGGCAAGCTGATCTCCATCGACCGTCATATTCCTGAGAAATTCTGAACCCGATTCGGCAGATTCACGCCATCACGTTGCTATCACCGCCAGGGAAAGCGCTAAGCGCGCTTTTTCCCCGGCCCCGTTACGTCTGAATCTGGCTGTTTTATTTAGTTAACCTTTCACTCTGGAGTTATTTTATGACCCTGGATTATGTTGCGCTGGCCATTCTGATCGCCGTGGCCTTAATACTTTTTTATGGCGTGATTGTTATTCACGATATTCCTTATGAAATTGCCAAAGAGCGGCGCCATCCTCATCAGGATGCGATTCATTATGCCGGCTGGGTCAGCTTATTTACCCTGCACGCGCTGTGGCCTTTGTTATGGATCTGGGCAACGCTGTGGCGCGAAGATCGCGGGTGGGGAATGCGCCACATTGCCGACGATCAGCAGGCGCTGCATCAGCGTCTGGAAACGGTGGTCCAGCAACTGGAACAGGTCCAGCGCGAGGTGGCTGCGCTGAAAGCGGAGGAGGCAAACTAATGGAAACGTTAATGTTACTGACCTACGCCGCGCTGTGCATCGTGGTGTTTAAAGTCTTCCGCATCCCGCTCAATAAGTGGACCGTACCGACGGCGGTGCTCGGCGGTATCGCCCTGATTGGCGCGGTGATCTTCGGGATGAACTACAACTTCCCCTATACCGACGTCGGTAATCAGGTGTTCCGCACCGTGCCGATTGTGTCGCAGGTGCGCGGCCGGGTGCAGAGCGTACCGGTGAAGCCTAACCAGATGCTGCATAAGGGCGATGTGTTGTTTACCCTCGACCCGACGCCGTTCCAGGCGAAAGTGGACGATCTGCAGGCGCAGATAAAAGCGGCCAGTCAGGATGCGCTCTCCTTAAACGCGGCGTTAAGCCAGGCGCAGGCCGAGCTGAGCAGAGCGGTGGCCCAGCGCGACCAGTCGCGGCGGGAATATGCCCGCTATCGGGAGGGTCATGCCCAGGGCGCCTTCTCCGATCAAATGGTTGATACCCGTCTGCAGACGTGGAAGGCCGATGAAGCCAGCGTCAGCGCGGCTCAGGCAAAGGTGGTGCAGGCGCGCAACGCGCTGGACTCGGTGGTGAAGGGCAAAAATACCACCGTGGCCTCCCTGCTGGCGCAGCTGCAAAAGGCGCAGTTTCAGCTGGAGAACACCGTCGTCCGTGCCCCGGAGGATGGCTATGTCAGTACCGTCGGCTTACGGCCGGGCACCATGTCCACTGCCCTGGGGATGATCCCGCTGATGACCTTTGTGCCGGTGGAGGGCGCCGCCTCGCGGGAGTACGTCGCGGCATTTCGCCAGAACGCCCTGCAGCGTCTGCACAAAGGCGAGCCCGCGGAGCTGATGTTTCCGGCCATCCCGGGCACCGTCTTTCGCGGAGAAGTGGCCGACGTGCTGCCGGCGATTGGCGAGAGTCAGTTTCAGGGGCAGGGCAAATTGCTGACCACAGACGCGCTCAATACCCATGGCCGGGCGCTGGTGGTGCTGAAGGTGACCGATCCGCGATTTGCCGAATACGCTCTGCCGCAGGGGGCCACCCTTGAGGCGGCGGTCTACTCGGATCACCTGAAAGAGCTGTCGCTGATCAGGAAGATCCTGATCCGCATGAAAAGCTGGGAAAACTACCTCTATCTCGATCACTAAGCCGGCGGGCGCAGGGCGGACGTGCCGCCCCGCGCCGCAGTCAGGCCTCGCTGTCCACCAGGCCGTCAATAATGACCTGCCGCACCCCCTGCGAACAGGGTTCAATACGCCCGCGCACCCCATAGACGGCCGCCAGGGTCTCGGGGGTGATGACCGCGGCCGGGGTGCCGTCGCCGAGCAACTGGCCCGCCTTGAGCATCAGCACGTGGTCGGCATGACGCAGGGCAATATTGATATCGTGCACCACCACCAGGGTTACGATGTTGCGCCGTCGGGTCTCCCGGCGTACCAGATCCATCACGTGAAACTGGTAGTTGAGGTCAAGGGCGCTGAGCGGTTCGTCGAGCAGCAGCAGGCGCGGCTGGCGGATCAGCGACTGAGCGAGACCCACCAGCTGCTTTTGCCCGCCGGAGAGCTGATCGAGGTAGCTCATCGCCAGATGGGCAATCCCCAGCTGCCGCAGCAGCGCCATCACCTCCTCCTGGTGCTGCGGACTGTGGCGTCCTCCGGCGGCGCGCTGGGCAACGATAATCGACTCCAGCACATGCAGATGCACGCCGGCGGGCAGCGTCTGCGGAAGATAGACCACCTGCTCTGCGCGACGTGAGAACGGCTGCGTCAGCAGATTTTCCCCCTCCAGCAGCAGCTCGCCGCGGCAGGGTCCCAGACCCGCCATCGCCCGCATTAACGTTGATTTACCGCTGCCGTTTGGCCCCAGCAGCGCGGTGATTTTCCCTCGCGGCAGATGGGGAACCGTCAGGTTCTCGATCACCTTGCGTCTGGGGTAGCCGGCGCTGAAGTGAGACAGCGACAGCCCGGATAACGTCTGGTCGCTCATGCCTGCCCCCGATGACGTAAAATAATGCTCAAAAAGAACGGGACCCCGACCAGGGAAGTGACGATCCCCACCGGAATAATGGCCCCCGGGATCAGGTTCTTCGAGGCGATGGAGGCCAGGGAGAGCACCAGAGCGCCGATCAGCGCGCTGGCGGGCAGATAAAAGCGATGGTCTTCGCCGAAGAGCATCCGCGCAATATGCGGCGCCACCAGGCCGATAAAGCCGATTGGCCCGACAAAGGCCACCGAAAGCGCCGACAGTATGCTGATCCGCAGCAGCGTGGTCAGGCGCAGGCGGCGAACGTTAATACCAAAACTGATGGCCCGGTCCTCACCCAGCCGCAGGGCGGTCAGCTTCCACGCGCTGCGCAGCGACAGGGGCATCACCAGCGCAAGGGCGACCAGCAGGATGGCGACTTTGCTCCAGGAGGCGCGGTCGATGCTGCCCATGGTCCAGAACACCAGCCCCTGCAGCGTGTCTTCGTTGGCGATGAACTGCAGCATCGAGACCAGGGCGTTAAAGGTAAAGACCAGCGCGATGCCGAACAGGATGACCCCGGAGGTGGCCACCTGGGTCCAGCGGGTGATGCCGTCCAGCAGCAGGGCCGCCAGCAGGGCGAAGATAAAGGCGTTGGCCGAGATAAACCACTGGCCGGGAATACCGGGCAGGCCAATACCCAGCACAATCGCCAGCGCGGCGCCAAACGCCGCAGCCGAGGAGACGCCAAGGGTAAACGGACTGGCCAGCGGGTTATTGAGGATGGTCTGCATTTCGGCGCCGGCCAGTCCCAGCGCCAGGCCGACGATAATCGCCATCACCGCATAGGGCAGACGGATATCCCAGACGATGGCGCGCGTGCCCGGATCGGCGCTGGCCGGATCGGTTAACGTCTGCCACAGGCTCTGCAGCGGCAGACCGGAGGGGCCGAGCATAAAATCGAGCAGCAGCGACGCGACAATCAACAGCGCCAGCAGGAGCATCAGCAGCAGACGGCGACGCACGATACGGCGATAGTCATCTATCACGCCAGAGGTCCCGGCGGGCAGCCCGTCGAGCACGGAGTCGGAGGTTAAACGCATGCCGGATTACTCGCTCTGCTGCCAGGAGAAGACGAACGGCTGGTCCGGCAGGTCGGTGAAATGGCGCACGATATAATGGTAAGTCTCATCCGGGTTGAGATCGCCGAAGGCCTGCGGGTAGATATCTTTCGCCAGGTATTCCATGCCGACAATATTCCACGGGTGGTTATAGAAGTGGTGATAGACGCCATAGGCCCGCTTTGCCTGTACCGCCGGGATCTGGCTGACCCCAGGTCGCGCCAGCAGGATCTGCGCCTGGGCCTTCACCGCCTCCGGCTTAACCTCATAACCCAGGGGCAGCACCTGGCTGTTGCCGCGCTTCGAGCCGGTCATGATCCAGGCGTCGGGCTTCATGCTGATGATTTTCTCCAGCGAGACGAACCCGGAGGCGCCCGGCAGCAGCTGCGAACCGATATTGTTCGCCCCGACCGCCTCCACCAGCCCGCCCCAGCCGCTGTGGCCGTGGGTAAAGCAGCAGGCGTCGCTGTTGCCGGCCAGCGCTTCCACGAAGACGTTGGCCTTCGGCGTGATGGCCGCGGTTTTCTGGCGAATCGTCTGCAGCTGCTGACGATAGTAATCGGTAAAGGCTTTGGCCTGGCTCTCGCGGTTAAGGACTTTGCCCAGCAGGTCGATGCTGGGGGCGGTATCTTTCGCCGGGTCGATCTCATAGTCGACAAACAGCACCGGAACGTGCAGGGCGCTGAGCTTGTCGATGACGCCGCTCTCCATCAGCGCTGGCCTGGCGCGCAGCTGGGCGATCATCAGATCCGGCTGACGGGCGATGACGCTTTCAAGATCGACGTTCCCTTTGTCGCTGAAGCCCATGTCAAGGATCGTGGCCGACTGCGGCCACGTCGTTTTCAGCATCTGCCAGGTGGCAACATCCTGCTTTTTCGCCAGATTATTCCATGCCACCAGCCGTTTAAACGGATTGTCCCGGTCCAGCAGGGCGAGGGTCATAATGTCGCGGCCATCCTGCAAAATAATACGCTGCGGCTCTTTGGCCAGGGTGACCTGCCGGCCGTCGAGGTCAGTGACCGTCAGGGGATATTGGGTTGCATAGCTGAAGAGGGGCGTCGCGATCAGCGCAGTAAGTAACAGCGATCTTACTGATTTTCTTGCCATAAAAGGAGTTCCGTTTGCCAATTTATAAATATAATGATTCTGAGAATTATTCTCGAACAAACATCAACGGCAAGTATATCAAGGACAAATTTCATAAAATGTAACAAACATGTTGGAAATTATGCCAACGCCGACAGGGCGCGCACGGCGGCAGCATTTTCTGCCATGGCTGGAGGTCGAAGACGTTTTTCAGGCTAATTCCTAATGTCATCCCCGGTTCGTTGTGCCATCCTGAATGCGACTCATAACACGACACGTGAGAGAGGATATTATGAAAAAAGCAATGATTGCGTTATCGGCTATTCTGGTTGCAGCTCCGGTTTTTGCTGCGACAACACATGCAACAGATGATACCGTCGCGGCGGCGAATGCCAATGCCAACACCGCCAAAGAGAAGCTGCACCAGGCCCAGCATGAGGGCGAAGAGCAGCAGCTGAAGGCGAAACATGCTGCCGAAGGCAAGCAGGACAGCGTTGGCAGCCAGGTGAGCGAAGGCGCGCAGAAAACCTGGAACAAGACCAAAGAAGGCACCGAGAAGGGGTGGGATAAGACCAAAGAGGTCAGTGAAAAAGGCTGGAATGCCACCAAATCCGGTGCGGAAAAGGGCTGGGATAAAACCAAAACCGGCGCCGAAGAGTTAAAAAATAAAGTGACTGAATAAGTCCTTTTACCTGTCTGAATCAAGGTCGCGAAAGCGGCCTTTTTTATTGCCCCGCCATCAGCACAACCTCTTCCCGACAGCCGATGCCAGGAATCGTCCTGGTTAACCAGTTACTCACTCTTTCTTCACATTTGCCCGGTACAAAGGAGCTGAATCAGGAGGTGTACCATGAAAAAGATGATTTCTCTGGCAGTAATTTTATCGTGTGTGCTGAGCGTCCCGGCCTTTGCCGATGGCCCGAACGACGGCCATCGCCCGGGGCAGCCAACGGTGTGGCAGAACGGTCCGGACCATGATGGGCATGCGCCGCAGGGCGGACCTGACGCGCATCATCAGGGCGACCATGACCAGCGTGGCCCGGATCGCGACGGTCATGGCAAACGCGATCAGGCACGTCATGAGCAGGACCATTTCGCCTGGCGCGGGAACGATTTCCGCAAAGGACACCCGGCTCCGGCGCCGTTCCGTGGCGATGAATATCGCGTCCGCGACTGGAGCGACCGCGGCCTGCCGCCCCCGCCGGAAGGCCATCACTGGTCCTATATCGACGGTAACTATGTGCTGATCGCTGCGGCGACCGGGATCATCACCTCGATTCTGGTGAGCGGCGCCCTCGGCCACTAAATGCGCTGCTCCGCGACGCCGGGTCAGGGAAAGCCTGAACCGGCGATGGCGCACTCGCGGAAAGCTACGGGTTCAGCGCAGCATCCGGCCAGTATTTATAACCATTGATCATTGCCTGGGCGGCCAGCCCTTTTTCGGTCAGGTCGTAGACGTTGACCTTCGAGGGCAGGGAGGCGGTATCTGACGCCACGCCGCTGGTGGAGGCGGCGATCGGCGCGATGCCTTTGTCATCATATTTTGCGGCGGCATTCGCATCGGCGCCAACCATGTATCCCTGGCGAATAAAGGTCTCCAGGGCCGCTTTATCATGGAAAACCAGCACCGTGCGCTGCTGCTTAATCCCCATCCCCAGGCCGGCGCCGCCCTGGGCCATTTTCATATAGGTATCCTTCCCGGTGGCCTTATTCCGCACCACGCCGTAACCGCTGCCAAACCCGAACAGCAGGATCTTGCTGCTGTTATTGGCAAACACCGCATACCCCTTCGCATGCAGAATATCACTGCGGGCCTCAGGCTGCAGGGCGTAAAGCTTGTTGAGGGTTTCGCTGCGCATCTTCTGGATGCTGGCCCGCTGCTGGCTGGCGGTATCGCCCTGCGCGCTGCAGCCCGCTAGCATGACGATGGCGGCGAGGGAAAGCGTCTGTAATTTCATACACGTTTATTTTATTTAAATCTGAATATGGTCGGGAATGGTAGGTTAAATAACGGTAAATCCTCCATAAAATAAACGTTTATTTTTAAATTTCACTATTTTTATTATTTATTACTCTGTAATGTGCGGATTGTTAAATAAGATGAGTTCATTCCAGGTATTAGAAATGCTGCTTGCATAAAGTTTCCACCACGTTACCGTGTTAAGTCCTTAATTTATTTCCCGGAGAACGGCATGAGTGATTATGTAATCCCCGAAATTAAAGCGACGGAAGATGAAATGATTTCTATCCGTCATTATTTACATGCCAATCCGGAATTAAGTCTGGAAGAGTTTAATACCAGTGAGCTGGTGGCTGGCAAACTGGCGGAGTGGGGCTATCAGGTCACCCGCGGCCTCGGTAAAACCGGCGTCGTCGGCAGCCTGAGCAAGGGCGACTCGCCGCGTACTATTGGCCTGCGCGCCGATATGGACGCGCTGCCGATCCATGAAACTACTGATTTGCCCTGGGCCAGTACGGTACCCGGAAAAATGCACGCCTGCGGCCATGACGGCCATACCACCATTCTGCTGGCGGCGGCGAAATACATCGCCTCGCCGGCCTGCCAGTTTAACGGCACGGTGCATCTGATTTTTCAGCCGGCGGAAGAGGCTATCGGCGGCGCCGATTTAATGATTAAAGACGGGCTGTTCGAGCAGTTCCCCTGCGAACGCATCTTTGGCTTGCACAACATGCCGGGGCTGCCAGTGGGCAAGCTGGGCTTCTATGCCGGCAACTTTATGGCCTCGGCGGACACCGTCAAAATTACGATTACCGGCTACGGCGGCCACGGCGCCCATCCGGAGCGTACCGTCGACCCGATCGTCGCCGGCGCAGCGCTGGTGATGGCCCTGCAGAGCATCGTGGCGCGCAACGTGCCGCCGGGGGAAACGGCAGTGGTCAGCGTCGGCACCTTCCAGGCCGGTATCGCCTCCAACGTCATTCCGGAGAGCGTGGTGATGGAGCTGAGCGTGCGGGCGATGAAGCCGGACATTCGCGATCTGCTGATCAAGCGTATTCACGAGCTCGCTGACTTTACCGCCAAAAGCTATGGCGCCAGCAGCGTAGTGGAGGTGTACGACTCCTACCCGGTATTAACCAACAGCCCTGAAGAGACCGATTTCGCCCGGGCGCTGGCGCTGGAAGTGTTTGGCCGCGAAGGGGTACTGGAGTCGGTCTCGCCGATGAACGCCAGCGAGGATTTCGCTTTTATGCTGCGCGAACGCCCAGGGAGCTACTTCCTGCTCGGCAACGGTGAGAAAGGGGAGAAGGGCGGTTGCATGGTGCACAACCCCGGATACGACTTTAACGATGACATTATCACCACCGGCGCGACGCTGTTCGCCCGCCTGGTGGAAAAGCACTGTCGCTAATCTCTGGAGAAGAACGCGAATGAAAAAATCACTGTTGCTATGGCTGGCATTAATGGCGTCGACGTCGGCGCTGGCCGAAGGGGGAAAGGAGATCCGCTTCGGCGTCGACCCGACTTTCGCGCCGTTTGAATGGAAAGATCCGCAGGGCAAGCTGGCGGGGTTTGATATCGATTTAGGCAACGCCATTTGCCAGCAGCTGCAGGCGAAATGCGTGTGGGTGGAAAGCAATTTCGACGGCATTATCCCGGCGCTGAAGGCGCGTAAATTCGACGCGATCCTTTCCGGGATGTACATGACCGAGAAGCGCAAAGCACAGATTGCCTTTAGCGACAAGCTATATAACGGGCCGGTGTTCCTCGTGGCGCGTAAAAATACCCTGCAGGGCAATACGCCGGAACAGCTGAAGGGCAAAACCATCGGCGTGGAGCAGGGCTCGGCGCAGGAGACTTATGTTAACCAGCACTGGCGGCCGCAGGGGATTAACATTGTGGCCTACCAGGGGGCCGATAGCGTGGTGCGTGACCTGGAGTCCGGGCGCATCGACGGCGCAGTGCTCTCCGGGATGATGGCCGACTACAGCTTCCTGCAGCAGCCGCAGGGTAAGGAATTCGCCTTTGTCGGCGGCCATCTGCAGGACGATACGCTGTTTGGCGCCGGGGCGGCGATCGGCTTGCGTAAAGACGATGAGGCATTGCGTCAGGAAATTAACGGTGCCATTGCGAAGATTCTGGCCGACGGCACCTATAAAAAATTAGCCGGCAAATATTTTAGCTTTGATGTTTATTCCGGGACATAATGTCTGAGTGTACCTGCGGGCGTGGAGCGCCCGCCGTAAGATTCCTTTTCTGATTATCCAATCACCTCCTCTCCTGACCCCTGCGGTTACCTGAGGGAAGCAGAATATAAGCTAAGGAGTACTCGGCATGATGACACGTCCATTGGGTAAAACCGGATTTTCCATCGCCCCATTAGTCTTTGGCGGCAACGTCTTTGGCTGGACCATCGATGAAAAAACCAGTTTTGCTCTTCTTGATGCTTTTGTTGACCACGGTTTTGACGCTATCGATACGGCGGATGTTTATTCCCGCTGGGCGGAAGGCAACCAGGGCGGCGAATCCGAAACCATCATCGGTCGTTGGCTGCAGGCGCGCCCCGGCATGCGCGATAAGGTCAAAATCTTCACCAAAGTCGGCTCCGATTTAGGCCTCCCCGGCCATAAAGGGCTCAGCAAAGCCTGGATCCAACAGGCGGTAGATGACTCCTTACGCCGCCTGAATACCGACTACATTGATCTCTACTTCTCCCACTGGCCGGATCCGCAAACCCCGGTGGAGGAAACGCTGGAGGCTTTCCACAGCCTGCAGCAGGCCGGAAAAATCCGCGCCATGGGGGCCTCTAACCTGGATGCGATGCAGCTGGCGGGGGCGCTGGAGGTAGCGCGTAAAGGCGGCTTGCCTGCCTGGCAGGTGCTGCAGCCGGAATATAACCTCTACCACCGCTCCGCGTTTGAAGGCGCGCTGTGCGATCTCTGCGTCAGCCGCGATATCGGGGTGGTGACCTACTACAGCCTGGCCTCCGGGTTCTTAACCGGTAAGTACCGCCAGCCGTCGGATCTGGCGCAGAGCCAGCGCGGAGGGGGGATTGGTAAGTACCTGAATCCGCGCGGGATGCGGATTATCGATACCCTGGTGGCGGTCGCGGACGAGCAGGGGGCGAAGCCGGCTGAGGTGGCCCTGGCGTGGCTGATCGGCCGCGAAGGCGTGACCGCGCCGATCGCCAGCGCCACCAGCGTGGCTCAGGTGGAGAGTTTTGCCCGCGCGGCGGCGCTGAGCCTGAGCGCGGAGCAAGTGGCGCGACTGGACAGCGCCAGCGCCTGAGTCACTCCCTCTCCCCGGCGGGGAGAGGGAGAAGGGCTATACATGACGCGGACCGTAGGCCGGGTTAGGCGCCAGCCGCCACCCGGCGAAATGACGGCGCAACCGGAAATGCCCCTGCTCGCGCTGCGCTTAGCAGGGCTACCACTCCTGTGCTATTTCCGGGCTGATTGCGCTCCCGATATTTTTTCTGCGTTATGTCACTCATGGCACAGGGAGCGCACAGGGGGCGGCCAGTCGCCGCCGCCCCCTGTACCCCCGGGCTCCGGCCAGCAAAATCGCCACTGCGTGGTACCTTCGACTTTTCCCTGCAGGCTTCGGGTCGGGCCGAGGCAGCGTCCGTGCAAAACACGGCCCTCAGCCCGCATCCATGCGGGCTGCCCCGGCCTTCCGGGAACGTCTCAGCGATTTTGAGGCCGTCAGCACCGGCAGTTTCAGTCGCACAAGTGGGTAAATTAATGACTGGCTGCTCGGACCGTAGGCCGGGTCAGGCGCAGCCGCCACCCGGCGAAATGACGGGTGTGGTGCCTGAAAGCGTGCCCGGCGGCGCCCCTTTATTCCTGATGGCGGGTGACGTTGAGGATCTTCGCGCTGGCGCCGACCGGGAAATTGCTGAGGGCGCCGAAATCGCTGCCCTGATAGCCCATGATCTTGCCGTCGGTGCGCATCTGCTGCAGATCGATCAGGATCACCCCCAGCGTGGGAATGATTTTCTCCCGCCAGACGAACAGATAGAGATCCTCAGCCACCTGCACATAGTGGCAGCGATCGACATCCGCCAGCCCCTTTTCCACACCGTCCAGACACTGCCAGGTGTAAAAATTGTCGTTGAGATAGATGTGCTCATAGCGCTCGGTCGGGCTGTAGGTGTACTGATTGCGCATGCCAATGAGCGCATCGGTAAAGTCCGGCAGCGGCCCCGACTGCTCATCCAGGCGGGCAAAAACAAACCGTGCCTCTACCGCGGTCAGCGGCAGGCCTTGCTCCACCCGGCTGAAGGCGTCCAGCCGCGCGGCGGCTTCGTCCGGCAGCTGGCCGTAGACCAGGGTGGCGTTGCGCTGTGTCAGGTTGCATACCGCACTAATGCTGGCGTTATCCCGCTCCGGGTCAAGGAAGTCGATAAACAGAATGTCCGGGCGCAGGGCGGTTGCCCGCCAGGGCGCGCGCTTGTCGTTCCAGCTGAGCGTCTGCTCATCTTCGATAACCAACTGCTGCGGCTTACTGCCTGCGACATAAAAAGTAAAGGTTTCGCCGGCGGGCAGGCTGGTGGTGGCGAGTAAATTACCGTGTGGCGCAAAACCATCGGCCAGCGCGCCGACCTGGATAAATACGGCTTCTGAAGTCATAGGGGCTCCTGAACAGAGTAGGGCGTTAGGCAAACGCCAGAGTGGGAACATCGACGATACTGGCGCCGCCGTCGGCGACCAGCGTGGCGCCGCTGATGATGGCGGCCTGCGGCGAACAGAGAAACTGACAGGCCTCGGCTATCTCCTCGGGGCTGGCGGGGCGGCGCAGCGGAACATCGCGACAGACCCGCTGATAAGCCTCCGTCAGCGATAGCCCTTCTGCCTGCATCAGCGGGCGCATCTCTTCATCCGCCATCGGCGTCGTGACCCAGCCGGGACAGATGGCGTTGGCGCGTACCCCCTGTGGGCCGTAATCGCGGGCGACGGAACGCATCAGGCCAATTAAGGCGTGTTTGGCGGTGACGTAGCCGCAGGCCTGCGGCCCGGCGGCGAGTGAGGCGATGGAGGCGACAAACAGGACATTGCCTCGGCGGGCAATGAGCGAGGGTAGACAGGCGCGAACGCTGGCGAACGCGCTGGTGAGATTGCCGTCCAGCGCCTCGCGCCACTGGCTGTCGCTGGTCTCGGCGGCGGGGCTGTTGCCCATCCCGCCGGCGCTGCAGATGAGGACATCAATACCGCCAGCCTGGTCGAGGATCGCCGGCAGCAGCCGCTGACCCCAGACCTCGCCGTCGGCGGCATCGCCCACCAGCGCCGTGGCGCCGGTCTCATCGGCGACAGCCTGCAATGGCGCTTCGCGCCGTCCGGTAATAAACACCCGGTCGCCCGCGGCGCACATCAGCCGCGCGCAGGCGGCGCCAATTCCGGTTCCACCGCCGGTGATCACCACGACTCTCGCCATTCGCTCTCTCCTGTTATGGGGTCTTCGATTACCTTAAAAAGCGCGTCAGGTCCCGGCTATCGTCCGGAAGAACGATAGCCGTGGCGGTTAATGGATCTCTCTCACAGGGCGCCGTTCTCATTATTTCGGCAACAGCGGGTCAGGCGTCATCACATGATTACGCCGCGGCGAAAATTAATTGCATCCTGTTAAGGGTATAAGTGAAAAAAAACAGAAATCCATCGTTCTTTAGGATGAGAATGACGCGTCGGGGATAGGTTTTTTTTATCACCAGGGGCAGGTACGCCGGGTGTTAATCTTTTTTGTTTATATTTTAACGCGGCTATCGTAAAGCATGGCGGGTGTGTTTTTTAAATGCTTTATATAACAATGGTTTGTTGAAAATTATGTAACGGCTATCACATTGTTAATATGTTAATGATTGTGTTACTTAAATGTGAAATGTATGCTTCAATTATCAGTAGTCATCCATGTGTCATGTACCATCATCTCGACGGGGAGGCCCTATCATGTCTGCTTTGTTAAAAGCCAGCCGTAATGATGCGATAATAGCCCGTTGTTTACAGACTATTTCCCAGCTAATTCCACTGACTTCAGCGGTCTTTTATCGAGTAAATAATCGTTTAAAACCCGAAAGCTATATATTGCATAATATTTCCGATAATACGCACCAACAATATCTGGAAAACTTCCAGCCGCTGGATCCGCTTCTGCCCTCGCATTTTAGCCACCAGAACACCACCGTGGCGGCGATGACGCCGCGGCTCTGCGACCGCAACCGCCATTACTATCATGAATTCATGTTGCCGAATAACGTACGCGACATGACCGAGATCTTTATTCGCCGCGAGCGGCGGATCATCGCCGGTATCTCGCTGATGCGCGACGTGCCTTTCTCCAGCGAAGAGCGCCAGCGGGCTCAGGCGGTGCTGCCGCTGGTGGAGCTGGCCATTCGCGACTGTCTGCAGGAAGACGATGACCTGCCCGCCATCCTGACGGCGAAAGAGCGGGAAATCGTCGGCATGGTGCGCGAAGGCGCCAGCAATAAGCTGATTGCCCGCCAGCTGGATATCTCGCTCTCGACGGTAAAAACGCACCTGCGCAACATTTTCGCCAAGACCGAAGTGGTCAATCGTACCGAACTGGTTTCCCGAACCTGGATGCCGGCCGCTCAGCGTACGCTGCATCTGTGATCTGACTTTCGCATCCCGCGCGCGCCGTGGCAGCACGGCGTTTTCCTGATGCCTGTGGGTATCACTCCCTGGAGGATCCTCCGGGGGGAGGCTTTTTTGACCGGAGCACGCCCTACGATGTCGAGTACCCCTCTCACTGATAATGCGCTTTCCCGGCCCGCCGGGCTGGTGGTCTCCCTGCGTTTGCTGGCGGCGATCGTGATTTTTGCCGCTATTGCGCCGGGTATTCTGATGACCGCGCCGGCGGTGGCGGCGCAGCTGGCCAGCGAATGGCAGCTTAAACCTGGGCAGATCGGCTGGCTGTTCTCGGCGGAGCTGGGGGCGATGAGTCTGGCGACGCTCCCGGCGTGGTGGTGGATGAGCCGCCTCGACTGGCGGCGGGTCGCCCTGATGGCCGGGGTGGTGTTTCTGACCGCCAACCTCGCTTCGGCGGTGGTCACCCAGTACGAGACGCTGCTGGCGGCGCGCTTTCTCGCCTCGCTGGCGGGCGGCACGCTGATGATTTTGTGTATCAGCTGCGCGGCGGGGACGCCGAACCCGTCGCGGGTCTACGCCTTTTGGGTGCTCGGGCAACTGCTGTTAGGCATGCTTGGCCTGCTGGTGCTGCCCGGCCTGTTCGCGACCTTTGGCCTGAAGGTGGTTTATCTGATCCTCGCCGCCATTATGCTCTGCTGTTTGCCGCTGGTGTCCGCTTTCCCTCCGCGCTTTCAACCGCTCTCTGCCTCCCACCAGCAGCCGTCGACGGCGCTGTGGCGTCAGGCGCTGGCGGTGCTGGCGGTACTCACTTTCTATATCAGCCTCAGCGCAGTGTGGACCTTTATCGGCACCATCGGCAGCGCGGCGGGGCTAACCCCGACGCAGGTCGGTCTGGTGCTGGCGGCGGCGACGGTTTGCGGCATTATCGGCGCCGGCGGCGCGGCGCTGCGGGGTACCCAGCGGGCCGATCGTTTACCGGTGTGGCTGGGCTACGGCCTGCTGATCGTCAGCGTTGGGCTGCTGATCGGCCAGCCGCTGCTGGTGCGCTACGCCATCGCGGCGCTGCTGTTTAAGTTCACCTGGACCTTCGTGCTGCCCTTTATTCTTGCCCGTGTGGCCGGGCTCGATAGCAACGGCCGGCTGATGAACAGCATCAATCTGGTGATCGGCGGCGGCATGGCGGCCGGTCCGGCCTTAGCCGGGGCCTTACTGCAGCGTTTTGCCAGCGCCGACCCGCTGCTGGCGGCGGCAGGCGTCTGCGCGCTGCTGTCATTGATTTTGATTGCGGCGGCGTCCGCCGCCGGGAAGAGTTAGCCCACGGGAGGATAGAGTGAAAAGAAAAACCGGTTTCTTCTTTGATGAACGTTGTTTCTGGCACAGTACCGGTCTGCACGCGGTGACGCTGCCGGTGGGCGGGTGGGTGCAGCCGCCCGCAGGCGGCGGTCATGCTGAATCGCCGGAGACCAAACGGCGGATGAAAAACCTGATGGACGTCTCCGGGCTGACGCCGCAGCTGGCGCTGCGCAGCGCGGCGCCGGCGAGCCTTGAGGACCTGCGGCGGATCCACCCCGACAGCTATCTGGAGCGCTTCAAGGCGATCAGCGATAACGGCGGCGGCATGCTCGGCAAAGAGGCGCCGCTGGGGCCGGGCAGTTATGAAATCGCCTGTCTTTCCGCCGGGCTGGCCTGTGCGGCGGTGGAAGCGGTGCTGGAGGGGGAGCTGGATAATGCCTATTCGCTGTCGCGCCCGCCCGGACACCACTGTCTGCCGGACCAGTCGATGGGATTTTGTTTCCTCGCCAATATTCCCATTGCCGTCGAGCGGGCGAAAGCGCAGCTGGGGCTGGGCAAGGTGGCGATCATTGACTGGGATGTTCACCACGGCAACGGCACCCAGCATATCTACCTGCAGCGCGACGACGTACTGACTATTTCCTTGCATCAGGACGGCTGCTTCCCGCCGGGCTACGCCGGCGAGGACGATCGCGGCGTGGGCGCGGGCGAAGGTTACAACATTAATATTCCGCTGCTGGCCGGGGCGGGGGATGACAGCTGGCGCTATGCGCTGGAAACTATCGTCATTCCTGCGCTGGCGCGTTTTGAGCCGGAGCTGATTATTATCGCCTGCGGCTATGACGCCAACGCCATGGATCCATTAGCGCGGATGCAGCTACATAGCGACAGCTTCCGGGCGATGACCGAACAGGTCCAGCAGGCGGCGGATCGCCTGTGCGGCGGGAAACTGGTGATGGTGCACGAGGGCGGCTACGCCGAATCCTACGTGCCGTTCTGCGGCCTGGCGGTGATGGAAACGCTGAGCGGTATCCGTACCGAGGTCCAGGATCCGCTGCTGGAATTTATTCAGCAGCAGCAGCCGCGGGCGGAGTTTGCGCAGTTCCAGAGGCTGGCTCTCGATCGGCTGGCGCAACGGTTTGGCCTGCAGTAATCGCTCACGCTCACGGTGATCGCTAAAGTCCCGGTACGGGACTTTTTCTTTACTTAGTCCCGAAATGGGACTAGTCTCTGCACATGAAGATAATCTCAGTGAAAACCTTAAGGGACTTCTGGGCGGAGAATCCCGACGCTGAACAACCGCTAAAGGCCTGGGTAGACGAAGCGACAAAAGCAGACTGGAAAACCCCGGCGGAGATAAAGGACCAATACCGCAGCGCAAGCATATTGAAAAATAAGCGGGTTGTATTCAACATTAAAGGAAATGATTACCGGTTAATCGTAGCCGTTGCTTATCTGCGGGGGTGGGTGTTCGTTAAGTTTATCGGTTCGCATAAGGAATATGACGAGATAAACGCTGAGACGATTGAGAGGAAGTAAATGATGAAAATAAAACCTATCCGCACTGAACAAGATTACGAAGCCGCGCTAAGCGCGGTTGAACCTTTTTTTGATAATGAACCAGCGCTTGATACGCCAGAGGGCGATTTTTTTGAGGTGATGTGCCTGCTGATTGCTGAGTATGAAAAAAAGCACTATCCCATCGAGCCGCCGACGCCGATAGAGGCGATCAAGTTTCGCATGGAGCAGCAGGGGCTGACCGTCAAAGATCTGGAGCCGGCGATTGGTAAATCGAATCGTGTCTATGAAATTCTCAATGGTACGCGCAACCTGACGCTCCCGATGATTCGCCGGCTTCATGCGCAGTTCGGCATCCCCCTTGAGAGCCTGATCGGCGCGTGATGGCGCGGGCATCCGCTCACTCATCCATCCACTGACTTACCGCCTGATTAATCATCGCCAGCACGCTGAGCAGCAGCATCCGCTGCTGCGCTTCCAGCCGCAGATAACGGCGCAGCGGCGGCATTTTACAGACCACTTCGCTGGCGGCCCAGGGTTCAATGCTGCAGCGCCAGCCGCTACTATCAAAGGTCAGCAAAAAGCGGCGGTAATCCAGCTCACTTAAGGTCTGCTGGAGATTAGGAAAACCGTTGAGATAGCTGGCGAGTTCCACGCTGCCTTTGCCGCCGATAAAGCGGATCGGCTGGCGTTTCCACCAGCCGGATTGATGGGCGCGAATGTTACCGCGCACGGGCCGGGTCACCGGCCCCTCGACGACAAACTCGCAGCTGTGAATGCTGGCCATAAACAGCCGCTTCTGACGCACGCTGAAGGTCACGGCGGTGGCGTCGTTCAATCGCAGCAGCGCGCTGCGCTCGCTCAGCTTTTCGCAGGGCCAGCCCGCCAGATCGCGCTGCACCGCGTTCATTAACGGCGTCTCAAACCAGGGGACGGAGGACATCTGGCGTCATCTCCCCGCGGGTCTGTTTTTCATAATTGTTGATGGCGCGCTCCACCACCTCTTCCACTACCAGCGGCTTGAACGGATTGACGCGCTGCACGCACACCGTCCAGAACAGGGCGTAAGCGGCGGTCAGGCCGAGCATTATGCCGAACGGCACCAGCACCTGGCGGCTGTCCATCCCCGGCGGCGTGATATTGACGATAGCGATGATGATCCCGACGCTGGAGATAATCTGCGGCAGCGGGAACCACGGCGAGCGGTAGGCGCGCGGCAGGTCCGGGCGGCGAATGCGCAGCATCACCACCGACAGCGTCACCAGCAGATAGGCGACGCCCCAGGCGCAGACCGCGGCGAGGATCAGCGGCACGATGCGATCCAGATCGCCGTTCAGATACCAGGCGTGCAGGCAGGGGATCGCCACCCCGATGGCAATGGCGATCACCGGCGTCTTAAAGCGCGGGTGCAGCCAGGTCAGGAAGCGGGGCAGCGCGCCGTCCAGCGCCATGCCGTAGATAATACGCGGCACGGCGGCCATCAGCGTATTGATGGTGGCGCAGCCGGCCAGCAGCAGCCCGACCCCCAGCCAGTACTGGCCGGCGTGGCCCATCACCCGTTCGGCGAAGGCCGGGATCGCCATCGGTGTATCCAGCAGATGGACGTTGTTGGCCGCGTCGAGCACGGTATTCTCCACCTGGCGGTTGATCGCCGCGCCGTAGATAAACATGCAGCTGGCGACCCCCAGCAGGCCCAGCGCCATCGCCCGCGGAATAGTGCGGTGGGCCTGTTTAATCTCCGGCGCCATCGGCGTCACCAGTTCGCAGCCGACGAACATAAACATCGCCATGCCGATATAGCCGAACAGACCGTTGATATCGCTGATGTTCAGCGGCGTGCCGAACCAGCCGGAAAGATGAGTCACCGGCGCCATAAAAATGCCACACAGGCCGAAAATAGTCAGTGTGGTCCACATGCCGAAGGTCAGCACCACTTCGACCTTGCCGAAGATTTCCACGCCGATGGCGTTGAGCAAGCCGAAAATCACCACCATGCCGACACCCACCATCCAGGTGTTCTGGTGGGCGGCCATCTGAGCGTTGATCGATTCGAAGTTTACCAGCGCCATAATGCCCGCCAGGATCGTCTCCGCCGTCCCGGCGAAAATATGGACGATCAGATAGGCGCACAGCGCGCCGGTGATAGCGAAGAAGCGGCCCATGCCGCAGGAGATATAGTCGTACACCGAACCGGTGGTAGGAATGAGCGTCGCCGCCTCGGCAAAGGTGGTGACCTGCGCCTGCATCATAATAAAGGCCAGCAGCACCGCCAGCGCGAAGGTATCGCCGCCCATGCCGAAGCCGCTGGTGACCGTCAGGATCACCGGGCTGGCCATGATCAGCCCGACGGAGCTGGCGAGGGTGGTCGGGAAGCCGACGACGCCGCGCTCAAGATGGCTGGCGAGTCTGTTACTAAACATAGTCAACCTCTGCACAATAATGGGGTAGGGCAGGGAATAGCCAGCGCCACTCCCGGATAGTCATAATTTAGGCGGGCATCCAGCTCAATGAATATCGTCCGGAAGGTGGAGGGCGGCGCATGATTCTGTGACGCAGTCGATGAATGTCGCGGTGGATAAACAACATGACCCCGAAAACCGGGGCCATCCGTCTTGCCACGTTGCGCGTATTTCTGCCGGATGGCGGCTGCGCCTTATCCGGCCTACGGTCCGTGCGGCCTGCCTTTAATTTATTCACCATGCTGACTGAAACGCCGGTGTTGGCGGCCTCAAAACCCCCGGTGGCGCTGCTGCTTACCGGGGCTACAGCGCTGTGCGATTTGGTAGCCCGGAGAAGGCGCAATGCGCCGCCTCCGGGTCCCCCTGTGCGCTCCCTGCGCCGCCGGGCATTATCAGCGTGTTAGCGCGTCTCGACGTTCGCCAGGTAGTGCTTCACAAAGCGCGGCGTCAGGATTTTCCACTCCACTTCGGTGCCCTGTTTAACAAACCAGCTGTCGCCCGGCGCAAAGCGCTGCGGCTCGCCACCGGCGACGGTCAGCTCCACTTCGCCTTCCAGCACGGTGGCATGCTCGGTAAACGGATAGGTCATGGTAAAGCTCCCCTCAGTGGACGAAAACAGTCCGCAGGTAAAGGCGTCCTGCGGCTCGCCGTAGATCATCGCCCCGGCCACCTGCGGGTCTCCCGCGGTCGGCGTCGCGCCGAGCAGGCTGACGCTGCCGATCGGCTGCAGGTCAGGTACCGGGTGTTTAAGTTTAAAAGCGTGCATAGCGTTCTCCTGGTTAACTCCGGCCTTTCCAGAAACCGGCGGTTTGATGCATCAATTTTCCGGCTGTGACTAATAGCAAGCGCAGGCTGTCACGGCCGTGGATGGTCGCGTGGGGGATGCTGCTCAGCAGGCGATAGCGGTCGGAACCGCCGTTGATCCCTTCGGCGAGGATTTTGCACACGATGTGCGACGGGGTGACGCCGAAGCCGGAGTACCCCTGGACGTAAAAGACGTTGTTGTGATCGCGTAGGGTGCCGATCTGCGGGAACAGGTTGGCGCTACAGGCCATCGGCCCGCCCCAGGCGAAATCGATCTTCACATCCTTCAGATAGGGGAAGACCTCCGCCAGCAGGGTGCGATTCCAGGCGGCGAAATCGTTCGGCGTATATTCCACAAAGCGAGTCGCGCTGCCGAACAACAGGCGATTTTCCCGGGTGACGCGGTAGTAGTTAATCACCGGGCGAATATCGCTGAAGGCGCCGCGCAGTGGGCTGATGCGCTCGATCAGTTCATCGGAAAGGGGCTCGGTTGACACCTGATAGGAGTAGGTCACCAGCGTCTTGTTGTAGATCTCCGGCTCCATATTGTTGAGGAAGCTGTCGCAGGCCCACAGTAGTTTGGCGGCTTTGACGCTGCCCATCGCGGTGCGTACCCGCACCTGTTTGCCGTAATTCACCTCCACCACTGGCGAGGATTCGAAGATCTTTACCCCCAGCGAATGGGCGGCCTGCGCCGAACCGAGCAGCATATTGAGCGAATGGATCTGCCCGCCGCCCATATGTTTCAGCGCGCCGCAGTAGACCTCGGAGCCAACCACCTGCTGCACCTCTTTGCCGGTATACAGTTCGATTTCTTCATCCAGGGTAGCGGCTTTAAACTCCTTCTCCCACTGGCGCAGCGTTTTGAGCTGCCGCTGGTTATAGGCGAGATAGCCGTAGCCGGGGACGAAATCGGCGTCGATATGGTATTTGCGGATGCGTTCGCGAATGATGCCCGCGCCGAGGTTGGCGATTTTAAACAGCGTCTCCAGCCCCTCTTTGCCGACGTGCTTTTTCACCGCTTCGATGTCGTGACCGATACCGGCCATCACCTGGCCGCCGTTGCGCCCGGTACCGCCGTAGCCAAGATGGCGCGCCTCCAGCACCACCACGTTGGTGATACCCTGTTCCGCCAGCTCAAGGGCGGTGTTAATCCCCGAGAAGCCGCCGCCGATAATCACCACGTCGGCTTCAATATCTTCCCGCAGCGCCGGGAAATGGAGGTGGTATTTCTTCGTCGCGCCGTAGTAGTTCAGCGCATCGATTTTAATGTTCATCGCGTTACCCTGTGGTCTTGCCTGGCTCAAGGTCCTCATCACAGCACGCCATGCGGGCGTTGAATATCGTCCGGAAGAATGACGTTCTTTAGAACGATGGGCGGCGCAGAGCAACCGTGCTGTGATAGGCCAACTTTGCTAAAAAAACGGGTGCTGACGATGAGTGAGATAACCTTACTGGCGGAAGTGACCGCCTTTTTACGCCAGCCACACGGGCAGTTTATTGCCGGTCAACGTGAGGCGGGCCACGGCGCGCCGTTCGCGGTGGTTAACCCGGCCACCGGTCAGGCAATTGCTGAGGTGACGGCAGCGGATGTGGATCAGGCGGATCGCGTCATGGAGAGCGCCCGCCAGGCGTTCAGTCAGTGGCGTGAGATGCCGACGCTGGCGCGCGGTACGCTGCTGTTGAAGCTGGCGGATGCCCTGGCTGAGCATCGCGAAGCGCTGGCGCAGCTGGAAAGTCTCTGCTCCGGCAAGACCATCATGCTGGCGCGGATGTTGGAGCTGGATCAATCGGTGGCGTTTTTGCGCTACTTCGCCGGCTGGGCGGGGAAAGTCACCGGCGAAACGCTGGATGTGTCGCTGCCGTCGATGGCCGGGGAAAAATATACCGCCTTCACCCGCCGCCAGCCGCTGGGGGTGGTGGTCGGCATCGTGCCGTGGAACTTCTCCATCATGATTGCCATCTGGAAGCTGGCGGCGGCCCTGGTCTGCGGCTGCACCATCGTCCTCAAACCGAGCGAGTATACGCCGCTGACGCTGCTGCGCGTGGCGGAGCTGGCGAAAGCGGTGGGTATCCCGGATGGGGTGATTAACGTGGTCAACGGCGCCGGCGGCGAGATTGCCCAGCGGCTGATGACGCATCCGGCCTGCGCCAAGGTGAGCTTCACCGGCTCGGTGGCCACCGGTGAAAAAGTCCAGCAGTCGGCCTGCGTGTCAGGTAAACGGGTGACCCTTGAACTGGGGGGCAAAAACGCCGCGCTGTTCCTCGATGACCTGACGCCGGAGGCGATGGTCAACGGCATTATTGAAGCCGGCTACCTGAACCAGGGGCAGATTTGCGCCGCCGCGGAGCGCTTTTATCTGCCGCAGGGCAAACTGGATGCAGTGCTGGCGCTGCTGAAAGACAAGCTCAGCGCCTTCGCGCCGGGATCGCCGCTGGATGAACGGACGCTGATGGGGCCGCTGGCTAACCGCCAGCAGTACGAGAAAGTGCTCAAACTGATCCAGACCGCGCGCGACGAGGGGGATACCATCGTCTGCGGCGGCGAAGCGCTGCCGGGAGAGGGGTATTTCCTGCAGCCGACGGCGGTTAAAGTCCGCAGCGAAGAGAGCACCCTGATGCGCGAGGAGACCTTCGGTCCGGTATGCAGCTTTATCGGCTATCGCAGTGAAGAAGAGGCGCTGGCGCGGATCAATGCGTCGCCATATGGCCTGGCGGCCAGCGTCTGGTCCGATAATATTCGCCAGGCGCTGCGCTACTCGGAGGCGATTGACGCCGGCATCGTGTGGGTCAATATGCATACCTTCCTCGACCCGGCGGTACCGTTCGGCGGCATGAAGGGCTCGGGCATCGGGCGCGAATTCGGCAGCGCGTTTATCGATGATTATACGGAGCTGAAGTCGGTGATGGTGCGCTATTAATCGCCGTTCAGCGACTTAGCGCTGTCATGTGTCGCTTTGCGCCAGATGGGCAACACATCGTGTGCCTTCTGGCCTGCAACCCGGGCGGTGCACGGCATCGCTTCCGGGACTCTTTTCCCGTCACGGATCCTGTCTTCCCCTCGTAATCCGCCATTGCCGTAAAAAAAATCAGCAGATTATCTTTTTTGCCCGCCAGGACTTGTTTGACATTGGATAATGAGTATAGTTCTCATTCTCTTTTTCATTCGTAATTTTGGCAAGGTTCGAGCTGCGCCAGTGAGTCGTTCACTAAGAGTCGCGAAGGCGTAGGGTGACGTAAAGACAGCAGGCTGGAAACAGACAATATCGGCCGCTGCGCGTCCATCGGGTCATTGATTTTTTATAGGGTTGATCCAATGAAATACACACTTCCGACGTTGACGCTGGCCATCAGCGCGGCGTTAAGCGGCTGCGCGACGCCTCATTCCTCTGCCGTTTCCCAACCGGTTGTCGACTCGCCAGCCCCTAACGTGGCGCAACCGCTGCAGCGCCAGCTAGCGGAAGGGCTGTACGAGATGGCGTTAAGCCCGCAGGGTGATGCGCTGTACGTCGCCAGCGCCGAAGGCTTTAAAAATGTGCAGGGCGGGGCGGTCTACACACTGGATCCGCACACCCTCAATACCATCGGCCTGACGCACACCGATCTGAAAAACTTCGCTTTACAGCTCTCTGCGGAGGGTAAAACGCTGTATGTCAGCAATTCGCTGGACGGCGGCATCAGCGCTATCGACACCGCCACCGGCAAGGTAAAAAACCGCCTGCTGTTCAGCGAGCGCAATGAAAAAGGTCGCCCTTATGGGGCCCGCCAGCTGCTGTTGCTGAACAATACTCTCTACGTTGGTGCGGTCGCCGACCCGGCGCAAATCTGGGTGGTTGACGCCACCACTCTGAAGCTGAAAACACGGATTAAAAATACCGGTAAATGGATGACCGGCCTGCACTACTCCGCACAAACCGGTCGCGTGTACGCCGCTAACGGCAGCGGTGAAATTCTGGTGATCAACCCACATAACCAGCGCATTGAACAGCGCTGGAAGCCGCTGGGCGACAAGCCAGCGCTGCTGCTTAATATGGCCGAAGATAGCGACACCGGCCGCCTGTTTGTGACTGATAACTCGAAAGCGAAAACCACTCTGGTGCTGGATATCCACAGCGGCAAGCTGCTTAAACAGCTCGACGTCGGCGATTCGCTGGCAGTGCAGTTCAATAAGAAACGCCACGAAATTTATATTTCGCAGCGTGAATCCGGCAAGGTTATCAGCCTTGACGCCAGCAGCTACACGCTGAAGAAAAGCTGGGCGCTGCCGGCCAATCCCAACAGCCTGCTGCTTTCCGCCGATGGTCAGACGCTATTTGTCACCGTCAAACAGCCCTTCAATAAAGACCACTCCACAAAAGGCCCGGACAGCGTCGTACGCATTGACCTGAACGCGCAATAAAAATAACGGGTCCGGCGACGGGCCCTTTGATTCATTTATCCTCATCCATGGGGCAAATTATGCACACCACGCACTATTCATCCTTCCCGCTGCGTAAAACGCTGCTGGCCTTAGCCATCGGCGCTGCCAGTCAAACGGCGATGGCCGCGGACGCTGCCGCCGCGAAGCAACCTGGCGAAGAGACCCTCATCGTCGAGGCTAACGAAACCAGCGATTTTAAATCCGGCGGCGACCTGGTGGTTCCGGCATTCCTCGACGGGCAGATCGCTCACGGCGGCCGTCTGGGGATGCTTGGCGAACAAAAGGCGATGGACGTTCCTTTTAACGTTATCGGCTATACCTCGAAGCTGATTCAGGATCAGCAGGCGAAAACCATCGCCGATGTCGTCAGTAACGACGCTGGCGTGCAGGCCGTACAGGGCTACGGCAACTTCGCCGAGACCTATCGAATCCGCGGGTTTAAGCTCGATGGCGACGACATGACCATGGGCGGCCTGGCGGGCGTGGTGCCGCGTCAGGTGATGGACACCCAGATGCTGGAGCGCGTTGAAATTTTCAAAGGAGCTAACAGCCTGCTTAACGGTGCGGCCAGCAGCGGCGTCGGCGGGATGATTAACCTTGAGCCGAAACGGGCGGAAGATCTGCCGACCGCGCGCGTTGGCGTCGACTATACCTCTGATTCTCAGGTGGGCGGCACCCTCGACCTGGGACGCCGTTTCGGCGACAACAACCAGTTCGGCGCCCGGGTCAACCTGGTGCATCGCGAGGGTGAAGGCGCTATCGATAATGATAAACGTCGTACTACGCTGGCTTCGCTGGGGCTTGATTACCGCGGCGACCGTTTCCGCTCCTCGCTCGATTTCGGCTACCAGAAGAAAACGTTCCACGGCGGTACGATGGGCGTCAATATCAGCGGCGTGGATTTCGTTCCGGCGCTGCCGGACAACAGCAAAAACTACAGCCAGAAGTGGGGCTATAGCGATATCGAAAGCGAATTCGGCATGGCGAAGGCAGAATATGACCTGACCGATAGCTGGACGGTATACAGCGCCCTCGGCGGCCAGCATTCGCATGAAATTGGCACCTACAGCGCGCCGAAGCTTCTGAATAAAAACGGCGATGCGACGGTGGGCCGCCTGGATACTAACCGCATTATTGACGCGATCAGCGGCATGGGCGGGGTACGCGGCGATTTCAATACCGGCGCGATTTCGCATAAGGTGAACCTCGGCTATGCGGCGCAGGTGCATACCGATGCTACCGCCTGGCGGATGTCGGCGAAGAATCCGACCACCAATATCTATGACAACCGTGATGTGGCGATGCCGGATAACGCCTATTTTGGCGGCAACTACCACGATCCGCTGGTCACCTCGCGCAGCCGTACGCAGGGCTGGCTGCTGAGTGATACCCTCGGCTTCTTTAACGATAAAGTGCTGTTTACCGCCGCCGCTCGTCATCAGAAAGTGGTTGTGCGCAACTACAGCAACGCCACCGGGCTGGAAGATACTTCTTCGCGTTATACCCAAAGCCGCTGGATGCCGACGTTTGGCCTGGTGTACAAGCCGTGGGAGCAGCTGTCGCTGTATGCTAACCATACCGAAGCGCTGCAGCCGGGCTCTGTGGCGCCGACGACGGCGGCCAATGCCGGGCAGAGTACCGGGATCGCGCACTCGAAGCAGGACGAAGTGGGCGTCAAGATCGACTACGGAACGATCGGCGGATCGCTGGCGCTGTTTGAAATCAAAAAACCGAACGCTATTTCCGATACCGCTGGCAATTACGGCCTCGACGGCGAGCAGCGTAACCGCGGCGTAGAGATGAACGTCTTCGGCGAGCCGATGCTGGGGCTGCGTCTTAACGCCAGTACGGTGTGGCTGGATGCCAAACAGACTAAAACCGCTAAAGGCGCAACCGACGGTAAAGATGCCATCGGGGTGGCTAACTTCTACGCGGTGCTCGGCGCCGAGTATGATATCAAGCCGGTGGAAGGCCTGACCGCCACCGCGCGCGTCAATCATAGCGGGTCGCAGTATGCCGATGCGGCCAATACCAAGAAGCTGGATAGCTACACCACCCTGGATTTAGGCCTGCGCTATCGTATGCGCCTGAACGCCGACCAGAACGAAATGACCTGGCGCGTCGGGGTGACCAACGTGACCAACGAGAAGTACTGGTCTGGCATTGACGATACCGGTACCTATCTGTTCGAAGGCGATCCGCGTACCGTGCGCGTCTCAATGAGCTACGACTTCTGACGCTAAAAAAGCGGGGCGGGCGGCTGACGCTCGCCCCGCGCAACTTGCGACAATTCCCCCTAAGTGATAAAAGGTGCCCCTTCACAAAAACACACAGGGGAACGACGTGAAAGACGCGTCAACGTCGTCGGATGCCGTAGAAGAGAGCGGCCCGACGCTTCATCGCGGTTTACAGAACCGACACATTCAACTTATCGCCCTTGGCGGCGCGATTGGTACCGGCCTGTTTCTTGGCATTGGTCCTGCGATTCAAATGGCTGGCCCGGCGGTCTTATTGGGCTACGCCGTGGCCGGGATTGTCGCTTTTCTGATCATGCGCCAGCTGGGCGAGATGGTGGTGGAAGAGCCAGTATCCGGCTCCTTTGCCCACTTTGCCTACAAATACTGGGGCCCGTTCGCTGGTTTCCTGTCCGGCTGGAACTACTGGGTGATGTTCGTGCTGGTAGGGATGGCGGAACTGACCGCCGCCGGGATCTACATGCAGTACTGGCTCCCCGACGTGCCCACCTGGGTTTGGGCGGCGGCCTTCTTCCTCATTATTAACGCCGTCAATCTCGTCAACGTCCGTCTGTATGGCGAAGCGGAGTTCTGGTTCGCACTGATTAAGGTGCTGGCGATTATCGGCATGATTGCCTTTGGCCTGTGGATGCTGTTTGGCGGCCACGGCGGCAGCAAAGCCGGGTTCGACAACCTGTGGAAACACGGCGGCTTCCTCGCCACCGGCTGGCACGGTCTTATTCTGTCGCTGGCGGTGATTATGTTCTCCTTCGGCGGGCTGGAGCTTATCGGCATCACCGCCGCCGAAGCGCAAAACCCGGAAAAGAGCATTCCGAAAGCGGTGAACCAGGTGGTTTATCGTATCCTGCTGTTCTATATCGGTTCGCTGGTGGTGCTGCTGGCGCTCTACCCGTGGGTGGAGATCAAATCCGACAGCAGCCCGTTTGTGATGATTTTCCATCATCTCGACAGCAACCTGGTGGCCTCCGCGCTGAACTTCGTCATTCTGGTGGCCTCGCTGTCGGTCTATAACAGCGGTGTGTACTCCAACAGCCGGATGCTGTTCGGCTTGTCGGTGCAGGGCAATGCGCCGACGTTCCTCGCCCGTGTCAGCAAGCGCGGCGTGCCGGTGAATTCGCTGCTGCTGTCAGGCGTCATTACCTCGCTGGTGGTGGTGCTGAACTACCTGCTGCCGCATGAAGCGCTGGGGCTGCTGATGGCCCTGGTAGTGGCGACGCTGCTCCTGAACTGGATCATGATCTGTATGGCGCACCTGAAGTTCCGTGCCGCCCAGCGCCGTAAAGGGCGTGAATCGAGGTTTAAAGCGCTGCTGGCGCCCGCCAGCAACTACTTCTGCATTGCTTTTCTTGGGCTGATCCTGGTGCTGATGTGCACCATTGATGGGATGCGCCTGTCGGCTATCCTGCTGCCGGTGTGGATCCTGTTCCTGTTTATCGCCTTCAAACTGCTGCGCCGCCCGGCGTAAGCGAGACGCCCCGCCGTCCGGCGGGGCTGCCTGCCTTTTTATTGTGATCCTCTTCGCAGGTGGGGAATTTGCCTGGCGATCTTCTTTTTGTAATCGATTACTTTTGTGTTGAGCGATTTTGTAATCGATTACTTTTCTGAGGGCGAGCAACATGGTCACAACAACAGAAGGTCGGGAAAGTGTCCGCGTGAGCCACCGTTTTCTGGTGCCGCGGTTGTCGTTAATGATGTTTATGCAGTTCTTTATCTGGGGCAGCTGGTCGGTGACCCTGGGGCTGGTGATGACCCGCTATGAGATGTCACTGCTGATCGGCGATGCGTTCTCCGCCGGGCCGATCGCCTCCATCCTGTCCCCCTTTGTGCTGGGAATGCTGGTGGACCGCTTTTTCGCCTCGCAGAAGGTGATGGCGGTGATGCACCTGGCCGGGGCGGCGATCCTGTGGTTTGTCCCCCAGGCGCTGGTGGCGCAGAACGGCGCCCTGCTGATTGGCCTGCTGTTCGGCTATACGCTGTGCTATATGCCGACTCTGGCGCTGACCAACAATATCGCCTTTCACAGCCTGGCGAACATCGATAAAACCTTCCCGGTGGTCCGCGTGTTCGGCACCATCGGCTGGATTATCGCCGGGATCTGCATCGGGGTGACCGGTATCTCTGATACCACCGGCATCTTCACGCTGGCGGCGCTCTGTTCGGTGGCGCTGGCGATTTACAGCCTGACGCTGCCCCACACCCCGGCGCCGGCCAAAGGCATGCCGGTTCAGTTTCGCGATCTGCTGTGTGCGGACGCCTTCGCGCTGCTGAAAACCCGCCATTTCCTGATTTTCTCCCTCTGCGCCACCTTAATTTCCGTGCCGTTAGGCACCTATTACGCCTATACCGCGTCGTATCTGGCGGATGCCGGCGTCAAAGATGTTAGCACCGCGATGTCGTTCGGCCAGATGTCAGAGATCGTCTTTATGCTGGTGATCCCGCTGCTGTTCCGTCGCCTCGGGGTGAAATACATGCTGCTCATCGGCATGGTGGCGTGGTTTGTCCGCTACGCCTTTTTTGCCCTCGGGGTCAGCGAAGAGGGGCGCTTCCTGCTCTATCTGGGCATTTTGCTGCACGGCGTGTGCTATGACTTTTTCTTTGTCGTCGGCTTTATCTACACCGACCGCGTGGCGGGCGAGAAGGTCAAAGGCCAGGCGCAGAGCATGATTGTGATGTTCACCTACGGGATCGGCATGCTGCTGGGCTCGCAGATCTCCGGCGCGCTGTATAACCATCTGGTGGCCGGCCAGAGCGTGCCGCAGGCCTGGGTGACCTTTTGGTGGATCCCGGCGGTGGCCGCCGCGGTTATCGCGCTGATTTTCCTTTTCTCTTTCCAGTACAACGAGAAAGAGCCGCACTAATTTTTCAGGAGGGGGTATGAAAACGATTAAGGGACCGGGCATTTTTCTGGCGCAGTTTATTGGCCCGCAGGCGCCGTTTAACACGCTGGCGGGGGTGGCGCAGTGGGCCGTCGGCCTGGGATACCGGGCATTGCAGATCCCCTGCAACCACCCGGCGATTTTTGATGTCGAGCGGGCGGCGGCGAGCCAGACCTACTGCGACGAGGTCAGCGGCACCCTGGCGGAGCATGGGCTGGTCATCAGCGAGCTGTCCACTCATCTTGAAGGGCAACTGGTGGCGGTGCATCCGGCGTATGACGCGGCGTTTGACGCCTTTGCCCCAGCCGCGCTACATGGCGATCCGCAGGCGCGCCAGCGCTGGGCGGTGGAGAAAGTGCGCCAGGCGGCAGTGGCCTCCGGCCGCCTGGGGCTGAAGGCGCATGCGACCTTTTCCGGGGCGCTGGCATGGCCCTTTTTTTATCCGTGGCCGCCGCACAATCAGCCGCTTCTGGATGAGGCCTTTGCCGAACTGGCCCGGCGCTGGCGGCCGCTGCTGGACCACTTCGACGAACAGGGCGTCGATGTCTGCTATGAGATCCACCCCGGCGAAGATCTGCACGATGGCGTGACCTTTGAGCGTTTTCTCGCGCTGGTGGATAACCATCCGCGCTGCAATATGCTCTATGACCCGAGCCACCTGCATCTGCAGCAGATGGACTATCTGACTTATATCGATATCTATCACTCGCGTATTAAAGCGTTTCACGTCAAGGACGCCGAATTTCGCCGCAACGGGCGCAATGGCGTCTATGGCGGATACCAGCCCTGGCAGCAGCGGGCCGGGCGTTTCCGCTCTCCTGGCGACGGGCAGATCGACTTCAAAGGGGTGTTCAGTAAGCTGACCGAATATGATTTTGACGGCTGGGCGGTGCTGGAGTGGGAGTGCTGCCTGAAGGACGCCGAGACCGGCGCGCGCGAGGGCAGCGAGTTTATCCGCCGCCATATCATTCCCGTTGCCGGACGGGCCTTCGATGACTTTGCCGCCGGCGGGAGGGAATAACATGATTCAGGTTGCGATAATCGGGGCAGGGTTTATTGGCCCGGCGCATCTGGAGGCGCTGCGGCGGCTGGGAGATGTCGAGGTCGTGGCGCTGTGCGACAGCCGCCTTGAGGCGGCGCAGCGCAAGGCGCAGGCGCTGAACATTGCCCATGCCTACGACAGCGTGGAGGCGCTGCTGGCCCATCCGGGGCTGCAGGTGGTGCATAACTGTACGCCGAACCATCTGCATGCCCAGATTAACCGGCAGATCCTCGCCGCCGGGCTGCACGTCTTCTCGGAAAAGCCGCTGTGTATGACGGCGGAGGAGGCGCGGGAGCTGGTGGCGCTTGCCGCCCGGGCCGGCGTGGTGCATGGCGTCAGCTTCGTCTATCGCCAGTTCGCCATGGTCCAGCAGGCGGCGGCGATGATCCGCCATGGCGAGGTCGGCAGGATCTTCGCGGCGCACGGCAGCTATTTACAGGACTGGATGCTGCTGGAGACCGACTACAACTGGCGGGTCGATTCGGCGCAGGGCGGCGCGTCGCGGACGGTGGCCGACATCGGCTCCCACTGGTGCGATACCGTGCAGTTTATGACCGGTCGGCGGATTGTCGAGGTGATGGCGGATCTGTCGATTGTCTGGCCGACGCGTAAAGCGCCAGTCAATGGCAAAGCGACCTTCAGCGCCGTTCACGAGGCGCAGGCATATGAAACCCGGCCTGTCGATACTGAGGACTTTGGCTCGGTGCTGTTGCGTTTTGACGATGGCAGCAAAGGCAGCTTGATGGTCTCCCAGGTGAGCGCCGGGCGGAAAAACCGTCTGGCGGTGGAGATTAACGGCAGCCTCTGTTCTCTGGCCTGGGATCAGGAAGTGCCCCAGCGACTGTGGATCGGCCACCGCGAGCAGCCGGATCGCCTGCTCAGCGACGACCCGAGCCTGCTGCGGCCGGAGGCCGCCGCCAGCGCCCATTATCCCGGCGGCCATATTGAGGGCTGGCCGGATGCCTTCAAGAATATGATGGGGCATTTTTATCAGGCGGTGCGCGCCGGGAAGATGCCGGAGGCCGGGGCCCGGCGCTTCGCCGCTTTCGACGACGGCGCCGATGTGATGTACATCATCGAGGCGATCGTCAAAAGCCATCAGCAGCAGCGCTGGGTCAGCGTCGAACGCTGAGCGCAGGCGGGGCGCAGGATTATTTCACCCCAAGATAGCCGTCGAGATAGGCACCGGAGAGCTCGTTGCCGAACAGGACGGCATCTTTATTTTCCATCGCATTATCCCATTTGTCGCTGGCGTTGCCGGTAAAGGCGTGCTCGGTGCGGGTGCCCTGCGCCGCCTGTTGTTTGATGGCCTCAGCGGTGCGGCGGGCGTCGCTTTCACTCATGCCAGCGGCTTTATCCTGCTGGCCGCGGGCGTACATTGCCGTGAAGGTCGGCAGGTTTAAACGGTAATTTTCCTGGCGGTTGACGGTGAAATTGCCGCCGACAAAATCGGAGCGGTGGGCGACAAACGCGTAAGCGTGGCGTTCCGGTGACGATTTTGACGAGGTGCAGCCGGTGATCGTTGCCAGGGCACAGCTGAGGGCGAGAACCGCGGTGGAGAGCCTCATGGAGATATCATCCTTAATCATAAACGAAGAAATAGGGCGCCAGGGGGGCTGTCGCCAGAGCGCGAACCGGGTGGAACGGCAAAAGGATGCGCGTTAACGGCGTGGGAGAGAAGCCCTGATTTTTAATAGTTTTCTCGTGCGTTCCCGCGCTTTCGCGCCAGGCTGGCAGGCTGACCAGAGGTCATTTATGATAGCCTGCAGGATCCACCTCTATCGCAGGAAGTGCAGGGTTTATGTCTATTCAGAAAATTGCTCGTCTGGCCGGCGTCTCGGTGGCCACGGTGTCGCGGGTGCTGAACAACAGCGATACGGTAAAAGCCAAAAACCGTGAGCGCGTGCTGCAGGCGATCAAAGAGAGCAACTATCAGCCGAACCTGCTGGCGCGTCAGCTGCGAACCGCTCGCAGCAATATGATCCTGGTGATGGTCTCCAATATCGCTAACCCCTTTTGCGCCGAGGTGGTGAAAGGGATAGAAGAAGAGGCGGAGAAGAATGGCTACCGCATTCTGCTGTGTAACTCCGGGTCGGATCTGGCCCGCTCGACCTCGGGCCTGCAGCTGCTCTCCGGCAAAATGGTCGACGGCATTATTACCATGAACGCGCTCTCCAGCCTGCCGGAACTGACCACCATGATTGGCGATGCGCCCTGGGTGCAGTGCGCGGAGTATGCCGACACCGGCAGCATCTCCTGCGTCGGGATTAACGACGTCGAGGCGGCTCAGGGGGCGGTGTCCCGACTGGCCGATAGCGGCCGCCGCCGCATTGCGCTCATTAATCACGACCTGAGCTATCGCTATGCCCGTCTGCGCGAGCGCGGCTATAAAAGCGTGCTGCACGTGCACGGTCTGGTGTATCAGCAGGTGACTTACGCGCAGGATCTTAGCGCGGCGGCCGGTAAACGGGCGATGGAGCAGCTGCTGTCGCAAGACGAGCAGCCCGACGCGGTGTTTGCCGTTTCGGACTCACTTGCTGCCGGGGCGCTGCGGGCGATTGACCAGGCCGGACTGCGGGTGCCGGAGGATATCGCGGTGATCGGCTTCGACGGCACCGAGCTGGCGGAAGTGGTCTCCCCGCAGCTGACCACCGTCGAACAGCCCTCCCGGGCGATCGGCCGCACGGCGGTGGATCTGTTAATGAAACGCATCGACGATCCCGACGCCGCCGTCGAGCGGGTGATGATGGACTGGCGCGTGATAGCCCGCGCCAGCGCCTGAGGATCAGCGGGAGAAGGCGCCCGCCAGCGCGCGAATGTCGTTGCCGGTGGGCGTTTGATGAATGCGTAAGCCAAACTCCTCCACCACGGCGAAGACATGGTCGAAAATATCCGCCTGGATCCCCTCATATTCCGCCCACACCACGGTGTTGGTGAAGCAGTAGATCTCGATGGGCAACCCGTTGGCATCCGGCGCCAGCTGGCGCACCATCAGGGTCATATCCTGGCGGATGCGTGGATGATGGCGTAAATACTCCTGCAGATAGGCGCGGAAGGTGCCGACATTGGTCATTCGCCGCTCATTGAGAACCGACTGTTCCCCGGCGTACTGCTGGTTCCAGGCGCTAATCTCCTCGTGGCGCGAATCCATATAGGGCTTAAGCAACTTCGCCCGGATCAGGCGCTGCTGCTCCTGTTCATCAAGAAAATGAATGCTGGTGGTGTCGATGTTGAGGCTGCGTTTGATGCGGCGGCCGCCGGAGGCCGACATGCCGCTCCAGTTTTTAAACGAGTCGGAGACCAGCGACCAGGTTGGAATGGTGGTGATGGTGTTGTCCCAGTTGCGTACCTTCACCGTGGTGAGGCCGATATCGATCACCGCGCCGTCGGCGCCGTACTTCGGCATCTCCAGCCAGTCGCCAAGCTTGAGCATATCGTTGGCAGAGAGCTGGATACCGGCCACCAGACCGAGGATCGGATCTTTAAACACCAGCATCAGCACCGCGGCCATCGCGCCGAGCCCGCTAATCAGGATCGCCGGTGACTGGCCTATCAGCAGGGAAATAATCAGGATGCCGATAATAATCGCCGTCACCAGCTTAATCCCCTGGAATATGCCCTTCAGCGGCAGCTGTGAGGCGGCGGGAAATTTCTGCGCCAGCTTTAAGATCACATCCAGCAGCGAGAAGAAGGACAGCATGGCATATATCATCACCCATAGCTGAGCCACGGTGGTTAATATTTCCGCGGCCTCGCTGCCTTTTTGCAGCCACAGCACCGCCTGCACGTTGACGATGATCCCCTGCAGGGTAAAGGCCAGTCGGTGAAAGAGTTTATTCTGCGTGATGATTTGCAGCCACAGATGGCTGCTGGCCAACGCCCGTTTTTCGAACGCGCGCAGGACCACTTTGTGCAATATCAGATGCACGACCACGGCGGTGAATAAGATAATGCCGAAGATAATCATCAGCGAGCGGGTGGGGGTTATTTCGATTCCTAAGGCGGCAATTTGCGATATTAATTCCTGCATAACGTCTCCTGAATATCCAGCGGGTATGATGACCGCTGGATAGCTATTATGCAAATCACCGCCGCCGGTATTACGACGCTACCGTCGCAGGCTGTCGGTTGAGATGATGGCGCAGCCACAGCGCGATCGCCCCCAGCAACAGCATCATGGCCACCTCGACCAGCAGAAAATCAATCAGCGCCTGCGGATAGTTTCCGCCGCCGCGACGGGCCAGCGCCAGGAACAGCGAACCAAGGATAGCCGGTCCGAGACCGAGGGTCGCCTGCTGCAGGGTGCTGAGGATGGCGCTCCCGGCCCCGGCGTCGCTGGCGCTGATATCGCGCATGCCAATCCGGTAAAAGCTGTTGACGATCAGCGCCTGACCGTAGCCGATCAGCGCCGTGGCGGGGACCAGCGTCAGGGCGGTGGTGGCGATGCCGAAGCGGGAGAAGGTGGCGCACAGCAGCAGTAGCCCGGCGATCTGCACCGCCAGACCAGTCAACAGGATCCGCCCCATGCTGTGGCGGGCGATAAGCCGCGGGGCATACAGCGCCGAAATAAAATAGGCCACGCCGAGGGCGATAAAGCTATTGCCGGACTGCCACGGCGCCATCCCCAGCCCCTCCTGCATGGTCAGCGCCATGCAGAACATAAAGCCGGACCAGGCGCTGAAAAATAGCAGGGCGATGGCCATCCCGAAGCGGATGCTGGTCAACTGCAGCAGACGCGGCGGCAGCAGGGGATGGTCGCCGCGCTGCTGCTGGCGCAGGGCGCTCTGACGCATGGCGAACAGCAGCGGCAGGACCGCCACCAGCATCAGCTGCAGCCACAGCGGCCAGTGCAGCTCCGGACCGAGGGCCATCGGGAACAGCAAGCAGCAGAGGATCAGCGCGAGGTACAGCGTGCCCTGCCAGTCAATACGCGACGGCGTCTCGCTACGGGTTTCCGGCACATAGCGGCGGCTCAGAGCCAACACCAGCAGGCAGATCGGCACATTGATAAAAAAGGCGTTGCGCCAGCCCAGCCCGGCGATGTCCGCCGATACCAGCCAGCCGCCGCCCATCTGTCCGACAATAAAGGCGATCCCGCCGATCCCACCATACAGGCTGATGGCCCGGGCGTGGGCGGGGCCTTTGAGGGTCACGTGCAGGGTGGCGAGGATCTGCGGCACAATCAGCGCCGCCCCGGCGCCCTGCAGGGTGCGGGCCGCCAGCAGGGCGCTGATGCTGTTCGCCATCCCGCACAGCAGGGAAGCGATGCCAAAGAGGGCGACGCCCCACATAAACAGGCGCCGGCGGCCATAGTTATCGCCAAGCTTACTGCCCATCGCCAGGCAGACGGCAAAGGCGACGCCGTAGAGCGCGACGATAAGCTCCAGCTGCGTGGCGCTGGCCGCCAGGGTGTGGGTGATGGCGTCCAGCGCCACATTGGTGATCGAGGTGTCAATAAGCGGCAGCATCTGGCCGCCCAGCAGCAGCAACAGACCGGCGCGGCCGGGTGAAACAGCAGACGTATTCATGGGATTCTCCATTGCGTCATTCAGCAGACCGACGTAGCATTACCGATAAATTAAACGGGTACCAGTTCCTGTCTATACTGGTACTGGCACTACTATGCTGGAGGGGTGATGACCACGATGCCGCAACGGGAGTTGACGATCGCCGTGCCGGACGATCGACGCAAACAGCTGGGGGCATTTTTGCGCGCCCGCCGCGAAAGCCTCGATCCGCAGCGCCTGGGGTTGCCCCGCGTGGGCCGCCGGCGCACGCCGGGCCTGCGTCGGGAAGAGGTGGCGATGCTCGCCGACGTCGGCGTCACCTGGTACACCTGGCTGGAGCAGGGGCGGGAGGTGAATCCGTCGGAGGCGGTGCTGGTGGGGGTCGCGAATGCCCTGCAGTGCAGTCCGCTGGAGACCCGGCACCTGTTCGTACTGGCGGGGCTGACCCCGCCGGAAGCCACCCAGGTGACGGTGTGCGAAGGCATCAGCCCCGGCACCCGCCGGATGCTGGACAGCCTGATGCCGCAGCCGGCCAGCATTCAGAAACCGAACTTTGATATTGTGGCCTGGAACGACAGCTTCTGCCGCCTGATGGGCATCGATTTCGCCACCCTCCCGGAAGAAGATCGCAACTGTATTTATCTCTATCTGACCCATGAGACCTGGCGCAGCCGGATCGAAAATCGCGATGTGCTGCCGACCTTCGTCTCCTATTTCCGCGCCGCGATGGCCGAGCACCGTGGCGATCCGGCGTGGGAAAACAAGCTGGCGCGCTTTTTCGCCGCCTCGTCGGAGTTTGAAGCGCTGTGGCATCAGCGTTACGAGGTGCGCGGTGTGGAAAACCAGATTAAACATTTTAACCACCCGCAGCTCGGGCGATTCAGTCTGCAGCAGATGTACTGGTATTCGGCGCCGCGCAACGGTTCGCGCCTGCTGGTCTATCTGCCGATGGACGAGGCGGGCGAGCAGGCGCTGGCGTGGCTGGACCAACATTAATCACAGGGAATCAGATGGCTGGCAATGTGCCATCTTCGGGTATTCCCGGCCGGCGCTGCTGGACGGTTCCCTTACCCTCCGGGAGAGGGGTAGGGAAAGCACTGTCGGGAAGTCCTGTATGTGATCTACGACTTCAGCACACATTGCGCTCCCGATACGCCTTCTGCGTTATGTCACTCATGGCGCAGGGAGCGCACAGGGGGCGGCCAGTCGCCGCCGCCCCCTGTACCCCCGGGCTCCGGCCAGCAACATCGCCACTGCGTGGTGCCTTCGACTTATCCCTGCAGGCTTCGGGTCGGGCCGAGGCAGCGTCCCTGCAAAACACGGCCCTCAGCCCGCATCCATGCGGGCTGCCCCGGCCTGCCGGGAACGTCTCAGCGATGTTGAGGCCGCAACACCGGCAGTTTCAGCAGCCCTGGTGGGTAACTTCCGGCAGGTCGCACGAACCCCAGGGACCGTAGGCCGGGTCAGGCGTAGCCGCCACCCGGCAATATGACGGGTATCGAGCCTGATATCATGCCCGGCGGCGTTGCGCTTACGCGGGCTTACGGTAAGGGGTAACAATCTGATATATAAATGGTTAAGTAGGCCGGGGAAGGCGACAGCTGCTGCCCGGCAGAAAGGCGAGCACATTAGCGAACAGGTTTGTCATCAGTCTCAAGGAATGCCTATGAACGTAACCCGAAAAGAGCAGCGCATTATTCAGCGCGCGCTGAACGCCTGGCAGGCCAGCGGGGAGTTAACCCCGTCGGACAGTCAGCGGCTGGCGCACACGCTGCGCGTCTCCCCCTTCGACTGGCGGCGCCTGAGCCGCTATGCCTTCTGGACCGCGCTGGCCTGCGTGCTGATTGCTCTGGGCAGCCTGTTCGCCGACAGCGAGCTGGTGGCGTGGCTGCTGAGCCTGTTCAGCCACTCGGCGCTGACGCGGATCCTGCTGCCTGCGCTGCTGGCGGTCGCCTGCTACGGCTGGGGCTTTCGCCGCCAGCGACGGGAAACGCAATGGCACTACAGCACCGAGGCGATTTTGTTTCTGGGCGTCGTCTTTACCGCCGTGTCGCTATGGCAGCTTGGCGAACGGCTGGATAACGGCAGCGGCCATATCGCACCGCTGTTTCTGGCCGGATGCGTGATTTACGGCGCCATCGGCTATATTGCCCGCTCCGGGCTGGTGTGGCTCTTTTTTCTGCTGGCGCTGGGCAACTGGTTCGGCGCGGAAACCGGCTACGTCTCGGGGTGGGGCGCCTACTGGCTGGGCATGAACTACCCGATTCGCTTCGTCCTGTTCGGCGGCGCGCTGCTGGCGCTCTGCTACGGCGCGCAATCCCTGCTTCGCCAGCGGCAGCTGTTTACCGTCAGCAAGGCGATGGGCCTCACGTACCTGTTTATTGCGCTGTGGATCCTGTCGATTTTCGGCAATTACGACGCAGACAGCTGGTACCAGGTGAGCCAGGCGCGACTCCTGCCGTGGGGGCTGCTGTTTGCCGTAGCGGCCGGCGTCTGCATTTTTATCAGCCTGAAAACCGATGACGGAATGCTGCGCGGCTTCGGACTAACCTTCCTGGCGATCAATCTCTATACCCGTTTCTTTGAGTTTTTCTGGAACGGGATGCACAAAGTGCTGTTTTTCCTGATCCTTGCCGTCTCGCTGGCGGTGATTGGCCGCTATGCCGAGCGCATCTGGCACGCGGGGAACGTTAAGCCATGAAAAATTAAGCGCTTTTAAAGAAGTGTGGCTGACGGCAGCGACGTCCTGCGCGAATTGTCGTATAAGCGAATTTTACGCTTTTGACAGGGGAGCGAGATGAACAAGGAGTCGATTTTTCGCCAACTAGAACAACGGATCGCCGGGCGAGCGCTGACGGCGGAAGCGCTGGGCGAGTTTAACGCTATGGCCATTGCCGATAGCTTGAAGCAAAAACGCAGCATCATCAGCCATCATCTGAATAATCTCCATCGCGAGCAGCGGGTGGTCAAAGTGAATGGTCGCCCGGTGCTGTTTTTACCCGTTACCGTTCTGCGCGATCATCACCGCCTGGCGGTTCGGCACGGCGAATACGCCTCCATTCAGGCGCTGTGCGCGGAGCGTCAGGATAGTCTGGCGCAGCTGATTGGCGCGCAGGGCAGCCTGCAGGAAGCATTGCGCCAGTGCAAGGCTGCCATCAGCTACCCTGGCGCAGGTCTGCCGCTGCTGCTGCGGGGCCCTACTGGCACTGGGAAAAGTTTTCTAGCTCGCCAGCTCTGGCACTACGCAATAGATGAAGGCATTTTACCTGCCGATGCGCCTTTTACCGTATTTAACTGCGCCGAGTACGCGAATAATCCAGAACTACTGACCTCGAAGTTATTTGGTCATGCGAAGGGGGCCTTTACCGGCGCCGATAAAGCCGTTCCTGGTCTTATCGAGACCAGCAACGGTGGGGTGTTGTTTATCGATGAGGTTCATCGGCTGCCGCCCGAAGGTCAGGAAAAGCTGTTTCATTTTATGGATAACGGTAGCTGGCGCCGGCTGGGGGAGAGCACCGATGAGCGCAGCGCCACGGTGCGGCTAATTTTTGCTTCAACCGAGGATCTGGAAAAACATTTCCTGGCGACCTTTATTCGCCGTATTCCGGTAATTGTAAAAATTCTGCCGATCGCTGAACGCGGCCAATTCGAGCGGCTGGCGTTTATCCACCACTTTTTCCGCCGTGAAGCCCAGCGTTTGAACCACGATCTGGCGTTGGATGGCGAAATCGTCAGCCAGCTCATGCGTGAAACGCTTGAAGGAAATGTCGGTGGGCTGGAAAATTTGATTCGCAATATTTGCGCCAGCGCCTGGACATTTGGCGAACGTGATAGCGGTCTTTTACACATAAAAGCGGGTTTGCTGCCCGACCGATTACTGGCGGATGCGCCTTTTTCCCTTCAGCAAAATAGCGAGCGGGTTATGATTTACCGCGATGGCGACGCGCAGCCTCTTTTTTCTGGTCGTCACCATGAATACCAACGGCTAACGGAAAATATTTGTAGCCTGTGCGAGGAGTTGGCTCAGGATAATATTAGCGTGCGGACCTTTGAAAAGCTTATTTATCAGAACGTGACGCTCTATCTTGATGCGCTGATGAATCAGGAGAGTACGGTCTCTCTGCAGGACAAACGGCTGCGCTTTATTGAAGATGTGGGCAAAGCAATTGCTGTCAATTATGACCTTCAGCTAAATGTCGAATTCGCTTATCTTACCGGCCGCTACCTCACCAGCCTCCCTCTGGCGCCGCGTAGCGTTGCTGAGCCCGTGCGTCTGGTGATGCAGCGCTGGCTGGACTCCTCGGCGGGGCTGGCGCAGCGTATCGCGGAGAAACTACTGGATGTCGTCAATAATAAATACGATCTGCTCATCGATACGCTTGACCGCCTGGCGGTTGCCGCTATCGTCAGCAATGCGATTGATGCGACCAGCGGCGGAAAAGTGAAAGCGCTGATAATCGCCCACGGTTATTCGACCGCCAGCAGCATTGCCGGCGTTGCCAACCGCCTGATTGGCGAGAAGATCTACCAGGCCATGGATATGCCGATGGAGGTGGCGTTTAACGATGTCAGTCGCGCCGTGGTTGATTATCTCCAGCATACGGACACGCGTGCGGGTGTGATGGTGCTTATTGATATGGGCTACACCAAGGAGATTGCCGATGCGCTTTTGTCGGTGATTCACGGCCCGCTGGTGGTGGTGGATAACGTAACGACCCGCATGGCGCTGAACGTTGCCAGCGAGATCGCGCTGGGAAAAAACATCGAACAAATCGCCGAAGAGATCGTGCCGCTTAATCAGTCGCGTTGGGATGTGTTCTGGCCCGCAGAAAAAAAAGAGCGTGCGCTGCTGGTGACCTGTATTACAGGTATCGGTACCGCATTTAAATTTAAAAATCTGATGGAGAAGAGCCTGCTCAACGATTTTGATATTAACATCATCGCCTGCGAGTATACGCGCTTAAAAAACAGTCGTACGGCGGTATCGTTACTCCACCAGTATGAAGTTATTGCGGTCGTGGGTACCCACGACCCGCAGCTGGCCGGAGTGCCCTGGGTTGGCATTGAGGAACTACTTGGCGAGCAGGGGCATCGACATCTGAGTCAGCTCTTAAGTGGCTATCTTAATGAAAAGCAAATTGCGCTGATTAATAAAAATATGGTTCGTGAGTTTTCGCTGCATAACGTAGTCAACTCTCTGACGATACTGAATGCCGGAAAAACCATGGGCCATATCGAAACCATTATCGCTGAGTGGCAAAATACGCTTGGTTTTCATTTTAATAATAACTTAATTATCAGTTTATATGTGCATCTCAGCTGTATGATTGAGCGTCTGGTAATGCGTAATGAAATTAGCCATTATAAAGATCTTGAGCAATTTACCCGCCAACATGGCGAATTTATTGCCATGGTGAATCACTCGTTCCAGCGCCTGAAAATACTCTATAACGTGGCGCTACCGGTAGCGGAAATTGGCTATATTCACGATATTTTTGAATTACGTATTGAAGATTTTAGCTGGTAATTCTCAACGCAGCCCCGGAGAATTACGCCGGGGCTGGCAGGCGGTTAGCGAATCAATATTCGACTTTCCACATATAGCGGCGGGTGGTCAGCGGGTGGTTGCGGGCGGTGGCCAGCGCCAGGTTGTAAACATCCAGTACGCAGTTGTGCAGCAGGCCGCAGAAATATTCGCGCACGCTGGTGTGCAGTGTGTCGATTCCCACCTTTTCCACGTCAATAATCTGCAGTTTTCCCTGGTAACGTTCGATAAAGCGGATCGCGCGGTCATCCAGCGGGCGTGTGCGGCCGCTGCTTTTTAATAAAATAAACGGCGTTCCCGCTTCGGTAATCTCAAAGGGACCGTGGAAATACTCGCCGCTATGGATGCTCGCGGAGTTAATCCACTGCATCTCCAGCAGAATACAGATGGATTCCTGATGCGCGGCGCCGAATGAGGGGCCGCTGCCCATCATGTAGATGACCTTTTCGCTCTTCCAGGCTTCGGCAAAATGGCGCGCATCCGCCTGAACCTGCTGCTGAGCGCCGCGTACCACGGATTCAAAACTGGCAAAGGCGCTGACCATCTGATCGTAATGGGCGTATCCCTCAGTTTGCGCAAGCACTTCCAGCGCCAGCCACAGGCTGTATGCCGCTTTTTGCTGCGTCGGATCGACGGTTTCGGGATAGCGCGCCCAGCAGTATTCAATAGTGTAATCGCTGTGTTCGCACAGCGGCGTGCCGGGGGTATATACCAGTCCAATAGTGGCGGCGCCTTTCTGACGCGCGATGCGGGCGGCTTCCACCGTTTCAGCGGTGTTGCCCTGCTGCGAGGCGAGGATCACTACGCTGTTTTTACCTAACGCGTTCGGCGTCGCGTGGACAAATTCATTACTGGTAACATAGCCGACGGCCAGCTTTTTAGCTTCACAATCGAGAAAATATTTCCCCGGCCAGAAACCGGTTAATGAACCACCGCAGCCAACAAACCATACGCGCTCAATGTGCTGCTTAGATAAAATATCGCGAATAATAGTATGTGCGTTTTTATGAGCTATAGACATATTGGTCTCCTTGAGATGTAACGGGTCCTCCGCTGAATAGCGGATAACTTTTACTATGCGTCAATTAATTGGGTTGTTTACTTTTCATTTTCTGGTGGAACTGCGGATCCTTCGGTATCGCGGGATCGATGCCCTTCACTGGTGGCAGTCGGGCACAAACCATTTGTAACGGAATGATATATTCAAAGACCGCAAAGTCGGGATCGTTAATAAATGCGAAGGGCATATTTTTGCCGTTATTTTCGACTTGTGGACCAATGCGATAAATATGCTGAGTCCAGCCGCCAAGTATTTCCGCCAGGCGATCCTGACGCTCATCGGGAAACGGATCGAGCATGATCAGGGTAGAGCGCTCGTCGAAGGCGTTATAGATCCCGTGGATGAACTCCTCAAATTCATAACCGGCAACCGGACAGCGTAGCGTTTCAAGCATCTTTAGCGCACCTTCCTGAACGGTGCCAAACAGCCTTGCCGGACCGGTCAGGCGAATGTCCGCGCTGTCGATAAGCGGTCGGGCATGATTGAGAACCCACGCCTGCGAGGCCTCAATGAGCGTCGGCAAATGATTAAACGTGGTATCCATGCGGATGAGTAGCGCTTTGCGCTCCTCATCGCTCAGGCGCCGCTGGCGACTGGCGACAGCAAGCGCCAGCAGCATCAGATTAAGTATGGTGCAGTGATACCCTTTGGTTTTAGCGCCAGCCCGCTCTTCTCCACAGGGTACTGTTAAGACCAAATCTGCCGCCCGGTCGATAACGGCTGGCGCTTCCCCGGCCATGGAAGCGGTGAGATGCCCGGCTGCCCGGGCGCGTTCCATTGCGGCGAGGGTAGAGAGGCTGCCGCCTCCCTGAGAAATGCCGATGACCAGCGCTTTGTCGCTGAGGGTCAGCGCCGAATCATCCAGCAGAAAAGGCCAGTAGACATCAACGGGTAGCCCGCACCACTGCTGCATAAACGAGCGGGCGGTCAGCGCGCCGTGATAAGAGGTACCGGAGCCGGTCAGGATAATACGCGTGATGCCGCGCTCCGTTAGCGCTTTCGCCGCCTGCCAGAGATCTTCCCGCGTCTGCGTCAGCATAGCGAGCAGACGGGCGGGTGTTTCATTCATATAGTCTTCTACGTGCATGGGTGATATTCCTCTTCTTAAAGCAGGCCTAGCGCGCTGGCCGCCATGCCAAACGCGACGGTTCCTAGCAGGATCCAGTTAATATTGACTCCCTTACGGATCAACTTGTACATCCCGAGGGTGAAAAGCAGCGGCAGCAGCGAAGGAAGAATTTTGTCAATAAACTCCTGCGCCTTCATGGTGGTCTGCCCGGCGGTAAAGCTGAGCGGGGTGGTGATATCTATCATGCTGGCGGTCATCGCGCCGACGACCATGAGGCCAACAATTGATGCGATATAGGTCACCCGGTCCATAAGGCCGCTTTGGTAAATTCTCATCAGCCAGGTCGTACCCGCCCGGTAGCCGAGCTTCAGGCCATACCAGCGGCACAAAAGATGCGGCAGGTTATAAACTAACAGCGCCAGTATCGGTCCCAGCAGGCTGCCCTGCTGGGCGAAATAGATACCCATCCCGGCGGCGATAACCTTTAATGATCCCCAGAAAATGGAGTCGCCGATGCCCGCCAGCGGTCCCATCAGGCTGGTTTTAATCGCGTTTATCGACTCCTCATTAAATTCGGGGTTACGCTGGTTCTCTTCTTCCATGGCAATCGACAGGCCGAAGATAAAGGTCGAGAGATGGGGCGTGGTGTTAAACAGCACCAGATGACGCTGCAGGGCGCGCCCCAGCTCCGTTGGGTCCTGATAGATACGCTTCAGGGCTGGCGACATGGCAAAGGCGTAGCCCATATGCTGCTGGCGCTCGTAGTTCCACGAGCCCTGTAGCGTAAAGGAGCGCCAGAACACGCTGCGTAAATCGCGGGCGGTGATGCGGCTTGCGTCATCGCTTTGCGGCTGGGTAGCGCCAGTCACAGTTTGCGTCATTTCGCTCATGATTAGCTCTCCTGCTGCTTAAGATTAAGGAACTGGCTGATGATAAATGCCAACACCACAGCGAACAGCGCAATGGCGATGATATCCAGTTTGGTATATGCCGCTATCAGAAATCCCAGACCGAGGTACGGCATTAGTTTGCTGCTGAGCATCATGCTGATCAGCAGGGCGAAGCCGAGCGCTGGCAGGATCTTACTGGCGACGATCAATCCGTTGGTTATCACCGGTGGAATGGCCTCCAGGAACCAGCTTACCGCCGAAGAACCAAGCAGAATGGCAAAAAATACCGGTAGAAATCCGTTTAAAAAATAGAGTAGCGTCGGACCGGCGAGGTGCATCAGGCCGACCATTCGGGTATTACCCTGTGCCGCATAGCGATCCGCCAGATGACCAAAGCGGGCGTTCACCACGCGCACCAGGATGCCTAGCGTCTGCGCCAGCATTGAGACAGGGATGGCGATGGTGAGCGCAGCCTCCGGACCGCGGCCGGACATGATCGAAAACGCGGTGGCCAATACGGAGCCGGTCACGATATCTGGCGGGTGCGCGGCGCCGATGGCGACGTTGCCGAGGAAAATAAGCTCCAGCGTAGCGCCAATCAGAATCCCCTCATGCAAATTACCGCAAACCAGACCGGTGAGGGCGCACATCACCAGCGGTCGATCGATCATTGATACCCCAAGCAGGCGGCCATCAAGTATCCCCAGGGCGGCGATCAGGCCGAGTAACGTTGCGGTGAGCAACATAGTGACCTCCGAAGTTAAAGTTGGTCGTTAAGGAGTTCAGCCGAGTGGGCGGGTACCTGACGCATCTCCAGCCGAATGCCTTTTTCTTTTAGCGCTCTGCTATGGGCGATTTCCTCGTCGGTCAGATAGATGGCCTTGCCGAATTGTCTTGCCCCTTCCTTCTGTGGCAGACCACCGTAATTAATTGCGCTAATTCCCGGGATTTTTTCCACTAGCGCGAGGGTTTCCGCAGTATTGCCAAGGACCACCATGACTTTTTTATGATCCAACTTGCCGCTGTTAAGCTTTTCCGCCGCCTGTTCAACGGTGGCGATGTCCAGCGTGACGCCCGCTGGCTTTGCCAGGTTAAGCGACATCGTAATGAAGGCATCCGCCGCGGCTTTGGCGTTGGCGACGATGATATGGTCGATATCCAGCGCTCGGGTCCAGGCAAAAACCACCTGGCCGTGCAGCAGCCGATAATCAATGCGCACGAGTTTAATCATGAGATTCTCCCTGTGGGTCAGAGGATGGTTGTGTTATTAGAGGATTGATGAAAACAATGGATTCACGCGCCGCGCTGGTGGCGTAGATAATCGCGGCCTCGGTAGTGGCTTCTTCGCACAGCAGAAACTCCAGCAGCAGAGTCAGATTGATGCCGGCGACCACGAAAACGTTGCGATGTCGCATCAAGACGCTCACGGCGCTATTGTTGATACTGCCGCCAAGCAGGTCGGTGAAGATCACCACTTCATCACCATTCGCCTGGACGATGAGATGCTCCAGGGTTTGCTCCAGCTGTTCGGTGGTCACGATATCTTCGTCATAGGCGCAGACCGGGATAACGCCGTGTTCGTCGCCAATCAGCAGCGACAAACTGTTCACCAGTCCGCGAGCAAAATGGCCGTGGCTGGCCACATAGATATGTTTCACCCGGTTTCTCCTTCATCCAGATAGCGGTATCTGTTAAGAGCAAAGGGCGTGCCAGAAATAAAAAGTATTATTTATCAATTAATTAAATCGGCTGGTTCACACTAAAGTCGTTATTCCTGGCACAAGCGGCCTCATTAGCGCCAGAAACCTGGCACAAACGGCAGAATAAGAGGGGAAAGAGTGGGGGGAAGAAAGTCCCGGGCGAGACGCTGCTGCGCTATGGCCCGGGCGTTCCCGGCAGAAGGGAATTAAATCTCGGTAATGGTCGTCGACTGCGGCAGACGCGACTTCGGCAGGGTGGCGTTGAAATCTTCCACGCTATGGTGGCCAACCGGGACCACCACCAGGCTGGTGTAGCCCTGGGCTTTCAGGTCAAACTCCTCATCGAGGATCGCAAAATCAATCCCTTCGATCGGCACGGCGTCGAGGCCCATCGCCGCCACGCCCAGCAGGAAATTGCCGACGTTGAGATACACCTGCTTCGCCATCCACTGATCGTCATCTTTCAGCTCTTTGCGGTGCATATCGGCAAAGAAGGTACGACCCTTGTGGTTAGCGGCTTTTGCGTCCGGGGTGGCGAAACGGCCATCGGCCTCTTCCTGATCCACCACGCGCTGCAGCCAGGCGTCGTCCATCGCGGTTTTCGCGCAGAACACCACCACGTGCGAGGCGTCGAGAATTTTGCGTTCGTTGAACACGTAGGTGCCGCTGGCGGCTTTGGCTACGCGAGCTTTCCCTTCATCGGTGCTGGCGACGATAAAGTGCCACGGCTGGGAGTTGGTGCTAGACGGGCTGTACTGCAGCAGCGTTTTCAGCTGTTCGGCTTCGCTGGCAGTCAGCTTTTTCGTGGCGTCAAAGGCCTTGGTGGAATAGCGCTTTAAAGCGACCGATACGATATCCATAACTCTTCCTCACAGTTTACAGCACCTTACCGGTGCGTTAAGGAGAGGAAGAGTACAGCGAAGATCGCCAAATGATAAGGGTGAAAAATGCGATAACACTTATCGCATTTGGCTGAAAATCAGCGCGGACGCAGGCGCTGCTGGGCCTTTTTACTCAGCTTGTTCACCACCTGATGCCACGAATCGTCAATCAGCTCGGCCAGCAGATCCTCGCTGATATCCTCTCCCGGCACCACCGTGATCCAGTGTTTCTTGTTCATATGGTAGCCCGGTTCGATACTGCGATAAATTTCCTGATTGAGCAGCGACTTCTGCGGCTCAGCCTTCAGGTTGACCAGCGCCCGGCCGCGAATGGTCATGGTGATCATAAAGATACGGCCATCGACCTTAAACACGTCGTACTCTGGCCCAAAAGGCCAGCAGTGCTCGGTAAACGGGTAGGTCAGGGCGATACGATGAGCGCAGGGATGCAGCATCTCGGGGGTCATTAGGCGTCCGCCTCATGCAGGGCGTTCCACATGGCTTCAAAGCCGAGGGCGATAATCTCCCGGGCGCGCTGCGGATCGTGGCTGGCGAATTCGATGGTGGTCTCCGCCAGCGACAGAAACAGGGCATCGCCAAAGGCGCGGTACGCCTCGCTGAGAAAAATCTCTTTCACCGACAGTTGGCACATTTCGTTGAGCTCCGGGAAGCTCTCTTTTACCTGGCGACGGGTTTCGTCGGTGATGCGCTCGCTGAGCGCCATCCGGCGGATCGCCTTGTGCTCCATCGGGTTGCGCACGCCCCAGTCGATATAGCTGTTCCAGATATTGCGCGCGTTCTCTTTCGGGCGCTTCTCGTGCGGATCCAGCCCGGCGATCATTGTGCGCACCAGGCGCAGCTTAATCGCGAGGTACAGCTCGTTGAGCAACTCATCCTTGGTGGCGAAATAGCGAAACAGCGTCCCCTCGGCCACCCCAGCGCTGCGGGCGATGGCCGACGTCGAGGCGGCGATGCCGGACTGGGCGAAAGCCGCGGTGGCAGCTTCCAGTAACGCTTGCTTTTTATCTTCACTCTTTGGACGAGCCACTACTTTTTTCCTCACGCAGGTTTAAACAAACCGCCGATCTTTGCACGTCTGACCAGGTCGCTGCAACGGCGGAACGCAAAAATTGAAAATCGTCTTGACGACTTTCATCACTTTCCTAATAATGAGTGCGTACTCACTCATAATCAAGTTATATCACAAAGCCTCCGGGATGGGGGCTTTTGTCTGGTCAGGATATGAACCGTGTCACTTTTAGCGTGGTCGCCATCATGTTACTCGCAGCAGCAACGACATTGCCGTTTGTCCTCAATGCCGGTTTTGGTAAGGCGCCGCAGGGGGCACAGCTTAGCCAGGTGGAAGCGTCTCCCCACTACCGGGACGGCCAGTTCCATAACCAATTGCCCACGCCAGGGTTCACCGGGCAGAAAAATATGCTGGCGGCGTGGTGGGATTTCCTGATGACCAAACGGGAAAACGCCCGTCCCGCTCAGCCGCTGCCGCTGGTGAAGACCGACCTGGCGACGCTGCCCCTGGGGCAGGATGTGATGGTCTGGCTCGGCCACTCCTCCTGGTACCTGCAGCTGGCAGGAAAACGTATCCTGATCGATCCGGTGTTCAGCGATTACGCGGCGCCGTTCTCCTTTATCAATAAAGCCTTTCCCGGCGACTATCCGTGGCGGGCGGAAGGGATGCCGGATATCGATCTGCTGATCATCTCCCACGATCACTACGACCATCTGGATTACGCCACCATCCGCGCCTTGCTGCCGAAAATTAAGCGGGTCATTACGCCGCTGGGCGTCGGGTCGCATCTGCGCTACTGGGGGATGGACGGGGCGCTGATTAGCGAAGCGGACTGGCAGCAGGCGATCCCGGTCAGCGATGAATTCACCGTTCACGTTCTGCCGGCGCGGCACTTTTCCGGCCGTGGACTGAAGCGTAACCAGACGCTGTGGGCCAGTTTTCTGTTCGTCACCCCGCAGCAAAAAATTTATTACAGCGGCGACAGCGGCTATGGGCCGCACTTCAAAGCGATTGGTGATGAATTTGGTCCGGTTGATCTGGCGATCATGGAGAACGGGCAGTATGACCAGGACTGGAAATATATTCACATGATGCCGGATGAAACGGCTCAGGCTGCCGACGACCTGCGCGCCCGCGCGGTGCTGCCTGGGCATGCAGGACGGTTTGTTCTGGCGAAACACAGCTGGGATGAACCGTATCAACGGCTGGCGGCTGCCAGCGAAGGAAGGGCCTGGCGTCTGCTGACGCCTATGCAGGGCGAGCCGCTGTGGGTCGCCGATAAGACGCAATCATTTAACGCCTGGTGGCGCTAAGCGCCAGTGCAGTTTCAGAGGAGAGAGCATATGACGATTTCCGCTCAGGTGATTGACACTATCGTCGAGTGGATTGATGACAACCTGCATCAACCGCTGCGTATTGATGATATCGCTCGCCATGCCGGGTATTCGAAATGGCATCTGCAACGGCTGTTTTTACAGTACAAGGGAGAGAGCCTTGGGCGCTATATTCGTGAAAGGAAGCTGCTGCTGGCCGCCCGCGATCTGCGCGACACCGATCAGCGGGTCTACGATATCTGCCTGAAGTATGGCTTCGATTCGCAACAGACCTTTACCCGCGTCTTCACCCGGACCTTCAACCAGCCGCCGGGCGCCTACCGCAAAGAAAACCACAGCCGCGCCCACTGAGGCGCGCTCTCCTGGTTTACCGTTCGAGGGAGAACCAGCGACGCCACACCCAGCGCAGCACCAGAAATTCAAGGGTGCCCAGCGCTAAGAACCACAGACAAAACAACACCGTATAGAGCTGGTTGAGATCCATCATATGGAATGTCTCAACCAGCTTTTGCGCCAGCGTCAGGCCCAGCGAAGGCGCGGGCAACAGCAGACAGGAGAGCAGGGCCAGCAGTAAGATCCCGGCGGCGGAGAGAAGCGTTTCCAGCGGATGTTTCATGTCATGTTAATCATCAGTTAAAAAACATATTGTCCGGTAAAATAATGCTTAACGCAATATGCTTTGTTTTTTTACTCTCTATAACACGGCTATTTTAAATATTATTGCCTGCCATTCGCTCTCATGTTAATTAATCTGAAATAATTTGTAATTAAGTTAATTGCAGCCGGATGTAAATTAACGTCATTATTATGCCAGCGCTTTTACAAAACTATAAGTGCTATATCCCACCAGCGTGGCAACAATGATGGCCAGCAGGATGTACAGCACCAGACGGCGTCCTCGGTAGATTCCAAACATATTTAACCTCGTTTAGTTTTGGTTTATTAATATTCTGTAATATTTATCTTGTGAATTAACTTATCACACATTTTGTATTTTGCGAAAAATTTAGGCGCATATTGGATCACATTTTTACCGGCTTTTTAGCCACGTTTTACTTCATTGGCCAGGAATGATTTCAGGCTTTCCGATTCACGGAATTTATAAGGAAAATGTAATTTGACCAAGATGAATAACCCAAAGTTTACGACGCCCTCGGGCGACACCGCGCCACGGCAGGTCTGGCAGCAGACCGTTGACGCAGTGCTGGCGCAGACAAAAAGCCAGGCCGCTGGGTTAAATTCCGCAGACGCCGCCGAGCGCCTGAATACCTTTGGTCCGAATGCCCTGCCGGAAAAGAAGGGTAAACCGGGCTGGCTGCGCTTTCTCGCCCACTTTAACGACGTACTGATTTACGTGCTGCTGGCTGCCGCGGCGCTGACCGCCATTATGGGTCACTGGGTCGATACCCTGGTGATCCTCGGCGTGACGGTGATTAACGCCCTGATCGGTCATATCCAGGAGAGCAACGCCGAAAAATCCCTGCAGGGGATCCGCAACATGCTCTCCAGCGATGCCCGCGTCCAGCGTAACGGCAAACATGAGACTATCCCGACGCGCGACCTGGTTCCAGGGGACATCGTTATCCTGCGCGCCGGCGACCGCGTACCAGCGGATATGCGCCTGATTGAAACCCACAACCTGCGGGTGGAAGAGGCGATCCTCACCGGCGAGTCGACGGTGGTGGATAAAATCACCGACGCGCTGGAGGGCGACCTGCCGCTGGGCGACCGGGTGAACATGGTCTTCTCCGGCACCACCGTCAGCGCTGGCGGCGGCATCGGCGTGGTGACCGCCACCGGCGCGGAGACCGAACTCGGCCATATCAACCAGATGATGGCGGGCATTGAGAAGCACCGTACCCCGCTGCTGGTGCAGATGGATAAGCTCGGCAAAGCGATTTTTGTCATTATCCTCGCCATGATGGTGGCGCTGTTTATCTTTAGCCTCGCGCTGCGGGATATCCCGATGGGCGAGCTGCTGCTGTCGCTGATTAGCCTGGCGGTGGCCGCGGTACCGGAGGGGCTGCCGGCGATCATCTCGATTATTCTGTCGCTGGGCGTGCAGACGATGGCGCGCAAGCGGGCGATTATTCGTAAGCTGCCGACCGTGGAAACTCTCGGCGCCATGACCGTGGTCTGTTCGGATAAAACCGGCACTCTGACGATGAACGAAATGACCGTCAAAGCGATCATCACGGCAGACTGCTGCTACCGGGTGGAAGGCGACAGCTATGAGCCGCAGGGACGGATCTTCCTTGAGGGGAGCGACGAGCCCGTGCAGGTTCAGCCCGGCACCGTGCTGGAGACCTGGCTGCGCACCATCGACCTGTGTAACGACAGCCAGCTTACCCAGGATGAGCGCGGTCTGTGGGGGATCACCGGCGGGCCGACCGAAGGGGCGCTGAAGGTGCTGGCGGCGAAAGCGCAGCTCCCGGCGGTGGAGGCCCGTCTGGTGGCCAAGATCCCCTTTGACTCACAGTACAAATATATGTCGACCCTGCAGCACATCGATGGCGAGGCCCGGGTGCTGATCACCGGTGCGCCGGACGTTATCTTCGCCATGTGCCGCGAGCAGATGAGCCGCCACGGCGCGGTGCCGTTCGAGGCGCAGTACTGGGAAGAGGAGATGGCGCGCTTCGCCCGTCAGGGACTGCGCATGGTGGCGGCGGCCTGTAAGCCTGCCAGCCTTGATGCCACCACCCTCAACCATGAGGACCTGCAGGAGGGGCTGATTTTCCTCGGCATCGCCGGGATGATGGATCCCCCGCGTCCGGAAGCCATTGACGCCATCCACGCCTGCCAGACCGCCGGGATCCGCGTGAAGATGATCACTGGCGACCACCCGCAGACGGCGATGAGCATCGGCCAGATGCTGGGGATCACCAACAGCAGCCAGGCCATGACCGGCTACCAGCTGGAGCACATGGACGATGCGGCGCTGGCGAAGGCGGCGGTGGAGTACGACATCTTTGCCCGTACCAGCCCGGAGCATAAGCTGCGCCTGGTGAAAGCCCTGCAGGATAACGGCGAAGTGGTCGGCATGACCGGAGACGGCGTCAACGACGCGCCGGCGCTGCGCCAGGCCGACGTGGGTATCGCCATGGGTATCAAAGGTACCGAAGTCACCAAAGAGGCGGCTGACATGGTGTTGACCGATGATAACTTCGCGACCATCGCCAGCTCGGTAAAAGAGGGCCGTCGGGTCTATGACAACCTGAAGAAGACCATCCTCTTCATCATGCCGACCAACCTGGCGCAGGGGCTGCTGATCATCATCGCCCTGCTGGCGGGGAACATTATTCCGCTGACCCCGGTGCTGATCCTGTGGATGAACATGGCGACGTCGGCGACGCTCTCCTTCGGCCTGGCCTTTGAAGCCGCAGAGCGCAACGTGATGAACCGCCCGCCGCGTAAAACCGGCCAGCACGTGATGGATGGCTTCGCCGTGTGGCGAGTGGCTTTTGTCGGGTCTATGATTGCTATTGCCGCCTTTATCCTTGAGGCCTGGCTGGCGCCGCGCGGCCACAGTCCGGAGTTTATCCGCACCGTGCTGCTGCAGATGCTGGTGACGGCGCAGTGGGTCTACATGATCAACTGCCGCAGCAGCGACAGCTTCTCCCTGAGCATGGGTCTGCTGCGCAACAAAGGCATCTGGCTGGTGACCGGTGTCCTGCTGCTGATGCAGCTGGTCATTATCTATGTCCCGCTGATGCAGAGCATGTTTGGTACGGAAGCGCTGCCGCTGCGCTACTGGTTTATCACCCTGGTCATCGGCGTCGCCATGTTCCTGGTGGTGGAAGTTGAGAAGCGCCTGACGCGCCGGTTCCGCAAAACGGCTTGATTGATCTCGCGCGCCTCGCTGCAGGCGCGCGTTACTTTCGCAAGGATCCCCCTATGATTAAAACCTTCCGCTTTGCTCTGCTGGCCTGCGGTCTGGCCGGCGGCGCCCTGACGGCGACCGCCGCGCCGGCGGTGCCGGTCCGCGTCGCCACGGTTGAACTGGCGCCTCATGCTGAAGAACGCGCCATCCCCGGACGGGTCGAGGCGATCCGCGCCGTCGACATTCGCGCGCGCACCGAAGGGGTGATAGTTCAGCGCCACTTCCAGGATGGCCAGTATGTTACCGAGGGCGACCTGCTGTTTACCCTCGACGACGCGCAGCCCCGCGCGGCCCTGGCCCTGGCGCAGGCCGAGCTGAAAAGCGCCGAAGCCTCATTACGTCAGTCGCAGCAACTGCTAACTCGCTACGAGCGGCTCATTAACAACCACTCCATCAGCCGCAACGACGTCGACACGGCCCGGATGCAGCGCGACGTCGCCGCCGCCGCCGTGCAGCAGGCGAAAGCCCGCGTCGAGGCCCAGCAGATTGTGCTCAGCTACACCCGGATTGCGGCGCCGGTGACCGGTCGCGTGGGCCACAGCGCCTTTCACGTCGGGACGCTGATTAACCCATCCAGCGGCGTGCTGGTGGACATCGTGCAGCTGGATCCGGTGCGGGTGTCGTTCGCTCTCGACGAAGCCGCATTTTTCAGCAAATCCGGCCAGCATGCCGACATCCACGCCCTGAAGCAGGCGTGGCTGGCGCAGATTGACGTGGATGGCAAACGGCGCGATGGGGTGTTGACCTCCATCGATAACCGGATTGACGCCCGCACCGGCAGCGTGGCGGTGCGGGCGGAGTTCGCCAATCCGCAGCACCGTCTGCTGCCGGGCGGCAGCGTAACAATCCTGTTCCGTCCGCAGGAGCTGCAGTCACGGGTGATGATCCCGGCCGCCGCCGTGCAGCAGGATCCGCAGGGCTTTTTCAGCTGGGTGCTGAAGCCGGACCACACCGCCGGGCAGCGTCGTCTGACCCTCGCGGGGCAGCAGGGGCAGCAGTTTGCGGTTGAGAAAGGGCTGCAGGCGGGCGAGCAGGTGATCACCGACGGCGCGCAGCGTTTACGCGAAGGCGCCGCGGTACAGGTGCTGAAGTAAGTAAGGAGAAGGGATGCTGACCTTTTTTATCCGTCGTCCGCGATTTGCCATGGTGATCGCGCTGCTGCTGACCTTTGTCGGCGCGGTGTCGCTGAAGCTGATCCCGGTGGAGCAGTACCCGGCGATCACTCCGCCGGTGGTGAACGTCAGCGCCAGCTGGCCGGGCGCCAGCGCGTCAGATGTGGCGGAAGCCATCGCCGCCCCGCTGGAGACCCAGCTCAACGGCGTCGATCATATGCTGTATATGGAGTCCACCAGCTCGGATGAGGGAACGTACCGCCTGAGCATTACCTTCGCGGCGGGCACCGATGCCGACCTGGCGGCGATCGACGTGCAAAACCGGGTGGCGCAGGCGCTGGCGCAGCTCCCGGCGGAGGTGCAGCAGAATGGCGTCCAGGTCCGCAAGCGCGCCAGCAACCTGCTGATGGGGGTGAGCCTCTACTCGCCGCTGGGCACGCTGTCACCGCTGTTTGTCAGTAACTACGCCAGCACCCAGGTGCGCGAGGCGCTGGCCCGCCTGCCCGGCGTCGGCGAGGTGCAGATGTTTGGCGCCCGGGATTACAGTATGCGCATCTGGCTGCGTCCGGACCGCATGAATGCGCTCAACATCACCACGGATGACGTTGCCCAGGCGCTGCGCGAGCAGAATGTGCAGGGCGCGGCGGGGCAGGTGGGCACCCCGCCAGTATTCAACGGCCAGCAGCAGACGCTGACCATCAACGGGCTGGGGCGTCTGAACGAGGCGGCCAGCTTTGGCGAGATTATCCTCCGCCGCGGCGCGCAGGGGCAGCTGGTTCGCCTCGCTGACGTGGCGACCATTGAGCTGGGTGCCCGCAGCTACAGCTCCGGCGCGCAGCTGAACGGTAAAGCGTCGGCCTATCTGGGGATCTACCCGACGCCCACCGCCAATGCCCTGCAGGTCGCCAGCGCAGTGCGTGCGGAGCTTAACCGCCTGCACACTCGCTTTCCGGCGGATCTCACCTGGGAGGTGAAGTTCGATACCACTCGCTTTGTGGCGGCGACGATCAAAGAGATCGGCGTCTCGCTGGCGCTGACCCTGCTGGCAGTGGTCGTGGTGGTGTCGCTGTTCCTGCAGAGCTGGCGAGCGACGCTGATCGTAGTGCTGGCGATCCCGGTGTCACTGATCGGCACCTTTGCGGTGCTCTATCTGCTGGGCTACAGCGCCAACACCCTCAGCCTGTTCGCGATCATTCTCGCCCTGACGATGGTGGTGGATGACGCCATTGTGGTGGTGGAGAATGTGGAAACCAAAATGGCGGAAGGGCTGGATCGCCTGCAGGCCACCGCCCAGGCGCTGCTGCAGATCGCCGGGCCGGTGATCGCCACGACCCTGGTGCTGCTGGCGGTATTTGTGCCGGTGGCGCTGCTCCCGGGGATCGTCGGCGAGCTGTACCGGCAGTTTGCCGTGACGCTCTCCACCGCGGTGGCCCTGTCGAGCCTGGTGGCGCTAACCCTGACGCCGGCTCTCTGCGCACTGCTGCTGCGCCCGCGTCCTGCCCGGCCAGCGGCGGTGTGGCGGGTGTTTAACCGTCTTCTCGACGGCACCCGCGACGGCTATGGCCGGCTGGTGGGCTGGATGAACCGCCGTCCCTGGCTGGCGCTGGCGGCGACGGTGGCGGCAGGCGCGCTGGTGGCGTTCAGCTTCACCTCGATGCCGAAAGGCTTCCTGCCGCAGGAAGATCAGGGTTACCTGTTTGCCAGCGTGCAGCTGCCGGAGGCGGCGTCGCTGGAGCGTACCGAAGCGGTGATGGCCCAGGCGCGCAATCTGCTGATGGCTAACCCGGCGGTGGAGGATGTGATTCAGGTGTCCGGCTTCAACATTCTCAACGGCACCAGCGCCTCTAACGGCGGGTTTATCTCGGTGATGCTCAAGGACTGGCACCAGCGGCCGCCGCTGGATGCGGTGATGGCAGATATTCAGCGCCAGCTGCTGTCGCTACCCGAGGCGACGATCATGACCTTCGCGCCGCCGACCCTGCCGGGCCTGGGCAATGCCTCGGGGTTTGATCTGCGCATCCTGGCGCAGGCCGGTCAGTCGTCGGCGGAGCTGGAGCAGGTGACGCGGCAGATCCTCCAGCTGGCGAACCAGCATCCTCAACTGAGCCGGGTGTTTACCACCTGGAGCAGCAACGTGCCGCAGCTGACCCTGACGGTCGACCGCGATCGGGCGGCGCTGCTGGATGTGCCGGTGGCGCAGATTTTCAGCAGCCTGCAGACGGCGTTCGGCGGCACGCGCGCCGGCGATTTCAGCCGTAACAATCGTGTCTATCATGTGGTGATGCAAAATGAGATGCAGTGGCGCGAGCGGGCAGAGCAGATTAGCGAGCTGTACGTCCGCAGCCGCGACGGCGAGCGGGTGCGGCTGAGCAATCTGGTCACCATTACGCCGACGGTGGGGGCGCCGTTTATTCAGCAGTACAATCAGTTCCCGTCCGTTTCAGTGAGCGGTTCAGCGGCCGAGGGGGTCAGCAGCCGCACGGCGATGGCGGCCATGGAGCAGATTTTGCAGGCCCATCTGCCGCCGGGATATGACTATGCCTGGAGCGGGATCTCCTGGCAGGAGCAGCAGACCGGCAATCAGGCGGTGTGGATCGTGCTGGCGGCGGTAGCGATGGCGTGGCTGTTCCTGGTGGCGCAGTATGAGAGCTGGACGCTGCCGGCGAGCGTCATGCTCTCGGTGCTGTTCGCCATCGGCGGAGCGCTGCTCTGGCTGTGGACCGCGGGCTATGCCAACGATGTGTATGTTCAGATAGGGCTGGTGCTGCTGATTGCTCTGGCAGCGAAGAACGCGATTCTGATTGTTGAATTCGCCCGCAGCCGGCGCGAGGAGGGGCTGTCGATAGTTGACGCTGCGCGCGAGGGGGCCACCCGCCGCTTCCGCGCGGTGATGATGACCGCGGTGTCGTTTATTATCGGCATTATGCCGATGATGCTCGCCACCGGCGCCGGGGCGCAGAGCCGGCGGATCATCGGCACCACGGTATTCAGCGGTATGCTGGTGGCGACGATGATTGGCATCCTGTTTATCCCGTCGCTGTATGTGCTGTTTCAGCGTATGCGTGAGTGGGCGCATCGGCGGGGGTAAGCGTTGCGCTACCGGTCAGTAACGGGGATACTCAAGGCTGCAACGTCTGCCGGGCGGTCCCCTCTCCTCCGGGGGAGAGCCAGGGTTAGGGGGAATTTTCCGTTCACGTTGCGTTTGGCAGAAAAGGGTAGTCCTTCGCTGGTGAACGGGTAAAGGGGGAGAAAACCGTCTCCCCCTTTACAATCCCCCCGGTCCCGCAGAGAAATCGGTGCTGCGCACTACGCTCACCTCCCGGTCGTCCGCCTGCGGTCGGCTCAACTCGACGTCGTGTCTCGAATCGCCTCTGGCCGCCCTCCGTGGCGGCCAGCCCTTGTCTGCCGACCTCCGGCTCGCCGATTTCAGCGGGAATCGGCCCTGCTGCACGCCCGTAGATTTCAGGGACTATGTCATAGCGATAATATATCCGTAAAAAATGGTATGCGCCTTTCTCCGTGACTCCGCTGTGTATACCGGGGCTGCAACGACTGCCGGGCGGTCCCCTCTCCCTGTGGGAGAGGGTTAGGGTGAGGGGGAATTTTCCGTTCACGTTGCGTTTGGGCGTTAGCCCCGCCTTATCTGCCGGAGCAACAGCGTCTGCCGGGCGCCCGCTACTTCCTCTCCACCGTTATCATGGTCACGAACGGATGATACTGCCACGGCACGCTGCCGCCTTTGCGGTACATCTTCGACAGGGTGCCGTCGAGATAGAGCATCTGCCGCACCCCGAGCTTTGACTGCGCATAGCAGGCAAAATCATAGAAGTTGGTCTCGCGATCGCTGAGCATAAACACCACCCGGCCCTGCTTATCGATACCCACCCCGTTACGCAGCTTGCGCGAACTGGCGGAGGGCTTCAGCCGCCAGTTGATGACGCCATTCTCAATCAGCATCGGGCCGGACTGCACCGCATAGCGGATGGCGGGAGAGGGCTTGTATGCCGGCAGCGGCACGATTTTCGCCCGGCCGTTCGCCACCAGGAACACGCCGCCGGGGCGGATAAAGAAGTTCCCGCCGCCGGCGGAACGGTTTACCGGCGTCAGCCGTTTGCCGTCTTCGATATACAGCCCCAGCGGCGCGTAGGCTTTATCGTAAATGCCGCCGTTCATCGCCATCTGCACCCGGCCATCGCCATCAATACCCGCCAGCAGCGAACGCAGGGAACCCCAGGCTTTGCCGTGCCGATCCTGCCAGTACATCGCAATGCGCTCGTTCTGCGCATCCACCCGATAGCTCTGCAGGGTCAGCGTCGGGTCGGTGAGGGTACAGGCGGCGCTGGCGACGGCGGCCAGGGGCAGCAGCGCCAGGGGGAGCAGGCAACGTAATAACATGGGCAGTCCTTTCTATGGTCTGCGCCGAGTATACCCGCCTCGCTGCCTTATGCCGCCCAAATCTCACAGTGTTTTTGCACCAGGCCGGAAAGCGAACCGCCGTTGGCGATAAAGTCGCGCATCTGCTGCGCTTCGCTGTGCGGCGATTTCGCCTGGCGGACCACCGCTTCCAGCGCCGCCGTCGCCTTCAACTGATGGGCGAAGGGAGCCAGCCGGTCGGCGAGCTGCAGGATCTCCTGGCGGATGCTGCGCTGCTCTCCGCTGCGCACGTCGGTGAGGGTCCCGTCCAGCCCATAGCGGCACGCCTGATAGCGGTTAAAGGGGTACAGCAGATAATCATCAGGCTGGTGCTTAAAAGGGCGCTCCGTCAACAGCCAGCAGGCCAGAGTCTGTATAAAGCCGGCGATATGGATCGCCTGGGCGAGGGTCAGGGGAGTGTCCATCACCCGCACCTCGACGGTCCCAAACTGCGGGCTGGGGCGAATATCCCAGTGCAGATCCTTCATGCTGTCGATCATGCTGGTGTAGCTCAGCTGGCGGAACAGGCGACGAAACCCCTGCCAGTCTGCCACCCACGGCATCGGACCGTTGTCGGGATAGGAGGAGAAGCGGTTCAGGCGTGAACAGGCGAAACGGCTGTCGGTACTGTCAAACCACGGCGAGGCGGCATTAAGGGCGATGAAGTGCGGTACAAAGCGCGACAGGCCGTGCAGCAGATAGAGGGCGTCGTCGCCGCTCTGGCAGCCGACGTGCACATGCTGGCCAAAGACCGTGGCCTGCTGCGCCAGATAGCCAAAATGCTCGACGGTTTTGACATAGCGCGGATTGTCGCTGATTTGCTGGCGCTGCCAGGCATGAAAGGGGTGCGAACCGCCGCCGCAGATCTGCAGATGATGGCGCAGCGCCGCGCGCTGAACCGCCTGCTGGATGGCGCTGAGCTGGGTTTGGGCATGGCTGATGTCGCGGCACACCCCGGTGGCGATCTCCAGCATGCTCTCGGTGATGTCATGTTTGGCTTCTCCCACGGTCAACTGATGCTGGACGTCGGCAATCAGCGTCGAGGCATCCTGGCTGAGGTCGTAACCCGGCGGGTTCACCACCTGCAGCTCCAGTTCGATACCGAGGGTAAAAGGATCGGAGCGGTGAAAATCGGCTAAAGGCATAGTCTCTCCCGGTCGATGTGTTCCCTGAAGTATAGAAGGGATTGATCCCGACGGAGAATACGCGGCGGCGGACGGGGGATGAATGAAAAGTGACGCAGCGTGATTATTTGAAATTTGCCATATAGCGGCTGGTGCAATTCTGCAACATATTTCCCGCTGGCGGTGCGGCGGAATAAGGTGCAATTATTTTCCCATAATTATCATGGTGATAATATAAGTCATTCTTATTTTATTGGTCGGTTTTGGCCTATTATCGCCCGCGTAAGAGCTGGTACGCATTTTGCCTGTTAATCCGTGACACTTTATTTAACAGGGATCATGTGATGCACAAAAAGACGTTATTTTCGCGTGCCGGTCGTCTCGCCGTGGCGGTGAGCGGCGCACTGGCCCTGGCGGGCGCCGCCTTACCTGCCAACGCCTCCACGCTGCGGATTGCCATGACCGCCGCGGATATTCCGTTAACCCTTGGCCAGCCGGATCAAGGCTATGAGGGCAACCGCTTTACCGGCATCCCGCTGTACGACGCGCTGGTGGAGTGGGATCTGTCGCAAGGTGAAAAGCCCAGCGGTCTGGTGCCGGGGCTGGCGACCGAGTGGCACATCGATCCGCAGAACACCAGCCGCTGGATTTTCACCTTGCGTCCGGGCGTCAGGTTCCATGATGGGACGGAGGTGAACGCCGACGCCATCGTCTGGAACGTGGATAAGGTGCTGAATAAAGCAGCGCCGCAGTACGCCCCGGGGCAGATCGGCAACACCCTGTCGCGCATGCCGACCCTCACCGGCGCAGAGAAAATTGACGACCACACTGTGGCGCTGACCACCTCGGAACCAGACGCGCTGCTGCCGTACAACATCACCAACCTGTTTATCGTCTCGCCGACGGCGTGGCAGAAACAGTATGACGCGGTGCCGGCCAGCGCGGGAGATAGCGCCGCGCGCAGCAAACAGGCGTGGACCGCCTTCGCCGCCCACGCGGTGGGCAGCGGCCCGTTCAAACTGGAGAAGCTGGTGCCGCGTCAGCAGCTGATCCTCGATAAAAACCCCGACTACTGGAACAAAGATCGCATTCCCCGGGTGGATAAAGTGGTGCTGATCCCCTTGCCGGAGGCCAACGCCCGTACCGCGGCGCTGCTGTCGAAGCAGGTGGACTGGATTGAAGCCCCGGCGCCGGACGCCATCGATCAGATCAAGTCTCAGGGTTTTCACCTCTACGCCAATACCCAGCCGCACCTGTGGCCCTGGCAGTTCTCCTTTGAAAAAGGATCGCCGTGGCAGGACATCCGCGTGCGCAAAGCGGCCAACCTGTGTCTGAACCGCGCCGAGCTGAAGAGCTACCTTGGCGGCTACATGACCGAGGCCACCGGGGTTTATGAGGCTGACAGCCCGTGGCATGGCAAACCCACCTTCCAGATCAAATATGACCCGGATACCGCCCGCCAGCTAATGACCGAGGCCGGATACAGCGCCAGCAAACCGCTGCACGTCACGGTGGCCACCTCGGCCTCCGGCTCCGGGCAGATGCAGCCCTTGCCGATGAACGAGTATATCCAGCAGAGCCTGAAGAGCTGCTTCTTCAATGTGGATATCAAAGTGGTGGAATGGAACACCCTGTTTACCAACTGGCGCCTGGGCGCCCGGGACCCCTCGGCGAAAGGGATCGATGCGATCAACGTCAGCGCCGCGGTTAACGATCCGTACTTTGGCCTGATCCGCTTCTCGACCGCCAAAGCGTTTCCGCCGGTGGCGACCAACTGGGGTTACTTCTCCACTCCGGAGACGGAGAAGCTGGCCGCCGCCGTCAAGCACGCCTTTACCCCGGCGGAGATGAACCAAGCGGCCGGTGAGCTGCACGCCGCGCTGGTGGATCAGGTGCCATTCCTGTTTGTCGCCCACGACGTCGGGCCGCGTGCGATTTCCCCTGCGGTGACCGGGGTGGTGCAACCGCAGAGCTGGTTTATCGACCTCAGCCTGGTGAGCAAAAAAGAGTAATCGTGAAAGGGGCGACCGATGATCAATACGCTGCTATACCGCATTCTGCTGGCTATCCCCACCATGCTTGGGGTGGCGGTGATCTGTTTCATGCTGGTGCAGATCGCTCCGGGCGACCCGTTGGTGTCGGTGATGCCGCCGGACGCCTCGGAGGCGCTGCGTCAGACATTAATGCAGGCTTACGGCTTTGATAAGCCGCTGCCCCTGCAGTTTATCCACTGGCTGTGGCGGGCGCTGCATGGCGACCTTGGTATGTCGGTCGCCACCGGCCGCCCGGTGATAGACGAAGTGATGACCGCGGTGGCGTACTCCCTGCGCCTGGCGCTGCTGGCGACGGCGATCGGCTTCGTCCTCGGCAGCCTGTTCGGCTTTGTCGCCGGCTATTTTCGCAACAGCGTCATTGACCGTCTGGCCTCAGTGTTGTCGGTATTTGGCGTCAGCGTGCCGCACTACTGGCTGGGGATGCTGCTGGTGATCCTCTGCAGCGTTAAGTTCGCGCTGCTGCCGGCCACCGGCGGCGGGCCGATAGGCGAGGTGGGCTGGCAATGGGACTGGGCGCACCTGCAGTTCATGCTGCTGCCAGCCCTCACCTTGTCGGTGATCCCCACCGGGATTATCGCCCGCACCGTGCGCTCGCAGGTGGCCGATATCCTCAGCCAGGAGTTTATCGTTGGCCTGCGCGCTCGCGGGCTCAACGAGTCGCGCATCTTTGTCCACGTCATGAAAAATGCCGCGCCCACCGCGCTGGCGGTGATGGGGCTGCAGGTAGGCTATCTGATGGGCGGCTCGATCCTTGTGGAGACCGTTTTCTCCTGGCCGGGAACCGGATTGCTGCTCAATACCGCCATTTTTCAGCGCGACCTGCCCCTGCTGCAGGGCACCATCTGGGTGCTGGCGCTGTTTTTCGTGCTGCTCAACCTGCTGGTGGATATTCTGCAGACCACCCTCGACCCGCGTATTAAGAGGAGCTGACCATGGTGGATACAGCAACGACGAAAGCGGTCCCGGCCGCAGCGGCCCACGCTTCCCGGCAAGGTTACTGGCGCGGCGTGCTGCGCCGCTTACTGCGCGACCCAGGCGGGGTGGTGGTGGGCGTGGTGATCCTCCTGCTGCTGGCCCTGGCGCTGTTCGGTCCGTGGCTTATCGTCAAAGATCCTTATCAAACGTCGATGTTCCTGCGCCTGAAACCCATCGGCAGCGACGGCTTCCCGTTGGGCTCGGATGAGCTGGGACGCGACATGCTGTCGCGGCTGATCCTTGGCACCCGGCTGTCGTTGTTTATGGGAATTGTCCCGGTGGTGTTCGCCTTTTTTATCGGCGGGGCCATCGGGATTATCGCCGGCTATACGGGCGGCAAAACCAATACCGTGATTATGCGCACCGTGGATGTGTTCTATGCCTTTCCCTCCGTCCTGCTGGCGATTGCGCTGTCGGGAGCGCTGGGGGCGGGCATCGGCAATGCGCTGTTGTCGCTGACCCTCGTGTTTGTCCCGCAGGTGGCGCGGATTGCCGAGAGCGTGACCGCCCAGGTGCGACATATGGACTATATCGACGCCGCCCGGGCCACTGGCGCCAGCGCGTTGACCATTATCCGCGTCCAGGTGTTGGGCAACGTGCTCGGGCCGATCTTCGTCTTCTCCACCGGGCTGATTTCGGTGTGCATGATCCTCGCCTCCGGCCTGTCGTTTCTCGGCCTCGGCGTGCGGCCGCCGGAGCCCGAGTGGGGGCTGATGCTCAATACGCTGCGCACGGCAATCTATACCCAGCCGTGGGTGGCCGCCCTGCCGGGCCTGATGATTTTTATCACCTCCATTTCGTTCAATATCCTCGCGGACCGCCTGCGTGCGGCAATGGCGATTAAGGAGTAAGCGATGCAACCCTTTATCAATATCGACCTTGGCGGGCCGGCGCAGCCGCTGCTGAAGGTCAATCACCTGCTGAAGTACTTTCGCGGCGGCAAAGGCCGGGAGGTGGTGCAGGCGGTGGACGATATCAGCTTCACGGTGATGAAAGGCGAAACCCTGGGGGTGGTCGGCGAGTCGGGCTGCGGCAAATCGACCACCGCCCGGCTGCTGATGCAGTTGCTCACCCAGGACAGCGGCGAACTGATCTTCGACGGACAGGGGGTCGGCTCGTCGCGTCTGCCGCTGAAAGCCTACCGTCGCCAGGTGCAGATGGTCTTTCAGGATAGCTATGCTTCGCTCAATCCGCGCCTGACCATGGAGGAGAGCATCGCCTTCGGCCAGCGCGTCCATGGCGTCAGCGCCAGAGAGGCCAGCGAATATGCCCGCTATCTGCTGGCGCACGTTGGCCTTGAGCCGGCGCGCTTTGCCGACCGCTACCCGCATGCGCTCTCCGGCGGCCAGCGGCAGCGGGTGAATATCGCCCGCGCGCTGGCGATGAAGCCGCGGCTGGTGATCCTCGATGAGGCAGTGTCGGCGCTGGATAAATCGGTGGAAGCCCAGGTGCTGCAGCTGCTGCAGGAGCTGAAACGGACTCTCGAGCTGACCTACGTGTTCATCAGCCACGATCTGCACGTGGTTCGCTGGCTGTCGGATCGGATCCTCGTCATGTACCTTGGCGAAGTGGTGGAGATTGGCCCGGCGGAGCAGCTGTTTACCGCCTCCGCCCACCCCTATACCCGGGCGCTGTTAAGCTCGATGCCCTCCATGGACCCGGAAAACCGCACCCTGACCTCGCCGCTGAGCGGCGATCCCCCCAGCCCCATCGCGCCGCCGAGCGGCTGCCGCTTTCACACCCGCTGCCCGCATGCGAAGGCGGTCTGCGCCGAGGTGAAACCGCGGCTGGAGGCGGTCGGGGAGGGGCACCAGAGCGCCTGCCTGATGGCGCAGCCGGCCTCGCCCTGGCACCAAAGCATCCCCCTTAAGGAGGTCAGCCATGTCGGATAACGCCTTTGTCCATGTGCGCGACCTGCGGGTCGTCTTTCGCCGCGACGGACAGACCATCAACGCGGTCAATGGAGTCTCCTTTGACGTACAAAAGGGGGAGGTGATGGCGCTGATTGGCGAGTCGGGTTCCGGCAAGAGCGTGACCCTGCGGGCGCTGATGCGCCTGCACCCGCCAGGGAGCAGTGAGCTCTCCGGCACCCTGCAGGTGGGGGACGGCGAGGTGCTGACGATGAGCGCCAGTCAGCTGCGGCGCTATCGCGGCGGACGCTGCGCGATGATTTTTCAGGAGCCGCTGCTGGCCTTCGATCCGGTCTACACCGTCGGGCAGCAGATTATTGAAGGGCTGCGCCGCCACGAAGGGCTGTCGCGCCAGGCGGCCCGGGACAGGGCGCTGGAGGCCCTGCGCCAGGTGCGCATTCCCAGCCCCGAGCGGCGGCTGGATGCTTACCCGCACGAGATGTCCGGCGGGATGCGCCAGCGGGCGATGATCGCCCTTGCGCTCTCCTGTAACCCGCAGCTGCTGCTGGCGGATGAGCCGACCACCGCCCTCGACGCCACGGTGCAAATCCAGATCCTGATCCTGCTGCGCGAGCAGCAAAAGCAGCGCGGGCTGTCGATCGTGTTTGTGACCCACGATATCGGCGCCGCGGTGGAGATCGCCGACCGGGTGGCGGTGATGTACGCCGGGCGGATCGTCGAGGAAGCGTCGATGAGCGAGATCCTGCGCCACCCGCGCCATCCTTATACCCAGGTGCTGCTGGGCAGTCGGCCGAAAGAGGGGCTTAAGAAAGGTGATGCCCTGCACTGCATTCCCGGCGCGCCGCCGGATCTGGCGCGCTTGCCGCCCGGCTGCGCTTTTGCCGAGCGCTGCCCGCACCGTCGCCCGGTCTGTGAGCAGAGTCTGCCGCCGACGGAATCTGTCGCGGAGCGCCACGCGGTGAGTTGCCACCGCTGGCGCGAGCTGGCGATTGACGCTAACGCCCAGGCCCTGGCCGTCTGATCGGCGGCAAAAACCATACAGGATGAAGACCAGGCGTTGATAGCGCATTCCCACCGCCGGTTACGCTGGCGGCGACCTTGATGTCAGGAGACTACCATGAGCAGTGATGTACTTTTTACCCCCGCGACCGACACCACCGGCTGGCGCATCAATGGCGACCGCCTGTGGGCGTCGTTAATGGATCTCGCGCAGATCGGCGCCACGCCGAAGGGCGGCTGCCGCCGTCTGACCCTCACCGACCTCGACCGCCAGGGGCGGGACAAGGTAATAGGCTGGGCGCGGGAGGCCGGGATGAGCGTCACCATCGATAAAATCGGCAATGTGTTTATGCGCCGGGAAGGCCGCAACCCCGGCCTGCCGCCCATCGTCTCCGGCAGCCATATTGACACCCAGCCCACCGGCGGCAAATTTGACGGCAACTACGGCGTGCTGGCGGCACTGGAGGTGGTGCGCACGCTCAACGATCTGCAGATTGATACCGACGCGCCGATTGAGGTGGTGTTCTGGACCAACGAAGAGGGGTCGCGCTTTGTACCGGTGATGATGGGCTCCGGGGTCTTTGCCGGCGTCTTCCCGCTGGAAGAGACCTGGGCCGTCACGGATAAAGAGGGTGTCAGCGTCGGCGAGGCGCTGGCGCAGATCGGCTATATCGGCGAGCAGACCCCGGGGGAGCATCCCATCGGCGCCTATTTTGAGGCGCACATTGAGCAGGGGCCGATTCTCGAAGATGAAGCGAAAACCATCGGTATCGTGCAGGGCGTGCTGGGGATCCGCTGGTACGACTGCGTGGTCACCGGCCAGGCCTCGCACGCCGGACCCACGCCGATGCGCCTGCGTCAGGATGCCCTGCAGGTGGCGACCCGCATTATGCAGGAAGTGGTGGCCATTGCCGGGCGCAGCGAAGAGGGACGCGGCACCGTCGGCAGCGTGCAGGTGTGGCCTAACAGCCGCAACGTGGTGCCAGGGGAGGTCACCTTCTCCATTGATATGCGCAATCTCAGCGATGCGCTGGTGGACGAGATGGATCGCCAGCTGCGGGCGTTTATCGCGGAGGTTGAGCGGGAGAGCGGTCTGCAGGTGGCCCTGAAGCAGGTAAGCCACTATCCGGCGGCGCCGTTCGATGCTGAATGCCAGCAGGCCATTGCCGATGCCGCGCAGCGGCTGGGCTATCCGGCGCGGCCGATCGTCTCCGGCGCCGGGCATGACGCAGTGTATATGAGCTACCTGGCGCCCACCGGGATGATTTTTATCCCCTGCAAGGACGGGATCAGCCATAACGAAATTGAGTATGCCTCGCCGGAGCACGTCGCCGCCGGGGCCAACGTGCTGCTGCAGGTGATGCTTCAGTACGCGCGGCCGGTGTAGACGGTCGTCCTCCCCGGCGGCGCGTCCTCCAGCCGTTTATCATGCTGTCACCCGGGTAAGGCGGTTACACCGCCGCGACCCGGGACGGCGGATGACGGGGCGGTCAATCACGGCTCCCGCTCCCTGCGCTAACCCGCTGGCGGCCAAATTTGCGCGAGCCCACCACGCACAGCACCACGCCCAGCGTAACCGCCAGCATCAAGGGGCTGACGGTTTCGTGCAACAGCGCCGCCGACAGGCCAAGCCCGAAGAACGGCTGCAATAGCTGGAGCTGGCCGACGGCGGCGATCCCGCCCGCGGCCAGCCCTTTGTACCAGAAGATGAAACCGATCAGCATGCTGAAGAGCGACACATAGCCGAGCGCCGCCCAGGAGGAGGCCGATATGGCATGCCAGGACGCGGGCTGAACCATCAGCGAGGCGGGGAGCATCAACGGCAGGGCTATCACCAGCGCCCAGCAGATCACCTGCCAGCCGCCGAGCTCCCGCGTCAGCTTTGCCCCTTCCGCATAGCCGAGGCCGCAGGCGATAACCGCCGCCAGCATCAGCAGATCGCCGCTGAGTGAGGCCGCCGCACTTTGCGTCAGGGCGAATCCCACCACCAGCAGGCTGCCCAGCAGCGAAAAGATCCAGAAAGCCCGCCGCGGGCGTTCGCCGCCGCGCAGTACGCCGAAGAGGGCGGTCATCAGCGGCAGCAGGCCAATAAACACAATCGAATGCGCCGAGGTGATGTGCTGCAGGGCCAGCGCCGTGAGCAGGGGAAAGCCGATCACCACCCCTGATGAGACGATGATCAAGGGCACAAGCTGCGCCAGGCGCGGGCGTTTCTGGCGAAAGCCGACCAGCAGCGCGACGGCAAGCAGCCCGGCGATGGAGGCGCGCAGAAAGGTCAATAAGAACGGATCCATATCCTGCACCGCCAGCCGCGTCGCGGGCAGCGACCCGCTAAAAATAATCACCCCCAGTAAACCATGAAGCCATCCGGACCAGGGACCGGGCACCGATTTATCCATTGTTGAAGCTACCACGTTAACCTCGCGTTATCAGATGTGCTGTGCCCGCTTGAGCATCGTCTGTGGCGATGGTAATGTGCCCAATCTAATACAATCAAATTATTGTCATAGATACATTTCACGATGAAAGCCCGATATAAAGCCGTTGTCGACCGATATGCCCAGGCGATCCGCAGCGGGCAGCTGCCCGCAGGCACCCGTCTGCCGACGCACCGTACCCTTGCCGCCGGAGAACGCCTCTCGCTGGCCACCGCCACGCGCGTCTACCGTGAACTGGAAGAGATGGGGTTGGTCAGCGGCGAAACCGGCCGCGGCACCTTCGTGCGCGACCTCTCGCTGCCGCCGGGGCACGGGGTCGATCAGCAGGTGGTGGCCGCCGATGTCGTGGATCTCAATTTCAACTACCCTTCGCTGCCGGAGCAGGGCGATGCGCTGCGCGAGGCGCTCAGGCAGCTGGCGATGGCGGGCGATATTGACTCGCATCTGCGCTATCAGCCTCATGCCGGGCGGCTCGCCGAGCGCGAAATTATCGCCCGCCATTTGACCTGCCAGCACTTTACGCCGGATGCGGAAAATGTCCTGATCGTCAACGGCGCACAGCACGGGCTGGCAGTGACCGTCATGGGGCTGTTACGTCCGGGGGATGTGGTGGCGGTGGATGCGCTGACCTATTCGGGCTTCAAGGTTCTGGCGGCGCTGTATCATCTGGAGCTGGCGGCGATCCCCTGTCGACCGGAGGGGCCGGACCTGCAGGCGCTTCATACGCTGTGCCAGCAGCGGCGGGTGCGGGCGGTGTATACCATGCCGACGCTGCACAATCCGCTGGGCTGGGTGCTCAACACCGGGCAGCGGCAGGCGCTGGCCGATCTTGCGCGCCAGCACGATCTGCTGATTATTGAAGATGCCGCCTACGCCCGGCTGGTGAGCCGTCCGCCGCCGCCGGTGATCAGCTATGCGCCGGAAAGAACGGTGTATGTCACCGGTTTTTCAAAAAATATCGCCACCGGGCTGCGCGTGGGGGTGGTGATTTCTCCGCCGCGCTACCGGCCGGAGATTGAGCGCGCCATCCGCGCCACGACGTGGAATACGCCGACGCTGATAAGTTCGCTGATCTGCGCCTGGATTGAAGATGGCACGGTGGCACGCTTTGAAATGCAGAAACGACAGGATGCGCGACAGCGGCAGCAGGTGGCCCGCGAGGTGCTTTGTGGGCTTCCCGTCGTCAGTCATCCCGATTCGTACTTTGTCTGGCTGCCTCTGGGTGAAGAGAGCCGGGCCGATCGACTGGCGAATGCGCTGATGGAACGCCGTATTTCGGTGTCGACCGCCGAGCCGTTCTGCGTCTCCGCCACGATCCCGCAGGCGCTGCGCATTGCGCTCGGATCGGTGCCTTTCGACAGTCTGCGCCCGGCGCTGCTCAGCGTGCGCGACGCCGTTGAGTATGAACAATACCGCTAACCCATCTGCTCCAGCTGGCCGCGCAGGACCTCCACCCCCTGGGCGATGGCGTCAGGGTTAATGGCGTGGAATCCCATGCGAAAGTAGTTATCCGGCGGCGCGGCGCTGAGAAAATGGCGCGCCCCGGGCTCAATCAGCACGCCGGCGTGGGCGGCGCGCCAGGTGAGCTGCTGGGTGTTGATCTGCGCCGGGGTCTGCAGCCAGAAGGCGTTAGCATGTTCGCTCCCCGCCAGCGCGCGACACGACGGCAGATAGCGCTGCAGGGCGGCGTGCAGGCGCTCCCAGCGCTGGGCGGAGTCGTAGTGGTAGCGCCGCAGATGGGTTTCATAATGGCCCTGGGCAAGGAAGTGGGCCATCTGGTACTGAATGTTGGTCGGCGGATGGCGATAGACCAGCCGGCGCAGGGCGCGCGCCTCGTCGATCAGGTCCGGGTCGGCGACCATAAACCCCAACCGCAGCCCCGGTGACAGCGCTTTTGACAGGCTGCTGACATACACCACCCGGCCGCTGCGATCGCTGGCCTTCAGCGCCGGCAGTGGGTTGAGGGTAAAGTTACTCTCCGAGTCATAATCATCTTCAATAATGACTGCGTCATGGCGGGCGGCATGCTCCAGCAGCTGGCGACGCCGCGCACTGCTCATGGTCACCCCGGTGGGCACCTGATGGCCGGGGGTGACATAGTAGTAATCGCAGGGACGCTCATTAAGCACGATCCCCTCTTCATCCACCGGGTGCGGCACCACCTCGGCGTCGGCGAGCAGAAAGGTGTTGATGGCTTCGCGAAAGCAGGGGTTTTCGACGCCAATGCGGGTGATGGAAGAGAGCAGCAGTCGGGTCAGCAGGTAGAGCGCATTTTGCGAGCCAAGGGTGATGAGAATTTCATCCGGCGCGGCGACAATGCCGCGCTTGGGCAGCACCCGGGTGCGGATCTGCTCGATCAGCATCGGCACATCCTGGTCAATATGGTCGATGACCCACGCCGGGTCGCGCACCCCGCCGTGCAGCCAGTTCGCCGCCGAGCGCCAGGTGGCCAGCGGGAACTGCCGGGTATCGGGCTGGCCGTAGATAAACGGGTAGCGGTAGTGCATCCAGCCCGCCGGTTTGAGGATCGACTCCTGCTGGCTGGGGGTCATCTGCAGCCGGTCGCCCCAGCGTGGTGCAGCGGCTTCGCGCTGCGGTGCACTCTCGACGGCGGCAGGCGAAGCTTCATGATAGTCGGGATGCAGGTAGTAACCGCTTCGTGGGCGGCTAATCAGGTAGCCCTCGTTGACCAGACTTTCAAACACCAGCGCGGTGGTGTTGCGCGAGACGCGAAGCTGGCTGGCCAGCTGGCGACAGGAGGGCAGCGGGGTGTCGGCGGCGAAGATCCCGCTGAGAATGGCATTCACCAGCGTCTCTCGCACCTGTTCCTGCAAACCGCGGCCAGGCTGAAAATCAACGTGTAACAGGTGACGGATCATACGGGGCTCCTCTGGCAATAACGCATTGCGACCACCCGTTACACTCAGCAAATTCCATACCACCCTGCCGCCATCTGACACAGCGATGCGGCCCATCTGGCTCTATACGGAATTGAAAAACGCTCCCACATTAAAAACGTATTCAGCCGCCGTGGACCGGAACGTCCCCGGCCACTATTTTGCAGAAACCTTTTCGCGTTCTGGAATGAACCCGTCTGGCCAATCCATCAGGGGTGAAATAATGAAAAAATCATTGGCATCAATGTGTCTGAGCGCTGTATTAACGGTCACTTTTTCTTATCACGCCGTCGCGGCCGATCTTCCGGAAATAGAAAAATCCGGCACCTTGAAAGTGGCGACGGAAGATGATTATGCGCCGTTTAACTTTATGAATAATGGCCAGGCCGATGGCTTTAACAAAGATATGCTTGAGGAATTACGTAAATATGCCAAATTCCATGTCGACCAGAGCATATTACCGTGGACCGGATTATTAGCGGCCGTCTCCACCGGGCAATACGATATGGCCTTAACCGGGGCGGTTATTACCGATGAGCGGCTGAAGGTCTTTGATTTCACCCCACCGTGGGCCTCCGCGCAGCACTATTTCGTCAAACGCGCTGGCGATACTTCGTTAAATACGATTGCCGATCTCAGCGGCAAAAAAGTGGGGTTACAGGCCGGGAGCGCGCTGCTGGCGCGTTTGCCGGAGCTGAAGGCGATGCTGGAGAAGACCGGCGGCAAGCTGGGACCGGTGGTGGAGTATCCCTCCTATCCGGAAGCTTACGCCGACCTGGCGAATAAGCGACTGGATTACGTGATTAACGTGGTGATCTCGGTAAACGACCTGGCGAAAGCCAAACCGAAGGTCTTCGCCAAAGGGCTGGCTGTCTCCGGACCGGGGTATATGGCGTGGCCGATCCCGAAAAACTCGCCGCAGCTGCTGGCCTATATGACCAAGTTTATGAACCACATGAAGGAGACCGGCAAGCTCGCCGAGCTGCAGAAAAAATGGTTTGGCGAAACCTATGACAACCTGCCGACCGAGGCGATCACCAGCCCGGAACAGTTTCACAAACTCGCAGGACTGTAATATTCCGCGGCGGGCGACCGCCGCCTGTTGCTGAGAAGGAGGGCCTCATGGATGCAATTTCCTGGCAGTTATTAATCGAAGGCGCATGGACGACCCTCTGGATTTCGGCCATCGCTATCGCCTTCGGGGTGGTGGCGGGCCTGCTGATCGCCCTGGTACGGATGCTGCGCCTGCCGGTGATCGACCAGCTGCTGGTGGTCTATATCAGTCTGGCCCGCGCAACGCCGCTGGTGACGCTGGTGCTGTTTCTGTTCCTTTCCCTGCCGACGATGGGCATTAACCTCGACAAGAACGTGGCCGCCATCGTGGCGCTGACGCTTAACACCTCGGCGTTTAACGCTGAGATCTGGCGCAACGCCTTCCGCACCTTTCCGCGCGAACAGCGGGAGGCGGCGGAGTCGGTGGGAATGCGCCGCTGGACCTACTTCCGCTACATCATGCTGCCGCAGATGTGGATCGAGAGCCTGCCGGCGCTGGTCAATGAGATGTCCTTTTTGATCAAAGGTAGCCCGGCCATCGCCGTGATTGGCGTGGTGGATCTCACCCGGGTCACCAACCGTATCTCCTCGGTCACCTACGAGCCGCTGTCGCCGATCCTCGCCGCCGGCCTGCTGTATGTGGTGATCATCGGCTGTTTGTTGAAGCTGCAGGGTATCGCGGAACGTAAAGCCAGGCGTCTGGCGCGCTAGGAACGGGAGGCATTATGAATCAGTGGGGCGTTATCTGGTCGGTTCGCGATAGCTTTATTGCCGGGTTATTCGCGACCCTCGAACTGTTTATTACCGCCGCCCTGGCGGCGCTGATTATCGGTATTGCGCTGTGTTATTTTAGCGAATATCAAAAGAAAGTGATTAACCGGATTATTATTGGTTTCGTCAGCCTGATGCGCGCGATCCCTTTTTTGATCCTCGCTTATCTTCTGTATTACGGGCTGCCGCAGCTCGGTATTAGCATGGAGCCGTGGACCGCCGGTTTACTGGCCCTAATTATTTATCATGGCGCCTATTTCTTTGAAATATTGCGCAGCCAGCGGCGGGTATTTTCCGGCGGATATATTGAAGCGGCGATTGCTCAGGGCTTTTCTCGCTATGCCATTTTTCGGCGAATTATTTTACCCAATATCATCTCTTCCGCCTTACCGCTGATCGGCAATCAGCTGATTATTTGCCTGAAGGACACCGCTTTCCTGAGCATTATTACCGTTCAGGAGATCACCGCCGCCGCCAACAGCGTCCAGGCGACCTATTTTATTCCGTTTAACGCCTTTATCGTCGCCATTGGGCTTTACTGGGCGATCAGCATTCTGCTGGAGCTGCTGATTAAGCGCCTGACCGCCTGGGGAGCCAAAAGAGGAATGAGCCATGCCTGAGTCTATTGCCGTAAGCGTCAAAAACGTCTCCAAACAGTTCGATAATGTGGAAGTCCTGCGGGATATTAACCTGACGGTGGAGAAGGGGACCGTGGTGAGTATTCTCGGCTCGTCCGGGTCGGGAAAATCCACACTGCTGCGCTGTATGAACTGGCTGGAACAGCCGGACCGCGGTGAAATTCATATCGGCGGTCAGCGACTGGGGATTGATGAACAGCGCGGCCGGGCGATGTCGCACCGCCAGCTGGCCAAAATTCGCGAGCGGGTGGGGATGGTCTTTCAGAGTTTTAACCTGTGGCCGCATCTGACCGTTCAGCAAAACGTCAGCGAGGCGCTGCTGCACGTTAAGGGCATGAAACGAGACGAGGCGAAGGCCATTGCCATGCAGCAGCTGGAGAAAGTGGGCATGGCGCACAAAGCCGATGTTTACCCGATCACTCTCTCCGGCGGGCAGAAGCAGCGGGTGGCGATCGCCCGTTCGCTGGCGATGTCGCCCGAAGTTATTCTCTTCGATGAACCGACGTCGGCGCTGGATCCGGAGCTGGTTAATGAGGTGTTGGGGGTAATGAAAGCCCTCGCCGCCGAGGGTTACACCATGGTAGTGGTGACGCACGAAATGGATTTTGCCCGCCAGGTATCCAACGAGGTGGTGTTTCTGGAGAAGGGGCTGCTGATTGAGAAGGCGCCGCCGGAGAAGTTCTTCACTCAGCCTGACTCTGAACGCGTCAGGCAGTTTCTGCAAAGCAGCCGTTAGTCCGGCTTGCATCCCTTGCCGGCAGCGCCGGCAAGGGATGCGTCGGGTTTCGCTTAATCCCGATCGATGGCGAACGGCTGCCACGCCTGACGGACCGGCATCACCTCCACCCGGTTAATGTTCATATGCGCCGGCAACGTGGCGATATAAAACATCTGCTCGGCGATATCGCGCGCGCTCAGCGGCGTGGTGCCGCGATAGAGCTTATCCGATGCCGCCTGGTCGCCTTTAGTACGCACCAGGGTAAATTCGGTCTCGGCAATCCCCGGCGCCAGATCGGTGACCCGCACGCCGGTGCCAAGCAGATCGCAGCGCAGGTTATAGCTGAACTGCTTCACAAACGCCTTGCTGGCGCCATACACATGGCTGCCGGGATAGGGCCACTGCCCGGCGATCGAGCCGATATTGATAATACTCGCCCCGGCGCCATGGCGTATCAGCGTCGGCAGCAGGGCGTGGGTCATCGTCACCAGACCGGTGACGTTGGTGTCGATCATCGTTTTCCAGTCCTCCAGCGCCACCTCCTGCGCCGGCAGTGGCGACAGCGCCAGCCCGGCGTTGTTGATCAGGGTGGTGACATCGGCGAAGGGGGCGGGGAGCGACGCCACGGCGGCAGCCACCGCCTCGCTGTCACGAACGTCAAGCTCAATAATATGCACCGGCACCTGGGCGGCGAGTCTGTCCTGCAAGGCCTTCAGTCGCGGATAGCGGCGCCCGCTCAGCACCAGCGACCAGCCCGCGTCGGCAAACACCTGCGCTGCCGCTTCGCCAAAACCCGAGGTCGCCCCGGTGATAAACACTACGTTGCTCGTTGCCATGTCATTCTCCTGTGCGGTTGTCCCTCCACTATAAAAACGCCTGACGGCAAGGCACAGGGCCAGACGACGGACGGGGATGTGACACCGTGTCACATCGTTTTTCACGCACTGGCTCTATCCGATTTATGCGGCCGAGGCCAATGATGAAGCCAACCACTACGACATGAGAGAGGGCAGGGTATGAAGCTGGCAATTCACAACGAGGTCGCGGTAAGCAATGACGAAGTTCGGCAGCTGGATCGCGCCTATGTGTTTCATTCATGGTCGATGCAGGGCAATCTCAACCCGCTGGTCATCGCCGGGGCGCAAGGCTGCGAGCTATGGGATTACGAGGGGAATACCTGGCTCGATTTCAGCAGCCAGCTGGTGAACGTCAACATTGGCTATCAGCACCCCCGGGTACTGGCGGCCATGAAGGCGCAGCTGGAGACCCTGGTCACCATCGCGCCCGCCACCGCCAACCTTGCCCGCGGCGAAGCGGCGAAGCGCATCGTCGACCTGGCGCCGGCGGGCTTCAGCAAGGTGTTCTTCACCAACGCCGGGGCGGATGCCAATGAGAACGCGATTCGTATGGCGCGGCTCTATACCGGGCGCGACAAAGTGCTGTCGGCCTATCGCTCCTACCATGGCAACACCGGCAGCGCGATCGCCGCCACCGGCGACTGGCGCCGGGTGCCGAATGAGTTCTCCCGCGGCCATGTGCACTTCTTCAACCCCTACCTTTACCGCAGCGAGTTCAACGCCGCGACCGAGGAAGAGGAGTGCCAGCGCGCGCTGGCGCATCTGCGGCGGATCATTGAATGCGAAGGGCCGACGGCCATCGCGGCGATCCTGCTGGAGTCCATCCCCGGCACCGCCGGGATCCTCGTGCCGCCGGCAGGCTATATGCAGGGTGTGCGCGCCCTGGCCGACGAGTTTGGCATCGTGCTGATCCTCGATGAGGTGATGGCCGGCTTTGGCCGTACCGGCAGCTGGTTCGCCTTCGAACAGGATGGCGTGGTGCCGGATCTGGTGACCTTTGCCAAAGGGGTTAACGCGGGCTACGTGCCGGCGGGCGGGGTGCTGATTAGCGAGCCGATTGCCCGCTATTTTGACGACCACTTTTTTGCCGGCGGGCTGACCTACTCCGGCCATCCGCTGGCGATGGCGGCGATTGTCGCCACCATCGACGCGATGAAAGAGGAGAAGGTGGTTGAGAACGCGGCCTATATCGGCAACGAGGTGCTGCGCCCCGGTCTCGAGGCGCTGGCGGAGAAGCACGCCATTATCGGCGAGGTGCGTGGTCGCGGCCTGTTCCAGGCGCTGGAGCTGGTGAGCAGCCGTGAACAAAAAACGCCGCTGACTGCCGCCGACATGGCCGCGATCAAAGGGGCCTTAACCGAGGCCGGGCTGTTGGCCTTTGTGGTGGAGAACCGCATTCACGTGGTGCCGCCGTGCACCATTACTGCTGAGCAGGTGGCGCAAGGGCTGGCGATTTTTGATGCGGTCTTTGCTCGCTTTGCCAGCCTGGCGAAGTAGGGGAGTGGCATCGGATAACGTTACCTGGCAGTACGCTTGCCGGGCCTAAACGCCAGCCGGACGGTGCCCTCTCCCTCCGGGAGAGGGCCAGGGTGAGGGGAAGCACTGCAGTGTGGTTGTTTATGTTATCTGTGGCTTCAGCGTAGTTTGCGCTCCCGGTTAATCGTCTGCGTTATGTCACTCATGGCGCAGGGAGCGCACAGGGGGCGGCCAGTCGCCGCCGCCCCCTGTACCCCCGGGCTCCGGCCAGCAACATCGCCGCTGCGCGGTGCCTTCGACTTATCCCTGCAGGCTTCGGGTCGGGCCGAGGCAGCGTCCCTGCAAAACACGGCCCTCAGCCCGCATCCATGCGGGCTGCCCCGGCCTGCCGGGAACGTCTCAGCGATGTTGAGGCCGCCAGCACCGGCAGTTTCAGCAGCCCCAGGACCCGCGGTGATTTGGGTTTGTAGGCCGGGTAAGGCGTACGCCGCCACCCGGCGAAATCAAGGATACCGTGCCTGATATCTTGCCCGGCGGCGCTGCGCTTGCATGGGCCTAAGCGCCAGCCGGACGGTTCCCTCTCCCTTCGGGAGAGGGCCAGGGTGAGGGGAAGCACTGCAGTGTGGTTGTTTATGTTATCGGTGGCTTCAGCGTAGTTTGCGCTCCCGGTTAATTGTCTGCGTTATGTCACTCATGGCGCAGGGAGCGCACAGGGGGCGGCCAGTCGCCGCCGCCCCCTGTACCCCCGGGCTCCGGCCAGCAACATCGCCGCTGCGCGGTGCCTTCGACTTATCCCTGCAGGCTTCGGGTCGGGCCGAGGCAGCGTCCCTGCAAAACACGGCCCTCAGCCCGCATCCATGCGGGCTGCCCCGGCCTTCCGGGAACGTCTCAGCGATGTTGAGGCCGCCAGCATCGGCAGTTTCAGCAACAATGGTGAATAAATTAACGGCAGGCCGCACGAATCCCAGGTCGGGTAAGCGAAGCGCCACCCGACAAAACAACGGCTGATTGGGCTATGGCGCCGGGCAGCGGGGACAGGGTGCGCTCTGTTGCCCTCACCCCGGCCCTCTCCCACAGGGAGAGGGGGAAAACCGAGCCTCACTCCGGCTCTTCATACACAGGGAGAGGGGGGAAACCGGCAGTTTCAGTCGCCGCAAGTGGGTAAATTAACGACAGGTCGCACGGACCCCAGGTCGGGTAAGCGAAGCGCCACCCGACAAAACAGCGGGCATCCGCTGGCCTCACCTCATCCGGTGTTCTCCGTTGACCAGCGCTTCGCGATCGAAAAAGCGCTGGATCACACCCTCCGCCATAAACGCCGCCCGATCGGACATATGGGCGATGACGTCGGCATCGTGGCTCACCAGCAGATAGGTCATGCCGTGCTCCTGTTTCAGGCGGTTAAGCAGATTGAGAATTTCCGCCTGCACTGACATATCCAGCGCCGAGGTCGGCTCATCCAGCAGCAGGATCTGCGGGCGCAGCAGCAGGGCGCGGGCAATGGCCACGCGCTGCCGTTGCCCGCCGGAGAGCTGGTGTGGATAGCGGCGCACGGCGTCGGCGGCCAGACCCACCTGCTCAAGGGCGGTGGTCACCCGCGGGGCAACGTCGCGGATGCCGTGGATCTGCAGCGGCTCCGCCAGGGTGCGCCACAGAGTATGGTTGGGATGCAGCGAGGCGTACGGATCCTGAAACACCATCTGCACGTTGCGCCGCAGCGTGCCCTGAAAGCGGGCGCCCGGCGCGATGCCCTGGCCCAGCAGTTCCACGCTGCCGCGCCATTCGCGCTGTAATCCGGCGAGCACGCGCAAAATCGTCGATTTACCGCAGCCCGAGGCGCCGATCAGACTGAAGGTTTCCCCGGCGTCGACACAGAAACTGGCGGCAGAGACCGCCGTCTTCGCGCCGAATGTTACCTGCAAATCCTGAAGATTAACGATCGCCATGGGCCGTCTCCGTAAAGTCCTGGGTTCTGTCGAGGGTCGGCAGCATCTGGCCGTAGGTGTGCGCATTTGGCCGGCAGGTCCACAGGGTGCGGGTATAAGGGTGCGTCGCGCTCGGTAGCGCCCGCGCCGGCATCTCATCGACCTGTCTCCCCCGGTACATCACCAGCACGCGATCGCAATGCGCGGCCACCAGCGGCAGATCGTGGCTGATCAGTAGCATGGCCATCTGCCGCTGCGCGCACTGCTCCACCAGCAGCTCGAGGATCTGGTTGCGCAGGCGGGCGTCGAGGGCCGAAGTTGGCTCGTCGGCTATCAGCACCTTCGGGTTATTAAGCAGCGCGAGGGCGATCATCACCCGCTGCCCCATCCCGCCGGAGAGCTCGCCGGGATAGCGGCTGAGGACCGGCAGATCCAGACCGACGGCGGCGATGGCGTCTTTAACCGCCTCGGCGCGCCCACGGCGGCTGAGACGCTGATGCAGGGTTAACGCCTCTTCCAGCTGCGTCTGAATGGACTGCACCGGATTCAGCGCATAGCGCGGATCCTGCAGCACCATAGCGATATCGTTGCCGCGCAGCGCGCGCCAGCCGCGGGCGCTGAGGGTTAGCATATCGCGCCCCAGCACCTCCAGCCGTTCGGCGCTCACCACCCCGGGCTTGCGCACCAGGCCCATCAACGCCCGGGCGGTCATCGATTTGCCGGAGCCAGATTCGCCCACCAGCGCCAGCCGCTCGTTGCCGAGGGTGAAGCTGACGTTGTCCACCACCCGGGCGGTGGGGTAGTCGACGGCGAGTCCCTGGACGGTCAGTCGGATGTCAGTCATGTTGCGGCTCCAGAATATCGCGCAGGCCATCGCCCAGCAGGTTAAACGCCAGGCTGGCGAGCAGGATCGCCGCGCCGGGGATGGCAGCGATCCACCACTGGTCGAAAATCACCTGCATCCCGTCGGCAATCATCGCTCCCCACTCCGCCATCGGCGGGCGGGCGCCCAGGCCGAGAAAGCCGAGACCGGCGGCGGCGAGGATAATGCCCGCCAGATCGAGCGCCAGCCGGACAATCGCCGACGGCAGACACAGCGGCAGAATATGCCCAATCAGTAGCCGCCAGCCGCGGATGCCCAGCATCTCCGCCGCGGCGAGGTAGTCGCTATGGCGCAGGCGCTGAATTTCGCTGCGCGCCTGACGGGCGTAGGCCGGCCAGGTGGTCAGGGCTAACGCCAGCGCGCCGTTGACCAGCCCCGGGCCGAGCATCGCCACGAACGCAAATGCGAGGATCAGGCGCGGCATCGACATCACCACGTCGGTAAACCGCATCAGTATCCGCTCCAGCCACCCGCCATAGTAACCGGAGAGGATACCCACCAGCAGACCGACGGGCAGGGTAATGGCGGTCACCAGCGCCACCAGACCCAGCGCCGGGCGGGTGCCGTAGAGCAGGCGCGACAGCAGGTCGCGGCCGTAGCTGTCGGTGCCGAGCCAGTGCCCTGCGCCCGGCCCCTGCAGACGAGCGGCGGCATCCTGCCAGTTGGGATCGTGCGGCGCCAGCCACGGGGCGAACAGTGCGGTCAGCACCAGCAGGATCACCAGGGTCAGGCCACTGAAGGCGGCGGGTGAGCGGCGCAGACGGCGTAAAAACAGATAAGTCGGCATCAGCGCACCCTCGGATCGGTTAACCGCACCAGCAGGTCGGTCAGGTTATTGATCAGCACAAAACTCACGCCAATCAGCAGCGTGCCGCCCATGATTGCCGTGGTATCCCCGGCGAACAGCGCGGTGGTGAGGTAGCGGCCGATCCCCGGCCACGAGAAGACGGTTTCGGTGAGCACCGCCCCTTCGAGCATCGAGGTCCAGGCGAGGGCGGTCACCGTCAGCAGGGTGCCGCGGATATTGGGCAGGACGTGGCGCAGCAGAATCGTCATCTCTCCGGCCCCTTTGGCCCGCGCCAGCAGAATGTACTCTTTGTTCATCTCGCTCAGGCAGGCGGAGCGGGTCAGGCGGGTGATGCTCGCCAGCGAGTAATAGGCCAGCACCAGCACCGGCAGCGCCAGATGGCCGATGGCATTTTTAAACGCCGCGGTATCGCCGGAGAGCCAGGTGTCGATCAGCGCAAAACCGCTGCGCGGCTCGACGGTATACTGATAAATATCGTCGAGTCGACCCGGGCCCGGCGCCCACTGCAGCCGGGCGTAGAACAGGGCCAGCATCAGCAGGCCGAGCCAGAATATCGGCACCGAGTTGCCCAACAGGGTAAAGGTGCGCACCGCAAGATCCCACGGCGAACCGGCGTAACGCGCGCACAGCACCCCGGCGACGATGCCCAGTACCGCGCCGACGATCAGCGCCAGGGTCGCCAGCTCAAGGGTCGCCGGGAAGACCGCCAGCAGATCGTGGAGCACCGGCTGGCCGGTGGCGCTGGCGATGCCAAGATCGCCATGAGCCAGGTTGACCAGGTAGTGCCAGAACTGCACCGGCAGCGGCTGGTCGAGACCCAGCTGATGGCGAACCTGGTCATAGGTCGACTGGCTGGCATGGTCGCCGACGATCTGCAGTACGCGGTCGACGGGCGACAGCGCGGAGAGCGAGAAGGTGACCAGCAACAGCCCGAACAGCGTGAGCAGCAGCGTCAACAGCCCCTGCAGCAGGCGGGTAAGGTGAGTGGAAAACGATGGCATGGAAAATGGAAATTCCTGGTATATCAACATGATTCCCGGCGGCGCGACGCCCGCCGGGCCCGGGTGGCGAAACGGTCATCCGGGCAGGCGAGGACGCTGTGCCCGGTGACATAACCCGCTTACTTGGTGACGTTATCGTACCAGACCATATCGGCGTTTAGCCCCTGCTGATAGCCCTTCACGTTGTCGCGCACCACGATCTGGGTTTTCCCCTGGTCAATAAAGACGTATGGCGAATGCTGCAGCAGGGATTCCTGCATCGTTTTGTACAGGTCGAGGCGCTTCGCCGGGTCCGGCTCCGCCACCGCGGCGAGGGTGGCTTTATTCAGCTCAGGGATCTGCCAGCCGTTGAGCCCGGCCACGGTGCTGGATTTACCATCGTTCCAGGCAAAAGCGCTGGCGTTGGAATGCGCATCAAAGTAGTCCGGGATCCACAGGCGGATCGCCGCCTGATGCTGTTTCGCGCGTACCCGGGCATAGACCTGGCTGCCGGCGGCCGGCAGCAGATCCACTTTCACCCCGCCCTGGGCAAAGCTGGCCTGCAGCGACTGGGCGATGGTGATAAACGGCGGTTTGTTCTCCACGTCTAGGGTGAAGTGGGCATCCTTAATGCCCGCTTTATCGAGGATAGCCTTAGCTTTTTGCGGGTCGAAGGTGAACGGATTGGTCTCCAGCGCCCCCGGCAGGCCGGCCGGCAGGAAGCTTTGGTGAATAAAGTACTGGCCTTTCAGCAGGTTTTTGGTGATGCCCTCATAATCGACCAGCCAGCGCGCCGCCTCCCAGAAGGCCGGATTATTCAGCAGCGGGTTGGCGCTGTTGGCGGTATTAAACACCAGATAGTTCTGCTCGGCGGACGGGATGCTCAGCACCTTCACGCCGGGTTTATCCTGCAGGGCGGCAATCTGGTCAGCGCCGAGATCGCGGGCCACGTCGGCATCCCCCTGCTGGATCAGCAGGCGGCGGGAAGCCGGGTCGGGGACGTTTTTAATAATGATGCTCTTGATCTTCGGCGCGCCGGTGGGGGAGCTGGCGTTGGCTTCCAGCACGATGGCCTGATGCGGCTGGTAGACGCGCATTTTATAGGCCCCGCTGCCCGCCGAGTGCATCTTCAGCCAGTCGTTGCCGAAGTCATTATTTTTCGCGTTCGGCGCCACCTGTTTTTCATCAACGATGGAGGCGATAGGGGTGGAGAGAATATTCAGCGCCACCGCCGGGCTGACGTCGGCGGTCCAGTGCAGCGTCAGGGTATGGTCATCAATCTTTTTCAGCTGGCTGGCGATGTTGTCCGGCTGCCAGCCGAGCACGTTGAGAATAAACGCCGGCGATTTATTCAGCGTCACCGCACGGGTGTAAGAGAAAATCACATCTTCCGGGCGCAGCGGATTACCGGAGGCGAATTTAGCATCCGGCTTCAGTTTGATGGTCAGGGTTTTCGCCGCCGGATCGGCCTGCCAGCTTTCGGCGAGGATCGGTACGATTTTTTCAGGGTTGTTGCGGTCCGGCTGCACCAGACGCTGATAGAGGCTGGGGACCGTCTGAATGCTGGAGAGTTCGTTCGCTTCCGCCGGGTCGAGGCTGACGATATCGTCGAGACCCTGGGCGACCACCAGCGTGTTGGGCGGTGTAGCGGCATGCGCGGCGGCGGTGAGCGCCGTCAATACCAGTAAAGGCAACAGTTTTTTGGTCATGTGCAATCCCTGAAAAATGGTTGTTTTAATTTTTTATGCCTCGCTACGTTAGGCCGCTTGCCAAAAGGCGTAAAGTCAAAATAAGGATATCCTTATGCTAAAAATGCATATTCAAGAACGACAGGTTATTGCCGGCCGCGCAGAAGCGTCTTTCTCCGCTTCTGGCTTCTTGCTATAACAAATTGTCTATTGCAAGGAGGTGGGTGTGCCGGAAATCAATGAGTTTGGCCAGCAGGTGAACGACCTTGTTCCTGGCTGGCAGGGGGCGCAAGTCCTGCGGCGGACGGCGTTAAATGGCCGTTTTTGTCGACTGGAGCCGCTGGACGTTGACCGTCATGCGGCGGATCTGTTTGCCGCCTATGCGCTCGGCGACAACAGCGACTGGACGTGGCTGGCGTCTACGCGGCCGGAGAGCGTGGCGGCGACCGCCCACTGGATCGCGGGCAAGGTGAATGATGATGCTCTGGTGCCGTATGCGGTGGTTGACCTGCGTAGTGAGCAGGCGGTGGGCATCGTCAGCTATATGGCGATCGAGCGGGAAATGGGCACGGTTGAGATCGGCCATGTCACCTGGTCGCGACGGATGAAAAACACCCCGCTGGGTACCGAAGCGGTCTGGTTGTTGCTGAAGGACGGCTTTGACCACGGCTATCGTCGGCTGGAGTGGAAATGCGATTCGATGAATGTCGCCTCGCGCCGGGCCGCCGAGCGGCTGGGCTTTAGCTGGGAAGGACGTCTGCGGCAGAGGCTGGTGCGTAAAGGGCGGACGCGCGACAGCGATATGCTGTCTATCATCGACGGCGAGTGGCCTGCGCGCGATGCGGCGCTGCGGGCATGGCTGGCGGCGGAGAACTTTACTGCCGACGGGCAGCAGATCAAACGCCTTGAGGCATTTCGTTAGGCCTGTATGGTGAATGGGCAGAGTGCATTACGCCAGCTCTGCCCATAAAAAGGCTATTTCTCGATCATCTGAATAATTTGATCCCGGTTAATAGCATGCTCATTTCCTGCGATGTCCTCATAGGTGATTAATCCATTATCGTCATCGACCTCGGGTTTTCCGTGGGTGATAATCATCTCACCATTTTTTTTCTCTAATACATAATTGCTGGAACACCCCGCAACGGTGAACGTTAATAATGCCAAACCGAATACTGCAACGAACTTTTTCATTGTGCTACCTGTTGTAAGAAAGCCACGGTGGGCCGCAGAATATGACAGACTAACCAGTTATCGAAAGTGGGTCATAATTAACACCGAATAAAGTATTAACATGGCGACTAACGTAATAACCACAATACGACGTTCAAGGGGCGTGGCCTTTTTCTTAGATTCATCATCTGGTTTTGTTAACATGATATTCTCTCTGTTAGCCCTGTCAGTGCTCCCGATTCCGACACCGGCAGAGGTGAGTTCTCGGCAATATTGTCGGGATGAACGACTTGCTAGTTGTTATTTAATACCCAGAGTTAAAGTAACGATTCCAGTGATAACCATTCAAAGACCCGTTCAGGCATTTTTGGCTAACACAACATTAAAAATATCATTTTTATGGCTGAAGCTGACTATGCCTGCCGCAGACCCTGTTGCGCAGGCAGTACGCTTATTATTTTTTTTGCGCCCGTAACGGATAAAAATACCTGATATTATCAATGCTCCGGGGCTGGAAACGGCAAACCCCGGATGACGTTATTGCATGATCCTCACCACAATATTAAACAGACGTATTTAATATGATGAGAACAGGCGTTCGCCGCTAAGTTAATATGATGCTATAGGTTCGTCGATTTACAGAATAAAGGTACCTTCAATAACCAGACAGGCTTCGCCTGATAGTTCAACACGTCCGTTATCTTTTATGTGGCAGAAGAGTTCTCCCTTACGGTTGCCACCTTGCTGGGCATGAAGGGTTTTTTTCGCCAGTTTTTCACTCCACAGCGGCGCCAGAAAAGTATGTGCCGAACCGGTGACCGGATCTTCGTTGACTCCCACCTGCGGACCGAACCAGCGAGAACGAAAATCGAAGGTCCGGGATGCGGCCGTGACCACCACGCCACGAGTGTTGAAGGCATTCAAGGCGTTAAAGTCGGGTTTAAGCGCGTCCAGCAGCGCTTCGTCATCAATGACGACAATAATATCGGAGGCTTGCCAGGTTTCACCTGCGTCTTCAGCCAGCCCCAGGGCCTTGAACAACCCTTGCGGCGCGGCGATGGGGGACGGAACAACCAGCGGAAAATCCAGGGTATATTTTCCGTCATGCAGCGTGACGTCCAGCGCGCCGCTGCGAGTGAAAAAACGCACCCGCTCGCGCGCTTGTTGATTGAGCAGCACGCTGGCCGCAGCCAGCGTGGCATGACCGCAGAGATCCACCTCGACGGCCGGGGTAAACCAGCGTAACCCGAAACCGTCAGGCTGCCTGACAACAAAGGCCGTTTCCGACAGGTTGTTTTCCGTCGCAATGTGCTGCAGCACGCTATCTTCAGGCCACGCCTCCAGCAAACAAACCGCGGCGGGATTGCCGGTAAAGGGGCCTTTCGAAAAAGCATCGACCTGATAAAAGCGAATGCGCTGCTGTGAATTATTTTTCATTCATCACCTCAAGGTCATTATAAACCGTATATCGTGTTACCCCCAGGGCCTGAGCCGCCTGCTGCACGCCCCCGCGCATCTTGAAAATACCTTTCGTATGCATTTCAGCGACAATTTTTAAACGCTGCGCTTTTTGTATTTTTTTACCCGGCACTGAATATTTATCAATGATTTCCTGAATTGACTGATCGATCAGCCCACCCAAATTAAGATCGACCGCCTCAGCGGCCTCCGATGGCGATGGCAGCAGCGCGTCAAGGCTTTTGCGTATTTGCTCATAAGGCGAGGGGTCGACATTAATACAGAAGGCGATAAGCGGATATCCCTCTTCGCTGTAATAAATTGTCGATGCGCTATTGAGCGTTTTCCCTGAAGCGGTGACGGTTTTATAATCGCTTATGGTTCTCGGCTTGTTGTTATTCGTCTTCTGCAGCAGCAGCGCAAAACCGGTATCTTTTTCCGGACCGGCTAACAAATGATCGCCATTACCCCTGCCGCTAACATGTCCGTTAATGATTTTGATAATGGAATGTTCAGGGGTAGTGAGATTATGCAACACCACCTCCTGATTCGCTGATAATGTCCCCGCCATAGCGTCCATGGCTGCTTCAAGCGGCCCGGCAATCTGTGCAACCTGCTGTGTGTACTCTGATGTCATGGATGATCCTTTGCTTGCATCGTGATCAGGAAGCGATCCCGGAGCGCCATTTTACCATGGGAGATACGCTGACAGGATTAAATTATACGCATAATGTTTAATTATCAACAAAAAGTTGAATTTATAGTTTGGACAGCGTACCTTTTGCTGCAGAAAGCGTCAGCGCTCATGTCGGGTGCGTCTTTATGTTATGGAAATATAATGAGAATTTATGGCGTGATGGCCATTGCTGTTCTGCTGGTGGCCTGCGGAGTCATTCACCCCTTCGGCGACAAAACCGTCTATCAGTCCTATTCAGTATCCGATCGGCCGGGGCTGCAGTGGCGCTATGACTGCATACGCAGCGCCCTGAAGCCGCAAGGCTATGAGGTTGAGCGCATCTTCCCTGAGCAGAATGCGCCAAACTTCTTTGATATTTCGCAGTACGGCACACGAGTCGCCCAGATCGATATGTACCAGGTGGCTGGGGCGAGGACGATAAGTATCACCCTGATATCCGGTGCAAAACAGGTGAATGCTGCTGTTGATAGCATTATTCAGCCGTGCCTTGAGCGCTAAGGGATGCTGGAAAGGTGAGGAGTGTCCTTTCCGCACGGGAAAGGACAAGTGCGGCATAGACGATTAGCGGCGAACCGGCGCGTCGCCAGCGACATAATACGCCGCGGTGCTGCGCGGCAGCGGCTGGCGGCCGCGAATGGCGTCGGCCATCTTCTCGCCGATCATAATGGTGGTGGCGTTGAGGTTGCCGGTGATGATCTGCGGCATAATCGAGGCATCGACCACCCGCACGCCTTCCAGACCGTGGACGCGGCCCTCGCCATCGACCACCGCCATCTCGTCGTAACCCATCTTACAGGTCCCGCACGGGTGGAACGCGGTCTCGGCGTGGTTGCGCACAAACTCATCCAGCTCGGCATCGCTCTGGCATTCTGTTCCCGGACTGATTTCGCGGCCGCGATACTTATCCAGCGCCGGCTGGTTCATGATTTCGCGGGTAATGCGGATGGCGTCGCGGAACTCCTGCCAGTCCTGCTCATGGGACATATAGTTAAACAGGATCGCCGGATGGGCGTGCGGGTCGCGCGACTTCAGGCGCACGTGGCCGCGGCTGGGCGAACGCATTGAACCGACGTGGCACTGGAAGCCGTGCTCTTTCACCGCGTTGGAGCCATTGTAGTTAATCGCCACCGGCAGGAAGTGGTACTGAATGTTCGGCCAGGCGAACTCTGCGCGGCTGCGGATAAAACCGCCTGCTTCGAACTGGTTGCTGGCGCCGATGCCGGTGCCGCCGAACAGCCACTCGGCGCCAATCTTCGGCTGGTTCCACCACTGCAGCGCCGGGTAGAGCGACACCGGCTCTTTGCATTCATATTGCAGATACATCTCCAGATGGTCCTGCAGGTTCTCACCCACGCCGGGGAGATCGTGCACCACCGGGATATCGAACTGCCTGAGCAGCTCCGGGTTACCCACGCCGGAGCGCTGCAGGATCTGCGGCGAGGCAATCGCCCCGGCGCACAGCAGCACCTCTTTGTTGGCCGTCGCTTTTGACGGGATCGTGCTTCCTCCCTCCAGCCACTCGACGCCCACCGCGCGCTTGCCGGCAAAAATAATGTGATCGGTCAGCGCATGGGTGCGGATGGTCAGGTTCGGGCGCCCTCGCGCCTGGTCGAGATAGCCGCGGGCGGTACTGGCGCGACGGCCCTGCGGCGTCACGGTGCGGTCCATCGGGCCAAAGCCTTCCTGCTGGTAGCCGTTGAGATCGTCGGTACGCGGATAGCCCGCCTGCACCCCGGCTTCAACCATCGCCTCGAAGAGCGGATTATTGCCCGGCTTCGGTGTCGTCACGCTCACCGGGCCATCGCCGCCGTGGTAGTCGTTAGGCCCGATATCGCGGGTTTCCGCTTTCCGGTAGTAGGGCAGGCAGTCGAGATAGCTCCAGTGTTCCAGACCCGGCTCTTTGGCCCAGTTATCCAGATCCATCGCGTTGCCGCGGATGTAGCACATGCCGTTGATCAGCGACGAGCCGCCCAGTCCTTTGCCGCGTCCGCACTCCATGCGGCGATGGTTCATGTACGGCTCAGGTTCGGTTTCGTAGGCCCAGTTGTAGCGTTTGCCCTGCAGCGGGTAAGCCAGCGCGGCGGGCATCTGGGTGCGGAAGTCGAACCGGTAGTCCGGGCCGCCGGCTTCCAGCAGCAGGACGGTGGTGTTTGGATCTTCAGTCAGTCGTGTCGCCAGAACGTTGCCGGCGGAGCCGGCGCCAATAATGATGTAGTCAAATTGCAAAAAAACCTCCCGGTTAAAATATGGACTGGAATTTACCCATCTCAACCTGGATGGACTTCACCTGGGTGTAACTCTGCAGCGTCATGACGCCATTCTCGCGGCCAATGCCGGAGTGCTTATAGCCGCCAACCGGCATCTCCGCCGGGGATTCACCCCAGCTGTTGATCCAGCAGATGCCGGCTTCCAGCTGGTGGATAAGACGGTGGGCACGGTTGAGGTTGGGCGTCACCACGCCGGCGGCGAGGCCGTATTCGGTGGCGTTGGCGCGGCGAATGACCTCCGCTTCGTCGGTATAGCTGAGGATCGACATCACCGGGCCGAAGATCTCTTCGCGCACGATGGTCATCTCGTCGTTACAGTCGGTAAACACCGTCGGGGCGACCCACGCGCCGTTATCGAAACCGTCGCCTTTCAGCGCTTCGCCGCCGCACAGCAGGCGCGCGCCTTCGCGTTTGCCGCTCTCGATATAGCGCAGAACGTTGTCGCGATGGGGGAAGCTGACCAGCGGGCCGAAGTTGGTGTCATCGGCAAACAGATCGCCGGGGCGGATGCGGCCCACGCGTTCGAGGATCTTGTGCTCGAATTCCGCCTTCTGTTTCGCCGGGACAAACACCCGGGTGCCGTTGGTGCACACCTGACCGGAGCTGTAGAAGTTGGCCATCATGGCGATATCGGCGGCGAGGTCGAGGTCGGCATCGTCTGCGATAATCAGCGGCGATTTACCGCCCAGCTCCATGGTGACCTCTTTCAGCGACGATGCCGCGGAGTTGGCCATCACTTTTTTGCCGCTGGCGACGCCGCCGGTGAAGGAGATTTTGGCGATACCCGGATGTTCAGTCAGATACTGGCCGGTCTCCGCACCGATCCCTGGCAGGACGTTAAACACCCCGTCCGGCAGGCCCGCTTCGCTGTAAATTTCCGCCAGCTTGAGGGCGGTGAGCGGGGTGACCTCGCTCGGTTTGAAAATCATCGCATTGCCAGCGGCCAGCGCCGGCGCCGATTTCCACAGGGCGATCTGGATCGGGTAGTTCCACGCGCCGATCCCGGCTACCACCCCCAGCGGTTCGCGACGGGTATAGACGAAGGAACTGTCGCGCAGCGGGATCTGGCTACCTTCCAGCGCCGGGATCAAGCCAGCGTAATACTCCAGCACGTCGGCGCCGGTGACGATATCGACGGCGGCGGTTTCGCTGAGGGGTTTCCCGGTATCCAGCGTCTCCAGCCGCGCCAGCTCATCGTTGCGCTGGCGCAGAAGGTCGACGGCGCGACGCAGGATGCGCGAGCGTTCCATGGCGGTCATCGCCGCCCAGATTTTTTGCCCACGCTGCGCGCTTTCAACGGCGCGGTCGACATCCTCGCGTCCGGCAGCCTGAACGGTCGCCAGCACCTCGCCAGTGGCAGGGTTGATGGTCTCGAAGGTGCGACCGCTGGTGGCCGATGTATAACCACCATTAATATAAAGCTGCTGTTCTGCCATTCGGGACATAACGCCTCCTCGGTTATGGGTTCGGTAAATGCTGACGAATAAAGTGGCTGGTCAGCGACTGCGCCAGCGTCTTATCCAGCGGTTTGCCGCTGAGCGCCGCCCGCAGCCACAGGCCGTCTATCAGCGCCGCCAGCCCGTAGCCGGCCTCCTGCGCCTGCTCGCGCGGCAGCTCGCGGCGGAATTCGTACACCAGGTTCGACAGCAGCCGACGGCTGCTGACCTGCTGTAACCGATAAAGCATCGGCTGGTGCATGCTGCTGGCCCAGAAGGCCAGCCAGGCCTTCATCGCCGCGCTGCTGATCTGCGTCTCATCAAAGTTGCCGCCGACAATCGCCTGCAGGCGCTGGCTGGCGCTGCCGTCCGGCAGGGCGTGCAGACGGTTGAGCACCGCGTCGCGCAGCTGGCTGGTGATGTCGCGCATGGTCGCCTCCAGCAGACCATTTTTATCTTTGAAATAGTGACTGATGATCCCCGTCGATACGCCCGCCCGTCGGGCGATCTGCGCGATGGTCGCGTCATGCATTCCGACTTCATTTATTGCGTCCAGCGTGGCGTCGATCAGTTGCCTGCGCCGGATTGGCTGCATCCCCAGTTTGGGCATTTTTGCCACTCCATTCATCAGCGTTGGTTAACTATTAAAGCGGTTTTTGATTGGACGTTCAATATAAAATGTGTCTTAATTGTTACGTTATTGAATTTTAATAGTTACAAAAACAGTGGGGATACTGGATGACAGATCTTTCGCAAAACAGAGAAAAGGACAAAATCAATCCGGTGGTTTTTTATACCTCGGCCGGACTGATTTTGTTGTTTTCCCTGATGACGATCTTTTTTCGCGATTTTTCTGCCGAGTGGATTGGGCGCACCCTCAACTGGGTGTCGAAAACCTTCGGCTGGTACTATCTGCTGGCGGCGACGCTGTATATCGTCTTTGTCGTCTGCATTGCCTGCTCGCGATTCGGCTCGGTGAAGCTCGGCCCGGAGCAGTCCAAGCCCGAGTTCAGCTTGCTGAGCTGGGCGGCGATGCTGTTTGCCGCCGGGATCGGTATCGACCTGATGTTCTTCTCGGTCGCCGAGCCGGTGACGCAATATATGCAGCCGCCGGAAGGGGCGGGGCAGACCATCGAGGCGGCGCGCCAGGCGATGGTCTGGACGCTGTTTCACTATGGCTTAACCGGTTGGTCAATGTATGCCCTGATGGGCATGGCGCTGGGATACTTTAGCTATCGTTATAATTTGCCGCTCACCATCCGCTCGGCGCTGTACCCGATTTTTGGCAAACGGATCAATGGGCCCATCGGCCACAGCGTCGATATTGCGGCGGTGATCGGCACCATCTTCGGCATCGCCACCACCCTCGGTATCGGCGTCGTGCAGCTCAACTACGGTCTGAGCGTGCTGTTCGATATTCCGGACTCGCTGGCGGCAAAAGCGGCGCTGATTGCGCTGTCGGTGATCATCGCCACCATCTCGGTCACCTCCGGGGTGGACAAGGGCATCCGCGTGCTCTCCGAGCTGAACGTCGCCCTCGCGCTGGGGCTGATCCTGTTCGTGCTGTTCATGGGCGATACCTCCTTCCTGCTCAATGCGTTAGTGCTGAACGTCGGCGACTACGTCAATCGCTTTATGGGGATGACGCTGAACAGCTTCGCCTTCGACCGCCCGGTGGAATGGATGAATAACTGGACGCTCTTTTTCTGGGCGTGGTGGGTGGCCTGGTCGCCGTTTGTGGGCCTGTTCCTGGCGCGCATTTCGCGCGGGCGCACCATCCGCCAGTTTGTGATGGGCACCCTGATTATTCCCTTCACCTTTACCCTGCTGTGGCTGTCGGTGTTCGGCAACAGCGCGCTGTATGAGATTATTCACGGCGACGCGGCCTTTGCCGAGGAGGCGATGGTCCACCCGGAGCGCGGATTCTACAGCCTGCTGGCGCAGTACCCGGCGTTTACCTTTAGCGCGTCGGTGGCGACCATTACCGGTCTGCTGTTCTACGTCACCTCCGCCGACTCCGGCGCGCTGGTGCTGGGGAACTTCACCTCGAAGCTGAAGGACATCAACAGCGATGCCCCGAACTGGCTGCGCATCTTCTGGTCGGTGGCCATCGGTCTGTTGACCCTCGGGATGCTGATGACCAACGGCATCTCGGCGCTGCAGAACACCACGGTGATCATGGGGCTGCCGTTCAGCTTTGTGATTTTCTTTGTGATGGCCGGACTGTATAAATCCCTGAAAGTGGAAGATTACCGCCGGGTCAGCGCCAGTCGCGACACCGCCCCGCGCCCGATGGGCCTCCAGGATCGTCTGAGCTGGAAGAAGCGCCTGTCGCGGCTGATGAATTACCCGGGCACGCGCTATACCAAACAGATGATGGAGACGGTGTGCTACCCGGCGATGGAAGAGGTAGCCCAGGAGCTGCGGCTGCGCGGCGCCGCGGTGGAACTGAAGAGCCTGCCGCCGGAAGAGGGCGAGAACCTGGGCCACCTCGATCTGCTGGTGCACATGGGCGACGAGCAGAACTTTATCTACAAGATCTGGCCGCAGCAGTACTCGGTGCCGGGCTTTACCTATCGGGCGCGCAGCGGGAAATCCACCTATTACCGGCTGGAGACCTTCCTGCTGGAGGGCAGTCAGGGTAACGACCTGATGGACTACAGCAAAGAGCAGGTGATCACCGATATTCTCGACCAGTACGAACGGCACCTGAACTTTATCCATCTGCACAGGGAAGCGCCGGGGAACAGCGTGATGTTCCCGGATGGCTAATCAGGGGATCCCCCGTCGGGAAAAGGCTGACGGGGGCGACGGGCGGTTACGGGTAGTTAAAGGCGTCCGGATGGTTGTCGAGGCTACCGCTGAGGGCGGCAAACAGCACGGTTTTGCCATCGATGGACAGGGCATCGCTGACGTTAAGCCAGGTCAGCTTCTCCTGGTCGGTTTTTTCATCGACCACCGAGTACACGCCCGACATCTGTTGGCTTTTCTCGGACCAGATCACCGCGATACGTTCATGACCGCAGTCGTGGGGTTTGCAGGCGCTTAACACCTGCCAGGATTCGCTACCCAGCTTCACCGTCTGCGCCGGTGAACCGGTGCCGCCGGTGGTTACCCAGGCGGGCAGCTGATGGCCTTTGACCATCTGGTTAAACGACGCCCGGGTGGCGGCATCGTGGGCCAGACTGTTCAACGTGACATCGCCTTGCGCCATGACGCTGGCGGAGGCGGCTAAGGTGATGATAGCGGTAAGCGCTTTAAACATGTTTCCTCCTGGACTTATTCCGTCCTCATAACAAGCCTCTTTATAGTGAGCGTAGGGAATGATTAATGCAAACTCTGACATATTTTCTGTGAATGATTAGAAGCGGTGCGCGCATGGACGTTACGCTAAGCGATATGCCATGATGCGGATTGATTTATTTTCCAAATATATGCCCTTGTGATAAAGCAGTCAGCGAAATGGCATAGTTATTCAGGCGATATAGCATGGCGTATGTGAATCATCTACTGACGTTTATTGAGAGTAATCCGGCGCTGGCGGTGGGGTTTAATCTTATTCTGCTGCTGGTCTCCGGCATATTTGCCCATCTTTTATGCAAGTTCTTGCTGATTAAAGTGGTGCGTAAGGTCTTCTTTAGTAGCCACAAACAGGATGTGCCGCTGGAGAAGGATCGACGCATCGCCGAAAAACTGTCCAATTTCATTCCGGTTATTATCGTCTATTACGTCCTGCAGTTTATGCCGGCGATGCCGGCATCGCTGGTGACGGCGATTAATACCATCTGCGGGATCTTGTTTTTTATTTTTATGTCGGTGTTTTTCAACGAGATGCTGGATATTGTCAACAGCTCTTATCTGCGAAAGACCAAACGTAAAAATCATTCCATTAAGGGCTATATCCAGATAGGCAAAATCTTAGTTCACATCCTGGCGGCGATTATGATCCTCGCCGTGATGTCGAACAAATCGCCGATCATTATTATCTCCAGTCTGGGGGCCGTGGCGGCAGTGCTGATGATCGTGTTCCAGCATACCCTGCTGTCGCTGGTGGCGAACGTTCAGTTGTCGTCTAACGACGTGCTCCAGCTGGGGGACTGGATTGAAATGCCTGACAAGAACCTCAGCGGTGAAGTGACGGACATCGCGCTGCACACCATTACCATCCGCAACTGGGACAATACGATCTCCCGCATCCCGACGAAGAATTTCCTCACCGAGACCTATACCAACTGGCAGGCGATGTTCTCCTCCGGGGCGCGGCGGATCATGCGCAGTATCGCCATCGATCAGCACTCGGTGCGTTTTCTCGACCAGGAGATGCTCTCCTCGATGCTAACCATCCGCGGGGTGAGTGAGCCTTTGGGCACGCTGCTTGACGGCCGGGATCCCGGCGGCGTGGCCGACCGCTGGTTTGTCGATAACGGGCTGACCAACCTGACCCTGTTTCGCCACTATCTGATGCACTATCTCGCCGAGCGACCGGATATTATTAAGGAGATGTACATTGTGGCGAGAACGCTGAAACCGTCGCCGTCGGGCATCCCGCTGGAGATTTACTGCTTCACCTCCTCGACGCTGTGGAAAGACTACGAAAACACCCAGTCGGCGATATTTGAGTACATTACCGCCGTGGCCGGACAGTTTTCCCTGCGACTTTATCAGTATCCCGCCGGGCACGATTTCTGGCGTCTCTCCCAGGAGCATGCCGCCCGGACAGGGTTGCCGCCGTCGGCTGAAGGCTAAGCGCTGATCTGCTGGCGCCAGAGGGCGATCTCCTCCTCCAGCCAGGCGATGAACCGGGCGACTTCCGGCCGGTTCTCCGCCTGGGGGGAGAGGGTCAGCCAGTAGTGCCAGGGGTAGGGGACGGTGACGGCGGTGAGCTGCACCAGCTCGCCGCGGGCTATCGCCCCCGCCACCAGCGAGCGCCGCTCCAGCGCCACGCCGGCCCCCAGGCGGACCGCCTCCAGCACCAGATTGGAGTCGTTCAGGCGCAGGCCCGCGGGGACGATCGGCTTTTCCAGCCCCGCCTGGCTGCACCAGGCGTTCCAGGACTCCATGGAAAAAATAATATCGCTGGCGGCGATCGCCTGCGGGGTGGTCGGCAGGTCGCCGCTGCGATAGTGCGGCGCGGCCACCACCAGTTGTTCATCGGCAAACAGATGCCGGCTTTCCATCCCCTCCCAGTCGCCTTGCCCCATGCGAATGGCCAGATCGATACCCTCCTGTTGCAGGTTAACCACCGCCAGGCTGGTCAGCAGGCGCACCGCGATCTGCGGATGCCGCGCCTGAAAGCGCGCCAGCCGCGGCAGCAGCCAGTGGCAGCCAAAGGAGGGGAGCGTCGCCAGGGTCACTTCCAGGGTGCGGGGTTTGATCTGCACCATGCGCGTGGCGTCGGCGATGTGCTGTAACGCCTCGCGGATTTGCAGGGCATAGAGCCGTCCTTCTTCCGTGATGCGCACCCCGCGGCCGTGGCGGATAAAGAGCGTGACGCCGACCAGCGCTTCCAGCTGTTTGATATGCTGGCTGACCGCCGAATGGGTCACGCTCAACTCGTGGGCGGCCTGCGTCACGCTGCCGAGGCGCGCCACCGCCTCAAAGCTGCGCAGGCTGGCGACAGGGGGAAAATCTGCCATGGTGGTTTCTCTGTCAGTGAGTCGATACGTTAACGTTACTACCGGGTTAGCGGCTTTTAAAGCCGCTGCAAACAGGCTGAAAAGGAGCCAAATGCTGCCTCAGTCGGTATAGCACAAGGGGAACAGGAGGGCTACCGCAAATCGCCAATCTGTTAGTTTGACTAACCATTGCGGTAAGTATCCCGTGATATTCGCGGCCTCGGTTTTCCAGTAAGGTAAAGCCGTAACCCCTTTATCGCAGGCAGGAGTGACGATGAAACTCATTGGTATGATGGATTCACCTTATGTAAGACGCGTGGCGGTTTCTCTGGCGCTCTATGGCGTGGAATTCGAGAGCCTGCCGCTCTCGGTCTTTAGCGGCTTTGACGAATTTTCCCGTATTAATCCGGTGGTCAAGGCGCCGACGGTGGTGCTCGATAACGGGACGCAGCTGATGGACTCCACCCTGATCCTCCACTATTTCGAAACGACCAATCCCACCGGGCGCCGGCTGCTTCCCGCGCATCCCGAGGCGCTGGCCCGCGATCTGCACCTGCTGGGGGTGATCCTCGCCGCCAGTGAAAAAGCGGTCCAGCATGTTTATGAGCACCGTCTGCGGCCGGAAGAGAAGCAGCATCAGCCGTGGATAGCCCGGGTGACCGGCCAACTGCTCGCCGCCTGTCGGGAATGGGACGCCAGGCTGGCAGACCGCGCCGCCGCCGCGCAGCCGGATCAGGTGCTAGTCACCAGCACGGTGGTCTGGTCCTTTATCCAGTTGATGATCCCGGCGGTGGTGTCGGCAGCGGCGTTTCCTCATATCCGCGCGCTGGCGGAGAAGGGGGAGGCGCTGCCGGTATTTCAACAGTATCCGCTGGTTTAACGGCAGGGATGGAGAGGGGCGCCGCAGCGTGGCGCCCTGAAGCAGGAGAGGATCACCAGCAGACAAACCCGCCGTCGACCACCAGGTCTACGCCGGTGCAGAACGAGGCGGCGTCGCTGGCGAGGAACAGCGCCGGGCCGGCGATCTCTTCCACCTTCGCCATCCGCTGCATCGGCGTCTGGCTTTCAAACTCGCGGGTCTGGTGCACCATCTCCGGACGGGTATTCATCGGCGTGGCGGTATATCCCGGGCTGATGGAATTGACGCGGATCCCTTTGGCCACCCACTCCATCGCCAGGCTTTTCGACAGATGGATTACGCCAGCTTTGGAGCAGTTGTAATGTGCCTGGTCGAGGCCGCGGTTAACGATAATCCCCGACATCGAGGCGATATTGATAATCGACCCGCCGCCGGACTCCAGCATCAGTTCCGCTTCCGCTTTGCAGGAGTTCCATACGCCGGTGAGGTTGATATCGATCACCCGCTGCCATTGCTCGCTCTCCATCTCCAGCGCCGGATTGGCGTTGGCGATCCCGGCGGCGTTGACGGCGATGTCGAGGCGGCCAAAGCGGTTTTTGGCCAGCGCGACGGCGGCGCGCAGGTCGGCAATCTGGCGGACATCGCCGGTATAAGAACAAGCCTGACCGCCGATGGATTCAATATGGCTGACCGTTTCTGCCAGCCCGCCGTCGTCGCGAAGATCAAAACAGACTACCCGCGCACCCGCGCTGGCGAGGCTGCAGGCGATGGTCTGGCCGATACCGCTGCCGGCGCCGGTGACGAAGGCGACGCGCCCCTGCAGGTTAAACAGCTGCTGTGCAAAATCTTTACCGATCATAATGTTTACTCTCTTCAATATAGTGTCGAACGTCGGGAGCCCTGTTTCCCGAATGGCGGCGCGTAGCGCCTTATCCGGGCAACCTTTCGGCGGTGTTACGTAGCCCCGGTAAGCGAAGCGCCACCGGGGGGCCGTCCCGGCGTGGTGGCGCCAATGCGGGACGCCTTATTCGGGCGATGGGGCCCGCTAACCCGCGGGGGATTACGACATAATCAAACCGCCATCGATATTGATGGTCTGCCCGGTGAGATAGCGCGCGTCGTCGGAGGCGAGGAAGGCCACCAGCCCGGCCACGTCTTCCGGTTTACCGGCGCGTTTCATCGGAATGCCCTCGACCCACTCGGCCATCAGTTCGCCCTTGCCGTAGCGCTTCTGCTCGGTGCTGAGAATTTCGCCCCACACGCGATCGTTGTAATCCCACATTTCGCTTTCAATAATGCCCGGGCAGAAGGCGTTGACGGTGATATTCCACGGCGCCAGCTCGTGAGCCAGGCTTTGGGTAATGCCGATCACGCCCATTTTGCTGGCGGCATAATGCGGCGTGTAGATAAAGCCCTGTCGCCCCTGGCCGGAAGAGGTATTGATCAGGCTGCCGTGATTCTGTTTCACCATATATTTGGCCGCCTCGCGGCAGCACAGCCACACGCCGGTGGTGTTGACCGCCAGCACTTTTTCGAAATCGGCTTTTGGCATCCGGTCGTAGTAATCGATGGTGATCACCCCGGCGTTCTGAATGGAGACGTCAATGGTGCCGAAGCGCGCGGCGGCCTGCTCATACAGCGACTGCACCTGGGCTTCGTCGGTGACATCGACCTGCAGCGATAAAATATCCGCCTGATAGCGCTGACGCAGGGTTTCGGCGGTCTCGTGAACGCGCTCGGCGTTGGAGACCATCACCAGATTCGCGCCGTCGCGGGCAAAGCGCTCCGCAATACCTGCGCCGATGCCGCGGCAGGCGCCGGTGATCACCACCGTTTTGTTCTGGAAATCTCGTTGCATATTTTTTCCCTTTCGCTGAGCCGGGCACCAGGCCCGGCGGAAGATGTGAATCGTTGCCGGTTAGCTGGAGGTGGCGCCGTTGGGGGGGATGGCGGCCAGTTTCTCCTCGTGGCGGCGCATCAGGATGACCTTGCTCTGCAGCTTCTGCTGGAACTGGTCGACGACCACAGCGGTGACGATCACCACGCCTTTAATCACCATCTGCCAGAAGTCGCTAACGCCCATCATCACCATGCCGTCGGCAAGGAAGACGATGACGAAGGCGCCGATAATTGACCCGGTTACCCGGCCGCGGCCGCCGGCCAGCGCAGTGCCGCCGAGCACGGTGGCGCCGATGGCGTCCATCTCAAACATGTTGCCGGTCATCGGGTGCGCGGTTTGCAGCTGTGATGCGACGATCAGGCCGACAAACGCCGCGCACAGGCCGGAGAAGGCATAGACGAATATTTTCGCTTTCACGATCGGCACGCCGGCGAGGCGGGCGGCAGACTCATTGCCGCCGATGGCGTAGATGTAGCGGCCAAGCGGCGTTTTGGTGGTCAGCCAGTAGCCCAGCACGAGGAAGCCGATCATCAGCCAGATCGGCAGATAGACGCCGAGCAGGGTGCCGGAGCCGAGGGTGGCGAAACCGGTGTTGCCCAGCGCTTCCATGCCGTTGAGATTCGGGTAGGTGCTCCCGTCGTTAAACAGCAGCGCGGAGCCGCGGGCGACGTACATCATGCCTAAGGTGCAGATAAACGGCGCCACGCCGAAGCGGGTGATCACCGCGCCGTTGACCAGACCGACCAGCACACCGAAGATCGCCACGCAGAGGATCACCTCCGGGACATTAAAGAAGAGGATATCGCCGTTCCACAGCGGCAGGCCGTTGGTCAGCAGCGCACCCGCCACCATGCCGCAGATCCCCGCCACCGCGCCGACGGACAAATCAATGCCGCCGGTGAGAATGACCAGCGTCATGCCGATGGCCAGCAGGCCGGTGATCGCCACGTGCTGGGTCATGATCAGCAGGTTAGAGGCGGTCAGGAAGTTGGGTACCATCACGCTGAAGAACGCGATCACCAGCAGGAGGGCGATAAAGGTGCGGGCCTTCAGCAGGTACATATAAATCATATATTTCTGGTTCATGATGGATTCCAGCCTGATTAATCTTGAGGTGTTGAAGCCGCGATTAACTGTTCGCGGGTCACCGCGTGACGCGGTAGATCGGCGGTAATGCGGCCATCGGCCATCACCAGGATGCGGTCGGCAAGGGCCATCACCTCATCCAGTTCCGAAGATGAGAACATCACCGCCAGCCCCTGCTGAGCCATTTTGCCGATCAGGTGATAGACGTCGGTTTTCGCGCCGACGTCGATGCCGCGCGTCGGTTCGTCGAGGAACACCACCTGCGGCTGGGTCATCAGCGCTTTACCCAGCACCACTTTTTGTTGATTGCCGCCGCTCAGCGAGGTGATGGGCAATGTGGCGTCGCTGACCTTGATCGCCAGCTGCTGGATCATCTCTTTCACGCAGGACTCTTCTTTCTGCGGGTTCAACCAGCGCCAGGCGCGGCGGAACCCCTGCAGGCTGAAATCAGAGAGCGTCATGTTGGCCTGAATCGACATCATCTGCACCACGCCTTCGCCCTGACGGTCCTCCGGCACCAGCGCCAGCCCCTTTTTCAGGCGCTGTTGAAAGCGAGATTTGCCGATGCTTTCGCCGTTAAGATGCACCTCGCCGCGCTGGCAGGGCATCAAGCCCACCAGACCTTTAAACAGCTCGGTGCGCCCGGCGCCCAGCAGGCCGTAAATACCGATCACTTCGCCTTTGCTGAGGGTGAAGGTGACGTCATTAAGTTTGTAGCCGCCGCTCGGATGCAGCGCGGTCAGCCCTTTGACGTCAAGCACTGCGTCGCCTTTCGGCGCCGGTTGATAATCAAAGTGTTTTTTCTTATCACCGACCATCTGCTCGATGATCCACGGAACGCTGGCGTCGCTGACGTGACGCTCGCTGATAAAACGACCGTCGCGGAAAATGGTGATGTTGTCGCCAATCTCCATCAGCTCTTCGAGGCGATGCGAGATATAGATGATGGTCACGCCGCGGCGTTTAAGCTGCGCGATCACTTTGAACAGCACTTTGACCTCAGACTGGCTCAGCGCCGAGGTGGGTTCGTCCATGATCAGCACGCGGGTGTCTTTCGACAGGGCGCGGGCAATCTCGACTAACTGCTGGTGGCCGATACCGAGTTCACCCAGCGGAGCATAAGGATCGACATCCAGCTCCAGCCGTTCCAGCAGCGATTTGGCCAGCGCGTACTGGTATTTTTCGTTAATGCGTCCTTTCTGAAAGAATTCATTCGCCATGAAGATGTTGTCCATCACATTCATATTGGGGAATAAATTCAGTTCCTGAAAAATAATACTGATGCCCAGTTTTTCTGCCTGATGCGTCGAATGTAATGAAACCGCTTCGCCATCGAGAATAATTTGCCCGGAAGAGGGCGTTTCCACACCGGCAAGCATTTTCATCATGGTGGATTTACCCGCACCATTTTCTCCGATCAGCACGTTGACCTTATTTCGATAGACCCGGTAATTAACATTATCCAGGGCGGTTACGCCGGGATAGACGCGGGACAGGCCGCGGGTTTCGATAATCACTTTGGACTCAACGGGCTGGGGAGCGACGAGATCGTGCGGCGCCATATTATTGTCCCCCCGCATGAATGATTTTCGCCGGGGTAATTTCCGGGAGAGTTTGCGGAATATCCCAGGCCGAGAAGACGCCGTACACCTCCACGCTATCGCCGGTTTTGACGTTGGCTGTCTGAATCATTTTGACCGCCTGACTGTTGATATTGTTGCTGTACTCGCCGAACAGCACCTGGTCATTAAAGTCCTGATAGCTGGCGCCGCTGTAGCCGTCGCGCAGCTGGGTGCCGCGCAGGGTAGGGCCAATCTGCACCGTCACCTTCCCGACGCTGGCGTCGGACAGGGTCATTTTGCCGCTGCGCGAGGCGGTATCGAGTTTGCTGACGGTGCCTGAAACCTTGACGTAGAAGATGCAGGGGTTTTCATCCTGCGCACGGTAGCCGAGGGTTTTACAGGCGCTATCAATGTCTTTTGCCGCCTTGAGCGCGCTCATCAGTTCCGCCGCCGGACGCGCTTTCGTCACCACCTGCGGTACGATGCTCTGCTGCCAGGTTTTATCCATATTCGCCATATGCGGGTTGGGCGGGGATTTCAGGTCTGCCAGCTCCTGCTGCGAGACGATGCGACAGCCCCCTAGCGCCAGTACGGCCAGCGTCAGACAGGTTTTCTTAAACATAATGCTCTCCTCTGCGCCCCCGCGGGGGCGCAACCACCCGAACTCAGGACTTAATGTTGAAATCCTGGACTTTATCGGCGTTATCCTGGGTAATCAGAATGCCGCGGAACATCACGCGCTGCTTCGCCGGCTTCTCGCCTTTTTGCAGGTAGTTATCCAGATCGGTGACGCCCTGAGCGGCGATGGCCTGCGCCTGCAGCATCACGGTTGCCTGCAGGGTGCCGGCTTTCACGGCGTCGCGCTCATCGTTGCTGCCGTCGATGCCGACGACGATCACATCGCTACGGTTGGCTGCTTTCAGCGCCGCAATCGCGCCGAGGGCTACCGGCCCGTTGCCACAGATGACGCCTTTCACGTCGGGGTGAGCCTGCAGGATGCTGTCCATGATGCGTTTGCCGTCGATCAGGGTGCCTTTGGCATCCTGTTTCGCCACGCTGACCATATCCGGATACTGGTCAATGACCTGATGGAAAGATTTAGAACGGGTGACGCAGTTATTATCGGCGAGGTTGCAGGTCAGCTCGGCGTATTTGCCTTTCTCCGCCATTTTTTCCACGAAGACGTTGGCGACCTCAGAGCCGGCCTGGAAGTTATTGTGGGTAATTTGTTCCAGCGCCACATCATCAACCGGAATTTCACGGTTAATTAAGACCACCGGAATGCCGGCTTTTTTGGCTTTTTCAATGGCGGCGACGCTGGCGGTGGAATCAGCGTTATCGAGAATAATGCCCTGCACTTTTTTACCAATCGCGGTGTCGATAAGCTCATTCTGCTTTTTGACATCTTCGCCATGGGACAGCACGGTGGTTTTATAGCCGAGCGCCTGGGCTTTTTCGCTGGCGCCTTTGGCTTCCGAGGCGTAATACGGGTTATCCAGCGAGTTGACCATGATCATAATGGTGCCTTTCTCCGCGGCGTGCGCGGCAAAGGAGAAGGCGGTCAGGGTAGCAGCGGTTAAAAGGGTTATACGTAATTTCATGACTCTGTTCCTGTATTTTTATATTCGAACAAATGAGCCCCTGAGTGGGCAGGCTTTTACGGTCTGAAATTTCCCCTGATGTATTCGGGGATAGCGATATCGTTATGGGCCGGGTTTCTCCTGTGATAAGTGAATGCGTGTCGTCGCGCAGTCTGGCGGTCAGGCTGGCGAGTCCGGTTTCCATAATGTTCGGTCGACCGCATGGCGCCACTCCTGCCAGCGCGTTTGTAAACGCTGGTGGCGGGCCATGTCGGGCTGAAAGGTGCTGTGTTCGGTTAAGAAGGCCTGCAGATCGGCGGTCGACCCCGGATGGAGCGCTTTGCGTGCCAGCAACGCCGCGCCGATGGCGGACAGCTCCGGCACGTCGCTGCGCATCACCGGGCAGCCGAGCAGATCGGCCTGGTATTGCATCAGCCAGTCATTGTTGGTCGGCCCGCCGTCCACCATCAACGCCGTCAGGGTGAACTCCTCATGCTGACGCATCGCCACCACCACGTCGGCTATCTGATAGGTGATGGACTCCAGCGCCGCACGGATCAGATGCGCGCGTTTCACCCCGCGACTCAGGCCGCAAATCACGCCGCGGGCGCTGTCGTCCCACCAGGGGGCGCCAAGACCGGTCAGCGCCGGCACGAAGTAGACCCCGAGGGTTGAGTCGACGGAGGCGGGGAGGGTATTCAGCTCATGGGCCAGCTCGGCGGCAGAGAGTTCGCTCAGGCCGGTGCTGTCCGCCATCCAGGCGACGGCATCGCCGGTGTGAGGAATATTCCCTTCCAGGCCCCACACCAGCTGGTCGCCATCGTGCCAGGCGACAGTGGTCGCCAGCGCGTCGATATCGCACTTCGCCGATTTGACCGGGGCCATGACCGAAGAGCCGGTGCCGTAGGTGGCTTTGACGCAGCCTGCCTCGCCGAGCGCGTGGCCGAACAGTGCCGCGTGGGAGTCGCCGATCATCGCCATGATCGGAATACCGTCCGGAATGGCGGCCAGTCCTTTGGTATGGCCGAAGAGGCCGCTCGACGGTTTAATGTCCGGCAACGCCGCGCGCGGAATGCCGAACAGCGTCAGCATCTCGTCGTCCCACTCGCCGCGGTGCAGGTTCAGCAGCTGGGTGCGGGCGGCATTGGAGTAGTCGCAGCAGAAGGCTTCTCCAGCGGTCAGATTCCACAGCAGCCAGCTGTCGATGGTGCCGAGGCAAATCTCACCGCGTTCGGCACGCAGGTGGCCATCGACAGTCGCATCCAGCAGCCAGCGCATTTTGGAGGCCGAGAACAGCGGGGCGATTGGCAGGCCGGTGGCACGCTTAATGTGCTGTTCCTGGCGATCGTGACGCAGTGTGTCGCAGAACGCGGCGCTGCGGGTGCATTGCCAGGTGATCGCCGCGTTAATCGGTTCACCGCTGTCGCGATACCAGCCGATGGCGGTTTCCCGCTGGTTGCTGATGGCCAGCGCGGCGACGTTTTCCGCGCCAACGTGAGCCACCGCGCTGGCGATCACCGCCAGCGAGGCGGTAACCAGCGCTTCGCCCGATTGCTCCACCCAGCCGTCGCGCGGCGTTTGGATCGCCAGCGGCTGCGAGAATTTGACGATAACTTTGCCCCGGCTGTCCAGCACCACCGCTTTGGCGTTGGTGGTGCCTTCATCCAGGGCAATGATGAACTCTTTTGCTGTCGCCTGCATCGTGCTCTCCTCGGTCACTCGGTGTCCTGGAACCGCGAAGACGAGGAATATCTCCCACCGTCTCCTGCGTCTGTGCAGGCCATGTTGTGACATTTCGTTATCATCTTTTTAATCACTGAATATATATTCGATAGTGATTATTTATTTGATACCTTAAGCCACAAACCCGGTGACGGGCTACCGGAAAAATCATCAATTGTGCTGGCAATCACATTTCGCCGATCGGTGAAAGCGGCAGTTGGCGGCTGGAGTGGTTGATTAACTGATTGAATTTAAATGTATTAACAGAGCCAGCCCTGAAGCTAAAAAAGCACGTCAGGGCGGCAGTGAGGAAAAGCAGCGCGGCAGGTTAGTCGCTAACCAGCATGCGAGCGGTAGGATAATCGGTGATTAAAACATCAATGTAGCCGCCGGTGAGGGCGCCTTTGATGGCCGCGACTTTATCGGTACCGCCGGCCAGCGCGACCACGTTCGGGCATTTTTTGACCTTCTCCAGCGCCATACCGATCACCGGATCTTCATCATCGCGTAACACCGGATGGCCGTTTTTGTCGTAGTAGTGCAGGCAGATATCACCCACCGCGCCGCGCGCCGCCAGCACCTGCAGCATATCTTCGTGATAGTAGTTACCGGAGGTTTTCAGCAGTTGAGAGGGTTCGAGAATGCCGATGCCGACGATGGCGATATCCACTTCATCAAAGCGCGACACCACGTCAGCGACGTCTTTGCTGGCCAGCAGCCGGTTGCGCTCCTCCATGGATCCCTCGATGCTCTGTGACGGCAGCAGCCAGGCGTCGCAATTCAGGCGCTGGGCGAGGGTCTGGGTAAGAATCGTCGCCTGCACGTTACCGTTTGGCCCGACGCCGCCCAGCAGCTGGATCACGCCGCTGGCTTTCAGGTTTTGCGCATGAACTTCATCGACCATCGCGCGAATGGTTGAGCTCCACGAGGAGACGCCAATCAGATCTTTTGGCCGCAGCCGGGTTTCCAGATAGTGGGCGGCAGCGGAGCCAATCGCCCGCTTGATGGTATGATCGCTGGCCTCTTCCTCGGTATCCACCACCACCGCCTGCTTAAGGCCGTAGCGATCCTCAAGCCCTTTTTCGAGCTTCAGAAAGATGTTGGACGGCTGAACGACGCTGATCTTGACGACGCCTTCTTTCTGGCAGCGGGTAATGGCGCGGGAGACAAATGACTGAGACAGCGAGAGAAGTTGGGCGATATCAGACTGCTTTCGTCCTTCCAGATAGTAAAGCGTGGCAATCTTAACCAATAGCCGTTGTTCATCCTGCTTAGCCATATTAATCCTCGAAAATCATTTATCGCCTTTCTTCAGGCGGTTAGCTGCAGCCATTATCGTAGTGACTTTTATCATACGCGAAAAAAAATCAGACTTAAGTGTGACAGGCGTCTAACTTTTGCCAATCCTCAAAATCGACTATGGACAAAAACAAAACAGCCAGGCCATAATCGAATAAAGAATCATTATTGAATATATATTCAAGGCGATTTCGAGTCAATGTGTTTATCCGGGCTTCGCCTGGAGCGGGAGGCAGAATGTTCCTGAGTAGGGCGCTGTGGCAGAAGGCTTACCACCCGGCATGGGGATATCTGGTTTTTTTAGTCCTTGCTGGAATAAATATTCCATGCTGAAAATAAATTCAGAGGTGTGAAATGAATCCCTACAGATATGATATTCAGACGCTGGAGCGTAAAGCCCGCGCGGTGCGGCGCCATATTGTGCGCTTAAACGCCAATAGTCCGGCCGGCGGCCACACCGGGGCTGACCTTTCGCAGGTCGAACTGTTAACCGCGCTCTATTTCCGCGTTCTTAACGTCGCGCCGGACCGGCTCGACGACCCGCAGCGCGATATCTACATCCAGTCGAAAGGCCACGCCGTGGGCTGCTACTACTGCGTCCTGGCGGAAGCCGGTTTCTTCCCGGTTGAGTGGCTGGAGACCTACCAGCATGCCAATTCCCATCTCCCTGGCCACCCGGTGCGGCAGAAAACGCCGGGCATCGAGCTGAACACCGGCGCGCTGGGCCACGGTTTGCCTGTTGCGGTGGGGCTGGCGCTGGCCGCGAAGAAAAGCAACAGCACCCGCCGCATTTTTTTGATCACCGGCGACGGCGAACTGGCGGAAGGCAGTAACTGGGAAGCCGCCCTGGCGGCGGCGCACTACGGTCTGGATAACCTGGTCATTATTAATGATAAGAACAACCTCCAGCTGGCCGGGCCGACGCGCGAAATCATGAATACCGATCCGCTGGCCGATAAATGGCGCGCCTTCGGTATGGAAGTCAGCGAGTGCCAGGGTAACGACATGGCCTCGGTGGTCGCGGCCATCGAGGGGCTACAGCAGAACGGTAAACCGAACGTTATTATTGCCAACACCACGAAAGGCGCGGGGATCTCCTTTATCCAGGGGCGCCCGGAGTGGCACCACCGGGTGCCGAAAGGCGAAGAGATCGCTCTGGCGCTGGAGGAACTGAAAGATGAGTAATACAGAACACCTGGCTAACGTCATGGTCGAGGCCTTTATCGCCGCCGTGGAAAGCGGCGTCGATCTGGTGCCGGTGGTGGCCGACTCCACGTCGACGGCTAAAATCGCCCCCTTTATTAAGCAGTTTCCCGGTCGGCTGGTGAACGTCGGCATCGCTGAGCAGAGCATGGTCGGCACCGCCGCCGGTCTGGCGCTGGGCGGCAAAGTGGCGGTGACCTGTAACGCCGCGCCGTTTCTTATCTCGCGGGCCAATGAGCAAATCAAAGTGGATGTCTGCTACAACAACACCAACGTCAAGCTGTTCGGCCTTAACGCCGGAGCCAGCTACGGCCCGCTGGCCAGCACCCACCATGCCATTGACGATCTGGCGGTGATGCGCGGCTTTGGCAATATCCAGATCTTCGCCCCCTCCACGCCGCGCGAATGTCGGCAGATCATCGACTATGCTCTTGCTTATCAGGGCCCGGTCTATATTCGTCTCGATGGCAAGGCGCTGCCGGAGCTGCTTGACGAGTCGTATCGCTTTGTTCCCGGCGCCGTGTTGACCCTGCGCGAAGGCGAGGACGTCGCGCTGGTGGCCACCGGTTCGACGGTGCATGAAGTGGTGGAGGCGGCGCAGCAGCTTGCCGACCTCGGTATCCAGGCGAAAGTGGTCAGCGTACCGTCGATCCGCCCCTGCGATACCGCGGCGCTGCTGGCGGCGCTCCGGCCGTGTGGTTCGGTGATCACCGTCGAAGAGCATAACGTCAACGGCGGGTTGGGTAGCCTGGTGGCGGAGGTGCTGGCGGAAGCGGGGGTGGGCATTGCCCTGCAGCGGTTGGGGATCCCGGACGGGGAGTACGCCGCCGCCGCCGATCGCGGCTGGATGCGCCAGTACCACGGGTTTGATGCCGCCGCCATCGTTGCCCTGGTGCAAAAAAGAGACTGATGGCCTGAACGCCTGTCGCGTGAAGCGCGGGCGTTTACTGCTGCAATGCGCAAAGCGTGATGACCTGCTCCTCCGACGCTATCCAGTGCAAGGGATAGCGTTGCTCCGCAAACTCAAGCGCTAAGGTGCTTGCCGTTATGTCCACGATCTGAAAATCGGCGAACCCCAGCGCGCGCTGATTTGCCGCAGGCGTCGCCTTAAACCCACTCTCTTTTGCCGAAAACGCCAGCGTCAGCGCCAGCGGGAAGGGCAGGCCGCTGCGCAGCAGCGCTGTTTTTTCCGCCGGACTGATAATGCTGTCCTCCAGCTCCGCCGCCATCTGGGGGGTAAACCGGCGCTCAATATCGACGCCCACCGGCCGATCGGCGATCACCGCCAGCGCGCGCTGGCCGCAGTGGCTGATGCTACCGAACCAGGGCGTGGGCCACAGCGGCTGGCGCTGGTCGCCGATGGCGGGAGGCTGTTTCTCACCCACCTCGCGCAGGGCGTACACCGCGGCGATGCGTCCGGCCAGGTGCTCCGCCTGCCGCTTGCGGCCCCAGCCGCTCAGGCTGGCGTGATAGGGCAGCCAGAACAGATCTTCAGGCTGGAAAGTCGCCGGGTCGAATTCGACCTGCTGGATGGTATAGCCGACCAGCGGCAAAGCGGTGTGATGGTGGCGCATAGGGTAAGGTTACCGCGGTTGGCCCCGCCCTTTGTCCAGCAAGGGCGGGGGAGGGAGAACCCGCTATCAGAAGTGGGTGTTGACGCTCATATACCAGGTGCGGCCCGATTCGTTATAGGTCTCGGCACCGGCGCCATACATATAGCCGGTGGCGCCCCCGGTGGTCTGGGCGTTGCCCGCGCGCCAGTGACGCTTGTCGAAGACGTTATCCACGCCGCCGGTCAGACTGACGTATTTGGTGACGTCCCAGGTCGCGCTCAGGCCGAGGATGCTGTAGGGGCTGACCTCGTTCTTCTCGCTGCCGGTAACCGGTTGACCCTTGTAGTTGTACTTCTTCGGCTCCTGCTTGCCGTACCAGGTGAAGGTCGACTGCAGCGAAACGTCATCGCGTACCTGCCAGCTCAGCGTAGAGTTCAGCGTATATTCCGGGATAATCGACAGACGATCGCCGGTCTCTTTGTTCTTACTCTGCAGCATATAGGTGATGTTGTTGGTCCAGTTGACGGTCTCGCTCACCGGCACGTTCAACGTCCCTTCCAGGCCTTCCACCACCGCTTTTGGTACGTTTTCCCATTGGTAGAGGTCGGTGCCGCTGCCGTTGGTATAGACCGGGGCATAGCCCGCTTCAATCTTGTTGCGGTAGTCGTTGCGGAACCAGGTGACGCCCGCCAGCCAACCGTCGCGTTTAAACTCGAGGCCAATCTCTTTGTTGATGCTGGTCTCGGCTTTTAAGTCGTCGTTACCCTGCAGATAGCAGCCGGATTTACTGGCGTAGCAACCCTGGCCTTTGCTGTAGAGAATGTAGTTCGGGTTGGTCTGATACAGGCTCGGCGCTTTATAGGCGCGGGCGATACCCATCTTCAGCGTGAAGTCGTCCCACAGGCCCTGCGACAGGTTGAGGGACGGGCTCCAGTTGTTGCCGACGATGCTGTGATGATCGAAACGCAGCGCCGGGGTCAGCATGGTGGTGTCGGTCAGCTCCATGTTGTTCTCAGCGAACAGCGAGAAGATTTCCGCCTGCGAGTACGGGCTGCGGCCAGTGCTGTCGTAGCCCGGGATGCTGCCGCCCGACAGCGCCTGGGTGTTGGAGGCGTTATCCTTCATCCGCTGCTGGTTCCACTCGCTGCCCAGCGTCAGGTTCTGATTAACCAGATAGTCGAACGGGATGCTGACTTCACTGTGCAGCATCACATCCGACAGATCGATATCCGAGAACTGATTACTGTTAAAGATCCCCTCGGTGCCCCCGGCCAGGCCTTCGCCTTTGCGCGAGTTGCGGGTGCGCTCGTACTGCGCCCAGTTGCTGGTGGTCACCCCGTTGTCCCAGGCGCCGTTCCAGGTGACCGAGTAGGTGTTGCGATACAGACGGTTGGTCTCTTTACCGTAGTTCTCTTTCACCAGGTCGTTGGTGTTGGTGTTCTGAGTGTCGCCGGCGTAGAGGTTGCCCTGGCGGCTGTAGCCGGCTTCAAACTCCAGCGACTGCATCGGGGCGAATTCCCAGCGCACCAGACCATCGATGTTTTTATTTTGTACCCCTTCGCGCCCGGCAGGCAGGGTGTCGGCATAGATCCCGGTACGTTCGGACTGATGACCCTGGTTGATATCCCAGGCGTCGGCCTGCGTTTTGTCGAGGTTACCGAACAGACGGAAGCTGAAATCGCCGCCCAGCGGGCCGCTGAGGCTGAAGTTAGTGCGTTTGGTGGAGCCTTCATCCTTGTGCTCCGGGGCGTTCATATAGGTGTTCCATGAGCCGTGCCACTCATCGCCGGTTTTTTTGGTGATGATATTCACCACCCCGCCGGCGGCGCCGTTGCCGTAGCGGGCGGCGGCCGGGCCGCGAATCACTTCGATGCGTTCGATCATCTCCGGCGGCACCCAGCTGGTGTCGCCGCGGGTGTCGCGTTCGCCGCGCCAGCCAAGGCGCACGGAATTGCGGCTGGTGACCGGCTTGCCATCGATCAGGATCAGGGTGTTTTCCGGACCCATGCCGCGGATATCAATCTGGCGGTTATTGCCGCGCTGGCCGCTGGTGGAGTTGCCGGTCAGGTTGACCCCCGGCATGGTGCGAATGATCTCCGAGACGTCGCGCGCTGGCGGGCGTTTGCGGATCTCATCGGCGGTGATGGTGGAGACGCCCGGCGCCTGCAGATTCTGCTCGGCGGCGGTGACCACCATGGTCTCTTCAGCAGCGCTGTTTTTATCGTCGGTGGCGGTTTCCGCTGCGCTTAACGGAAAAGCAACCCCGTAAATTCCCAGATTGACCAGCAAGGCCAGGGATTTGATCCTGTTATTCATTGTTATTCCTGCTCTTTAGTCGCCACGTTCCCCAAACGCCCCTTCCCACCGGGAGGGGAGGCGGCATAAATGTTGCCGGAAGAGGGCAAAGGCACTCCGTCGCTAGCTGAATAAGCTCTCTTCGACATGTTTTGTGAAAGACGCGCTTCCCACGGCGCGCTAATACGCTATTGCAAATGCAAATAGTTATCAATAATATTATCAATAAAGAATTACAATTAATTAAAAAAGTCACGATATACATAGGGTTAATGACAGAATGTTAAGGACAGGAAGCGAGGAGTGGTGGCAAACCCTGCAGGGGCCGCAGTGCCGCGCAGTGGATGACGCCATCGAGGTGACGTTCTGGTGGCGGGATCCGGCGGGGGATGAAACGCACTCTCCGCGCCGTCGGGTATGGCTCTATATCACCGGCGTGACCGACCACCATCAGAATGCGCGGCCGCAATCGCTGACGCGTCTGCCCGGGACCGACGCCTGGTCCTGGCGAACCACCCTGTCGCCGACCTGGCGCGGTAGCTACTGTTTTATTCCCTCCGACCGTGACGATGATTTTTCCCCTGAGGTGTTCAGCGCTGACGCGCCCGACCGCGCGCTGCTGCGCGAAGGCTGGCGCAAACTGCTGCCGCGGGCGATAGCCGATCCGCTGAACCCGCACAGCTGGCAGGGCGGACGCGGCCATGGCGTGTCGGCCCTGGAGATGCCGCAGGCGCCCGCGCAGCCCGGCTGGGACCAGTTTAATGAGGCGCATCCTCCCGCCCGATGCCTTGAGTGGCGCAGCGCGCGTCTGGGCAACCATCGCCGGGTCTGGATCTACACCACCGGCGAGGCCGTCGACCCGCAAACGCGGCCCCTGGCGATCCTGCTCGACGGCCAGTTCTGGGCCGAGAGCATGCCGGTGTGGTCGCCGCTGGCCGCACTGACCCGCGAAGAGAGACTGCCGCCGGCGGTCTACCTGCTGATCGACGCGATCGACAACCAGCGCCGCGGGGTTGAGCTGCCCTGTCACCGCGATTTCTGGCTGGCGGTGCAGGAGGAGCTCCTGCCGCTGATCCGCGGCCATGCCCCGTTCAGCGACCGCCCGGAGCGGACAGTGGTGGCCGGGCAAAGCTTCGGCGGCCTGGCGGCGATGTTCGCCGCCCTCAACTGGCCGCAGCGCTTTGGCTGCGTACTCAGCCAGTCAGGCTCCTACTGGTGGCCGCACCGTGATGGCCGCGGGACGGGCTTTATCGGCGAACAGCTTCGCCAGGGGGAGGTGTCCGCGGCCGGGCTGCGCATCTGGCTGGAAGCGGGCCAGCGTGAACCGATTATTTTTCGCGCCAACCAGGCGCTGTTGGCGCAACTCACTACGACACAGCAGACGATTTTCTGGCGTCAGGTTGACGGCGGGCATGATGCGCTTTGCTGGCGCGGCGGGCTGACGGCAGGGCTTATCCAGCTCTGGCAGCCTCTGCTGTCGCACCCTTAGCACCGCGCTTTACGACAGGAGTTTGATATGCAATTCAGTAACCCCTTCGACAATCCGCAAGGGCAGTTTTACATTCTGCGCAATGATCAGCAGCAGTACAGCCTGTGGCCGGCGCACTGCGACCTGCCTGCCGGCTGGGCGGTGGTGTGCCCCCCGCAGTCGGCCGAGGCCTGCAACGCCTGGCTGGCGGCCAACTGGTCAACCCTGACCCCCGCCCATCATGCGTCATAAGGAGCTGACAATGACCACTCGTTTACCGCTGGTTGCCGCGCAGCCGGGGATCTGGATGGCCGAGCGCCTCTCCACTCTGCCAGGCGCCTGGAGCGTGGCCCACTATGTTGAACTGCGCGGCGCGCTCGACCCGACGCTGCTGGGAAAAGCGATTGTCGCCGGTCTGCAGCAGGCGGACACCCTCAGCCTGCGCTTTGAGGAAGAGGAGGGGGAAGTCTGGCAGTGGGTGGCGGCCGACCGCACCTTTGGCGAACCGTCGATCATTGACCTGCGTACGGCGCCGGATCCGCATCGCGCCGCCACGGAGCGGATGCAGGCGGACCTGGCGCAGGATCTGCGTGTCGACGGCGGCAACCCGCTGGTGTGCCATCAGCTGCTGCGCGTCGGCGACGACCGCTGGTACTGGTATCAGCGTTATCACCACTTGCTGGTGGATGGCTTCAGCTTCCCGGCGATAACCCGGCAGATCGCCGCCATTTACCGCGCCTGGCAGCGGGGGGAAGCCACTCCTGAGTCGCCTTTCACCCCCTTCGCCGAGGTGGTGGACGAGTACCAGCGCTACGCCGGCAGCGAGGCCTGGCAGCGGGATAAAGCCTTCTGGCAGGCTCAGCGCCAGGCGTTACCGTCGCCTGCCTCACTCTCTGCCGCGCCGCTGGGCGGACGCGCCGCCGGGAGCGATATCTGGCGGATGAAGCTGGAGATGAACGCCGACGCCTTCCGCCGTCTGGCTGGCCATGCGCCGCAGTGTCAGCCCGCTGACCTGGCGCTGGCGCTCACCACGCTGTGGCTGGGCCGCCTGTGCAACCGGATGGACTACGCGGCGGGCTTTATCTTTATGCGCCGGATGGGTTCAGCCGCGCTGACCTCGACGGGGCCGGTGCTCAATGTCCTGCCTCTGGCGGTGCATATTGACGCCCAGGAGACGCTGGCAGACCTGGCGATGCGCCTCGCCGCTCAGTTGAAAAAGATGCGCCGCCATCAGCGCTATGACGCCGAACAGATCGTTCGCGACAGCGGTAAAGCGGCAGGGGACGAACCGCTGTTCGGCCCGGTGCTGAACGTCAAAGTCTTTGATTACCAGCTGGATATCGATGGTGTGCAGGCACTGACCCACACCCTCGCCACCGGCCCGGTCAACGATCTCGAGCTGGCGCTGTTCCCGGATGAAACCGGCGGGCTGTCGCTGGAGATCCTCGCCAACAAGGCCCGGTACGATGAAGCCGAGCTCCGTCGCCATGTGGCGAGACTGACCGCGCTGCTGGCGCAGTTCGCCGCCGATCCGGCGCTGCGCTGCGGCGAAGCAGAAATGCTCTCCGCCGATGAGCTGGCCCGGCTGGCGGCGGTCAACGATACCGCCGTGCCGCTGCCTGCCACCACCCTCAGCGCGCTGGTGGCCGACCAGGCGCGGAAGACCCCGGATGCCCCGGCGCTGGCGGACGCCCACTGGCAGTTCAGCTATCGCGAGATGCGTCAGCAGGTGGTGGCGCTCGCGCAGCTGCTGCGTCAGCGCGGCGTGAAGCCGGGCGACAGCGTGGCGGTGGCCCTGCCGCGCTCGGTGTTCCTGACCCTGGCGCTGCATGGCATTGTCGAAGCGGGGGCCGCCTGGCTGCCGCTGGACACCGGCTACCCGGACGACCGCCTGCGGATGATGCTGGAAGACGCCCGGCCGTCGCTGCTGATCACCTCGGAGGATCAACTGGCCCGCTTCAGCGATATTCCGGGGCTGGAAAGCCTCTGCTATCAGCAGCCGCTGGCCGCCGGGGATGACGCGCCGCTGGCGCTGTCAAAACCGGACCATACCGCCTACATCATCTTTACCTCCGGCTCCACCGGGCGGCCTAAAGGGGTGATGGTCGGCCAGACCGCCATCGTCAACCGCCTGCTGTGGATGCAGGATCGCTATCCGTTATCTGCCCAGGACGTGGTGGCGCAGAAAACGCCGTGCAGTTTCGACGTGTCGGTGTGGGAGTTCTGGTGGCCGTTTATCGCCGGCGCGCAGCTGGTGATGGCCGAGCCGGAGGCGCACCGCGACCCGCAGGCGATGCAGCAGTTCTTCGCCCGCTACGGCGTGACCACCACCCACTTTGTGCCGTCGATGCTGGCGGCGTTTGTCGCCTCGCTGGATGCCGACAGCGTCGCTGCCTGCCGCACGTTGCGGCGGGTATTCTGCAGCGGCGAAGCGCTGCCGACGGAATTGTGCCGCGAGTGGGAGCGCTTAACCGGCGCGCCGCTGCATAACCTGTACGGCCCGACGGAGGCGGCGGTGGACGTCAGCTGGTATCCGGCCTGCGGGCCTGAGCTGGCGGCGGTGACCGGCAGCAGCGTGCCGATTGGCTGGCCGGTGTGGAACACCGGGCTGCGCATTCTCGATGCCGCGATGCGCCCGGTGCCGCCGGGGGTGGCGGGGGATCTTTATCTCACCGGCATCCAGCTGGCGCAGGGCTATCTGGGACGTCCGGACCTCACCGCCAGCCGCTTTATCGCCGACCCGTTTGCCCCCGGTGAGCGGATGTATCGCACCGGCGACGTGGCGCGCTGGCTGACGAACGGCGCGGTGGAGTATCTTGGCCGCAGCGACGACCAGCTGAAGATCCGCGGGCAGCGCATCGAGCTTGGCGAGATTGACCGGGTGATGTCGGGCCTGCCGGACGTGGCGCAGGCGGTGAGTCACGCCTGCGTCTTCAACCAGGCGGCGGCGACCGGCGGCGATGCCCGACAGCTGGTGGGCTATCTGGTCTCTGACTCCGGCCTGCCGCTGGATACCGCGGCGCTGAAAGCGCGGCTGGCGGAACAGCTGCCGCCGCATATGGTGCCGGTGGTGCTGATGCAGCTCGCTGAGCTGCCGCTTAGCGCCAACGGCAAACTGGACCGCAAAGCGCTGCCGCTGCCGACCCTCGGCGGGGAGCGCAGCGGCCGGCCGCCGGAGCCCGGGATGGAAACCCTTGTCGCCACGGCCTTCAGCCAGCTGCTGGGCTGCGAGGTGAACGATATCGACGCCGATTTCTTCGCCCTCGGCGGTCATTCTCTGCTGGCGATGCGTCTGGCGGCACAGCTCAGCCGCCAGCTGGCGCGGCAGGTGACCCCGGGGCAGGTGATGGTGGCCTCGACGGTGGGCAAACTGAGCGCGCTGCTGGCTGCCGATCTCAGCGATGAGCAGGCCCGGCGCCTGGGGCTGGATACGCTTCTGCCGCTGCGCGAGAGCGACGGCCCGACGCTGTTCTGCTTCCATCCGGCCTCCGGCTTCGCCTGGCAGTTCAGCGTGCTGGCGCGCTATCTCAGCCCGCGCTGGTCAATAACCGGTATTCAGTCGCCGCGCCCGCAGGGGCCGATGGCCAGCGCCGCCAGCCTCGACGAGGTGTGCGAGCACCATCTGCGCACGCTGCTGGCGCAGCAGCCGCACGGCCCTTATTACCTGTTTGGGTATTCGCTGGGTGGCACCTTAGCCCAGGGGATTGCCGCCCGCTTGCGCCAGCGCGGCGAAGCGGTGGCCTTCCTCGGCCTGCTGGATACCTGGCCGCCGGAGACGCAAAACTGGGCGGAGAAAGAGGCCAACGGGCTGGATCCCGAGGTACTGGCGGAGATCGACCGCGAGCGCGAAGCGTTCCTCGCTGCCCAGCAGGGGCAAGCCTCCGGCGAGCTGTTCAGCGCTATCGAAGGTAACTATGCCGATGCGGTGCGGCTGTTAACCACCGCCCACAGCGCGAAGTTTGACGGCAAGGCGACGCTTTTCGTGGCGGAGAAGACGCGGCAGGCGGGGATGGATCCGCAGGTCGTATGGGGCCCGTGGGTGGCGGAACTGGAGGTGTTCAGCCAGAACTGCGCCCACGTCGACATTATCTCCCCGCAGGCCTTTGAAGCCATCGGCCCGGTGGTCAGGGAGATTCTGGGGTAACGGTTGAGTTCGGGCTACAGCAGGTAGCCCGGCTCAGCGTAGCGCAAGCCGGCGAAAGAGGAGATTACCGGCGGCCCAGCGGGACCACCAGCGGCGTATGCGCCACCGGATCCTCAATGATCGTGCAGCGCAGGCCGTAAATCCGTTCAATCAGATCGGCGGTGACGATCTCCTTCGGCGCCCCCTCGGCGACGATCTTGCCGTCGCGCAGGGCGATCAGGTGGGTGGCGTAGCGGCAGGCCTGATTAAGATCGTGCAGCACCGCCGCCAGGGTATAGCCCTTCTCGCGATTCAGCTCACTCAATAGCTCCAGCAGGTCGATCTGATGGCTGATGTCCAGCCAGGTGGTTGGCTCATCCAGCAGCATAATCGCCGTCTCCTGGGCCAGCACCATCGCAATCCACGCCCGCTGCCGCTGGCCGCCGGAAAGCGTGTCGACGCTCTGCAGCGCCAGATCGCTGATCCCGGTCGCCCGCATCGCCTTGTTCACCGCCTCTTCATCTTCTTTGCGCCAGCGGGTAAACAGCGGCTGGTGCGGATAGCGCCCGCGGGCCACCAGCTCCTGCACCGTGATATCGCCAGGAGTGGTGGCATTCTGCGCCAGCAGCCCGATGCGGCGGGCAACCTCTTTACTGGCGTACTGCTGGATCTGCGCGCCGTCGAGCCAGACGTGGCCGCTGGCCGGCGTCATCAGGCGACTGAGGGTGCGCAACAGCGTCGACTTGCCGCAGCCGTTGGGGCCGATAATGGCGGTGAAGTGGCCGTCAGGGATGGTCACGTTCAGCGACTCGGCGATGGTCTTGTTACCGTAGGCCAGGGTTAACTGCTCGCCGCGCAAACGGGAGGGGACAGCACTCATTTTTTGCGGGACTCCTGAATCAACAATGCAATAAGGTAAATACCGCCGAGGCTGACGGTTAACACGCCAACCGGCAGCTGCCACGGCATAAACAGCCGCTGGGCGCCGTAATCGGCCAGCGCCAGCAGCAGCGCGCCGCACAGGGCTGATTGGGTCAGTCCCCAGCGGGCCGTGCCGCTCAGGCGGCGGGCGATATGCGGCGCCACCAGCGCAATAAATGAGATCGGCCCGGCCAGCGCCGTCGAGGCGGCGGTGAGCACCACCGCCAACAGCATCAGCAGCAGGCGCGAACGCTCGACCTGCACACCCAGCGCGCAGGCGGTATCGTCGCCCATCTCCAGCAGTCGCATCCGGCGAACCAGCAGGGCGCTGCCCACCAGCATCAACAGGATCAGCGGCGCCGACGGCCAGGTTTTACCCCAGGTCAGGCCGTTAAGCGATCCGGCGTTCCACAGGCCCGCAGAAAGGGCGGTCTCCAGCGAGGCGCGCAGCAGCAGCCAGGTGTTGAATGCCACCAGCATGGCGCGCACGCCGATGCCGATAATGATCAGGCGGAAGGTCTCGATCCCGTTGCGCCAGGCCAGCAGCCAGACCACCAGCGAGGTCAACACCCCGCCGGCCATCGCCGCCAGGGCAATCGCCGTCAGGTTCTGGCCGAAGAGGACCATCGCCACCAGCACGCCGCTCCAGGCGCCGGTGTTAAAGCCCATCACGTCCGGGCTGCCGAGCGGGTTGCGGGTCAGCGACTGGAAAATGGCGCCGCTGACGCCGAGCGCGGCGCCGATGAGCAGCGCCATTAACACCCGCGGCAGCCGCCATTCGTTCACCACCATCGCGACGTTGCGCGGCGCATCGCCGAACAGCGCCGAGAACACCTGGTCAATCGTCAGGGGCACCGGGCCTTGCGCCAGCCCGAGCAGGGAAATCAGCAGGCTGGCGGCCATCAGCACCAGGCAACTGGCTATCAGGCGGCGGGACGGGGCAATCACAGGCCACCTCCCCGCGGCTGGCGGCGCACCAGCCAGATCAGCACCGGCGCGCCGAGAAAGGCGCTCACCACCGATACCCGCAGTTCGCTGGGCACCAGCAGGCGGCCAATCACGTCGGCAAACAGCAGCAGGGCCGGGGTGGCGAGCAGGGTGACCGGCAGCGACCAGCGATGATCGGCCCCCACCAGCCAGCGCGCCATATGCGGCATCATCAGGCCGATAAAGGCGATGGGGCCGACGACGGCGGTGGCGCTGCCGCACAGGACGGTGATGACGATCAGGCCGATCAGCTGGGTGCGGGCGACGCGGCTGCCGAGGGCGGTGGCGGTATCGTTGCCGAGGCTCAGGCTGTTAAGCGCCCGGCTCAGCAGCAGGGCGGCGATCCCCGCTATCACCACCGGCAGCAGGACAATTTTCAGCGTCTGCAGGGTGCGGATATCCAGCGAACCGGCCTGCCAGAAGCGCAGCTGATCGTAGACGTCCGGGTTGAGCAGGGCGATGCCGTTGGACAGCCCCTCCAGCACCGCCGCAAGGGCGACCCCGGCGAGGGTGAGGCGCACCGGGCTCAGCTGGCCGCCGCCCTGACTGCCGGTAAAGGCCACCAGCAGCGAGGCGCAGAGCGCGCCGCAAAACGCCAGCAGCAGTTGCTCCTGCGGGGAGGTGATCCCGAACAGCGCCGCGCCGAGGACGATGGCGAAGCTGGCGCCGGAATTGACCCCCAGCAGGCCGGGGTCGGCCAGCGGGTTGCGGGTGAGCGTCTGCATCAGCGCGCCGGCGAGACCGAGGGCGACGCCGGCCAGCAGACCGGCCAGGGTACGCGGCAGGCGCGCGTCCAGCACGATGGTGCAGTCGGCGCTTTGACAGGTTCCGCTGAAGGCGGTGAATACCGTGCCGATCGGCAACGATTTGGCGCCGATGGTCAGGCTAAGCGCGGCGGCTAAGGCGAGTAACAGCAACAATCCGGGCACGGCGACAGAGCGTACCGCGGTCGTAGAAAACGACATAACTGACATCCCTGATATGATAATGATAGTAATTATCGTTATCGATTTTATTCAGCTATGGTAGCATGACCCACAGTAAAAAGGGTATTAAAAATAACGACAAGGCGCTGTAATGAACCGACAATCCTGGCTGCTCAATCTCAGCCTGCTGAAAACTCACCCGGCGTTTCGCGCCGTTTTTATCGCTCGCTTTATCTCTATTCTGTCGCTTGGCCTGCTGGGCGTGGCCATTCCGGTCCAGATCCAGATGATGACCCATTCGACCTGGCAGGTCGGGCTGTCGGTGACGCTGACCGGCGCGTCGATGTTTGTTGGCTTGATGGTGGGGGGCGTGCTGGCTGACCGCTATGAACGTAAACGCCTGATCCTGCTGGCGCGCGGCACCTGCGGCGTGGGCTTTGTCGGTCTGTGTCTGAACGCCCTGCTGCCGGAGCCGTCGCTGGCGGCGATCTACCTGCTGGGGATCTGGGACGGGTTCTTCGCCTCGTTGGGGGTGACCGCGCTGCTGGCGGCGACCCCGGCGCTGGTGGGGCGGGAAAACCTGATGCAGGCCGGGGCCATCACCATGTTGACGGTGCGCCTTGGCTCGGTGATTTCGCCGATGATCGGTGGCCTGCTGCTGGCCACCGGCGGCGTGGCCTGGAACTTCGGCCTGGCGGCGGCGGGGACCTTTATCACCACCTTAACCCTGCTGCGTCTGCCGCAGCTGCCGCCGCCTCCGCAGCCGCGCGAGCATCCGCTGCGATCTCTGCTGGCGGGGCTGACCTTCCTCTGTCAGAGCCCGCTTATCGGCGGGATTGCGCTGCTTGGCGGTCTGCTGACCATGGCCAGCGCGGTGCGGGTGCTCTATCCGGCGCTGGCCGGGAGCTGGCAGATGTCGGCCGGACAGATTGGCCTGCTGTACGCCGCTATTCCGCTCGGTGCGGCGCTGGGGGCGTTGACCAGCGGCCAACTGGCCCAGACGGTGCGGCCGGGTGCGCTGATGCTGGCGACCACGGTGGGATCGTTTGTCGCCATTGCGCTGTTCAGCCTGATGCCGCACTGGGCGTTGGGCGCGCTGTGCCTGGCGCTGTTTGGCTGGCTGAGCGCTATTAGCTCGCTGCTGCAGTACACCCTGATCCAGACCCAGACGCCGGAAAATATGCTCGGGCGGATTAATGGTCTGTGGACCGCGCAAAACGTCACCGGCGACGCCATCGGCGCGGCGCTGCTCGGCGGATTAGGGGCGGTGATGACCCCGGCGGCATCCGCCAGCGCCAGCGGCTGGGCGCTGGCGCTCGTCGGCGTGCTGTTGGTGGGGCTGCTACGCGAGCTGCGCCGTTTCCAGCGCCCGGAAATCGTCAACGAAAGTTAAGTAGGGTGCGATTGCCCGGTGGCGGCTACGCCTTACCGGGCCTACAGTCTCGGGCATTGTAGGCCGGTGCAAGCGCCGCGCCGCCCGGCAAAGAGTTCAGGTTGCGTACCCGTCCTGATGCCCGGTGGCGGCTGCGCCTTACCGGGCCTACGGTCTCGGGCATTGTAGGCCGGGCAAGCGCCGCGCCGCCCGGCAAAAGATTTCAGGCCGCGTTACCGTCCTGATGGCACAGCCCGCGTTAGCCGAACAGGCTGGAGAGACGCTGGAGCACCAGCAGGGCGCTGTAGTAGTCAAGACGGAAGGTCTCGGTGCCCAGCGGGTAGACGCGTTTGCCTGCGACCGCCGGGAGATGCGCCAGCAGCGGGTTGGCGTAGATGGCATCCGCATCTTTCTGGTCGCCGGCGAACAGGAACAGGCTCTGGCCGTTCAGACCGGCCGCGAGGTTCTCCCCGCCCAGCTGCACGATATCGTGGCGTTTACCCTGGCTATGGCTGGCGGGCAGGCCGCCCGGCAGCGTCGCCAGGCTAAAGCCCAGCTGTTCGAGCATCTGCCCCTGGGCCGATGCCGGCGTCCAGATATTGGCGCTGTGCGCGGCGGCGGTATAGACCAGGGCGGTCACCGGCTGCGGCGGCAGTTTCATTTTTTCTTTTAACGAAACGAGCTGTTTATTGAAGTCGGCTATGCGCGCGCTGGCCTGCTGCTCATGGCCGGTGATCTGCCCCAGTTGGGTGAGCAAGGTTTGCCAGCTTTTATCGTCATAGTTGATGACCAGCGTCGGAGCGATCGTTTTGAGCTGATCGTACAGCGGCAGGGCAGAGTCGCCGCCGGTGGCGCTCACCAGGATCAGATCCGGCATCTGGGCGGCCACCGCTTCCGCGCTTGGTTCGCCGATGTACAGCCGTGCCAGCTTACGGGCTTTGGCGACCTCGCTCCACTGACGCAGAAAGCCCTGACTATCGGCGACGCGGTTGTTCGGCGTGGTCGCGCCGCTGGCGACCACCGGGGCGTCAATCGCCAGCAGCGAGCCGGTGAGGGTCACGCTGGTGGAGACAATGCGCAGCGGCTGGCTCGGCAGGGTGTGTGTCCCGTAGCTGTCGGTGACCTGGCGCGGCCAGTCCGCCGCCTGGGCTGAGGTAATTCCTAAAAGCAACAGCATGCCGGTCAGCGCACCGCGGCGGCAGAAAGAAAAGAAGTTCACGTCATCGCATCCTGATTCGAAAGGTAATAAATGCGTCTCATTTTCAACTTTGCGTCAGCAGGATGCAAGCCAAAGTGGCGCGCAATGACGTAACGCGGTTGACATGGCGGGCAATACCTTTTAGGTTAGCCAACCAAAATACAAATGATAATTATTCGTAATATATTTATCGTTTTTGGAGGATGATATGGAAACGTCACTGGCTGAGGATGTACAGAAACACACCCAGACCCTGTCTCCGGACAGCTTCTTCTTTATGTCGCCGTACCGCAGTTTTAGCACCTCCGGCTGCTTCCGCCGCTTCTCACAGCCCGCTGTCGGCGGCGATGCGCTGAACGGTGAGTTCCAGCAGCAGCTGGCCGCCGCTTTTGCCGACGCCCGCGCGGCGGGGATCCGCAAGCCGGTGATGGTGGGGGCTATCCCGTTCGACACCTGTCAGCCTTCCGAGCTCTATATCCCCGAGCGCTGGGAAGCGTTCTCCCGCCCGGAAAAACAGCGTTCCGCCCGCTACGCCGCGCCGCTGGAGACAATGGAAGTGGTGGAGCGCCGGGAGATCCCGGAGCAGGACGCGTTTTTAGCCATGGTGGAACGCGCTGCCGCGCTGACCGCCACCCCGGAAGTGGACAAGGTGGTGCTCTCAAGGCTTATCGATATTACCACCCGCGACCGCGTCGATAGCGGCGCGCTGATGGAGCGACTGATCGCCCAGAACCCGGCGAGCTTTAACTTCCACGTGCCGCTCTCCGACGGCGGCGTGCTGCTGGGCGCCAGCCCGGAGCTGCTGCTGCGTAAAGACGGGCCGCGCTTTAGCTCATTGCCGCTGGCTGGCTCCGCCCGTCGTCAACCGGACGATGTGCTGGACCGGGAAGCGGGCAACAGGCTGCTGGCATCCGGCAAAGATCGCCACGAGCACGAGCTGGTGACCCAGGCGATGAAGAGCGTGCTGGGCCCGCGCAGCAGCCAGCTGTCGCTGCCGGCATCGCCGCAGTTGATTACCACCCCAACGCTCTGGCACCTGGCAACGCCAATCGAAGGCACCGCGCTGGCGCAAGAAAACGCCATGTCGCTGGCCTGTCTGCTGCACCCGACCCCGGCGCTGAGCGGCTTCCCACACCAGGTGGCGAAGCGCCTGATTGCCGAACTGGAACCCTTCGACCGTCAGCTGTTCGGCGGCATCGTCGGCTGGTGTGACGATGAAGGCAACGGCGAATGGGTGGTGACCATCCGCTGCGCGCGTCTGCAGCAGCGTACGCTGCGCCTGTTTGCCGGCGCGGGAATCGTTCCGGCCTCCTCGCCGCTGGGCGAATGGCGCGAAACCGGCGTCAAACTGACCACCATGCTTAACGTATTTGGCTTGAATTAAGAGGCAAGGATGATTGCATTTACCCGTTGGCCGGAAGAGTTTGCGGCCCGCTATCGTCAAAAAGGCTACTGGCAGGATCTGCCGTTAACCAATCTGATCACCCGTCACGCGGAAAACGACGCCGTGGCGATTATCGATGGCGAACGGCAGATTAGCTACCGCCAGTTTAATCAGCTGGTGGACAACCTTGCCTGCTCGCTGCAGCGCCAGGGACTGAAGCGCGGGGAAACCGCGCTGGTGCAGTTGGGCAACGTCGCCGAGTTTTACATCACCTTCTTTGCACTGCTGCGCATCGGCGTCGCGCCAGTGAACGCGCTGTTCAGCCATCAGCGCAGCGAGCTTAACGCCTACGCCGCGCAGATTAAACCGGCGCTGCTGATTGCCGATCGCGAGCACGCGCTGTTTGCTGACGATAGCTTCCTCCATGCGTTTATCGCTGAGCATCCTTCCCTGCGCGTCGCACTGTTGCGTAACGACGGCGGCGAGCGCGATCTGGCGACGGAGATTAACCGCCCGGCGGATAACTTTGTCGCCAATCCAACCCCTGCCGACGAAGTGGCCTTTTTCCAGCTCTCCGGCGGCAGCACCGGGACGCCGAAGCTGATCCCGCGCACCCATAACGATTACGACTACAGCATCCGCCGCAGCAACGAGATCTGCGGGATCAACGCTGAGACGCGCTACCTCAACGCGCTGCCGGCGGCGCATAACTATGCGATGAGTTCCCCGGGTTCGCTCGGCGTCTTCCTCGCCGGCGGGCGGGTGATCCTCGCCGCCGACCCGAGCGCCACCCTCTGTTTCCCGCTGATTGAACAACATCAGATCAACGTTGCCTCGCTGGTGCCGCCGGCGGTCAGCCTGTGGCTGCAGGCGATCCATGAATGGGGCAGCAATGCGCAACTGCAATCGCTGGAGCTGCTGCAGGTCGGCGGCGCGCGCCTGTCGGCGACCCTCGCCGCGCGCATTCCGGCGGAAATCGGCTGCCAGCTGCAGCAGGTGTTCGGCATGGCGGAGGGGCTGGTGAATTACACCCGCCTTAACGACAGTCCTGAGCGGATCATCCATACCCAGGGCTGCCCGATGTGCCCGGACGATGAAGTGTGGGTAGCGGATGCCGATGGCAACCCGCTGCCGCGCGGCGAAGTGGGCCGCCTGATGACCCGCGGGCCGTATACCTTCCGCGGCTACTACAACAGCCCGCAGCATAACGCGGAAGCCTTTGACGCCGAGGGGTTTTACTGCTCCGGCGATCTGATTTCGATCGACGAAGACGGGTATATCACCGTCCAGGGCCGGGAAAAAGATCAGATCAACCGCGGCGGCGAGAAGATCGCCGCTGAAGAGATCGAAAACCTGCTGCTGCGCCATGAGGCGGTGATCCACGCCGCGCTGGTCAGCATCGAAGACAACCTGCTGGGCGAGAAAAGCTGCGCTTATCTGGTGGTGACCTCGCCGCTGCGCGCCGTCGCGGTGCGCCGCTTCCTGCGCGAGCAGGGGGTGGCTGAATTTAAATTGCCGGATCGCGTGGAGTGCGTTGCCGCGCTGCCGCTGACGCCGGTGGGCAAAGTCGATAAAAAACAATTACGTCAGTGGCTGGCCGAAGGCAAGCTGGGCTGAAGGAGAACAGAGAATGGCAATCCCTAAATTACAGGCATATGCGCTACCGGAAGCCAGCGATATCCCGGCGAACAAGGTCAACTGGGCCTTTGAGCCGTCGCGCGCCGCGCTGCTGATCCACGATATGCAGGAGTATTTCCTCAACTTCTGGGGCGAAAACAGCGCGATGATGGAGAAAGTGGTGGCCAATATCGCCGCCCTGCGCGACTTCTGCAAACAGAACGGCATTCCGGTGTACTACACCGCCCAGCCGAAAGAGCAGAGTGATGAAGATCGCGCGTTGCTGAATGATATGTGGGGGCCGGGCCTGACCCGCTCGCCGGAGCAGCAGCAGGTGATTGCCGCGCTGGCGCCGGATGAAGACGATACCGTGCTGGTGAAATGGCGCTACAGCGCGTTTCATCGCTCGTCGCTGGAGGAGATGTTGAAAGAGACCGGCCGCGACCAGCTAATCATCACTGGCGTTTATGCTCATATCGGCTGCATGACCACCGCCACCGATGCTTTCATGCGCGATATCAAACCGTTCTTTGTCGCCGACGCCCTGGCGGACTTCAGCCGTGAAGAGCACCTGATGGCGCTGAAATACGTCGCTGGCCGCTCCGGCCGCGTGGTGATGACCGAAGAGCTGCTGCCGCTGCCGGCCTCCAAAGCGGCGCTGCGCGCGCTGATCCTGCCGCTGCTCGACGAATCCGACGAACCGCTGGATGATGAAAATCTGATCGACTACGGTCTGGATTCGGTGCGGATGATGGCCCTGGCCGCCCGCTGGCGCAAAGTGCACGGCGATATCGACTTCGTGATGCTGGCGAAGAACCCGACCATCGACGCCTGGTGGGCGCTGCTCTCCCGTGAGGTGAAATAATGGCGGCGCTGGATTTCAACGGTCAGACCGTGTGGGTGACCGGCGCAGGTAAAGGGATTGGCTATGCCACCGCGCTGGCTTTCGTCGAGGCCGGGGCTAACGTCACCGGTTTCGACCTTGCCTTTGACGGCGCAGGTTATCCGTTTGCCACCGAAATGCTCGACGTCGCCGATGCCGGTCAGGTACGCGACGTGTGCGCGCGGCTGCTCAACAACATCGAACGACTGGACGTGCTGGTGAACGCCGCCGGGATCCTGCGCATGGGCGCCACCGACCAGCTGAGCGCGGAAGACTGGCAGCAAACCTTCGCGGTCAACGTTGGCGGCGCGTTTAATCTGTTTCAGCAGACGATGGCCCAGTTCCGCCGTCAGCGGGGCGGGGCGATCGTCACCGTCGCCTCCGATGCCGCGCATACGCCGCGTATCGGCATGAGCGCCTATGGTGCCTCGAAAGCGGCGCTGAAAAGCCTGGCGTTAACCGTTGGCCTTGAGCTGGCAGGCAGCGGCGTGCGCTGCAACCTCGTGTCGCCGGGCTCCACCGACACCGATATGCAGCGCACCCTGTGGGTCAGCGACGATGCCGAGCAGCAGCGGATCCGCGGCTTCGGCGAGCAGTTTAAGCTCGGCATCCCGCTGGGCAAAATCGCCCGCCCGCAGGAGATCGCCAATACCATTCTGTTCCTCGCCTCTTCTCACGCCAGCCATATTACGCTGCAGGATATTGTGGTTGATGGCGGCTCGACGCTGGGGGCGTAAATGGCCTGGAAGCGAGAGCTCACGCTGGCGGCGCTGAACGCCAGCAGCGAAAACACCATGGTGGCGCATCTTGGCATCATCTACACCCGACTGGAAGCGGGGCTGCTGGAGGCGGAGATGCCGGTGGATGCGCGCACCCATCAGCCGTTTGGCCTGCTGCACGGCGGCGCCTCCGCGGCGCTGGCGGAGACGCTGGGCTCGATGGCCGGTTGGCTGATGACCGAAGAAGGGCAGTGCGTGGTGGGCACCGAGCTTAACGCTACCCACCATCGTCCGGTCTCCAGCGGGAAAGTGCGCGGCGAATGCCGACCGCTGCATCTTGGCCGCCAGAGTCAGAGCTGGGAAATTGTGGTGTATGACGAAAAAGGGCGGCGCTGCTGCACCTGTCGTCTGGGCACCGCGGTGCTGGGCTAAGAAGTCGCTGTTTCCCCGGCTTGCGCTACGCTTAGCCGGGCTACGTATCGGCGCAATGAGTAGCCCGGATAAGGCGCAGCGCGCCGCCATCCGGGAATTTCCCTGCTCGCGCTGCGCTTAG